>LNAP01000071.1_pt1 | contig 94593 bp, 91 predicted proteins | sample 602601 | NCBI WGS metagenome assembly LNAP01 (sample SAMN02440304, study PRJNA202911) | soil metagenome | biome: Subtropical and temperate rainforests or woodlands; isolation source: soil samples (1 kg each in a 20% v/v slurry with milli Q water) were... ... | reverse complement strand
GCCCTCCAGCAGAATTCCGGTCGTGAACAAATCCTCGGCATTGTCGGGTAGCGGTTCGGCCAGCGTGGCGAGATAGACTTTGTCGCAACGGTGGCGCGGTGAGATGATGCGATGCGTCCACTGGCCATCATCCGTAATCAGGATGAGCCCTGTGGTGTCCACATCCAGACGGCCCACGGTATGCAAACGCTCTCGTTTCTCCACGTCAAGCAAGTGCATGACTGGAGGGTGCTGGCTGTTGCGTATGCTGCATTCGTAGCCGGCGGGCTTGTTCAGCATGATGTAGCGCAGCCCGATGGGGACTAGCGTTTCATCCTTCCACCGCACGTCATCGCCGTCTCGCACCACGTGCGTGCCCTTCTTCATTACGGCGCCATTAACGGTGACGAGGCCGCTGGCGAGCGCGCCGCGGGCTTGCGAGCGTGTCAGATCAGTGCTTTCACACAGGTACTTGTCCAGGCGCATTCAGAGTCCACGCAAAAAGGTCAGTATGGTACGCGGTCGGGCTTGTTCTGGTACTTTTTCCAGACTTCAACTGCTTCGTCACGCATAATCTGAACGCTTGGGATGGCGCGCTGCGCCATTGACTTCCTTATTTCCTCGTAGATCAGGCTGTCATCGAAATCGCCATATTCGAAAGCGTCTTCGTTGGTCGATGCGTAAAAGATGTTCTTGATTCCCGCCCAATAGGCAGCCGCCATACACATCGGGCATGGCTCGGCACTGGTATAAAGCGTGGCATCGCGCAGTTTGAAGCTGTTGGTGGCTTTGCAAGCATTGCGGATGGCCTCCATTTCGCCGTGCCAGGTCGGATCGTTTTCGGCCACCACCCGGTTTGCGCCCTCGCCGATGATGCTGCCATCTTGCACGATGACCGCGCCGAAGGCGCCGCCGGCGCTGTCGATGAGCGATGTCCGCTCCGAGAGCTCAATGGCGCGTGCCATGAATTGCTTGTCGTCTTCCGTCATAAACTTCCTTGGTCTTCGGCCACGCCAGCATACAAGCAATAATGCAGCCCGGCAATTAAGCCAGCGCGACTGTGCGTGAAGTCGGGAGGCCAACGGCACCGCTGTCGTGTCATCGTCATGTCATGTAGCGTCACTACTATGAAAACGTTTTCCAGAAATCGTTTTCATAGGGCCAGGATGGAAAAGTACAGTGCAGGCGTCGATCCGGTTTCCATATTGGAAATTGCCCGGCGTGCGAACGTTTCTCCCGCCACGGTCTCACGGGTTTTCAACCGCCCCGAGAAGGTCAGCGGGGCAACGCGGGAACACGTACGAGCCATTTGCAGCGAACTGGGATATCGCCCCAACGCCTCGGCCAGGACTTTGCGCACGCAGCGCAGCCGGGTGTTGGGCGTCATTCTGCCGACCCTGGTCAATCCCGTATTCGCCGAGTGCCTGCAAGGTATCGCCCAGGCCACGGCGGCCCTGGGCTACTCGATCATGCCAGCCACGACCGACTACCGTGTTGAGACGGAACAAGAGGCGGTTGCGACCCTGCAGTCTTTCGGCGTCGACGGCATGATACTAGTCGTATCAGACGCCGAGACATCCCTCGCACTGCAAATGCTGGTCCAACGCCATAGACCATATGCATTGGTCTACAACCGACATCCCCATCATCCCACAGTGTCGGTGGCTGGAGACACGGCGATGTGCGACATCGTCCATGAATTGGTGCAGTTTGGGCACCGGCGGATTGCAATGGTGTGTGGCCAGCTCGATGCGTCGGATCGCGCCCAGCAGCGGCTTGCCGGCTTCATTCACGGCATGCACAAGGCAGGCTTGGCGCCACACCCCCTGATTGAAGTGCCTTTCGTCGAGAAGGCTATCGAAGATGTGGCGAAGGTGTTGCGGGCACCGTCTCGTCCGACAGCTTTGGTCTGCTCCAACGACTTGATTGCCATCCGTGCCCTGCGGGCGGCGCACGAGTGCGGACTTAACGTCCCCGGTGATTTGAGCATCACTGGCTTTGACGGCATAAGGCTGGGCCAGGACTTGACGCCCATTCTAAGCACCATCGTGCAGCCCAACCATGAGATGGGACGCCGTAGCGTCGGGTTGCTGCTGCACGCCCTGCACGAAGGGCGCCAACCAAGAGCGTCAGAAAGCATCACCCTTCCCTACCATTTTTTCAGGGGCGAATCATGCGCGCAGGCCCCATTTTGATTGCTGCGCCACATCATAACTACGCCACACCACGTCCCCGTCATCGTTTCATGGAGATCAAGATGTCCATTTTTTTTAATAGATTCGCCCGCGCCAGCCTGTTTGCCCTTGGGCTCGCCGCTGCTGGCACTGTGTCGGCCCAGACAGCCATCTGCTACAACTGCCCTACGGAGTGGGCTGACTGGGGTACCCAGCTCAAGGCCATCCAACAGCACACCGGCGTCACCATTCCTGCCGATAACAAGAACTCGGGACAGTCCCTCGCTCAGCTGGTAGCGGAAAAAGGCAACCCTGTCGCCGACATCACCTACATGGGCATTTCCTTCGCCATCCAGGCCCAGGAAAAAGGCGTCGTAGCACCCTACAAGCCAGCACATTGGGAAGACATTCCATCCGATTTAAAAGACCCTGACGGCCACTGGTTCACCACGCATTCCGGCACGATGGGGTTCATGGTAAACGTCGACGCGCTGGAAGGTAAGCCTGTGCCGCGCACCTGGGCGGACTTGCTCAAGCCTGAGTACAAGGGCCTGGTCGCCTATCTGGACCCCTCTTCCGCCTTTGTCGGTTACGTAGGTGCCGTGGCCGCCAACCAGGCAATGGGCGGCACACTGGACAATTTCACGCCCGGTATCGAGTATTTCAAAAAGCTCCAGGCGAACTCGCCCATCGTACCAAAGCAGACTTCCTACGCGCGTCTGCTTTCCGGCGAAATCGGAATCTTGCTGGACTATGATTTCAATGCCTACCGCGCCAAGTACAAGGACAAGGCCAACGTGGAATTCGTGATACCTGGCGAAGGTACAGTGGCCGTGCCTTATGTAATGAGCCTGGTGGCCAATGCGCCGCATGCCGATAACGGTCGCAAAGCCCTGGATTTTGTCATGTCTGACGCAGGCCAGGCCATCTGGGCGCGAGCATTCCTGCGCCCCGTCCGGTCGGAAGCAATGCCCAAGGATGTGGAAGCCCTTTTCCTGCCTGCATCGGACTACGAACGCGTCAAAGCGGTGAATTACAGCAAGATGGCTGCGGTTCAGCGGAATTTCGCCGATCGCTATCTGAAAGACGTCCGCTAAGCCTTCAGTAAACAGGATACCGAGCCATGTCGCGCCTATCGCCACCTTTTGATCGACGCCGCGCTGTCCTTGCCGGATGCGCAGCGCCAGCCGCGGCGTTTTTCGTGGCGTTCTGGCTGCTGCCGGTCGCGCGACTGATCGCGCTGCCGGCAGAGCAAGGATGGGCCACTTACTTCCTGGTCCTCACCGATGCTCGCTATCTGCAGAGCATGGTCAATACGCTAGTGCTGTCGCTAGCCGTTACCGTGGTCACGCTGGCAGTGGGCGCAACGGTCGGTATCTACCTGGCACGCCGCCGTTTCCCCGGCCGTCAGGCCTTGCGGTCGATACTGACTGCGCCGCTGGCTTTTCCCGGAGTCATTATCGGTTTCTTCATCATTCTTCTGGGTGGACGCCAGGGATGGATTGCACAGCTATCCAGCGCCGCTGGTATGGGCCGCGTCACATTCGCCTACGGCCTTCTAGGCTTGTTTCTTGCCTACCTGTATTTTTCCTTGCCCCGGGCCATCGCGTCGTACACCGCCGCGGCCGGCGCCATGGATGCGCAGCTTGAAGAAGCGGCCCGAGTGCTGGGCGCATCCCGCTGGGCGATAACGCGCGATGTCTGGATACCGCAGCTGGCACCCACGACGATCGCCTGCGGCGCCATTGTTTTTGCCACTGCCATGGGTGCGTTTGGCACCGCGTTCACCTTGGCCAGCAAGTTTGAGGTGATTCCCATCACCATCTATAACGAATTCACCAACTACGCCAATTTCGCAGTGGCCGCATCGCTTTCCATTGCCCTGGGGCTTGTGACCTGGCTCGTGCTGTTCATTGCACGAGTCGCTGGAACCAGCGCGCCAACTACGTAAGAGCAGACCATGAGAAGGCTTGATCCTGGCAGCCGCGCGCCGCTCATGTTTACGATGACACTGGCCGTGACGCTATTCATGGCGGTTCCCATCGCCATGTCCGTCATGGCCGGTCTCGTCGAGAATTACAGTGTGGGGCTGGCCAGCGGCTTCACACTGCGCTGGCTTGGTGAAGTCTGGGCGGTCTACGGCAGCACGGTTTTCGCCTCGATCGTCGTGGCACTCGCCTGTGTTGCATGCACTCTGGTTCTCGGCGTGCCGTGTGCCTATGCGCTAGCCCGCAGCCGCTCTCGCTGGGCCAGGGCTTTTGAAGAGCTCCTGACACTGCCGGTGGCCGTTCCCGGGCTGGCCACGGCGCTGGCGCTGATCCTCACTTATGGGCATGTCAACTTGCTCCGCCAGAGCTTTGGTTTCATCCTTATTGGGCATATTGTGTTTACGCTGCCTTTCATGGTGCGCACGGTGTCCTCGGCCTTCCAGCGTCACGAACTGCTCGCCCTTGAAGAGGCCGCCCGTACGCTGGGAGCCTCATTCACGCAACGGTTTCTCGGCGTACTCGTGCCGGCCGTGTTCCCTGCCATCGTTGCAGGCACCTTGATGGTGTTCACCCTGTCTATCGGCGAGTTCAACCTGACCTGGATGCTGCATACGCCGCTGACCCGCACCTTACCGGTGGGACTGGCGGATAGTTACGCATCCATGCGCATCGAGGTCGGATCAGCCTATACGCTCATTTTCCTACTCGTTATCTTACCGATACTGTGGCTGCTTCAAGCGGTATCCACCGTCATCCAGAAGCGCTACGCCAACTGACAAGCATCTATTCATGACACCCGAACGTATCCCCATCCAGGTTATTGAGTGCGCGAAGACCTTTCCCGATGGCACCCGGGCCTTGCTGCCCACCAATCTGGACATCGAAGCAGGTGAAGTCCTTGCACTGCTTGGCCCCTCCGGCTGCGGCAAGAGCACCTTGTTGCGGCTCATCGCCGGCCTTGAGACAGCAGACGCCGGAAGTCGCATTCTGTTTGCAAGTCAGGACGTCACTGCCCAACCCGCCGAGAAACGCGGAGTGGGTATGGTTTTCCAGAGCTATGCACTCTTTCCGCAGATGACCGTCGAGGCAAATATCGGCTATGGCCTCAAGATCCGTGGCGTCCCCGTAGCGGAAAGGCGCAAAATTGTTGGTGAACTGATCGACATCGTACGCCTGAGCGGTCTGGAGAAGAAACGGGCTCCAGAATTGTCGGGGGGACAGCGTCAGCGCGTTGCGCTGGCGCGCGCCGTTGCCGTTCGCCCTCGGGTCCTGTTGCTGGATGAGCCGCTTGCCGCGCTAGATGCCAAGCTCAAGGAGTCACTACGCGACGAGCTGGCCGAACTGCTGCGCCGCTTGGGCATCACCGCCGTCCATGTTACGCACGACCAGCAGGAGGCGCTCGCGATCGCGGACCGGCTGGCCGTCATGCATGCCGGCGCGATCGTTCAAGTGGGTGACGGTGAGTCACTTTATCGGAACCCGGCTCATCCGTTCGTCGCTCAATTCCTTGGACGGGTGAACCGCATCTCCCGAGACGCGGCACAGCGCGATCGAGGTGTGGTCCGCATCGGCGGGCACGATATAGAATGCCCAGACCACCTGAAGCCTCAACAGGACTTGCTCATCCGTCCCGAAGACATCCAGGTCGGACAACCGGCATCGGATACGGCGCATGCGCGCGTCCTGCGGCGCACCTTTCTAGGTGATCGCGTGCAACTGCAACTGGGAACCGAAGGGCAAGCGCCAATCATGGCGGAGCTGCCCGGAAACACACTGTTTCGGGTGGGCGAGACCGTAGGAATATGCATTGACCCCTCCCGTTTTCTTGCCGCCCAAGAGGCCTGACCATGAGCATTATTGTCCAACTGACTGATCCCCATATCCGGGAACCAAAGCAGCTTGCCTACGGAAGGATAGACACCGCGCCCTATCTGCGTGCCGGAGTCGCGTCAATAAAGGCGCTGCGCCAACGGCCCCATGCCGTGGTCATTACCGGTGATCTCACCGACTTCGGCAGAGCTACCGAATACGCGCATTTCAAGGAACTGCTTTCACCGCTCGACATCCCGGTGTATTTGTTGCCCGGCAATCACGATGACAGGCAAACTCTGCGCGACAGTTTTCCGGAGCACACGTATCTGGGACAAGGCCCATTCATTCAGTATGCCGTAGACATCGGGCGGGTACGAGTGATCGCCATCGATACCTGCATTGCCGGAGAAAGCGGTGGATCGCTGTGCACAGAACGACTTGACTGGCTGGACGCCATGCTGCAAGAAAGCCAGGACCGCCCGGTGATAATCGCCATGCACCACCCTCCTTTTCGTACGCTCATCGGGCACATGGACGCCATCGGCCTAAACGCCGGCAGCGACCTACTTGAAGCGATCGTTTCTCAATACAAAAATATTGAACGCATCATCTGCGGCCATCTGCACCGCGCCATCGATGTCAGGTTCGGCGGCACCATCGCTTCAACGTCGCCAGCGCCTGCGCACCAAGTGACACTGGACCTTGACGACGCCGCGGCGTCCACATGGATGTTTGAACCGCCCAGCTTCCGTGTGCACGCCTGGGACGCCAGGAGCAAACGGCTGGTCACACACCTGGCGCCTATCGGACAGTTCGAGGGCCCTTACCCATTTCATGACAACGGTGCACTGATCGATTAGTCGCAGGCGCATGATGACTTGCCCGCGGGCCAACTGGTTCCTACTTGCCTATGACACCACAGGCAACGCGTGATCCGCCGCCTCCCAGGGGTTGGGGATGGTCGGAGTGGTTATCGCCGCCCATATGAACCATCAGCGCGCGATCGGAGACGTCGGACAGTTTTTTCAAGCGGGGAGCCAGGACCGGGTTGACGGCATTACCATCGCTATCCACAAAAAGCGCCGGCAAGTCGCCCAGATGGCCTTGTCCCCAAGGAAAACCATGCTTCTTCGTTTTCTCGGGGTCGTAATGCCCGCCCGCGGCTCCCGCCGCAACCGGCTTGCCCTTTTGCTCCGCGGGATCGCAACTTGGATTCTCGTGGACATGAAATCCATGGATGCCGCCGCTGAGGCCTTTGATCTCCGGAGTGAAGACCAGCCCATAGGCTGTTTCAGAGATCACGACAGTGCCGACAGACTTGCCGTTCCCTTGTGCATTGACTTCATGCATTTCGACTTTGGTATCGGCCGACGCATAGCTCGCCAGGCCAATGGTTGCCGATAGAGCAAAAAGAAGGTGAACTCGCATAGGTATCTCCATAATGAATGTGATGCGCCGGCGCGCAGGCTTCTACTAGCACGCCGCATGCCACAGTACAATCACTGAATAATTCAACGAAATGAACGGCTGGTCCGACACTGCGCAATCGCAGAACGCCAGTCAATAACGGCGACATTGGAGAAGACTTTGGCAGCGAACCGTTACGGCGACTGGTATTTTGGGTGGAACATTGTCGCGGCGGCGTCCGTCCTGACCTTGTTGACCGTGGGTATGCGCTTGGGGATAGGGCCGTTTTTCTTGCCCATGGTGGATGACCTGGGCTTCAGCCGCAGCCTGCTCTCCACTATCATCGCCATTGGCATGCTGTGCTACGGCCTGGGCATGCCCGTGGCCGGATACCTGGTTGGCAGGTTGGGGACCCGTCCCGTGCTCCTGCTGGGCAATGCCGTCGTCGTGGCAGCATCAATCTGGACAGTCAATGCACGTGATCCGGTAGGATTCACGCTGGCCTTCGGTGTACTGTTGTCCATCGGCCTGGCCCTGGCCAGTCCGATCACCCTCACCCCCGTGCTGACAAAGTGGTTCGTGCGACGGCGGGGCAAGGCCTTGTTTTTCCTTTCCACAGGTTCGATGGCAGGGATCGCTGTCATGACACCCTTGCTGACCAGCGCCATTCAAGCGGTAGGCTGGCAGGCGACGATTCTGGGGTTTGCAGCGATCTACACCCTTTTCACTGCCCCCCTGGCCCTGTTCGTCATTCGCGACAACGCTCCTATGCATGCCGACCAGACTGCCGAGTACATTGCCTCCAAACCAGCGGGCACACAGCCTGTTCCGGAAAGCCTTACCCTACGCCAGGCCATATATACCGCACCGTTCTGGAAAATCACCCTGGGCCTCTTCGCCTGTGGCTTCAGTATGAATTTATTGGGCACGCACGGCGTTCCCATGCTGATGGACCACGGCTTCGATCCCACCACCAGTTCATTGGGCATCGGACTTATCGGTCTGGTCGCCATCTTCAGCACGCTGATCCTCGGAAACATGTCGGACAAAGTGCCACGCAAGAAGATGCTCTCCACTATTTATTTTGTGCGCGGCCTGGGTTTCTTTGCATTGCTGGTAGTGGGCACGCACTGGGAGCTCTATATCGCTGCATCCATTGGTGGCATCGTCTGGGCGGGCAGCATAGCCATGTCGTCCGCCCTCCTGGCCGATATCTATGGCGTACGCCTGGTGGGCGTGTTGTATGGTTGTTCCTACCTTGGCCATCAGGTCGGCGCCATGGTCAGTTCCTGGCTGGGCGGATGGGGCTACGAAAGGTTCGGAACGCATTGGGTCGCATTCGGCAGTGCCGGCGTGCTTCTGCTGATCGCCTCTGCCATTGCGCTGCGTCTGCCGTCGCGCGATTTCACCCTCATGGCCCCTCAGGCGCTGCGGGCCTGATTGGCAGGCGACGAACTTTCGGGCCGATGAGGCATTGCACCCCGACGCCATGCCGAAGGCGGCGATCCATACTCGCGCCGAAAAGCGCGATTAAAAGCCGCCTCCGACTCGTATCCCACTTCATACGCGATCCGGCATATCGGATCCGATGTCTCGAGCAAGCGCAGCGAGGCCTTGTCCAGCCGTTGGCGAGCCAGGTACCGCATCGGCGGTTCGCCCACCGCACGGACGAAACGGTCGGCAAATGATGACCGGGACAATCCTATTTCACTGGCGAGCTCTTCGGTGGTCCAATGGCGGCACATCTGATGATGCAATAGCCGTAGTGCGCGGCCGATCAACACATCTCGCATGCCCGCGACCATCGGTGCGCAGTCGCCGGGACGCAAGGCCAGGTACTGTCGGATCGCTACAAATAGCAGAAGCTCCGCCAGCCTGACGAGCAAGACGCCAGAATCGGCCGGCCCTTTGGCCGATTCCTGTACCGCGAACCTGAGTGAACTCTCTGTCCAGGCGGCCACGGTCCAATCCGCCGGGCCTACAATCAACAGGTCCGGCAGCATTGCAACCGTCGCGGCACCCGGAGTATCGGTTCCCAGGAAGCCGCACAACATATGCGTGACTTCACCTCCTCCGCCATACTCGATATGCGCCGGTCCTGCCCCGGTTCCCGGCTGGATAAGGTGATCCGCATCGACCGGCACTACATTCAACGCACTGGCAAGAAAGTGGGGAGGGTTGCGTGGCAGGATTGCGATTCCGCCAGCACTGACCGTAGCCGGCGGCTGCCCGGCCAGCGCAATCACGCAGTCGCCGTGGGCAACGTAGTGGTACGCGATGATGTGCTGCGGAACCGGCATGAATGGGCGACAGTCTTCAGGTGTTACCTGCGCGGCGACGCACCAGGGCGCCGAAAACTCGGCATCGAGAAAGATGCCACCAGTAAGACGCGTTCCGCGCAAAGTATTGAAAACGGTGCTCATCGCAAATCGCCCGCGGCATTCCTGGCGGCATGGTCAATAAAACCGGCGCTTCGCGCATGGTCTTGCGTGCATCGGTCTCGTAAGCTGTTTCCGCCCATCTGCACAAAGAGATGGCAAACCTTCAATGACACTATGCGCGCATCGGATTGGTAAGTCCATGCGCATCGATGAGGAAGAGAGAAACCAATGATTACAGATCAACAAGGCAATCGGCTTTCCGGCGCCACCGCGCAGGCGGCAGAGCATTACAACGAGGCACAGGTATCCTTCGCGCTCTATCGAGGAGACCCACTGGCCATGGTCGACCGTGCTATTGAGACGGCGCCCAATTTCGCGATGGCACATATCCTGAAAGCCTACATGCTGGGGGTGGCCACCGAGCCTGCCGCCAACGAATATGCGAAGGAAATAGTGAACAAATTATCCAGCATGCGACTGGACGATCGCGAGGCATCACACACTCATGCGCTGGAGCTCATGCTGGATGGAGGTTGGACGGCCGCGGCGCAGGCCCTCGATATGCACAACGTCAACTATCCCTTGGACATGGTGGCCGTGCATGCGGGTCACCTTCTGGATTTCTATCGTGGCTGTGCGCGGGATTTGCGCGACCGTGTGGCCCGGGTGCTGCCTGCCTGGTCACCCGACATACCCGGCTACTCCCTGCTGCTGGGCATGTACGCATTCGGACTCGAGGAGGCCGCAGACTACACCAAAGCAGAGGAAAAGGGACGCCGCGCCATTGAGCTGCAGCCCCTGGATTCCTGGGCTCATCATGCCGTCGCGCACGTTATGGAAATGCAGGGGCGCACGCAAGAGGGACTGGACTGGATGACCATACGCGAGCCCTATTGGGCTGACGACGATAATTTTTTCAAGGTCCATAACTGGTGGCATCATGCTGTCTACCTGCTGGACCTCGGCCGCGGCCATGAAGCACTCGCGCTCTACGATTCGCGGATCCGCGTCAATCGAAGCCAAATAGCCCTTGAACTGGTGGATGCATCAGCCATGCTGTGGCGCCTGCATCTTGCGGGCGTAGATGTGGGGAATCGATGGTCGGAAGTGGCAAGCTGCTGGGAGCCGCATGCCGATGGAAATTCATATCCCTTTAACGATTGGCACGCGGTAATGGCCTACCTGGGCGCCGGCCGCGACAACGACATCGAATGTAACCTCCTGGAACTGCGAAAAAAAGGAAGCGAAGATTCCGAGATCGCGCAATGGGCACGCCTGACGGCCATTCCGTTGATTGAAGGCTTCACAGCCTTCTGGCGTCAGGATTACCAGACTGCTGCCGAGAAGCTGCACGGTGCCCGCTTCATCGTCGACCGCTTCGGCGGAAGTCACGCGCAGCGAGACATCATAGACCTGACCCTGATGGAAGCGGCAATACGTGGCGGGTATTCGAATCTGGCCACGGGACTGACCAATGAACGACTCGCCTTGAAACCTTCCAGCCATGCCAACGCCAATTTTCTGGAACGTATCCATCATCTCAACAAAGGTAGCAGCAAGGCTGCCTGAATAAAAAAGCCCCAAGTGCTGGACCGCTGATCCAATTCTTGGGGAATGCATCAGCAGCCAGCCACTAGGGCTGGCTTCTGTCAGGACCTATCGGGCCTGCTGCTGGATCTTCTCGCCACCGCGCTCGATATCTTCGCCGGCTCCTTCCATTGTGTTGCAACCTGCCGTGAATGCCGCAAAAGCAAGGACTATAGGCAACCAGACTATCTTCTTCATATGAATCTCCTGTTGAGTAACGATGCGGCGGGGTCGATAACTTGACTCGACCCACGCTTCAGGGTTACACAGCAAGTGTCGTGCCCGCGGACAACGCAACGTGCGCCCATACCGAATGAATTACTATATCGGCCGCGACATCGCCTCATCAGAAAATAGCGGCACCTCCGCTACCAGGACATGACCTTATCCGGGGCATGCCCTATTCAAGCTAAGGCAGGAATCCCATGCGAGGAATTGTTTATCTACTGCCCCTATTTTGGCTGACGGGCTGCGCCACTGCGCCACCCTCCGACCCTGAGAACCTGTGTGCCATATTCCGCGAAAAACCTGAGTGGCATCAGGCCGCCTTGAAGATGCGCGACAAATGGGGTGTACCGCCCCAGATTCCCATGGCGATGATGTACCAGGAATCCAGCTTTCGCGAAGATGCCCTGCCGCCCCGTGATTTTCTACTCGGATTCATTCCATGGGGACGCGTAAGTTCGGCCTATGGCTATGCACAGGCCAAGGATGAAACATGGGACGACTATCGGCAGGAGGCAGGTAGCTGGCTTGCAAGCCGGGACGATTTCGACGATGCGATGGACTTCATGGGCTGGTACATTAGCAAAACACAGCGCCTGAATGGTGTTTCAAAATGGGACGCCTACGGACAGTACCTGAATTACCACGAAGGCTGGACTGGCTACCGCAATCGAAGCCACGATGGAAAACCGTGGCTCAAGCGGGTGTCGACCCTGGTGAACCAACGCGCCGAACGCTTCGGCGCTCAATACAAGCGTTGCGAAGGCGACTTAAACCGTGGCGGTCTGTTCGGCTGGTTCTGAGGGCACAAAAAATCGGTCGCGCATTTCTTCCAATCCCAACAACTTGAGCAGACTCTCGAGCCGCTCAGTCGCCTTGCGTCGAGGCAAATTCTTGTAGGTGGCGATGATCAATTCGTTTTTCATTGAATGCTCCCAGCCTACCAATTCGGTCACGGTAACCTGATAACCATGGGCTTCGAGCTGCAGGCTGCGCAATACATTAGTGGCCTGGCTGCCGAACTCGCGCGTATGCAGAGGATGACGCCAAATTTCCGCCAGAGCGCCGGCGCCCAGCGACATGGCCTTCTTGCGGCGCAGCACACCGGCCACTTCAGCCTGGCAACACGGAACCACCACGATGTATTTGGCCTGCTTGTGCAAGGCGAACCGTATGGCATCATCGGTTGCGGTATTGCATGCATGCAGCGCCGTAACGATATCGACGCGAGGCGGAATAAGGTTTGAGGAAATTGAGTCGGCGACGGAAAGATTCAGAAACGACATGCCCGTAAATCCCAGACGCTGCGCCAGGTCGGTGGCGCTCTTGACGAGTTCTTCACGGGTTTCAATGCCGTAAAGGTGGGAGCGGTCGTTCAGCTGCTTGAAGAACAAGTCGTATAGGATGAAACCAAGGTAGGATTTTCCCGAACCGTGGTCAACCAGCGTGATGCCGTCGCGGCCTTGTTTCAAGTCCGTCAGCAACGGCTCGATGAACTGGAACAAATGATAAACCTGCTTGAGCTTGCGCCGGCTGTCCTGGTTCATCTTGCCGTCGCGCGTAAGGATATGCAGCGCCTTGAGCAGTTCGATGGATTGTTCGGGACGGATTTCGTGAGCGGAGGGCATGAGTTGCGACAAGGTGAAGTCTTTCTGATGAGTACGCGCCAGTTTACTCATTATCCGAACTCATTGGTCCGAGTTTCACCGTAACGCAGGGGCCTGCCTGCTCAGGCGCCGCTGTCTGCGGCGGGCGGTGTGGCAGCCACGAGCCGATTTGCGCAGAGTTCCGCTGCGCCACTGATGGGCTTTTCCATGTTGGCGAATGTTACCCAGCCACCTTCTTCAATAAAGCTGTCTTGTTTCCAGGAATCCGTTTCTTTTAAGGCGGCCAGCTTGGCATGGGCATCGGGGGCGGCAAGAAACCGGTTGGAACAGATATTGGCGGCCAGTGTAGCGACCGCTAATTCGGTAGAGGCCTCAGTCCGCTCCGCTGCCGTTCCGCTGGTCATCCAGCCGCCGGCGGTAAAGCCTACGATCATGGTCAAGCCCGCGGCACCGACCGCGGACCACAACCACAGCGTCTTGGAGGGTTTGTAATCGCTCCAGTTCTTCATCATTTCGTTGGACATAGTCTTCTCCTTGTGTTGGCCCGGCATACAACATCTATGCGGTTTATTTATATCCAGTAACAGATATATGTCTAAATTGTACCTATCCAAGTCAAAATAACTAGGGTTTGTTACGGTTCTGGGGCTCACGATTACCCTGTCAGGGATAACCACGTAAGATTGCATCCTATTAAAGCAATCGGGACACCACACGGATGGTCGACGTCACATCGCAACAAGGGCAAGCCACACATAGCAGTTTTTTTCTTGTGGCCTGTGCCGGCTTCGCCAGCATGGTCGGCATGCGAATTTGTGACGCTCTGTTGCCGGACCTGGCCGAATCGTTTCAGGTGTCCACTGGCGTGGCGGCGGGATCGATTTCGCTTTTCGTTATTGCCTATGGGGCACTGCAATTGGTGTACGGGCCACTGGGTGACCGCTACGGCAAACAACGCATCATCAGTTTCGCTGTCGCTGCCTCCGCGTTGTTGAATCTGGCCCTGGTTTTCGCGCCTTCCATGTCGGCTATCGTAGTCCTGCGCGGCCTGGCCGGCGCGGCAACGGCGGGGATTATCCCATTGAGCATGGCATACATCGGCGATTCGGTGCCTTACGCCGAGCGACAAGGCGTGTTGGCGAAGTTCATGTCGGCCACCATTCTGGGCATGATCTCCGGACAATGGGCGGGCGGGATATTCGCCGACCTGCTGAACTGGCAAGCCGCATTTGGTGTCCTGGCGCTGCTTTTCGGCGCGGTGGCCTTCATGCTATTTCGCACACTTCCTCCCGTCGAACCCGTCAATCCCGACAGGAAGAGTTTTCTCAGGCAGATGGGCAACGTGCTTGCGATCCCGTGGGCGCGCCGCATCTTGCTGATCGCCCTGATTGAGGGCGGTTTTGTATTCAGCGCCCTGGTCTTCATACCCACTTATCTTCATGGCCGCTTCGCGCTGTCGCTGACAGCTGCTGGGGCCATCGTTGCCCTGTATGGGGCCGGAGGCCTCGCGTACACTTTCTTCGCGCGCCGACTGCTCGCACGATTTGGCGAGCGCGGGCTTGCATTGATAGGCGGCTCGCTGATGGGTACTGGTTTCGCCATGCTGGCCTTTGGCCCGCACTGGGCGTGGGCGATACCGTCTTGCCTGATATCCGGCCTGGGCTTCTATATGATGCATAACACACTGCAGGCCAATGCCACGCAGATGGCGCCAGCCACCCGCGGCACTGCCGTATCGCTGTTTGCCTGCAGTCTGTTCCTGGGTCAGTCGCTGGGCATCAGCGCCATCTCCTTGATGATCGACGAGTATGGCGTGGGTGCAGCATTCATCGCCAGCATGATCGCCTTGCCGCTGTTGGGATTCTGGTTTGCCAGCAGCATTTCACATCGTCCGTGAAAGGAACTGTCACCAGCCAAACTTAACGGCCACCCGAACGCTTTACCACCCAGCGTGCAGACAGTTTTTGTTCAATCAAATCGCGATGATCGCCCTGGATCTCGATGAGGCCATCTTTGGCCGTGCCTCCTGAGCCGCAAGTTGTTTTCAGTTGCTTGGCCAGCGTGGCCAACTCGAGCGCATTCAGGGGAATGCCTTTGATGACGGTAACCCCCTTGCCGCGCCGACCTTTCGTCTCGAGCGAAATACGCACAACACCGTCGGAGACTGGAATGGCGCCCTGCGTCCGGCAAGAGCATTGCGCCACGGGCTTCGAACACGCTGGACATATCCGTCCTTCCTCGGTGGAATAGACCAGGGTACCGGCTTGCCGCGCACTCAATTCAGTGCTTCCTTGGCTGCCTCTTCGGGTGTCAGACCGTTATAGAACATATCCGTGAACCACTCTGCCTGTTCTTCGATATGATCCTGCGCTTCGCGCAAACTGGCGCCGGCGGCAACCAGATGCCCTTCCACTTCAATACACCATTCGATCAGCGCGATCTCATCCGGATCGGGCGCGCCCTTTGTTTTCTTCATGTCGATTCCTTCCTGTAACCCCATGCCATGACTATGCCAGCGCCCTGCAACCGGGGACGCGTTGGGGACACAGGCATATTACAGAATATACCGCGTGATTCGCTAGCGCGAGATCGCCACATGGCGCGCGCCAACAACACATGTAGCCGCAACGGCCATGACCACGACCATCGACCACTTGAACGGTTCATCCAGCAATGTGACGGCAAGCAGAAGTCCGAAAAATGGCTGCAGCAATTGCAACTGTCCGACGGCAGCGATCCCGCCCATGGACAGGCCCCGATACCAGAACATGAAACCGATCAGCATGCTGAACAACGACACATAAGCCAGGCCGATCCAGGCCGGCATTTGCACTGCGGCGAAGGAGGCAGGCCAGATGTTCATGATTGCAAGCAGCGTCAAGGGTAAAGGCAAAACCAGAGCCCAGCATATGACTTGCCACCCTCCCATCCGGCGCGACAGCATAGCGCCTTCGGCATAGCCCAGCCCGCAAACCAGTATGGCGCCGATCATCAGCAAGGAGCCCACCACGGAACCTGTTCCCGCGTCGTCGAACGCAAATATCGCGACGACAAGACTGCCCGTGCCCGCAAACAACCAGAATATGGCACGCGGACGCTCCTTCCCCCGCAGGACGCCGAAAATACCCGTCGCCAGGGGCAGCAGCCCGATAAACACCATGGACTGGGCCGCTGTAATATGCTGCAGCGCAAGAGCCGTCAACAATGGAAACCCCGCGACCACGCCGACGGCCACAACAGCGAGCGAAAGCAGGTCAGCCCTGGCCGGCCGTTTTTGCCGCAAGATCACGAGGAGCGCCAGTGCCAGCACGCCCGCAATCGCGGCGCGCGCAACGGTGAGGAACACCGGATCGAATCCAGCCACTGCCACCCGTGTGGCCGGCAGCGAACCGCTGAATATCAACATCCCGACAAAACCATTGATCCAACCGTGTGTCACTTTCGTCATTGCTGCGCTCCGAGAAGAAGACAGTGTCGGAGTATTTCCTTCCATTAACCAGAGACAATTCAGTACAATATTCAAAAACTGTATTGGTCGAAAAGGCGGTACACATGGACACGCTTTCAAAGGGTCACCCCGGCGGCACACGCGTCGCGCACGTGATGGACTCGATACGCCAGCGGATCGCCGCACGCCAACTCGTACCCGGCGCAAGGCTGCCGTCAATACGCGGCTACGCCGCGGCGACACAAGTATCCAAGTCCACAGTCGTCGATGCCTACGACCGCCTGGCCGCCGAAGGCGTCATCCGTTCGCGGCCGGGCGCGGGATTTTACGTAGCCGGCCATCTCGCACCGCTCGCTCTGGCTGAAATCGAACCCCGGCTTGAACGCAGCGTCGACCCACTCTGGGTGTCGCGCCAGTCGCTCGAGGCCAGCGACGACATCCTGAAACCGGGCTGTGGCTGGCTGCCGTCTTCATGGTTGCCGCAAGAGGCCTTGCGGCGGGCGCTGCGCACAGTGGCGCGTGCCGGCGACGCGACGCTTGCAGAGTATGCATCGCCCTTGGGTTCGGCCGCGTTGCGCCAGTTGCTGGCGCGGCGCATCGCCCAGCGCGGGATCAGTGCCTCCGCCGACCAGATTCTCATTACCGACTCCGGCACACACGCCATTGATCTGCTCTGTCGGTTTCTTATCGAACCCGATGATGTCGTGCTGGTCGATGACCCCTGCTATTTCAATTTCCAGGCCTTGCTGCGTGCGCATCGAGCAAGGATTATCAGTGTTCCCTACACAGCCAATGGACCCGACGTCAACCTCTTTGCCAAGGCATTGGCAGAACACCACCCGCGTCTCTACATTACGAATTCCGGCGTGCACAATCCCACAGGTGCAACCCTGACCCCGGTCATTGCGCACCGGCTGCTCAAGCTTATCGAGGCGCACGACGTGCACGTCATTGAAGATGACATATTCGCCGATTTCGAACATGAACCGGCGGCGAGGCTGGCAAGTTTTGACGGCTTGAACCGGGTGGTCCAGATCGGAAGCTTTTCGAAGACCTTGTCAGCCTCGATCCGCTGCGGCTATATCGTCGCGCGGCCAGACTGGATCGAGGGGCTGGTGGACCTGCGTATTGCCACGGCCTTTTCGGGTTCCCGCGTGGCGCAGGAAGTCGCCCTGGCGATACTGAAGGACGGCAGCTATCGCCGGCATATCGACACGTTGCGCGCACGGCTGTCCAATGCCATGCAGGAAACGACAGATCGACTCGCAACGACAGGCATCACGCCATGGCTGCCGTCGGCGATGCCGCGGGCCGGCATGTTCCTGTGGTGCCGGCTGCCTTCAGGACTGGACGCTACGGCCCTGGCAGGCCAAGCCTTGTTGCAAGGCATCATCCTGGCACCGGGCAATGTGTTCAGCCCATCGCAGTCGGCTGGTGAATTCATGCGATTCAACGTGACTCAAATGAGCGACCCCAACATTTTTCGGGTGCTGGCTCAAGCCACACGTGGCGTCCGCTAGGCATACGGACAAACCCTGCCGAATGCTACAATAAGAACCCCTTTTGCGCAGTTCTCTCGCCCTCCCCAATGATTATCCTCAAGAACGTGACCTTGCGTCGCGGCAGCAAAGTATTGCTCGACAAGACATCCGTCACGCTCAATCCCGGTGAAAAAGTAGGTCTGGTCGGGCGCAATGGTGCCGGCAAGTCTTCCTTGTTCGCCGTGCTTAACGGCACATTGCACGAGGATGGCGGCGAATTCTCCATACCGGCGCAGTGGCGTATGTCGCAAGTCGCCCAGGACATGCCCGAAACAGAGCAAAGCGCCACCGACTTCGTGGTCGAGGGCGACACGCTGTTGCTGGCGGCGCAGACCGAAGTGACGGAGTCCGAAACCAGCGACGATGGCATGCGCATGGCGCACGCCTACATGGCGCTGCACGACGCGGGCGCACATGACGCGCCGGCGCGTGCGCAAGCGCTCATCCTGGGCCTGGGCTTTAGCGTCGCGGAGCTGGACCGGCCGGTGAACAGTTTTTCAGGCGGATGGCGCATGCGTCTGCAATTGGCTCGCGCGCTGATGTGCCCGTCCGATCTGCTGTTGCTCGACGAGCCGACCAATCACCTGGATCTGGATGCCCTGGTTTGGCTGGAAGCGTGGCTGAAGAACTACGCGGGAACCATGGTGGTAATCAGCCACGATCGGGAATTCCTGGACGCCGTGACCAACGTGACGCTGCATATCGATCACAGTAAGCTGGTCCGTTACGGCGGCAACTACAGCAAGTTCGAAGATATGCGTGCCGAACAGATGCTGCTGCAACAGGCTGCGCATGCAAAACAGCAGGAAAAAGTGGCGCACCTGCAAAAATTTATCGACCGCTTCAAGGCCAAAGCCAGCAAGGCCAAGCAGGCGCAAAGTCGTGTCAAGGCGTTGGAACGCATGGAAAAGATTGCACCCATGCTTGCCGATGCCGATTTCCAGTTCGAATTCAAAGAACCACTCAGCCTGCCTAACCCCATGCTGTCCATGTCCGCCGCCAGCTTCGGTTACCCGGCGCCCCACGATGCGGCTCCGGGTACGCCTCCCACTGTTATTGTGCAGAACATCAACCGCTCCGTATTGGCGGGGCAACGCATCGGTATCCTGGGTGCCAACGGCCAGGGCAAGTCAACGCTGGTCAAGACCATTGCCGGCGCGCTCCAGGCTACAGCGGGTGAAATCATCACCGGCAAGGGCCTGAACATCGGCTATTTTTCCCAACAGGAACTCGACGTCCTGCGGCCTGCGGACAATCCTCTGGAGCACATGATACGGCTGGTACGCGATACGCCCGCCAGCGTGCGTCCAAGTGCAATGGACTGTCGCGAGCAGGGCTTGCGCAATTTCCTGGGCACCTTCAACTTCAACGGCGACATGGTCAAGCAGAGCGTGGGCAGCATGAGCGGCGGCGAAAAGGCGCGCCTTGTGTTGTGCATGATCGTATGGCAACGCCCTAATCTGCTGTTGCTGGATGAGCCCACCAATCACCTGGACCTCGCCACCCGCGAAGCGCTGAGCGTTGCCTTGAACGAATTCGAAGGTTCGGTCATGCTGGTCAGCCATGACCGGGCTCTGTTGCGTTCAGTGTGCGACGAATTCTGGCTGGTATCGCGTGGCGGCATGAAAGACTTCGATGGCGACCTGGACGACTACCAGGTCTATCTTTTGGAAGAAGCCAAACGCCAGCGAGAGATCGCATCGGCGCGCAAGGCCGCATGATGTCCCCGCTGCGCGACTGACCGCGACACGGGCTTATGCACGACGCCTGGTGCGTTCAGTTTTTGGGCTGGCGTGGATGTTCGAAAAAGAACCGGACCATCTCCTGGGTGGCATCCGGTCCGCGCTCGTCGGTGTAAGACCCCAGGCGGCTGCCGCCAGACCAGGCGTGTGGCGCGCCATGCACCAGCCAATACTCCGCAATGACCAGCCCGTCGGCGGCACGATGAACATGCCGTGTGTGCGCACGCTGGTCACCGCCGCCTATGCGTTCGGGCTTCACCGTCGTACCGGTTCCAACCGCCGCACTGATGACTTGCTGGCCATTGCCATGATGCACGGTGGCATCGGCATCGCCATGGAACACAATAGTTGGCACCCCACTGGCGGAACCACGCAGACCGGTGCCCCCGCCTTTCATGGCCGCCAGCGCCGAAGGCAGGTCGGCCGCGGCCCCAGACGCCAGCCCCGAATGGACCCCGACGGCCGCATACAGGTCCGGATAAGCCTCGCCCATGATGGCGGCCATTGCCCCCCCGGCTGACAAGCCCGCGATATAGACACGTTCTGGATCGATGATGTGCTTGGCCATGATCTGGCGCGTCATCCCCGCCAGCAAGGCCGGCTCGCCGCGGCCGCGAACCTGATGATTGTGCTTGAACCAGTTCCAGCAACCTTGGGGATTGGCTCGGCGCGACTGCGCCGGATATAACACGAAAAAATCCTGTATCTGCCCCGCTTCGTTCATCTGCGTGCCGGCGGCAAAATCGTCGGGGTCCTGGGTGCAGCCGTGAAGCATCACGATCAGGGGTAACGGACGAGTTCCCGCAGCGGGGGGAATGTAGAGCTTGTAATCTCGACGCGTGCCACCGTCGGCATAGTGACCGACGGTGAAGCCGGTGTCAACCGTCGGCCGCGCCTGATCCGGAGCGGATCGGGGCACGTCGCGCCGGATCGGTTCATGGCGGGTCGCGTCAGAGATATCGCGCATCTCAACGTCGATGACCTCCCCTGCATCGGAGGCGTATCCACCGCCGTTCCGTGGTGGTTCGCATCCAGTTCCGGTACCGGCTGCGACGCCGGCGCCGCGCATTGCGGATTGTATGGCGGCCATGGCTCCCTGCAGATCGCCGGAGCGGGTCATCTGGGTGGCTTCTATCATCAAGCGATTCAGGTCCAGTGTGGGCATAGTGTTCTCGATTAAGTAGGTTCAGTAGATGCGGCTGGCCAGCGCAGCCTTCACCGCCGGACTCGCGTGCAGCGCGCCCAGGACCGTAAGGGATTCGATGGTGGCAAGCGCGAGCTCGGGGGTTACGTCCGGCGCAATGGTGGCCAGACCCAGGACGCGAATTTGCAGCGTCTGACCCGCCTCTTGTACGGCGCGCAGATCGGCGGCACTATAGTGCTGGATGCCAAGCACCAGCGTCTTGCGCGATACAACCTGCCGGACAACATCGGCGTGCGCAGCGAGCTGGTTGCGTATGGCAGTACGGATCATGTCGGTGCGATTGGCATAAAAGCCTTCCTGCACCAGCAGTTCAATTTGGCCAAGATCGACACAACCAAGATTGATAGTGATTTTCTCGTCGACAGGCTTCAGAGATTTTGAAGGAGTTGGATTAGACATGTGACCATCCTATCACCATCCGCATGGATGGTAAAGCGTAAATTTACCGTGATGAACGAAAAGCTGCACTACCATGCAAACTGGAATATTCTGCAAAGGAAACGAGATGGCTTCCCAACCTGATAATGCCAGCATGGCGTTGTTCTGCGACTTCGAGAACGTTGCGCTTGGCGTGCGCGACGCCCGCTATCATGAGTTCGACATCAAGCTGGTGCTCGAACGCCTGCTCTTGAAAGGCAGCATCGTGGTCAAGAAAGCGTATTGCGATTGGGATCGCTATAAAAACTTCAAAGCCACCATGCACGAGGCAAATTTCGAGCTGATCGAGATTCCCCATGTACGCCAGTCAGGGAAGAACTCCGCCGATATCCGACTGGTCGTGGACGCACTGGATCTTTGTTATACCAAAGGACATGTCAACACGTTCGTGATAATTAGCGGTGACTCCGACTTTTCTCCCCTGGTGTCCAAATTGCGCGAAAATGCCAAGCAAGTCATAGGTGTGGGCGTAAAGCAATCCACATCGGACCTGCTCATCGCCAATTGCGACGAGTTCATTTTCTACGATGATCTTGTTCGTGCCACGCAGCGCAACGCCGACCAGCCCGTCCGCAAAGACACAATGATCGATCACGACACGCCGCCTGCCGCAGGAGACAAGCGCAGCGTCGACGAAGTCCAGGCATTGAAAGCCGAAGCCTTGAGAATTGTGGTGGACACGTTTGACGCCCTGCTGTCGGAACGCGGCGAAGGTGGAAAAATATGGGCGTCGACCCTGAAACAAGCGATCAAGCGTCGCAAACCGGACTTCAATGAAACCTATTACGGCTTTCGAACATTCGGCAACTTGCTGGAAGAGGCGCAGGCCATGCAACTATTCGACATTGGTCGCGACGAGAAGTCGGGCATCTATGTCCATAGCACCCAGGCGGGGAAAAAACCTAAGCCACCCGTGCGGGCACGGCGTAGCCGCATAACCACGCCCAAACAACAAGCCGAAACCGGTGACGAACAAGCGGATGCCATTGTGCCGGCCAGAGCAGTGCGCAAGCAAGCCAGTCGTACGCGCCGAAAGCCTACTCCAACTTGACCCCGACAGGAGCGAATTCATGAACCGCAGAACCTTGCTACGTCTCGCCGCACTGGGTACATTTTCTGCCGCAACCCTTAACAGCAGCCACGGTCGCTCGCTGGATGATTCCGAACTGGAAAGAGCGCTGAGAACGTTTGGCGACCAATCCCCCGACAGTGCTTCAGCCAGCATCGTGATCGAAGACGGCCTGACTACAGTACGACATAGCGTCAACGCCGATTTACCTCTTTTTGTCGGCAGCGCAATCAAGACATTTATTCTCGCCCAATACCTGAAAGAAGTCGAAGCAGGACGTCTCTCCGAAGAGGCACAACTGGACGTGGGGCCCAAAGTATGGTCGCCCAGCAGCCCGGTGCTCATCCATCTTCAAGGTACAACCACCGCGCGCAGCGTGCTCGAGGCCATGATCGCGCATAGCGACAACACGGCCACGGATATTGCCCTCAACACAATCGGACCGGACAAGGTACGTGCCTTGATCAAAAGTGCGGGGCTCGATCAGACACGCATACCTGATTCGACGCGCATACTGTTCTCATACTTGGCCGGCGCACCAGAAGGCACTGACGTAGGCTGGGCAGGCATCTCGAAAGTGATGGCGGGGACTTTACCGGGGCCGCCGCGCGCGGCCATCAACGACCACCAAACCATGGTCAGCACCGCTGCCGAAATGACCGACTGGTACCGACATGTCTTGGCCGGCAAGTATTTTGAAAAGCCCCAGACCCTGGCCGAATTCAAACGCATATCCGCCATGGCCGGCGCTATTCCGCAAACCATTCCACTCGACATCATGGGCTATGGAAAAGGAGGCAACTTAGACTGGAACGGATTCCATTGTTTCAGCCTGGCAGGTCAGATGGTGTTGCCAACACAACGCGTGAACTTTTGCTTTACCATCAACTGGACCGGCGACGACGCCAGTGTTCCTACAACGTTCAGTAACTATATAAAGCAGTGCCGACATCTGCTGCGCATGGTGGCCGCCGCGCAGCTTCCTTTAAAGGTGAATTGAATGTTTTTCACCCTGCTGCTGGCCACCTTCCTCATTGCCTCTATCGTCTCGCTGATTGTCGTGCGCATCTTCGACAGGCCCTTGAACCGGATCCTGGACCGGATTATCCAGGACGACATTGCCTCGGCATGGCGTCGTTACATCACGTTTGCGGCACTTGTCGTGGGAATTTCAGGTGGCGTACGCATTTACGAACTGGAGCGCTACATCGAGCCGCCCCAGAAAGATCTCGCGCCGCTTGTGCTAACAACCGAGCGGTGGGTGCTGGAGATTTATCGAACGATAATCGAATGCCTGCAAAGCATCGCCTGGATGTATCTGGTGGTGTTCGTGTTCGCGCTTATCGCCTATGTCATCGTAAAAATAAGCGAAATCAAGCAACAGCGTGCCGGCCGGACGGATTGAAATGCCGGCGGGCGCTAACGACCCCGGTAGTGACCGCCGCGACCATGGCGATAGCCGGGGTCGCCTCGGCGTCCGCCGCCATGCCAGCCATCGCCACCCCGGCGTCCGCCGCCATGCCAGTCACGATGACCGCGATGAGGGTGACGGCCGCTGTAAGAGCGAAAGCCAAAGTTCAGAAATACGGGGGGACCCGCGTACCACGGGTCGACGTAGACCGGCGCAGCAGGGGATGCATAAACGGGGCCAGGTGGCGGGTAATAAACGGCGCCGCCGGGATTATAGTAGGCGCGCGTCGTGCCGTACATGGCGCAGCCGCCCAGCAGCGACACCAGTATCGAGGCCAGTACGATTCGGCGCACCACGTAGCTTACAATTTTCATAGTGAAAAATTAGACAGCGCGAACCTGTAAAGGTTCGGTCGCAGTCCATCGCATGGGCAACAATATGGTCGGGCATATCGAAATGCCTGGCGGAGTCTTTCAGCAACTTCAAAATACGTTCTCGCAAAGTCGGGCTCCTGGGCAAAAATCTGTGTGAATGCAATGAGCGTAATGAATGATCTTCCGCTATTTGGCCCCGAATATCCATACGCTTGATACCGGTAGGTCAGTTGGTTAATGGGGAAAACCCGCAGGCTTCCATCCCGACCCGACCATCTTTTTAACCCATCGACATTGCCGTTTAATGACCGTCAGTTCGCCGAGGGTCGCGTCAGACCCAGATGTTCGCGCAGTGAGGTCGTTTCGTAGTCGCGGCGAAACAGGCCTCGCTTTTGCAACAGCGGCACAACCTGGTCAACAAAGTCTTCGATGCCGCCAGGCAAGGATGGCGGCATCAGGTTGAACCCGTCGGCCGCTTCGTTGCGCCACCACCGTTCCATTTCGTCGGCAATGGTTTCCGGCGTGCCAATCATCGTGCAATGTCCTCCACCAGCGGCCAGTCTGCCCAGCAATTGCCGCAACGTAGGTTTCTCGGTTTCGATGATACGCAAGACTGTTGCGTAACGACCTTTGGGTCCCACGAACTCTTCCAGAGGCATCAATGCAGGCACCGGAGCGTCCAGATCCCAACAGGTGCAGTCCCGGCCGATATACATGCTCAACTGTCTCAAGGCGTCGGGTGCTGGCAATAATTCATCAAGCTCGCGCTGCTTGGCCCGCGCCTCGTCCTGGGTCGAGCCGATATAGGTGACCAGGCCCGGCATGATCGGCACCGGATCCCGGCGACCGGCCGCCCGCACACGCGCCTTGATATCGCAATAATATTCCTGGGCCGCGGCCAAGTCGTAGGCTACCGCGTAGATGGCTTCAGCGCGACGCGCGGCGAGATCCCTGCCCTGCTCGGATGCACCGGCCTGGAACAGGACCGGGTGACCCTGTGGCGGACGCGGCACGGTCAAAGGGCCATCAACACGGAAATGCTCTCCCTTGTGATGGATCGCATGCACCTTGTCGCTGCGGGCATATACCCCTTTCCGGTCCAGCTCGAGCGCATCATCGGTCCAGGAATCCCACAGACGCAGGACAGTATCCACGAACTCTTCCGCGCGGGCATAACGCCAGGCGTGGTCCGGCATTGCATCGAAATTGTGGTTGCGCGCTTCGGCATCGAACATGGATGTGACGACATTCCACCCCATGCGGCCACGCGAAATGTGATCCAGCGAAGCGACCAGCCGCGCGGCATGAAATGGCGTGTAAAACGTGCTGGAGACCGTGCTGATCAATCCGATATGCCGGGTTGCGCGGCTCATCGCGGCTAGCGCCGTAAGCGGTTCCAGGAACCAGCGCGGACCATCCGCCACATTGTCTGCTGACTGTCCATCGGCAAAGAATACGGCGTCCAGCTTGCCGCGTTCCGCCGTCTGTGCCAGCTCTTCGTAATACGCGATGTCGCCCAGTCGCTCGACGGACGACATCGGATGGCGCCATGCGGCGCGATGATGTCCGCAGCCGAAGATGAACAGGTTTATGTGCATGAGCTTGCCGGAATCGTTCATCAGTTTTTCACCAATCCGCCGTCGACAACCAGATTCTGCCCCGTTATCGAACGCGACCAGGGCGCTGCAAAAAACAGCACCGCGTCGGCGAATTCGTCGGGAGTGGTCACGCGGCGCAGCGGCGTGCTGGCGGCAATCAGGTTGAACACGTCCTCCGGCGTGGCGGAAGACGCGTCAGTGGTACGCAGCAACCCTCCGGAAACCATATTGACCGCAATTCCCTTCGGTCCAAGATCGTGAGATAACGTTCGGGTCAGCGACAACAATGCCGCTTTGGCCGCCGTGTAATCGTGGTAGGGAACGACAGGATTCTGGAACAGATTGGTGCCAATATTGATAATGCGACCGAAGCCCATTTTTTCCATCCCTGGAAGAGTGGCTTGCGTGGTATTCAGCGCGCCCCGGACGATGCCCTGGAATTGCTGTTGAAGGTGGTCCCACGTCAGAGTATCGGCGTGCGGGCGGAGCTCGCCATTAAAGGAAAATGCCGGCAAGGCATTGTTGACCACCGTAGTGACGGTTATGCCAAAGCGTTCTTGCGCCTGTTCGACGAGGGAACGAACGGCTCTTGCATCGCTGACGTCCGCTTGCACCGCCATTGCCCGCCCTGCTGATGACTCCTCTATCGTCCGGGCGGCTTGGGCGCTATTCAAGTAGTTGACGATCACCCGCGCGCCTTCGCGCAAAAAGGCGCGCACTACGTGTTCACCGAGGCCGCGTGCGCCCCCCGTTACAAGAACCAATTGTTGGTTGAGTGGGATCGCTGTGGTGCTGTCTTGCATGGCGGACCTTTGAAATAGACGAAGGTATGCTCATGCACGTGGCGCCATGCGCCGAAAGGCTGACATCCCTTCGCCAGCATGAACTGGATCAGGTTCGACGGGTGTTATCTCAGCCCCAGCCATCAATGACGTGGAGGGCACCCCGTGTCGTGATCGGAAACCATAGCACAATCGACGGCATTCGGCTTTGAAATTAATACATCTTGCACGGGCACTCGATTGACAATGCCATGTGGCTGACCTAAGCTTTGCGCCTGTTCCTGGGGGAGTCCTTTACGGGCTGAGATTCCGCATTTGCTTGCGGTAACCCTTTGAACCTGATCCGGGTAATGCCGGCGAAGGGAAGGAAATTCATTTAGCACTGTCTTTCCCCCTTACATCACATTCCGGCCACGCCCATACATGCGGGCCACATGGTTTGCAAAAGTTCCGGCACACCGGACTACTGGGAAATTGGCATGTTTGCGAGTACATCAACGATTTTATGGCTGCTGCTTTTCGCGGCGGGCTTTGCTGTTGCCGGCGTGGCCTACGCCCGACATGATCGGGGCAGCCTTGAGGACTATATTGTGGCGCGCAATAGTCAGTCTTCTCTTGCAACCATAGCGACCCTGCTGGCGTCCACGTTGGGGGCCTGGATACTATTTGCGCCAGCGCAGGCCGCTACGTGGGGCGGCCTTTCGGCTGTCATAGGCTACGCGCTCGGCGCGATGTCGCCACGATTGCTCATGATACCGCTGGGTCAACGCATGCGCGAATTGATACCACAGGGGCACACACTTACGGAGTTTGTGATCGTGCGTTACGGCCGGCCTATGTATGGACTGGTCTTACTTATTATGCTGTTCTATATGTTCATTGCGTTGACGGCTGAAATTACCGCCATATCCAAACTGGTGGCCTTGCTCGCGCCGGTGCCATTATGGGTCACCGCCGCCATCGTGATGGGAGCCACACTGCTCTATACGTCCTACGGCGGGATACGCGCTTCCATATTCACCGACAAAGTACAGATGCTGGTGATCGTGCCCTTGCTTGTGCTGCTGATCGTGCTCGGCTGGCGGGCCGCGGGGGGGGCAACGCCGGTTATGGAGGGGTTGCGTACACATGCGCCGCGGCTCCTGAGCCTGACGGACCCCCTGGGAATCAAGGCCGGCCTGACCTTTTTCGTTGCCATCCTGCTGACCGGGCTGTTCCATCAAGGCAACTGGCAACGCGTTTATGCGGCGCGTGACAGCCGCAGCATGCGCAACGGCTTCCTGTTGGGTGGGCTGCTTGCCGCACCCGTCATATTCATCATGGGCATGTTCGGACTCGCATTCGTCGGACTTGGCCACTCCAGCGATAGCTCGGTGGCACTGTTCACTGTATTGATGCCCGGTGTTCCGGACTGGTTTGCGATTGCGCTGATCCCGCTGGGGCTGGCACTGGTGATGAGCACGGCCGATACCGTCATCAGCGCTGTATCAAGCATTATCGCCGTGGACATGCGCCGCTTGCTGCCCAAGACCGACAAGGCGGCGCTCATGGGCTTGTCGCGCTGGCTTATCTTCCTGCTTGCCGTTCCCGTGCTGATCGCTGCTGCCCAGGGTTACAGCGTGCTCTACCTTTTTCTGCTTGCCGATCTGCTGTGTTCGGCTGCCGCCTTCCCCGTCTTCTTCGGACTGTTCAATCGCCGGTACCATGGGACCACAGCGTTCGCCAGTACGCTGTGCGGGTTGATTGCCGGCCTGCTGGTATTTCCCGGGCCAGGCGAAAAGCTGGATTATTTGCTGGAATCATTCCTCCTTGCCGCAATTGTCCCGATTATTGTCTCCGCGATAATGATGCAATTTACACGCGTCCGTCCACATTTCGACTTCGGCCGACTGAACGCCGCAATCCGCAGCTTGGACGACTAGAGCGGGCCCGGCGTCCGGGCCGGCTCCCCTGATCGCGTCCACTTCAAGCAAACGGGTTTGAATAGAGCTGAGCGCACCCATCCCTTTAGTGAAGAAGATATATCCATCTTCCAAAACGGTTTACGCAGGTCCGCGAACTTGAAAAAGTGCAGGCCGTTGCTTCACTAAAACTTTTCGCCTATTATACACAGTACAAGTAGATAACTTGCACTGCAAATAACACCTCAACTTGGGAGTGAATGGTGAACGATACGCTATTGTTTACGCCGTACCGCGTCGCGGGACTCACGCTACGCAACCGTATCGTGCTCGCACCTATGCTTACTTATCGATCGCAGCATGGCGCCATCGGCCCCTGGCATACGATGCACTTAGGAAAGTTTGCAGCTGGCGGGGTCGGATTAGTGTTCATGGAATCCACTAAGGTCGATCCACAAGGCTGCACTACGGCGAATGACCCCGGTCTCTGGAGCGACCAGTTTATACCTTCACTACGGTCACTTACCGACTTCCTTCATCATCAGGGGGCAGCGACAGGCATCCAACTTGGGCATTCTGGACGCAAGGCGCGTAACTCCTTGCCGTGGGAAGGACGCAAGCCATTGCGGTCTCACGACTCCCTGGACGATTCGGGTCCGTGGGAAATTATCGGCCCAAGCGCTATACCTCATTTCCCGAACGGTCCTGTACCAACGGTAATGTCGCGCGAAGACATAGTGCGACAGCTGGATATGTGGGGCGCCGCCGCCCGGCGCGCAAACGAAGCGGGTTTCGACGTACTCGAGGTCCATTGCGCGCATGGATATTTGCTTCATCAATTCTTGTCTCCAATCGCAAATCAGCGGGATGACGAATATGGTGGCGACCTGACGAATCGAATGCGGTTTCCGATCGAGGTGGTTCGTCGCGTGCGGGATACATGGCCAAAAGACAAGCCACTGTTCGTTCGCGTTTCATCAGTGGATGAAGGCGGCTGGGAGATCGACGACACAATTAGGTTAGCGCAAGCATTTAAGAACGAGGGGGTGGATGTGCTGGACTGCAGCGCGGGCGGCATGGGTGGTGAATCGATCGTCGGACATGGCGTCAAAGTTGATTACGGTTATCAGGTGCCCTATTCCGCGGCAGTCAGAAAGCATGCGAACGTCGCCACCATGGCAGTGGGACTCATCGTGCATTCCGATCAAGCCGAACAGATTTTGCGCACTGGGCAGGCCGACCTAATCGCAATTGGACGTGAGTTGTTACATAACCCCAATTGGGCGTTAGATGCCGCAATAAAGCTAGGAATTCCCGATCCCTATCGCGTGGTCGAGCCTAGCTACGGATATTGGTTACGAAAAAGAGCCGACGCCGGATTTGAACGAGGAGGTTCAACCTGGGGAGCCGGCATGACAGGCAATTAAATATGGCTGCAGGATTCCAGAGGCAGAGATTTCAATCAAACCAGAAGAAATAATTCATTCATCAGGAGGAAACATGAAAATTTTAAAAACCGTTTTAGCCGCGACCGTCGGCGCTACGATCGCATTTTCCGCAAGCGTCTCAGCCGAAACTGCGGCCAATTTTCCGACAAAACCCGTGCGTATCGTTATTCCTTACAGCGTCGGAGGAGTGACCGATTTGATCGGCCGCGCATTGGCCGAACGCCTCTCTAAGACGTGGGGGCAATCCGTTATTATTGAAAGCAAACCGGGGGCTTCAGAAGCAATCGCCGCTGCGGCCGTTGCAGCTGCGCCGGCCGATGGGCACACGCTGCTGCTCGCAAGCGATGCGACATATATAACGAACGGTATTTTGCGCAAGGGCTTACTGTATGACCCGAAAGAAGATTTCGAACCCATCACACGACTGGCGGAAGGATTCGGATTCTTGGTGATACGTCCGGATCTTCCTGTGCGCAACCTGAAAGAATTACTCGACCTGGCTCAGTCGCGCGCAGGAGAAGTCACCTTTGGTTCTGAAGCGGTAGGAAGTCCATCCGAGTTTCGCATGCGAATCCTAGGAGGTTTGTCGGGAGGCTACAAGATGAACCACATTCCGTATAATGGCATGAGCCCGATCCTTGTCGACTTGTTGGGCGGTCGAATCGATGCCGCTTGGCTGCCACCTCATATGGGTGAACCGCAAATCAAAGCGGGTAAAGTGATAGGCATTGCCACGAATGGACCAGAACGAAACTGGCTAATTCCATCTATCCCCACGATGGTCGAACAAGGTTACGAAGGCGCCGACCTCACATTCAAGCTAATGCTGGCCGCGCCCGCAGGAACTCCAAAGCCAATTGTGCAGAAGCTCGCAAAGGACGTGATCTTCATCATGAAGGATCCAGAATTCAACGAAAAAGTCTTGCGCGCCAACGGATACATGGCCACACCTAACGGTCCCGAGGAATTCCAACGGTATCTGGACACCGCCCGGCCAGCCTTGGCGAAGGTAGCAAAAGAAGCAGGTTTTGAACCTAAATAGGTCTGGACAAAACGAGGCGTAGGCTGTGCAGCCTGCGCCTTATATCCAAGCATGCACCAAGCCGGATAAACACACTGTACCGGACACCCAGCAAGGCTTAGCGCCTATATGGTGTCACTATTTAAAGCTCTTGAACTCGTTCACCAGACTCGATATTCCGCTGGCTAATACACTCCCGTCCGTACCAACTGCTACAAATCGCGCGCCGAGTTCCAAGTATCGTTTCGCAAGATCACGATTGGAGGTTAAAATTCCCGGTGCCTTTCCAGCCTTGCTAATCTTCACGATTGCGGATTCGATTTCCCTCTGCACGGCGGGATGCTCAGGATTGCCAAGGTGACCCATGGCAGCTGAGAGATCCGCAGGACCTATAAAAACACCATCAACACCGTCCACAGCAAGGATTGAATTCAGATTCTGAAGGGCAAGCGTGCTCTCCACCTGAACGAGTAGGCACACATTGTCATTGGCCTCTTCCGTGTAATGGCGAATCATCCCATAACGCGATGCGCGTGCCATGGAACTTCCCACACCACGAATGCCTTGAGGAGGATAGCGTGTCGCTTCTACGACCGCCCGAGCTTGCTCGGCGGTATCAACCATAGGCACAAGCAGGGACGTCGCACCGATATCCATAAGCTGCTTAATCAACCATGCCTCACCCATAGGGGGGCGCACCACAGGACAAGCCGGATAAGCGGACACCGCGCGAAGCTGCTCCAGGATCGAAGGTACATCGTTAGGAGCATGTTCCCCATCGATGAGAAGCCAATCAATTCCCCGGGCGGCACAGAGTTCGGCTGCGTTGGCGCTTGCAAGACCTGCCCACAAGCCAATCATTGCTTCCCCGGCAAGCAACCGTTGTTTGAAATTATTTTTCACACTGAAAATCCTAATTTGTACGCCGCTGGCAATCCAAGCACGCAACATGCTGGGCGATCCGCCCTCTTCATAATCCCGCTAGGAAGTCAATAACACGACACTCGACCGACTGCGCGCACGAACACGAGCGAATCAACCCCTGAACAGTGGCTCGGCAAGCCCGCTCACTCCGAGCTGAGTTATTGCAAGCAAGCTCCCCGCCAAAGGCTCGCGCCGCCGCTCATCGTCAGAGAGGAAAATGTGACCCGAGGTTACATACAGAACATCCATGCTAGGCCCGCCGAAATTGCACATAGTTGGATGCGACACAGGCAAAGGGACCAATTGATCAAGCCTTCCAACAGGGTCAAACCGTCCCACAGCACCGTAGCCAACCAAAGCAACCCAGTAAAACCCGTCCGAATCAAAAGTTGCCCCGTCGAAGCGCCAAGGCAAGCCTGACGAATCCAGATAAAGTCGCTTGTTCGATATCTCCCCGCTATCAAGATCCAGGTCATATTTCCAAACGGTGTCCCCCCGACTGTCCGAGAAAACCAATGTCTTATCATCAGGGCTAAACGCAGTGCCGTTCGACACGATGAATCCTGAGTCCATACTGGTAACCGAGAAATCCGGATTCAAGCGAAACAGCGATCCTCCTGGCTTTTCGTTGCCAGGATCTCGGGATCCGCACCAATACCGTCCCCGGCGATCGCAACGTCCATCGTTCAGGCGGTTCTCAGGATGTTGAGGCTCTGGGTCTATTACGAACGACACTCCACCCGTAAACAAGTCAACTTCGCAAAAACCGTGTTTCAGCCCGGCAATTAAGCCGCCCTTTTCCCGAAAAACGAAGGAGCCGATATTCGTGGGCATAGACCAGGTCGTGACAGAGTTATCAGCCTCAAGCCGTCTTAATGCCGGCTCACGCGTATCCACCCAGTAAAGACGTTGCTCCAGCGGATGCCACATGGGACACTCGCCAACCATGTCCTGCTCGTGGGCAACGACGCTGACTTGGTATAAAGGTCTTTTCATACATTGCTCGGTGAGAAGACGTTATTCAGCCGGGGCGACGAAGGGGTAAGGAATTGGCGGACCATCCCTGAAAGGCAAGGCCACCACGGCTGTGCCCGGGGTGGACTCTTTGCCTTCGCCATTTCGGATTCCCAAGTCCAGCTCAACCAGACCGAAGTCTGCGGTGCGACGGGTGTCCTTGACTCGGGCCCATACATCCAGCGTTTCGCCAACGATGTTCATGGCACGAAACTGGAATGTGACTTTCCACACCCATCCGCCTGTCCCAGCCCAGTCCTTCAACAACTGAAGGATAAATTGCTGTTTAAACGAACCATTCACCAATAAATTGGGGAGCTTGTCGTGTTCTGTTGCGAAGGGCAGATCATAATGAATCTTGTGCCAGTTCTCCATCGCCGCCGACCAGCGCATAAGGTGGGCGGTTGTTAGCGGACCCTTGCGCAACACAGGAATCTCTTCACCTAGACTGACATCCTCAAAGTAGATTGAATTCGCCATCATTACCTCCGAATCAATGTCTTGCGATAACGCAGAAGTGGTTCACCAGTTTCAGTCGTGTACAGGGTGTCTATAACCACCATGAGCATAGGTCCTGATTTAGCGTCGCGCTCGTAGATATCGACATAACGCGACTGCTGATAAACGCAATCCCCTTGATGCGGGTAGCGAAACATTTCAACCTCGGCACCGCCGTTGAGCAACGCCAATCCGTGTAATGGAAGCTCCGGCAAACCATTGCCCACGCCGAAAACCGCACCGTCGAAATCTGGATCGGATGCGCGTTCGGTAAGATAATCAACCGAGCCGAAAGGCGTGCGGAACATAAATACCGGATACAGCGGAGGTGCAATAGGCACGCCCTCTGCTACATCGGGGCGCCCCTTGTGATAGGCGGGGTCCTGGTCCATAATTGCCTGAGCGTAGCGGCGAACCGCGCCGCTCTCAACGATGTCGGACGCCGCGAAACGCGGGCCCTCTCGTCCTATATACTCCCGAATTTCATCTGTTAAAAGCGCCATTCATAGCCTCCTTAGTTCCTTCGATATAACGCCAACTCATCAACGGGGCGTCACGTTATATCTTCGATCGTGACCGACACGTTCATAGTCGCTCGATAGCGGTAGCAAATAGCCACGTTGCTATCAAACAGGCGCCTTTAGTAGCGAATTAGCAATTCGCATTTAAAAGAGCAAAAAAATTCATGGATCGAATTCATTCGATCCCGGCCAGCCGGACACCTTTTGACGATCCAGCGATCGGTGTATGCCCCGACTGCTTGCTATGGGCAACCTACTTCCAGTACTCTCTTGCAGACGAAAACTTGTCGGGCGCTACGACCCGACGATAAGTGCAATGCAAAGGAAGGCATCTATGCGTACCTTGAGCATATCGTTTATGCACTCATCGCAATTTGATTGATCGCGCGTAGCTGGACAATTATTTGCTGGGCGAGTAAAATAGTTGCATTGCACATATTACTTAAAACGGCGCCGACACGCAACAGGAGAAACCCGGTGGCAATACACAAAAGTATGAACGCAGGCAAGGACGCGCCCAAAGCTACGGAAATTAAAGACAGGCAATTCGTTACTGCGTTGGCTCGTGGCCTGCAAATTCTCAGCTGTTTCTCTTCAGCGAGGCCGGAATTGAGCGGATCCGAACTATCCAAGCTCACTGGCCTGCCCCAGCCTACCGTATGGCGTTTATGCCACACTATGATCAAAGTCGGAACGCTGGTAGCGGCACCAGGAGACAAGTTGCGGCCAGGCCTAGCAGTACTCCAGCTCGGCCACAGCGCAATAAGCGGTTTGAACATTATTGAACTGGCACGCCCTCATATGCAGGAACTCGCTGATAATTTTGGGGCTGCCTGCGGGCTTGCAATTCGCAATGGCCTGGATATGGTGTTCGTCGAACGATGCGAAAGCAAGAATCAAATGCATATGCAGCTGCGGACTGGTTCTGCGCTACCCATCGCCACCACGGCGCATGGCTGGGCGTACCTGGCGGGGTTACCATCGCAAAAGCGCAAGGAAGTCATCGGACAACTAGATGCCACAATGCCAGATATCTGGCAACCCGTCCGCGAGCAATGCCTACAAGCAATCGCCGATTACGAGGAAACTGGGTATGTTCTGAACCTGGGCGTCTTTCACGAAGGCTATAACACCGTCGCTGTACCCATCATCGCCGGAGACGGCTCAGTACCATATACCCTTAACTGCGGTTCGGCAGCAGCAGCCTTCACCCCTGCGACCTTGCGAAAAGAGGTCGCACCGAAGCTGATATCGCTATGTACATCTTTACAAAGTGTCCTGGCAATCAGCAAATGAGACTGGAGACTGTCTCACCCCTTGTAACCTACCTCAGGAGACTTACAACCTATGAACAGTTCGATCAAGACGGCAGATGGCCAAATAATTTCCGCCTACCGCAGCGGGCCAGACAATGCGAAGCATGGTCTGATCGTACTGCAAGAGATTTTTGGCATTAACGCCCACATCCGCGATGTATGCGATAAGTTCGCTATAGAAGGCTATGACGTCATTGCACCCGCCCTGTTTGACCGCGCTGAGAAGAACGTTGAGCTTGGATACACATCCGACGATGTGCAACGTGGTTTGGCTATACGGGGAAAACTCGATGCTGCTGGGACGTTGAAAGACATTGAAGCGGCTATCAAGATGATGGAAGGAAAGCCGGTTGCCATCATAGGCTATTGTTGGGGAGGCGCATTGGCCTGGGAAGCCGCATGCAAGCTAGATGGCCTGCGCGCGGCATCATGCTGGTATGGCGGAGGCATTGCACAGTCCAAGAATCTCGACGCCAAAATACCGGTACAGATGCATTTCGGAGGTCAAGATTCGTCCATTCCGATGTCGGATGTCGAAGCTATCAAGGCAGCACAGCCCGATATTGACATTCACGTCTACCCCGAAGCGGGCCATGGCTTCGGATGCGATCAGCGCGGATCCTTCAACGCTGAAGCGTACCAATTAGCACTCGAGCGCACGCTCCGTTTCTTTGAACGGCATCTCGTTTGATCGTCAAGTAGCTCAGCGCTCGCTGCGGTCGCAGTGGGCGCCCTTATTCGAAAGACCAAATGCTCAGGCTACGGCAATTTGATAATCCCGTCATGCGCTAGCTGCCGGATCTCATCATCTGCAAATCCCGCGTCTTTCAAGATCATTTCGGTATCGGCGCCCACGTCCAAACGTCCCGTCCAACGAATTTTTCCTGGCGTACGGGAAAACCGAGGGACAACATCTGGAATTCGCATAGCGCCAAGATCTGGATCATCGTGTGTCAGCAATGATTTATTGGCTTTCACATGCGGATCATTGACGAACTGCTCGACATCGTTGATCGGAGCAGCGGCAACTTCATGCGCCCGCAACAGGGTTAGCGCTTCATCGAGTGCCACGCCGCGCGCCCACGTTTCCACAACAGTGTCTAGTTCGCCTGCACGCGTTGCTCTTTGCCGATTCGTCGCCAGAGATGGATCCGAGGCCATATCGGCGCGCCCTATCGCCGTAAATAATCGTCGGAAAACAGAGTCCGTCGTGGAAGTCACGACTATCCACTTTCCGTCTTTGGTCTGGTACGCATTACGAGGGGTTGATATAGCCGATCGATTACCCCTGCGCATCATGACCTGACCGAGTTGGTCATAGTTGACGACCATATTGCCCATCAGGCTGAGCATTGACTCATATAAACTGAGTTCTATTTCCTGACCTCGTCCCGACTTTTCACGTTCCAGTATTGCTGCCAGCACACTGTAGCAACCGAATAGCGCAGTGACGTTATCAGCAATCGGGAAAGAAGGAAGTGTTGGCGGTCCATCTGGGTGGCCGTTCATGTGCACGAACCCTGAGAACGCCTCTGCCAAGGTGCCGAAGCCCGGAAAGTCTTTGTATGGTCCTGTACTGCCGTAACCGCTTATGTGTAGCATGATAAGACGCGGGTTGGTTCGGGAAAGCTCGTCATAACTCAGTCCCCATTCTGCGAAACGCCCTGTCCTGAAATTTTCAACTACCACATCGGCTGTCGAACATAAACGCCTGAAGACGGCTGCCCCTTCCGCCCGGGAAAGATCCACGGCCAACAGCTTCTTGTTGCGCGCCACGAGTTTCCACCATAGCGGCACCCCGTCTTTGCTGAGGCCTAAGCGGCGGGTATCGTCGCCCTTCGGTGGCTCGACCTTTATCACTTCCGCGCCAAGATCGCCTAAGTGAGCACCAACCATGGGCCCTGCAAATATGGAACCGACATCTAGAATGCGCAACCCACTCAGCGGACCTTCTGTAGCCATATTTCTTCTCCCCTTCGGATTTAACGGGCGCGCATTCGCGCCAGTTTCTATTGGATCCATTGTGCCGCTGGACTGGACGATACAGACCTACTGACCACCCGGCCTACTCAGGCCTGCCTTTGGCCTCGCTCATCGCGGGTGCATTGACATCAGCACCATCAAGCGCGAGTACAGCTGCTGGTAAAGCACACGCGGTCTTTAGACGGCTGGCGATCAAAATGCTGGCGATACCGCATATAACGGCGAGATAACCGATCCAGTTGAAATACTTAAGATGACCATCAGGCGTCCGCGCAATGATGAGTCCGGCACTTAAACTTGCCAAACTGAAAGACAGCATTTGCACCGTAAACACCAGACTCATAAATGTTCCTCGAACCCGTTCTGTCGGCACCGCGCTGATCAGCGCCATACCGGGCCCCATGCGCCCCGAAACAAAGATAAAGAATAATGTCGAATTGACCAGGATCAACCACCAAGGGACTGGTACCAGATGCGTCGTAATGAGTACTGGTATGAACGAAAGCAGTGCAATAGCACGAAAAATGCGCAATTTTCCATACTTGTCAGCCATTCGGCCAAACACGTGCGCCGTGCATAAAGTCGCAGCGCCGCCGCACAGATAAACGATCGTAATGAACGACTCCGGCTGACCAAGGTTCAGTGTCAAGTACAGCGGCACATACGGCGTTACGCTGAAACTGGCCATCATCATCATGAGAATAAATGCGAAGGCTTTGACATGATTGCGGTCCTTCGCTACTGCGAAAACCTGCATGAAGACGTCACGTCCCTTTACACGGTTCACGTGGCCGGATAGCGAAGGCAGCAACGCATAACAAGCAAGGAGCACTACCACGATCAAACCTGCCAGGAAGAAGAACGGCGCACGCCAGCTAAGCGTTGGAGAATGGTCGGTGAGGAAGAGTGCGAGTGGTATCCCGACAACAGCCGATATCGATATCGCAGACATGATTATCCCAAGCGCCCGACCGCGGCGTTCATAAGGAATCAGTTCCGCCACGAACAACTGAACCATTGCACCAAGAAGACCCCCGGTGGCGCCCGCAAACGCTCTGGCCAGCAGCAGGCTCGGATAATCTGGCGCCAAACCGCACGCAAGCGTTGCCACCAGGAACAGGCCGTACAGAACTAATATCAAGGTACGGCGATCGAAACGATCAATGTACGTCGCCGCCAACAGGTTAGACACAGCCGCAATAAAGGTATAGGCGGCCAGCAATGCACTGAACTCCTTCGTGCTCAGATGCAGGTCCCGTATAAACTGCGGGCCAAGTGGCAACATCATCATGAAGCCGAGAACAAATGTGAACTGTATTCCGGCAAGTGCTAGCAGGACTAGCGATTCTCCCGGTATAAGTTTCTTCTGATCAACCGCCGTCATTCTCGTGGACATACTCAAAAAGTATGCCCGTCAACGGATATCAACGAGGGTCTCATTTTCAGGCCTGAGGCACTTCAGCGACGGCATGACGAGCGGCAATGCGGCCAAAGGCGAAGCATTCACCGATATTACCCGTGCCCTGATACAGATAACTGTAAATTGACCCTAACTCGCCTGCGCTATAAAGTCGCGGAATAGGCGTACCATCGGGTTTGACGACCTGCGCTTGTGCATTTCGACGAGGTCCTCCCTGAGTATTTAGCATGGAAGGCGATAGCTCAATCGCGTAGTATGCACCAGAGGCGAACGGAAACAGCATTTTCTGTCTGCCAAAGTCTGGATCGTGGCCCGCAGCACAATGTTCATTCCAGCGCGCAACGGTTTTGGAAACGCTATTCTCAGGCAGGTCGAGTATACGCGCCAGCTCGCCGAGGCTCGAGGCGGATTTGATCCAACCATTAGCTAGCTCGACCATATTGTCAGCGCTCCAAGTGTAATTACCCATGATCTGCGTCCAGCCATGTGTTGGCTTGGCATCGTGAAGAGGGCCTGAGGTAAATAACGCGTGATCAAAGATCATGTACATCGGAAGCGGTGTGCGAAGCGGGAGCCAGTTTCCAGATACATTGGTCTTGCCATGTCTGCTTTTGTACTTTTCGTCTCCGAAACGCTTTCCGTCGGGACCGATCACAATCATGCCACCCTGCGGCTCGTGGGAAAAATGCAATGGTGCGAGTGAGAATGTTGTGGGGTGTTCTGGGACTTTCAGCGCCATTGACGGCCCTGCGAAGTTATTCATGTGCCATAAGTCGGCACCGACTTCCATCCCCATCCGGACACCATCTCCCTCGTTGTAAGGCGTACCCGAGGTGTAGCAGTAAGGCACGCCAGGGAGAAAATTGCGGATCATCTCTTGATTGTTCTCAAATCCCCCACAAGTCAGGACAACAGCCTTGCGGGCGCGGACATTGAAGGGGTGGCCGTCGCGCTTAGCCTTGACACCCAAGATCGCTTTAGTCTCGCCATCTTGAATCAATTGAGTTGCCGGCGATCCATACAGCACCTTGATGTCACGCGCAGCAACCGCGCTGGCAAGCATTTCCCAGGTCTTCGAGTAGCCCAGGATGTCGCCATGGTGGAATTTCCGAACGCAGTCTGACCCAGGCAATTCAGGAAACTCGATACCAGCCGGCGGATGTTGATGCTCCTGAGGATCACCGCCTATTTCTGCCAACCATTCGTTGTTCCTGCACATCTCTTCCGCCCAGACTCGGGCCATGTCTTGCGGCACGGGGAACGGCCCGCAAAGCGCGTTCAAGTACACTTGGGCCGCTTCTGATGAAGACGGGTTGAGGTATCCTTGAGCTGCGACACGCGTATTGCCCCCCTCCTGACCCTGCGGCGCCTTTTCGAGCAGAATCACCGAAGCACCTTCGTCTGCTGCTGTAATCGCTGTGGCAGCGCCTGCTCCACCAAATCCGACTACAACGATATCCGCCTCCGCATGCCAGGTATCTGCCCGCTTATTCTTTCGGTCCATGAAACAGCCTTAAGTAGATAAAATTCGAAAGCGTTGGGCAGCGCCTTTCTGCCATAGGGTCGGATAACCCTTCGAGCCAACGCATCATTATCACGAGCAGCACAAGACTGCTCCCAATGAAGCCAACTGTGGGGAGCAAAACGATAAGAACCAGTTTGAATACAGCAATCGCCACTATGGCAACCGGCTTAGTCCGCGCCAAGGTCGGCTGAACCATAAAAAACGGGCCGCGTCTACACGTGCACGGATACTTGCCCCCATGGCGGCGGAACGTACTACAGATTCATGCCATATTAGAAATGCAGTGTGATAAGTTGAATTTTCACGGAACCAGTATGAAAATACTCCCCGATGAGAAGTCAACTCATCACACGCGGGTCGCTAATACGGTCATAAACCGGTATTTCAGTTCTTGATTGTCACGCCTTGCTTAGACAGGTACTCTTGGTACCATTCGGCTTCTTTAGGCAAATCTGCTGCAAGTTGCGCGGCACCCTTATATGAATACGGCAGGTTATATTTTTTCAATAAGTTCTGGAACGATTCCTCTTCAGATGCTTTTTTTAGTGCCTCTTCTAGCGTTTTAGCCACCTCTGGCGGCAATCCGAGGGGAGCCACAACCATCATACCGAGTGCTGGATTGTTGGGGGGACATCCGATGTCGGACATCACTGGTATGTCAGGTTTTGTGGGGTCGCGCGCATCTTTATGAAATACCAATAGTTCTCGGAACTCGCCCTGCTGGACGAACGGGAGGTGTGAGCCCGAGCCAGCAATGAAATCGACGTGCCCACCCATGAGCTGGGTATTAGAGCCTGACCCTCCCTTTTGGGGAACGTGTTTGAACGATAGGTTCTTACACTGCGCATAGGTCTCGACACCGATCTGTTGCTGAGTATGGGGACCGGAAGAGGCATATGTCATGCCCGGATTTTTCTCGGCGTACGCAGTAAACTCATCGATTGTTTGCCAAGGCGCATCCTTGCGCACAACCAGTGCACCTTCGTAATCACTAAATTTCATCAACAAAGTGAAATCGGTAGGCTTGTATGCGACCTTCATCATAATGGGTCTTACAGCGACTACGCCCGACGATGTCACCATAAGGGTATAGCCGTCAGGCTTCTGATTGGCCAGCAGCGTTGCAGAAACCGTTCCCCCGCCGCCGCCTTTGTTCTCCACTGCTACCGGCACACCCAGTTGCTTTTCCAAACCTTGAGCGAGCGCACGTGCGGTCACGTCAGTCGTGCCACCCGCAGCATAGGAAACGTACATCGTAATAGTCTTATCCGGGTAAGCTGCCGATGCAGTCCCAGCCACCGTAAGTCCAGTCGCCAATACCATGGCAGTTGCAATTGTATTCAACTTCATAAATGTCTCCTCAAAGAAAGCGTAGATTATTTATATTGCATAAAAACTTGCGGCTCCAACCGATTATTCGTCTTCCGCCTGCGCAACAATCTTTTCACGTCTATTACGAATTGACGGTATCAGAGCGGACACCAAGAGTGCAGCTGAAACCAAGAGCAGGAACAGAGATATGGGTTTAACAAAAAAGATGCTTACATCACCTCCCGAAATAATGAGCGATTGACGGAGAGAAATCTCTAGCAACGGCGCAAGAACGAAGGCGAGAATCAGTGGCGCTGGCTCATAGTCAAACTTGCGCATCAGATATCCAAGCACGCCAAACCCTAACATCAGATAAAGGTCCATTGTGCTTCCGTTAACGACGAACGCACCGGTCAATGCAACGAAAAGGATGATTGGAAACAGCACACCATATGGAACTGTAAGAAGGCGAATCCAGACACCAATCAGAGGTAGATTCAGCACCAGGAGCATGATGTTCCCGATATACATGCTGGCAATCACGCCCCAGAATAACTCCGGTTCGTTCTTAATAAGCAGCGGTCCGGGCTGGATACCATGGATCATCAAAGCACCAAGCAGAATCCCCATCACTGCGCTGGCCGGAATACCTAATGAAAGCAACGGAATGAATCCGGCTTGCGAAGCTGCATTGTTCGCGGCTTCTGGGCCTGCCAAACCGGCAATGGACCCCTTGCCAAAATCTTCCGGCTTTTTTGAAACTTTCTTCTCAATGGCATAGGAAAGGAACGAAGAAAGTACAGTTCCACCGCCGGGCAAAATACCAACCATAAACCCGACGAATGTGCCACGAGCGATTGGACCACCGGATTCCTTCCAGTCTTGTTTGTTCGGGAGAAGGTTCTTCACTCTTTTGACGACAAGCGTTCGTTTAATCTGGCGCTCGACGTTCAGCAGTATTTCGGATACGCCGAATAGACCCATTGCCAGCGGTGCAATGCCGATGCCGTCATAGAGTTCGGGAATGTTGGCCGTAAGCCTTGGCATGCCTGTCATGTTGTCCAGACCGACCATCCCGGCTATAACACCTACAGCCGCCATCAGCAGGGCTTTGATCATTGACTTCTGGGCCAGGTAAGTCAGGATGATCAATCCCATGAGCATCAGGGAAAAATACTCTGGTGGACCAAACTTAAGTGCGACTGTCACCAGCGGTTTGGCCAGAAGCATTAAGCCAACGATCGAAACAGTTCCTGCAATAAACGAACCGAAGGCGGCAATGCCTAAAGCCGGTCCTGCGCGCCCTTGCAGTGCCATCTGGTGGCCATCAAGCGCTGCGACAACCGATGATGCCTCACCCGGGATGCCAACCAGAATTGAAGTCGTTGAGCCACCATACTGAGCACCGTAATAAATACCAGCCAACATGACGACGGCAGTCACGGGTGATATGCCATATGTGATCGGCAGCAGAATGGCCATTGTTCCAACGGGCCCCAAACCTGGCAAGACGCCAATCAAGGTTCCAATCAGTACACCCACAAAACAAAACAGCAGGTTATGCCATTGAAAGGCAACAGCAAATCCGTACGAGATATTATCAATTACTTCCATATTATGCCCCTGCTACCATAAACCAATTACGCCACGAGGCAAATTTATATCCAGCAGGGATTTGAACAATAAGTACGTCCCGGCAATCGTGCATATTGGAATGACAATCGACTTGGACCAACTAAGATCCTCCAGGAATCGCATGATCGTTACCAGCAAGAGAATGCTGGTAACAAAGTACCCCAGAACATCGATGAGCAGGACAAAACCAAGGGTAAGTACCACAATCCACACCGACCGCATCCAATTGGCACCCTTCCAGGGATCCGACAGTTTTGACGCAGCCATTTCCTTGTCGGTATACGACTGGATATAAATGATCACTGCCATTGCAACAACGAACAAGCCCGAAAAGAAGGTCATGAAGCCTGAGCCCGGCTCACCTTGCGCCCCCAGGCCATGCCCATATCCGGTGTAGGCAATTGCCGCACCAAATATGATCCAGATAACGCTGACTAATCTCTCAGCACTCATTGATTGACGACTCCCTCACTTTTTGACCTTTATAAATGAGCGCTTTAAACATAAGGTGATCCCTTATATGCCCATTTTGCTTAGCGAATTTGCAATCCACATTGGATACTATCGGGAAACGTCTCGCCGTGTCAACAAAGGTTAACCCCTCCATGGCACTTCAATCTGTAACCCATGCCCAAAACGACGATACTTGGAAAGCCAATTAGCCCAGATGGCGACGCGGAATATGCTGTGTTCATCTCCCGTTCCGAACCACATGCTGCCAACCTAGTATTCATACCAATTGCCTCGCTCTACAGGGCACGCTAGCCATCCCATCACTTCTGTTCTTGTAAGGGCTTTTATCCACTTGGCACACATCGTTCAAGATAAAGCACCAGACCGTGAAGCATGGAGCTGTCGTACACGGATAGGGCTCGACGAAGCAGAACCGGGCTAAAACATCAACTAGACGACGCGCCACCCAGGTGAAATACAGTTTGCATTGTTGACGTAGCGTCGTTTTAGAAGTAATTTAACTCGGATAACAAATTTGTAATTCGCATTACAAATTACCAAGAATAAGCTAATTGAAATTCGTGAGTGGCGCGCCGTCCTCACCCTACAGACATACAGGAGATAGTCATGTCAGATTTACCAAAACGGGTACGCATACTGGAAGAAGGGCCGCGCGAGGGATTCCAGATCGAGAAAGGTCCAATACCTACCGCACGCAAGATTGAATTGATCGACAGCCTGTCGGAAACAGGTTTAGAACAAATACAGATCACCTCATTTGTGAACCCGAAGGCTGTGCCTACAATGGCCGACGCAGAGGAAGTCGTCAATGGCTTTACGCGCAAACCAGGTGTGCGCTACACCGCCTTATGGCTCAACGACAAAGGACTGGAAAGAGCCATAGCCACCGGAAAGTTGGATATCCGGGGTTCGCTTTCTTTGACAGCGTCAGAAAAATTCCTATTACGCAACCAGAAACGTACTTTGCCGCAAAATCTGGAAGCTGCAAGAGCTATCGCGGACATGTTCAAGCACTATAGCGTGACGGTCGATCGTGCAAGCATCATGGCTGCATTCGGATGTAACTTCGAGGGCGACATTTCAGTTTCGCGGGTGCTCGACATGGTCGATCAGATATTTGACATCGCCCAAGAAAAGAATCTCACCATTAAGACGCTTTCACTGGCAGATACGATGGCATGGGCGACGCCGCTTTCAATCAAACGCGTTGTGGGGGCCGTTCGAGAAAAGCATCCCGACCTCGAGATTTCCCTGCATTTGCACGATACGCGTGGCATGGGTATCGCCAATGCCTACGCTGGTCTTGAAATGGGTGTGTCAACTTTTGACGCGGCAGTCGCGGGACTGGGCGGATGTCCGTTCGCCGCCCACGCTGGCGCTGCGGGGAATGTTTGCACTGAAGACCTTGTCTTCATGTGCGATGAAATGGGCATCGAAACCGGCATTGATCTAGAGAAGCTGGTGCAATCCGCCTTATTGGCCGAAGAGATCGTTGGACATCCATTGCCCGGTACAGTAATGAAGGGCGGATCCTTGGCCGCCATGCGAAAAAAGCTGACTTCTACGGCTCACGGAAATACACCATCGCTCTAATCCGTAATACTGAGGTCGCGTGGAGCGAACGATCATTAAGACCAAATATTCTAGAAGGTAAAGGAGAACCATCAGTGACACACTTAACAAGAGACCTCGGAACATTCGTCGCCCAGCTCACTTTCGACCAAATACCGACGGAAGCACTCACTGTCATCCACACGGGGTTTAGCGATTGTATCGGGGTCTTGCTAGCAGGACGAAATGAGCCTGCCACAAAATTGCTGCAACAAACCCTCGAGCCGGCTCCCGGGCCAGCAACGTTGCTATTTGGATCGGCAACGGCACATGCGCAGGAAGCAGCATGGATCAACGGCACTGCGGCTCATGCTCTCGATTTTGATGACGTGGCGCTTCGGGGTCACCCGAGTACCGTATTAGTGCCAGCCATTCTTGCAGAAGCACAGGCGCTCGGATCGTCCGGCCAGGACATGGTCGTGGCTTATGCGGCTGGGTACGAGGTCTGGGCTGACCTTGCCCGCCGCGATCCTGACCAGCACCATAACAAAGGCTGGCATCCAACAGGAATTTTCGGTGCAATTGGCGCGGCTGCAGCATGTGCTTCACTAAACAAGCTTGACGCGGCGCAATGCGCGATCGCCCTATCTTTAGGGGCGTCGCAAAGCAGCGGAATCATGGCTAACTTTGGCACAATGACTAAGCCCTTTCATGCAGGCCGCTCTGCTGCTTCCGGCGTGCTGTCGGCGCGACTTGCCCGTAATGGATTCACCGCATCGCTGGACGCTTTGGAACACACGCAGGGCTTCCTGCAGGCCGTATCGCCGGCCGGCCGTGTCGATGTAACCGCCGAAGTAGAGGCTGGCAGGGTGTGGAAACTGCTGACCGCCAAACTGTCGGTTAAAAAATATCCGCTCTGCTTCTGTACGCATCGCGCCCTCGATGGCATGCTCGATCTGATGGCAGACACCCCTATGAAGGCAGATGAAATCGAGAACATCACGGTTTCCACCAGCCTACGCAACGCCACAATATTGCGTAACCACCAACCGCAGACCGGTCTCGAAGCCAAGTTCAGCATGCAGTTTGCCATGGCCTCGTCGGTGGTCGCGCGAGCCGCCGGCCTGAACCAGTTGACCGATTCTTTCGTACAACGACAGGATGTACAAGCACTGATGAAAAAAGTGGTGGTCGTCGTGGACCCCCGGGAGCATCCAACTCTACCGGGATACGCACCCTACGACCTGATCACGGTCCATCTCAAGGACGGCCGTACGCTGGAGAGCCGTCAGGTCGTGGAGGTAAGAGGCGGTCCTGAATTCCCACTCGGTCGCAACGATCTGTGGACTAAGTTCGAAGACTGCGCACGAGTAGGTGGCGCCGCGGATTCCGCCCAAGCAATATTCGATGCGTTTATGACGCTGGAAATGGTGCCACATGTCAATGTTATTCCAGGCTTGAAAACACAATAGCCCCCAATCTCAGCAAGTAAATCAGCGACCGGGCTCGTTTGGAACGCGGTCGCTGACGCATGCGGTTCGATACTATATGGGACTGAAGCGGGCAGCCTTTCCTGGCTCTTCGTGGAATGCGCGCATGAGGAGCGGTAGCAAGGCGAAAGCCGTCTGAAGAAATGTTCGGACGGCTTTCATGAATCCAAAATGTCGTTATTGTTGAGGAATCAGTCCGATGCGCACTTTTTCGGGCTGATCAAGCAATGCAGCGGCGATTGTGCGCCGGTGCTCCATCGCCGTACCACCACGCAGACTCCATGAACCGACCCGGCGATACCAGAGATTAAGATCGAATTCGAGCATAAACCCCATTCCGCCGTGGATCTGTTGCGCTGAGCGGCAAGCCATCATGCACTGTTCACTGGCAAAAGACTTCGCTTGCGCAGCATTGACACGCCAGGGCAGCTTTTGATCCATTCTCCATAGCGCCTCTCGAGAAAGCATGGCGGATCCGTCTACGGCATTCAGCATGTTTGCGCAAAGATGCTGAATCGCTTGGAACGCGCCGATCGGCTGACCAAACGCTTCGCGCTGCTTGGCATGCTCCACAGCCATATCCAGTGCCTTGCGTGCCGAACCCGCCATCATTGATGCATACAACACGGCCGAAAGATCCATCATCTCATGGACAATTACATTACCCGCCTCGGGTAGGCCGATACGCGCGCCGAGCGGGACCCTCACATTATCGAAACGAACATTGGCCTCGCCATCCTTGGCCATAGAGATCAGTGCTTCACTGCAAAGGCCCTGCGTGTCAGTGGGGACGAGCACCACACCAAAACTATCCGAAGCATGGCCATCGCGATAAACGACTAGACATTGGCCCGAGGCTTCGTAACTTCCGACAAAGTGCTTTGCGCCATTAAGCACCAACTCGTTTCCTTCGATGCAGCCTACCAGCGTAATGGAATCAGTCGACCAACGTCCATCCAGTTCAGTCACTGCATGGCTCAAGATCAGCCTCCCATCTATGACCTCCTGGAGCAAATCGAGCTGGTCTTCGTTTCCGTAGCGATCGATAATCAGAGCCGGGACCATCGTGGAATGAAGTGGCAAAGGCGCAATGTAATATCCTGCCAGTTCAAACAACAAAGCCAGATAGGAAAGAGGCAGTTCCTGACCACCGGCTCGATCGGACAAACAAAGCTGCAGCCAGCCATTTTCAGCAAATCTATGCCAAAGTTCGGATGAGTATTGAAGCGGCTCCGCTTCAATCTTACGTGTAAGTGATGGCGAGCATTCACCTTCGAAAAATTCCAAGGCCGCTTCTCGAATTTGACCTTCCTGGTCATCTAACAACAGATCCATAATCCTTTCACCTGTATTGTTATTTTGCAGCGCGGGGCAAACCCAAACCGACGCGTGCCATCTGATCCCGCATCACCTGCACACTGCCATGGTTGACGGTCGACTGGTATGCACCTAACAGATTGTGGGCGAATATGCCCTTCTCGATGGCAGACGGCGAACCATGCAACAGCTGCGCGTAAGGCCCAAGAATTTGCGTAATCGCTTCCGTTGATCGCACACTGTGTTCAGGGGCGAATACTTTCTCGGCAGAGCCCTCGTAGGTGAATTTTCCACCATGTTGTTCAATGCTAATGCTTCGCATGGTCATGAGACGGCAAACTTCTGCCTCAGTCCATAGCTCTGCAACCTTATCGCGCACTTGAGGAGTCTCCCGAAGCGAACGCTGGATTTCACTGTCACCATGCAGCCAATTCACAATGTCTTCGTCGCGCATAACAGACATCAGGTAGCGGAAGGCTCCCACGCGGTCGAGGTTCAATCCGCGCCTGGCGACCTCCCAACCGCCGCCTTCCTCGCCAAGTAGGCAGGACGCTGGGACCTCTACATTATCGAGGAACACCTCATTCGTGCGTTCCTCTCCGTAGGTGGTTCCGAACGGAGCTTTAGGATTATTCTGCACTGTCCATAGCGGCCGCACGGTTAACCCCGGGACATCCATGGGAACAAGCAGAATGGATAAGCCGCGGTGGCGAACAGAGTCTGGGTCTGTGCGCACCATTAAAAACACGTGCGTTGCACTCTGCGCATTCGTAGTGAAAATTTTCTGTCCGTTAATCACGTACTTGTCGCCCACGCGCTGCGCACGGCAACGGATACCGGCAAGATCGGTTCCGCACCCAGGTTCGCTGTAGCCCTGACAGAATATGATTTCTCGTCGGATGGCACCGGGGACGAATTCTTCTTTTTGAGCCGGCGTACCAAATGTGAGGATAGCTGGGGCACCCGTTCCGCCGCCTAGAATGATTCCTGTTGCACGGAAAAACTCCTCTTCGATAACAAACTGAGTTGTGCGATCTCCGCCTCCGCCGCCATACTCAGACGGCCAACTCCAAGCAAACCACCGTCGCTCGGAGACTTCGTCGTAGAAGTTCCGAATTGCCTTTCCCCAGCCTTCGCCTCGCCTGCCGGCGGCATATTCTTCACGCACTTCATCGGTGAAATGCGTGGTCAGGAATTCACAGACAGTTACACGTAGTTGTTCTTCTTCAGAACTGAATGAAAAATTCATTGACTACCCTCTCGTTCAATGGAAACAGTACAGGCTTCGTTCGCCCTTCCTGCATGATTATTTACGTAACTTCGGATCGTCCCGCTCAGCGTGGGAACTCTACACGAGCGGCACGCATGCTAGGGAATCTTAGGGAATGCTTGAAGAATCGAAACGACTCACGCTCCAGTCAACATGTGCCGCACTTTCTACGCGCTAATCAACGCTCATTTTATTTGCTATGCAGATTATCAATTCGCTTAAACTAGATTACTATAGTTGTCTGTAACTTGCAATAGCACGCTGCACTGAGCTCAACAGAATTATCAGTAGGCGTCGAAACGTTTAATTGTTCCCGCTAGGTTGCAGCCGGGGCGTACTTTCCGGTCAGCTGCGGGGTCGTCACACCCTTGAGGTTTTTCTCCTGCCTTTGCAACCGAGTTTCCCTCGCCCACGACCGCTTCAGATCATCACGAACATTCAGGTTTAGCCGTCCCAACCCATCGACTTCGAGTTCGACGCGGTCGCCATCTTGAAAAGGACTGAGCCCCCGATGGTTAGTACCCGTGGCGAGCACATCGCCAGGCTCAAGCGTATGGATTGACGACACCCATTCGATACTGCGCCAAATGTTGTGTGCCATATCGCTCGTATTGAAATCCTGCATTAGCGTGCCGTTAACCCACAATCGCACTTGCAAGAGATGCGGGTCGCTAATTTCGTCGGCAGTGACGATGTATGGACCCAGTGGTGCAAAGGTGTCGCGGGATTTCATCTGGAAGAAAACATTGCTGTCTGGTTTCAGGCCGCGCGCAGAACCGTCAATGAAATTAACATAGCCGAATATGTGCTGCCTCGCGTCTTCTGCGCGGACGTTGTTCGCCCGCTTCCCAATTACGACGGCCAACTCGGCCTCACCCTCAAAGATCGTAGCTGGTATATCCGGCAATTCCATCGTGTCCCCATCGCCGCACACACTAACTGATGCCTTATGGAACGCGTTTATAGGTGTCGGGGCCGGCAACGTTCCGTTCTCCATGTAGTTAACCGCCATGCAGACGATATTGGCCGGCTTAGGCAACGGCGGCCGTATTGTGACCGAATTGACTGGGACCCCAACAGCATCTGACACGCCCTGCTCAATGCGCGGCCGGTACTCATCGAAGCGCTCGATCAACCCACTTATGAGATTGTGGGGCCCAGTGTGAGGAATATCTGCAACGATATCCGTGACATCCACCACATGATCACCTTTGAGGATCCCCAGTCGAAACTCATTGAAGTACAAAATTTTCATATCGATCTCTTATTGAAGTGTTGGTCTCTGAAGCCGGTGCAGCAAATGAGCCAATAGTAGAAAAAGCCTATTGATCGTATTACAGAGTATCGATGCATCAGGGATGCTCGCTCATACTGAATTCGTTTAGTTAACTCGCTTAATGAGTTGACTATTTATTCTGCAATCCTAAAGCGTTGGGTTTTCCATGTCAACATGATGCAATGCTGCTGGTCGAGCGGCGCCCCTGAGTGTGCGCAATGTTTCAAAGGCGCCCGGACCGTTGCAGTTTCGTCCCCATTCTGATACATTCACAAAGCGAGTTATAAATTCGCAATACAGAACAGATGCCTATATCGCTGCGGTACGGGCCAAACCAGAAGCCTCCAAAAAAACTGAAATACGTCGGAAATACAATGCCATCCAAACTTCAAGTACGGCAGTCATTGCCGGCCTCAGCCAAAGACATACCGGGGCGTATCGACAATGACAATACGGCGTGGCGTGCACTGCTAAAGGAAAAAATCCTGGATCCGGATATGCCCATCATCGATGCGCACCATCACCTTTGGGACAAGGTAGGCCAAGCCTATCTTTTGAAGGAGTACCTGGCCGACTGCCAATCAGGCCACAATATTCGGGCCTCCGTCTACGTCGAGTGCGGGTCTTACTACCGTACTGCTGGACCCGAAATGATGAATCGCCTCGGGGAAGTGGAGTTCGCTAATGGCGAGGCGGCGAAGGCGGCAGCCCTCCCACCTGAAAGTCCAATGGTCTGCGCCGCTATTGTTGGAACCGCCGACCTCACCTACGGGGCCGGCATTTCTCGATTACTTGATGCGCAACAGGCCGTCGCATCCGAAAGATTCCGCGGCATTCGACTGAGCACCAAGTGGGATCCGGACGAAGGACTGAACCATGGCCGCTACGTCGTCCCCCCAAATTTGCTCGGCGATAAGGATTTCCGGGCCGGGTTTGCCCAGCTTTCGCCCAGGAATCTAAGCTTTGACGCACTGATTTACCACCCCCAACTTCTAGAACTCGCTGAGCTGGCGCGCGCATATCCCGATACCAAAATAATCTTGAATCACATCGGCGGCTTAGTCGCAAACACGTACACATACAGAGACCGCGCCGAAGAGGCCGTTGCTCAGTGGAAGGCGGGGATGAAACAACTTTCTACCTGTCCCAATGTATTGGTTAAGCTCGGAGGCCTCGGCATGCCTTACTTAGGCTACGGACTGAACAAACTTGCTGCGCCCGCACCGTCCGAGCACATCGCGCAGGTGTGGGGGCCTCTATTCAATTTTTGCATCGACCAATTTGGGCCGAATCGATGCATGTTCGAGAGCAACTATCCGCCAGATGGGGGATCTGTCGATTTCCATGTCATGTGGAACGCGTTCAAACGCATCGCTTCTTGCTATTCTGACGAAGAGAGACACGCCCTCTTTTTCCGCTCCGCTGCAGAGGCATATCGCCTCACTGTTCCAGCATAAACGGTTGTAGCAATACCGACAGCTGATTGATATTAATACGATAGGCAAATTTCTATATGCGCAAAAAGGGAGACTACCCGATATGACACCGCCCCTCCAAGGCATTAAAGTCGTCGAGATCGGCGTCGCAATGGCTGGACCATTTTGCGGCATGATACTGGGCGATTATGGCGCTGACGTGATCAAGATCGAACGAACTGTGGTCGGCGATGACAGCCGGGCTTGGACTCCAACTTTTTTCAATCAACTTAGTTACTACTATGCATCGGCAAACCGCAACAAGCGTAGTATTGCGATCGACCTGAAATCTCCCGAGGGAGCAAAAATCGCGCGCGAACTCATTCTCGACGCTGACGTCTTTGTGCATAACTTCCGACTCGGCGCACTTGACCGGATAGGGCTCGACTGGGAAAGCCTCTCCCGGGAAAATCCCCGACTTATCTATTGCGCAATTAGCGGTTTCGGCGCTACTGGCCCTCTCAGTAAAGAGCCCGCAAATGACTTATTCATGCAAGCTTATTCGGGCGGCATGAGCATTACCGGAGACCCAGATGGCGGTCCGGCGAAAATGGGCATGTCGGTGGCCGATGTAGGCGCTGGAATGTTTGCCACGATAGGCATCATGATGGCATTAGAGGCACGACACACTAGCGGTAAGGGCCAGCGGGTCGACACATCCCTTTTAGAGGGACAAATTTCGATGCTGGCACACTTTTTTACCCGTCACTTTGCGACGGGCGAGGTTCCTGGCCCCAGCGGAAGCGGCGCGCTTGGAAGCCCGACCTACCGCGCTTTCGAGGCAAGTGACAATTGGATCGTCGTTTCGGCTTTCAACCAGAAAATGTGGCGTGGCCTATGTGCAGCGCTGGAAAAAGATGAATGGGTAAATGACCCACGTTTCTGTTACCCCGCGAACCGGGCAGACAACAAGGACATGCTGATCGGGATGATTAGTCAGGTCATCAAGAATCGCCCAATTGCCCATTGGATGGCGAAACTCAAAGAAAACGAAGTGCCTTGTTCTCCGGTCAATACTATTGACAAAGTAGTCGCCGAGCCCCAGGTCAAGGAGCGCGAAATGGTGCAAGATATTGAACTGCCAGGACTGGGCATCATGTCGATGGCGGGCCTGCCCGTGAAGTTCAGCGATACCCCAGGGTCTATCCGAAGACATCCACCGCAACTGGGCCAACATACGGAAGAAATACTAGGCGAAATAGGCTATGACAGCAGAATGATTCGCACGCTGTCGGATGCCGGTGTTATCGGCATTGATCAGGGATGGAAGCCTCGAACATCTAGCTAATCTGTGGCCGAGTGCAACCACTGCAACACTGCGGACGACGCATCGCAATAAAACTCACGCAACATGTTGTAGCAGCACGCACCGCGCCCGCTTTACGATGTGTAGAGGAACCAGTCCCGATAAGCTGATACCGCTGCTATGATCAGATCACCAATCCAACCGACTCGTGGAACAAGATGAGAGCTTTCTGTTTTGATGTATTCGGCACCGTGGTTGACTGGCGTAGCGGAATCGCACGCGAGGCCGGGGCCTTCTTTTCACGCTACGGACTAGCTGGAATTGATCCCTACGAATTCGCCGCTGCCTGGCGGACTTTGTATCAGCCGGCCATGGAAGCGTGCCGCAGCGGCAAGCGTCCCTTCACCCGGCTTGATATCCTGCATCGCGAAAACCTTGTCGTCGCGTTGGGCAACTATGGCGTGGATGTCGCCCAGCTGGACACCAATGCATTGGATCAACTCAATTCGGCATGGCATCGACTGGACCCCTGGCCCGATGTAGTCAGCGGCCTGACACGGCTCAAGCAGCATTACATCATTGCTCCCGCATCCAATGGCAATATTGCATTGATGGTCAATATGGCCAAGCGCGCCCACATCCCGTGGGATGCCATACTTGGCGCCGAGGTGACCCAGGCCTATAAGCCGTCACCGCCCGCGTATACGCGCATGGTCGAGATCCTTGGCTTGCCATCCAAAGATGTTTGCATGGTGGCGGCGCACAACTCCGATTTGCACGCGGCTCGCGAATGCGGTCTGAGCACTGCCTTCGTTGCAAGACCGAAGGAGCACGGCCCGCAGCAGGCCAGCGATCTTGAACCCACCGAAGACTGGGACATCGTTGCGCGCGACTTCGATCATCTTGCAGACCTCGTTCTGCCAAAAAACTGATCACGGCATGGTAATGAATTGACCCACGTCCGCGCGTAAGCAATAATGCGGATCGTTCTCAATTACAAACACACTCTTATCATGCACACACGTTTCCTTTTGCATGCGGCGATTGTCGCCGCCTTCGCGAGCGTGTCCGCGCACGCGCAATCCGTCGCAGCGGAAACCTCTGTAGAGACACTGGCGCCGGTTACAGTACAGTCCAGTGCCGACGCCTCTGCGGGGGGCTTGCTCCCGGCGTACGCGGGCGGACAAGTCGCCCGGGGAGGTCGCAAGGGCTTGCTGGGTAATCTGGATACCATGGATACCCCATTCAACAGCATGGAGTACACCAGTCAGTTGATCAAGGACCAGCAGGCTGCCAGCGTGGCCGACATCCTGGAGAACGACCCCGGCGTGCGCATTGCGCGCGGCTTCGGCAACTACCAGCAACTGTATATGGTCCGCGGTTTTCCGTTGTATTCGGACGACATCACCTATAACGGCTTGTATGGCCTGCTGCCACGGCAGTACCTTGCCAGTGAATTCATCGAGCGCCTGGAAGTGTTCAAGGGCGCCAATGCGTTCCTCAATGGAGCGGCGCCCGGAGGGTCAGGTGTTGGCGGCGCGATTAATGTGGTTCCCAAACGCGCGCCCAACACGCCATTGTCCGAAGTGTCATTGGGATGGGAAAGCGGCAATCAGGGCTATGGAGCGGTCGACCTGGCCCGCCGTTTCGGTCCGGATGAAAACACGGGAATACGTCTGAATGCGGTGCGCCGCGACGGCGGTACAGCGGTGGATCAGGAAAAGCGCAAACTTGGCGCCTTGGGCATTGGTCTGGATTGGCGTGGCGAACGAGTCCGCCTGTCCGCAGACCTGGGCTGGCAAGAGCACAAGCTTACCCGCAGCCAGCCTAGCGTCAACATTTCCGCAGGATTGCCCATACCATCTGCGCCCGACCCCGCAAATAGCTTTGCTCCTCCTGATACATTCTCGAATGAACGTGATTTGTTTGGGACTATCCGGGGCGAATTCGACATCACCGATACCGTGATGGCGTGGGCGGCCATTGGGGGTCGCAGCAGCGACGAATCATCATCTCTGGCCACACCGACCGTCACCAATCTGGCCGGCGACACAAGCGTCAGCAGTTCGGCATTCTCACGCAAGGACATCATTAAGACTGGCGAAGTGGGGATACGCGCAAAGTTCAATACGGGCAGCATTGGCCACACTATCAACGCTTCTGCCAATCACTTCCGCTTCGATAGCCGACAGGCCTATGCCTTTTACGATCCCACATCATCCAATCTCTACAACCCGGTGAACAGACCGCATTCCAGCGTAATTACTTTTTCGGGCGGCACACTGGGCGATCCGCTGCGCAGTCTGAGTACGCGCACCACCAGCTTCGCCATCGCCGATACGATCTCATTTGCCCAGGACAACGTCCTGTTTACTGTAGGTCTGCGCCATCAGAAGATCGACAATCGCTCATACAGCTTCAATACCGGAGAACTCCAGCCGCCAGTCAACAGCACCAGCCGTATTACGCCGGTCGCCGGCTTAGTCGTGAAAGCCTCCGATGAGATATCCCTGTATGCCAACTATATTGAAGGCTTGACGCAAGTCGGCGCTGCGCCAGCCTTCTATGGTTTCCCGGCCAGCCCGGTGGTAAATGCCGGCGAAGTATTCGACCCCTTCCAATCCAAGCAGAAAGAAATCGGCATCAAGTTCGACGGTGGAAAAATCGGCGGCAGTCTGGCCCTCTTCGCCACCGATCAGCCGGCCGCCTTTGTGGACTTCACCACCGGGATATATGGCAGCAACGGCAAACAGCGCAATCGCGGCGCTGAACTGACCGTGTTCGGCGAACCCATGCGCGGCCTACGCTTGCTGGGCGGCGTTACATTGCTCGATGCGAAGCAAGTCAGTACGCAAGGCGGCCTCACCGACGGCAAGCGCGCCATAGGGGTGCCTCGCACGCTGTTCAACGCAGGTGTGGAATGGGATGTGCCTTCCGTGGAAGGCCTGACACTGACTGGCCGGGCCGTGCATACCTCTTCCCAGTACGCGGATGCCGCCAATACCCAGACTCTGCCGGCCTGGACTCGCTTCGACATAGGTGCCAGGTACATCACCGAAATAGAAGGCCGCATGGTAACCCTGCGCGCCAGCGTGGATAACGTGGCGGATAAGAACTACTGGGCTTCCGCTGGCGGCTACCCGGGAGCGAATTATTTGGTACTGGGCGCGCCTCGCACGCTCATGCTGTCCGCTGCGGTCGAGTTTTAAACGGGTATCTGGGTGAGAGTTATTGCAACACTGCTGCACCGATGGGCCGGCCTCGCGATCGCGCTTTTCCTGATTGTTGCCGGCCTGACCGGCGCAATCACTTCCTGGGACCACGAGCTCGACGAATGGCTTAATGCCGACATCATGGAGACTCCCGGCCGTGGGCCGCTGCGCGATCCGATCGCCTTGGCAACTGCGGTCGAGGCGGCCGACCCCCGCATTGAGGTCAGCTACATCTCGCTGGGTCTGGTAGAAGGGCATGCTGCTTCCTTCCTGGTACGGCCACTGACTGACCCAGCAACCGGGCGCCCTTACGTCATCGACTACAACAACGTGTTTGTCGACCCCGTAACGGCACAAATCACCGGCCACCGCGATTCACTGGCTATTTCGCTGTCACGACGCAGTCTCATGCCATTTCTGCGGCATCTGCACTATAGCCTGCACATTCCTGCGTTCTGGGGCACGGATCGTTGGGGCTACTGGTTAATGGGCGGCGTCGCCCTGGTGTGGCTGGTTGACAGCTTCGTGGCTCTATACCTGACGACCCCGCGCCGTCTACGTCAGGCCAACGACGCCCCACAACGGCACCGCAAGCCAGGAAGCTGGTGGCAGCGTTGGAAACCTTCGTGGCTATTGCGCTGGAAGGCCGGTGGCTACAAGCTTAATTTTGACTTGCACCGTGCCGGAGGACTTTGGGTCTGGGGCATCATACTGGTGGTTTCCTTCACATCGTTCTCGCTGAATCTTTATCGCGAAATCTTCTACCCCGTCATGTCCCTGGTGTCGCAGACCACACCGGGGCCTTACGAAACGCAGACACCGGCGCCCTATGGCACCTATCTCGAACCCAAACTCGGCTTCACAGATGCCGTACGCGTGGCCCAAACCGAAGCAAAGCGCCGCGGCTTTGAAACCTCCGCGGGAGGCATCTACTACGGCGGCGACTATGCCTTCTACAATGTCTCGTTCTTCGATCCGGAAAATGAAATGGGAGCCACGGGTATGGGCCTGTCCAATCTTTATATCGATGCGAACGACGGCACTGTGCTGGGCGAACACCGGCCATGGAAAGGCACGGCGGCGGACATTTTCGTGCAGCTGCAACTTCCTTTGCATTCGGGCCGCATCCTGGGTATGCCTGGACGCATCATGATGTCGTTGATGGGCGTAATGGTCGCCATGCTGTCGGTGACCGGCCTCGTGATTTGGGAACGCAAGCGCCGTTCGCGCCGACTGCGCGCGCGCCATGCTGCCCTATGAAGCCTGAAGACCTCGAACTGCTCGTGAGGCGCACAATGCCTTACGGAAGATACAAGGGCAGGATTATTGCCGACCTGCCTGGCAACTACTTGAACTGGTTTGCGCGTGAAGGATTCCCACCGGGAGAAATAGGCCGGCTGCTGATGTTGATGCAGGAAATCGATCATAACGGACTCGGCACACTGCTGGATCCACTGCGCAAAAGTTAGGGCCGGTACCACACCACCACGCTGCCCTTCACAAACACTGGCGATGGCAACGGACCGGGATGCGCAGCAACCACGGTGTGCACCAGATACAAAGGCTTGGAAGCGTCAAGGCCGTCGAACTCATGTGTGCTGACGCTGGCGCCTGTCAGGTTGACGCAACGGTCAGTCCCGTTCCAACACAAGCGGGTCCTGATCTGCGCATTACCCTGGTAAGAACGGCTGGCCTGGACACGAGTAATGCGCGATGTCGGCGTCAGTGTCGCAGACGATCCTGGTATATGGCGTGCAACAATGGCGACGTTTTTATGGTTGATTGCCGGGCTCACCGTGTCCTGCGACCACGCATGATCACCTGCCTGCACTGATCCGACGCAAATCAACGTCATTGCGCCCGCAACGGCCAATCTCCGGTTTATCTTTAACGGCACGTGTTAATTCATTGGTTTCGATAAAAAGTCCGCACGCCCAAAAGCCTGCGGACCCCAAACATAGCTGACGGTTGCGAGGCAAGAATTGCCCCGCTGTCGGCCGCCTGCAATCGTAGCGCTATTTCTTTCTGAAAAATCCGCTTAACAAGGCGAGCACAGCTAGCACGATGAAGATGAAAAACAGGATCTGTGCGATAGACGCCGCCCCGGCTGCAATACCGCCAAAACCGAAGACGCCGGCAACAATGGCAATAATGAAAAAGACCACTGCATAATAAAGCATAACACTTCCCCCTTCTTATTTAAGCTTCCAGGTACATCCGCTTCTTTATTAGCGAGAGAATGCAGTACTCAACGGTTTTTATCAAAGAATTCGTTGACTTCGCGTTCTGCTTCTTCGCGGGTACGCCCGTATCGTTCCTGGATAAGGCCGGCCAACTGCTCGGCATTGCCATTGATTCGGGTGAGTTCGTCGTCGGTCAGGTCGCCCCATGCTGCCTTTGCCTTACCCGCCAACTGCTTCCATTGGCCTTCGAGTGTGTCTTTGTTCATGGTTTACTCCCTAAATTGACAACTGCGGCACGACGTTACTGCGACGTGCCAACGAGGTAGCGTGAGGACATATCAATCCGGTCACGCTTGGTACTAGCCTATCTGTTTGCGTCAATGCCGGTCAAGGCGAAAACGTGGGGAATGTAAGTAAGCCATTACAGCCCGTTGCCGCGATACCGCGTGAACGACACTCTGATCAATTTCCTGCTTTTTCCTTGAGTATCACGGCCCGCGCGCCCCTTGCTCCTTGGCGTGCGAGGTCTAAAAGTGCATGCGGTTCAGTTTCCAGAGTAACAATCGCTTAATCTAAAGGTCTTACGGTAACAAGTGCGCTACCGCGGCAAACTGATAAACTGTACATAAACCCAGTTCATTCGACCTTTGTTTCGCTATCTTTACCACCCATGTCCTCTACGAATACGCTGGCGAATCCCTGGTACTACCTGGAAAACTTCGAATTCGTCCTTCGATGGATCGAACAACGCTACAGCGACCTACTTCTGCCTGAAGAACGAAACCAGATATCACGCTTTCTGCTTCTGCCGCGTCCCGCCCGTGGCCTGCTGACACGCATGGTCATGCGTAAGGGCAACTTGTTCAGGGCATCCAAGCTGAACTATCCAGAGATCGGCGATGCGCTCATTGCCGCTGAGGGCCTGGGCGACCAGGGGTGGATCAGCGAGAACCCACTGCTTACCCTCGACGAATTGTTTGGCCTGCTGAGCAAGGCAGAGATCACAGCGCTATTCCGCCCGCTGCTACTGGAGGGCAAGGTCGCCACGTCGGTGAAAGCAACGCAGCTGGCCTGCCTGCGCGCGAGTTTTCCAGATTCGCTCCGGCTTACGCAATGGATAAGCCTGGGTGCTTCCATGGGCTGCCAGGTAAATGAACTCGTGCACGAAGTGATCTATCGCGAAAACATGAACGCACTGGCAGACCGCTTTCGCCTGATGTTCTTCGGCAATATGCGTCAAGACTGGAGCGAATTCGTGCTGGCGGACCTGGGGCGCTATGTGTACGAGAAGGTGGACTTCCCGGAAACGTCACGAGCTTTCCACTCCCGTGAAGACATCGACGCGTATTTGCAGCTGCATCAAAGCAGAGAGCGGCTTGCCGCCGGTATTGCCGCAGGCGATACCGGCATCGTCGCCGAAATCGCCGTAACCATGCCGCCTCGCCATGACAATGACTGGATCGAGACACGACGGGGAAAGCTGCTGTTTCATCTAGGCCGATACCATGAGCGCCTGGGCAACTGGACCGATGCGCTGGGCTGCTACACAGCGTGCTCCTATCCGCAGGCCCGTGGGCGTCGCATACGCGTACTTGAACGCGCCGGCCGCTACGGCGAAGCCGTAGAAATCGGCACAATTGCCGCACAATCGCCAGAAAGTGAAGCCGAGCAGCAGCTCCTGGAACGTATGATGCCACGCCTCCATCGCCGTATCGGTCTGCCATGGCAGTGTTGTGAACGCGCCCGTCCCTTGCCGCACTCCCGCCTGCGGCTGCCAACCCTTGCGCCACCTATGCGCGTCGAACGGCAGGTCCGCGATCATCTGCACGAGCAGGCACCTGACGCCCCCGTTTTCTATGTTGAAAACACGCTCATCAACACCCTGTTCGGACTGTTGTGCTGGGAAGCCATCTTTGCAGTCATACCGGGCGCCTTCTTCCATCCCTTCCAGCCTGGTCCGGCCGACCTCCTGCATGCCGATTTCCATGTCCGCCGCGAGTCTCAATTCGCTTGCAGCATGGGCCAGCTGGCATCTGGAAAATACAAACACACCATCCAGCAGAATTTCGTACGCAAGGCAGGCATACAGTCGCCCTTCGTGGCCTGGGGCATCATCACAGCCCAGGTACTCGATCACGCCCTGTCCTGCATTCCCGCAGCGCATCTAGAGCTTGCCTTCAGGCGGCTGATGCACGACGTGCGCAATAATCGCTCAGGCTTTCCGGATCTGATTCAGTTCTGGCCGGCAGAACGACGCTATCAGATGATCGAAGTCAAGGGCCCGGGCGACCGCCTTCAAGACAACCAGATACGCTGGCTGGACTACTTCCACAAGCATGACCTGCCGGTCTCGGTGTGCTATGTCGACTACAAGGCGCTTTCTTTCACATGACCTACACCGTCGCCGTGCGTACCCTCTGCGAGTTCACCGCCAAGCGCGGCGACCTCGACTTGCGCTTCACGCCGTCGCCCACCGCTCAGGAAGGGATCGAAGGACATGCGGTGGTGCGCGCCGGGCGAGGACCGCGTTACCGGTCGGAAATAAGCCTCACAGGCCAGTTCACCGAACTGCGGGTCCGTGGGCGCGCCGATGGCTACGATCCCGACCTGAATCAACTGGAGGAAATCAAGACATTTCGTGGTGACCTTGATGCCATGCCGGCCAACCATCGCGCCTTGCATTGGGCACAGGCCAAGATCTACGCCCATCTGCTTTGCCAGGACTTGGGCCTTGACGAGATCAAGGTGGCGCTGGTTTATTACGACGTCATCCAGCACAAGGAAACGTCAATGGTGCAGGAATGTTCAGCGGCCATGCTCGAAGATTACTTTCAACGGCAATGTCGCCTCTTCATCGATTGGGCTCGGCAAGAAGTTGCCCATCGTGCCAGCCGCGACCAGAAGCTGGAAGCATTGCCCTTCCCGCACGCATCGTTTCGCCGTGGCCAGCGTCCGCTGTCTGAAAGCGTTTACAAGGCGGCCAGGCAGAATCGTTGCCTGATGGTCCAGGCCCCCACAGGAATAGGCAAGACGGTGGGCACCCTTTTTCCATTGCTCAAGGCCGCGCCTGGCGTGGGGCTGGATAAGGTTTTCTTTCTCACCGCCAAGACATCGGGGCGGCAACTGGCGCTGGACGCGCTAGCCACGCTTGACCCCATCCCCTCAGACGGCAGCTTGCGCATCCTGGAATTGACTGCCAGGGAAAAGACATGCGAATACCCGGGACAAGCGTGTCATGGTGAGGCTTGCCCGCTTGCGCAGGGCTTCTACGATCGCCTTCCGGCTGCAAGGCAGGCGGCTGTGGCGGCGGGTACGCTTGATCGATCCACGCTGCGCGACATCGCCTTGCAACACCAAGTTTGTCCCTATTGGCTGGGACAAGACTTGGCCCGATGGAGCGATGTCATCGTCGGCGATTACAACTATTTCTTCGATGGGTCAGCGCTCTTGTACAGCCTGGCGACGAACGACCAATGGACAGTGGGCGTGCTCGTCGACGAAGCGCACAATTTGCTGGAACGCGCGCGAAAAATGTACAGCTGCGAGCTGAACGAATATGACTTGAAAATCTTGCGCCGGACCGCCCCACCCGCGCTGAAAAAAACATTGACCAGCCTTGCGCGGTGCTGGCGCGATACCTGGCGCGACCAGACCGCCAGTTATCAGGCGTACGACCAGGTACCTATCAAATTCCAGGGCGCTCTACTGCGAACGGGCAGCGTCATCACAGAATACCTCGCCGCACACCCGCAAGATACCAACAGCGCGTTGCAGCGTTTCCAGTTCGACATCCTGCACTTCTCGCGGCTTGCCGAGGTATTCGGAGGTCACTCGCTCTTCGACATCACCCTGCGCGGCGACGATAAGGCGTCAGACGCAGCCAGCTCGGTCGTATGCTTGCGCAATGTTGTGCCTGCGCCCTTTCTGACCCCGCGCTTCGCGGCCAGCCGGGCGACGACACTTTTTTCTGCAACGCTAAACCCCTGGACCTTTTACCGCGAAACCCTGGGCTTGCCCGATAATACTGCCTGGGTGGATGTGGAGTCCCCCTTCGAGGCCAGTCAGCTGCACGTACGTATCGTTCCGCAAATATCCACACGCTATCAACATCGCGCCCGGTCCCTCAGCCCGATTGCCGACCTCATGGCCAGGCAATATCGCGACCTACCCGGCAACTATCTCAGCTACTTCAGCAGCTTCGAGTATCTTCAACAAGTGCTTGACGAGTTTGTCCAGCGTTATCCACAAATCCCTGTGTGGAAGCAGGCCCGCAACATGAGCGAAACAGCGAAAGGCGAATTCCTGCAACGCTTCAAGCTGGGCGGCGCGGGCATCGGGTTCGCCGTGCTGGGCGGCGCGTTTGCCGAAGGCATAGACTTGCCGGGCCAGCAGCTGATCGGCGCGTTCGTATCCACATTGGGGCTGGCGCAAACCAACCCGGTCAACGAAGGACTGCGCGGGCGGATGGCGGCGGCCTTCGGCCACGACAAGGGCTACGACTACACCTATCTTTACCCGGGGATCCAGAAAGTCGTGCAGGCGGCAGGCCGCGTGATCCGCAGCCATAGCGACCAGGGTGTGGTGTACCTCATCGATGACCGTTACGCGCAGACACGCGTGCGCCGGCTCCTGCCGGCCTGGTGGCACGTGCAGTCGGAGTAAAGCCGGCTTTTACCCTTATTCCGAATGTGGTTCCACGGGGTTTTTGGGCCGCTCCTCCCTATAATTCCCCGCACCGGTTGACTCAACCCGGACCTACCAGGAGCTTACTGTGGCCGATACTTCCCTACCCATCCTTACACATAACGTTCACCCCTTCGACGCCCGGGGCGTGGCGAAACGATTCCGCCATGCCGCTATTTTCGGGGCGCTCTCCGCACTACAACCCGGAGAAACCATGCGGTTCTGCAACGATCATGATCCCTTGCCATTGTTGCAGCAACTCCAGGGCCATTTCGGTGATCAGATCGAGTTCGAGTACCTGTCACGCCAGCCCGGAGAAATCGTCATCGACTTCCATATCGTTTCCTGACGCCTGATCGACGCGCCTGTGCGCGTCCATCCCTTCTACGCAATAACGCGCGCTCCCCACCATGGAGCGCGTTTTTTTTGTCTTGATTTAACTTGAATCAAGCATTCCTGAATTGATGTGGCATTGAGCTTGACCACACTATATATAGTATTTATTCTCCATCCAACCACAACATATAGTTATTACGGAGCTTACATGCCACATATTAATGTCGCGTCCTCCATCAACGAGTATCTCGAAAAGGTCGATTGGCGGGTGAATGCCAACGCGAACCAAGGTTACTCACTCGGCGGCTTGATACTCAATGTCTCGGGCAAGGTGATTGCCAACTACTGGCTCAGCCATGTCTACCCGGCCGCCGTCGGACAGGCGCATCGCGACGCCGACCTGCATGTGCATGACCTCGACATGCTATCGGGGTATTGCGCGGGCTGGTCGTTGCGCATGCTGTTGACGGAAGGTCTCAATGGTGTGCCGGGCAAGGTTGAATCCGGCCCGCCCAGGCATATGTCCAGCGCGGTCGGCCAAATCGTCAATTTCCTGGGCACGCTGCAGAACGAATGGGCCGGCGCCCAGGCCTTCAGCTCTTTCGATACCTACATGGCACCCTTCATCCGCCAGGACCAGCTCAGCTATGGCGAGGTCAAGCAGTATATGCAGGAACTCATCTATAACCTGAACGTACCCTCGCGCTGGGGCACCCAGACACCCTTCACCAACCTCACCTTCGACTGGGTATGTCCCGAAGATCTGCGCCAGCAGATTCCCTGCATCGGCGGGAAAGAAGTGGACTACACCTATGGCGAGCTGCAGGCCGAGATGGATATGATCAACCGCGCCTACATCGAGGTCATGATGACGGGCGACGCCAAAGGCCGGGTCTTTACATTCCCCATCCCCACTTACAATATTACTGATGACTTCGATTGGCACAGCCCCAATGCCGAGCTCCTGTTCGAGATGACGGCCAAGTACGGCTTGCCCTATTTCCAGAACTTCATCAATTCGGAACTCAAGCCCAACATGATACGGTCCATGTGCTGCCGTTTGCAGCTGGACCTGCGCGAGCTTCTCAAGCGCGGTAACGGCTTGTTCGGTTCGGCCGAGCAAACGGGCTCGCTAGGGGTGGTAACCATCAATTGCGCACGGCTCGGCTACCTGCATGCCGGCGACGAGACCGCCCTGTTCCAACGCCTGGACGAACTGCTGGAGCTGGGCAAGATCAGTCTGGAAATCAAGCGGCAAGTCATACAGCGCTATATGGACAACGGCTTGTTTCCTTATACCAAACGCTACCTTGGCACACTGCGCAACCACTTTTCCACCTTGGGCGTGAATGGCCTGAACGAAATGATCCGCAATTTCAGCCATGGCCGCGACGACATCACTACAGTGCCGGGGTACGAGCTTGCCGTCAGGCTTCTTGATCACGTGCGCACGCGGATGCTCGCCTTCCAGGAAGAAACCGGTCATATGTACAACCTCGAGGCAACGCCGGCCGAAGGAACGACCTACCGCTTTGCCAAGGAAGACCTCAAGCGCTATCCGGCCATCCTGCAAGCCGGAACGACGCACATGCCTTACTACACCAACTCCTCGCAGTTGCCGGTAGGCTACACCGACGACCCCTTCGAGGCACTGGAGCGACAGGACGACCTGCAGCGGAAATACACCGGAGGAACCGTACTGCATCTGTATATGAACGAGCCACTGTCATCCGCTGATGCCTGCCGCAAACTGGTCCAGCGCGCGCTGGGTCGTTTCAAGCTGCCCTATATCACGGTCACGCCAACATTTTCCATTTGTCCGGTGCATGGCTATCTGGGCGGAAGCCATCACTTCTGCCCCAAGTGCGACGATGAACTCATCGCCCGCAAGAGCAATATCGACGCACCACACGCCATGACCGCGTAAATTTTTTCAACCCAGAGAGAAACCCACCATGACATCCAGCCAAACACATATCCCCGCTGCCGCCAACAACATGACGTTATCCGACGAGGAGCGTCAACCTTGCGAAATCTGGACGCGAGTCATGGGTTACCACCGCCCCATGTCCTCGTTCAATATCGGAAAAAAAGGGGAATTCCACGAGCGCAAATATTTCACGGAAGGAGCCCGGCTTGTCGCCTGACGCGACGCCACGCAGTCGTACCCTGAAGGTGGGCGGCGTCACGCCGTTCACGGCCACCGACTACCCGGGCCAGTTGGCGGCCGCGGTCTTCGTACAGGGCTGTCCGTGGCGCTGCGGCTACTGCCACAATCCGCATTTACAAACACGCACAGCTGCCAGTCCTATTGCATGGTCCGACGTCCTGGCCCTGCTCAGACGCCGGGTAGGTCTCATCGACGCCGTGGTATTTAGTGGCGGCGAACCCTGCATGGATCCGCAGTTGGGCGACGCCATCGCACAATTGCGGGCGCTCGGCTTCAAAATCGGCATGCATAGTGGGGGCACGCATCCCACGCGACTGAAAAGCGTGCTTTCGTCCGTGGACTGGATAGGGTTAGATATAAAAGCCGGATTTGCCGACTATTCCACCGTCACAGGGGTGGCAAACAGCGGCCGTCCAGCGCTGGCTAGTCTTGAGACCGTGTTGGCCAGCGGTATTGCCTACGAAGTACGTACGACCGCGCATCCTGTTTTGCTGCCGGAGTCCGCTTTATTACGCTTGGCACGCACACTGTCCGACATGCAGGTGGCGAACTACACCCTGCAAGTGTTTCGTGCACAAGGCTGCAGCGATGCCAGGTTGAACGCGACTATGTCGAACACGTATCCCAGCACCTGCGCCGTTGAACAGATTGCCCGGATGTTCCCAAATTTTCAGCTACGTCGCGGCTGAATCACGCTAGCAACGCCATTCCGCCTGCCTGGAGGAATGGCGCTTGTTGTTCCCCACATAAGACCAGCTCACCGGAGAAATACTGGATAATGCCGTCAGCCCGCTTTTCGCCGGAACAACCTGCCCGGCAGAAAATTGGTTGGCGAAAAGACAGACAGGTCGATGGAATCGAGCGTGTTCTTTACCAGCAGGCCAAGCTCCGTGTCGCCTTCCATGACCAGCCGGCGGCTGAAAAACAGCGTGTCCGGATCTTCCTTTCGCTGCACCAGCAGCAGGAAATCATGGACGCTGGCGCTAATGGCCAGATCGGTCTCGTCAGCATGGCGGGCGGCTGAAAACGAACCGTCGCGCCAGACGAAGTCGAAACCGACCCCTGCGTCCTTTGCCCGAATACGCAGTTTCTTGCCATCGAGCAAACGCAGAGTGTCCGGGGATAGATGACGCGCCAGCGCCAGGTTAAGCCCCGCAACAAAAAGGATGGAGCCTGGATAAGAAGGCAAGCGTGACAGAACTTTTTGCACCGGAACTGGAAACGAATAGGCGGTAGGGCTCATTGATAAATCCTTATGACAACCCATGACTCAAGCGACATAGGACACGACGGTAAAATAGTGGCACACACTGCCGCCCAGCACAAAAAGATGCCACACCCCATGGCCGTGGCGCCACTTTTCGTCGGAGACGTAGAAGACAATGCCTATGGTATATATCAGCCCGCCGGCGGCCAGCCACAAGAAGCCATCCCATGAGAGCGCCTGCACCAGGGGAACCGTAGCGACCACCGCCAACCAGCCCATCAGCACGTATATGACGAGTGAAAGAATGCGGTGTCCCTTGGCGAACCAAATTTCCTGCACGATGCCAAACAAAGCCAGCGCCCAGACGGCCCCGAGCAGAGACCATCCCCAGGGACCACGCAAACTGACCAGCGCGAATGGCGTATAACTGCCCGCGATCAGAAGATAAATGGCGCAGTGATCGAATTTGCACCAGATTTTCTTGGCTCGGCCCCGCAGGCTGTGATAGAGCGTGGACGCCAGGTACAGGAAGATCAGCATAGCGCCATAGATGCTGAAACTGATTATTTTCCAGGGGTCCCCGGCGATGGCTGCAAGAACGATGAGCGCCACCGCACCAACCGTTGCCAACGCGGCGCCTGCAAGGTGACTAATGCTGTTGAACCTTTCACCGTAATACATGATTCATTGCCTTTGTTGTCATGCCACAAGCAATTCCAGGCCGGGCTTGCCGTGCCAGTAACCATTACAGGGGGCAGCCGGCATCAAGGGCAGGAGAAGGTCGTAAGCCTGGGCGACAGATTGTGTTGCGTGAATCACATCATGGAAAAGACGTACGACTTCAGTTGTGTGTTCTGCTTGCGGGCTAATCCGCAGGATATCCACGCCCATGGCGTGCATGGTTCCTATTTCGTGCAGCAAGTTATAAACCAGTGCCGACTGCGTCTGCGTACCATTAAGCACCAGAAACGGTTGCCCTTCGCGCGTTTCTAGAAGCAGCCCGTCGGGATGATCCATGCACACGTACTGGCAATTGTCCTTGGGTATGTTGCGATTGCGCGCGGTAAAGCATCGCGCAGAGAACGCCAGGGGCATCCGCCCGTAGGCAAACACTTCCGTCTCCATGCCTGACGGACGGTCTTGTTGCAATTGGGCCAACCCTTCCCGCCCCATTTCCAGAGGCATCACCCAGCGGCGCGCTCCCAGGCCCGCCAGGATATTCAGTGTGGGCCCGCTGTAAATATTCAAATAAGGCCCCGCGACGAACGACTTGCCTTCGAGGCAATGCACGGCTCCCATATCGTTGGCTTCGACGGCGTAACGGCCGTTTTCCGCGATCTTCCGTAACGTGGCCAGGTCGTTGCCGGATTCCAGCAGCACCTGCGTAGACAAAACGACCTCTTTTCCAGCATCGGCCAGCATCTCGGCAACGTCCAGCCAGTCGGGCAGACGCAGCTCGTGGCGGCGCGAACAAACCGTTTCACCCAAATAGACGATATCGACCGGTGCTTCGGTCATGGATGCGTAGAATTGCATGATCGTCGAACGCGACCAATAATATTGCACTGGTCCCAAAGCGATTTTCACAGTACTGCCTCCTGCATGTTAATGCCTGTTCCTTCTGGACGGCCCAAAGCGATGTGGGGTTTCATTTCCATGGGCGGTGGTAGGCACCGAGCGTATGCTGCTGGCCTTCGGCGACTTTGTTGAGTTCTGCCATCCAGGCGGGTTTCACCGAATAGCGTTGCTGGCTGGCCAGGCACTGGTCGATGGCATCGCGCCATACGCGTGTAACCTGGGCCACATAGGCGGGGCTGCGCTGGCGACCTTCGATTTTTATGGCTCGTACGCCGATTTTCATTAACTGAGGAAGGAGTTCGAGCGTATTCAAACTGGTGGGCTCTTCGAGCGCGTAATAGTTTTCGTCCGCAACATCGAATCGACCTTTGCACAAGGTCGGATAGCCGGCGTTTTCACCGTCCGCATAGCGGTCGATAAGTACACCGTTCAAGCGGGATTCCAGACCTTGTGCGGTTTGTTGCCAGCGCACCGACTTTGCCGGCGAACAAACCCCATGGGTGTTGGGCGACTCGCCCGTTGCATAGGAAGACAAGGCGCATCGTCCCTCCACCATGACGCACAAGCTGCCAAAACCGAACACTTCGATTTCAACCGGTGTCTTTTCGGTGACCTGCTCGACCTGCGCCAGCGATAGTACGCGCGGCAACACCGCCCGAACCACGCCAAAATGCTCGCGATAAAAGTTGATGGCTTCGTAATTCGTAGCCGAGCCCTGGACGGACAGATGCAGGCGTAACTGGGGGTGGTGCTGGCTTGCGTACTGCATGAGGCCCGGGTCAGCGACGATCATGGCGTCGATGCCGGAATCGGCGGCACGGTCTACCGCAGCACGCCACAACGCCCAACCGGAGGGCTGTGGATAGGTGTTCAGTGCGACAAACACCTTGCGCCCTTGCCGGTGCGCATAACGTATGCCTTCGTTGACGGCAGCGTCGTCGAAATTCAGGCCGGCAAAGTTGCGCGCATTGGTCACGTCGCGAAACCCCAGATACACGCAATCGGCGCCGTTATCGATGGCCGACTTGAGCGCCGGCAGGCTGCCCGCTGGGCAAACCAGTTCCATGGGTGCGGCGCGCGGCGTTGCGGAATGGGACGAGGAGGAAAGCGGTAGCGTCATGGTGTCGCCTTGATACGTTTGAAGCCATTCAAAAATGTTGGACACAGCAAGGCTCCTCTAGGGAGAGGTGGCCCGACCGGTGCTTGTCCTGGTCTTACGCTGTGTTGTCTGGTTTAGGGTGCGGCCAGTAAAGCGGAATCAGGCTGGAACGAGTGCCTGATCGAACCTTATCGTGGGCGAGGCAATCGCAGCCAATGCAGGCCGGATACCGGTTAGCAGATACTCGATAAGTTCGCGCACTGACCGTATGGAATTGCCGAAGGGAAGTTTTTCGGAGCCGCGAAAGAACAGGCCGCGCCGGATGTCGCCCGCCAAAGCAAAGGCAAGCTGAGTGTCAATGCAAAACTGGCCGTGTTTGCTGATTCCGTCGCGCAAGCCGCATTGGGCGAGGCAATCGAAACCGACTGTGCATGCCTTGGGCTTGGCCATGCGTTGCAGTTTTTCTTCTTTTTCGAGATAGTTGGCCAACCAGGGCGTGCGTACCGCACGTGCCGGCAAACCGGCGACGCTCATGAAGGTGACGATATCTTCCGGACGGGCTTCGACCAGCACTTTCTTGAAATTGGGGTGCGCATCACCTTCTTCGGTTACCGAGAACGGTGTGCCCAGTTGCACGGCGCTGGCGCCCATGCCCATGAGTTTCACGACCTGCTCGTGGCTATGAATGCCGCCGCCGGTAATGAGGGGGATATTCTCGCGCTCGAGACCCAGGTCTTTGAACAGTTGCAGGGTGCCCTCGAGTACGACGGGGAAAGCAAAGTTGGGATTGTTGACCGCGTCGGCGCTGGGTGCGCCCAGGTGGCCCGCGGCGTAGCGGGGATTTTCAATGACGATGGCATCGGGCAGGCGATTCTTGCGCATCCATTTCTTGAGAATGACACCAATGCCGCGGACGTCGGACAGAATGGGTACTAGCGCCACTTTGGGAAAATTGGTGGTGAGTTCGGGAAGATCCAGGGGAAGCCCCGCTCCCACCACAACGGCATCGGCGTTGCTTTCGCATGCCTGGCGCACGTATGCCGCATATTCAGCCACGGCTTTCATGATATTGACAGCCACCAGTCCGTTGCCGCTGGCCATTTTCTTGGCTGCATTGACTTCGCGGTCGAGAGCGACTAGATTGGCCGAATCGATAAGGGCCTTATTGCGTGAGCGACCCGTCTGGACCATGAGATCGGGATGATGGCGGCGCAGGTCAACGCTGGAAATGGTGCCGAAGGCCCCCAGCGAAGCTACTGTTCCTGCCAGTCGGTGGGCGGATACGCCCACACCCATTCCGCCCTGCACAATTGGTAACAGAGACTTGCCTTTCAGCTTGAGTAGTTCTAGAGCGGAGTGCAGCACGATAAGAGTCCTTCGAATATAGAGGCGTGGAAGCGCAGTAGCCACTATGCAGGCGAACGACGGCTCATTCCTTAATAAATATCAAGGTTAGGTCGTTTAGATAAATGTAAAAATGCTCTGTTGCCAATGTGGTCAAGAGCAATAACCCCCACAGCAAACCATGACTATCCCGCAACCGAAAAACGAAATCCTGCTCGACACGCGCGGCCTGCCCCCGCCCGAGCCCCTGGAACTGGTCCTGGAAGCGCTCAGCAATCTACAACAGCATCAGTGCCTTCGCATGTTGGTAGATCGCGAACCGCGGCCTCTGTATGCCATTCTCGATGGCAACAACTTCCACTATGAAACCACCACTTCCGCAGACTACCGTTACGAACTCCTGATCTGGCATAAAAGCTGATGCGCCGAGCCCTGGCCTTTAACAACTCGCCGCATTTAGCAGTACCGCTACGCTTTTTCCTGACCGTACCCGTCTTTGCTTTGCTGGCCAGCATCCTGCTGCTGGTCGCCGGACCGCAAGCGCTCGCATCGCGCTGGACGCCCTATGCGCTGGCGCTGACCCATCTGTTCACGCTGGGCGTGCTGGCTAGCGCCATGGCGGGTGCGTTCATGCAAATCCTGCCGGTCGCAAGCGGCGTGAACGTCCTGGCCCCACGCCTGACGTCGGTCGTGGTGCATACCACCCTCACGCTGGGTACCTTGCTGCTGGCGGTCGCATTCTTGCGTGGACAAGCACTGCTTTTCGGACTTGCTCTGGGTGCGCTGCTGGTAGCGTTCACCTGGCTGCTGGCGGCATGCGCTGGCGGACTCTGGATCCATCGGGCCGATGCGGCGAAAGGCGCCGACGACGTACTGCTGGCAAGCAGGCTCGCCCTTGGCGCCCTATTCATTACGGTGGCGCTCGGCGGCACGCTCGCCGCCGCCTTCGCCTGGTCGGGCCTGACCATGCCTGTCTTGCTCCTGACAGATATCCATGCCGGCTGGGGTTTGTTGGGATGGGTGGGCCTGCTGGTAATCGGAGTGGCTTATCAAGTGGTGCCCATATTCCAGGTCACCGAACTCTACCCACGCCCCATTACCCGCTGGATGGCGCCATCGATCTTCATCCTGCTTGCCACCTGGACGGCCAGCCTGGTGTTCGATTTCGGTTCCAGGCATGCCGGGCGCGTCGCTGCGGCACTGGTTCTGATTGCCTATGCAATATTTGCAGCGACAACGATATACCTGCTTCATACTCGCAAACGGCCCAAGCCCGACGCCACGACCCTGTTCTGGCGCACGGCCATGCTAAGCCTATCGGCCTGCGCCCTGCTATGGCCAGTGCAAGTGATCACCAAGACCGACTATTCGATTGCACTCGGCATACTTTTCATCGTAGGCTTTGCCTGGTCTGCCATCAATGGAATGTTCTACAAGATCCTGCCCTTCCTGCTCTGGTTCCACGCGCAAAACGAGCTACCGATTGCGCTGAAGGGTGTGCCCAAGGTCAAGGACATCATTCCCGACCATGCTGCAACACGCCAGTTCTTCGCACATGCTTGCGCCCTGCCGCTGCTGGTCGCGGCGGCCGTCTGGCCAGCTCCGTTCACACGCGTGGCGGCTCTTGCCATGGCCATATCGGTGTGCTGGCTGGGTTGGAACATGGCCAGCGCAATCCGTTTGTTCCTGAACGCAAAAAAGCAAATCGCCGCAAGCCTCGAAGCGTATGCTGCGCAGCAGTCGCGAGCAGCCACCGGGCGACCCTAGCCCTGATAGGCGCTTAGCTTGTCGGAATCGAGTATCGTGATTTCACGGCCCTTTACCTTGATGAGGTCGTTGGCAGCCAAGTCGTGGAGTATGCGCGAGAAATGCTCGGGCGTCAGGTTCAGTCGCGAGGCAATGACGGTCTTGCTGGTCTCCAGCCTTAGTTGGTGGCCGTCCTCACAAGGTTCGCCTTTCAATAGGTAGCCGATCACGCGCTCGGTACCGGAGCGCAATGAATACGCTTCGACGTCGCTGATCAAGGCGTGCAGGCGTTGGCTCAAGCCAGCCAACATCTTGCGAGCCAGGCCGGGACGGCGATCGAGTTCGTCGAACAGCACCGACTTGTCGACATGCAGCAGCAAAGTGTCGGCCAAGGCCTGCGCCGTTACGATATAGGCCTTGTCCATGAACATGAGCGCTTCACCGAAGCTGTCGCCGGGACCGATAAGCCGCACGACCTTCTCGCCGCCCATCGGCGAGACGAACATCAGCTTGATCTGTCCATAGACCACCGTATGAAAGCCTACGCAAGGATCGCCCCGGTGAAAAACAATTTCGCCGCGTGCCGCCTGGACCTCAGTCGTACCCAGGGCAATATTGTCGAGTTCTTCGACGCCCAGCTCGTTGAACAATGGCACCCTGGACAGAAAATCCTGGATGCGTATCCTGTTTGTGCTCATATTGCTAGAATCCCATAACGGTGCAGTGTTTGCCCAGTTACAACTCGAACCTGAAGCAGAACAACCATAGTGATCAAAATCCTGTTCAATGTTGCGGGGACAGTGGCTTTGACGCTGGCCATCATTGGCATATTTCTTCCGCTGCTGCCCACCACGCCTTTCCTGCTTCTTGCATCGGCCTGTTTTGTGCGCGGATCAGAACGTCTTCACCGCTGGATGATGCGCAACAAGATATTCGGACCCTATCTGGTCAATTTACAGAATGGCTCTGGTATTCCGCTACGCGCAAAAATCATCGCCATCATTTTTCTTTGGACCTCGTTGGCCATATCCGCCTGGTTCGTTCCCTATGCGTGGGTCAGCGTCTTCTTGCTGATCCCCGGCTTTGGCGTCACTATTTATCTTCTGCGCAGCAAGACACTTGTTCGCGTCGATGATCGTGACCATTAGATAAGCTTGGAATACGTGGATACCGTGGGCTGACCCATGAACTTGTCAAACACCATGCCAATGGCGCGAACGAACAGGCGGCCTTTAGGTGTGATGGTGATGCCTTTTTCGTCGGTATGCATCAGCCCGGATTCTTCGTATTGCTGGAGACGCGCAAGCTCCGGCGCAAAATAGTCTATGAAATCAATACCATGCTGCACGTTGATTGCAGAAAAATCCAGCGGCATGCTGCACATCAGGGTCATGATGATCTGGCGGCGCAGCACGTCGTCCGGTGTCAGGTCGTATCCCTTTTCCGTCGGCAGCCGTCCCTGGTCCAGATACTGGTAATAGGCATTGAGGGTGCGCACCGACTGACTGTACGAATTGCCAACCTTGCCTATGGCGGATACACCCAGGCCGACCAGGTCGCATTCCGCGCGAGTGGTATAGCCCTGGAAGTTACGATGCAGGCTGCCGTCCAGGCGAGCCTTGTTCAACTCATCCTCGGGCTTGGCGAAATGATCCAGCCCTATGTAGATGTAACCTGCCTCGAGCAACCGGCGGGTCGACATCAGGAAAATTTGTAGCCGCTCTTCGGCCGTGGGCAGGTCGCTGGCGATAATCAACCGTTGCGCCTTGAACCGGCTTGGCAGGTGCGCGTAGTTGTACAAGGCGATACGGTCTGGAGACAGACGAATAACCTGATCGAGTGTGCGATTGAAGCTGGCCAGCGACTGCTTGGGCAGGCCATAGATGAGGTCTACATTCACCGACTCGAAACCGGCATCGCGGCTGGCAAGCAGGGCTTTTTCCACCATTTCGAGCGGCTGTATGCGGTTTACCGCCGCCTGGACGGCGGGATCGAAATCTTGCACCCCGAAACTTGTGCGGTTGAAACCCAGGCCGGCCAGCATGGACAGCGTTGCCTCGCTGACCGTGCGCGGATCGATTTCGACACCCAGTTCGGCATCGGGCGCCATATCGAAGTTTCCGCGCAAGGAGTCCATCAACTGCGTCAATTCGGCGGCGCTGAGAAACGTAGGGGTCCCGCCGCCAAGATGCAACTGCATCGTTTTGCGGTCGGGTCCGAGATGCCGGGCCGTCAACGCGATTTCCTTGTCCAGATAGCGTAGGTATTCGGCGGCGCGGCTGTGGTCCTGCGTAATGATCTTGTTGCAGCCACAGAAATAACAGAGCGACTCGCAAAACGGCAGATGCACATAGACCGATAGCGGCGGATTACTGTCAGACGTCGCGCGCTCGGCCAGATATCTGATATACGACGGCTCGGCAAAATCCGGCTTGAAGCGGTCGGCCGTGGGGTAAGAGGTATAACGCGGGCCGGAGCTGTCGAAACGGCGTATCAGCGCCTCTGAAATTTCAATATCAGGGAAGGCAATAATGCCCGAGCCTTCAGGCGTGGCATCAACATTATTAGAGGCACTCATTACTTACTCCGATTATGGCCGGGACGCCGTTGGCGTCCATGCATGCCTGTCAATATGCGGCTTGCATCAACCTGACATTGTCAGGACATCGATCAAAATGCTTCTTGATCTACGTCAAGCAGAATAACAAACCTTGGATTACGCCAGTAAAACAGAAAAACCATCTGACTGTCGCGGAGCTGAAAGCAACATATCGTATTATTAGGGCTCGGATTCATTCAAGCCCCTCAGTCCCGATGCTCTTAGCACTTATTCTTGTCCTGCCTTTTGCGGGCAGCATTATCGCTGCGCTGCTGCCCGCGAATGCCCGAAACCTGGAGGCATGGCTGGCTGGGTCCGTTGCTATCTTCAGCGCAGTCCTGGTTGCCTGGCACCTGCCCGACGTCATCGATGGAAATGTCGTCAAAACCACCGTTCCCTGGATACCAAGCCTCGGTGTCGACCTGACCCTGCGCATGGACGGCTATGCCTGGCTGTTCGCCATGATCATTACCACCATGGGTGCCTTGATCGTCCTGTACGCCCGCTATTATCTTTCGCCGCAGGACCCGGTCCCCCGCTTTTTCGCATTCTTCCAAGCCTTCATGGGCTCGATGCTTGGCGTCGTGCTCTCGGGCAATCTAATCCAGCTTGTCGTCTTCTGGGAATTGACCAGTCTCTCGTCCTTCATGTTGATCGCATATTGGCACCACAGGCTCGATGCACGGCGCGGCGCTCGTATGGCGCTGATCATCACCGGCGCCGGCGGCTTGTGCCTGCTGGGCGGCATGCTGATGCTGGGACATGTCGTGGGCAGTTATGACCTGGATGTCGTGCTGGCCTCCGGTGATTTGATTCGCAATCATCCCTGGTACACCATCATGCTGGTGCTGGTGGCCTTGGGCGCATTGACAAAAAGCGCGCAATTCCCCTTCCACGTCTGGCTCCCAAATGCAATGGCGGCGCCCACCCCCGTATCTGCTTATTTGCACTCGGCCACCATGGTCAAGGCCGGCGTATTCCTGCTGGCACGTTTCTGGCCGGTCCTGGCAGGCACGCCCGAATGGGCCTGGATTATAGGCGGAGCGGGACTTTGTTCGCTGATTCTGGGGGCCTACGCCGCCACCTTCCAGCTGGACATGAAGGGGGTACTTGCCTACTCCACCATCAGCCACCTGGGCCTGATCACACTGCTTTTGGGCATGAATAGTAACCTCGCCCTGGTCGCGGCAGTATTCCACATGATCAACCACGCCACGTTCAAGGCCTCGCTCTTCATGGCGGCCGGCGTGGTGGATCACGAAACCGGAACCCGTGACCTGACCCGGCTGTCCGGCCTGTATCGAAGCATGCCGATTACGGCCACTCTAGCTGTTGTCGCGGCCGCCTCCATGGCAGGCGTGCCTCTGCTCAATGGCTTCATCTCCAAGGAAATGTTCTTTGCCGAAACGGTGTTCGTCAGCGGCGACTGGTTCAGCAGTTACGGCTTGCCCATAGCTGCCGTGGTCGCCAGCGCCTTCAGCGTGGCTTATTCGCTTCGCTTCATCATGCAGGTGTTCTTTGGGCCCGAGCCTCGCGATCTTCCCCGGGCTCCGCACGAGCCTCAGTTGCTGATGCTCATTCCCAGTGGCATTCTGGTGCTTATCTGCCTGGTGGTGGGCATCATGCCGTCCGTAACGCTCGGCCCTTTCCTGCACAGCGCAACCGTGGCCATCCTTGGCGCCGACACCCCACAATACGATCTTCGCGTCTGGCATGGCTTGAACCTGCCACTCGCCATGAGCTTCCTGGCCATGGCCGGCGGCGTCGGACTACTGTGGCTGCTGCGCCATCGGCATCGTACGCGCCCTGGAAAGACGCCGCTCATATACCGTTTCGACGGTCGCCATACGTTTGAATCCATGCTGGAAGGTCTGGACGTACTGGCCTCATTCCTGCTTGATTGGGCACGTTCGCCACGGCTCCAGCCCCAACTGTTGCTTGTTGTGGTAGCCACGTTCGTGGTCGCCATGTTACCGCTACTGGGAGGCTCATGGCTGCAGCCTGAATTCACAACGTCAATAAATCCTTACTTCGTACTGATGTGGGTGGCCGGTGGCGCCTGCGCCGTAGGGGCCGCCAATCAGGCCAAATACCATCGTGCGGCATCGCTGCTTATGGCGGGTGGCGCCGGGCTTGCCACGGCGCTGACCTTTGCCTGGATGTCCGCGCCCGATCTTGCCCTTACGCAATTGGCCGTCGAAGTGGTCACCACCGTATTGATCCTGCTCGGCTTAAGGTGGCTGCCGCCACGAGTCATGACGCAAGACGAACTGCCCGTCCAAAATGTGGTGCGCGCCTTCATACGACGCTTCCGCGATCTGATCATCGCGGTGGTCACCGGCACGGGGCTCTCGGCCGTTGCCTATGCCGTCCTGACGCGTGCTCATCCAGAAGGAATCTCCTCATTCTTTGTCGAGCAATCCCTGCCCATGGGCGGCGGGGCGAATGTTGTCAATGTGATCCTGGTGGACTTCCGCGGGTTCGATACGTTCGGCGAAATCACGGTGTTGGCCATCGTGGCGCTCACGGTTTATGCCCTGCTACGGCGCTTCCGTCCTCCACCAGAGAGCATGACCTTGCCCAATGCACGCACGATACTGCCGGCCAACGGCAAGTTGCTCGATCACTTCGCTGAACCTGATCCCAAGGCGCTCATTCCGGAAGGCGTCATGAAATTACCGGCCGTACTGGTGCGCCTGCTGCTGCCCCTCGCCACCCTGATTTCGCTCTATTTTCTGCTTCGCGGCCACAACCTTCCTGGCGGCGGTTTCGTGGGCGGGCTCATCATGGCCACGGCCATCATCCTGCAGTACGTCGTGGGCGGTGTTATCTGGGTAGAGGCACGCCAGAGCCTGCACCCGCAAAACTTGATCGCCATAGGTCTTTTGCTGGCGGCGGCCGCTGCGATGGGGGTATGGTGGGCATCCAAGCCATTTCTTTCCGCCGTGAGCTGGGACATCTCGCTGCCCGTCATCGGCCATCTGCATCTTTCAACGGTATTGTTATTCGATCTTGGCGTGTATTTGCTGGTCGTCGGCGCAACGGTGCTTATATTGGTCGCTCTGGCTCACCAGTCCTTGAGGCTCCATCGCAAGCACTCGCAGGCCATAGTTCCGCCCATGTCGCCTGAACAAGGAGCCCATTAATGGAAGCCGTGCTTTCAATTGCCATCGGCGTGCTGGCCGGGTCGGGCATCTGGCTGCTGCTGCGTCCTCGCACCTTCCAGGTCATCATGGGGCTGACGCTGATTTCGTATGCGGTCAATTTGTTCATTTTCGCCATGGGCCGAATTACGCTTGGGGCCCCTCCAGTAATCAATCCGGAATGGGGAGCGGACGCCGTGCACTATGCCGATCCACTGCCCCAGGCGCTGGTACTTACTGCCATCGTAATCGGATTCGCGACGACGGCCTTGTTCCTTGTTGTCATGCTGGCTTCACGCGGATTGTCTGACACCGACCATGTCGATGGACGGGAGACCCGGTCGTGAACCAGTGGTTGCAGCACTTTCCCATTCTTCCGGTTGCGATCCCCCTGTTGGCGGGGGCCTCCATGCTCATGCTGCGCGACTCGCGACGGCGTACACGGCTTGCCTTTGGCTTCATATCCGTCGCCGTACAGTTGGCCGTGGCGGTGGTTCTGCTTTGCCTGGCGGCCGGGTACATCCCCAGCAACTGGCCTAATGGGGTGGGCGTCTACCTGCTGGGCGACTGGCCTGCGCCATTCGGCATCGTGGCGGTCGTCGACCGCTTGTCCACCATCATGTTGCTACTGACGGCCATGCTCGGCAGCGCGGCATGGGTTTATTCAACAGCGCGATGGGACCGCGCGGGGGTGCACTATCATCCCCTGTTCCAGTTCCTCTTAATGGGACTCAATGGCGCCTTTCTTACCGGCGATTTGTTCAACCTGTTCGTGTTCTTCGAAGTCTTGCTGGCTGCCTCCTACGGACTCACTCTGCACGGATCCGGCAAGGCGCGCGTTGCCGCCGGATTACACTACATAGTCGTGAACCTGCTGGCCTCCTTCCTTCTGCTGATTGCCATGGCGCTTATCTATGGCGTCACTGGAACACTGAACATGGCCGACCTGGCGGCGCGAGCCGGCGAGCTGAGCGGACCCGACCGCATCCTGTTCGAATCAGGCGCGGCCATCCTTGGCATCGCCTTCCTGATAAAGGCGGCCGCCTGGCCGCTGAACTTCTGGCTTCCCGCCACCTATGCCAATGCTTGCCCACCGGTTGCCGGGATTTTTGTGATCATGACGAAAGTAGGCATATACGCGCTGCTGCGTATCGGCTCGCTACTATTGCCGACCGGCGCGCCAGCGGCGTTCGGCGGCGAGTGGATGTTCCCCCTTGGCATGTTGACACTGGGATTCGGCACCATCGGTCTTCTGGCCGCTCCCCAAGTTGAACGGCAGGCAGGGTATTGTGTGATCCTTTCGTCGGGAACGTTGCTGGCCGCCCTGGGTATGCCAGGTGTGACGCTTACTGGCCCTGCCCTGTTCTACCTGATCAGCTCGGTGCTGGCGCTGGGGGCGTTTTTCATGCTCCTCGAAATGATAGACCGGACCCAGACCTTTGGCGCCGATTTGCTGGCCGTCAGTCTTGAAGCCTTTGACCTGGAAGATCCAGAGCCAGCCGATCGATCCGATGATGTGGTTGGAATCGCCATTCCGGCTGCCCTGGCGTTCCTGGGCATGGCCTTCATTGCATGTGCCTTGCTCATCATAGGTTTACCGCCCATGTCGGGGTTCGTGGCCAAGTTTTCCTTATTGTCGGCGGCCCTGGAAACGTCCGCCACCGACACGCCGTCGCCGGCCGCATGGATGCTGGTGGCGGGCGTCCTGATATCCGGCTTGGCGGGCATCATTGCGCTTAGCCGCACCGGCATGCGATTGTTCTGGAGCGTCGAAGACTCTGTCACGCCACGGTTACGCGTCAGCGAGGCCGGCCCGGTTGGCGTACTTATACTCGCCTGTGTCGCACTGGCTTTCTGGGCGGGTCCCGTCATGAGCTACCTGGAAGAAACCGCCAAGTACCTCGACCGCCCATCCTCGTACATCAATGCAGTGCTTACACAGAACCCCGTGCGTGGGATCTCACCGGGAGCGATCCCATGAAACGATATTTGAATCGACTGGTCCTGCCAGCAGTGCTACTGGCTCTGTGGCTATTGCTCAACGACACACTGTCGCCCGGCCAGATTGCGCTGGGCGCAACGCTGGCGTTGTTGCTGGGTTGGGCTGCGAAGCGCCTGCGCCCTTTGCAGGCGTATCCAAAGAAGCCACTGACCGCTATCAGACTGATAGGCCATGTCGCAAAGGACATCGTACGATCCAACCTCGCCGTCGCCGTGATCATCTGCAAGGGCAATAAAGTCGATGACTACTCCGGGTTCCTGAAGATCCCACTGCGTATGCGCGATCCCCACGGTCTGGCCGCACTGGCCTGCATCGTGACCTACACCCCGGGAACGGTATGGTCGGACTATTCGGAACGAGACGGCATCCTGACACTGCACGTGCTTGATCTCAAGGATGAAGAGGAGTGGCGTCGCATCATCCAGCATCGTTATGAAGGTCCCTTGATGGAGATATTTGAATGAGCGATCTTATTTATTGGGCGGCGGACTTCGCGTTGGGTTGCTTCGTGCTGTCCCTGGGCTGCGCGGCACTGCGCCTGTTGCGCGGACCCACCGCCTCCGACCGGGTGCTCGCGCTGGATACCATGTATATCAATGGCATGTTGATCCTGCTTGTCCTGGGCCTGCAGTTCAATTCCAGTTCCTATTTCGACATCGCCTTATTGATCAGCCTATTTGGCTTCGTCAGTACCGTCGCCATGGCAAAGTTCCTGTTGCGCGGCGAGGTCATCGAGCCATGATGGATACCTTGCCGATCTGGGTTTCGGTACCCGCATCCCTGTTCCTTATCATCAGTGGCCTGCTCACACTGATAGGTTCGGTGGGATTGTTGCGCCTCAATAAGTTTTACTGTCGCATCCACGCGCCCACCCTAGGAAATACACTGGGCGTCTTTGGGATGGTGATGGCCTCGATTCTCGTCAGCTCCGCACTCGAGGAACGTATTGTCGTGCACCAGATACTGCTTACCGTGTTCCTGATCATCACGGCACCCGTGTCCACCATGCTGTTGATGCGCGCAGCCATACGCCGAAAACTGCGCGTTGAGCAGAAGGAAAACGAGGGAGAATGACATCCTCACGCTGCACTCCGTGCCACAGGTACGCCAATTGCTGTGACAAGCATTGTCGGACACATGGCGTCTATTTTATGCGTTGTGAGAGCTAGGTCGATATACTGCCTACAGTCTGGCAGTTCCTCTGCGATTCGACATTTAACAAAGGAGTACATCCGCGATGCATACTCGATCAACAATATTGTCTTCCCGCCTATTGGCGGCATGCGCACTGGGGGCATGCCTGATCAGTCCACTGGCAATCGCCGCAAGTCCGGGCCCAGCCATGAGCGCTACTGATATCGAAGCACGGTACAAGACAGACGTCGCCCGATGCAACGCCGGTCAAACCAATCAGGACAAGGCCACCTGCCTACGCGAGGCCGGGGCAGCGCGTGAAGAAGCCAACCGCAACAGACTGAACAACGGCAACCCACAGGTCTATGACGCCAACCAAAAGGCACGGTGCGACGCCCTGCCTGTGGAGCAGCGCGATGAATGCATGTTGCAGATGTCGGGCGTAGGCACGACCACTCAAGGCAGCATTGGCGGAGGAGGGGTACTGCGCGAAACCACCATCACCACGACGGGGACCCCGGCGCCGGCGCCTGGAACCGCCCCGGGACTCACGCCCAACCCGCCTGCCGTCGTACCCGCGCCCTCACTGACGCCCGTTGCTCCCGGCTCAGTCCCGGGTACAGGTCCCAAATAACACTGGCTATAACTCCATCTGCATACCCATTTCGACCACCCTATTAGGCGGGATCCTGTAGAAACGGGTACTGCGGCTGGCGTTGCGGGCCATGAACGCAAACAAATGGCGGCGCCATGTCGTGTAGAACGGCAATGTGCGCCGCACGATGACCGTTTGCCGCGACAGGAAGTAAGAGGTTTGCATCGGATCCAGATTCAACTCCGGATGTGCCTGGCCAATCTGCTCCAAAGCCTGAGGCACGTTTGGCTCCTGCTTGAAACCCCATCGCGCGACAGCCTGCCAGCCACTGCGACTAAGCCGTTCGAGTCGATATCGTTCACTGGCCGGCACATAGGGAACATCCGCGCTTTCGACGGTCAGGAATAGAGCCTGTTCATGCAGAATCTTGTTGTGCTTGAGGTTGTGCAATAAGGCGGGCGGAACAGTATTTTCAATCATGCTCATGAACACTGCCGTACCCGGCACCCGTGTCGGCGGGTACTCTTCAAGTCCTTCCATGAAGGTCTTCAGCGGCTGTTGATCGCCAGCAAGTTTGTCGTGCATCGTTTGCCGGCCCTGCTTCCAGGTGATCATCAAGGTCAACAGGCATGCGCCGACCAGCAAGGGCACCCAGCCGCCGTCATGGATTTTCAGCGTATTGGACGAGAAAAGCAGAATATCGATGATCAGAAATATGCTGATCAGACAAAGCCAGAGCCAACGCCTGTACCCACGTGCGTACCGTGGCACCACCGCAAATGCCAGCAATGAAGTCATGAGCATAGTTCCTGTCACAGCGAACCCGTAAGCATGGGCCAGCCCTTCAGAAGACTGAAAGGCCAGTACAAGAACCAGCACCGCGATGAAAAGTAATATGTTCACCCGTGGCAGGTAAATCTGCCCCTCTTCGTGGGCGGAAGTATGGAGGATTACCATGCGCGGCCAATACCCTAGCTGCACAGCTTGGCGAGTAACCGAAAAGGCGCCCGAAATGACCGATTGCGACGCAATGATCGTCGCCATCGTAGCCAGACCGACCAGCGGCACCAGAGCCCATTCAGGGGCCAAATGAAAGAAGGGATTCGTCGCGGTTGCGGGGTCTGACAGAATAACGGCACCCTGTCCAAAGTAGCAGAGGACCAATGCCGGAAGCACCGCGGCAAACCAGACACGGCGTATGGCGGAGCGACCGAAATGACCCATATCGGCATAGATGGTCTCTGCGCCTGTCAGTGCGAGCACAATGGCTCCCAGCAGCAAATAGATTTCCCACGGTGCATGGGCAATAAACCCAAACGCCCACATCGGGTTCAACGCAAGCAGGACTGTGGGTTCGAGCGCGATCCGCCAGGCGCCCAGACCGCCCAGCGTAAGAAACCAGACCAGCATGACGGGACCGAACAACTTGCCAACGGTACCGGTTCCGCGCGACTGAATCATGAAAAGTCCTGCCAGGACGACGATGGACAGGGGCACGACCCATGGCTGCAGCGTGGGTGAGATCAGTACAATGCCTTCCATCGCCGACAATACCGAAATTGCCGGCGTGACCATGCTGTCTCCATAGAAGAGACAGGCGCCGATAAGGCCCATTATCATCAGCCGCCACCTACGAGGACCTGTCACGCCCCGTAACGCGAGTTCCATCAACGCCAACGTACCGCCCTCGCCCCGATTATCGGCACGTAGCATAATAATCATATATTTGAGCGAAACGACCGTCATCAGCATCCAGAACAATAGCGAAAGCAGCCCCAGGACCTCCGCCTCGCCGGGGTTGTCCAACCGGGCGAGCGAGGCCTTGATGGTATACAAGGGACTGGTACCGATATCACCATAGACCACGCCTAGCGCCCCCAGCATCATCGCCGCTGTAGGTGTTATGGCCGGCTTGACAGGCCCTTCTCCGATCGTTGACGCATCATTCATTGTGAGACTTGTCTTCTAAGCTTGGCGCCGATGCGCGGGCCGGGAAATACCACGGTAATACGGGTACCCGGAAATGTCGGACGGCTTGCGAGGTTCCACCAGCCGCCATGGGCGCGCGCGATTTCCCGGACGATGGCCAATCCCAGTCCCGAGCCGCCCGCAGAGGCTCGCTCTGAACGGTAAAAAGCTTCGAACACACGATTTCCATCTTGCGGATCGATGCCAGGACCGTCATCCTCTACCGTCAAGGTTGGAGGATTCGCAGCGACGCGCAGCGTGATGCTGTTGGCTCCTGCGCCATAGCGCAGCGCATTGTCGATCAGATTGCTCAACAACTCTTCAAGCAACAGGGTATCGGCGTCCACCCACACAGGCTCATCGGGCGCCACCAATTGAATGTCTACCAGCCTGGCACGGGCGGCGGGGATCCATTCGGCCCCGCTCGTCCGGACCCACTCGCACAGGTCGATGCGAACGAAGCTGTCCTGCGGGCGTATCGTCGAATCGGCGCGCGCCAACACCAAGAGTTGCTGGCCCAGCCGTATCATGCGATCGGTGACCGCCTTGATACGCTCGGCCCGCTCGCGCACATCGTCGGGCAACTGCCTGGTGAGCATCAATTCAGACTCAAGTTTGAGGCCGGCCAAGGGCGTGCGCAACTGGTGCGCCGCATGGCCGATGAAACGCTTTTGTGCCTGCATGGATTCGTCCAGGCGAAGCAACAAATCATTCACATGGTTCACCATAGGTGCCACCTCGGCGGGTAACCCCGTGGTATCCAGAACCTGCAAGTCGTCGATGGAACGTTGACTGATTTCCTGGGAGAGCCGGTTGACCGACGCCAGGCCCGAGCGCACGCCGGAGAGCAGAACCCATGCAAAAACAGAAACCAGGATGATCTGGCTAAATACCATGGTCCAGAAAATATCCCGAAGGAGCCATTCCTCCATGGTCATCTTGCGGGTCATGACCCATGTTGCGCCCAAGTCGAGCAGAACCAGTACGATAATGGCAGGAAGCAGGCGCAGAACCAGATGCCGCGCCAGTGAGCCGGGCGGCATCAGCTTGCCGTTCAAATCAGGCGGCACTTTCGACTTCTAGCAAGTAGCCGAAGCCACGTACGGTTTGTATACCGGTGCCGGTGCCTTCGAGCCTTTTCCGCAGTCGATAAACGTACACTTCGACGGCATTCTCGCTGAAGTCGGCATCCCATGCTGACAGCGAATTGACAATCTGTCGCTTCGTGACCACACGACCTACGCGTGCCATGAGCATTTCCAGCACGGACAATTCCCGCACCGACAAGGAGATACGCTCGCCGTTCACGCGGACTTCGCGTCCGACCGTATCGAACTGCAAAGGCCCCGCCTCGATGTAGGGTTGCACCTGGCCGGTACGCCGGCGGCCGAAAGCCCGGACCCTTGCGGCAAGTTCGAGTAATTCGAAGGGTTTGGTGACGTAGTCGTCTGCACCCGCGTCCAGGCCGGCCACCCGGTCTTCGACGCCGTCGCGCGCGGTAAGAATGAGCACAGGAACTTGATGATTACCGGACCGCAGCTTATGCAGGACGTTAAGACCGCTTTGACCCGGTAAATTCAAATCCAGCAATAGCAGGTCGTAGTCCTGGGCCGTTACAGCGCCCAATACCTGATCGCCGTCTTGCAGCCAGTCGACCGCATAACCCTGTTCAACAAGGAATTCCTGCAAGGCATGGCCCAAGGTTGCGTCGTCTTCGATAACTAGTACTCTCATACCTTAATTCTATATCGAAGCGCCTCGCAGGATATCGTGCCGCGACAATTTACCCGAGGCAGTTACAAACTTGTCAAACGGCTTAGCGACACGCGCGAAGCTCGTTAATTTGACGGCACTGTCGCCGCGCCTTCCTTGATGCCGGGTTCGGCCTGCCTCGCATCCCTGGAGCCGGGCCGTGTAATGAAACCCAGACGTTTCAAGCCAGCCGCCTTGGCACTGCTCATCACCTGCGCCAGAACTTCGTAGCGCGTATTGAGGTCGGCCCTGATCCGTAACTCGGGCTGCGGATCAAGTCCCGCTTCTTCAGCGAACTTGCGCGTCAGGTCATCACGCGTCACTGGCTGCTCGTTCCAGAACATCTCGCCCTGTGCGTCCACGGCAAGATCGATAGTTCTGGGCTCCTGCTCGACCGGCTGGGACGATGCCTGCGGCACATTGATCTTGATGGAGTGACTGAGCAACGGCGCGGTGATGATGAAAATCACCAAAAGCACCAGCATCACATCGATAAGCGGCACCATATTGATCTCGGAGACCGTATGGCTCGCCCCTTTGTTGTCAAAACTGCCGAATGCCATTATTCACCCTTCCCGCTGGCCAGCACGACGCGACGTGCTTTATTGGACGATTCAGACACTTGCTGGCCCGTACTAAGGAATGTGAACAGGTCATGTGCGAAGACGTCGAGCCTGGCCAGATAGACGCGATTACTACGCACGAAACCGTTATATGCCAGTACCGCTGGAATCGCGACAGCCAGGCCCAAGCCAGTCATGATGAGCGCCTCGCCGACCGGGCCGGCAATGCGATTTACCGTCACACCATCCGACAGGCCGATACCGACCAGGGCGTGGTAAACACCCCACACCGTGCCGAACAGACCCACAAACGGTGCGGTTGATCCGATGGAGGCCAATATAGTCAAGCCGTTTTCCAGTCTTGCGGTTTCCTCGTCGATAACCTTGCGTATGGTGCGGGTCACAAAGGCGCCGGTCGAACCTTTTTCCTCCAGCTTCACCGCACCGTACTTGGCATGATGGTTGCGCGCATGAATAGCATGAATGGCGAGGTGTGCAAAGGGCTCGTTGGCACCGTGGGTGGCAATTTCATTCTCGACCTGTTCCAGCGAACTGGCCGCCCAGAACTCCGTCAGAAATTTCTTCGATCGCATGCCGATACGAATGTTGATGAATGTCTTGACGAAGATGAGGTACCAACTGGTCAGCGACATTGCGATAAGAAAGCCGAACAAGGTCTTGCCGACGATGTCGCTTTGTGAAATGAAATGCAGCATGCCGTCGCCACCTGCCGCTTGCGCCGCCGTAACACCGCCGGCCGCCGTGACCGCTGGCGGGACATCCGCAAGTTGGGCGATCACCTGCATGGCGCCATCAAGAAAATCCAACATTCGTTATGTCCTATAAAACAAAATCAAACGGAATATCGGCCATGGCCTGGTAGGCGATACCGTTTTCCGTATAAGGTTTGAAACGGGCACTGCTCGCCGCCTTCACGGCGGCCATATCCAGGCGCTCGTGGCCGGAAGAGGTTCTTACGGACGCCTTCAATACACTACCCTGCGCGGAAATCAACACCCGGACCACGACCCTGCCCTGCTCGCCACGCCGTTCTGACACACGCGGGTAGACCGGATTCGGTCGTTTCCCGAGGTAATCCACCTTTCCTATCATGCGCGGGCGGTCGGGATCCACCGGCGCCGAGGGCGCTTTAGGCACGGCTGGCGCAGCGGCCTTGCCGACCGGCGCCGCCGCCACAACAGGCGCGACAGGTTTCACAGGCGCCTTAACCGCCGGCTTGGGCTTGGGCTTGGGTTTAGGTTTAGGTTTCGGCTTGGGCTCGGGTTTAGGCTCGGGTTTAGGCTCGGGGGGAGCCTCGGGCGCTATGGCCTCGGGCTCAGGCTCGACGATCGGTTTGGTTAACGGTTCGGGCTCCGGCAACGGTTCAATGATCGGCTCAGGCTCAGGCTCGAGTACCGGCTCGGACTCAGGTTCGAGAGGCTCAGGTTCGAGAGGCTCAGGTTCGAGAGGCTCAGGTTCGGGAGGCTTGGGTTCCAGGACGGGTTCCGGTTCCGGTTCAGCGACCGCAATATCTTGAACGGGCTCGAGATCGGTTTCCTCATTGACCGCCGCGTCAACCACGTCGTCGGCGATTTCGACAAAACGCACCTCCACCGTTTCCGGCAAATCTATTTCCGGTTTGGGCGGGGGTGAAGAAAGTACTGCCCCAAGCACTGCCAGATGCAATCCCACCGCAACGGCAACCCCGGCCACTTTGATAAGCACGGATCGGGACATCGGTTCAACATGGGAACGCGGCATTAGTGGGCAATTGATGTATGGCCAACGCAAAGCCGGGGAGGCATGACGCTGTGGGTTAAAACAACTGCAAAATATTATCAGAAATGCGAACTATTCGCAATATCATTCTTCGTGGAAGGTTGCGAGCTGTCGTCTGTCCTTTTTAGTCGGCCTTCCTTTGCGCTCGCCTACTGGCATAGGCGCCAACTTCATGAGTTCCACGTGTCGCGCACGGGCGGCGATGCTGTTTATGGTCTCAGCGTATAACATCCTGGCTTCAGCCGCAGGACGACGTTGGTCGTTCAGTGCTCGGACTTCGACTTCCCAGCTTTGGTCGCCGGCACGAATATCCAGAAGGTCTCCGGGCTTGATTGCCTTTGCAGGCTTGGCAGTGGTGCCATTAACTTTGATCTTGCCCCCGTCTATGGCTGCTCCGGCCACCCCCCGGGTCTTGAAAAAGCGCGCTGCCCAAAGCCATTTATCTAGTCGCATAAACCCTCCGGTAAGGTGACAGCAAATAAAAAAGCACCTAAGTTTCCTTAGATGCTTGATTTTACTGCTATCTGCAACCAATAAGTGGTGGGTGCTACAGGGTTCGAACCTGTGACCTACGCCTTGTAAGGGCGCCGCTCTACCAACTGAGCTAAGCACCCATTGCATTGGGTACCACCAATTTGGTGCAAAACGCGAAGACGCAAGTATAGCCTAGCGCGTTTTCCATTGCAAATGGCCAATTATCAATTAACCGCGTCTTTAAGAGCTTTACCAGGACGGAACTTGGGCACCCGGGCTTTCTTGATTTTGATTTCTTCGCCAGTACGTGGATTACGGCCGATGCGTGCAGCGCGTTCCGTAACGGCAAAGGTACCAAAGCCCACCAGAGTCACGGTGCCTTTCTTTTTTAGTGTAGTTTTCACAGCCCCGATGAATGCTTCGAGCGCGCGGCCCGCGTCTGCCTTCGATAAATCTGCTTTGGTGGAAATGTGTTCGATGAGCTCTGTTTTGTTCATTAAGGATTACCCCTAAAAATTATTGTAGCCAAGCTCGTCCGGATAAGGAGTGACTTGGCGCTTGGTAGAAAAATACGTGACGCGGTTTTTTGCGGATCGTATTGCCAACCGACATGAGGATGGCGCAACCGGGCGGCGTTTCGGCTTCTGAATGCACACTCAGCTGACTACCGCGTATTAAGCCTTTGAAACCAAGGACTGTCAAGCAAAAAGCCTTGAAAACCCGCATAGTTGCTGACTTTTTCAATTGTGTACATCAACGTTAACAAATATGGAAAAGTTGCCGATGGGCCTATGCGTCGGCCGGAATTTATGGTAATTGTAACTCGGTGTGATTATTCAAACCCATTAATCAAGGGCCTGTGCAAAGTCATCGATGATGTCCTGAGTATCCTCGATGCCTATGGAAACCCGCAAGAAGTTATCTGAAATACCCATCAACGCCCTTCGTTCTGCTCCCATCTCGTAATAAATGGTTTGTGCCATCGGCAAAACCAGCGTGCGATTATCGCCCAGATGCGTGGCCAGAATCAGGACCCGCAATCGATTCAGGAAATCGAATAGATCCACCTCATCGATAAGTTCGATGCCCATCAGCGCACCGAAACGACTGCCGAACAGTTGTTTGGCGCGCTCATGCTGCGGGTGATCGGTTAATCCCGGATAATGAATTTTGGCGACCTTTGGATGCCGGCTAAGAAACTGTGCCAGAGCAAGCGCGTTGGAACATGCGCGATCCATACGCAATGCAAGCGTCTCAGCGCCTGCAGCAATACGATGCGCCGCTTCCGCCGCAAGGGTTCCGCCCATATCGCGCAGACCCTTCTTTTTTATCTGCGTCAGACCCCAGGAGCTGGGTTTGCCGTTGCGGTAAGACAACGCAATGTTCGTATAGTCGGTCCAATCGTACAGCCCCGTATCGGTCACGGCCCCACCCAGGGCGTTACCGTGGCCGCCTATATGTTTGGACAAGGAGTTGACGACCAGAGAGGCGCCCACCGATATACCTTGGCATAACCAGGGCGTTGCAAGGGTATTGTCGACGACATAGACCAGATTCTTCTTTTTGCACCACTCGCCGATGCCGACCAAGTCGGCCACCTGCGTACCCGGATTCGCCAGCGCCTCGGTGAAAACCATTCTGGTTTCCGGTCGCAAGGCGGCAACGACGTTATCGACATTGGTTGCGTCCACGACAGTGACGGCAACGCCGAGGTCGGCCAAGGTGCCAAGCAGGCTATTGGTATTGCCAAAGATGTGCTGGCTGCTGATCAAATGGTCGCCCGCCTTGAGAAGGGCAAAAAAAGTAGCCGCCAAAGCCGCCATGCCAGTGGCGAAGCTCACTGTTGCCACCCCGCCCTCCATCTGCGTCACCTTGGCCTCAAGAGCGGTCGTGGTCGGCGTACCCTGGCGCGCATAAGTGAATCCGGGCTTGCCCTGGAATACCGCAGCCAGTTCACGCGCATCGGAAAACGCATACTGCGACGAAGGATGCATAGGCTTGTGGATGGCGCCGTGCTCAACCGACGCACGTCGGTCTGAATGAAGAATCGTAGTGGTGAAGCCGTTTTTAGCCATGGTCAGGAATGGAAAAGTAGAGAGCAGAAATAAGGGAGCCGTCAACCCGGCGAACATAGTCCCACAACAGGGGCCATGTCCGTTTTTGCAAGGCCAGGCGGGTTCACGACCGGCGCTGGCGCACTGTCTCGTACAAGCACACGGCGCTGGCCACGCTGACGTTCAGGCTTTCGACGGAACCCAGCATTGGAATATGCACAAGCTCGTCACAGGTGTCGCGGGTAAGCCGGCGCATGCCCTCGCCTTCAGCGCCCATCACCCATGCCATCGGGCGTCGCGCATCCACCTGATGAATTGTGGAGGTAGCCTGATCGTCAGTACCAACGATCCACACGTTGCGATCCTTAAGCTGGCGCATCGTACGCGCCAGGTTGGTGACCATGATGTACGACACCGTCTCAGCAGCACCGCTGGCAACGCGTTGCACCGTGGTGTTCAATCCCACGGCCTTGTCGCGCGGTGCAATTACGGCGTGCACCCCGGCGGCGTCGGCGGTGCGCAGGCACGCACCCAGATTGTGCGGGTCGGTCACGCCATCAAGAAGCAGGAACAATGGCGGCTCGGACTTATCCTCGAGCCAGTCGAGGACCTCGTCGACATCGGCAGCCAACGTGTGCGGCTCGGCAAGCGCAACGACACCCTGGTGGCGGGTACCGCGAGCCAGGCCGTCAAGTCGATCGGTAGCAACCGGATGAACCCGAATATTTGCCGACTGCGCCTGCTCGATGAAAGTCTGCATGCGCTTGTCGCGCCGCGACGCTTCGACGTAGAGCTCTTTGATGGATTCCGGGGCGTGGCGCAAGCGAGCAATCACGGCATGAAAGCCGGCCAAAACCTGATGAGACGACATGTATATCCTTATGGAGTTGTATTTACAGCAAGCGTCGCGCTAGCTCACTGCAAATGCATTTTACCCCTCGGAACCATCATCGCCGCGCCAGGCTTGAATTGGACACTAGCGCCTGCGTGTTGTCTTGCTTGGAGATGCCGTCTTGGCTCCACGCTTGGCTGCCGCTCGTCGTTGCCGCGACGTTGTGCCCTTGAGCGCTTCAGGCTTCGTGGCGGCCGCCTTTTTTTTACGCGGTATGCCCTCTTCGGTCTCGATGGACGCTTTCAGAGCCTTGAACGTCGTGCCTTTCACCAGCCGGAACTCGATACGGCGTGCTTCGAGGTCGACACGCGCCACTTGCACCTGTACCGCATCGGTCAGGCGATAACGGATACCGGTGCGCTCGCCGCGCAATTCGTTCATGGCTTCGTTGTACTGGAAGTAGTCGGAACCCAATTCCGATACGTGCACCATGCCTTCGACAAAGAGCGTATCGAGCGTGATGAATATGCCAAATGGTGCGACACCAGTCACCCGACCGCTGAATTCTTCGCCGACATGCTCCTTGACAAACCAGCACTTGAGCCAGGCCTCGACGTCGCGCGAGGCATCGTCCGCTCGGCGCTCGCGGGCCGACAGCAGCACCCCCAGCTTTTCCCATATGGCATGTTCGCGTTCGTCTATGGGCAGTGCTGCCAAGCTTCCGATATCGGCGACTTGCGGCACGTATTTCTTGCTCTGAAGAATACCCTTGATGACCCGGTGTGTGAGCAGGTCGGGATAACGGCGTATAGGAGAAGTGAAATGTGCGTAATGGTCGTAGGACAGGCCAAAATGGCCAACCTGCTCGGGACTATAGATGGCCTGTTGCAGGGACCGCAGGCACATGGTCTGGATAATGGCGTAGTCAGGACGATTTCGGGCCGCCTGCACCAGCCTGGCGTAGTCATCGGTGGACGGGTCTTCACCGCCTTCAAGCGTCAAGCCCAGGTTGCGCAGGTAGTCACGCAGGTTCTTGAGCTTCTCGGGTGTCGGGCCTTCGTGCACCCGGTATAGTCCCGAGCGCTTGTTGCGCGTCATGAATTCGGCTGCGCACGTATTGGCGGCCAACATGCACTCTTCAATGAGCTTGTGAGCATCGTTGCGCGTGTAGGCTTCGATCTTTTCGATCCGACCCAATGGGTTGCAGACAATGCGCGTTTCTATGGTGTCAAAATCGATAGCGCCGCGCTTCTTGCGCGCCTGCGCAAACAATTGATAGAGTTCGTACAAGTTCTGGACGTGCGCAAGCACGGCCTGCATTGCTTGCCCGGCCGGGCCCGTGGGCTGTTGCAGGGCCGACCAGACATCGGTGTAGGTCGTACGTGCGTGCGAATGGATGACAGCATCGTAAAACTGGTAGGCGGTGATGTTGCCGGCCTTGGTGCCACTGGCGGCAATAACCATATCGCAAACCAGCACCAAGCGGTCGACGTCCGGGTTCAGGGAGCATATGCCATTGGACAACGCTTCGGGCAGCATGGGGATGACCCGACGAGGAAAATAAACACTGGTCCCTCGCTCGATGGCGTCGTTATCCAGGGCGTCGCCCGGCCGCACATAATGACTGACATCGGCAATGGCCACCAACAGGCGCCAGCCCGGTTTCTTGCGTTTTTCTGTGCCAAGTTCAACCGGGGTGCAGAATACCGCATCGTCGAAATCGCGGGCGTCTTCGCCGTCTATTGTCACGAACGGGACTTCACGCAGATCGATGCGTCCTTTGAGGTCTGCGGGCCGGACGGTGGCAGGCAGCTTTTCGGCTTGCTGCAAGGTGGCAGCTGAAAACTCATGCGGAACATCGAACTTGCGCACGGCAATCTCGATTTCCATGCCAGGATCGTCGATTTCGCCCAGGACTTCCACGACGCGTCCCAATGGCTGCGTGTGCCGCGTGGGCTGCTGCACGATCTCGACCGTGACGACTTGGCCAGGTTCGGCGTCACCGATATCGGACGCGGGAATAAGTATGTCGTGCTTGATGCGCTGGTCTTCCGGCACCACGATATATGAAGCGCGCTCTTTCAGGAAACGACCCACCAGTTTGTTGGTGCGCCGTTCTATGACTTCCACGATAGTGGCTTCGGCTTTGCCGCGATACTCGCCGTCTGGCTTCGCCAGAACGCGGTCGCCATGCAACACTTTAAGCATTTCGCGCGGTGAAAGGAATAAATCAGGGCCGCCATCGTCGCGCAACAAGAACCCAAAACCGTCGCGATGCCCCTGCACGCGGCCCGCGATGAACTCGAGTTTGTTGTTCAGCACCACCTGCCCTTGCGGGTTGATGAAAATTTGGCCGTCGCGCTCCATGGCGTTCAGACGGCGATCGAAACCTACGGACAAAGGCACGGAAGTGCCTAGCGCCTTTGCCAGGTCTTCAGGCGACATGGGAGTTTCCGAGGATCGGAGGTACTGCATGATTACTTCGCGACTGGGCACTTCGGGGTCGAAATCCGGTGGCAGATTGTGCGTGCCGGCCGAGCTTCCCTTGCCAGTCGAGTCGTTTTTGGAACGTTTGTTCAAAAGTGATTTCCGTTAGGTAAAAAAATACGTTATACTTTGCGCCTCTTAAAGATGTAATGCAAAACGCAGCAGTAGTTTGTAAAGCGATAGCATACACTTTATGCCCAGGTGGCGGAATTGGTAGACGCGCATGGTTCAGGTCCATGTGCCTTCGGGTGTGGAGGTTCGAGTCCTCTC
>LNAP01000069.1_pt1 | contig 95595 bp, 77 predicted proteins | sample 602601 | NCBI WGS metagenome assembly LNAP01 (sample SAMN02440304, study PRJNA202911) | soil metagenome | biome: Subtropical and temperate rainforests or woodlands; isolation source: soil samples (1 kg each in a 20% v/v slurry with milli Q water) were... ... | reverse complement strand
CAGCAGGTCGAGCCCGTCTTCCTGGCCCAGGCGCAAATCCAGGATGACCAGGCTGGGTTCATTCTGGGCGAACTGCTCGATCACCTCCTGCTGGCCGGAAGCCACGGCTGCCTGCATATCGTGTTCCTGAAGGTAATTGACGATCATGCGCTGCATGGCGGGGTCGTCATCGACCACGAGGATGCGGATGGATTGACCGGTTTCGTCGTTCATGTCCTGATCAGACCGTGATGTGATTTCGCTGGAAGGTCGGGGGAGCCCCCCGCCCAGGGGGTCCGGAAGATAACCGGTCGCCGCCTGATGTCGGCCATAGCTTCCCATAATTGCAGAACACCTCCATCTGATTTGAACAGCTTCATTTCAATAATCCCAGCGAGAACCAGGGGATTGCCGCCAGGATGGTCAGCCCGATCACGAGTGCGACCAGGTAGCCGATAATCGGGCGCATTCCCTCATCCGGCTTTATACCGCTGACAGCACAGGCAGTGTAGTATCCTACGCCGAATGGCGGCGAGAAGAGGCCGATCCCCATCGCGACGATGATCACGATGGCGTAATGCACCTCGTTGATGTGCAGATCCCGAGCGATCGGAAAAAGCAGTGGGCCGAAAAGTACCACGGCCGGAATGCCCTCAAGCAAGCTGCCGAGGACGATGAAGGCAACGATCGACAGCGCCATGAACGTAACTGCGCCGCCCGGCAATCCCTCCATCGCGGCAGCCAATTCGCGGGAGAAGCCGGATTGCGTCAGTGCCCAGGCCATCGCCGTCGCGGTGCCGATGATGAAAAGAATTGCCCCCGATAAAGCGGCTGTCGTCACCAGAGCCTTATAGAGCTGCTGGAAGCCGACGCGCTGATATAAGAGAGCGCCGACTAAAGCCGCATAGACGATTCCGATGGTTGAGACCTCAGTCGCGGTTGCCACGCCTTCGATTACGGCCGCTCGAATCAGCAATGGTAAGGCCAGCACGGGCGCCGCTACGCCGAAACGCCGCAAAATTTCACGAAACGGGGGCCTCGGCTGACTGGGACGATCATCCGCTCTGGCGCGAATGAAGACAATGACGGCCATTGCCATTGCCAGTACGACACCCGGCAACAGGCCCCCCGTGAAGAGAGCGGCAATGGATACCGTCGTTACGGTGCCGGTCGTGATCAGAACCAGCGAAGGCGGAATCGTTTCCGACATGGCGCCAGATGCCGAGAGAAGTGCGACAAGTTCCCCGGGCTTGGTACCACGCGCGCGCATCTCCGGCAGCAGGACAGGCGCGACCGCCGCCATATCGGCGGCCTTGGAACCGGCGATGCCGGATACGAGCAAAATCGCAGCGAGCAGCACATAGGACAGGCCGCCGCGCACATGGCCGATAAGCCCGGCCAGGAAACCGACCATGGCACGCGCCATGCCGTTCATTTCGATCAACGTGCCGAGGAATACGAAAAGCGGTACTGCCAGCAGGACCATGTGCGACATGCCCTCACCCATCCGTCCGGCCACCACGGAGAGAGGCACGCGCGTCGCCAAAGCGAGATAGCTGACGGTCGCCAGACCGAAGGCAAAGCCAATGGGGATGCCGGCGAAGACGGCAGCAGCCATGAGACAGACGAAAAAGACAATCAGATTGTAGTTGCCGAGCTGCCGTAAAACCGGCCCCAGGCGCAAAATCGCCAAGGCGATGATACAGATTAGCGCCAATGCGATCAGTATCATGCCCAGTTGAGGCAGGCGAAAGAGATTCAAGGCCGTGAAAACAAGGCAAAGCGCCATGCCTGTGGGAAGTGCGGCAAGCCTCCACGCATTCGAGATTTCCAGGGCGGGCGTCACGACCTCAAGCTCGTTCGCCGTGATCTTCATGGCAGGGCCGATCAACACAACGAGGAAAGCGGCCGAGGCGACGACTGCGACCGCAGCCAGGACGGCTTGCGCCGCCGGACCGACATTTGAAACAAATGCAGTCATCCGCATATGCGCGCCGCGCCGCAAGGCAATAGCCGCGCCCAGCATGGCCAGCCAGAGAAAGAGGATGCCGGATAGTTCGTCGGACCAGACCAGCGGTATTTGAAAGACATAACGTGCGACGATACCGGCAAAGAGCAGAAGCACCTCCCCGACGACCAAAATAATGGCGGCCGCCTCGACCGCGCCGCCGAGCGCGGCGTCGACACATGCTATGACTCGTGTTCTGGTCATTTGACGATCGCGCCATGTTGGCGCGGCCGGCATGGCGGGTTTCATCACGACAGATTGCCCGCGTATTTCTCAAGTATCTTCCACGATGCCTCGCCGTACCGGTCGCGCCACTCCTTGTAGAAGTCGGCCTGTAGCAGGCGGTCGCGAAACTTTTCCTTGTCTACATCATTGAACACCATGCCTTTGGCTTCGAGATCCGAGCGCAGGCTCGTGTTCAGTGCGGCGAGATCGGCACGTTGATCGAGGGCGCCTTGATCGAGATGTTTTGCAACAATTGTCTGCAAATCGCCAGGCAACGCTTGCCAGGCATCGCTATTGGCCAGCGGCCAATAGCCGTCCCACATGTGCCCGGTAAGGGCGACGTATTTCTGGACTTCGTAGATCTTGAGGGTCCAGATCGGCGCCAGCGGATTTTCTTGGCCCTCGGCAATTTTGGTCTGCAACGCTGTATACATTTCGTTGGCATTGATGCTGACGGGGGCCGCGCCGAAGGCTCGGAACATGGATGTCCAAAGCGGGCTGACCGGAACACGCATCTTCACGTCCCGGAGATCATCCGGCGTGTGAATGGGCTTCGTGGCGGTCGTGACATGACGGAAGCCGTTATCCCAAATCCGCTGCATCGCGACGATATTGGTTTTCGCGATTTCGCCACGGATCAATGCGCCGAGATCGCCATCCATTGCCTGCCAGACGATATCATAGTTTGGCATGGCAAAACCGATGCCGTCGATAGAGGCGACAGGCACCAAGGTCGAGAGCACGACACTCGACAGCGTGAAGAATTCCACCGCGCCGGAGCGCAGCTGAGTCAGCACGTCGGTGTCGGCGCCGAGTTGACTATTGGGGAAGAGCTGGATCTCCAGCGTACCGCCGCTCTCCTGCTTGATGCGGTCGAAGGCCTGTTGAAGACGAATGTTCAAGGGATGGGTTATGGGCACATTCGTGGCAAATTTATAGCTAAAATCTGCCGCGGCTCGGGCCCGTCGCGCGGCGAACGCCGCCGCGGCGGTACCGAGCAATAGTGCCCGGCGGTTGATCCCTTGGACGTTCTTCATCTTCCGGTTTGACTCGCTGCTTGTTGAATAGGTCAATTCAACATCTGAGGTCGATTAACGCTTTACGAGGGGTCGGTATCCGCAGCCGAAGAAAAATACTGACGCGACATCCGCTCTAAACCGTGAGTTCGGAAACTCGTGTCTATCGAAGCGGGCGGCAGGCCTTTCCTTTCAAGCGAGACAGCCATGATACTGTAATCAATACAGTAGTACATTGATCATATGCATATTCTGCTATGCAGATTCTTACCGTATTGATCAGAGTTTGGCTATACCTAAAGGAATATGCCACAGCATCGCGACAAGCCGAAGTCCAACACCCGCAAAGTCAATGGCAGCCGGCGCGAAGAATACGCGGAGACGACAAAGCAAGCGATCATCGAGGCGGCACGATACCTGTTCAGCGAGCACGGATATTTCGCGACCAAAGTGGATGAAATAGCTGTCCTGGCTAGGGTAGCGCCTGCCACTGTGTATGCTGTCGCAGGCGGAAAGCAGGGCCTGCTGCGCACAATGATCGAAACATGGACGACCGCGCCGGTCATCGCGACGCCCCTGGAAAGCATCGAGAATCTGGACGATCCGGCGGCCATTCTGGGCCTTGTCGCCGCCGGTTGTCGCTGCGTCCGGGAAGAGTTCGGCGATATTATGCGGGTCATGTTATCGACCGCGCCACATGATCGCGAGGTATCGGAAAGCCTGGTCATGGCGACGGCGCGTTACCGAGAGGCGTTTCTGCCGATCGGCCGGCGCCTGTTGGCTACAGGCGGTCTGCGCGATGGGATGGATGTAGCGGAAGCGGTCGACATTCTCTGGTTCTATTTCGGCTATTCCGCCCTTTTTTGCCTGTGCGATGAAAATGGCTGGTCATATGAGCGGGCCGAAATATGGCTTCGGCAGGAAGCGACCAGGGCGCTGCTGAGGGTCGGCACGGTATTGTGAGGTGAATGCCTGCATGCATTTTCCGACTCTGCATCGGATGTCTAATTGTTTATTAATAAGGCAAAATACTAACTTTGAGAAAGCCCTCACGATGTATAAGGGCGGCTGATCGTCGCTCAATGGACTGCATGAATGCGTCAGGATCAACTGGACGGATTGATAACTTTCATCTGCGTCGCCGAAGTGAAAAGTTTTTCGGCAGCCGCAATACGGCTTGGCGTCTCCCCCTCGGCTGTCAGCCAAACGATCCGCACGCTGGAAAAGCGGGTAGGTGTTCCCTTGTTCAATCGCACCACCCGCAGCGTCAGCCTGACGGATGCGGGTGCACGCTATCTTCATCGCATTGCCCCCGCCATACAGGAACTTGGCTCGGCGCTTGAAGAACTGAACGATGAGACGGCGCAGCCGTCGGGATTGCTTCGGCTGAATGTCCCGCGGGCAGCCTATATGACCGTGCTGCAACCGATATTGCGGAGCTTCCTCGATACCTATCCGGAAATCGATCTGGAACTCTGCATTGAAAGCGGCCTCGTCGATATCGTCGGAGCCGGTTTCGATGCCGGGATCCGTTTCGGCGACTTGGTCGAAAAGGACATGGTCGGTGTCGAAGTCGGGCCGCCGCTTTCGGCCCATCTCGTGGCATCGGCAAGCTACCTTGCCCGCAATGGAATACCGCAGCATCCGCGTGATCTTCTCAAGCATGACTGCATCAACTTCCGCCATGTGACAACCGGTCAAGTCGAACGGTGGGATTTCATGAGGGACGGCGAAACTTTCCAGCTTTCAGCCGAGGGTCGTCTGATCGTCAACGATTCAGCCGCCCTGGTGCAATCGGCACTCGACGGCCTGGGCATCGCTTATATGATCAATGGCTATATTGATCGTTTCATCGAGGACGGACGCTTAATTCGTGTCCTCGCCGATTGGAGTCCGCCAATCCCCAATCTCATGCTTTATTACGCGGACCGCCGCCGGGTACCGCGTAAGCTGCGGGCCCTGATCGATTTCCTGCGAAAACACGGGAACTGCAAGCCAGAGTTGCAGGCCGGGACGATCAACTAGCGCCAACCTGCAAGTCGCTCTGCGTGCCGTCTGCGGCATCATGAACAATTTCTTCAAAACCCTTCGCTGATTTCGCCACTAATCTGCGCAGTGGCGAGGCCCTATCGTCGCACCTTGGTTATTCAAGCCATCCGGCGATCGGCCGGGATTGGCATGGCGATGATGTCTACGTGATAACAGGAGAGAGCGATGGCTTTCACGATCAAAGTCAATGGCGAGGACCATGTCGCCGATGTCGATGGAGACACGCCACTCTTGTGGGTCTTACGGGACGTGCTCGGTATGACGGGGACCAAATTTGGTTGCGGCATGGCGCTTTGCGGTGCTTGCACCGTTCACATTGATGGCGCGGCGACCAGATCCTGCATCACGACGATCGACAGTATCGGCAATTCCGCGGTCACGACGATCGAGGGCATCGGGGGGACGCCAAGCGGCAAACAAATCCAGGAGGCTTGGCTGAATCTCGAGGTCGCCCAATGCGGCTATTGCCAGTCGGGTCAGATTATGTCCGCATCGGCGCTCTTGGCTGGCAACTCCAAGCCCAATGATACCGATATCGACGACGCCATGTCAGGGAATATCTGCCGTTGCGGCACCTATGTCCGTATCCGCAATGCGATCAAACAGGCGGCGCAGTCCATGTCCAGCGCCAAGCAGGGAGGCTGATCATGCTGTTTGAGCGATTGGCTGCCGTCCCGGCGACTGCACCGCTGTCATCGGAAACGACTCTCTCCAGACGCATGATGCTGAAAGCAAGTGCCGCGGTCGGCGGTGGATTGCTACTGGGCTTCATGCTGCCGGCATTTGTATCGGATGCCGGTGCGGCAGATCCGTCGACATTCTCACCCAATGCCTTCATTCGCATCGATGGCGGCGGCCAGGTGACTCTGATCATCCCTCAAGTGGAAATGGGCCAAGGGACATATACGTCGATGCCGATGCTGATCGCGGAGGAGCTTGAAGTCGGGCTGGATCAGGTGCGGGTCGAGCATGCGCCGGCGAATGACAAGCTCTATGCCAATCCCCTGATCGGATTCCAGGTCACCGGCGGCTCTACTTCTGTCCGTAGTGCCTGGGAACCCTTGCGCCAGGCCGGCGCTGCGGGTCGGATCATGTTGATCGCCGCCGCCGCCCGCTCCTGGAACGTAGCGCCAGATAGCTGCCATGCCGAGAAAGGCCAGGTGATCCATTCTGCGACCGGCCGCAAGCTCAGCTATGGTGACTTGGCCGACAAGGCTACAACTTTGCCCGTACCTGCCAAGGTCGCGCTCAAGGACCCCAAGGACTTCACGCTGATCGGCACCTCGCCGAAGCGGCTGGACACGCCGGACAAAGTCAATGGCAAGGCGCAATACGGGATCGACACCCGTCTACCCAATATGAAGGTCGCGACGATAGCCGCCTGCCCGGTCTTCGGCGGCAAGCTCGCCAGCGTCGATGACAGCAAGGCAAAGGCGATCAAGGGCGTATATAAGGTCGTGCGCCTGGAAAATGCGGTTGCTGTCGTGGCCGACCATATGGGCGCGGCCAGAAAGGGATTGGAGGCACTCGATATCAAATGGGACGAAGGCCCCAATGCCAAGGTCTCCAGCGCCGATCTCGCGAAGGAACTTGAGACAGCGTCAAGGAAACCGGGTGCTATCGGCACGAAAACCGGTGATATCGAGAAGGCCATGGCCGGTGCCGCGCAGAAAATTGAGGCCGTCTATGAATTGCCATTCCTCGCCCATGCGACGATGGAACCGATGAACTGCACCGTGCATCTGCGCGAGGACGGCTGCGACGTCTGGCTCGGCACCCAGGTCATGACCCGCGTACAAGAGGCGGTCGCCAAGGTGACCGGCCTGCCGATCGATAAGGTGCAGGTACATAACCACCTGCTCGGTGGCGGATTCGGCCGCCGTCTCGAGGTCGATAGCGCGATTCAGGCGGCGCAGATCGCAAAGCAGGTAGATGTGCCGGTCAAGCTTGTCTGGACCCGCGAAGAAGATATCCAGCACGACATTTTCCGCCCCTTTTACTACGACAAACTTGCAGCCGGCCTGGACGAGAAGGGCATGCCGATCGCCTGGAGCCATCGTGTCGTCGGTTCGTCGGTCGTCGCTCGCTGGCTGCCCCAGGCCTATAAGAATGATCTGGATTCCGATGCAGTGAATGGTGCCGCCGGCCCCTACAGTTTTCCAAATGTGCTCGTCGACTATGTGCGCCATGAGCCCCCGAAAGGCATGAATACCGGCTGGTGGCGCGGCGTCGGCATCACGCATAACGCTTTCATGGTGGAAAGTTTTATCGACGAGCTGGCATTTGCAGCGAAAAAGGATCCGCTTGAATTCCGCCGGTCGCTGCTGAGCAAGGAACCGCGCGCCCGGGCAGTGCTTGACCTTGCCGCCGAAAAAGCGGGCTGGGGGAAACCCATGGCAGCCGGCAGCGGACGCGGCGTGTCGGTCATTTTCGGTTTTGGCAGCTATGTCGCCCAGGTTGCCGAGGTTGCCATCGGCAAGGACGGTCAGGTGCGCGTCCAGCGCGTCGTTTGTGCGGTCGATTGCGGCAGGATTGTCGCGCCTGACACCGTCAAGGCGCAAATGGAAGGCGGCACCATCTTTGGCATCACAGCCGCTCTTTATGGCAATATCACGCTCAAGGATGGGCGCGTCGAGCAGAGCAATTTCGACACCTATCAATCGCTGCGAATCAACGAGGCACCGGCGATTGAGGTCTATCTGGTCGATAGCACCGAGGCACTTGGCGGCATCGGCGAGCCGGGAACGGCGACCATTGCGCCTGCTGTGGCCAATGCAATTTTTGCCGCGACCGGCAAACGGCTGCGCAAGCTCCCCATCGACTCGGCGCAGCTGAAAGCAGTGTAGGAGGCGATATCGCCTCTCATGGTGCAGGCAGCAAATGGAGGCTAACCATGGAATATGTGAAGCTCGGCCATACCGGCCTCGACGTCTCTCCTCTGTGCCTTGGGTGCATGACCTATGGGGTGCCGGAGCGGGGCGCGCATCCATGGACGCTCAATGAAGAGGCGAGCCGCCCGCTGATCCGCCAGGCACTGGAACTCGGCATCAATTTTTTCGATACCGCAAATATCTATTCCGACGGCACGTCGGAGGAAATCGTCGGACGTGCCCTCAGGGACTTCGCCGCCCGGCACGAGGTGGTGATCGCCACCAAAGTACATGGACGCATGCATGATGGACCCAATGGCGCCGGTCTTTCGCGCCGCGCTATTTTCGCCGAAATCGATAACAGCTTGCGGCGATTGGGCACAGATTTCGTCGATCTCTATCAGATTCATCGTTTAGACCCGACGACGCCGATCGAGGAGACATTGGAAGCCCTGCATGATGTGGTGAAGGCAGGAAAGGCGCGCTATATCGGCGCATCGTCAATGTATGCATGGCAGTTCGCGAAAGCGCTGTATACATCGCGCCTGAATGGCTGGACGCGGTTTGTCAGCATGCAGAATTACCTCAATCTGCTCAACAGAGAGGAGGAACGTGAAATGCTGCCCCTTTGCCAGGATCAGGGCGTGGCTGTTCTTCCCTGGAGTCCCCTCGCGCGCGGTCGCCTGACCCGTGACTGGAACGAGACCAGCGAGCGCCAGGAAAGCGACGTGTTCGGCGGAACGCTCTATGCAGGGACACTCGATGCGGATCGCCGTGTTGCGGAACGGGTCGCCGAAATTGCCAAAGCCCGCGGCGTGCCACGCGCGCAGATTGCTTTGGCTTGGCTCCTGCAGAAAAGTGCGGTCACGGCGCCGATCATCGGTGCCTCAAAGCCGCATCATCTGGAAGATGCCGCCGCTGCGTTGGCTCTGCGCCTGACGACTGAAGAAATCGCCGCCCTGGAGGCACCCTATATCCCGCATTCCATTGTGGGATTCGACTGAGTCACGGTCAGGCGGGTTACGTCAGAGGGGCTGGGATCGGCTGTCCTGCGAAGCGGGCGCCCCTCTGATCACGAGATGCGCCGCGAGTTTTCAGCGGCAAGTTTTTCTTGCGTCTTGCCGAAGAAATACTCATTTTACTCTACTGGATTGATCGAGAATAACTTTGGAGGCTTTTCTGTTGCCTGCCATCCGGCATCGCTGTTGCGTGCAATGCCTGAGCCGGTGCCACACCAATGTGGATAGCCATTCACCCTCCGTCTTTCTGTTAAACGGGATCGCATCATCATGACTGTCAGCAATACCGCCGCGCTTCCAGCGAAAACCGCTGATGTCCTGTGGTTTCTGCCGACCCATGGCGATGGCCGGTATCTGGGCTCAGCGGTTGGTGCGCGACATGTATCGCTCAGTTACCTCAGCCAGATCGCCCGGGCGGCGGATGAGCTCGGCTATTATGGCGTGCTGCTGCCGACCGGCCGGTCTTGTGAAGATTCCTGGATCATTGCCTCGGCGATGGTGCCGCTGACCCAACGCCTGCGCTATCTGGTCGCCGTGCGGCCGGGCCTGCAGGAACCGGCAATGGCGGTCCGCATGGCGGCGACGCTCGATCGGATTTCCAATGGCCGGCTGCTGATCAATGTGGTGACGGGCGGAGATCCCGCGGAATTGCGCGGCGATGGCGTTTTCCTCGATCACGACGAACGCTACGAGGTGACCAGCGAATTCCTGGCCATCTGGAAGGAATTGATGACCGGCAAGTCGGTCTATTACAAAGGCGAGCATCTGACGGTGGATGGCGGCAAGCTGCTCTATCCACCGGTGCAGCAGCCTTATCCGCCGCTCTATTTCGGCGGTTCGTCCGGTGCCGGCCAGGCCGTTGCCGCGGAACATGTCGATGTCTATCTGACCTGGGGCGAGCCGCCCGCCGATGTGGCGGCGAAGATCGCCGAGATGCGTGACGCCGCGGCTGCGCAGGGCCGCAAGTTGAAATTCGGCATCCGCCTGCATGTGATCGTGCGCGAAACCGCCAAAGAGGCCTGGGCGGAGGCCGATGCCTTGATCAAGCATCTCGATGACGGCGCCATCGCCACGGCGCAGCGCGCTTTCGCCAAATTCGATTCCGTCGGGCAGCAGCGCATGTCGCAGTTGCATGGCGGTCGGCGCGACAAGCTGGAGGTCAGCCCCAATCTGTGGGCCGGTGTCGGCCTGGTGCGCGGGGGTGCCGGCACGGCATTGGTCGGCGATCCCGATCAGGTGGCAGCAAGGATGCAGGAATATATCGATCTCGGTATCGAGACCTTCATCCTCTCCGGCTATCCGCATCTCGAGGAATGCTATCGCTTCGCCGAGCTGGTCTTCCCCAAATTGCCATTGAAGGCGACGACCGGTAATGATTTCGGTCCGGCGCGCAACGCGGGGCCGTTCGGCGAGATGATCGCCAATGTCGTCGCGCCGTCGCTGCGCCAGTCGCAATCCTGATGAATTTGGCAAGGTCCAGATAGATGTCAATCGCACCGCGTATCGCCATCATCGGTGGCGGTTTTGCCGGTGCGACGGTCGCCTTGCATCTGCTGCGGCTGACATCCGGCCAGGCTTTCTCCCTGGATGTCGTCGAACCCCGGCCGCTGCTGGGGGCTGGACTTGCCTATTCGACCGAGGATCCCGAGCACCGGGTCAATGTGGCGGCGGTGCGCATGACGGCTTTCCCCGATGACGCGGAGCATTTCGATTGCTGGTTCCGGCAATCGCCCGATGCTGTCGCCGATCCTGCCGCGATCATCGCCGATGGCCGCGCCTATCCGCGCCGCGGTACCTTCGGTCGCTATGTCGACGAAATGCTGAGATCGGCGGCACGGCAGGCCGAGTCTGTCTCCTTCCGTCACTTGCAGGCACGCGCCGAGCGGATCGATGCGGTGGCGGACGGATACCGCATCACCTTGGATGATGGCCATATTTTGCCGGCAGACCTGGTGGTTCTCAGCCCCGGCCATCCGGTCCCCGGCATTCCTGGTGGTTTCCAGGCGGTCGCCGATCATCCCCGCTTCATCGCCAATCCCTGGGCAAAGGACGCGCTGGCATCGGTCCGGCCGGATGACTGGGTGCTGTTGATCGGCACCGGCCTGACCATGGCGGATACGGTCGCCTCGCTGCGCGCGCGTGGCCATGCGGGTCAGATCACCGCCATCTCCCGGCGCGGTCAGCTGTCGCAGCCGCGCACGGTGCAGCCGGTCGAGGCCTACGGCGATTTCCAGCAGCAGCCGGCAAAGACTGTCTCCGAATTGCTCTACCGCGTTCGGGCGACCGCGCGGGAACTGAAACAGCGCGGGCGTCCCTGGGAAGATGTCATCGATGCGATCCGGCAGCAGGGCGCCGTGATCTGGGGCAACCTCTCCCTGGTGGAAAGAGAGCGCTTCCAGCGCCATCTGCGACCCTATTGGGATTCGCATCGCTATCAGGTGGCGCCGCAGATCGATGATGTCGTCCAGCGCGACCGCCGGCGCAAGGCGCTACAGGTCATCGCTGCGTCCTTCCGTCAGGTTTCCGTGGAGCAGGGCGTTTTCCGGGTTAAGCTGCATCAGCGTGGCACGCCGCAGCAAGAGATCGTCGAGCGCCATTTTCACGCGGTGGTCAATTGCACGGGGCCGGATCACCGGACCGTCGTCTCCGGTAATCCGGTCCTCGCCTCTTTGCAGGAGGCTGGCCTATTGTCGCCTGATCCGCTCGGCCTTGGCATCCATGTCGACCTCGACAGCCGCGTCATCGGCGCCGATGGCCGGGGCAGGCCGACATTGTTGGTGGCCGGTCCTCTGGCCCGTTTCACTTTCGGCGAATTGATGGGGCTGCCGCAGGTGACGCTCCATGCGAGAACGGTGGCGGAACAGGTTGCCGCCTGGATCGCCGCGGGCGACCGGCATGCCGGTCTGTCCCACTCGGCCTATGGCTGACGCCGAACGATACGTTTGAACGCTGAAGGATATATGGAATGAGCAAGTTGCAGATCGTCGGCTTCAGCGGCAACTTCGCGCGACCTTCCCGGACGCGTGGGCTGGTGGAAGCTGTCCTGGCGGAAATTTCGGCGCGGCATCTCGGTGAAACGCAGATCTTCGACCTGGTCGATGTCGGGACGGATTTCGCAACCACCTATAACCGCACCGCTTTGTCCCCTGCAGCCCATAAGATCGTCAGCGCGATCGAGCAGGCCGATGCGCTGGTGATCGGCGCGCCGATCTACAAAGGCGCCTATGGCGGCCTCTTCAAGCATTTCTTCGATCTCTTCGAACCGGCATCGCTCACCGACAAGCCGGCGATCCTGACCGCGACGGGCGGGTCCGCGCGTCATGCCTTGGTGATCGAAACCCATCTGCGGCCGCTTTTCTCGTTCTTCAACGTGGTATCGGCACCGGCCGGCGTCTTCGCCACCGAAGCGGATTTCAACGGCTATGAAGGACTCAAAGACGGCTTGCAGGGACGCGTTGCGGAAGCCGTCGGACAGTTCGGCCGCCTGTTGCCGGAGGTACCGGCCGCCGTGCGCATCAGCCAGATCGCCTGACCTCATGCAGCTCGATCCGGAAGCACGGCTCCTGCTGCAAAGACTGCCGGCGACACGCAATCCCGCGACGCTCGATATCACTGCGGCACGGCGTGCCTATCGCGACACACGCCAACCGCTGGTCGGTCCATCTGCCGAGGTCGCGCAGATCATCGATATTGCCGCGCAGGATCATGTGCCGGCCCTGCGCATCTATCGACCCATGCGGCCGGTGCAGCCGCAACTCAGTATCATTTTCCTGCATGGCGGGGGCTGGTGTTTCGGCGATCTCGAAACCTATGATTCGCTTTGCCGTCGTCTGGCCAACAGCTTCGGCGCCGATCTCATCTGGGTATCGTATCGGCTGGCGCCGGAACATCCCTATCCGGCGCCGCTCGACGACACGCTGGCGGCCTGCCGCTGGATCTTTGCCCATGCAGCGGAGCTCGCCATCGATCCCCGGCGCATCGTCATTGCCGGCGACAGTGCGGGTGCGAATCTTGCCACGGTGGCAGCGCTGGCCAATCGGCAAGGAGAGCTCGACGCGCCTTTCCTGGCGCAGCTGCTGGTCTATCCTTGTCTCGACCTCACGGCACAGCATGAGTCGCATCGCCAGCTTGCCAGCGGCTATCTGCTGACGGCAGAAGTCTATGCTTGGTATCGTGGCAGCTATCTGGCCGGCACCGATGCGCTCGATTGGCATGTGTCACCACTCTTTGCGTCGGACTTGGACGGCCTATGTCCGACGGTTTCCCTCTATGCCGGCTTCGATCCGTTGCGGGATGAAGCGATCGCCTTTCACACCCGCTTGCGCCATGCGGGCATCCCGGCCCGGCAGATCGTCTTTCCCGGCATGATCCATGGCTTTCTCAATATGGCTGGAGTCCTGCCGCAAGCGGTTCAGGCCGTTGCGCAGCTGCGCGAGGCATTGGAGGAACTGCTGGCACCGGCCGATCTCTGACTGCTCCAAGGCGGTTGAGAGGAAGCGTGCTTCAGTTGCCGGCGGTTTGACGATCGCCATCCGGTGTCGATTGATTCCTCGACCGGATATCGGAATCCTGCCATCGCAGAAGCGGCTTGAACGCCGTCAGCAACAGAAAGTCGCCGGTCTTGCCGATCACGGCGAAGGCGATGATGGCGGCCAGGATTTGATCCGGCTTGCCGAGTTGCTGGCCGTCCACCAAGAGGAAGCCGAGCCCCTCGGAGGCGCCCATGATCTCGGCTGCCACCACAAACATGAAGCCCAGCCCCAGGCCGGAACGCAACGCGCCAACATAGTCCGGCAAAATTGCCGGCAACAGGATGCTTCTGGCAAGGGCGAAGCGGGACAGGCAATAGACGTGACCGACGTCGATGATCTTGCGATCCACATTGGCAAACGACGTCATCACGCCAAGATAGACGGGAAAGAAGACGCCGACGGCAATCAGCACGATCTTTGACTCTTCGAAGATACCGAGCCAGAGGATGAAAAGCGGTACCCAGGCGAGTGACGGGATAGATCGCAGCGCCTGAATGGTCGGATCGAACAGCTGATGCAGGCGTGGGGAGGAGCCGGTCAGACCGCCGAGCAAGGTTCCGGTGATAGCACCAAGGGCAAAGCCAGCCAGTACCCGCAGGGTCGTGGCGACGACATGGGTCCGCAAATCCCCGGCGATGGCGAGTTCCGCCAGCGTTGAAAAAATTCTGCTCGGTGGCGGCAAGACCCGTGCTTCGATCAAGCCGAATCGGAAAGCCAGCTCATAAAGCGATGCTGCCAGCAGCGGTAGCAGCAGGCCCAGGATGAAGGGGTGGTTTGCAAAACGAAAGACCCAAGACATCGCAGCAGTAAGGCGCGCATGATCGCCTGCGGAAGCCGCCGAGACGGATTGGCCATCCTGAATCGCTGACTGGGCTTCCATCATGGCTTGGATGCCGCTGGCGACCTCAGTCCGTTGCCAGCGCGTATTGCGTGTCGATCAACTGACTGAGCACGGCCTGGACGTCGACCTCGGGCTTTATCACGCTTGCTTGCTGCAATGCCCGACCGGCCAGCAGGATGGTCTCCCGGGTGGCGGATGTGATCTCCTTGTTCGAGAGGTCCGTGCGCTCGAGTTGCTTCGCGACCACGGTATCCGGCAGCTTGGTGGCCTTGACCAGGATGGCCTGGAGTTCCGCGGGATGAGCCAGCGCCCATTGCCGGGCCTTTTCATAGACGGCAAGGACACGTTTGACCGTCTTCGGATTCTGCCGGGCGAATTCTTCCCGGACATTCAGGATGCCCCAGGAATTGGCCGCGGGATTGCGATAGAAAAGCCGTGCCCTGTCCTCTATCTCCGCCTGGGCCATCAGCGGGTCGAGGCCGGCCCAGGCATCCACATCGCCTCGCAGCAACGCAGCCTTCCCGTCAGGATGCTGCAGCAGAACGATCCGGACATCCTTCTCCGTCAAGCGGGCCTCGGCCAGCGCACGAATGAGAAAGATATGCGGGTCCGTCCCGCGGGTGACGGCAATCGATTTGCCCTTGAGATCGGCGGGGGAAGCAAAGGTGGAATCGGCACGCCCGACCAGGGCGGTCCATTCTGGCCGGGAGTAGACGCCGACCGCCTTGATGGGATTGCCGTTGATCCGGCCGATCAGGGCGGCAGCACCGGCGGTCGATCCGAAATCGATGGAACCGGCATTGAGGAACTCCAATGCCTTGTTGGACCCCAGCGACTGTACCCAGCGAATCGCAACATCATCTCTGGCGAATTCCTGCTCCAGCCAACCAAGTTCCTTGATCACCAGGGAAAGCGGGTTATAGGTCGCAAAGTCGATCGTGATCTCTTTTTGCGCCGCATATGCCGGTACCAATGGCAGCGTGCTCGCCAGCGTGAGCAAGGCTAAGGTGAGGGACCGGCGGGTATAAGCGTGCATCGTCATGTCCTCGGCTAAGATCGTCGGTTGTTAAACGACGATTAGCGGCAAGGATCATCGCATTGCCAAACGAGAATATCTGACATCCTCGGCAAGTATTTCTTCATGTGGTTGTGAATCGTTGGCGATAGCCGCCTTATGCCGTCGGGCTCTCGAAGAACCGATTGGCCGGGCGCGGCAGGCCGAGATTTTCGCGCAAGGTGGTGCCTTCATATTCCCGCCGAAAGAGCCCGCGCCGCTGCAACTCGGGTATCACCTGATCGACGAAGTCATCCAACCCGCCAGGCAGATAGGGGAACATGACGTTGAAACCGTCGCATCCCTCGCTTATCAGCCATTCCTCCATCTGATCGGCCACCGTCTTGACCGTCCCGATCATTTCCAGGACGCCGAAACTGCCGCCGACATATTGCGCCAGTTGCCGCACCGTCATGTTCTCCCGCTGCGCCAGATCGACCAGTTTTTGCCGGCCGCTTCTGCTGGCATTGCTTTCCGGGATCTCCGGCAGCGGGCCATCGAGATCGAAGCCGGAAACGTCATGGCCGAGCGCCACGGAGAGAGAGGCGATGCCGCTATCCGGATGAACCAGCGAATCCAGCCGCGCTTTCTTTTCGCGCGCCTCGCTAGCGGTCTCGCCGATGACGACGAAGGCGCCGGGCAGGACTTTCAGATGGTCGCGGGAGCGCCCGTATTTTTCCATGCGTCCCTTCACATCGGCATAGAATTGCTGGGCGCTGGGCAGATCGATCTGGCTGGAAAAGATCACCTCAGCTGTTTCCGCCGCAATCTGGCGGCCCGCTTCCGAGGCGCCCGCCTGCACGATGACGGGCCAGCCCTGGATGGGCCTCGCTATGTTCAACGGACCACGAACCGAGAGATGCGTGCCCTTGTGATTGAGGATATGCAGCTTTTCGGGATCGAAATAGGTGCCGGACTCGACGTCACGGATGAAGGCGTCATCCGCCCAGCTGTCCCAGAGGCCGGTTACGACATCGAAGAATTCTCGCGCACGGCGATAACGCGCGTCATGCTCGACATGTTCTTCCAACCCGAAATTCATTGCCTCATGGGGATTGCCGGAAGTGACGAGGTTCCATCCTGCACGGCCGCCGCTGATATGGTCCAGTGAGGCAAATTTCCGGGCAATGTGATAGGGCTCGTTATAGGTGGTGGAGGCGGTGGCGATGAGCCCAAGATGCTCCGTCACTGTCGCCAAGGCCGGCAGCAGCGTCAGCGGATCGAAGGAGGTTACGGTGGCGCTGCGCTTGAGCGCCTTCATCGGCATGTTGAGGACGGCCAGATGGTCTGCCATGAAGAAGGCGTCGAAGCGGCCGCGCTCAAGCGTCTGCGCGAAGCGTTTATAATGCGCGAAGTTGAAGTTGGCATCGGGAAAAGCGCCCGGATACCGCCAGGCAGCCGTATGGATGCTGACCGGCCGCATGAAAGCGCCGAGGCGTAGCTGGCGGGAACTGGTCATCGATACCTCCTGCATGGATAAAGCAGATCAAGGCGATCAGCAGATCGATCCCCAAACGATTTGTCTGTCGGCCTTGCCCGCATTGCCCCTATTGCGGTTTGACGAATTTCAACGTGAACCGATCGCTTTCGCCGATCGCCAGATATTTGGCCCGGTCCTGATCCTTCAGACGCAAGGTCGGCGGCAAGGTCCAAACGCCGGCGGGATAATCCTTGGTATCTTTCGGATTGGCATTCACCTCGGACGTCGCGACCAGTTTGAATCCGGCTTTCTCCACCAAGGCAATGGCATAATCTTCACGCACATAGCCGCTGGCGGCCTTCGGGTCCTGCGGCTGATCTGTTCTGGCGCGGTGGTCTTCGATACCGAGAATGCCGCCGGGCTTCAGCGCCCGGTAGAATTCGCGTAAGGCGGCATCCGCCGTACCGTCGGCGATCCAGTTATGCAGGTTGCGGAAGGTCAGGACCATATCGGCGCTGCCCGGCGGCGCGATATCCAGCCGATCTCCGTCGAATTCCGTCACCTTCACCTTGCCATAAAGGGCGGGATCGCTGGCGAGCTTGGCGGCAAAACCCTGCCGATTGAAGTTGGCTTCCGCCGAATGGTCGTCCGCCGCCGGCCCTGCCGCGTAATAGACACCCTGATCGTGCAGATAAGGCGCCAGAATTTCGGTCCACCAGGCGCCGCTACCGGGATTGATCTCGACGATGGTCGTATCGTCGCGGACACCAAAGAAGGTCAGCGTATCATAGGGGTGCCGGTAGATATCGCGGACGCGGTTCTGGTCGGTGCGTTGCGCGCCTGCGACCATGTCCACGAGATGCGTATCGACCGTGCTCTTTGATGCTTCCGTCGCACAGGATTGCAGTAGGGGCACCAGCAGAAAGAAGGCCGTTGCCGTGATCGTCGTTTTCAATCCTCTGCTTCGGATCATCTTTGTTCCATTCCTTTTATGGCTGGGGATGCCGCAGACCACAGCATGTGTTGATCGGTGCATGTTAGCGGGTGGTTCCCCCCGAGACCAGGAGATATGCCGAGATGTTTCTGTTTGACCTTGCGGGTCTTACAGATATTCCACGTCGAGGCGAATTGGACTGAGCACCGGATATGCATCAAGCATCGCCGTACAGCTTGCTGTCGCCTTAGGCTGATTATGCTGGATGACAGGTCTCAGAAGAAGACGAGCGCTCGGATCTCGATGCTCTGGCGCAGCAAGGCGGGGTCCGGTTCCGTCGGATCGACGAAGGCCGTATGTGGAGTGAATCGCGCAACGTTCTCGTCGGAATCGAAGCTCTTGATCAGGATCTCTTCGTCCTGCTGCATCCTCGGAAAATAGAACCAGCGATGCCGCGGGCTATGGTTGACCGCATAGGTCTCGCCGATACGGTCGCGATAAATCAGATCCGCCGCCACCAGATCGCCGGCTGTCACCGACCGAGCATCGCATATGGCCAGCGGCAGATGCACCAGCGGCCCGCGGATCGGTCGCCAGACATTGATGATGGCGAAACGCCGTTGCAGGCGTTCCTCGGCCTCGGCCGCCGGCAACAGGTCGCGGACCCGTTGCGGCCCGGATCGCGTGGTATAGTCGTTATGCACGCGCAGGACAGGTTCCCGCGGCACTGCCTGCTGTTGCTGCAATGCCGACGCAAAGCGGCATGTATGATCGAAGATCACGACCTTGCCGGCGCCCGTTATTTGCGTGATGAGTTGCGCCGTTTCCGGGTAATAGATATCGCGAATCTCCGTCTCGCTGAAGAAATTGGTTACGGTTGTCATCTGCCGCGTGAGGGCAAAGCCATGCTGGTCCAGTGTGAAATCTGTGCCGGCCGACCGGCCATCGGTGATCTCCACGTCATAGGACTGGAATTTGCCGGAGCGCTCCGGGATGCCCGGCGGCGGCTCGAACATGTATGTAAAGGGCTTGTCGGTGGTCGGCTGCAGATAGGTCAGGGATGCCGAAACGCGGCGCGGCACGATCGTGCCGCTTTGATGAACGGCTTCGGTAGCCTGGGTGGATAGGGGCGAGAGTGAGGATGAAAGCGGACGGCTCTGGATGGTCATGTGGCGGTCTCTTTCGTAAGAAGAAGAGAGCAGCCTCCAGTCAACCCGCTTTCCGGTGACGGCGTAAAATGATCTTTTCTCGCCGGTCCGGCAAGAAAAGCTCACCTGTCAGATTTTGCCACCGATCTGGCGACGGACTTCATCGGCCAGCGGATGAAGGGTCGCTGGCGGCGCCGCCGAAACCATGCTGTAGCCGATGCCCTGATCCGCCCAGGTGAAACCGGCAACCGGGCCATCCGCGCTCTCGGACATCGTCGTATCCTGCTCCGTCGTCATGGGTCGCACCAGAACAGCGAGACGGGTGCCCCGATCGTCGTCATAGAGGAACATGCCCGCCGGGCCGTGCGAGGTGGCGACCAGGCGGCCGCCCATGAAACGATATCCCGCACTGGTGAGATTCGGCACGACGACCGGATGCTGCAGCCGATTCGAAACCCATTTCACCAGATCGGCCTCTCCGGCGGCGTTGATCTCGACCGGTCGTGCGTGATCCGATGCATAAACCTTGTAGCTGTCGCTAGCTTCCTGGGCCAGCGCGGCAATACCGCCCGGCTGGACCGGCCTGGCGTCACGGATTGCCCAGCCGCCAAGACCGCCCAAACCGAGGAATAAAACCGCGGCAGCCGCAGCCCGCCAGGGAAAGCGAAAGGGCGCGCGTCGTGCTGCCATCAATTGGGATAGGACGAGCTCCGGCGGCAATGGCTCCTCGGCGATCGGCGCGAAAGCCTGACGAAGGGCGTCGCGCTGGCGTGCATAGCCATCGATGCGGTCGGCGACATCCAGATGCCGCTCCAGATATTCCTCCACTTCGCTTCGCCGCACGCCATCGAGTGCGTCATCGACATAAGCCTGCAGATCCTCTTCGCTGATCGGGCGACCCATACTCATTTGATCCTCCGCAAAGTTGGCTGCGTCGCAGAAGCTGTTGCAGGCGTTTCCATGAATTGCAACAACTTCTGGCGCGCGCGGGATAAACGCGACATGACCGTGCCGATGGGGATATCCAGCACCTTGGCAACCTCGGCATAGGAAAGATCTTCGACCGATACCAGCAGCAGGACACTGCGCTGGTCCTCCGGCAGTGTTTCAAGACCGCGCATCAGGTCACGGTACCGCAAGGCATCTTCCTGGGTTGCCGGCCGCGCCGTGGCTGTCTCATCGGCATCGTCCAGGGCAAGATGGCGGCCGCGGCGCGTAATCTGCCGCATCCTACTGATGGCAAGGTTATGCAGAATGGCAAACAGCCAGGTCCGCGCATCGCTGTCCGGACGCCGCTGGTGCCAGCGGCTGATGGCGCGCTCCAGGCAATCCTGCACCAGGTCATCGGCAGCGGCGCGGTCATGCAACAATGCACGGGCATAGCGTCGTAACGCGGGAATAGACGGTTCGATCAAGAGCATCATATCTTTCACGACTTAATCTCCTGATGCCTCGCTGTTACGTTACGGACGGCGCTGTCGGATTTAGGGTGAACCGCCAGGTGGTCGCAACCTTAAAACGGCCAGATTGCGGATGTAGTGCAATCTTGTGACCGGATCCGGCATCTCCACTCGTGAGGGCAGAGATGCCGGCGGGAGAGCCGCCAAGCATGGGGGGTGCTGGCAGCCGGGGCTCATGGCGTAGACGCCCCACACCGTTTTTCATTCCATCACATGGAAATTTTTTCGCTTTGCCTCAATCGATCTCGTTTTTAGATCGAAATAAACATATTAATCTATTGGATTTATGATTCGGGGTTTTGGATGCTTGGGACAGCCGCATCTTCCTTAAGGAGTCCCCCCATGCCGATTGCCACCTCCAACTACCAAGAGGCATCCCTTCCAGGTGGCGAACTGGCGCGGCGGGTTAGCTTGCTGGGAGGGCCGGCAAGTATTCTGCCCGGACTGGCTCTGACGGCCGGCATTGCCATGCTTTCCTTCGCCTGCCGGCAGCTTCCTGGTGTCTCTTCCTTCAGTCCGATGATCCTCGCCATACTGCTTGGAATCGGCTTTCACAATCTCGTCGGCACGCCGCGCAAGGCGCGCGCAGGCGTTACCTTCTCGCTCCGCAGGATCTTGCGTTTCGCCATCATCCTACTGGGACTGCAACTGACGGCACAGCAGATTGCCGAAGTCGGCGCGACCGGCGTCGCGATCATCGTTACGACCCTGGCCGCCAGTTTCATTTTCACCACATGGTGCGGCCGCCTCATCGGCGTTGACGGCAAGCTCGCCCAACTGATCGCCGCCGGAACATCCATCTGCGGTGCCTCTGCCGTCATTGCCGCCAATACCGTCACGGAGGCGCATGACGAGGATGTGGCCTATGCGGTGGCTTGCGTCACCGTTTTCGGATCGATCTCCATGTTTCTCTATCCTGTGCTGCCGGGGCTGCTGCATCTGGCGCCGCGTTCCTACGGCCTGTGGGCCGGGGCCTCGATTCATGAAGTCGCCCAGGTCGTTGCTGCGGCGTTCCAAGCGGGTAAAGAGGCGGGCGACTACGGAACCATTGCCAAGCTGACACGCGTGAGCATGCTGGCACCCGTGGTCATGGTGCTGGGCGTGCTGGCGGCCCGCGGGCGTCACGGGCGCAAGCGGGATGCGCATTCAGTCCGCAAAGCGACGCCTATACCGTATTTCGTGCTGGGCTTCATCGCCTTGGTCATCATCAACAGCCTGATCACCGTTCCGCCGGCAATGAAGGGCTGGATCGTCATCGCGACCAGTTTCCTGCTGTCTATGGCGCTGGCGGCGATGGGCCTGGAAACGGATATCCGCAAACTGCGCGCAAAGGGTTTACGCCCTTTACTGCTTGGTGCCGCGTCGTGGATCTTCATTGCTGTCTTCAGCCTTGTTCTGATCAAGCTGATCTCGTAACGATTGCCGAAAAGGGATTGCCATGACACTGGAGCAGTTGCGAATATTTGCCGCCGTTGCCGAAAATCAGCACGTGACCCGTGCGGCGCGGTCGCTCAATCTGGCCCAGTCCGCGGCAAGCGCAGCGATCGCCGCCCTGGAAGCGCGTCATGGAACCAAGCTGTTCCACCGGGTCGGGCGGGGCATCGAATTGACCGAGGCGGGCCAGCTTTTCCTGATCGAGGCAAAGGCCGTGTTGGCCCGTGTCGAGGCAGCCGAGCTGACGCTGGCGGAGCTTGGCGGCCTGAAGCGCGGCACGCTTTCGGTACAGGCGAGCCAGACCATTGCGAGTTATTGGCTGCCGCACCACTTGGTTGCGTTCAAGCGCCTGTTCCCGGAGATCGAGATCCGACTTGCCATCGGCAATACCGTCCAGGTTGCGAACGCGGTACGGGAGGGAACGGCGGAGATCGGCTTTGCCGAAGGCATCGTCGACGACCCGGCCTTATCCACGGCTGCGGTCGCACAGGATCAGTTGGTCCTGGTCGTTGCCCCTGACCATGACTGGGCAAAATTGAAACATCTCTATCCGCGTCAGCTTTCGGATAGTGCATGGATCCTGCGTGAGCGAGGATCGGGGACGCGGGGCGTCTTCGAAACATTTCTCAAACACGCCGGTTTCACGCCGCAGTCGCTGAAGATATTGCTCGAACTGCCGTCGAATGAGGCCGTGCGGGCCGCCGTCGAGGCGGGTCTTGGCGCGACCGTCGTCTCAGCCTCCGTTGTCGCATCAAGCATTGAGGCAGGCCTGCTCCATCGCGTTCCTCTCGATCTGCCGGAACGCGCATTTCATGTCGTGCAGCATCGCGAACGTTACCACAGCCTTGCGGCGGCAGCCTTGCTGGAGCTGATTACCGGCAAGAAGAAGGCTGCCCGAAAAGGGCCGTAGCCCGTATCCATCGCTTCGCATTATCCGTATCCGAATTTTCGTGATGCTGACAGGTCAGTGTCAGGCAAACGTCGTTGCCGACTGCGACAAATGAAGACCTGTGAAATTTTGTCTATCGGGAAGGAATAAGAGCCATCGCAGGGCGTCTTTTTCGGCGAAGGGGTTCAGCCTAAGAGAAGGAACGCGCGATGTCTCAAGCTCAGCCTGGACCGAAGAACGGCCCTAGATGGTTGCCTGGCGGCAAGTTGCCAGTCGTCGAAGGTTTTATCATCGCTGCCGTGGTCGGCGTGTTGGCGGTTGGCTTTGCCTATGCCGGTGGTTGGCTTGACCCGGGGCGTCTGACACCGGCTCGCATCATCAATTCCCTTGAAGCGCATGACGGTCTGCATCCGAGCTTCCGCCGCGCCCATGCCAAAGGCATTTGCGCCACAGGCTATTTCGAGGGCAATGGCCAGGCGGTCCGGCTCTCCAAAGCGCCGGTTTTTGAAAAAGGACAGACACCTATCATCGGTCGCTTCTCGACCGGTGGCGGCCAACCTTATGCGCCGGATGGGCGCATCGTCTTTCATAGCATGGCGCTGCAGTTCAAACAGCGGAACGGCGAGGAGTGGCGCACGGCCATGGACGACACGCCGATTTTTCCTGTGGCCACACCCAGCGCCTTCCTCGATCTGCAACGGGACACCGCGCCCGATCCGACGACCGGCAAGCCGGATCCAAAGCGCGTGGCGGCGTATCTCGCCGCGCATCCGGAAACGGTCGCCTTCATGAAATATATCCAGCAAGCCCCGCTGCCCTCCAGTTTCGCCAACGGCACGTATTACAGTATCAATGCCTTTCGCTTCACCAATGCGGCCGGCGAGATGCATTTCGTACGCTGGTGGTTTGAGCCTGAGACTGCCTTCGAGTCCTTGGACAAGAGCAAGCTCGCGAGCCTCGGCAATAACTTTCTGTTCGACGAATTGGCGACGCGACTGGGGCAAGGGCCGCTGCGCTGGCATTTGATCCTTGCGCTGGCGGCGCCGGGCGATCCCGTCAATGATGCGACCAAGGAATGGCCGGCTGATCGCGAGCGTGTCGATGCCGGCACCTTGGTGCTCGATCATGTCTCGTCCGAGGATGACGGCCCCTGCAATGGCGTCAATTTCGATCCGCTCATCCTGCCCGTCGGCATCGCGGCGTCGGATGATCCGCTGCTGCCGGCCCGCTCGGCGGCCTATTCCGTGTCGTTCACCCGGCGCGCCGGGGAAGCGCCGCAACCGTCGAAGATTCAGGTCCCGGCCGAGGGAGCAGCAAAATGACCACGCATCACGTTTATTTCAGCCGCAGCGCCCGTCTCCTGCATTGGGTGATGGCAGTCATGATCATCACGATGCTGTTCGTCGGTATCAGTATGGTATCGACGGTCACGGAAGTCCATGACCAGCTGATCGCGTTCCATCGGCCGCTTGGCATAACCATTCTGGTATTGGTCGTGCTGCGCCTGATTGTGCGTCTCACCCATAAGACGCCGCCTTTGCCGCAGGACTTGCCGTCCTTGCAGGTTTTCGCCGCGTATATGTCGCATCTCGTGCTCTATATCCTGATGTTCTGCCTGCCGCTGGTAGGCTGGGCCATGCTATCGGCGGGTGGATATCCGATCGTTCTTGTCGGTACGCTCCATCTCTTCCCGATCATGCCCCATGATCTCGCTTTATATGCGGTGCTGCGACGGGCCCATACCTATCTGGCCTTTGCATTTTTTGCTGTCTTTCTTGTGCATGTGGCGGCGGCTCTCATGCATGCGCTGATCCGTCGGGACGGGGTTTTCCAGAGCATGGCCTCCTGGCGCAAACCAGGTCCCACCGACTAGACCTTCGACGGGCGACCGACAAAGTGGGTTTCCGAAACGCCGGTCTTCGATATAGCCTGGGCGATATCGTTCGGTCGGAGATGTCTCGGAAAGTTCCTTTGGTATAGCTCCGTGGATGTGCATAAGTGATGCTGAGGATCACAAAGAGTTTCTCAGTAAATTGTTGACAATCTGCAAACTACAATCCAAACTCTCCCAATAATAAGGTAATTTGGCCCGCTCGATGGTCAGGGGACGTACCCCTGCAGAGAGGTCCCGGATCTGACGCACGTCGGTGTGGGGAGGATGAATGGCTTTCGTAGAGCTTGTCGGCTTAACGAAGCGGTACGGCACGATGACGGTCGTCAAGAGCGTCGATCTGGCCGTCGAGAAGGGGCTGCTTGTCTGTTTGCTGGGCCCCTCAGGTTGCGGCAAAACCACGACATTGCGGTTGATCGCCGGCTTTGCTGAACCGAATGATGGCGAAATCCGGGTCGGCGGTCAGCGAATTTCGGCGCCGGGCGCCAGCAAGCCGCCCGAAAGCCGAAACATGTCCATGATCTTCCAAAGCTACGCGCTTTGGCCGCATATGACGGTCTTTGAAAATGTCGCTTACGGCCTGCGGCTGCGGCATTTGCCCAAGGCGCAGATTACCGAGCGGACGAAAGAGATTCTCGCCGCCACCAAGCTTGCCCAGCTTGCCGATCGATATCCGGGCGAGTTGTCGGGCGGCCAGCAGCAGCGCGTCTCTTTGGCCCGCGCCCTGGTCGTGAAGCCGGAAATCCTGCTGCTCGATGAGCCGCTCTCCAATCTCGATGCCAATCTGCGCGAGGAAATGCGCTTCGAGATCCGCCGCCTGCATGATCAATACCGCTATACCACCGTCTACGTCACGCATGATCAGGCCGAGGCGATGACCACGGCCGATCTGATCGTGGTCATGAATCAGGGCATCATCGAACAGGCCGGTTCGCCGGAGGATATCTACCAGCGGCCGCGCTCGGAATTCGTGGCCCGTTTCATCGGCGGCACCAATATCTTCAAGGGACGGCATGCCGGCTCGGACACCGTCGATTGCGGCGGATTGGCGCTGCGCTGCGGTTCCGGCGAGTTTGCGGCGACGGGGGAAACGGCGGTGTCCGTGCGGCACCACGATATCCATCTTGCCGCCGAAAAGCCGGCGACCAATGATGCCAATTGGGCATCGGGCACGGTGATCAGCCAAGTCTATCTCGGTTCTCATCGTGATTATCGCATCAATATTGCAGGCGGAGAAACGGTGCGCGCGGTCGCGCCGGTCAATGTTGCGATCCCGGCAGGCCAGCAAGTCTGGCTCCACTTTCCGCCTGAACATTGCCGGGCGCTCGCCTACTGAGAGGAGAGGACCATGAGCAGAAAACAGCTTGCTATCGTTGCCTTGATAGGCGCGATGGCATGGGCGGGGGAGGCCCATGCCGATCCGGTGGCGCCATATACAGTCACGCCGGATATGATTGAAGCAGGCAAGAAAGAGGGGACCATCGTCTTCTATACGGCGACCGATGTCGCCGTCGCAGAGAAACTGGCCGCAGCTTTCGAGAAAGACTATCCCGGCATCAAGGTGCAGGTCGAACGGGCCGGGTCGGAGCGCGTGTTCCAGCGCATCGGCCAGGAATATACGACAGGCATCCACAATGCCGATGTCATCGAGACCTCCGACGCCGTGCATTTTTCCGTCTTCAAGAAGCAAGATTGGCTCTTACAGGCGGTGCCCGAGGAAGTCGCCAAAGACTGGCCCGCTGATGCCAAAGATCCGGATGGCTATTTTGCCGCTTATCGCGCGCATCTCTCCGTGATTGCCTATAACAAGGACAAGGTTAAGCCGGAAGATGCGCCGAAATCCTTCGCCGATCTGCTCGATCCGAAGTGGAAAGGGAAGATCGTCAAGGCGCATCCGGGTTATAGCGGCACGGTCATGACGGCGACCTATGTTCTTAGCGAGCTGCTGGGCTGGGATTATTTCGAAAAGCTGGGCCAGCAGGATGTCATGCAGGTTCAATCCTCGACCGAGCCGCCGAAAAAACTTGCCCAGGGCGAGCGTGAGATCGAAGCCGACGGCAACGAATACAACGTCTTCCGCCTGATCGATTCCGGGGTGCCGCTGCAGATCGTCTATGCCACGGAGGGCACGCCGCTGGTCGTTGGCAATGCGGCGATCCTGAAGGACGCGCCGCATCCGAATGCGGCGAAAGTCTTCTATGCCTTCCTCTTCTCGCTGGAGGCGCAGCAGCTGAACAGTGATTTCGGCGGGCTGAGGTCCTTCCATCCGGGCGTGAAGGAAAAGGCCGGTCGGACGCCGCTGTCGCAGATCAAGCTGCTCGATTCCGATCCCGACAAGCTTGAAGACCAGATCGAGACCATCAAGCAGAAATACGAGCAGTATTTCGGGACATGAGGACGGATATGGCAAGCACGACCTTGGAACACAGCCGGACCTTCAATTTCAGGTTCGATCTGTCGCGGCCCATTTTCATTCTTTTGGCCGTGATCCTAGGCGTGCTTGTCATTCTCCCGTTGTTCTGGCTGCTGTATTACAGCCTGGTCGATGCCAAGGGCCATCCGACGCTGGCTAATTTCGTTCAATTGGTCACCGATCCCACCATGCGCCGGGCATTCCTGCTGGCCGTCGGCATGGCCGTCGGGGTCGGCGTCCTCGCCTGTGTGGTGGCAACTCCCCTGGCCTGGCTGGTCGCGCGCACCGACCTGCCGGGGCGGCGCTTCATCCGGGTGCTGGTGACGGCCTCCTTTGTCACGCCGCCATTTCTCGGTGCCATCGCCTGGGAGATCCTGGCGGCGCCGAACAGCGGCATCTTCAACAACCTCTATCGCTGGCTGTTCGATCTCGACAGTTCGGAATATCTGCTGAACATCTATAGCTTCAGCGGCCTGGTCTTCGCGATTGCCTGCTACACCTTTCCCTATGTCTTCACCCTGGTGGCGAATGCGCTCGACCGGGTGCCGTCGGATCTCGAAGATGCTTCGGCCATTCTGGGCGGCGGGGCGATGACGACCTTGCGCCGGGTGACATTGCCGATGGTCTTGCCGGCCATTCTCGCGGGATCCCTGATTGCCATTCTGCAGGCGCTGACGATGTTCGGCTCGCCGGCCATCCTGGCGCTGCCGGCGGGATTTCATGTCATCACCACGAAGATCTGGAGCCTGTTCCAGTTTCCGCCGCGCCTGGGTCTGGCGGCGGCGGCGGCCTTGCCGCTGCTGATGATCACCATCCTGCTGCTGCGCGGACAGAAATGGATTCTCGGTCGTAAGGGCTTCACCGTGCTTGGCGGCAAAAGCGGCGTGCCGCGGGTGACGGAGCTTGGCCGCTGGAAATGGGCCGGCATCGCTTTTGCCGGCGCCGTCCTCTGCCTGACGGTGATTTTCCCCTATCTGGCCCTGCTGAAAACCGCATTGACCAACAACGTCGCCGCGCCGCTGACCTGGAGCTCTCTCACTCTCCACAATTTCCACTTCGTCTTTTTCGAATTCTCGGCAACCCAGCTCGCACTCGTCAACACGCTGACGCTGGGGCTGCTGACCGCGACCATCGCCACCGCCATGGCGCTGGTCGTTGCCTACCTGGTGGCCAGGCGTTCGGTGTCAGGTTCCTGGATCCTCGGTGTACTGGCGACGGCGCCGGTCGCTATTCCCGGCATCGTCCTTGGCGTCGGCCTGTTCCTCAGCTATGCCAATCCGACCTTCATGCTCTACGGCACATTGTGGATCCTGCTGATCGCCTTTCTGACGCTGGAAATGCCGGCCGGCTATCAGCAGATGGCCTCCGCATTCCAGGGCATCCATCCCGAGTTGGAAGAAGCGGGGCGCATTCTGGGTGCCTCGCGGCTGAAGACATTGTGGCAGATCACGGCGCCGCTCTTGCGGACCAGCGTCGTCGCCACCTGGTGCTTCGTCTTCATCGGCACGATCCGGGAATTATCGGCGACCATCCTGCTGACGACCGCCAATACGAAACTGGTATCGGTCATCATTTATGATCTGAACGAGAGCGGCGATCTGGGCGCGATTTCGGTCCTTGGCCTGATGCTGCTCGTGGTCTCGTTCGCGGTGGTCTTTATTGCCCATCGGGTGCCGCTGGCGGGCGGGACGCGAGCCCAGGGACGGGGTTAACGTTCCCATATTGTAGTCCAGTTGACTGTTGATGATTTCAATTTGCCGGGACTCGGTTATAGTGTTTTTACGAATCCCTGCGAGGATGCCAGTACGGGCGGCCTGATGGCGGTCGGCATCGCCCTTGGATAGGGACACACATCAACGAATCGCTGGTAAACTCTGGCCATGTCAAACGGCACCACGCCACCACAGAATATCTCGGATATCGACTTCCTGCGCACCCGGTCGCTTGCCAATGTGGTGCAACACGAAATCGAGCGGATGATTGTCGATGGCGAATTGAAGCCGAATGAACGGGTCAATGAAAATGCCCTAGCGCAGCGACTCCGCGTCAGCCGTGGTCCGATTCGCGAGGCTTGCAGCGCGCTCGCAGCGATGGGGTTGATTGAGATCGTTCCAAACCGCGGCTTTTTCGTCAGGGCGCTCAGCGACGAAGAGGCATTGGATCTGTCGGAAGCCCGCGCCGGCGTCTTCGGCTGCATGGTCATGATGGCCGCCGAGCGCGCTACGGATGAGGATGTCGCCACATTGCGGCGTCTGGTCGATCAGATGGATGCGATCGTGCCTACCAGCGAAGTCAGCGAATATTATCCGATCAACCTGGAATTCCATGCCCAACTGGCTCGCACCAGCAACAACAAGCGGCTGGCGCAGTTCTATCAAAGCCTGGTGAAAGAACTGCATATCCAACGCTACCGCGCGCTGGCGAGCGGCAATGTTCTGCATGTCTCGAATGCCGAGCACCGCGCCATTCTCGACGCCGTGGCGGCGCACAACCCTACGGCAGCTTTCATGGCGGGCCGCTTGCATATCCTCAACGGTATCGTGCGGACCAGCCAGGCTCGTCGTAGCGCGCCTGCCGCGCCGCCACCCGTCAAGTCCAAGCCCAAGTCTCGGGGAACGCGCAGCGCCATCCAGGAATGAGCCTGAAGCGCGACTGATAGGCCTTCTGTTGAACCAACCGACTCATAGTCGGGAGCGATCGCTCGATATCCGGCGCGGCATTTCCGTTAAGAGCAGAAGAGACGACCATCTGTTTCAGCCGTAAAGTTCTATTTTGTCGGCCAAAGATTGTTGACAATAAACAATCTACAGCACATCCTGTCACTCGAATGATTGGCCCAGCGGCCGATTCAGTAAGGGTGAGGCAGAATGACGACATCACAGGAAACCGAAATCCAACTGACGAAATATGTTGCCGAGTTCCTTGTCGGGGCGAGGTCGACGGATTTGCCGGAGGACGTGGTTTCCCTCGGCAAGAAATCGATCCTCGACGGATTGGGGCTCGCTTTGTCCGGTTCAGTCGCCGGCAGCGGCGAACTGGTACGCCGCCACCTCGATGATCTCGGCCTGGCGCCGGGTGTCGCGACGGTGATCGGTGGTGGCCGAAAGGTGGCGCCGCGTTTTGCTGCCTTCGCCAATGGCGTCGGCATCCATGCCGATGACTATGACGATACCCAGCTGGCGGTCGCGAAAGACCGTGTCTATGGCCTGTTGACGCATCCGACCGCGCCTGCTCTGCCGGCGGCCCTGGCCGTCGGCGAATTGGTCGGGGCTTCCGGCCGGTCTGTGATGCTGGCCTACCATCTCGGCGTCGAATTGGAATGCAAGATCGCCGAAGCCATCAATCCGCGACATTATCAGACGGGCTTCCATGCTACGGCAACTTGCGGCACTTTCGCCGCCGCCGCCGCTGCGTCGAAGCTGATGGCCTTCGATGTGGAGACAACCCGCCGCGCTCTGTCGATTGCCGGCAGCCAATCCGCTGGCCTGCGGGAAAATTTCGGGACCATGACAAAGCCGTTCCATGCCGGCCGGTCCTCTGAGAGCGGTGTTGCCGCCGCGCAATTTGCATCTTATGGCTGGACGGCGACCGGCCGCATCCTCGAAGCCCCTCGGGGCTTCTTCCGCGCCGCCGGCGGCGGTTACGATGTCGGCTCGATTTACGACAAGCTCGGCCATCCCTGGACCTTCGCCAATCCGGGCGTGTCGATCAAACCGCATCCGTCGGGATCACTGACGCATCCCGGCATGACGGAAATGCTGCGGCTCATCAAGGAGCACTCGATCAAGGCCAAGGATGTGCGCCGGGTCCGCGTCGGCACCAATGCAAATATGCCGAATGCCTTGATCCATCACCGTCCGACAGACGAGCTGCAGGCGAAATTCTCGATGGAATTCTGCATGGCGATCCTGCTGCTCGATGGCCGCGCTGGCTTGCGTGAATTCACCGATGAGGTGGTGGCGCGGCCGGATGTTAAGGCGATGATCGAGAAAGTGGACTTCGTCGTCGACGAGGTGGCCGAGAAAGCCGGCTATCACCTGATGACGACGATCATCGATATCGAATTGAATGACGGCCGCAAGATTTCCGGTCGCGCCGATTTTGGCAAGGGCAGCCCGGCCAATCCCATGAGCTATGACGAGGTCGCCGATAAGTTCCGCGACTGCGCCGATTATGCCGGCGTCGAAGCGGCACGGGCGAACGAGGTGGTTTCCCTGGTGCGCGATCTGGAAAACTTGCCATCGATCGACAGGTTGATGGCGCATCTCATCAAAGCGGGATGAGCAGGGGCTCTATGCCGGAGGTGATACCTTGAGCGATCACCGCGATGATGCCGGCTTATCTTTGGTCCAGCCGGTCGCCAAGCAAAAACGTCTCGCGGTGAGGATCGGTCGTGTTGTGGCGGCGTTGATGCTCGGCGGTATTGGCAGCGCCATCGCACGGCAGATCAATTTGCCGCTGCCTTTCCTTTTGGGTCCGCTCATTTGCTGCGGCGTGGCCAGCATCGCGGGGCTGACATTGCTGCCATTGCCCTGGGGCCGCGAGGTCGGACAGATTGTCGTCGGCCTTGCGATCGGGTTCCGGTTCACGCCCGATGTCATGCATGCGACGTTTCAATTATTGCCGGCGATGGCCCTTTGCACGATCGGCGTCATTCTGGTGACGTCCGTGGCGGCCGCGCTGATGCACCGATTGAGCGGCGTTGACCGCAAGACAGCCTTTTTTGCGACAGCGGCAGGCGGGCTGGCCGAGATGGCGGTGGTTGCGCGTGACCGGGGAGGGGATGCGGAAGCTGTCTCTGTGGTTCATGCCATCCGTGTCGTCGGTGTCGTGCTGGCAGTCCCGATCCTGGTCACGATCCTGGGCGAGGACGGCGGATTGGCGCCCATGCTGACACCGACCGAAGGGGAGCTGCTCAATCTCCTGGCGGTCATGGCTATTGCGATATCGGCGGCCTTTCTCCTGCGGCCGCTGCGGCTGCCTAATATGTGGCTGCTTTCGTCTGTCGCCATCGGAATCATTATAGCGGCCGATGATCTCGTCACGATCGCGATGCCGCGGTATTTGCTGACGGTGGCGCAGATTCTGATCGGTGTCTGGCTCGGTTGTCGGTTCAATCGCACATTGCTGCTGCGCCTGCCCCGCGTGACCTTTGCTGCGGTCGTGACGACAACGCTTCTTCTTTTTGTAGCCACCGCCGGCGCATTGCTGCTGTCGAGCACGACCGGTCTGCCCTTCTCGACCAGTTTGCTGGCTTTGGCGCCGGCCGGCGTGACGGAGATGGTGCTGACGGCAACGGTCATGCATCTCGATGCAGCGACCGTCACGGCTTTTCACGTCATGCGGATTGTGGTGATCGCGACCACCATCGTCATGACTTTCCGCATGTTTGATGGCGTATCGAGGTGGTTCGATGGATCTCGGTTATAGCGGTAGACGGGTTCTCGTGGTGGGGGCCAGCGAGGGAATTGGCCTCTCCATCGCCCGGACGATGGCGACAGAGGAAGCGGCGCTTCTTCTTGTAGCCCGCAACGCCGAGCGGTTGGGCGAAGTTGCCCAGGATATCGGCAAGACCAGCACGGCGAAGCCAAGCTTTGTCGCTGCCGATGTCACCAAGGCGGGCGAAGCGGAGCGCCTGGCAGAGGCGGTGGAATCGAGCTGGGGCGCGCTTGATTGCCTGGTCAGTGCGGTCGGCGGCAGCCAGCGTGCTGCTTTTGACGAGCTTTCGGACGAAGACTGGATCGCAAATTATACCTTCAACGTGCTTTCCACCGTGCGGGTCGTGCGGGCGTTGTTGCCGGCTTTGAAGCGCGGTCAGGCACCGGCCATTGTGCTGCTCGGCGCGGCATCGGCCAAGATGCCGACGGCACATCAGATCGTTTCCAACGTCCACAAGGCGGGCCTGCTGGGATTGGTAAAGACGCTGGCCAGCGAATTGGCGCCGGACGGGATCCGCATCAATACTGTGGCGCCCGGCCGCACCTTGACGCGGCTCTGGCGTGATCGTGCCGCCGGTATGGCGAAGGAGCGCGGCGTGACGTCAGACGTCGTCATTGAGGAATTTGCCCGCGACATTCCCATGAAACGTTTTGCCACACCGGAAGAAGTTGCCGTCATCGTGACCTGGCTCGGCAGCCCGCTGGCTAGTTATGTCACGGGCCAGCATGTCAATGCCGATGGCGGCCTGGCGAGGGGACTCCTATAGGATATCATGGATCAGACAAACGTTACGCAAACCCTGGCCGGCTGGGCGTCGAGCCTATCGGTCAATGACATTCCTGTCGCCGTCCGTCGCGAAGGTGTGCGGACATTCGTGAACTGGCTTGGTTGTGCCCTTGGCGGTTCCAATCACGAGACCGTCGACCGCGCGCTGGCGGCGGTCAATCTGTTCAGCGGGCCCGGTCGTGCCAGCGTCCTGGGACGCCGCGAGCGTCTGGATGAACTGCATGCGGCCCTGATCAACGGCATCTCTTCGCATGTGCTGGATTACGATGATACGCATTTGAAGACCATCATCCATCCGGCAGGGCCCGTGGCATCGGCGATTCTAAGCGTTGCCGAAGGACGTGGTGGTGCTGGAGCAGGGCGCGGAATCAGCGGCTCGGATCTGCTGGCGGCGCTGGTGGTTGGTGTCGAAGTCGAATGCCGCATCGGCAATGCAGTCTATCCGGATCATTATGATCGCGGCTGGCACATCACGGGAACGGCCGGTGTCTTCGGTGCCGCCGCCGCAGTGGGTAGACTTCTCGGACTCGACCAGCGCGGCATGACCTGGGCGCTCGGCATCGCGGCCACCCAGGCTTCGGGCTTGCGGGAAATGTTCGGCACCATGTGCAAGAGTTTCCATCCCGGCCGCGCCGCCCAGAACGGCGCCATGGCGGCCTTTCTCGCGCAAGCCGGCTTCGACAGCTCCGAACGGGCGATCGAAGCGCCGCGTGGCTTCGCGAATGTCCTCTCCACCAAACAGGACTATACCGAGATCACCGACGGGCTCGGCAGCCGGTGGGAGGCAGCCCTCAACACCTACAAGCCGTTCGCTTGCGGCATCGTCATCCATCCGACCATCGATGGCTGTCAGCAGATTCGCGACGAGCTTGGCGCCGCAACCTCCCAGATCAGCAGCGTCGCCCTGCGCACGCATCCGCTGGTATTGGAATTGACCGGTAAGACCGAGCCGAAAACCGGGCTCGAAGCGAAGTTCAGCGTCTATCATGCCGCCGCCACGGCGCTTCTGCGCGGTGACGGCTCGCCCACCGCTTTTACCGACGAGGCGGCGCGCGATCCGGCCATCATCGCCTTACGCGACCGGGTGAAGGCGGTTGCCGATCCATCCATGCACGAAGCGGCGGCTGAGATCGTCGTCACCCTCGCCGATGGGCGGAAGATCGAGCGTCTGGTCACGCATGCGCTCGGCAGCCTGGAGCGTCCGCTTTCGGACGCCGATCTCACCGGCAAGTTCGTCAAGCAGGCGGATCCGGTCCTTGGATCTGCTGCGACGCGCCGATTGGTCGATCTCAGCTGGCAGCTTGAAAGCTTGCCGCGCGCCGCCGCGATCGCCGAAGCGGCGCGGCTCTCCTGACAACGCAGCGTAAGGAATCATCCATGACCCGCCCTCATCTTGTACTCGGCATTCTGAACGGCGACGATATCGGCCATGAAATCGTCCCGGCGGCGATCGACGTGGCGAAGGCCGCCGCCGCCAAGCATGGTCTCGTCATCGACTGGCGTCCCACACCGATCGGCCGTGTCGCCCTCGACAGCCATGGTTCCACCATGCCGGAAGGCACATTGGAAGCGCTGGCGAAGATGGACGGCTTCGTGCTGGGGCCGATCGGCCATCGCGCCTATCCGGCCGTGCCGGGCGCCATCAATCCGCATCCCATTCTGCGCAAGCATTTCAATCTCTTCGCCAATGTGCGGCCGACCCGCACCTTTCCCGGCCTTGGCGCCCTGTATGATGGAATCGATCTCGTCATCGTGCGGGAAAACAACGAGGGCTTCCAGCCCGATCGCAATGTCGTTGCCGGCAGCGGGGAATTCCGCCCGACGGAAGACGTCACAATCTCGGTCCGCGTCATCACCCGGGCGGGCAGCAGCCGGGTGGCCAGGGCGGCGCTGGAAATCGCCCGTCAGCGCCGCAAGAAGCTGACCGTCGTCCATAAGAACACGGTCTTCAAACTGGGCTGCGGTATGTTCGTCGAAGAATGCCACAAGGTCGCTGCCGAATTTCCCGATGTGACGGTGGATGAGGTCATCGTCGATACCTTTGCGATGCGTTTGGTGCGCGATCCGCAGACCTTCGACGTGGTTGTCACCACGAATATGTTCGGCGATATCCTTAGCGACGAAGCGGCTGGCCTGGTCGGCGGGCTTGGCATGGCGCCGGGTCTCTGTATCGGTGAAGGCGCCATCGCCATGGCGCAAGCCACCCATGGCTCAGCCCCCGATATTGCCGGGCGCGGCATCGCCAATCCTTATGCCATGATCGAATCGACGCGGATGCTGTTTGAATGGCTTGGCCATAACCGTGGCATCAAGGAAGCCGTCGCTGCCGCCGAGAGCATGAAGCAGGCGATCGCGGCTGCGCTCGCCAATCCGGCCAGTCGGACCAGCGATATTCGCGGCACCGGCGGCACCGCCGATATGACCAAGGCGATCGTGACAGCGTTGCAAGCCCGCTGAAAAGTACGCAAAGAAAAAGGCGGCATCCACTCGATGCCGCCTTTTTTTGTTTCCGGTTGTTCCTAGGGCTTGGGCTCCTGGCCGCTGAAGAAATGCCAGAAGGCATCGTAAACCAGATCCGGCTTCTGTTCCGCCGGGTAATGGCCGCTGGGGATGGCCCAGCCGCGCAGATCCGGTGCCCAGGGCTTCCAGGCTTCCAGCGGTTTGAAATGCCGGCCGCAATGACTGTTGCTGCCCCACATGATCAGAACGGGGCAATCGATCGTCCTCTTGCCGAAATCGGCGGTGTCCTGTGCAAGGTCGACCGACACCGTGGCGCGGTAATCCTCGCAGACGGCGTGAATCTGTTCCGGCGTGGTGCAGCGCTTGTATTCCGCCATCGCCTGCGGGGAAAAGATCTGCAGGCCGACGCCTTTTTTGTTCAGCTTATAGTCGATGTAATAGGCCAGGTCGGCGGTCAGCAGCCGCTCGGGAAAGGGCGCCTTCTGGGCCATGAAAAACCAGTGATAAGCTTCCAATCCCCAGCCCAAGGTTACATTGGTGAGGGCATGATGCGTCGGCACGATGTCGAGGGCGGCCAGGCGGGTGATGCGCTCCGGCCGGTCCAGCGCCATGCGGAAGGCCACCCGGGCGCCGCGATCATGGCCGGCGACGGCAAAACGGTCGAAGCCGAGCTGATCCATCACCTCGAAATTGTCCTGGCCCATGGTGCGGAAGGAATAACCGGAATGGTCTTCGCCGCCATCGGGCTTGGAACTGTCGCCATAGCCGCGCAGATCCGGCGTCACCACCGTGAAGCTCTGCGCCAGCGTCGGCGCAATGCGGTGCCAGCTGACATGGGTCAGTGGATTGCCATGCAGCAGCATAAGAGGCGGGCCGTCGCCACCGACACAGAGATTGATCTCGGCGCCGGCCGTTTTGATGCGTTGCCGGCGGAAACCCTGCATCAGTTCTTCGGTTTGGGGTTGCAGCGGTGGCATCGCCGCGGATTTTTGTTTTTCTAAGGTCGTGTTTGGTGGGGTTGGAGTGCTCATCTGTCGCCTCCCTCGATGACATTCCTAGCTTTGCCCAAAATTGCAGATTGTCAACGATTTTCTGTTGACTAAAATAAAGGCGAGGCGCAGATATCTGGGCCTGCGTTCCGATCTCTGCGCTCATACAGTGGGGAGCTGTCCATGAAAATCAAAGATATCCGCGCAAGTCTGCATAGTTTTTCCATCACGATTCCCTTGCTGGAGGGCCGCGTCGCGGGTTATGGCCGCGCCGAACAGACGCATTTCGTTTTCTGCGAAGTGGAGACGGATGATGGCATCGTCGGTTATGGCCTGACGGGGCATTTCCTGGCCCAATCGGTGATTGTCGCCTTGGAGCGCCACATCCTGCCGGTCGTGCGTGATTTGGATCCGCGCGATATCGAGCTCATTCACAAAACTGTGTGGGCAAAGCTCAATCCCCGCGCCATGACCGGCACGGTGCAGATGGCGCTATCTTGCCTTGATATCGCGCTCTGGGACATCCAGGGCAAGCAGGCCGGTCGCTCGATTGCCGCTTTGCTGGGCAATGCGCGCCGCGAGGTGCCTTGCTACGTGACCTTCGGCTTCCCGCAATATAATCGCGAGCAGCTTGCCGAAGCGGCGAAACTCCATATCGGCAACGGTTTCCGCGCCCTGAAATCAGTGGTCGCGGTGGATAAAGGTGGCTGGCGCGAAGATGCCAAGCGGACCCGTGTCATCCGCGATGCGATCGGCGACGACATCGATCTGATGATCGATGCAAACTATCTCTTCACACCGGTCGAGGCGAAGATGCTGTGTCGTGAGATCGAAGATCTCAACCTGACTTGGTTCGAAGAACCCTTGCAGCAGAACGATGCGCGCGCTTTGGCTGATCTGCGGCGCTCCACGCGTATTCCCCTGGCGGCGGGCCAGATGGAAGGGCATCGCTGGCGGTTGCGCGAGCTGGTGGAACACCATGCGGTCGACATCCTGCAGCCCAATGTCACCTATTGCGGCGGCTATACCGAGGCGCGCAAGGCGGCACATCTTGCGCAGACTTATAACCTGCCGATCGCGAATGGCGGCGGCTGGCCGCTCTTCAACATGCATCTCATGGCGGGCATGATGAATGGCTGGCTGATCGAATGGCATCTCGGCATGGTCGCGGTCGGTGAGACCTTGTTCACCGATGCGCCGGTGCCGGTCAATGGCATGCTCGCCATTCCGGACCGCCCGGGCCTTGGCTTGACACTGAACCGCGATGCCTGGCGCGACACCCGTGTCGCGCTTGACGCCTGATATCAACCGTGGCTATGCCGCTTCCCGGGGCTTGAGCACGGCAACCAGCCCCAGTACCACTTCACGGGCGTCGTCCTGGAATTTTTCCAGGCCGGCCGCCGTGAACACATCCTTGCCTTGATAGAGCAGCTTCTCCTTGCGGATGGTCGCATTTCTATGTTGCGGTGCGGCGTTGTAAGGCGAGGTGGTGAGATGCACCAGGCGATTGCGCAAATCGTTGATCGCCCCGATCTTGCCCAGAATGGGTTTGGGGAGCGCTTCCAAAGCGGCAACCGCATCGCGTTTGCGCAGCAGCGGCATCTCTTCCAGGATATGACCATAGAGGATCTTATGCGCCGGACTTGCCGCCCGTTTCTGGGTGAGGCGCAGATAAAGGCAACTCGCCAATAAGCCGTCAATCTGCGTATGCAGCCCGAACACCCGGCCGCGCACCAGCTCGACCGCCACGTGACGCAACCGCACCGAGCGCGATCCGGACGTCCAACTCGCGGCGTTCCAGAAATCGCTGCCGGTGATTTCGGCAATCCGCGCGACCTCTGAAAAGGCTTCACGTTCGATCTTGGTCAGTCCCGCAGGTGCGTCCATGGCCCGTCTCCGATCGTTGGATGTCCGACGCTGCCATTATCGGAAGGAACCGCACCTTTGGCACCCTCGAATATTGGCCGGCGAAACCGCGACCGAGACTCCAAGACGACACTGCATCCTCACTCACATAGGGAGGCGACCATCTCCAGCGTCTCCTGTGGCCGGCGTACAAAGGGATTTTCCTCGTCCCAGGCATAGCCGGCCAGGATGGAGGTCACCATCGACTTGATGCGATCATGGCCTGCCAGTTGAGCGGTGGCGGATTGATTGAAGATCACCCGCTGCAGCGAGCCCTCATACCAACCATTGACATAGGTGCGGAAGGTGTCGACGCCCTTCACCAGCGGCTTGCAGAACTCGGCATCCCAATTCGGCATTTCGCCGCGTAGCTGCCGGTCGACTGCCTTGGCGGCGAGAGAAGCCGATTTCAAGGCGATGGTCACACCGGAGGAAAAAACCGGGTCGAGGAATTCGCCGGCATTGCCCAGCAGCGCGTAACCCGGACCCACCAGGTTTTTCACCCGGCAGGCATAGCCGACGATCTCCCCACCGTCATTGACCGGCTCGGCTTTGGACAGCAATTGGTGCATCAATCCGCTCTCGGCGACCCAGGCCGCGAGACGGCTATTGCGATCGGCATTGCCGTTTCGCGCGGCCTGCAGATCGGCGATCTCGCCCACCACGCCGATCGAGCACAGGCCATCCGCCAAGGGAATCATCCAATACCAGACCGACGGTTTGTTGGGGTTGATACTGATGAGAATCTTGTTGCGGTCATAAGCCTGGGGCGGGATATGGTCGCGTACATGCCGGAACATCGCCATGCGCGGCGGGACGGCGACGGGGATCTCCAGATCGAGTAACCGTGCCAGCACGCGGCCGAAGCCGCTGGCATCCAGCACGAAACGCGCCTCGACCACCCGGTCGGCGCCGGTTTCATCCTGGACCGTCAAGCGTGGCTGTGTCGCATGCGGCTGCATCGCAGTGACGGTCTGGCCGAAATGCAGTTTGGCGCCCAGCCGGGCTGCACCGCGGGCCAGCACGTCATCGAAGATGTCGCGGCGCACCTGATAGGTGGTGCCCCAGCCCGGCGTGAATTTTTCCCGGAAATCGAATGCTGCCTCACGCGTGCCCCATTGAAACATGGCACCGTTCTTGTGCTGAAAACCGGTCTCGATCACATCACGCAGCAGACCGGCATCCTCCAGCCATTCCATGGCCTGGGGCAACAGGCTTTCGCCAATTGAGAATCGAGGGAAATGCGTGCGTTCGAAGATTTCGACCGACCAGCCCGCTTTGACGAGAAGAGCGGCAGCCACGGCGCCGGCCGGTCCGGCTCCAATAATTGCAACATCCGGCATTGTAACCCCCATGATGCCATTTCAGCCGCCATCGCAAATACGACAGCGGCCGGGAAGAACACAAATCCGGGGGCAAAGTTGCATCAAAGCGCCACGACGGCAAGCTGGAACAATGTCCTGTTTGCCACACCCGGCTTAGACGACATTCAATGCCTGCTCGATATCGGCCAACAAGTCATCCGGATCTTCGATGCCGATCGATAGGCGGATGGTGCCTTCGGTAATCCCCAATTCTTCGCGTTCCTGCGGCGCGATACCAGAATGCGTGGTGGAGGCGGGATGACAGACCAGCGATTCCGTGCCGCCCAGGCTGACCGCCAGCTTGATCAGCTGAAAGCGATTGAGGATGCGGAAGGCGAGGTCACGGCCGCCGCCTTTGATCGTGAAGGAGAAGGTCGAGCCGGGACTCTTGCATTGATGGGCAAAGAGCTTTCCCTCGGGCGAATCCGGCGGCAGAAAGCCGAGATAGTTGACATGCTCGATCATCGGATGCTGGCGCATATAATCGGCAATCAGTCGCGCCGATTGATTGGACCGTTCCATGCGCAGCCCCAATGTCTCCAGCGAGCGGCCGATCAGCCAGGAACTATGCGGATCCAGCTGGGTGCCGAGCAGGCCGCGCATCTTACGCACGGTCATGACGAGATCTTCGCGCCCGGCCACCGCGCCGGCAACCAGATCGCTATGCCCGGCCATGTATTTGGTGACGGAATAGGCGACGAGATCGGCGCCGAATTTCATGGCCGGCTGATAGATCGGCCCGAGAAACGTGTTGTCCACCACCAGGACCGGTCGATGGCCATCGCGCATACCGTGCTGGGCGCATTGACCGGCGACCAGGCCGATATCGACCAGTGTATTGGTGGGGTTTGCGGGTGTTTCGATCAGCACCATCCCCAGCGGGCCATGCCGAGATGCCTCGTTCAACGCCTCTGTAATGCCGCCAACGCTCATCCCGTCGGTCATCGGCACGACATGAATGCCAAGATTGGGAATGAGCGAGGCAAACATCGATGACGTGCCGCCATAGATCGGCTTGCTGATCACCACCGACATGCCGGGCTTCAGGAAGGCCAGCGCCACCGTGCCGATCGCCGACATGCCACTGGAAAAGACCAGCGCGTCGTCGGTGCCATCCAACAGCGCGATGCGATCCTCCAGCATCTCCAGATTGGGATTGTTGAAACGGGAATAGACCAAGCCGGAGGCTTCGTTATCGCCCGGCCGCACCCGACCCGAGGTTATGTCGAAGAATCGTGCGCCGTCCTCCGCGGTGGCGAAAACAAAAGTGGAGCTGAGAAATAAGGGCGGCTTGACCGCGCCTTCGGAGAGCTTCGGATCATAGCCGTAGCTCATCATCAGCGTTTGCGGACTCAGTTGATGCGTGCCGATCTGACGTTTGTGATAAAGCTGTTTGCGCTTCATACCGTCGCCTCGTTCTCGACCTCGATAACCGTTATCATATATGAATGCGGGCAGGATGGCTTGCCACATTGATCCTGCCGATGTGGCGACTTTGGCGATTTTTAGCGCGGATAACCCAGTTTGTAGAGAAATTTGCTAACGGCAGTCGAGTTGGGGATGATCATATATCCTGTGGTCTCGCGCCACTGTCCCAGATTGGGTTTGGCAGGATCAGTCGCTTGGCATAAAATAATCAACATTACGCAATTGCAATCCCACGCGGGCGTGGGGCGTCCTAGCGTGGTCGATCTTCTTATAGGAGGTCAGTCATGGCAATGACGATGAAAAACACCCATCCACAAGACTGGGCCAACCTGTTGCTTGCGGCCTGCCTTTTCATTTCACCTTGGGCCCTCGGCTATAGCAGTGATCAGACTCCAACCTGGAATGCCTGGGGCTGTGCCATCATCATCGCGCTGCTGGCGCTATCCGCCTTGAACTTCCTCAAAGAATGGGAGGAATGGCTGAATCTGATCGTCGGCGCCTGGGTGGTCATTGCGCCTTGGGCACTCGGTTTCACCATGAACTTCAGTGCATTCTGGGCGCATACCGTACTGGGCCTGCTGATTGCGGCCAGTGCCGCCTGGTCGATCTGGGATATTCGCCACCTGCCGCATGCCACGGCCTGATATCCGAAAGGCACTGCTGTCGCCGATCGTTTTTTGATGTTCATGGCGGCGGCAGATGCCGATCGGCGTCATGGCGTTCTGCGTGAGAGAGTGGCAGGCATAAGTGGCTCGCAACAATGCCTTAGCTCGTTAATTCGCAGCGGCCTGCCGCGGTGAAGGTGAAGGCGGCCTGTATCGCCCGTCACATTTCGTGATCTTTGGTGTTTTCTCCCGCACGACAATGCTCTATCCGCATGCCTCGGGGCAGTGAACCGGCGCGTCGATGCCAGCTTATGCAGGTTTCATTCGGGGGAATTCTAGATGCTGAGATCGAGATTGATACTGGCCGGCTTGATTGCTGTCGCAGCAATGTCCGCCAGCGATGCGGCGGCTGAAGCGCTTGTCGAGCGCGGTCAATATCTGGCGCATATCATGGATTGCGGCGGCTGCCACAATACCGGTGCGTTCACGCCGGCTCCCAATCTGGATACGCCGTTGGCCGGCTCCGATATCGGCTTCGAGGTGCCGGGGCTTGGCGTCTTCTACCCACCCAATCTGACGCCGGATGCTGAGACCGGCCTTGGAAAGTGGAGCGATGCCGAAATCATCGCCGCCATCACAACAGGTCTGCGGCCGAATGGGCGCGCTTTGGCGCCAGCCATGCCTTGGATGTCGTATAGCCATCTCAATCGCGAAGACGCGAAGGCTCTCGTCGCTTTTCTGCGCTCGCTGCCGCCTGTGGCACATAAAGTACCTGGCCCTTTCGGGCCATCTGAAAAGGCAAACTCACCCTATATGACGGTCGCTGCACCAAACTGAGGCGGCTTCAACAGAAGCCCGGCACGGCGCCACTTGCCGTGCCGGGTTTTCTTACCCTCGCTCCAATCCATATCGCCGGATCTTCCGATGCAATGTCGCCCGCGATACATCGAGCAGCACCGCCGTCGCTGTGACGTTCCAGCCGGTGCGGTCCAGTGCGACCCGGATCATGCGAGCTTCGGTGGCGGCACGGGCCGAGCCTGGTACCGGATCGTCGTCCTTGTGCGCGGGCATTGACTGGAACATTGGCGGCAGGTGTCGTGGTAACAATGTGCAACTCGTGTTCGCCCCGGAACTATCCGTCAGGGCGATGGCGAAGCGTAATGCATGGCGCAGCTCGCGCAGATTGCCGGGCCAATAGTAAGCCAGCAGCACCTGCATCGTCTCGGCACTTGCTGTCATGCGGCATCCCGCCTGTGCTGCCTCTTCAGCGATCATCCGGTCGATCAGGATCGCACGGTCAGTTCGCTGGCGCAAAGCGGGCAGGCTGAGCGTCGCGCCGCTCAGGCGGTAGAACAGGTCTTCGCGGAACTGACCGTTCCGCACCCGCGCCGGCAGGTCATGCAAGGTGGCGGAGATGACGGCGACATCGAGCGCCACCGGCTTGACGGCGCCGACCGGCGTGAATTCGCGTTCGGAGAGGACCTGCAGCAATCGGGTCTGGAGCGCCAGCGGCATGTCGCCGACCTCATCCAGGAACAAGGTGCCGCCATTAGCCTCCATCAGACGGCCCTTGAAGCCGCTGGTGGCAGCACCGGTGAAGGCGCCGGGCCGGTAGCCGAATAATTCGCTTTCGATCAGCTCCTGCGGGATCGCCGCGCAATTCACCGTGACGAATGGCCATCCGGCCCGCGTGCTGGCCTGATGCAAGGCCTTGGCGAACAGGCCCTTGCCGCTGCCGGTTTCGCCGTGCAGCAGGATCGGCAGGCCGCGATCCACCACGCGTCTGGCGATGTCGACATTGGCCAGCATCGCCGGATCGGCGCCGGCCAATGCATCGAGATCGTAATCCAGCACATCTCGGAGCCCTACACCCTCTGCCGACCTGCCGGCGGAAACATGATTGCGAGCAGCAAAGCTGCCGGCGAGTCGGCCGAGCGGCCGATGACCAGCCGGTCTGTTTCCATCCGGGCGCACAATCGCGCGCCGCCGGCGCGGTTCTTCAAGCCGGGCATAGAAGGGCGACCCATGCGGCCTTTGGATGCTCAAAACACTTTCCGCTGCCAGGAGACTTTCCAGCTTCAGGCCCAGCATTTGCTCGATCGGCCGGCCGATCAGGTTGTCTTTCTTGTGTCCGTCATCCCCATTTATGGCCGTCGCATGCTGCAGCCATTGTCCCGCATGGCTGCCCACCTGGACGATGCGACCTGCCTCATCTACAGCGAGGCGCACCTCGGTTGCCATGTCGGCGAAATCGCCGCAGCGTGACAGGCGCAGGATGGCATGGGCCGCATGGCGGTGAGCGAAATAGAGGTTCTCGATGCGCCGCGTTGCCGCACCGACGATTTCCCGCATGATCGCCTGGCTGCTGTGATCAGCAGGTCGCGCGGTGGAGACATCGAGGATGCCGATGAGGTCGCCTTCGGCGCCGAAGAGCGGCGCCACCGTGCAGGTGAGGGCGGTGTTGCGCGTCGAGAAGTGATCGCCCATCACAACCGAGAGCGGCCGGTGCTCCTGCAGGCAGGTACCCACCCCATTGGTCCCCTGATCCATTTCCGCCCAGATCGAGCCGAGATAAAGCCCGGTGCTGCGCGCATCCTTCAAGAGCGCATCGGGGCAGCGGAAATCGACGGCAATTCCTTTGGTGTCGGTCAGCAGCACGATGTAGTCGCTCTGTCCGATGCGGGCGAAGAGGCGGTCGATCTCGCCGCGCGCGATGCCGATCAGATCGGCGATCGGCGCCCGGAAATCCTTGAGTTCCGTCTGGGTCAGAATTGTCGGCGGCGGGGTGCGATGCGGCTCCAGGCCGTATTTCGCGACGCAACGTTGCCAGCTCCGTGTGATCAGCGGCGTGCCGGCGGCCGCGGCCAGCTCGTTACTGCGCGTGGATGCCAATATCCGATCGATATGGGCGATCTCGGACATGATGCACTCCTCCCCGGGTCCTACAGGATGCAAGTGCCGGCCTTCTGGGGGCAGCTCCAAGCAATGCTGCAGGTGTGCGTTCGTTACGCCAGCGCGGTATCGGCACCGGCGGATATCTGAGAGGTATCCCGGCGCTCTTCATGGCAGCCAGTCTTGCACAAAGCCGCGGTCGCATAAAGCCGCTCTCGCCTGTCACGCGCGTGGCTGTCGCATTTGCTACACCGACGCTTGCGACACTGTCTCATCGGAGACGAGAGTCAAGCTGTAACCTCTTGATTCAGCTTATGCCGTCATTCGGCACGATCCTTGCTGTATAGCCGTGGAGCGCCGCAAAGAAAGGTGCGCACCGTCAGTCAGAGGGGAGGAACATGCAACACAGCCGAGACTTTCTGCTCGACAGCTATCGCCGCATGGCGACGATCCGCGTTTTTGAGGATCGCGTGCATGACGAATTCGCCGGCGGCAAGATACCGGGTTTCGTCCATCTCTATGCCGGCGAGGAGGCTTCCGCCGTCGGCATCTGCTCGCAACTCGATCAGCGCGACGCCATCGCCTCGACCCATCGCGGTCACGGCCATTGCATCGCCAAGGGCTGCGATGTCGGCGGGATGATGAAGGAAATCTATGGACGCCGCGGTGGCCTCTGCGGCGGCAAAGGCGGTTCCATGCATATCGCCGATCTCAGCCAGGGGATGCTGGGTGCCAATGGCATCGTCGGCGGCGGTCCACCGCTGATCTGTGGCGCTGCGCTGACGGCGAAATATCTGAAAACCGGTGGCGTCGCTGTTGCCTTTGTCGGCGACGGTGCCTCGAACCAGGGCACCACGCTGGAATCCTATAACCTCGCCAAGGTCTGGAACCTGCCGGTGATCTTCGTCGTCGAGGATAACGGCTACGCGGAATCCACCGCCAGTGCCTGGTCGGTCGGCGGCAGCCAGACCGGCCGCGCCACCGGTTTCGGTATTCCGTCGGCGGAGGCGGACGGTTTCGATTTCTTTGCCGTCCATGACGCCGTCCGCGACATGATCGAGCGCGCGCGCAAAGGCGGGGGACCGTCGCTGCTGCATGTCAGGCTGATGCGCTTCTATGGTCATTTCGAGGGCGATGCCATGACCTATCGCGCCCAGGGCGAGGTGGCGAAATTGCGCGAGGAGCGGGATTCCCTGAAAATCTTCCGTGGCAAGGTGATATCAGCCGGACTTCTGGAAAAATCCGAACTCGATACCGTCGATCAGGAGGTGAACAAGCTGATCGATGACTCGGTGCGGGCGGCGGAAGAAGACGTCTTCCCCACGCCGGCCGATCTCCTGACCGATGTCTATCTGCGTTATTGAGGGGGGATGCGATGCCGAAGAAGACTTATCGTCAGGCGATCAATGAAGCCATTGCCGGTGAAATGCGTCGCGATCCCCGGGTGATCGTGATGGGCGAGGACAATGCCGGAGGCATGGGTGCACCGGGCGAGGATGATGCCTGGGGTGGCGTGCTCGGCGTCACCAAGGGACTGCAGCCGGAATTCGGCCGCGACCGCGTGCTGGATACGCCGATCACCGAAAGCGCGTTCATCGGTGCCGCGGCAGGGGCGGCGGCAACCGGTTTGCGGCCGATCGCGGAATTGATGTTTGTCGATTTCATGGGGGTCTGTTTCGACCAGATCTTCAATCAGGCGGCCAAGTTCCGCTACATGTTCGGCGGCAAGGCGGTGACGCCGCTGGTGATCCGCACCATGTATGGAGCCGGGTTTCGCGCGGCGTCCCAGCACAGCCAATGCCTCTATCCGATCTTCACCCATATCCCGGGCTTGAAGGTGGTACTGCCCTCATCACCCTATGAGGCAAAGGGGCTGATGCTGCAGGCGATCCGCGACGACGATCCGGTCATCTTCTTCGAACACAAAGTCATGTATGACGACACCGGCGATGTGCCGGATGAGGCGTATACCATCCCCTTCGGCGAGGCGAATGTCACCCGTGACGGCGGCGATGTCACCGTCGTCGCTTTCGGCCGCATGGTGACTTTCGCGAACCAAGCCGCCGATGAGTTGAAGCGGGACGGGATCAACGTCACGGTGATCGATCCCCGCACGACCTCGCCGCTGGATACCGAAACGATCCTCGACAGCGTTGCCGAGACCGGCCGGCTGGTGGTGGTCGATGAGGCGCATCCCCGTTGTTCCATGGCGGCGGATATCGCCCGCCTCGTGGCAGAAGAGGCTTTCGACGACCTGAAGGCATCCATCAAGACGGTGACGCCGCCCCATACGCCGGTGCCCTTCTCGCCGGTGCTGGAAGATCTCTATGTGCCCAGCCCGGCCAAGATCCGTGAGGCGGTCCGCGCCGTGATGGGCAAGAGCTGATTTGGAACAGGTGATCCGATGACCGAGATTCAATCCATCGTCATGCCGAAATGGGGCCTCGCCATGGAGGAGGGCACCCTCAATAGCTGGATGATCGCCGAGGGGGCGGAGATCAAGAAGGGTCAGGAGATCGCCGAGATCGAGACCACCAAGATCACCAATGTCTTCGAAAGCCCCGCGAGTGGTCACTTGCGGCGGATGGTGGCGCAGCCCGGCGACGTCCTCCCCGTCGGCTCGCTGCTTGCCGTCCTCGCGCCGGCCTCCGTGCCCGATGCCGAGATCGAGGAATTCATCGGCGGTTTCGTGGTCGAGGCGGAGGCCGGCGCGGAAGAAGGAGGCGGTATCGCCGAACATCGTCTGGAACGCGATGGCCGACCATTGAGCTATAAAGCAGCCGGCGCGGATCGAGAGGGGACGCCGGTACTGCTGATCCACGGTTTCGGCGGGGATTCCGACAATTGGCTTTTCAATATCGATGCCCTGGCCCAGCATCGGCCGGTCTATGCCCTCGATCTGCCGGGGCATGGCAAGTCGTCAAAGCAGCTTGAGCGCGGCGATCTCGATGAGCTGGCCGATGCTGCTCTCGCCGTCCTTGACGCCACCGACAGCACCAAGGCCCATCTTGTCGGGCACTCGGTCGGTGCTGCCGTGGCCTTGCGTCTCCTCGAACGCCATCCCAGTCGCGTCGCCTCGATTTCGGGCCTTGCCCCCGGCGGCCTCGGGGACACGGTAAATGATCAATATATCCAGGGATTCGTGGCTGCCGAAAAGCGAAAGGACGTCAAAGCCATCCTGCAGATGTTGTTCGCCGATCCCTCGCTTGTTTCAGCCGCGATGATCGAGGGCATCCAGCGTTTCAAGCGTCTGGAAGGCACGCGTGAGGCACTGGAAACCATCGCGCGCAATGTCTTGCCCGATGGGCGGCAATCGCGGAACTTGCTGAATGTCGTCGGGGCATCCAGCGCCCCAACTCTCGTCATTTGGGGCGACAAGGACCTCATTCTTGATCCTCGGCAAGCTGACGGTCTGCCCGCTTCGGTGACCGTGGTCCGGCTTCCAAATGTCGGCCATATGCCGCAAATGGAAGCAGCCGGCGCCGTGAATGAAAGGCTGATTGCGCATTTTGCTGCCGCAGGCTGCTGACATCCGCAACAGTTTATCCCGAAAGCAAGGAGACGATCGATGCCCGTCGATTTGAAGGGACGTTCTATTATCGTCACCGGCGCAGGCCGTGGCATTGGCGAAGCGATTGCCCGCGGCCTGGCGGCGGACGGTGCAAGGCTCGTCATCGCTGATATCGATGAGAAGAGTGCCAGAACCGTGGCAACGAGCATCAATGCGGGCGGCGGCCAGGCGATCGGGCTGAGTGTGGATGTGGCGCGTCGCGACAGCGTCCAGGCGATGGTCAAGGCGACGATTGCCGCCTTCGGTCGTCTGGACGTCATCTTCAACAATGCCGGCATTGCGCAGACGCGTCCCTTCCTGTCGATCACCGAAGAGGACTGGCATCGGGTGATGAATGTGAATGGGCTTGGCGTTCTCATCTGCATGCAGGAGGCGGCGAAGCAGATGATTGCGCAAGGCGGTGGCGGCAAGATCGTCAACACCGCCTCGATTGCCGGCAAGCAGGGCTATGAACCGCTGGCCCATTATTGCGCCAGTAAATTTGGTGTCGTCGCTTTGACCCAGGCGGCGGCACGCGCTTTTGGCGTGCATAAGATCAATGTCAATGCCATCTGTCCGGGCGTGGTTGCGACGGAAATGTGGAAAGTGATCGATCGCGGTTTCAAGGATGAGGGCCTGACCACGCGCGACAACGAGGCCTTCGAAAATTTCTCCTCGACGATCCTGCTCGGCCGGCCATCGAAAGCGGAAGACCTGGTGGGGGTGTCCCGTTTCCTGGCATCATCGGATTCCGATTACATGACGGGGCAATCCCTTGTGGTCGATGGTGGCATGGTCCTGGTTTAGCCCCGGCCGATGACGCTGGAAGCCGTTTCACCAGCGTATGGAAACTGTTATGTTTTTCGAGTGTTATCTCCCTGATCGGAATGATTAGGAGATTATTCAATGACGCTGCAATTTTCCCGTGAAGACCCGGTTTACGATGAGGCGAGCGAAATGGTTCGTTTCTTGGCCAGAGACGGGCAGACGCAGTTGACCTTTGCCGTTACCCGCGTGGCATTGGAGGAACTGGTTGACGATCCGAAATTGGATCCCTCGGATATCGAACATGTCTTTCGTGAGAATCGCGCCTTGATCGAGCAGAAGGCCGTGGCACTCTGGGAAGCGGTGAAGACCGAGAACGAACGACGTGGCACCGCACCCAGCACGATTGATCCGCATGTCTTGGCATCGTTGTTGTAATTGCGATGAACTATACCAGCTTGCATAGTTTCCTCACGGCACTCACCGGCGTCGTCAGCACTTTACGGCCGGTAACCTGCGCAATTTCCGTAGCGGCGCGCGCGAGCGAGAACTGTCCGAGCACCAGGGCGTCCAGATCGCGCATTTCCCCGGCCGCGGCAGCGACCAGGGCATCGTGACGGGCACCGTCACCAGCCTTCAAGGCCGCCAGCGCCCCATCGACGAAACGGGCATCGAGTTTGAGCGGAACGCCGCGTTCCGCCGCCATGCCGCGCAGTTCCGCCGTCAATGCTGGAAGCGAAGGGGCGAAGGTAACCAGCAGACCGATCCGGTCGCCGCTGGCCAGGGCCTCTTCGAAGGCGGCCTCATTCGGTCGCAAGACCGGAATTGACAGGTCGGACTTTACCGCGTCAATCGCCGGCTGGAAGGCGGAGCAGGTGAAGAGAATGCCTGCCGTCTTGCCGCCCTCGCCGGACAAGTTGGCAGCATAGCGCGCCAGCAGCAGGAACCGCGCCCGCATGATTACGGTGACCGAGCCGTCTAAGGCAAGATCTGGCGCAAGCGAGCTGTCGAGAAGATCGAAGTATCGGGCTTCCGGCCAATCGCTGGCAAAGGCCTGATGGATCGGTGCGATCGATTCCGCCAAGGCATGGATCAGCATGATGCGTGGTGCGGTCATGGCCGTGCACGCAATCGCAGAATCGCCATCAACTGCCGGTCGCGCTCGGCTTCAAGCTCTGCCACGGAACGCCCCGCAGCCTCCGCCTCAATGCCGGCGATGAGCTTATCGCATGTTTCCGGCGACAGCTGCGGCGCGCCAAGCGTCGACCAGCGTCTTTCCTGGCTGGGCCCCAGATGCCTGAGATAGTGTTCGATGCCGCCTGTACCGCCACCCAGATGATAGCCCATATGGGCCCCGACGACCGACCAGCGCAGGCCGGGCCCATGAACGAGCGCGCGGTCGACATCGGCAACATCCGCGATTCCTTCGGCGACGATGCTGACGGCCTCTCGCCAGAGCGCCGACGACAACCGGCCGGCGATATGTCCGGGCGCTTCCCGCTTCAGGCGGACAGGTATCCGGTCGAGGCGGCGATAAAATTCATCCGCCCGATCGAGCAACGCCGGGTTCGGTGCGTATAGTTCAACCAGTGGCATGAGATGCGGCGGATTGAAAGGATGGGCAAGCAGGAAGCGATCAGGCCGGATCATGTCACGGGCGAGATCCGACCAGAGCAGGGACGAAGTGCTGGCGGCAAGAATTGTCGCTGCTGGCGTCGCCAGCTCGATCTCGCGGTACAGCGCTATCTTGGTGTCGATCGATTCCGGTGCATTCTCTTGAATCCAATCGGCTTCGCTGACAGCTTCAGCCAGGGATGCGGCAAGAGTCACACTCCCCGTCTCGGTATGGCCAAGTTCCGTTAACTGCCTTACCGCCGTTTCGACCCGCCGCGGAAAACTGCGACGGGCGTCCTCATCCGGATCCCAGGCGATGACGCGGGCGCCGCCAGCTTTCGTAAAGAGCGCGGCCCAGCTTGCGCCGATCAGGCCGCATCCAATGACTGCTATCGTGAAATGCTTCCCAACCGCCATTCTCCTGAACCTTTCACTGTCTCCAATAAGGCACATCTGCAGCATATCGCCGCTACCGGTGCGGTGCCGGACTATTCGGGACTCTGAGCCGTCGCCGGCAGGTGTAGCGGCCTCTTCACAATACCGTCAACACGTACACTCACTGGCGTTGCTTCCCGGGCATGTCTTCTATGCTTCGAAATTGATCGCTTTGCCTCGACGCAGTTCGGTCCTTTTGCCTACGATAGCCACGACCCATCATATGAGCAATGACAGTGGCGCTCGCCGGATTTTCTTTGAATGACAGGAGCATGAATGATGGAACTGGGAATTGTCGGACTTGGCCGTATGGGCGGCAATATCGCGCGTCGGCTTATGCGGGATGGCCACAAGACGGTTGTCTATGATCGCGATTCGGCTGCGGTCGGGAAGGTTGCCGTGGATGGCGCCGCCGGAGCTGACAATCTCAAAGCACTGGTGGCAAAACTGGCAAAACCCCGAGCGGTTTGGGTGATGTTGCCGGCAGGTCACCCCACCGAAGACACGATCCAGGTTCTGGCAGGACTGCTTGATCCGGACGATGTCATCATCGATGGCGGCAACAGTTTCTATAAGGACGATATCCGTCGCGCCAAGGGGTTGGCCGAGAAGAAACTGCATTACGTCGATGTCGGCACATCGGGCGGCGTCTGGGGCCTGGAGCGCGGTTATTGCATGATGATCGGGGGCGAGGCCGCGATCGTCGAGCGGCTGGATCCGATCTTCGCGACGCTGGCGCCTGGCCAGGGAACGATTGAACGCACGCAAGGCCGTGACGCCGTCGATACGCGGGCGGAACGCGGCTATATCCATGCGGGATCGGTTGGTGCCGGCCATTTTGTGAAGATGGTCCATAACGGTATCGAATATGGCTTGATGCAAGCCTATGCCGAAGGCTTCGATATCCTTAAGGCAAAGGCTTCGGATGCTTTGCCTGAAGATGAGCGGTTCGATATCAACCTTGCCGATGTTGCTGAAGTCTGGCGGCGCGGCAGCGTGGTTTCATCCTGGCTCCTCGATCTCACCGCGCAAGCGCTGGCGCGCGACGTCAATCTCGAGAACTATACCGGCGCTGTCGCCGATAGCGGTGAGGGCCGATGGACGATCGAAGCGGCCATTGAAGAGGCCGTGCCGACACCGGTACTGGCATCCGCCCTCTTTGCCAGGTTCCGGTCGCGCGAACAGAACACCTATGCTGACCGTCTTTTGTCGGCGATGCGATTCGGCTTCGGCGGCCATGTAGAGATTCCACAGTAACAGCAGTCTGGGCGCATGGAACGGCTGGCCGGAAAACAGCCTATTCGGCTGACTTCCGTCCCGCCGGCCAGTCCGGCGGCGCGAATTGACCCGTTAACGAATTGTCTTCCATCGCCATTTCTCGATTGCAGCTGAGATCTTGCCGTCAATCTGCCCTTAATCTTTGCAAAATATTCTCCTGATATTAGCAAGCCGATAATTGATAGGGGCCGGCAGCAATTTGACTAGTGGGCATATGGTCCAGGGCGAGACAACCAGTTTCAAGAAAGTACTCTTGGCCGATGATCATATTATGGTCATCGACGCGCTTTCGGCTTACTTCAAACGGCAGGCGCCACAGGCGGAAGTGCTGATCGCCACGACGATCGGTGGGGCGCGTCAGATCCTTATCAACAATCCGGATTGCGAGATCGCCGTCCTCGACTACGTGATGCCCGGGGTTGCCGGCCTGACAACATTTCAGGAAATTGTGCAAGAGTTTCCCAATGTCAAGTTTGTCGTTCTCTCGGGTTTCGTGGAAGACGAACTGGTTAAGTCGCTCATTGGCGTGGGCATACAGGGCGTATTGCCAAAGACCATGGCGAGTTTCGCCCTGATGAGTGCCCTTAATCTGGTGATATCGGGCGAGAAATACGTGCCCTGGCAGCTTCAGCAACCATCAGCTATCGGCGCGACCTGCAATAGGGCGATCGATGAGATGAATCTGACGCGGCGCGAGCGTGAAATTCTCGCTTGCGTCAAGCAAGGCATGACCAATAAGGAAATCGGCCGCTCGCTTGATCTCCAGGAAGTGACGATCAAGCTTCATATCGGTTCGCTCTGTCGCAAATACGGCGTCACGAACCGGACCCAATTGGCAGTCAAGTCTCTTGGCCAAGGGTCTATCTGATCAGATCATCGTCAGTGCGCTGTTCCGATCAGGCTGCTCACCGTCTCCAGTAAAACGGTTGGGAGGATGGGCTTGGTCAATGTCACCGTTGCGCCGAATTCCGTGGCAACCGGCAGGTAATCAGCGCAAATCATCGGCGTACCGCCGGAAATTGCGATGATCGGCAAGGCCGGATCAGACTGTCGTGCGGTGCGGATGACCTCCAGCCCGTCATTTCCCGGCATGAAGATGTCGGTGATGATCATGTCAGGCTTGCGGTGCAGGAATCTAACGATCCCTTCGCGACCGTTTTCTGCGATCGTCACCCCGAAGCCCGCACGCGACAAAGCGACTTTGAGGAAACACCGAACCTCAGGCTGATCTTCTATGACAAGAATCTGTTTCATCATGTCGTCTTTCCAATTGATGGCTTGGTCAGAATATCGCGTCTCGGGATCTTGTGCATTCCTGCATCGGTATATGGTCGGGGCGGATATCGAGCGTTTTGCCCATACCTCCGTATAGGTCTTCCACGATAGCGCGCGGTTCCGTTTAATATGAGTCCACTGCCGCCCGGGTGGATAATGCGGCTTGCACTTGGCACGCAACATCCGTCAGCCTGAATGGCTTCGGCAACAATGCATCTATGCCGGCATTTTGAAGCATTCTCTCTGTCACCATCTCCGACCGGCCCGTGGTCAGAATGATCGGGCCTCGAAAACCGGCAGCACGGGCGGAGACAGCTAAGTCGAAGCCATTTATCCCCGGCATCGTCATATCTGTGATGATCAGATCAAACGCCGTCGGCTCCTCTTCCAACGCCGACTTCGCCGCTGTCGAATCGCCGCAGAGGACGGCGTCGCAGTCGAAACGCTCAAAAATCTTCTGCAGCACATTGCCGACGGGCAGATCGTCGTCAACGATCAGCGCACGAATGCCGGAAAGGATGAAGGTAGCGTGGCCGTCGCTGCGATCCTGCAATGCTGGCGCGATATCGCGCTGGACGGGAAGGTAAACATGGAAGGTGGTTCCGTGCCCAAGTGTCGTATCGACGGAAATCGCGCCAAAATGCGATTTTACGATGCCGATTACTGAAGCAAGCCCAAGACCGGTGCCCTTGCTCTGACCCTTGGTCGTAAAGAACGGGTCAAACATGCGCTCCATCACGTGGTAAGGGATGCCGCATCCGGTATCAGATACGCAAATGCGAATATACTCGCCTGGCATACGGAGAATGCCGATCCAGGCTTTACTTGCTGTCGGGCTTAGCTGGACGATACGAATAGGGGTTCCGCCATCATCTCCCCGCGATGTGTCCTTCAGACCATCGGCACAGCCGCCATCTATGTTCACCACCGCCACATCCAGATTGACGGACCCCTTGCCACCCTCGATCGCGTCGCTCGAGTTCACGACGAGATTCATGATGACCTGAGCTATCTGCGTGGCATTGCCGCGTATCAAGGGGAGTTCTTCAGAGAAGTTTGCGGCGAAGCAACCTTTATCTGGAAGAGCCGATTGCAGCATCGCGACGGTTTCACGGAGAAGTTCACGCAAGTCGACAGATGTCTGCTTTTCTGACTCGGCGCGGCTGAAGCTCAGAATGCGCTGGACCAGGTCCTTTCCGCGTTCTGCTGCGGAGGTTATCTGGATCGCAAATTCCCGCTGTTCGGATCTCTCCTGTAAATCATCCTTGAGAAGATAGGCAAAGCCCGTGACCGCCGCCAGGATGTTATTGAAATCATGTGCAATGCCGCCAGCCAGCCGACCGATAGCCTCCATTTTTTGCGACCGATGGAATTGCTCACGTAAGATCTCGTTCTGGTGCTGTGCGTTGCGTTTTTCAGTGACATCACGGACGAGGATGACATTGCCCCCATCGTCCCGGCGCGTGATGGACATGTCCCAATATTGCACGTCACATGTGCCGCGGGCGATCGCTACCTCGATGGTACATGAATCAACGCCATCGGGGTTCAGCTCGGTACGGCCGATCGAGGGAACATCGGTCCAGAATCTGCCCAAAATGGCCTCGGGGGAAAGGACGCCGAGCAATTTGGCAAGGGACAAGTTGGCGAATTCGACATAGCCATCCGGGGAGATCAGCGCTATGCCATCGTGAGAGGCTTCGATAGCGCGTACGCGCGCGGCCAGATACTGTGCCGCCTGCAGGCTTTCATCATTCAGGCGCTCGATGCGCCTGAGCTGAATCAATCCGATAAAAATAAGAATAAGGCCGGTGGATAAGGCGACGGCAAAGATGATGAAGGTCATGTCCAGACGGCTATAGAGCTTTGTTCGTTGATAGAGCCGCTGATCTTGTATCAATACCTTTTGCGCCATGTTCGAAATCGGGATATCAAATGCATCCAGTCTGGCGATGAATGAACTCATCGCGTTGGCGTCGCCCGGCCGAACGCCTTGAAGCTTCTCGTCGAGCCCAGGCAGTGCGAAATCGATTATCGCCGCGGTTTGCCGAACGATGTCGATATCTCGAACGCCCTCGGCTTCTTGCGAATTGGTAATCAGAGGTATCCGACTCCAGAACAGATCGAATTGCAGTTTGACCCGGTCGAGATTCTCTTTTGTCGGAGTCGCCCTGAATATCTCTGCATGGAGAAGGGTCCTAAGATACTCGGTCTGAACCTCGGCAACCATCCAGGTTCCCGTGCGATAGGTATGGAAGAGGGCTTCACGTTCCGCGCTTAAGCGTATCGCAGAAACTGCACCGGCCGCGGTAAAGAGGCCGGCCGCCAGAAACAGAAAGGTCCGCAGTCGCAATCGGCTGATACGCCTGCCTGCCATCATGTCACCCAAGCTGGACGCGTTGAAGCGGCTACTGGATTGTCATTGCCTTCAACTGCCAAATCATCTTGGCATGAATGTCGGGCACATCGAGGCTGGGGTGATCCGTCAGTGGGTAAATCACCCAAAGAGGCCCTTTATCCCGTACCGACATCGGTTTGTCATCGAAGGCGTAGGCAATGATCACATCCGTATCCATCGTCTCTGCCACGGGTATGGTGACCATGTAGTTGTTCAGCGCAATTGCCTCAATTGTGGTTCCCGTTGCACCTGCCGCGCGCAAGAGATCACGTATCCGCACGCCCGTCAGCTTCTGGATTCCGTCATACCACGGTGTGCCGGTTTTGACGTCGATGGCCGGCATGCCCTTCAACATCGCAAGATCGAATTGCGCGTGGCCTTCCGTTGTATTGCTGTTCTGCAGGTTGCCCGACAGGTCCAGAATGACATTCCCCACTGGCTTGGGCAGGGATCCGTCCGCTTGAACCTGGGTAAATGCGCCAGCGACGATCAGAAATATCGCCGAGATCAGGAAGCGTGATGTCATTGTCGTCGCTCCAGTTGGATCAGATATGTATCCATACGAGTCTGAAGCGCGGTTTCCAATCAAGCAGCGGTACATGGACGCCTATACCGAAGTATAGGTTCATAGCGCGAAGGCTTCGCCAGACCGTTAACGTTTAGAGCCGAATCGGCAAGGAAATGGGAAAGCCATCCGCCGAAATCCTTCAGCGTCGTCCGAATCTCGTGCCGGGCGTTCCGGCGATATCGACGCGAAACGAGATGAGACGGCCTGGCTCGGCCTGGCCGAGGGGATCGGATGTCAGCGACGTCACATAGAGCGTTTTCAGATCGGCGCCGCCAAAGCAGGGCATGGAGGGAGCCGCGACCGGTAAAATGATCTTCTCGACGATCCGGCCATCTGGCGAAAGACGATTGAGGCATCCCGCCGAGACGCCTGCGCTCCAGTAAAAACCTTCGCAATCCATCGCGGCCCCGTCGGGGCGGCCTTCCTGCTCGGTCATCGTACAGAGCGTCCGGCCGTTGGCGATGCTGCCGCTCTCGAGGTTGTAGTCGAAAACCTGGACGAACTTGCCGCGGCTATCGGAATGATACAGGAGCCGGCCGTTTGGACTCCAGGCCAGCCCGTTTGATGTATAGAGACCTTCGAGAATGCGCAGACACGTGCCGTCATGATCGACACGGTAAAGCGATCCCTCGGGCCGCCGGACGGCGCTTTCGTTCATGCTGCCGACCCAGAACCGGCCATCCGGCCCGACCTTGCCGTCATTGAGGCGGTTTTCCGGCCGTCCGGCCTCGGGATGGGCGATCAGCTCCAAGCGCTCGGTCGCCAGATCGAAGAAGTGGAGACCGCTTCGGAGCGAGACGATCGCGCGCCCGTCAAGGCAGAGGCCGAAGCTCCCGATCGTGTCAGGCATGGTCCAGCGATTGAGCTTGCCTGTTGCGGGGTCAAGTCGCAGCAGCGCCGGCGCATGCATATCGACGAAGTAGAGAGCCTGTTCCTGCTCGTCCCAATAAGGTGCTTCGCCGCCCTGCAAGGGGCAGTCGATCTCATCATAGTCGCTGATATGCCGCAGCATCGGCTCGGGGTTATCGATAGGGGGCATCGACCGTCTCAGCTTTGATGGACTTGGGATGGAACCGACATGATGCGGCGCGCCGGATGCGTCGAGGCAGGCGCGCGCCCGGCAGTTAGCGGGTTTTGCGGGTGGAGTCGTCGAGATCGATGACGGCCGCGGCATTTGCCAGACTCGTCGCCAGCGAATTGACCGTGCCGGTTCGCAGGGCAGCCAGGATGATGGCGGTCTTCGTGCCCTCGCTGGCGATCGCCACGACATTGGGGATCGAGCGTAGCTCCGACATCGTCAAACCGATCACGCGTCCTTCCATGCCGCCTGAAGGACGGCCTTCAATGTCGATGAGATCGTGGCCCATCATATCGCCGACCGTCCCTCTAACACGGGCACTGGTCATTTCCTGGGATGAAAACCAGCCCATGCGAATGAGATTGCTGTCTTCACTGAGGTCGCCCAGGCCGATCAGCGCAATATCGGCACGTCTGGCGCGATCCAATGTTCCCTTGACGGTCTCGTTGTTGATGAGCTCTTCCCGCAACCGGCTGTTGCTGACCAAGGCCGGCGCGTAGAGCGTCTCGCTGCGGCCGCCGAAACGCGTCGCGAGCCGGCGGGCGATGTGATCCGCATTGATGGTCTCGCCGCCACGAACGGAGCCGCCCAGGGCGGATGCGAAGACGACATTTCGAGGCCGCGGCGTACCGAAAGCTTCCGTGATGGCGCTCACATTCCGTCCCATGCCGACAGCGACGATCATGTCGTCGACCAGAACGTTGTCCAGATGATTGGCAACGAGAGAGGCAACGGCCGCGCGCTGCGTCGCCGGATTCGGATGGTCGATGGCGGCGAACAGCCGGTTCAAGCCGAAGCGCCGCTTGAATTCATCTTCAAGATGCTTCGCCATGTTCGGGTTGGCGCGGACCTGGATATCGACGATGCCGGCTTCCCGCGCCCGCTTGAGAATACGCCAGATCTTGGAACGGGATGTCTTATAGCGTTGCGACAGCTCGTCCTGCGTGATGTCCTGCAAATAATAGAGCGCGGAAATCTCCGTCATCAGCTCGATGTCAGGATCGTTCATCGTCTTTCCCCGATCGAGACCCGCGCGCCAGTTGTCGCGACGAACGCATCATAGAATGGTGCGGTCCCGACAATCATGCGTCAGAACGCGAGATCAGTGCGTCGATATCCTTTGCCCAGGGTATGCTCGGCTGGGCGCCGGCTTTCGTGCAGCAGAGCGAGCCGGCAACGACGCCGCGCCGCAGGGCCGTCTCAAAGGACAATCCCTGGTCAAGCGCCGCTGCGAAGGCGCCGGTAAAACTGTCGCCCGCCGCCGTTGTGTCGACAGCTTGAACCTTGGGCGCCGCCGCGGCGTAACGCTTTCCGTCATGCCATCCGACGGCTCCTTCCGGCCCCAATGTCACAATGGCCGAACAGCCATGTTTTTGGCTGATCTGCCGGATAGCGTCTTCCGGATCGCTGATCGACAAGCCGGCGGCGCGGGCGACAACCGCTGCTTCATGCTCATTGGCGATCAGAATATCGAGGGCTTTGAGTGCTTCCGCCGGCACCGGTCCGGCCGGCGCGACGTTCAGGATCACGCGGGCACCCCGTGCTTTGGCCAATATAATGGCGCCGAAGGTCTCCGAATCCGGTATTTCACGCTGGAGCACCAGGGTATCGCCGGCGCCGAAAGGACAGGCCTCGAGTTGGCTGAGCCGCGTCTCGAGATTGGCGCCGGCCGCCACGACGATGGCGTTCTCGGCATTCCGATCGACCGAGATCAGGCAGATGGCGGTCGGCTTGTCGATGGACCGCAAATGCGTGAGATCGACGCCGCTTTCCCGCATGATGGAGGTTGCCAGGGGGGCGAAACTGTCATTGCCGCATGTTCCCACATGCGAAACTTTCGAGCCCGCGCGTACCGCGGCGAGCGCCTGATTGCCGCCTTTCGAGCCTGGGATGAGCGCATAGCCTTCGCACAGCACCGTTTCCCCCGGATGAGGAATATGCGCGACATTGGTGACGACGTCGACGGCCACGGATCCGAAGACCACAATCATGAAAGAGCTCCTTCTCGCATTTACCTGGGCAGAGCGGCCAAAGCTGGGCCGGCAGAAGCCCGGCGATTGATGCTTGGCGATCAAAGCTCCGGATCCGCCATGCGAGCGTTGACGGATCGTCTGTAGCGGATCCGGCCCGGCGGCGTTCCACCGGGCCGGATCTTGGTTTTACTGCCGGGATTGCAGCAGCTTGTCGACGTTCTCCGCCGTCACCGGCGTCCAGGGAACGTTGTATTCCTTGGCAGTGCCGTCTTTCCAAGGCATGTCCGGATACTGCGACCAGACGTCGGATTCCGGCTTGTAGTTCGGGTTGGCAAGCTTGATGGCGACGTCAAGCGAACCTTGGGCCTGGGCGCGCGCATCCTGCAGAATGGACGTCATCTCGCCGGCCTTCACGGCCCGGAGGGCGTCGGTGATGCCATCGATGCCGCCGATCGCAAAATCGCTGACCTTCAGGCCCTGGCCTTTGATCGCTTCGATCGCGCCGAGCGCCATTTCGTCGTTCTGCCCGATCACGCCGTTGATCTGGCCCGGATGACGGGTCAGCCAATCTTCCATCAGGGCCTGGGCTTCGGCACGCGACCAGTTCGCGGTCTTGGTCTCAAGCACCTTCACATTCGGGCACTCGGCCAGCGCCTTGTCGTTGCCTTGGCTGCGCTGGATTTGCGCGGAGATGCCGATCGGCCCCTGGATGACGACGACGTTGCCCTTGCAACCGATCTTGTCCAGCACGGCTTTAGCTTCGAGATAGCCCGAGCGTACGTCATCCGATCCGACATAGGACGAAAGCAGATCGGTGTTCGCCCGCGTATTGGTGCCAACGACCGGAATATGCGCGTCATGAGCGAGCTTTACCGCCGTGGCGCCCGCATCGGCGTCGATCGGTGCGAAGATGATTGCATCGTATTTCTGGCTGATCATGGTGCCGAACTGATCCTGCTGCACCAGCGGGTCGTAGCGTCCGTCGAACACCGTCACCACGGCGGCACCCGATTTGACCGCCGGGCTATCCTTCACGGCAGCAGCCCAGAGCTGCATGAATTCGGCCTTGAGGCCGTAAAGCGTCACGCCGACCTTGACCGGCTGAGCCTCCGCGGAAGTAACAGAGGCGACAAGCGCCAAGGCACTGACCAAACATAACAACTTAGATTTCATTTCAGTCTCCCCGAAAAATAATCATTGAAGATTGATAGTCTATCGAACGGCCGATCGTCTGCGGGTGTTCGCTCAGCCACCCTCTTTCTCTCTCGACGTATCGATCATTACAGCAATGACGATCATCAAACCTTTGATGATCTGCTGGTAATTGGAGTCGACGCCCAACAGATCTAGGCCGTTATTCATGACCGCGATGATCAGTGCGCCGAAGAGTGTTCCGGTAACGGTGCCGACGCCGCCTGAAAGGCTGGTGCCACCGATGACGACCGCCGCGATGGCGTCGAGTTCGTAAGAGATGCCGGCCTGGGTCAGGCCGGAGCCGGTGCGGGCCGAGAGAACGAGGCCCGCAAGACCGGCCATCGCGCCGGAGATCATATAGACGGCCAGACGGATCCGCGAGACGAAGATACCCGAGGTGCTGGCGGCGCGCGGATTGCCGCCGATGGCATAGACGTGGCGCCCGAAACGCGTGCGGCCCAGCACCCACCAGGAGATCGCGAAGACCGCGATCAGGATAAGGATCGGTGTCGGCACGCCAAAGACTTCACCCGTACCGATCCAGCGGAACGAGGGCTCGAGGCTGGGAACCGGGCGGCCATCCGTATAAAGCAGCGTCAGACCACGGGCCGTCGACAGCATGCCCAGCGTCACGACAAAGGGCGGTACCCTGAACCGCGAGACTATGATGCCGGAAACGGAACCCGCCGCCAGGCCGACCGCGATGCCGACCAGGATCGCCACATAGGCGGGGTAGGGAGCGCCCGCAACGCCGGCGATGCTTGACGTGGTTGCAAAACTAGCACCGATGATACCCGCCAAGGCCACGACCGACCCCACCGAGAGATCGATACCGCGCGTCAGGATAACGAATGTCATGCCGATGGCCAGGATGCCATTGATCGAGGCCTGCCTCAGGACATTGAGGATGTTTTGCGTCGTGAAGAAGTACGGAGAGATGATGCCGAGAACTGCGCAAAGCAGTACGAAGGCCGTGACGATCCCGTATTTCTTGAGGGCACTTTTCCAAAATTCCAGGCCCCGACCCTTTTGGTCAGCCTTCGCGTATGAAAGTCCCTTTTGCGTATCCGCCATGTCGTAACCTTGAGTGTTGTTCCGGTCGCTGCCGTCAGTCCGCGAAGTTCAGCCCGCGATAATCACGCTGCGAGATGCAACAGCGTCTGCTGATCGGCATCGGCCCGGTTGAGAGAGCCCGCGATCCGGCCGTTTTTGATGACGATGATGCGGTCGGTCATGCCGAGAATTTCGTCAGCTTCCGACGACACCATGATGATCGACCCGCCCGCCGCCGCGAATTTGGACATGATCCCGTAGATTTCCCGCTTGGCGCCGACATCGACGCCGCGCGTCGGCTCGTCGAGCAGCAGGACTTTCGGCTCGGTCAGATGCCAGCGACCCATGACGACTTTCTGCTGGTTGCCGCCCGACAGATTGCTCACGTTCAACTGATCGCTCGCGGTCTTGATACGGAACCGCTCGATCATGGTGGCTGCCGCCTCGGCTTCCTTGCGGCCCTCGACAACGAGATGTGGCGATAGCGCCGGCAGGATGGCGAGCGATATGTTGCTGCGAACCGTGGCGTTCATGATGAGACCGGTTTCCTTGCGGTCTTCGGTCACCATTGCCAGCCCTGCCTTCATGGCATCGCGTGCGGAGGCAATGGAAAGTTTTTGGCCTTCCACGCGCAATTCGCCTGACCAATCGCGGTCGAGGCCGAACAGGCATTCCAGAATTTCGGTCCGGCCTGCGCCCATGAGGCCGTACAAGCCGAGGATTTCACCCTGGCGGACCTCGAAGGAGATGTTTTCAAGTCGGCCGGTCTTCTGGAGGTTCCGGATTTCGAGCCGGACCTTGTCGCTTGGCTTGTTTTCCTTGATGAATTCATCGCGCAGCTCACGTCCCACAATCATGCGGATCAGTTCACTGCGATTGATGTCGGCAATCGATCCCGACGCCACGTATTGCCCATCGCGAAACACGGTATAGGCATCCGCGATCTCGAAGATCTCCGACAGGCGATGCGAGACGTAGATGACGCCTTTGCCTTGGGCCTTCAGGCGCTTGACCACTTCGAACAGGTAATCGGCTTCTTTTTCTCCGACGGCCGAGGTGGGTTCATCCATGATGATGATCCCGGCATCCCGGCTCAGGGCCTTGGCGATCTCGACGAGCTGAACCTGGGCGACCGTCAGGCTCCGCATCAGCGTATCCGGCGCGATATCGAAGCCGAGTTGCGCCAGAAGTTCACCCGCAGCTTTGTTCATCGATGCGAAATTGATCTGACCCATTGCGCCGACATGCTCACGACCGAGAAAGATGTTTTCGGCGATCGTCATGTCGAGGATCGGGCTCAGTTCCTGTTCAATGATGGAAATGCCGGCGGCCAGGGCTTCCGATGGATTTGCGAAGGAAACGGTCTTGCCGTTCACCTTGATCACACCCGCATCACGCCGGTGGATGCCCATGATGATCGAGAGAAATGTCGACTTGCCGGCGCCATTGCCGCCGCAAAGCGCATGAACCGATCCGGGCGCAAGATGAAATTGGCCATTCGCTAAAGCCACCGCGCCGCCGAAGGCTTTTTTCAAGCCCGTCACTTCAAGCAACCAGGGGCCGGGTTCTGACTTGGTGTCGAGCTCAGCCATTGATCGCCTGCCCGCACGTCAAAGCAAACATGTGCATTCCCCGCAACCGGAATACGCCGGTCCTCTCGGACGACAGTTCTTCCAGCAAGCTTTTGACAAATGTAAGTGGATCAGATCAAATGTTTGTTGAAGAGAACTGTCGCGAATAATTTCTCACGCGTCAATTCAAAATCTCACTTCGCATACGCAATAAAGTTTGTGCAGTGCAACAGGTAAGCTTTGAAAACAGCTCATTCGCGGCATCAAGAGGTCTGATAACGATTTGACCGGAGATGGGCGTATGAAATTTATTCCATCCGGTGAGCAACTCGTCACAAGCGTGAGAGCGTTGCATGTAACTCTTTCGGGAAGCTAACACCCAAGGCGCCATCTGGAAGCAACTGGCATCCGGCGCAGAGGAGCAATGAGGCCGACAATGCGTCGCCCGTTTCGGTCGCCAAATGGCAGGAGTAAGAGATGCGTGAGAGCTCGGGATATGACTGATGCGATGTCTCTTGCCGCCACATGGCGAGCGCGATGCAGGAGAAGAAAAGAACTGCTGCGCGACTTGAAGGCCATACTTATAATTACGCGCCTAGCGACCCGCCAAGCGTTCTGGCGCCCTGCTTCTTCGACCCAAATCCCGAACCATCATTTCGTCTAACCACCAAAGGAAACGTTCGTGTCCGACGCATTCTCATTCGAAAAGGCCTTTTCCCTCAGCGGTCAAATCGCGGTCGTGACCGGCGGCGCGAGTGGCATCGGCCTGGCCATCGCGCGCGTCTTTGCCGATCGCGGCGCGCGGCTGGTGCTGATCGACCGCGACCCCAAGGTGAGCGAGTCCGCTCAATCGCTGGCCGGCAGCGGTCATCTGGGCCTGGTGGTGGATGTCGGCCAGGATGGGGCGCCAAAGAAGACTATCGATGACATCGTCACGCGCCTGGGCCGCATCGACATCCTGGTGAACAATGCCGGCGTGGTCCGGCTTGCGCCCGCCGAGGAAGCGACCCGCGCCGATTGGGACTTCACGATGGCGATCAATCTGACGGCGCCGTTCCTGTTTTCGCAGGCAGCTGGTCTGCACATGCTGAAGCAGGGCTCGGGGCGGATCATCAATCTGGCGTCCCAGGCCGCCACGGTCGCGTTGCAATCCCACGTCGCCTATTGCGCCAGCAAGGCCGCCATTGTCGGCATGACCAAGGTCATGGCGCTGGAATGGGGACCGCGCGGCATCACCGTCAACGCCATCAGCCCGACAGTGGTGGAAACCGAATTGGGCAAGAAGGCCTGGGCGGGTGAAGTCGGCGAAGCGATGAAGAAGCTGATCCCCTCACGCCGCTTCGCCCAGCCGGAAGAGATCGCCCTGGCGGCTCTCTATCTCGCAAGCCCGGCCGCCGGCATGGTCAATGGCGCGGATCTGGCGATCGACGGCGGCTATACAATTCAGTAAGGCCCAGGAACGACAGGATCTGGCGGGCGCAGCTACCAGTGGAAAGTTTCGCCTTTGCCGATCTCGCAATCGAATTCGTCCGATTTCAAAATGGCGTAAGTGAGCGGGTTCAGGAAGATCGCGTGCGCATCTATTTTCCCGGTCGGGAGAACTTTGAAGGACAGAAATTCGGTGACCGGTATTTTGTTGTCTTTCATGGTGAAATGCGCTGACGAGAAAGCGATGGTTTGATCACTTTGAATCAGATAGCCATCGAAATGGAGGCTTCCCCGAATCGGCGGCCCTGATTTGTCCGTGCCATGCACATGGCATTGGGAAAGGTCGAGGACCATCTGGATGTTCTTGCCGGAAAGTACCGCGTCTTCCAGCGCATCATGCGTTTGATTTTCATCCGCCGCGACTGCATCACGGATCTCACCGAAACCCGCCAGTGTCGCCAAAGCGATGCCTAGCCCGAACATAAGTGATCGCATAGTCGCCCCCCGCATCAGTTGTTCCTCAAGGCTTGTGAGAATGTTCAATTATAGCTCGGCGCTATTGATGGGCAGAGGTTGCTACGGCGTAATTTCAATACCGAACAACTGCGTTACGGATGTAATATCGCAGCGACGCAGCGAATGTCGGGGAGACAATGTCCGAGACAATGGAGACGCAGGTTCAGACACAGCTCATCGACGAGGCGGCGATCCGCAGCTATCGGCTGGATCGTGTTCGCCGGGGATTGCGCGCGGCTGACCATGCAGGGCTGATTCTGTTCGATCCGGTCAATATCCGCTATGCCACCGGCAGCCGGAACATGCAGGTCTGGACCATGCACAATCCCTGTCGCTATGTCTTCATCGCGACGGAGGGGCCGGTCATCCTGTTCGAGCTCGGCAGCGCCCGGCATCTCGCAAAGGATCTGGCGACGATCGACGAAATCCGGCCGGCCTGGGCCTGGGATTACATGATCGTCGGCGACCGCAATGAGGAGATGGCCAATAACTGGGCCAGGGAGATCCTCGATCTCGTCCGCCTTCACGGCGGCGGCAATCGCCGTGTCGCCATCGATCGTGCAGATTGGCTGCCGGTCCTCGCCCTGCAGCGGCGCGGCATCGTGATCGCGGATGGCAAGCCGCTGATGGAGCGGGCCCGTGCCATCAAATCGGCCGAGGAGATCACCGCCTTGAAGATCTCATTCCAGGCCTGCGCTGATTCCATCGCCGTTCTGCGCCAGGAAGCCAAGCCCGGCATGACTGAAAGCGCAGCACTCGGTTTGCTGCTGAAAGAGGCCATCACGCGTGGCGGTGAATATCCCGAAACGCGGCTGCTGAGTTCGGGACCACGTACCAATCCCTGGTTCCAAGAGACAGCCGATCGTGTGATGCAGGATGGCGACCTGCTGTCATTCGACACGGATCTGATCGGCCGTTGGGGCTTCTATACCGACATCTCCCGCAGTTGGGTGATCGGCGAACGCAAGCCGACGGATGAACAGAAACGTCTCTATAATCTTGCGCGCCAGCAGCTCGATCACAATACCGCTTTGCTGCGGCCCGGCATGAGTTTCCGAGAGATGTCGGCGAAATCCTGGCCGGTGCCGGAGGCCTTCATCGCCAATCGTTATGCGGATATCGCCCATGGTGTCGGGCTCGGCGTCGAATATCCCCTGATCTGGTATCAGGAAGACGAAGCCTATGGCATGTATGACGGTGTCTTCCAGGAAGACATGGTGGTCTGCGTCGAGAGCTATATCGGCGCCGTCGGTGGCCAGGAAGGCGTGAAGCTGGAACAGCCGGTCCTGATCACCGCCGACGGGCCGCAATTGTTCTGCAATTGCCCTTACGAGGATTACTGACTTCTATTCGGCAACCTCCGTCGCCGAGGCCAATTCCAATCGATCGACGGCCAGTTCGGTCACCGGTATGTGGCAGCGGATCTGGTGACCGGGTTCGGCGCCAGGCAGGAGCGGCGGCTCCTGGGTCCGGCAGATCTCGCCCAGTTGACGCGGACATCTGGTATGAAAGACGCAGCCGCTTGGGGGATGAATGGCGCTGGGAATATCGCCTTTCAGGCGCACGCGCGCCGAGGCCTGACCATCGATCGTCGGCACAGCCGAGAGCAGTGCTTCGGTATAGGGATGGTGCGGTCCGGAGAACACCCGTTCGGCCGGACCGATTTCCATCAACCGGCCGAGATAGAGGACGGCGATGCGGTCGGAGAGATAACGTACCGTCCCAAGATCGTGGGAAATGAAGACGTAACTGACACGGCGCTCGCTCTGCAGCTCGGCCAGGAGGTTGAGGATTGCCGCCTGGACGGAAACGTCCAGCGCGGAGGTCGGCTCGTCGCAGACGACGATGCGGGGATCGCCGGCGAAGGCCCGTGCGATGGCGACACGTTGCTTCAGCCCGCCTGAAAGCTGTCGCGGCCGCGCCGCCAGATAGCGATCCGCCAGGCGCACGGCCCGGGTCAAAGCGAGAATCCGCTGCAGCCGCGCCGATCGCGGCAGGCTGGCGAGCTTGGCCAGCGAGCGGCCGATCAACCGCCGCACCGAATGCGACCGGTTGAGCGCGGAATCCGGATTCTGAAACACGATCTGCAGCGACTTCAACTGCTCGCCGGTCCGATTCGCGACGCGTCCCGGCAGGGCTTTGCCTTCAAGCTCCAGCACCGCGCCGCTATCGGGCGCGACGAGGCCGAGCAGCAGCCGGGCGAAGGTGGTCTTGCCGCTGCCGGATTCGCCGACCATGCCAAGGGTCTCGCCCGGCCACAATTCCAGCGACACGTCGCGCAGCGCCTTGACCGGCTGGTGCAAGCTGCCGAAGGTCTTGCTGAGATTGTCGACATGCAGCACCGGACTTTCCCCACGATCGATCACGTTGGCCGCGGCAAGATCCGGCGGTGTCGTGCGCGGCAGATCGGCAGCCTGTTCATGGTAGTGGCAGCGGCTGCTGCGGCCGCCGAGATCGTGCAGGATCGGCGCCTCCTGATGGCAGCGATCGGTGGCGAGTCCGCATCTTTCTGCAAAGACGCAGCCGGGGATGACGGCGCCGGGCGTCGGCAGGAAGCCCGGAATCGTGTCCAGCCGGCCATGATCCTTGCGCCGGCCACGGCGCGGCAGGCAGCGCAGCAGGCCGACCGTATAGGGGTGGCGGGGATTATCGAACACCTCGCGCGTGGTGCCCTCTTCGACCAGCGTGCCGGCATAAAGCACACCGACGCGGTCGCACATCCGGGCGATGACCGCCAGATTGTGACTGATGAACAGCACCGAGGTATCGTATTCGACGCGCAGCTTGGCGATCAGGTCGAGAACCTCCGCCTCCACCGTGGCATCGAGACCAGTGGTCGGCTCATCGAGGATGAGCAGCCGGGGATTGATCGACAGCGCCATGGCAATCGCCACACGCTGCTGCATACCGCCGGATAGTTGATGCGGATAGCGTTCCAGCACGGAGGCCGGATCGGCGATCTGCACCCGGCGCAGCATTTCGGCAGCCCGTTCCATCGCCTCGCTACGGGACAGGCCTTTCAGCGTGAAGATCTCCGCAACTTGGCGGCCGATGCGGATCGATGGGTTGAGGGCGCGACCGGGATCCTGATAGACCATAGAAACGGTATTGGCGCGGAGTTGCCGCAGATCGGTTGAGCCCAGGGTCAGGAGATCGCGGTCATCGACCAGGATGCGGCCGCCGCGTACGCGGCCATTGCGCGGCAGGTAGCGCACCGCAGCCAAGGCCGCCGTCGATTTGCCGCAACCCGATTCACCGACCAGGCCGTAGGATTCGCCGCGGCCGATATGAAAGCTGAGGCCGCGCAGCACCTGCCGGTCGCGGCCGCGCACCCGGTAGACCAGATCGAGATCGCTGATGGTCAGGGCATCGGGCGATGCGATGGGCGAGTTTGACGATTGATCCGGCATCACGACTCAAATGCTCCCTGAATGCCATCGGCAATGAGATTGACGCCGACCACGAGAGACGCGATGGCAAAGGCATCGAACAGGACAGTCCACCAGTAGCCACCATTGATCAGGCCATAGCTTTCCGAAATCGCCAGACCCCAATCCGGTGAGGGCGGTTGAATGCCGAAGCCGATGAAGCTCAAGGTCGCGACCGTGAAAATGGCATAGCCGAGGCGGACCGTAGATTCGACCAGAATGGGCGGCATGATATTCGGCAGGATTTCGGCGAACATGATGTATAGAGCGCTCTCGCCCCGTAATTGCGCCGCCGCCACATAATCCAGCTCACGCTCGGAGAGAACCGACGAGCGGACAGTCCGGGCGATGATCGGTGCGAAGACCACGCCGATGACGACGATGACCGTGATATTCGACGTCCCCAAGGCAACCAGGGCCAGCAGGGCGATAATCACCAGCGGCAGCGCCAGGACGGCATCGACCAACCGGCTGATGCTGTCATCGATGATGCCGCGGAAATAGCCGGTAACGAGGCCGAGCGCGGTGCCCAGGATGGTGCCCAGGATCGTCGCCAATGGCGCGATCGTGAGGATGTCCCGGGCGCCCACGATCACACGCGAGAAGACGTCACGACCGAGATTGTCCGTACCGAACCAGTTATCGGCCGAGGGCGGGGCGAGCGTATTGAGCAGATCGCCGTTATAGGGATCCTGGGGAACCAGGCTGCTGCCGAAGAGGGCACAGCCCACCCAGAAGAGGACGATGACGAGGCCGATCATAAAGGTCCCCGACCGCGCCAGAAGGCGCAGGCGTTCCTGTCTCGCGCTCTTGACGCTGTCGGCCTTTCGAACCTCCGCCATATCGGCTTGCGGCGTACTCATTCGACGGCTCCGAAGCGGATGCGGGGATTGAGAGCGGAATAGAGCAGATCGGCAGTCAGGGTGGCAAAAGTGTAGACGATGCCGATACAGAGAATGCCGGCTTCCAGCATGGGAAAATCCTTGCCGCGCGCCGCCGTGTAGATCAGGCTGCCGATCCCCTGGTAATGAAACAGCACCTCCACCACCACCAATCCGCCGATCAGATATCCCATTTGCGTCGCGATCACCGTGATGGTCGGCAGCAGCGCATTGCGCAGCACGTGACGCCACAGCACCGTGCGTTGCGGCAGGCCCTTGAGCACCGCCGTGCGGGTGTAATCGGCATCCAATGCCTCGATCGTCCCGGCTCGCGACATGCGGGCGATATAACCGAACAGCACGAAAACCAGCGGGAAGGATGGCAGGAGCAGGTAGTAGATCTGCGTCAGCATATCGGCACCATCCGGTGCCGTCGCGGTGATCGGCAACCAATTCAGCCAGACGCCGAAGATCAGGATGAGCACGATGCCGGTGACGAATTCCGGCAGGACCGTGGCTGACAAGCCCAACACGCTGATGATGCGATCGAGCGGCCGGCCGACATGCAGCGCCGCCCAAACACCGCCGAGAATACCCAGAGGCACCACCAGGGCGAAGGCGACGGCGGCGAGTTTCAGGGAATTGATGAGAGCAGTGATGATGAAGGGAGCGACCGGCGAGCGGAACGTGTAGGACATGCTCATATCGCCGATCACGAAATGGCCGATCCAGTCCAGATATTGCACCAGGAGCGGCCGGTCGGCCCCGAGCTGGTGGTTGAGATTGGCGACCGCCCGGGCATCGGCCAGGGGACCGAGGATCGCGCGGCCGACATCGCCCGGCAGCATTTGTGCGCCGGCAAAGACGATGACGCTGAGCAGCCAGAGGGTGATCAGGGACAGCAACAGGCGTTTCAGCAGAATTTTGGAGAAGCTCACGGCAACTGCCTCTCAGGAGCCCAGTCATTGGCAAATAAATGCGATCGGTTTGTCGGCGAGGTGATTCCCGACGACAAACCGAACGCGATCTTCTTAAGTCAGGCGCCGCTTATTTTATCGTGGCGCGTTCCAGGAAGAGCTGTGCCATTGCCGTTGCCTCCACCCCGGCGACCTTCTTCGTCGTGGCCGTCAGGAAGTCGTAGAAATAGGTGAAGAGCACCGGTGTCTCATCCAGCAGGAGTTCCTGGATCTTGCCGGCAGCGGCGCGTTGCGATTGCAGGTCAAGAGAGCTCACATACTGCCCGACCATGCTGTCGTAATCCTTGTTCTTGAAATGCGCGGCATTCCACGTGCCGTCGCTTTTCAAGGGAGCGGCGAGGGCCACGTTCGGCACGCCGCGATGCCCATAATCGGTACCGCCCATGATCGAATCCAGCCAATCGGACTGGCCGAACACGGCCTTGCCGTAATAGGCGTCCTGGCTTTCGACATTGAGGTCGATCTTGATACCGGCTTCCTTGACCGCCTGCTGGATCACCTGAACGTATTCTGGGATTTCCAGATATTTTTCGGTCGTCAGCTTGACGGTGAAGCCATTGGGCATGCCAGCCGCGGCCAATAGTTCCTTGGCTTTCCTGATATCGCGCTCGCGCTGCTTGACGTCCTTGTCTGTCGAGGGAAAGACCGGCGCGAAGGGCGAATCATTGCCGATATCGGCGCGCCCGCGGAATAGCCCCTTGATCAGCTTCTTGCGGTCGATACAGAGCGCCACGGCCTGGCGAACGCGCTTGTCGGTAAACGGCGCCATGTCGTTGCGCATATGGATCTGCGTATGGGCGCTGGATTTCAGGCTCATGATGCTGACATTCGGATCGTTCAGCAGAGCGACGCCGGAAATCGCCGGCAGCTGATTGATGATATCGACCTGATGTCCCTGCAGTGCCAGAATCTGCGGCTGCATATCGGCATAGAAGCTGAATTCCGTCCGGTCCGGCAGCGCCTTGGGACCCCAGTAATCATCGTTGCGGATGAAGGAGGCGCCGACTTTCGGCGTGTATTTATCCAGCTTGAAGGGACCGGTCCCGACGAAGTTCTTCTCGAAATCGCCGGCATAATCGGCCGGCAGGATGATGGCGTTGTAGTTATCCGAGCAGACGTAATAGGGGAAGTTGCCATTCGGCGCGTCGAGATGGAACTCTACCGTATAATCGTCGATCTTCTTCGCGCCGCCCTTCGACAACACGCCGGTAAAGGCGGACAAGGCGTTCGAGGAATTCTTGGGGTCAGCCAGGCGGTCGAAGGTGGCGACCACATCAGCTGCGCTCAACGTCTTGCCGTTATGGAACTTGACACTTTGGCGGATCTTGAACGTCCAGACGCTGCCATCCTGATTGGGTTTCCAGCTTTCCGCCAGAACCGGCTTCAACATCAGATCCGGGCCGGAGACGGCGAGGAATTCGCCGGTCTGCTGCAGCATGAGCAGGCCGCCGCCATCCGCGACGGTGACCGGATCGATGGCTGCCGCAGGAACGGTGGTGGCGATCCGAATGGTGCCGCCGGGTGTAGCGGCATAGGCTTTGGGAACCAGCAGGGTTGAACCGAAAGCTCCTGCAAGGCCGGTCAGTAGCGGCAGCGACATGCCGATGATGCTGCCATGCCGCAGAAAATCGCGCCGCCCGATATGGCCGGCGGCAAATTCGTCGATGATGTGATTCTCAACCGGACTGCTACGACGGCGTACGCCGTCGATGAATTTGTCATTCTTTTTCACAGAAAACCTCCCAGGTTCTTCTCTTGTGTAATGTGGTTCCCACCCACCCCGCACTCTTGACTAGGCGCGCATACCTATGTCGGCATGTCTTTTTCTTGTAACGGCTTCCAGCAATCGTAAGTCTGTTCCTAAATATCAAGCAAGCTTTGGTTTAACGATTATTCACCTGCCCCGCGACTCAAGAGCCTGTCGCGGCCCAAAGTGGTTGCGGCGATCCACGCGCTGGCGAAGGCCATGATTGCAGCGGCTGTCATCGCCCAGTGATAACCGCTGACGAAAGCTTCCTTGATCGCCATCGTCAGGGCGGCTTGCTGATCCGGCGATAAACCTGACGGTATCTGGGCCGCCGCCAATTTCGTGCGTTCGACTGCAAGCGCTTGGAGTGCCGTTGCCGGCAGATCGAGCCGTGCGACGGTGGCATCGAGCGCCGTATCGAAGCGATAGGCCAGGATCAGGCCAAAAACCGCGACCGCGATCAGCCCACCGGTTCGGGCCGCCATGTTGTTGATGGCAGAGGCAATGCCGACATGATCAGTACCGGCGGCATTCAGGGCCGCAACCGTGACCGGCGTGATGCAGATGCCCATGCCGAGGCCGATCATCGTCAAAGCGGGCATGAAACCCCAGAGATAAGAGGCATTGGCATCCGGCAGGATCAGCAGCAGGAAGCCGATACCGGTAAGGCATGCACCCACCACCAGCGGCAAGCGGGGTCCCAGCCGATTGGACAGGCCGCCGGCCCAGCGCGAGAGAACGGAGACGATGAGGACAAAGGGCAGCAGCGCGAAACCGGCCTGCAACGGCTGAAATCCCTGTACCTGCATCAGGCGGAACGGCACGAAGAACAAGGCGCCGGACAAGGCCGCCCAAAGCAGGAAGGTGAAGGCCTGAACGCCGGCGAAGCGGGGCAGGCGGAACAGCGAGAGCGAGATCATCGGCGCCGCGATCCGGCTTTCGGCCAGGATGAAGAGCAGCAGCACGATAACACCGCCGATCAGCGCAGCAGGAGCGAGGGGATTGCCAAAACCGGATTGCCCGGCGGCAATCAATCCGAAGGTCAAGCAGCCAAGGCCGATCGTCGCCAGCAACATGCCGATCCAGTCCAAGGGCCGTCGCCTGGCTGACCGACTCTCGGGAACCTTGCTATAGACGATTGCCAGGGAAACGGCGGCCAGCGGCAGGTTGATCAGGAAGACCCAGCGCCAGGAAAACGCCTCGATCAGCCACCCGCCCAAAGCCGGCGCGACCGCCACGCCGATGCCGGTCGCGGCCGACCACAAACCGATTGCCTGCGCCTGACGTTCCGGCGGGAAACTGGCGGCCAGGATGGCGAGGCTGCCGGGCATCATCAGGGCGGCGCCGAAACCTTGTGCAGCCCTGGCGATGATCAGGGTCAGCGGGTTCGGCGCCAGGCCGCAGGCTGCAGATGCCAGGGCAAAAAGCAGGATGCCGATGCCGAAAACCCGGCGCCGTCCATGAAGATCGCCGATCGAGCCGCCGGCCAGGACCAGCGCCGACAGGAAGAGCGTATAGGCTTCGACAACCCATTGTGCCTCGGCAAAGGAGGCATTCAAGCCGTGCTGCAGCACGGGCAAGGCGACATTGACGATGGTCATGTCGATGAAGGCCATGCCGGAAGCGATGATGGTGGCGGCCAATACCCAGTTTTCCTGGCCCCGGCTGAGCATGGGCTTTGTAGTCGCGGCCACTATCTCATTGGTGCTGATCATGAATTCCGGTCGGCTGACGGCTAAGCAAAGGTGGCAATTGGGCGGTGAATCGAAGCGATCGACCGCACCGACAGGAAGGCGGATCGTGCGTGATGATGCGGCACGACGCAAGCCCTCCTGCTTGGCATCGCCGGAAAATAAGCTGTCACGGCTGATCGTAACGCTGCAGGTCATTGGGCTAAGACATGCCTCATTTCACGCCGGCATGGACACTGTGACGAAAGGTGCGTCGAGCTTGTAGGGATAAGCATCGCTCGTCTCGCCAAGTTCGCGGGCATAGCGGTGGCCCGAATGAATGACATGGGTCAGGGCACCCGGCGCCAGGGCATCGCCGATCGGGTCCACCGATTTGATACCGGCCTTGGCCAGGTCGTCGACGCGCGCCCGCAATTCCTGAAGGAGTGCGTCCTTCGGCCGCCGCATGCCCACGATGACCAATGTTTTGCAGGGCAGTGTCAGCGGCGTGTCGGCAAAGAGATCATTGAGCGTGATCTGGTCGCCGTCGAAGGCCGAAACCCGCTTCAGCGTCAGCAGTTTGATGCCGCGACGGGCAAAGGCTTGATGGATGCGCGGCAGTTCATTGGTCATGAATGTCCAGGCCGAGGCATGGCCGGCGGGAGTCACATAAGTGATATCGCGTTGCCCCTGCTCATGCAGCAACTCGGCGACACAGCCACCCATATAGTAGTTGTCGAAGTCGAATACCGTGACCGGACCTTCGACTTTGGCGCCGGCCGCCAGGTCATCCGGCGTCAGCACATTGGGCCCTTCCAACCGGCCAACCGGAATCTCCATCGAGGCATAGAGTTCCGTGGTCCATGTGCTGCCGGTCGCCAGCACCACCCGCTCGCAGCCGAAATCCAGGATCTCCTCTGCCGATAGCGGACTGTCGAGGAAAAGCTGCACATTCGGCATGACCTGCAGACGGCCGAGGCGGTAATCCACCACGCGACGCCAGGCGGAGAGGCCGGGCAAAGCGCCTTCGAACAGCAATCGGCCGCCGAAGGCAGTGCGCTGATCGGCCAGGGTCACATCATGGCCGCGCCGGCCCAGCGACAGGGCGCATTCCAACCCGGCGGGACCGCCACCGACGATCAGCACGCGATCTTCGGACTTTTTCGGCTGCATGCGTTCGGGATGCCAGCCGCGGCGCCATTCTTCGCCGGCGGTCGGATTTTGCGTACAGCGCACCGGCACGCCGTCATGCCAGCTGGAGATGCAGATATTGCAGCCGATGCATTCGCGAATCTCGTCCTCGCGGCCCTCATTGATCTTGTGGGGCAGGAAGGGATCGGCGATCGACGGGCGCGCGCCGCCGATCAGATCGAGGATGCCGCGTTTAATCTGCGACACCATCGTATCAGGTGAGGTGAAGCGGCCGACGCCCACGACCGGCGTCGTGGTCAGGCGTTTGACGAAATCGATGACCGGTTCGTGGCTGCCCTCCGGCGAGAAGCGCGAGGCGCTGCAATCGGTCGGACTGGAATCCATTTTGACATCCCAGAGATCCGGCAGATCGGCGAGCAGGTTGACCAGTTCGTGGCCTTCGGATTCCGCATTCTCGCTGGTCCGGCCGCGTAGTTCTTCCATGCTGACGCGAAACGCCACCGCGCAATCGTCCCCGACCGCTTCCTTGGTGACTTCCAGCAACTGGCGCACCAGGCGGCTGCGATTCGCCATCGATCCGCCATAGGCATCGCTGCGCTGGTTATATTCCGGCAGCAGGAATTCGTAGGGAAGATAACCCATGCCGGCATAGACATAGATGACGTCGAAACCGGCGCGGCGGGCCTTGCGGGCGCCTTCCGCCTGCCAGTGCAGCAGATCGCGGATATCCTGCTCATCCATGACGCGGGGCCGCAGGTTGGACATGAACCCGACATGGGTTGCCATCCAGGGCGTTCCGGACGGCGAGATCGGGGCGATGCGGCTGGTGCGATTGCCGACACAGGCGCCGCCATGCCACAGCTCGACACCGGCCAGCGCACCATGGCGGTGTACCGCTTCGGTCATCAAGGCATGCGAGCGGATATCATCGTCATCCCACAATTTGGCGAAGGGCAGGGGCGCATCATCCGATGAGGGATGGATCGAACAGGCACCCGTACAAACAACGCCCCATCCGCCCTCGGCCTTGATTTCACGGAATTTGGCGCGCACATGGGGCAGCGCGTTGGTCATGCCACTGGCATGGGGAACCTGATAGAAGCGGTTGGGCGCCGTTACCGGGCCGAGCTTGACCGGTTCAAAAAGAATATCGTAGCGCGGGTTGCGCTTGCCGACCTCGGGATTAGGATTTTGTTCCGAAAAGGTGGTCTGAGCGAGTTGGGTCTCTTGCGCCATAACGGTTGTCTTTCGGCTCTTTAGTCATGCTGTATACAGCTTGAGCGAAGCCGGGAAGGATTGCAAGCGCGTCCTTGAAATACTCCGTCATGGCGTCGGCGTGCCGAGGAGGATCCGCGCGTTGAGCATCAGTTTGTTCGTGCAATCTGCGATCGCAGGTCGCGCTCGATGCCTTTCCTCTCTGGATCTTCTTTGAACATTGCCCTTGACCGCGCGACGCGGCGCAGTGCATTTTTTCTTCCTCACGCCGTGGCGTCATCACGACCACTCCAAGATAGCTGCATCACACCTCGCAACCTGCTCAGGTCTTCGACCATCTGCCAGATGCAGCAGTTCGGTGAGGTTGCACGCATTGTCGGCCTAAGCCGCCGCTAAACATGCCGCCATTGAGCCGGTCTCGTTTCTCGTCACTGGTGCGCTGATCCAGTCGCGCCGCAGCATAAGGATAATTGGTATGGCATCGCAGACATCTCCGGTTTGGTTCATCACAGGCTGCTCTACCGGCTTTGGTCACGAACTGGCCAAGCTTGTCCTGGCCCGGGGCTATCATGCCGTCATCACGGCCCGGGATAAAACGCGCGTGGCAGAACTGGCGCGCAGCGGCGGCGACCGGGCCTTGGCACTTGATCTTGATGTCACGGATGCAGCTCAGATCGCGGCGGCGGTAAAGGCAGCCGAAGCACGATTCGGCCGCATTGACGTGCTCGTCAACAATGCGGGTTACGGCTATCAGGCCGCGATCGAGGAAGGCGAGGAAGCAGAAATTCGGGCGCAATTCGATGCCAATGTCTTCGGCTTGTTCGCGATAACCCGGGCCGTCCTGCCGGGGATGCGGATACGGCGCAGGGGGCACATCCTCAATCTCACCTCGGTCGCCGGCTTCGCCGGATTTCCAGGTTCGGGTTATTATGCGGCCAGCAAACATGCGGTCGAAGGCTGGTCCGATGCGCTGGCTGCCGAAGGACGTCCTATCGGCATCAAAGTTACGTGCGTCGCCCCTGGCCCGTTCCGCACGGACTGGGCCGGCCGATCGCTGAGGCAGACGCCCAATCGGATTGCCGAATATGCCGAGACCGCCGGGGCCCGGCTGAAGAGCACCGCCGCCGCCAGTGGCAGCCAAGCTGGCGATCCGGTACGGGCGGCCGAAGCGATGATCAACATCACCGAAATCAAGGAGCCGCCGCGCCATCTCGTCCTGGGTGCCTGGGGCCTCGAGGCGGTGACGAACAGGCTGAAAGCGAGCCTGGCGGAAATCGAAGCCTGGCGCGAGACGGGCCTCGCCACGGATTTCCCGAAAAGCTGAAGTGATCCGCGGGCGGGAACACGCTCTTCCGTAGCGCAGACGCATTTCGATCGAAATCGAAGCGCGCTGATCTCGCTCGCGGCCACCATTGCAAAAACGGCGACGAAGGTTGCGATCTCGTGACCGGCGCGATTCCGGTTGCAGTCCGATGCCTGAGAGCTTGGCGGGTTCGAACGGTATTGCGCCGCTCTTGTTCCGCAAAATCAGGCCATGAACTTATCTCTTCCTATGATACTAAGGTAAGAATTAATATGCGTAATTAACTTCTTAAGGCTATTTGCGCTCATGCGTCCAGGCTTGGCAACTCTATGGACTATCAGCTTTTTGGCTTGTATAGCCGTGCTGGACGATTGCGCGCAGGGGCAATCCGCAGATCAACAAGCGCCTGCAAAGAATGATTCTGCCACCGCGCCGGCAGGCGAGGTGTCGAATTCGGATCCGAATGCCGAATTGCGGCAAAAGCTCGGGCAAGTCAGGCAGGCCAATGACGGCCTGGCGAAGAATCTTCAAGAGCTTCGGCTTTTGCTGGATCTGAATATCTGCGAACCAGCGACTAAAGCGAAGATTGAGATGTTGTTGCATGAGGCGGCATTGGAGCAGCGCCCTGGCTTCTCAACGGCCTCCAATAGTATTGCGCCTGCCGCCGATGTCCCTACCCCTGATGTCATTGCGACTCCGGTCCAGGGAGCCCAGGCTGCAATGCGGCAAGCCGCCCTCGATGCCTCGGCAAAACCATTGGATCGTGCGGCATTGGTGGCGCGGCTGAATGCGATGACCGTTTTTGTGCTGACGCCGGAAGCGTTCGGCTCCGGCATCGTGGTGGGTCCGAATTTGGTGCTGACCAACCGCCATGTCATTGAGCCGTCGCAAGGCAAAGATATTTTCGTCATGAACAAATCAGCCGGCCTCGCTTTGAAGGCGGCGCTTGTTGCCACCACGGACTCCTCCAATTTTAATCATGAGGACTTTGCCTTGTTGTCGGTGCAGGGCAGCCTGCCTCAGATGGCCGCGCAATTGGCGCCGGATGCGCAGCCATTGGACAGGGTGATTGCCGCGGGTTATCCCGGCACGGTCATTTCCAACGATGACAGTTTCCGCAAACTGCTGGAAGGCGGCACCGGCGATGCACCCGATCTCGTGCTCAGCTCCGGCATCATCAATACCGTGCAGAACAGTACCTCAGCAGTCCCGGTTATCGTGCATACCGCCGAGATTTCACCCGGCAGCAGCGGCGGCCCCCTGGTCAATGCCTGTGGCCAGATTGTCGGCATCAACACCTTTCTGAAGCAGGGTACCGGCGGTACGGCGCGTTTCGCCATTGCTGCCGATGTCATCGGGCGCTTCCTCGCGGCGCATCAGGTTGCACTTCCGATCGGGCCGAAATGCGCATCGGATCCATCCTAGTGAGGCAGCGAGCCCCGCTCATGCGTTATCAAGCTCGGCAGCGACCTAGTCACCCAAAATACGACCGCCTGGGGAGAGCGACCTTATGCGGCGCGTGAGATTGGCGCGGATTCGCGCCGACCTGGCGCAGCCGGTGATGGTGAACGGCCAGCCTGCGATGGCTGCCGCGACCACCTTGACGACCTTCCTGCATGACCATGGCGCGCCCGGTCTCGACGGTTTTCTGGCGCAGCCGCAATCTGCCGCCGATGGTGCGGAGATCGAGTGGTACACGACTTTTCCCGGGACGGCCGTACCGCTCTCGGCGCTGAACGGTAATGACCGTCTAGCGATCGAAGAGCGCCTGGCGGTTCGCCTTGGCCAGTTGCAGACCTTGGCGCAGGCCGCCGCTACGCCGCCCGAGATCAAGCAATTGCTCCTGGCGGCGGTGGCGTATCCGGGGCCGGACCAGGTCTATGCCGTCGGCCGCGAGCCGGTCCTGGTGATGTGGGGGCATCGCAATGCCGCCGCCGCGCCGATTCCACCGGCCGCCGCGACCGTGTCGCCGGCTGAGATACCTCCCGGAACGGCTCCCGGTGCAGTCCGGGAAGCGCCGCCGGCGGCACCAGTCAACTGGCTTCGCCGCATCTTGTTCGGCGTGATTTTGCTGCTTCTCTTGGCGGCCCTGTTGAGTCTCGGCTATTGCTGGCGTCGAGGCGATCTTTTTCCGCCCGCAGCCCCGGTGGCCGAGCAGCCTTCTGTCCCGGCGCTGGATCCGGATCTGGTCAAGCAATTGGAGCAGGAACGTGACCGCAGCGACGATCTGCGCAAACAGCTCCAGGCGCTGCAGCAGGAATTCGCCGACAAGCTGAAGCAATGTCCGGCGACCGAACAAGCGCCACAACTGCCGCCGCCTAGCCAGACCGAAATACCGCAGCCCGAACTGCCGAAAGTCGAACCGCCCAAGCCTGAGCTGCCAAAGGCAGAAGTACCGAAGCCGGAACCCAAACCAGCACCCGTCAAACCGCCGAAGAAGACGGAAAAACCACCCGAGAAGGCGCCGCCCAAGGAACAAGCCGCGATCACGCCACCGCCAGCGCCACCGGCGGCCGATACGCCAACCAGCAAGGCGCAATGCCAGAAGCTGGTGCCGCCGCGCAAGAAATGGGAGGCACCGGAAGTGGTCTTCGTGGTCGACGCATCGGGCTCGATGCAGGACCGTGTCGGCGGCGAGTCGCGTCTCGATGCCGCGAAGGACTCGGTTTCCTTCATTGCGGATCATTTGCCGGCGGATATCGACACCGCTTTGGTCAAGTTCACCGATTGCAATGCCGTGGACAACGACTATTTTCTCAACCGGCCGGATTTAAAACAGAAGGTCAATCAATTGCAGCCGACCGGCGGGACACCCCTGGCGCGTTCGATCGAGCGTGCCGCGCGGATCCTCAGCCCCACCAAGGAGACCGTCATGGTGGTGGTGACCGACGGCGACGATACCTGCCGGCAGAAGGATCCCTGCGAGGTTGCACGCCAGGCCAAGGCGGACCATCCCAATCTGACGATCAACCTGGTCGACGTCTCCGGCCAGGGTCTCGGTTCCTGCATCGCCAAGAATGGCGGCGGCCGGGTCCTGCCGGCGAACACGCCATTGGAGATCAAGCAGGCGATCAAGGAAGCGACCAATCAGGTGATGCTGCCATCCTCCTGCGTTGAGGGAAATTAGAGATGCTGTCTGGACAATTGCTTCGCTCCGGCAATCTGCGCGACTTCACCGCCCTGGGCGGGCTGGGCTATCCGGTCTATGCCGCCGCGGCGCAGATCCGCACCGCCGTCGCCAAACAACTGGGGCAGGAATATGCGGACTTTCTCGCCATTCCCCAATTCGACAGCAAGGGCGAATCGATCGACTGGTATGCGGCGATGGATGGCGACATCGTTCCCTGGCAGGCGGCATCCGACTCCGAGCGCGGCTTCATGCGCCAGCGCATCACCGAGCTTTGCGCCAAGATCGAAAGCCATGCACGCGAGATCCAGGCCGCACCCCGCAGCAATGACCAACAGGTCTTCGGCCGGTTGCTCGAACTCTGTACCCGCATCCCGGATGACAGCCACATCTATCTGATCGGCGGCAAGCCGCTCATCACCTTCTGGGGATTCGTGCGGGCAGGCGCCGATACCAGCAAGCATGTCTTGTCCGATCTGCCCGCCGCAATGCCGGCGGTACCGGCACCGGCCGCTACAATCGCCGAGGCGCCGGTTGAACCCGAACGCCGCCGTGCCTGGTGGTGGTGGCTGCTCTGGTTGCTGCTCCTGCTGCTGCTTCTGGCGCTGTTGCTGTTCGGTCTGCGCAGTTGCGCCGTCCTGCAGCCGGTCGTGCCGATGCTGCCGGACTTCCTGCAGGGGATCGTTCGTGAGGGTGAGCCGCCGGTGATCGGTCCCGACGGCAAAGTGGTGCCGGGCGGTGTTGTTGTCGGGCCAGGCGGCACCACGACCGTTGTACCGGGCACCGGCAGCGCGACGGTGCCGGGAGAAAGCGTGCCGGGTGAAACCGGAACGGTGGATGGCGCGACACCGCCGACACCGGATCAGGGGACGACGGATCAAGGTAAGACCGACCAGGGGGCCGATAAAACACCGACGGGTGCGGATCAGACTGAGGACGGCAAGCAGCCGGATCAGCAGAACCCACAGGATCAGGCCAATCAGCCACCCCAGCCGGAACAGCCCCAGCCGGGTGAACAGAAGCCCGAGGACCAGAAATCGGGAGATCAAAATCCGGCTGACCAGAAACCCGGCGACCAAAAGCCTGAAGACCAGTCGTCAAAAGCCGATAGCGCGCCGCCCATCAAGCCGATCGACATCCCCGATCAGGCCTCGTCGAAGGGCGATCCCAGTTTCATGGAGGGTGATTGGCGCTCGAAGACCGGACTCGTCGCCAAGAACGCCAAGGGTCCGGTGACGATCGATTATAATTTCGACAAGACCGGCAAGGGCAAGACCACGTTACGGATGCAAAACGGTGTTACTTGCAGCGGACCCTCGGTGGCGAATACATCGAATGGCCGCCTGACGGTGCAGGATCAGGGATCGCTCACTTGTTCCAACGGCCAGAGTTTCGCCGGTTCCAAGGTGGAATGCGTCAAGGATGCGGCGGGGCAGACCAAATGCACAGGGCGTTACCCCAACGGTCAGACCTATGACATCATGTTGGGGCGCTGATAGGTGGGACGCTGAGGCGCGCGCAGATGCCTGATCGCGCGACATGTGATAAGAACGAGTCTCCGGAGGACCAATGCTGGCGGAACTGACAAGATTTGGCGAAAACGCCACACTGATCGCCGAAAGCGGTGTGCAGTTCATGGATTTCGGCCTGGATCTGGCTGCGGCCAGCAGGTTACCCGCGCATGGATTCTCCAAGGATGCCAACGGGACCATTCTCCGCCTCGATTATGACGACTCCGAAGGCACCTATCTGCAACCGGCCGGGCCGGATGGCGCGACGCCGGGAATTCGCCGGACCCGTATCAAGCCGCAATTCGAAGTTGCCGTGCTGGATACCTTGTCGCTGCTGGACGGCATCTGGCTGCCGATTCCAATGCTGCGGGTGCGGCCGGGACGCAGTTTCGATCCGGGCCCCAGCAACTGGGCGCGCGCACGGCTGACAAAGCTGGAGGTGCCGGATGACGAAGGCCGCACACATCGCCTGACGATCGCTTTCGATACTGCACTGATGCCGCAGAGCCAGGATGCCGGGGTCAATTACCTGGCGCCGGAACGCAAGGATGTCGGTGCCGGCCATGCTTTCATCCTGGCGGCTCGGGGGTTGGAACCTTTGCCCTTCGTGCAATTGCATTGGGTATCGGAATGGATCCGGGATGCCTATCGGAGCAATGCCACGGCCAAGCTCAAGCTCGACGCGGATGAGGCCGAGGCGGAAATCCGGCGCGGCATCGATGTCGCGCATTATCTGGGATTCCTGGCAACGCTGGATCAGTTCGCCCATGTACCGCGCGTCACCTTGCGCAGCAACGGCACCGACCAGATCAGCGAGGCAATCAATGTCGATCTGGTGCTCGATGTCGGCAATTCGCGAACCTGCGGCATCCTGATCGAGGATCATCCTCAGGATGATAGCTGGATGCGCAATCGCTACGAGCTGTCGCTGCGCGATCTCTCGCAGCCGCATCTGGTCTATAGCGAGCCCTTCGAAAGCCGCATGGAATTCAACAAGGCGACTTTCGGCGACGACAAGTTCTCCAGCCTCAGCGGTCGCGGCAGCGCCTTCAACTGGCCGAGCATCGCCCGGGTCGGCCCCGAGGCGACGCGGCTTGCCGCCAATCGTCGCGGCATGGAAGGGGCGACCGGCCTCAGCAGTCCCAAGCGCTATCTCTGGGATGAGGATCGCTACGTGCCGGGCTGGCGCTTCAATCACACCTATGGCCTGGAAGCCCATGAACAACTGGCGACGGCGCAGCCTTTCTGCAAATTCATCAACGAGGCGGGCGACGCCCTGTTCCGGCTGACCGCCGCCGATGAGGATGCGACGCCGGTTTTCGAACCGCATTATTCCCGCAGCTCATTGATGCTGATGATGCTCTCCGAGGTGCTGTTGCAGGCCTTGTCGCAGATCAACAGTCCGATGCAGCGGATGCGCCAGGCCTATGCCGACCAGCCGCGGCGCCTGCGCCGGGTGGTGCTGACCGTGCCTCCCTCGATGCCCCTGCCGGAGCAGCGCATCTTGAAGCAGCGCATGGATGACGCCGTCATTCTCATCTGGAAATCCATGGGCTGGCATGCGGAAGATGCCGATCCGGAGAGCGATGGCAACCGGCCGGTACCGGAATTCCCCGATGTCGTGATGAAATGGGACGAGGTCACCTGCGGCCAGGTCGTCTATCTTTATGCCGAATGCAACAATCATTTCGGCGGCGACCCGCGACGCTTCTTCAAGGTGATGCGTCGCCGCGACGTGCCGACCAAGTCGGGTGAGCAGATGCGCATCGCCTCGATCGATATCGGCGGCGGTACGACCGATCTGGTGGTGACCGACTATGTGCTGCAGGAAGCCGAGGGCAATGCGGTCAAGATCGAGCCGCGCCAGCTCTTCCGGGACGGCTTCAAGCTGGCCGGCGACGATATCCTGCTTCAGGTGATCCAGCGCAACATCCTGCCGGCGATCGAAGCGCAGATGGAACTGGCCGGCGTATCGGACGCGAAGGTGGTCCTGTCGCAATTGCTTGGCGCCGAGAATCTCGATGTGCAGCGATTGGCCCTGCGGCAGCAATTCACGTTGCAGGTGCTGCATCCGGCGGCCTTGGCGATCCTGCATCGCTATGAGAATTTCGATCCGGTGGCCGGCGATGCGGTGGAGACCTTGAGCCTCGCCGATCTGCTGCCGGCTGCTTTCCCGCCGCAGGAGCGGGTCCTCGCTTATTTCAACAGCGGCATCCGCCGTGCCGCCGGCCTGCCGGATCTCGCTTTCGATGTCTTGGCGACACCGATCGAACTGGATCTCAATCGGTTGCATCGGCTGTTCCTCAGCGAGGATTTCGATCTCTACGGTTCGCTGAGCTCGCTCTGTGACGTGGTGGCTGCTTATAACTGCGATGTGCTGCTGCTGACCGGGCGGCCCTCGCGTCTGCCCGGCATTCCGGAATTGTTGCGGTCATTGCTGGCGGTGACGCCGGACCGCGTCATCCCGCTGCATAATTACCGGGCGGGCACCTGGTATCCGTTCCATCGCCATGGCTGTATCCATGATCCCAAGACGACGGCGGCGGTGGGGGCGATGATCAGCGTGCTGGCGGCCGGCCGGCTACCGAATTTCAATCTGCTATCGAACCAGTTCGACCTGCATTCGACCATGCGCTATCTGGGGCGCCTGGACGAACGCAACCTGATCAGCGCCAATGACGTGTTCCTCTCCGATCTCAATCTGGACGATCCGGACTTCACCCTGCCGGAACGGCCTTTCCCGATGTCCGGGCCGATGCGGCTCGGATTCCGCCAGATCGCGACGCCGCGCTGGACGGCCACGCCGCTTTACACGCTGAATTACAGCGACGAGGCGCGTGAGGAATTGCATGAACATGTGCTGCTGGTGACGCTGGAAAAGGACCGCAGCAGAATGAACCGGCGCGCCAAATCCGCCCGCGACCAGGGCTCGGAACGGTTCAGGATCGCGCGCATCGCGGTGCGCGGCGCCGATGGCAAGGAAGGCGCATCGGTCAGCAAGGACAAACTGGTTTTGCGGCTGAATACCCTGAACAGCACCAGCGACGGGACGATGGGCTACTGGCTCGATACCGGCGCGGTCTATCTGTAGGCGGGATGTGACGATGACCGAAGCATTGGCAAATGGCGGCAAGGTCCTGGACGAGGCGATCTCGCAGGCGATCGACTGGGTTGGTGAAGTGCGGAAGACGGCCGGCTCGGTCAACCGCGTGGCCGACTCCCTGATCGAGGATCTGCGCCGCGGCCGCATCAAATGCAAGCGCCTCACCCGGGCGGCAAAGAGTCCGCTCTCGATCGGTATCTTCGGCATCAGCCAGGCCGGCAAGTCCTTCCTGGTGGATTCGCTGGCGAAGGGCGAGAATGGCCGGCTGGAATCGCAGATGGGGCCGGTCCGGCTGGATTTCATGAAACATGTGAACCCGCCGGGCGGCGGCAAGGAAGCGACCGGTCTGGTGACGCGCTTCACGCGCTCGCCCTCCAAGGCGCCGGCGGATTTTCCGGTTGAGGTCGGGCTGTTGTCGGAAGCCGATGTCATCAAGATTCTCTGGAACAGCTTCCTGAACGATTTCGACCAGGAAACGATCGGCATCAATCTGGATCCGAAAGAGATCAGCCAGTTGCTGCAGGGCCTCACGGCCAAGAAGCAGCCGCGCCACGTTCCCGGACTCACCGAGGACGACGTCATCGACCTGATGGATTATTTTCAGCGCCTGTCGCGCCGCATCGGGCAGCAATTGAAGGGGAATTTCTGGCCGACCGCCTGCGAGATCGCCCCCTATCTGTTGCCGGCCGATCGCGCCAGGCTGTTCGGCCTGCTCTGGGGCAATATCGAGGCGCTGACGCGCATCTATCTGAAGCTGCAATCGGCGCTGGCGGCGGTCGATCATGCGGAGACACTCTATTGCGAACTGGCCTGTCTGGTGGAGCGCGATGATGCCGGCGATTTCTCTCAGGCCAACTGCATCAACAATGTCGACATCCTGAAGCAGCTGAATACCGATGGCGGCGACGAGATTCGGGTCCAGCCGCTGCAAGGCGAGCAGCCGGGCGGGGTCAGGACGATCCGCCGCGGCATGCTGGCCGCGCTGACCACCGAATTGCGCTTCATCCTGACCGAGCGCCCCCAGGCGGCGGTGCTGGAGCAGGTCGATCTCCTGGATTTTCCCGGCTATCGCGGCCGTTTGCAGATCAAGGATGTCAATCAGATCATCGATGTACCGGTGGAAGGGCAGGCGGGCGTCGATTCCTATGAATTGCTGTTGCGCGGCAAGGTCGGCTTCCTGTTCGAGCGCTACACCGAAAATCAGGAAATGAACCTGCTGATCATGTGCGCGCCCAGCACCAAGCAGAGCGACGTGACGACGATCGGTGCGGTGGTCGATACCTGGGTCAGGCAGACCCAGGGCGAGACGGCGGCGGTGCGGGCGCGTCGTCCGGCGGGCTTGCTGATGGTCACCACGATGTGGGACCTGAAATTGCAGCCGGCAGCGAATGAGACCCCGGATATCCTGCGGGTGATGGGCGACAATGTCATCCATATGGTGCTGGAGCGTTTCCGCAATCTTGAATGGGTGCAGAACTGGAACGGTCAACCGTTCAATAATATCTTCCTGGCGCGTAAGCCGGGCGTGCCGAACATTCTTTTCGAACAGAACGGCGGCAACGAAATCGGCATCATGGCCGATCAGCAGGCGCGGATGGCAGAGCTGCGCAACTTCTTCCTGACCAGCGATGAAGTTATCCGGCATATCGCCGATCCGGCAGAGGCCTGGGACGCGATGCTGAAATCGAATGATGGTGGCGTCGAACGAATCGTCCGCTATCTAGCCTCCGCAGCCGATCCCGATTACAAGCGGCAGCGCATTCACGAGCAATTCGCCGATCTGGCCCGCGATCTTCACGGCAAGCTCAGCTCCTATTATCGTGGCGACGCAGGGGAGGCGGCGGAAATCAAGCGTCAGCGCGCCGACAAGCTGATCGAGGTCCTGTCCGGCAATTTCGATGCCCAGCGTTTCCCCGAATTGCTGAGCTCCATGATGCCGGACACCGATCAGATGCGGTCCAGCTATATGCGGGTCGACACGTTGGGCGGCCGGACGTCGGCGCAAAGTGGCAACGGGGCCGACGGCCAGCAGGCGGCGAGTGCGGAATCCCGCAGCGGTGCATCGTTGAAATCACTGATGGCGGCACGCGGCCTGACCAAGGCCAGTAGCGGCGAGGCGCCGTCAGTCGCTGGACATGTGGTCAGCGATCGCGCCCGCCGCTTCGCCGACGCCGTGATCGGCGGCTGGATCGCGCATCTGCGGGCGATGCCGCGCCTGCCGGGTCTGATGCGCTATCTCGCTTTGGAAAGCGGCATCGCCGATATACTGAATGAGGAACTGGTGGCGGCTGCGTTGCGCATGGGTCTGCCCTATCAGATGGCACAGACCTGCAGCACGGCAGAGCTTGTTGCCGCCAAGCGGCGACTGCAATTCGTCGATGAACAGGTCCTGATCGCCGAACGCGTGGTGGCGGATTTCATCATGTATCTCGGCGGCCTCGATCGCGCGCCGCTGCAGAACAGCTTCATACCGGGGCGCACTGTCTTTGCGGCCGAGCCAAGCCGTGATGGCATACCGGAGTTGGCGGAGGGCCGCGAGAATCAGCAGCGGATCATTTTCATGACCGACTGGTTGACCATGCTGCATCAAACCGTCATCGAAAATGCCGGCTTCCAGGATGGCGCCGAGATCACCCTGGAGCAGAATGCCCGGCTGGGCGGTATCGTGCGGCAATTGGCGGCGCAGGCACAATGAAGCCACCGGTCGTCAACCTATCGTGGGGTATCGTGAGATGGGGCAGGTAGAAGTAAGATGGCGGTGAAGGCGGAAATCTTCGGGGAAGGGCCGGGCCTCGCCCGCATCCGATTGAGCGGGGTCGATGCCCCGGCGGGTGATTGCACGATCCAGATTCAGCGCAACCAGTCGCCGGACAGCTATCTCGGCCTGACCGGTCAATGGCAGTCCTCGCCCGATTGCTGGCATCGATTATCCGCGGGGGATGTGACGACGGTAGCGGGCGGCATCGAATTCCTGATCGGGGCGCAGCTTGTCGATCCGATTCTGACCGTGATGGCGCAGAACGCCTTTCGTCTGTCCTTGCGGTCGGCCGTCGGGGCGGTGACGACGACGGCCCTGGTCCCCTCGACGCGGCAGCCGCTGCTGGCCTCCACCGCGCGCCATGAGGCGCCCGCGGAGATGCCGGCGCCGACACCTGCACCTCCTGCACCCGCACCTGCGCCAAAGCCGGTAGAGACACCTGCGCCGATCGAACCGCCGGCCCCGACACTCAAAGCCGATCCGGCCGATCAATTCCGCGGCATGATACCGGAGCCTAGCGACCGTGAAAAATCGCCGGCGGAACCGAAATCACGCACAGGATTGCTGCTCGCCGGTATCGCGGCGGTCGTCGTGCTGGCCGGCGCCGCTATTGCCGCTTATCTCTATCTCAAGCCGTCCGGACCGGCGCCTGTCACGCCTCCGCCAGTGGTTGAGGCGCCGCAGACGACGCGCGAGATCCTTCAGTCCTTCATGAAAGATAATCCGGATGCGGCGGCGATCGTCGGCAAGGCCGACCAGATGAAGAGCGGCGGCAATATCGATGCCGCCGTCTATCTCTATCGTCAGGGCGCCGATCGCGGCGATGCCCATTCGGCGCTGCAGCTCGGCATTCTCTATGATCCCGGCGAGACCGTGACGGCCGCCAGTAGCACCGCCAATTCAGGTACGGCCGATTCGAGCGCAGCCAATTCAAATGCGGCCAATACGCTTGCCAAAAGCTCGGACACGGCGGCTTTCTGGTATGGCAAGGCGGCGGATGCCGGCCTGGCGGAAGCACAGCGCCGTCTGGGTAATCTGCTGACCAAGAATCATCCGGCCGATAGCGGCGAATTCAAGAACGGCATCACGTTGCTGCAGGCTGCCAGCAAGCAGGGCGATGCCGAAGCGAGCGCGAAATTGAAGGAGCTTGGACAATGAGCCGGTATGCCCGATTGGTCCGTCCGGCAGCCCGGCAGATCGGCCGGCTTTTGCTCGGCGGCATCTTGCTGCTCAATGCCGCCGTGTTTGTCGATATGGGCACGGCTGCTGCGGATGACGCCCGCAAGCCGCTGCTGCAGGCCGGCAAAAAGACCATCTATGAACGCGTGCTGACTCAGCCCGGCGCCAACCTGCATGACAAGGCCGGTCAGACGGATGCGGGCAAGGCGCTGCCGGCGATGTCCATCCTCTATGTCTATGCACGGCAGGATGCGGGTGGCACCAGTTGGATCGAGGTCGGACCGAATGCCGATGGCAAGACAATCGGCTGGCTGTCAGAAAAGGATGCGCTGCCCTGGAAGCAGCAATTGACCCTGGCCTTCACCAATCCGGCGGGCCGGGAACGCGGGCTGATGTTCGGTCAGCGCGACGCGCTCGACAAATTGCTGATGGCGGACAAGCCCGGCGAGGAAGCGGCGAAGCTGCGGCAGGTAATCGCCGGCGGCAACGTCCCCGACGGCTTCCCGGTCATCGCCATGGAGCCGCAGAATTACATCGACATCTCGAAGCAGTTCTACCTGCTGCCGATTCTGGAAGCGCAGGATGCCGCGATGGGGATGGGCTATCCGGTGCGCGAATTGCACATCGCCTCGGTGCCGGCCGATACGACGGCCGAGAAACCCGCGGCCTCCGACGCCACCTCGCAGCAGGACATGCTGGCGAACTTCACCGCCGGTGTCGTCTTCGTGGTCGATTCAACCAAATCGATGGATCCTTATATCGACCGCACCCGCCAGGCGGTCGAGAAGATGTATGACCAGATCCAAGGCAAGATGGTCGGCAGCCGCGCCAGTTTCGGCCTGGTCGCCTTCCGCGCCGGCGCCAAGGAAGACAAGGCGATCGGCTACGATTCCAAGGTCTTCGTCGATCCCAACAAGGTGACGGACAAGAAGACCTTCCTGGCGGCGGTGAAGGGGCTCTCGGCGGCCAAGGTATCGACGCCGCGCTTCAGCGAGGATTCCTATGCCGGCATCATGACCGCACTGAACGATATCGACTGGTCGCATTTCGGCGCCAGATACATCGTGCTGGTGACCGATGCCGGCGCCCTCGACGGCAATGATAAATTCTCCAGCACCAAGCTGAATGCCGACCAGGTGCGGCTCTTCGCGCAGGAACGGGGCGTTGCCATCTATGCGCTGCATTTGCTGACCAAGGAAGGCGTCAGCAATCACGATCAGGCGGCGGCACAGTATAAGACGGTATCGAGCTACCCCAATCTCTCGAAGCCGCTTTATTATCCGATTGCCGATGGTTCAGTGAACCAGTTCGGCAGTGTCGTCGATCTCTTGTCCCAGGCGATCGTGAAACAGGTATCGGATGCGACCTCGGGGAAAGCCGCTGTCGGGGCCGATGCGCCGAGCGATGGCAGCTCGGTCGAAAGCCAGGTCGCTTCGGATACGGTTGCGGTCGGTTATGCCATGCGGCTGGCTTATCTCGGCCGCGTCAGCAAGACCACGGCGCCGAAACTGGTCGAGGCCTGGACGGTGGATCGCGATTTCGCCAAGCCGGATGTCGCGACCATGGATGTTCGCGTCTTGCTGACCAAGAATCAGTTGAGCGATTTGCAGCAGGTCCTGAAGACGGTACTGGATGTCGGCAAGGCAAAGCAGCTCGATCCGACCGGTTTCTTCGATGCCATCCGTTCCGCCGCCGCAGCCATGGGGCGCGACCCGGCCAAGCTTAAGGACCCGAACGCCACCAAACTGGGTCAGTTGGGCCTGATCGGCGAATACATCGATGACCTTCCCTATAAGAGCAAGGTCATGGGGATCGATCAGGATATCTGGCAGGGTTGGTCGATTTCGGAGCAGCAGTTCTTCCTCGACGAGATCGAACGCAAGCTGGCTCTGTATCAGAAGCTCAATGACGATGCCGATCATTGGGTGGCGCTGTCCCCGAATGCGCCGGCCGGCGAGTATGTCTATCCGATACCGATCGATGCCTTGCCATAGATGATGGCGGATCAACCGGATCTCGTCCTGACGATTGACGGCCTCAGTGCCCGCCGTAGCCGGGGCGAAGCCAGTTTCAGGCTTCTGCTCGACCGGCTCGATCTGCCGGCCGGGCGGCCGGTGGCGGTGGTGGGACCCAGCGGATCGGGCAAGAGCACGCTGCTCGATGTTCTCGGTCTCGTTATGAGCCCGGAACGCGTGGCGCATTTCGCCTTCTTTCCGATCGGCGAAGATCCCATCGATCTCGCCGGGCTGATCGCGGAAGGCAATGAGACGGGCCTTACCGATATGCGCCGCCGGTATCTCGGCTATATGCCGCAGACAGGGGGATTGCTGCCATTCCTCTCTGTCGGCGAGAATATCCGCCTGCCGCCGCGACTCAATGGACGGATCGATCTCGCCTATCTGGATGAGGTTGCACGGCTGCTCGATCTGCCGGAGGCGCTGATGCGGCGGCTTCCCAAGGATCTATCGATCGGCCAGCGCCAGCGTGTCAGCCTGGCGCGGGCGCTGGCGCATCGTCCGCGACTGCTGCTGGCCGATGAACCCACCGCGTCACTGGATGCTGTGACGGCCGCCGCCGTGACCGATCTGCTGCTGGAATTGTCGCCGAGACTTGGCATCACACCCGTCATCGCCACCCATGACGAACGCCTGTTCGACGGAGAGGGCGTCCGCCGGATTCATGTCGACTGCCATGCCGGCGCGGCACCCAATCTGGTTGAGGCGGTGGTGCGGACATGATGCGCCATTCCCCCTATATCCTGCGGCTGGCGGCAAAAAGCCTAGCCTTCGATCTGCGCCTCACCTTGTGCCATATCTTCGGCCTGATCGCTGTGCTGGTGCCGCTGATGCTGGTTGTGGGACTGAAATACGGCGCCATTCAGGGCCTGACCGACAAGCTCAACCAGGATCCGCGCAATCTGGAAATCCTGATTCTCGGCAATCATGAATTGAAGGCCGACTGGTTTGCCGCTGTCCGTCAGGCGCCGCAAACGGCCTTCGTGGTGCCGGCCACACGCTCCCTGTCGACCACCATCAATCTGGCCGCCGACCGGCCGGGCGGCACCTTGCTGCGTGGCGTTCAGCTTTTTCCGACCGATCAGGGCGATCCGTTGCTGGATCATCTGCCGGTGCCGCAGAATGATGATGAGGTTGTGCTGTCGGCAAGTGCTGCCAAGGCGCTCGGTGTCGGCATCGGCGATCAGCTGCGCGGGCTGGTGCAGCGCCGTCTCAATGATGTGGAGGAAATCGGCAACCGCAAGCTGACGGTCAAGGCGATCGTGCCGGAAACCACGATCGCCCAGGATGTCGCCTTCGTGACCTTGCGCTTTCTGGTGCGGACCGAAGATTATCGTGACGGCAAAGCGGCGGATCTGCAATCCGGGGAGATTTCCGCCGATGACCTGGCGGCCCGCAGCTATGCCTCGGCACGGCTCTTTGCGCGCAATCTGGACGATGTCGCGCCTTTGGCGGAGATCGCCAGCCGCGACAATGTTTCCGTGCGCACCAAGAGCCATGAGATCGAGACGGTCCGCCTGCTTGACCGGGCGTTGACATCGATTGCAGCCGTCATCGTCGGCCTCGGTGCGGCGGGTGCCGCCTTTTCCGTCGCCGCCAGCCAATGGGCCAATGTCGAGCGGCAGCGCAAAGAGATCAGCATGCTGCGGCTGTTGGGCCTGCAGCGCGCCGAAGTGCTGCTGCTGCCGGTCGCGCAATCGCTCATCATCGCTTTGATCGGCTATGGCATCTCGGCGCTGCTCTTCATCGCCGTCGCGATCATGGTGAACAATATGTTTTCGCTGACCGGCATGAGCGATAGCCCGGTTTGCCGATTGGAAGTCATGCATTTCATCTGGTTCTGGGCCGTGACGATGATTGTCGCCGGTCTTGCCGCATTGGTTGGAGGAGCGCATGTGGTCAAGATCGACCCCAGCGAAAGTCTGCGTGCCATTTAGGCGCCTCATCGGGGTCGCCCTCTGCGCCGCTCTGCTGACACCCGCAACAGGCGGCCATGCCGATGAGGCCTGGCCGGACAAACTGTTCAATCCGGCGCCGATCAGCGAAGACGTGATCCTGCCGATGCCTTGCGGCGGCTCCATGGTCTTTCGCAAGATCCAGGTGCCGGGCAGCGGCATCCTGGATGACTACCAGGTTAAACTGGGCGATCCGGATCAAAGCCTCGCCTTTTCGGAATATGCCCATCCCGATTATATCGCGGCACCTTTCGCCAGCACGGGCGCCGGGCACTATTATTTGCTGGCGAAATACGAAACCAGCAAGCTGCAATACGACGCGGTGATGAGCGGCACTTGTCCGACCGCCAATCTGATGGGGCGCGTGCCGGTCACCGATATCACCTGGCTCGATGCGGCGGATTTTGCCGCCAAGTATACCGACTGGCTGCTGGCCAATGCCCGCAAGCAACTGCCGGTAGCGGGCGATGCGATTTCCTTCCTGCGCCTGCCGACGGAAGCGGAATGGGAATATGCAGCGCGCGGCGGTGTCGCGGTATCGCCCAGCGAATTCGCCATGCGGACCTTTCCCATGCCCGACGGCATGGAACGCTATGTCTGGTTCGCCGGCTCGAAATCGGCCAACGGCAAGGTGCAGCTGACCGGGCTGCTGCAGCCCAATCCGCTGGGTCTGCATGACATGCTGGGCAATGTCGACGAATTCGTGCTCGATCCCTATCGGCTGAACCGGGTGTCACGCCTTCATGGCCGCGCCGGCGGCTATATCGTCAAGGGCGGCAACTATCTCACCTCGCAGCAGGATATCCGCAGTTCTTATCGCAGCGAGGTCAGCCCGTTCACCGATAAGGGCCAGCGGAAATCGAAGACCACCGGCTTCCGCCTCGCGGTCAGCGCGCCGGTGCTGACCGACCAGCAGGATATCACCACTGCGCGGGCGGAATGGACCAAGCTGGGAAGCGGCGCGGCGGTTGCCGCGCAGCCCTTGGACGATCCGGTGCAGGAACTGGCGGCGCTGGCGCAGCAGACCGATGGCAATGCGGAGCTGAAATCGCGGCTGGAAACCTTGGAGCAGAAAGTGAAATCGGTCCTGCTGGCGATGCAGGATCAGCAAAGCCGGGCCGGCCGGACGATGCTGCGGCTGGGCGCCTGGCTGGGCCAGAAATTGCATGGAGATCAAATAGATACAAAGGTCGTCCAGCAGACCTACGAGGCCCGGGTCGCCAGTTCCTCCGACCGGGATCCGATGGCGAAACGGTATAAAGATATTCTCACCCAGAACGAGCAGGCTTTGGCCGCCAACGCAAAATTTTATACCGATCTGGTGACCCGCGTTGGCGATGATTACAATCCGGCGCTGCTGGATCAGCAGCAGAAAATCCTGGATACGGAATTAACAAATGCAGGTGTCGCGCATCTCTCACGTTATGCTGATGTGTTTTTTCGCCACGTTCAACAATATGCTAGTGATAAACAAGTCCGCACCCAGCAATGGCTGAAGGATTTGGCGTCCGTAGCGGATAAATAGTATTCTGGCGGTCGGACGGGTGAGGTGAGCTTACATGGCAGTTGAAGCCGATTTCGGTTCAGGAGCATGACGATGGTTTTCCGCGGCTCGATGGCAGCCGTCTGTGCGTTGTCTTTGGTGGTGTCGGCCTGCACCACGCCGAATGATGCCGGCCCGGGATCGGTGGCGCAAACCAATAACGGGCCCGCGGCCTGCATGCAGATCACGTCCAAGGATATCGATACCAATTATGGCAGTACCGTTGCGGAAGGCGCGGCCATCTGGGCGGTGGTCGGCGCAGCGGTCGGCGCGTTGGCGGGCGCC
>LNAP01000474.1_pt1 | contig 95684 bp, 90 predicted proteins | sample 602601 | NCBI WGS metagenome assembly LNAP01 (sample SAMN02440304, study PRJNA202911) | soil metagenome | biome: Subtropical and temperate rainforests or woodlands; isolation source: soil samples (1 kg each in a 20% v/v slurry with milli Q water) were... ... | reverse complement strand
GTTGCCAGACTTTTACCTTTAGAATCCCACAGAATGGTTTCATTCATGCCGTCATAATCCCACTCGTCATGCGGTGTCATCTGATAGCCCCATTTTGCTTCGCCAGTATCTACATCACGTGCAAAAATCGTCATCGACCATTTGTTATCACCAGGACGTACATCAGGATTCCATACGCCAGGGTTGCCTGTACCGTAATACATCAGGTTCAGTTTTGTGTCGTATGAATACCAGCCCCAAGTCGCACCGCCGCCATTCTGATAGCCGTCTTTTCTAGCCTGTGGTTTGAGCCAGGTTCTGATGCCCAGATCTTTCTCCGGGAATTTCAGTTTATCTTTACTTAAAGCATTGAATGAACCACCAACCTTGTTGCCGCCGTTCACATCTTCATACAATGACAGCGCGCTGAAGTGCGGGTTATCCTTGTTGAAATCATCGCCGATCAACACATCTTTGTCTGATCCGGTGCTGTAGGCACGCCATACCAAAGCACCGTCTTTGATGTTGTAAGCAGTAATGTGGCAGCGTACGCCATACTCGCCGCCTGAACAGCCGGTAATCACTTTGTCTTTAATCACATGTGGTGCATTAGTATTGGATTCGCCTACTTTGGTGTCAGTTACCTGAACATCCCAGATTGTTTTACCGGTTTTTGCATCCAGTGCTACCAGCTTACCGTCGTTCTGCTGCAGGAAAATCTTGCCGTCTCCGTAACCTAAACCACGGTTTACGTTATCACAGCACAGCAAAGCCTGAATGGCTGGGTCTTGCTTAGGAAAATATGACCATAAAATTTTCTGGTTATCATTCAAATCCAGTGCATAGATATTGTTCGGGAAAGCGGTATGCACATACATCACACCATTCACTACCAGTGGAGCACCTTCGTGACCGCGATTTACACCCGTAGCAAAAGACCAGGCAAGTTTCAGATTCTTGACGTTGCCTTTGTTGACCTGAGCAAGTTTACTGTAGCCGGTATTGCTGTAGTCCTTGCGCGGAGCAGCCCATTGGTTATCATCCTGCATCAGTTTTGATAACTCATCTGCGGCAAAAGCAGTTGTAGTTAATGCGGTAAGCAAACCCGGTTTAAATTGATGACTCATTTACATCCCCAAAATATAAAATCTGTTAAATTGTTGTATGACTAATCTCAATCTCATCCGTTGGAATGACATTGGTAGCAGTGCTTGTATTGCAAGCGATGTGCCAGCACTATATTTTCACTGTATTTTTTTGTTACCAAGATTCGAATAGACTGATAAAATCTTTTAAAATCAATCAACTATTTTTTCGAAAAAAACATTTTCCAGTTACGGGTATCGTTTTAATATCGATCAGATTTGATACTGGCACTGTGTCAGAATTGAACAGTTGTAACGTGACAGTTGTTCACTTAACGCATGCACAATTAACCTAAGCTATAAGGTCAAGTAATGAGTTCCTCTTCATCAGGCAGCACACCTAGCATACTGCAAGCCAGAAATGAGTTTCTGGCCAATGGTCACGTGCAGGAAGGCGCCATCACCGAAGCGATTGAGCGCTCATGGCGGCGCTGCCTTGCCAGTGGCATAGACACACAATCGCCATCGAATATCGAAGTTGTGACTGCGCAGGAGCTGGCGCGTAAACGTGAACAGAATCACCAGCTATTGGCACTGGCGCGGCCGGAGATGGAAACACTGAGCGAACAGATTGCACATACGCGCAATGTTGTCATATTGACTGATGATGAAGGCCTGATTCTTCATAGCATGGGCAGCCAGCACCTGTTTGGCGAAGAGCAGCGCCTTGCCTTATCTGCCGGCGCTTCCTGGAACGAAAGCCAGCGCGGCACTAACGCTATTGGTACCGCTATCTTTGAACAGTCGGCATTGACGGTTCAGGGTGCAGAGCACTTCATGTCCTACCACCACGCGCTCAACTGCTCTGCGGTGCCGATCTTTGGTGCGGAGAATCAATTGATCGCGACACTGGATGTTTCCAACGACTACAACGTATCGCAGCAGCACACACTGGCATTAGTGAAAATGTCCGCACAGATGATTGAGAACCGGCTATTTCTTGCCAGTTACCAGAGTGATGTGGTGCTGCACTTCCATGCCCGCCCTGAGTTTATCGGCACACTGTGGGAAGGTGTCGCCATGTTCACCGATCACGGCGAACTTGTAGCCACCAACCGCAGCGGCCAGTTCCAGCTTGGCCTAAATACGCAGCACACGCATCTAAATACTGCGCAAGGGAAGCCACAGCTGAACTTTAACCAGCTGTTCGATATGTCGATTGAAAACCTGTTAAGACAGATAGGCAGTGCAGATAAGCTGGTGATTCCTTTACGGTTGAACAACGGCGCACGACTATATGTACAGGTGGAATTACTGCATAAAAAAGCGCAGCTCTCTAAACCAGCAGCGGTTAGCAAAAGAACCAGTGCTGCCAATCTGGATTTACTGAATAGCGGCGACGCAAAAATTGAGCGCGCAATTGCACAAGTCAAGCAAGTGCTGTCGCGCGATATTCCTATCCTGATTCAGGGGGAAACCGGCGTCGGCAAAGAACTATTTGCGCGCGCGATTCATGAAGCCAGCACCCAGCACAAAGGCCCGTGGATCGCAGTCAATTGCGCAGCACTGCCGGAAGGCCTGATTGAAGCCGAGCTTTTTGGCTACGAAGAAGGCGCGTTTACCGGCGCAAAACGCAAAGGCAGCCCGGGCAAGATCGAGCAAGCCAACGGTGGCACCCTGTTTCTGGATGAAATCGGTGATATGCCGCTGTCACTGCAGGCCAGATTGCTGCGCGTATTGCAGGAGCGCACCGTCACGCCTTTAGGCAGCACAAAATCGATTCCCGTTAGCTTTGCACTCGTCAGTGCAACCAACCTAAAACTTAAGGAAAAAGTTGAAAGCGGTGAGTTCCGCAGCGATCTTTATTACCGGCTGAATGGCCTCAGCGTGTCGCTGCCTCCGCTAAGGCAGCGTTCAGACTTGAACGCACTGATTAATATTATCTTGCAGATTGAACATGCGGATGATGTAAAAATCACACCTGAAGTCATGGATATATTTGTTCAACATCCGTGGCCAGGCAACATCCGCCAACTGCATAATGTTCTGAGAACTGCGCTGGCACTGGCTGATGGAACACCAATCAGCGAGTTGCATCTGACTCAGGATTTTATTGATGAGATTGAAACTGCGGGCCAAACTGAAACAGGGTCTGAAGCAATCGCGCTAAATAACCAGAATCTGGATGATGTGACCATGAATGCAATTGTTAAGGCTATGGAAAAGCATTCAGGCAATGTTTCTGCAGTAGCACGCCAATTAAATATTAGCCGCAATACGCTATACAGGAAACTCAAGGCGCTCGGACTGCATTAAAAACGCATTATCAGCAGACAGTGGATTCATCCATTGCCTGTGACCAAGCGCTAACTAATTTTAGCGCCAATAGAACGGACGATGGTAATACGGACTCCAGTACGGATAATCCCAATTGCGTTGCTGCCGCATAATAGTCTGCTCATATTCGCGTTGTACGCACTCACGCCATGCATCGGTATCTTTTGCAAACCCGAGCTTTTCACATGCCGGCCCATACACCTGGATTTTATACTCCATCTGTTTAGTTGCTCTCTGCTGCTCTGCCAGCGGGTTTGTTGCACAGCCGGCTACCAGCATCACAAAACCAAAAATAGTAATTGCACGCATTTTTATATTATCCATTCTTTTTAATTCATGTGTCTGTATGATTTTGGGCTACCGCTTAAAGTTCATGCCCGACAAAACTAAAACGCCAAATCTAGGCTTTCATATACTATGGGTATTTCTATGTCAGCAGCACAAGCTTGCCAATGTGCATAAAAAATATCGCACATTTCAGCGGCAATCCTTCATCTGCAAATAATGTAGTATAAATTTCCAGTTGCTTGCGATGGCTCTCTGCAGCTGATTGCAACGCTTCAATTGAAGCAGCTGCACTCAACTCTGTCGTTTTATAGTCGATAATCCAGCGCACGCCACTGTCTATAAATGTACGGTCTACAATATGTTTTTTAGCGTCCTCACCCGTCAGCTTCACCAACGCCAGTTCAACCGCAGCACCTTCCCTCGCCTGCAACACCCACTGCCCTTCTGGGCTAGTTAATGTACTTGCTAACAACTGCTCAACCTTTACAGCTGCTTCATGCGCCAGACTCTCGGTATGCCCCTGCTGCCGCAGCCAGTGACGCATCGGTGGCAATAACGTACTGATGCGAGATAAAGGCCACACTGCCAAACCCTGCTGTGCAATGATTTCCATATAGCGATGTGCCAGCGTGCCAATGTCAGCATCTATATTTGCACTGCTCGCTGCCGGCTTGTTGTTTGGTTTATTAATGCGGATCACAGGTTCAGGAGTTTGCAAAACTTCCGGAATATGCGGCTGCTTCAGGCGTACCAGGCAAGGTGTGAAATCTGCGATATCTGCAATTTTCCCTGCCTTCACTTCGGTGTCTATAGGGGCTTCGAACTCCGGCCCAATTGTGTTCCAGAGTAAATCCAGGTAAGTATTTCTGGTTGGATTAATCTCGCCTTTAGCGTTCTGGCTGGCAACGCCCACCAGATGCAATTTACGCTCTACGCGTGTTGCCGCAACATACAATACGCGTGCCGACTCATTGGCATCGCGCTCTTTTTCGCGCGCTTCCAGATAATCATACGGGCTGACTTTATCCTTATCACGCGCGCCCTTAGGAATATACGGGGCGGCCAGCAGCTCCTGCTGATGACCAACACTGATTTCCTCCCACAGCACCAGCGGTTTATCGCCATTATTGCCGCCGGTAGTCGCGCCCAAGCCGGGCAGAATCACCGTATCGAATTCAAGCCCTTTTGATTTATGTATAGTCATCATCTGCAAGTTTTCGCCGTGACTATCCGGCGCGGCAAACAGCTTGGTAATCTCGAACGTCATGCGCTCGGGCGAAAACTGATTACTGTGATCGAGCGCATCCAGACAACTGAAGAATGCCTGCACATCAACCACATCACCCGGCTCCCACAGACAGGAGCTGCCATTGAGCATAAGCCATATACCGCGTATCCAGCGACTCACATTCATGCGACCCTGACTCGCATAGGCTTCATCCAGTATCTCGCGCACATGCAGCAAGCGCGCCTGCCCATCAGCAGATAATCGACTCACAATTTCCTGGTCATGCATAAGTGCCCAGATCGTGCTGTAATGGTTATGCCCTGCCAGCGCATGCATATCATGCAAACTCAGGCCACACCAGGGTGCACGTAATATCGCCAGCCAATGCACACGGTCTGCACGGTGATGCAGCGCATGCGTAAGCGCGAGCAAGTCCTGCACCACCTGCCTACCTTCCAGCGCCTCAATTTCTACCGCTTGAAACGCAATATCTTTATGCTCACGACGCAGCTTGCTTACTAGCGGTGCCAGATGTTTTTTAGAACGTACCAGCACCGCAATTTTCACATCCGGATTAGCAAGCCGCTCTGCCTGAATCACGCGTATTATTGCCTCAGCTTCGCGCTGCTGCGCAAGTTCTGAGCTTTCATCAGCCTGTTTGATGATTGGGTGCACTGCTACGCCGGCCTGCGGCAGATTATCCTTGGTTGCTATAAACGGACGGTAATGGATCGCCCCCTGAATTACTTCATCATGCTCAGGAAAGATTGGTGCAAAAGTCTGGTTAATCCATTCCACAATCGCCGGCGATGAGCGGTTGTTACGATACAACTGCAAACGCTCCAGATAAATATCACCGATACCATGCTCTGCCGCATCAATAAACAAGCCTACGTTTGCTTTGCGGAAACGGTAAATTGACTGCATCGGGTCGCCCACGGCAAACAAAGTGCGCCCGTCATCCATCTGCCAGCCAAGCGTCAGTTGTTCCAGCAGCTTGATCTGGCTCGGACTGGTATCCTGAAACTCATCCACCAGCAGGTGCTTAATCTGGTAATCCAGCTTGAGCGCCAGTTCGGTCGGCTCACCGAAGTCATCACCTAGGGCGCGTGTTGCACGGTGAGCGATTTCCACAAAATCCACTTCACCTGCGCGCTGGAATACCAGCCACAGTTGCGCCACAGCTAGATTCAGCAATTGAGACAATGTAGCGATAATCTGCCATGCCTCCTGATCTGTAGAAATTTCTGGCAAGCTTCTGATGCGTGCCAATGCATCTGCAATAGTGGCGTCGCTTGCCATAGATTCCAACAGCGCACTGAAGCTCGCTTTTTCATCCTTTTTATCGGCGGGGAAACCAATATTTTTATCAATCTTAGCCCGGATACTATTGTCTTTAGTCAGCACCAATTCACACACAGCCAGCCAAGCATGCAATCCATCGGCATTAATTGGCAATGGCGTATCCCAGTCTGCCAACACGCTTATCGGGTGTTCGTCCGCTAGCTGACTGGCAGCAAATCTGGCGAGCGGCATCAGCTCGGCCTGCAAGCGAGTATTGAATACGGCTGCGGTGGCCTGTATTTCCTGCTCGACCATATAACACAATGTCTGCTGCAATGCGGCTGCATCGACCTCAAACTGTGCGTGATGCAGCCATTGGTCACGCTTTTCCAGCATTTTCATTAATAGATTTTTAAGCTGGATGGCATTGTTATCCACATAACGCAAAGCCGCTTTTACCACCTCGCTATGGGTGCTATCTTCAAGCAATGCCAGCGTCTGCTCAGCGGCTTGCGCATACAAAGCAGTTGCATCAATATCTACGCGCGGCTGCGAGCCAAAGCGGCTCATGAGCGGCATTTGCCTTGCCAAGTGCGCACACAGGCTATCAATCGTGAAGATGCGTAACCTTGATGGATTTTCAATCAGCTGCCAGTTCTGCAAGGCGGAACACTGCAGCGCTTTAAGGCTCAATTCATAAGTAATCTGCTTGTGTAACTGCGCAGGTTTTTCCTGCTTGGCCGCCTTCATCAGGCTATCCAGAATGCGTAGCCGCATCTCGGCGGCAGCTTTATTGGTGAAGGTAATCGCAATAATTTCTTCGGGTTCGTTCACTGTTTGCAGCAGTTTTAAATAACGCTGTGTAAGCAATTCGGTTTTACCCGCACCCGCAGGAGCTTCGACAATAAACGAAGTCAGCTCCAGCGCACGCAGGCGATTCTGCTCATCAGCTTCCAGGTTGTAGTCATGTTCAATATTCATTCGGCTCACTCTTCAGCCTCCTGAAACTCCTGGAATCTTTCAAATTGCAATTTACGCTCCGGTAGACGCAGCAGCGGTGTGACTTCACAGTACATCAGCTCACTTTCATCACTGAAACGTACTGCCGCCTCGCCTGCACGCAGCTCTGTTGCAATGGCTTCAATCGCAGTTTTCCAATGGCTCAGCAGCTGCTGCCAGTCCGTAAAGTTCTGCGTAAATGACGGCTTGCGTTTATTTGGCTCTGCTTCAAAGCTATCGACCGAAACACCGGCAAAAGCATGCTCGGCGGTTTTTACCATGCCAAAATGTATGCCTGCCACCTGTTCGGCAGGGTCGGCATAAAAAGTGGCATAAATAGGTAACTGCGGCTCGGTGATGCGGTCTTCACCCCAGCTTTTGATTTTTGGCATCTGCCCGGTTTTGTAGTCAATAAATTCCAGCCCACTGGTTTCAAGCTGGTGCACGCGGTCGATTTTCAAGGTCACCTCAATGCCGCAAATCTGTACTTTTTTACCGACTTCACAATCTACAATGCGGAATGACACTGCGCGTGCTTTTTCATACGCCAGCCAGTCACCGACCAATTGCAGCAAACGCTCTGATTCGAGTTCGAGCACTGCCGCAGAAGCAACGCTACTCTCGGCAGCAAAAGCCTGGATAGTGTTTCGCACAGCCTTGCTCAGTGCGTCCATAAAATCACCAGCACTCATATCACGCAGATCGGCAAAGTGGCGTTTACGCCAGAACTGCTCCAGCACACCATGCACCAGTGAACCGCGATCCATGTTATCCAGCCCGGCAGTTGGTGTTTTAAGTGCTTTTGCACCAACCCGATACTGATAAAACGCCCAGGCTGGGCAAACAGCCTGCGCTTTTAGTAATCCAGTACCGCCGGAAACATGTTCACCCTCCTGAACTGCGGGCGCAATATGGTCATCAATATGTTCCAGCGCATCATGGGCAACAGCACATAGTTGTTCGGCCAGCGAAGCGGCTAGAGGGACTTCGCCATTAAAAAGGCTAACATCCTGCATCAGCGGTGAAGGCCGTAGCTGGCTTTCACCATCCATACGGCTGCTTGAAAAAACAATATGTTGTGCAGAATGTAGCAGCCGCTGCTGAATCGTTGCTGCAAAGACTGCCTGCACATTGTTATCTGCATTCGGCAGTGCGGCCTCGCGTTGTATGAATGCAGGCAATAAAGGATTAGGCCGTGCAGGCGGCGGCCAGATATGGTCGTTCATATGCATGCACCACACGGCATCTACCGGGGCACTCAGGCCTTCCATGATCCCCAGTATCTGTATCGCAGGTTCAAGCTCGGTTTCCGCTTGAAATACCTGAGCGGTACATATCTGCTGCAGGTAATACACCGCGTCACTGGCCGCTAGCTTTTTATCCAGCACATCCATTCTGACCAGCTGCTGTAAAGCTTTCTGCCATGCATTCAGCGCTTGATACTCAAGACTGTTGATAGTACGCTCACCGGGCCAGCCCAGTGCATTCAGAATTGCATCCAGCGTCTGCGCCCACTGCACAGCAGGCAGTTTTCTACCGGTTGAAATTGCAAGAGCGGCCTTGATATTTGCCAATAGCAATTCGAGGCGCAAGCCTTCTGTCTGCTGTTCTTGTATAAATTCTACAAAGCGCGACAGACTAAACTGCATAGGCAGTTTTTCACGCATGCTCGCATCCAGCAGTGCGCGTGCATCGGCCTCCCGGTGACTTGCCGACCAAAACGGCGATAGCAGCAGCATACTTACATCAGATTGCTGCAACTGATGCACGGTCATCAGCCGCAGCAGATTTAAACCCGCCTGAATAAGCGGCTGCTGGGCTAACGGTGTGCCTAATGAAAAATTATAGTGGCGCGGCATATCGGCCAAACCGGGACGTATACTTAATGGATAAAACACATCATCCAGCAGATCTGCCAGCTGGTTTCTTACGTCACTCAAGCGTGGCGTCACAATGGCCAATCTGGCAGTTGGGTTTTCTGTCAATCGCGCTTGCGCCCAAGCGACGGCGGCACGGCACTCTGTGTCCTGATTTTCAAGCTGAACGTGCTGCGTGTGTGCCGGTGTATTCGCAGTTGTTGCATATTCCACCACCTCTACGCCACGGCTAGCTAAAATATCGCGCAAACGCTGTTCCTGCGGTGCAGTCTGGTCAAAACCGCCAAATTCGATACGGACCGGCAGCTCACCGGCACCTTGCGCCAGATGCGCTAACTGCCAATCCACATAACGCACGTTTTCCAACGCGCCAAGCTCACGGCAGCGCTGCTGAAACGCGCGCTGCCAATGCAGAAACTGCCGTGTTTCTTCAGCCTGATGTTCACGCGGCACATGCATGTTCCAAGCAACGACATAACGGTTAGCCTCCATCGCTGCACTAGCCAAACCGGAAATATCAAACAAGTCACCGAAAGCATTCTTTTTGAGTGATTGCGCAATCACCTCTTCCCACAGCAATTGTTCGTTAAAAGCACTTAGCGCATAAGGCGGTGACTCTTCATTGATCGCGCCAGTAAGCAAACCTTGTTCAATAATAGTTTCCAGCCATTGCGATAGCGTCTGTACATTCGGGCTATGCCATTGCGTCTTACCTGCCTGCGTTTGCTGCTGCGTAATGTCGTTTTGGATACTGCGCGCTAAACGCGCGGATGGACATAAAATAATTGAATTAACTGACATTGCACAATTCTATTGGATAATAGGCATTAGGCAAATAAAATACAGATATTCAGACAAAGAAGATCAGAGACATCACATGCTCACTCCATTTAAAAAATTTATTAAATATTTCATCCTGCTTTTATTGATACCAATCGGACTTTTTGCTCTGTACATATGGGCGGCACTGTCCTGGACCTACTCATCAGGAGAGCGTGCCGGTTATGTGCAAAAGCTCTCGGAAAAAGGCTGGGTATGCAAAACTTACGAAGGTGAATTGATACTGGTTTCCATGCCTGGCACGCAGGCAGAGAAGTTCTTTTTTACCGTCAGAAATAAAATGGTGGCGAAAAAAATCAATGAAACCGTAGGCCAGCGCGTACGCCTGATTTACGAAGAGCATAAAGGTTTGCCTACTACTTGTTTCGGCGATACGGCTTATTTTGTTACCGATGTACAGCCGCTAGATAAAGAACAATAATGGCTGCAACGGACGAAAAAAACTACATCACGCCAGAAGGCTTTGCTGCGCTCAAGGAAGAATTCCACCAGCTCTACAAAATTGAACGACCTGAAGTGGTGCGTACCGTGTCGTGGGCAGCCAGCAACGGTGACCGCAGTGAAAACGGCGACTATATTTACGGCAAAAGACGCCTGCGCCAGATTGATAGCCGCTGCCGCCACCTGATGCGGCGCATGGATCTGGCTGAAATCGTGGATTCAAGCCAGCAGCAGCATCTGGAGAAAGTGTTCTTCGGCGCCTGGGTCACTTTATACAATCTGGATGACGAAACTGAACATGTTTACCGCGTTGTCGGCAAGGATGAACTAGCACCATCAAAAGGTTACATCAGCTGGATATCGCCGCTGGGCAAAGCTATGCTCGGCAGAACCATCGGCGACACCGTGCGACTGACGAGCCCGAAGGGTGACGAAACCTTTGAAGTGATTGATATCAGCTATAAGGATCCAGACCTCAAGCCATGAGACGCTGGGATATATTCTGCAAAATCGTCGATAACTTCGGTGACATCGGCGTGTGCTGGCGCTTAGCTAAGCAGCTTGAACATGAACATGGTATTAATATCCGACTGTGGATCGATGACCTGAACATCGCCAGACAGTTGATACCGTTATTAGATACTGCACAAAGAACACAACTGATTGATAACATCACAATAGCTGTCTGGGATGCAGACACCTCATTTGATCAGGCGGCCGAGGTAGTGATTGAAGCCTTTGGCTGCGAACTTCCAGCAGAATACTTGTCGCTGATGCAGCCAGACAATATCTGGATTAATCTGGAATACTTGTCAGCGGAACCGTGGGTCGAAGGTTTTCATGCCAGACACTCAAAACATGGCAGCCGGACACGCCATTTCTTCTTTCCCGGTTTTACCGAAGCTACCGGCGGTTTATTGCGTGAACATACTATAGTCGAAAACAATCAAAAAATCGCATCCGACCAACAGCTGCAATCCGATTTTTTTCAGCAACTGAATTTAAACCTGAATGAGGATAGCACTGCACTCAGAATCTCGCTATTCAGCTACCCGCATGCACCAATCAGCGACCTGTTATCCGCTATGGCAGATTCAGCGACAAAAATCAGCTGTTATGTCCCCGCCACCAGTATATTGCCCAAAATTTCTGAATTCTTCGGTAAAGAATCCATCGCCGCAGGCGAGCATTTAAGCCGTAACAATTTAAATCTGCATGTGCTGCCGTTCTTAAGCCAGGCTGATTACGACAAACTGCTGGCAAGCTGCGATATCAATTTTGTACGCGGTGAAGACAGCTGGATACGCGCGATCTGGGCTGGCAGGCCTTTTATCTGGCAACCCTACCTGCAGACTGAAGACACGCACCTGATCAAACTGAAAGCCTTTCTCGATGTTTTTTATTCAGGCTGCGAAGATACGGCACAACAAGCCACGATTGCCATGCATAACGCCTGGGCTTCAGAGCAAATCACTGAGTCAACTTGGCAAGATTACCTAAGCAATATCAGCACACTTGAAACATTTACAGCACAGCAAACCAGCGCTCTGGCCTCGCAAGCGGACCTTGCAACTAACTTGGTGATTTATATTGAAAAATTACATCACAATAAGATTGTCCCCTTTAATTTGTAAGGCAACCTATGAAAACAGCACAAGAACTCCGCGTTGGTAACGTGATTATGGTAGGCAACGATCCACTCGTTGTTGTTAAATCAGAGTACAACAAATCTGGCCGTAACTCTGCCGTAGTTAAAATGAAATTCAAAAACCTGCTTACTGACACTCCTAGCGAAAACGTATACAACGCTGGCGACAAGTTTGAAGTTGTTATTCTGGATAAAAAAGAAGTGACTTATTCATACTTTGCTGATCCAGCTTATGTATTCATGGATGCTGACTACAATCAATACGACGTTGACGGTGAGTACATGACCGACGTTTTACCATTCCTGGAAGATGGCTTGGCTGCTGACCTGCGTTTTTATAACGACAAAGCTATCTCAGTTGAAATTGCAAACTCTGTAGTGCGTGAAATCACTTACACAGAGCCAGCAGTTAAAGGCGACACATCAGGTAAAGTATTGAAACCAGCTAAAATTGCTACCGGCTTTGAAGTGGCTGTACCTTTGTTTGTTAGCCAAGGCGACAGAATCGAGATCGATACACGTACCGGCGAATACAAAAACCGTGTAATGAAGTAAGCTGAAATAAGTTTGAAGTAAATTTTACCTTATTAAAATAGGTAAAAAAATTCAAAAAAGGGAGCAACTAGCTCCCTTTTTTTATGCCTAATCAATTCAAAATCGCGTTAAGATAGCGCAATGACACCTTTGTGGCAGTATTTATTGCCGCGCATTACTGCGTTGCGCGGTACTCGCAACCTCGCTGTATACCGCATACTATATCGGTTTCTGCGATCCGTGCGCCTTGTACTGCATCAACAATAAATACTGCCACAATGGTGTCATAATATCAAAAAACAAAAACCACCAGGGGCAGAGAAATGAACGACAAACAACTGGTCGCACTGCAAGCAGCAAAATATGTAAAAAATGGCATGCTGGTTGGTCTGGGCACAGGCTCAACTGCCAATTACTTCATTGATGAACTAGCGCGTTTATCACGTGAAGAAGGCTTGAAAATCACGACCGTGGCAAGCTCTACCATCAGCGCACAAAAAGCGCAGTCTCTAAATTTACCAATTGTCGCACTCGAACATATACGTCAGATTGATCTATATGTAGACGGCGCGGATGAAATCACCCCGGACAAAACCCTGCTAAAAGGTCGCGGCAGTGATCTGGTAAAAGAAAAACTGCTGGCAAAAGCCGCCACAGAATTTATTACCGTAGCTGATTCAAGTAAGCTGGTCAGCTATATCGGCCAGAACTTTGTCATTCCTATCGAAGTAATTCCATTTGCCTGGCAGCTAGCAAAGAAGAATCTGGAAGATATCGGTGCGCAAGGTGACCTGCGTCCCAATGCAGCCAAAGATGGCTTCTGGGTTACGTCCCATGGCAGTTATGTGCTGGACATGAAGTTTGATAAAAGTCTGGATGCCGCCACACTTAACGCTCTCATTAACAACACCCCCGGCGTTGTTGAGCACGGCATATTCTACAAACTAACCGATATGATTCTGATTGCCGATAACGGTGTCGTCAGCGAATATCAGGCCAGTGAGCACCAGAATTGATTTTTTCAATTCCAGATAAACACTTTATGCGTTTATTTTTTTTAAAGCCGCTTTTTATCTTAACGCTGATACTGATATCAGGCTGTAAACCTGCTGACCCTATCAGCAAGCTACCTACAATTAATCCGGCTAAAAAAGAAATTGTTTTTGTTACGCACAATGGCCCCACCACCTACTATTTAAATAACGATAATCAGCCAGCTGGCATCGAATACGATTTAGCAAAATTATTCGTCAATGAATATTATCCCGGCTATGAAATCCGGTTTACATTAGTCAACAGCATCAGCGACGTTATCCCCAGCCTGCTGAAGAATAAAGCACATATCGCTGCAGCTAATCTGACAGTCACGCATCTGCGTGAACATCTGGTGCTATTCTCAACGCCCTACCAGGAAACGCAGCAGCAATTAATTTTCAACAATGATGTAAATAAAAAGCCAAAAAAACTTGCCGATATCAAGGATAAAAAAATTGCGGTGCCAGAGGGCACCAGTTATGCAGAACGCCTGGCAGAGTTACAGAAACAACAACCCACACTGCATTGGCACGCTGAAAAAAATACTAACACCGAGTCTCTGCTGGAAGAAGTTGCCGATGGCGTACTGGATTTCACTGTTGCAGACAAGTACATTGCGGCTCTGATGCAAAACTATTATCCGAACTTAGACGTCGCGCTACCTATCGGCCCAGTTGATAAAATCGCTTGGGCGATGTCCAAGAATGCAGACCCTGTGCTAGTCAAGAACGTAAACACCTTCTTTAACAAAATAAAGAAAAATGGCTTATTACGCAACTTGCTGGATCGTTATTATGGACACAATGAGCGTTTAAATACGCTCGACATCACCACATTCCTCAAACGCAGCAATACTTTACTGCCGAAGTATATTCACTTGTTCAAACAGGCGCAGGATGTCACTGGTCTGGATTGGCGTCTGCTGGCTGCAGTCAGTTACAGGGAGTCTCATTGGGACACTTACAACACATCACCTACCAATGTACGCGGTTTAATGATGCTGACAGAAAGCACTGCAGACTTGATGGGGGTAACTGATAGATTAGATCCCAAACAGAGCATCCCGGCCGGAGCAAAATACATCATGAAGCTCAAAGATACGGTGCCGGAACGCATACCGGAACCTGATAGAACCTATATGGCACTAGCTGCTTATAACATCGGCTATGCCCATCTGGAAGATGCACGTGTACTGGCAAAACGGCTTGGCCTTAACCCAGACAGCTGGGCAGACATCAAGAAGACGCTGGTACTGCTTAAAAATCCGGAATACTACAGTACGCTGAAATATGGCTACGCTAGTGGCGGTGCTCCAGTGATTTTTGTTGAATCTGTGCGTAGCTATCAACGCATTCTGGAAAAATACCAGCCTGAACACAACTCCGAAATGTACAAACTCAGAATCGCGCGCAATTAATTTCTCAATTTAAGGGCGCCCCGATTCAATGGGGAATATTTTAAATATGTATCAACAAAGCCTCTCTCGTGCTCTGACCGTAACAATCAGTCTCATCATCAGCATAAGCTTGCTACAAGGCAAAGCGTTCGCTGATGATTACCCTCATATACAAATACTGCTGGAAACTGAGCAGACCATTGCCGGTGAACGACTCGAATACCCGCAATCAGGGCAGGCAAAAGTGACCTCCGCCATCATTACCATTCCTTCCGGGCAATCCACCGGATGGCACAAGCACAAAGTACCGCTGGTAGCCTACCTGTTAGCAGGCGAACTGGAAATGGAATACGCTAACGGTAAACGGGTTCAGTTTAAAAAAGGAGAAGCACTGATGGAAGCCATCGCTGTGCCGCATATAGGCTCAAATCTGGGCACAACGCCAGCCCAGATATTTGTTGCATTTCTAGGCACTGAAAAAACTGATTTTACTGAAATTACTAACGCCCCCACCACACCGCCAGCCACGCCAAATGCAACAGCAAAAGTCGATCTGGTTGATTTAGCTACATTTGATACACGTCTGCAATTTGACATACGCTACGCCACAGCCAATAACTTTATGGCAAAGTCTTTATATAGCAGTGCACGCGCGATGTTGCAGCGCCCTGCCGCCGAAGCTTTGTCCAGAGCACGTGACAGATTACGTTCTGACGGGTACGGTCTAATGGTATTAGATGCTTACCGTCCGTGGCAGATCACACGTGATATGTGGGATAAACATCCACTGAGCCGTGCCTATTTGTCAGACCCATTGAAAGGCTCCCGACATAATCGCGGCTGTGCGCTGGATATCACACTATATGATTTAAAAACCGGCAAGGAAGTCATTATGCCCAGCGCTTATGATGAGTTTACCGAACGTGCACACCTGGATTACAAGGGCGGCTCGCCGGAACAAACAAAAGCCAGAGACTTGCTACGGAATGCAATGGAAGCCGAAGGATTCACTGTGCACCAAAATGAATGGTGGCATTTTGACTACAATGGCTGGGAGGCTTATCCAGTATTAAATAACCCGTTATAACTACACTGGATAAACCAGAATCCTAATTTATAACTCAATTTAAATCATCAACACTATCAACGATGGCTGCATACAAGTCACGCGTAGATGCAATCGCCCCATCCTGCACTTCCTGTGCTGACAATACTTTGCCGTTGGCTGCCTGTAACGGACGCGTCGCAGTAGCACTAGCAACCACCGTGACAAAATAACCAAGATTAAAAGCGCCATGTGCAGTGGAGTTAATGCACATATGCGTCATAAAACCGGCCAGCACAATGTTCTTGATACCCAATGCTTTCAGCTGCTGATCAAGATCGGTAGCAACGAACGCATTCGGATAGTTTTTAGTAATCACAGCTTCTCCGGCAATGGGCGCCACCTCATCACAAATAGCGCCAATCTCTGCAGTGACGTCATAAGGTGAGCCAACACCAGCGTCATGCTGGATATGAATGACAGGAATTTTGAGCTCTCGGGCTTTAGCCAGTAGCCTCCTGGCCTCCAGAATAGCAACCTCTACACCGGTTAACTGCATCAGGCCTTTTCTGTAGGTGTTCTGGCAATCAATCATGATCAGTGCAGACTCTTTAAACGGCGCAGCTGCTAAACCCAGACCAACAATTTCACGCAAAGTTTTTGATGCTTTAATCATAGTTTTTTCCTGAAATTAAATGAGTAATCTGTATCGTAACCATCTTACCAATAAAAATTGGCTTAGTGATAAAGATCAGCTACCAGCATCAAAACTTGTATACATATTCCATGATATAAGCATCACTCTCATGCTTACCACTATGAGCCTCTCAGCTATGTACCCATCTGAACTCTATTTTATTATATTTATTAATATCAAAACTGGGCCCCAATCTTATTTTTTGAATCATGGCCGCCTAAAGAACTGTTTCAGCTTTCAAAGGTCAAGACAATGAATGATTTTTAAACTAGAGAGGTGCTGTTGAATGAAATGCCCAGTATGTGACAATGTAAATTTAATAATGAGTGAAAGACAAGGCGTAGAAATTGACTATTGCCCTGACTGCAGGGGTATCTGGTTAGATCGTGGTGAGCTGGATAAAATAATAGATAAAAATAGCCAGCCAGCTACTCAATCAAAACCGAATGATGATCACGATTATAAGCAGCGTAGTTATGAAGCTCCCCGTGACGATCAATATTACAAGAAGAAAAAGAAAGAAAGCTTCTTAAGCGAACTGTTCGACTTTTAAATCTAAACATACCCACACAAAAACGGCGCTGATTAGCGCCGTTTTCATAATTTCCAGTGCAGGTTTATACAAAATTATTTACCGCCTAGATAGGTTATCCGCTAAAACCAGTCACGTCGAACTTTACCTACTGCGCCGGTTTTTGCATCTATATCCACTTCCCACTCTCGACCATCAGCATCAACAATCTCAAATTCATAATCCCAACCTTTACCAAAATCGCGATCATCCAGATCGGCATCGGTAACAACACCGGGTTTGGCTGCTAAAGCTTTTGCCTTGGCCTGATCCAGGGTAATCAATCCAAACTCTTTGGTAATAGCGGCAATTTCCTGCGCATCATCGTCTGCATATACTGATGGTGCATTGAAGATTAATGCTATGCAAGACACAACAAAAGCGGTTTTAAAAGTATTTTTCATTAAAGTCTCCTTGGTAATTAGTAAGCAGTTTCATTATAGAAAACCAACCTTAATCAAAACTTAATAAATACCGATTCAAATTAAAACCTTACTTTTTATATGTTTTTTATTAACCACCAATAGGTTTTAAACAGCCAATTATCAAGTATTTTAGAACCATAAAAACGCATAATATTTATAAAAATTCATATACATCAGCAACTTAACTTAACTTGCATGGTTTTGGCTGATTTTATCAGGCTATAAATAGCTTTTTGAAATTTTATGGAAGTAAAAGTATATGAATAAACCTATGAGAAAACTTACTGCCACAGCAGTCGTGCTGGCATTTGCAGGTACATCAGGTCACTTAATGGCCGAAACTGAAAAGCTTGCTGAAAACAAGATCGAATTAGACGCTATTTCGGTGAAGGGCATACTCCCTGAAAAACTGGAGTCTGTGCCAGGATCTTTTGATGTTGTAGATAAAAAAAGAACTTGAAGAAAAGAGACCTTTCTCAGTAAAAGAGGCTTTAAGCTCAACACCAGGCATCAATATTGTTGGCGAGGATTCTTTTGGTTTAGGTCTTAATATCGGCATTCGCGGCATGGATCCACGACGTACTGCGCGCACACTGCTCATGGAAGATGGCATGCCGCTATTTCTGGCACCTTATGGCGACCCATCAGCACACTATTCAACACCAATGGACCGCGTGGACCGCATTGAAGTTGTTAAAGGTTCCGGCCAAATTTTATATGGCCCACAAACCGTTGGCGGCATGATCAACTTCGTTACCAAACCTGTACCTAGAAACGGTTTTGCCGGCAGCATCACCGGGGCAGTTGGTAACAATGACTTTTACAGTGGCCACTTGAATTTAGGTGTTGGTAATGAACGCGGCGGCATTATGGTTGATGCTATCAAGAAAAGCGGCGACGGTATTCGTGACAACCATAAATTTGATGTAGAGGAGTTTACGGTAAAAGGCGAGGTAAAATTAACGGATAGCCAGTCCCTGATGGCCAAAGCCAGTTACTACAAAGAAGACTCGAATATTTCTGAAACCGGCCTAGGTTTACTTGAATACAACCAGGATAAATTCCAGGCACCTTCTGGCCAGAATGATTTGTTCAAACATGAGCGTAAATCACTTCAGTTAAAACACATCTTTTATATTAACGAAAATGTTAAGTTAACAACGCAGGCTTATTATTCTAAATCTGACCGTAAATCATTCAGGCAGGTAGATGCTCCGGGCGGATACGATTCTGATAATGGCACTACCGGTTACTCGGTGTTAGACCGATGTGACCCGGCACCTGTAACGACAGCCGAGGCAAACGCCTGTGGCGGCCGTTGGAGACCGCGTGAATACACTTACTGGGGCATTGAGCCACGTCTGGATGTCAAACATAATTTATTCGGTATAGATAGTGATGCTGTCGTTGGCTTCCGCTACCATGATGAAGATATCGAAAGAAACCAATATCGCGATGAAGACCCGCGAGCACAAAGTTTAAGTTGGGCCAAAGCTTTCGGCACGCACCGCGAGCAGCTTAAACATAAAGTTGAGGCTTTTTCATACTACGCTCAGAACACTTTTCACGTAGGCGACTGGTCATTAACACCAGGTGTGCGTGTTGAGGATTACAAAGTTTCGCAAAATGTTTTAATTGCAGAAAGTGAGCCGCAAGGTATAAAAGGCAGCAAATCAACTACAGAAGTATTGCCTGGCTTTGGCGTTGCCTGGAATGGTATTGCCAATACAACATTCTTTGGTGGCGTACATAGAGGTTTTGCCCCGGCACGCCCGGACCGCGACCTGTTAGCGAATGCTGATGATCAAATCGTGCTGAATTTTACAAAGCCGGAACTATCAACCAATTATGAAATTGGTGTGCGTTCTAAATACTTCAAAGGCACAAGCTTCTCGTCAACGCTGTTCCATACCAATTTTGATGATCTGGTCATTAATGCCGGTGGCGGTAATTACGAAAATGCCGGCAAGTCGCATATGTCCGGTCTTGAACTGGCAGGCCGCGTTGATTTTGGCACTATCTACAACACGCCTCATAACTTCTATATAACAGGTTCATACACCAATACCTTTACTGCTGAGTTTAAAAAGTCATTTGCAGATGAAGGTATCAACTCCGGCAGCAGATTGCCTTATGCACCAAGACATATTGCTTCAGTCAACTTTGGTTACCAGCACCCTGTCGGCTTCAATGCACGCATTGGTGCAGACTATGTAAGTGAGCAAAAACCTGATGCATGGACCAACATGCTGACCGGTGATGACGCAGCATTATCTGGACTCACAGGTACAATTCCTTCCTATACCTTAGTCAATGCTTCTGCCAGCTTTAAACCAGCAGGCTCCAAGCTGACTTACTTCGTCAGCGGGCATAACCTGACTGATAAAGAATATCTGGCAACCCGCGTTGATGGCATGGGCGTTGGTCGCGGCCGTCAGGTATTTGGCGGGGTCCGTATCGATTTCTAATAACAAAAAAGCCTTAATTAATACAAATTTTCCGTGTATTAATTAAGGCAAATGCAGAATGTATTTTCTGTCTTGGGCGGTGATTATTCACCGCTATTTTTTTATCTAGCCCAGTACAAATCAGGCCTAGTGAAAATCAGCCGTAGCGCAAATCAGGCTTTGATATATTCCAGATTATTCATATAAGCTCTAAGCACTTGTGGCACTTTCACAGAACCGTCAGCCTGCTGATAGTTCTCTAGCACTGCTACCAGCGTACGGCCAACTGCCAGCCCGGAACCATTCAAAGTATGTACTAACTCCGGCTTGCCATTCTCGTTTCTGAAACGAGCCTGCAGGCGGCGTGCCTGAAATGCCTCACAGTTGGAAACTGATGAGATTTCACGGTAGGTATTCTGTGCCGGCAGCCATACTTCCAAGTCGTAAGTCTTGGCAGCACCAAAGCCTATGTCGCCGGTACACAGTGAAACCACGCGGTAAGGTAATTCAAGTGCTTTAAGAATATTCTCCGCATGCCCGACCATCTGTTCCAGCGCTTCGTAGCTTTTTTCCGGATGCACAATCTGCACCATTTCCACTTTATCAAACTGGTGCTGGCGTATCATACCTTTGGTATCGCGGCCGTACGAACCGGCTTCTGAACGGAAACACGGCGTATGTGCTGTCAGTTTAATCGGCAAGGCTTCCAGCGGTACGATTTCATCACGTACGGTATTCGTCAGCGTGACTTCTGAAGTTGGAATCAGGTAGAGTTTGCTGTCATTGTGATTTAAAGAAAACAAATCTTCTTCAAATTTAGGCAACTGGCCGGTTCCGATCAAACTCTCGGCATTCACCATATATGGCGTGTAGCACTCAGTGTAACCATGGTGCTCGGTTTGCGTATCCAGCATGAACTGCGCCAGCGCACGATGCAATTTTGCGATCTGGCCGCGCATGAGTGTAAAGCGCGCACCTGACAGTTTAGCACCGGTATCAAAGTCCAGACCCAGTGGCGCACCGACGTCAGCATGGTCTTTAATTTCAAAATCAAACATGCGTGGCGTACCGATACGGCGCACTTCTACATTATCGTCTTCAGACTTACCTTGCGGCACACTTTCATGCGGCAGGTTAGGCACATTCAAGAGCATATCCTGCAACTCTTTTTGCAACTCACCCAAATGGGTTTCGTCGGCTTTCAACTGGTCACCCAAGCCGGCTACTTCGGCCATAATAAGAGAAACATCTTCACCTTTGGCCTTGGCCATACCAATCTGCTTGGAAGCGTTATTGCGCTTCGCCTGCAAATCCTGAGTGCGTGTCTGCAACGTTTTACGCTCTTGTTCCAGCGCAGTGAATTTAGCTGCATCAAATGCAAAACCGCGCTTTTGCAACTGTTCGACAACGCTATTTAAATCATTTCGTAATGCTTGAATGTCTAACATTTAATTTTCCTGAAAGTCTTTATTTTTAGCCACAGATAAACGCTGATTAACCCCTACGATGTCATCGCGAGGGCGAAGCCCGTGGCGATCCAGAGGTGTTTAATGTCTGTTGCAGCTACGCGGCTTTTTGTTTTGGCTAGACTGCCACGTCGTTTCACTCCTCGCAGTGACGGTGCGGGGGTTTGTCTGCATCAATCTACGGCTAACTTATTTTTTCGCTTTTTGATCCAGCTCACGCAGGTGCGCCAGTTTTTCCGCTATTTTACCCTCAAGGCCGCGCGGTGTGGGCACATAAAACTGCTGCGGCGCTAATTCATCCGGAAAATAACTCGCGCCTGCGGCGTACGCTTCGGGTTCATTATGTGCGTAACGGTATTCTTTGCCGTAATCCAGTGCCTTCATGAGCTTGGTTGGCGCGTTACGCAGATGTAATGGCACCGGGCGTGATTTATCCTGCGCCACAAAAGCTTTGGCTTGATTGTAAGCCATATAAGCTGCATTGCTTTTAGGTGCAACTGCCAGATAGATCACCGCGTTCGACAATGCGAGCTCACCTTCAGGCGAACCCAGCCGCTCATAGATCTGGCAGGCTTCAAGTGCCATGGTCTGCGCGCGCGGGTCTGCAATACCGATATCTTCTACCGCCATGCGCACGATACGCCGCCCCAGATACAGCGGATCAGCGCCGCCATCTATCATGCGTAAAAACCAGTACAAGGCAGCATCAGGGTTAGAGCCGCGTACTGATTTATGCAGTGCGGATATCTGGTCATAGAACGCTTCACCGCCTTTATCAAAACGGCGCAGCTTGCTTGCCATCGTTGTCTGCAGGAAAGCCTCATCCACCTCGGTAATGCCGGCACCTTGCGCAGCATTGAATAAGCCCTCAACAAAATTAAGTAAGCGCCTTGCATCGCCATCCGCATAGGCCAGCACTTGTTCACGCACCTCATCGGTCAGTGTAATTTCAGCTGCTACCAGCTGCTGAGCACGGTCAAGCAATAAGGAAAGCTCGGGTTCAGAAAGGGCATTGAGCACAAATACCTGTGCCCGGCTCAATAGTGCACTATTCACTTCAAACGATGGATTCTCGGTTGTAGCGCCGATAAAGGTAATCAAGCCGCTTTCAACAAATGGCAGAAATGCATCCTGCTGGCCTTTGTTAAAGCGGTGCACTTCATCTACGAACAAAATTGTTTTGCGATCATGCTGCTGCAAGGTGAGCTCAGCACGTTCAACTGCTTCACGAATATCTTTAATGCCGGACAGTACTGCGGAAATTGGAATAAATTCGGCATCCGCAGTATTGGCAATAAGCCTTGCCAGCGTGGTTTTTCCGACGCCCGGCGGCCCCCATAAAATCATGGATGGCAGTTTGCCGGACTGGAATGCCAGACGCAGCGGTTTACCTGGGCCCAGCAGATGCGATTGCCCAACTACTTCATCCAGAGTTTTAGGTCGTAGGCGTTCAGCAAGTGGCGCTTGCGGTGTATTGGTGGCAAACAGACTATTCAAAATGTGCTGTAATTCTCATCAAGATTCAATATTAATAAAAAAAGCTTATATCAATTTTTGAATGATATAAGAGGCTTACTCACCCACTACATCGACACCTTTTGGCGCCTTAAACAGAAAGTTTTTGTCCTCAAGTACCGAATTCACCTCAACCTGCGTAAATACGATTTTTGTAGTGTGGCCAAAGCTATCCACCAGTGATAGTTCCTGAATTTTATTACCATTAAAACCCATCAGAATTTTGTCAAAGCCAGATTCTTTATCTTTAGGTATCGCATCAACCCATTCTAGCGCATCTTTATCGGGTGCATTCATCAGCTTAAAAGTTTTATCAATTGCAGCACCGCCAGCTAACAGAGCTGCCGGACTAGAACCAATTGATTGACTTAATGCGCGTACCGTAACCTGTGCCAGTTCGACGTCATATAGCCATACCTGTTTGCCGTCGCTGATAATCTGCTGTTCATACGGTTTTTGATAATCCCACCTGAATTTGTTGGGACGCAACAATTGCATTTGGCCATCGACTTCCTGCACCTTGCGCCCTTGCCGATCAGTGACTACTTGATGAAAGTTGGCACGTACCGATTTTGTCTGTTCATAAAAAGATTTAACACTGGACATGCCATCTGCACTCGCTGTTTGTGCTGCCAGTAGCAGCGGCAACAGCAAAAAAGGCAATACTTTTTTAATGTGTATCATTGAGTTCCTATAATTTGATTTGAGACTTTGTATTGCTCTGTATTTCTCTAAACTTCATGATGCGGTGCCAGCACCTCACGGTTACCGTTACTTTGCATGGCTGATACCAGGCCGGCACGTTCCATATCTTCAATCAGGCGTGCAGCGCGGTTATAACCGATGCGCAACTGGCGCTGCACAGATGAAATACTCGCTCTGCGCGTTTTCAGCACAATACCCACAGCTTCGTCGTAAAGCGGATCGACTTCAGCACCACCTTCACCGGAACCGCCACTTGTAAATTCAGCGCCACCTTCTTCCGCCTCATTAGTCAGAATACCTTCGATGTAATTTGGTTCACCTTGTGCCTTAAGATAGTTAACAACCTTGTGCACTTCCTGGTCGGATACAAAAGCACCATGGATACGAATCGGGTAACCCGTTCCCGGTGGCAGATACAGCATATCACCCTGCCCTAACAAAGCTTCGGCGCCCATCTGATCCAATATCGTGCGCGAGTCGATCTTGCTTGAAACCTGAAACGCAATACGCGTAGGAATATTGGCTTTGATCAAACCGGTAATCACATCCACTGACGGACGCTGCGTTGCCAGTATCAAATGGATACCGGAGGCACGTGCCTTCTGTGCCAGACGCGCAATCAATTCCTCAACTTTTTTACCCACCACCATCATCAGGTCAGCAAACTCATCAATCACCACCACGATGAATGGCATTTCATCCAATGGCTCAGGTTCATCCGGCGTTAAACTGAACGGATGCGGAATTGGAGTACCTTCTTTTTTCGCATCCTTGATTTTCTGGTTATAACCGGCAAGGTTACGCACACCCATCATCGACATCAGTTTATAGCGGCGTTCCATTTCTGCTACACACCAGTTCAAGGCATTGCCAGCCTGGCGCATGTCCGTGACCACCGGTGCCAATAGATGCGGAATACCTTCATAAACAGAAAGCTCCAACATTTTGGGGTCAATCAGAATCATGCGCACCTGACTCGCATCAGATTTATACAGCATACTTAAAATCAGCGCGTTCACTGCCACAGATTTACCGGAACCGGTAGTACCCGCAACCAGCACGTGCGGCATCTTGGCAAGATCAGCCACAGCCGGTTTACCGGAGATGTCCTTACCCAGCGATATTGCAAGCGGTGAATGCACGTCAGCGTAGGCCTGACTACCCATAATTTCGGACAGATGCACAATCTGACGTTTTGGATTCGGAATCTCCAGACCCATGCAGGTTTTGCCGGGAATGGTTTCAACCACGCGCACACTCACTACAGATAAAGCTCGCGCCAGGTCTTTTACCAGATTAGTGACCTGACTACCCTTAACGCCGGGAGCAGGCTCCAGCTCATAACGCGTAATCACTGGCCCAGGCAAGGCTATCAGCACTTTGACCTCGATGCCGAAATCCATGAGTTTGCGTTCAATCAGGCGCGAGGTGAAATCCAGTGTTTCGACAGAAGGTAATTCAACACTATTACTTGCTTCATCAAGTAGATGAATCGGCGGCAATGGAGAATCAGGATGCGCTTCAAACAATGGCACCTGTTTTTCTTTTTGTACGCGTGCGCTTTTGGCAATCTCCAATACAGGCGTTTCAATCTGCACCGGCTCGCGGTCTACAGTGCGCGCACGCTCGCTCTGTACAAACTCCGTACGCTCCTGCTTGACTGCGGCACCGGCTTTTCTATCTTGCCAATCATGCCATTTCAGCTTAATAAACTCATAGCTGGCAATCAAACCGGCACCAAATTTCTCGATAATCATGATCCATGACCAGCCCGTGAATAAGCTGAATCCCACGACAAACATGAGCAGCAACACCATGCTGGAGCCAATATAACCGAACAAGCTGCGCAGACCTGAATCCACAGCAGCACCGAGCATACCGCCGGGCGCAAGCGGCAAACTTGCGGGTAGCGCAACAAGATGGCCAGCTTCAATCGCGCTTGAGGCGATTAGTAACAAAGCAAAGCCGATGAAGTTGAACAGTAAAAATGGCTTCTCACTCTGGTCTACCGCCTCAAGTTTAAGATACACAAACCACATCGCATAAAATGCAAGTACTGCCCACCACCAGGCTGAAAAACCAAATACATACAAAAGTAAATCAGACACCCAGGCACCTACGCTACCGCCACTATTATGGATAGCTGCATTATCATCGGCCATATGCGACCAGGATGAATCGTCTGGATGATAAGTAAAAAGAATAACGGTAATATAAAGACCAACCAAGACCAAGCCTAGCCACCACGCTTCTTTTAAGAGCGTTGTGGCTAATGCATTTGATTTACTGACCTCAGCCTCACGCCTTGCGTTGGCCGGTTTGGATTTTTTGAAAAACAAGATAGCAAAACCTTAGCTTATTTACTGTTGGATTTAATTATAGCAGTATCAAAGTCAGTGCGTAGGGATTAGAATATCAATCTTATCAGGACTTCCATAAATACATTTTTTGTGCCCATCATTTTGTTATGCGGCGCTCGTAGCCTTGCTGTGTACAGCGTACTTTGCAGCACATATTCAATACCGCAACGCGAAATATGTATTTATAAAACCTCTTCGTTTCAACTGTAAATATCATGGAGCATTGCTATGGATATCGGTATAAAAGAACAAGATAGAAAAAACATCGCACAAGGTCTATCTCACCTGCTGGCAGATACTTATACGCTTTATCTGAAAACGCATTATTTTCATTGGAATGTTACCGGCCCAATGTTTAACACCTTGCATTTAATGTTTGAAACCCAATATAACGAGTTAGCGCTTGCTGTTGATTTAATCGCAGAACGTATCCGTGCACTGGATGTCTATGCACCAGGCACCTATCGTGATTTTGCAAAACTCACTTCGATTAAAGAGACAGAATCCGTACCCAAAGCGCAGGACATGATTACAGAACTGGTCGCAGGCCATGAAGCCGTATGCCGCACTGCGCGTAGTGTATTTCCAAGCGCGGATGCCGCATCAGATGAAGCAACCGCTGACCTGTTAACGCAACGCTTGCAGTTGCATGAAAAAACCGCATGGATGCTGCGCAGCATGCTCGAGAAATAAGCATTAACCCCGATTTTCAGTATTAATATTCATTTAGAAAGCTATACATTATGGCAACACGTCACGCCAAATTACTCATTTTAGGTTCTGGCCCTGCGGGCTACTCTGCGGCTGTATATGCGGCTCGCGCCAATCTTAAACCTGTACTGATTACCGGTATCGCTCAAGGCGGCCAGCTTATGACTACTACCGAAGTAGACAACTGGCCAGCAGACGCTGATGGTGTGCAAGGGCCGGAATTGATGGCACGTTTTCAAAAGCATGCCGAACGTTTCAATACGGAAATGATTTTTGACCATATCCACACTACACATTTGACTGAAAAACCGATTCGTCTGGTCGGTGATAGCGGTGAATACACGTGCGACGCACTGATTATTGCAACCGGCGCATCAGCCAAGTATCTGGGCCTGCCATCTGAAGAAGCATTCTCCGGCAAGGGTGTTTCAGCCTGTGCGACCTGTGATGGTTTTTTCTACCGCAATCAGGAAGTTGCAGTGATCGGCGGCGGCAACACAGCTGTTGAAGAAGCACTGTACCTGGCCAACATTGCCAGCAAAGTAACGCTGGTACACCGCCGTGACAAATTCAAGGCCGAAGCTATTTTAGTGGACAAACTGATGGCGCGCGTGGCAGAAGGCAAAATCGTGCTGGAAACTTTCTCTACATTGGATGAAGTATTAGGCGACAACACCGGTGTAACCGGCATGCGCATTAAGAACGTCAATGACGGCAGCACCAAAGACATTAAATTACAGGGTGTATTCATTGCGATCGGTCACAAACCAAATACCGACATCTTTGAAGGCCAGCTCGAGATGGAAGGCGGCTATATCGTCACACAAATGGGACGTGCGGGTAATGCGACAGCTACCAGCGTACCAGGAATTTTTGCAGCTGGCGACGTGCAGGATCATATCTACCGTCAGGCGGTGACCAGCGCCGGTACCGGCTGTATGGCAGCACTGGATGCAGAACGTTATCTGGATCATTTAAAATAAATCAGACATCGTCTTTGCGGACTGAATGCGCCACAAAGACGAATAGATATAAAGACTTAAGTGATGAAAACGCTGCGCGAACAAATCAAGCAAGTCAAATCTCAGATTAAGGTAGAGCCTGCTGAGCCAGTAGTAACAAACATAGAACCTGCTGAGCCAGTTGATATCTTCCAGCATGCGGTAAAAGACGCGCGCCCGCTACCTGATGAGGTCAAGCACGCGCGTTTGCACCACGCACCTAAAAAACCAAAACCTATCCCCAAACAATTCATTCTGGACGAACAGCAGGCGTTGGCTGATTCACTGTCAGATCATTACATTCCGGCACATGAACTCGAAACAGGCGAAGAATTACTCTATCTGCGTGACGGACATTCGCCGGATATTTTAAGCAAACTGCGTCGCGGGCACTGGGTCGTGCAGGCCGCGATTGATTTACATGGGTTAATCAGCGATGAAGCTCGTTTATACGTGGCCACGTTTCTGAGCGACTGCAAAAAACGCGGGCTACGCTGTGTGCGCATTGTGCATGGTAAAGGCCTAGGTTCGCGCAACAAAGAGCCGGTGCTTAAACACAAGCTGCGTGGTTGGCTAATGCAGCGCGATGAAGTCATTGCCTACGCACAGGCTCGTAAAACCGATGGCGGCAGTGGCGCGGTGATTGTGTTGCTTAAATCTCAATAACCGCACTGTACTTTAAGCAGAGGTTACAAGCCCAAGTCACTCAAACCTGGATGATCATCCGGTCTACGCCCTAATGGCCAGAAATACTTACGTTCAGATTCCTTAATCGGCATGTCATTGATACTGGCATAGCGCAGCTCCATCAGTCCATTGGCATTAAATTGCCAGTTTTCATTGCCGTAAGAGCGAAACCAGTTGCCGGAATCATCATGCCACTCATAGGCAAAGCGCACTGCAATGCGGTTAAGGTCAAATGCCCACAACTCCTTAATCAAGCGGTAATCGAGCTCTTTCGCCCATTTGCGGGTCAGAAATTCAACAATCTGCTCACGGCCTACCGGAAACTCGGCACGATTGCGCCACTGACTATCCGGCGTATACACCAGCGATACGCGCTGCGGGTCACGGCTATTCCAGCCGTCCTCTGCCAGACGCACCTTAAGCGCTGCCGTTTCGCGCGTAAAAGGCGGTAATGGCGGACGAGTTTCAGGACTTGCGTTCATCGTTTACTCCTTTTTAAAATTACCTTAGGGAAATGCTGGTTGATTCCTTCATTGTGACCATCCCGAGCGTAGTACTTCAGGAAGAAAACGCAAGTATCTTTTCAGAGCTATGGATTGCCACGGGCATGCCCTCGCAATCACGGAATAAATCAGCACCAATCCAAATTTAACATTATTCCTCGGCCAGAAAACCACCGCTCTGGCGCTTCCATAATTGCGAATACAATCCGCCCTTAGCTAACAAGGTCTTATGATCACTCTCTTCAATAATCGCACCCTGATCCAGCACCACCAGCCTGTCCATTGCTGCAATCGTAGATAAACGGTGTGCAATTGCGATAACGGTCTTACCTTGCATTAACTCATAGAGACTGCTCTGTATCACGGATTCAACTTCCGAATCCAGCGCACTGGTGGCTTCATCCAGCACCAGTATCGGTGCATCTTTCAGCATCACGCGCGCGATGGCAATGCGCTGGCGCTGGCCGCCAGAGAGTTTTACGCCACGTTCACCTACATGGGCATCATAGCCGGTACGGCCTTTTGCATCACGCAGATTTAAAATAAAGTCATGGGCTTCGGCACGTTTGGCAGCTGCAATCATCTCGGCTTCAGTAGCATCCGGGCGGCCATAGAGAATATTGTCGCGTACACTGCGGTGTAGCAAGGAGGTATCTTGCGTCACCATGCCGATATGCGCGCGCAGGCTATTTTGTGTAACGGCTTTATTATCCTGACCATCAATCATAATGCGGCCGGATTCAATCTCGTAAAATCGCAGTAACAGATTCACAATTGTAGACTTACCGGCACCGGAACGACCAACCAGCCCGATTTTTTCACCGGGTTTGATATTGAGTTCAAATTTGCTCAGCAACAGGTTCTGGTTACTGTAAGCAAAGTCGACCTGACTGAAATGTATCTGGCCAGTCGTTACCTGCAAGGACATTGCATCAGGCATATCAACCACATGATGCGGCAATGACAGCGTGTTGATGCCATCCTGCACCGTGCCCACCTGCTCATAAAGTGAAGTCATCTCCCACATCACCCAGTGTGAGATACCGTTTAGCCTTAAAGCCATGGCCGTAACTGCGGCGACACCACCAACACCAACCTGCCCCTTGCTCCATAACCACAGCGCCACGCCGCAGCAGCTTAAAATCAGCAGCATGTTAAGCAAGTGGTTTATAGTCTCAATGCTGCTGACCATACGCATCTGCTTATGTACGGTACCTAAAAATTCGTGCATGGCAGATTGTGCATAACCTGCCTCGCGCCCGGCATGCGAAAACAATTTTACGGTACTGATATTGGTATAGGCATCGGTAATGCGACCGGTCATCAGCGAGCGCGCATCCGCCTGCAGCTGCGAAACCTTGCTTAACCTGGGTATAAAGTAAGTCAGCGCACTGGCATAAAGTGCCAGCCAGCCCAGAAATGGCCAGATAATCAGCGTGTTAAAACTACCGACCACTGCCACCATGGTCGCGAAATAAATAATCACGAACACCAGAATATCCGCAACAATAAACCAAACATCGCGCACCGCCAGTGCTGTCTGCATCACTTTGGCAGACACGCGCCCGGCAAACTCATCCTGATAAAACCCCATACTCTGATTAAGCATCAGTCGATGAAAATTCCAGCGCAGACGCATGGGAAAATTACCGGCAAGCGTCTGATGTTTAAGTAAGGTCTGCAAGCCGATGAATACTGTGCTGAATATCAATGCGCCAGCCAGCAGTAATAAATGATTTTTTTCCTGTACCCATAATTGGTCAGGCTGCACTTTGCTTAGCCAATCCACTATTTGACCCATCATGGCAAATAGTAGCGCTTCAAATGCCCCGATCACTGCCGTCAGCAAGGTCATTGCCAGAATATAAGGACGCATGCCTTCGGTACAGCTCCAGGCAAATGCCCAGAAGCTTTTGGAAGTCACCCGAATGGACTGGCTAGGAAATGGATTGACTAGATTTTCAAACCAGCGAAACATAATATCCGATCAAAATGGCTTAATAATACAGACAGCCTCAGCCGCAATACCTTCACCGCGCCCGGTGAAACCGAGTTTTTCTGTAGTGGTAGCCTTTACATTAATCTGCGATAACGCAACTTCGCAGTCACCGGCGATATTGGCACACATCTGCGCAGTATGCGGACTTAATTTCGGCACTTCACAAATCACGGTAGCATCAACATTGCCAATCACAAAACCATTATCTTTAAGTAATAACACAACATGTCGCAACAACTGACGTGAATCAATACCTTTGTAGCGCATATCACTAGGCGGAAAATGTTTACCGATATCGCCTAATGCCGCCGCACCCAGTAGCGCATCACAAATTGCATGCAGCAACACATCTGCATCAGAATGCCCATCCAGACCTTTATCATGCGGAATATCTACGCCGCCGATAATACATTGACGCCCGACAACCAGCGCGTGCACATCAAAACCATGACCTATTCTCATGATGAGAGTTCCTTTTGCATCAAAATTTCCATCAACGCCATATCCTGAGGGTAAGTAACTTTCATATTTCGTAATGAACCTGTGACCAGTTTAGGCTTCATTCCCAACGCTTCCACCGCCTGCGCTTCATCGGTAGGTACGCCATCAAAATTCGCCAATGCCTTCTGCAGTAAATTAAAGCGGAACATCTGCGGAGTTTGCGCCTGCCATAGAGCTTCTCTGGGGATTGTTTTTTCCACGCGCTGCTCAGCATTTGACTGCTTAAGCGTATCAGCCAGCGGCAGTGCCAGCAAACCGCCCACATCATCATGTTCCAGTGTATCCAATAGCTGATTCAATAATACTGTTGTCAACCCGGGGCGAGCAGCATCATGTACCAGAATCCAGTCATCCTCCGCTACATTCGGCCGCATGGCTTCCAGCGTATTAAGTACAGTCTGCGCGCGCGTATCGCCGCCGGTGTAATGCAGATTCAGGCGGCTATTGCTATCCAATGTCAGGCTGCGCCAGAAAAAATCTTCTGCACTCAATGCCAGGTTAATAGTTGCAATGCGCGGGCAGCTAAAAAAGGTTTGAATACAGTGAGATACAATCGGCTTGCCGCATAAAGGCAGGTATTGTTTTGGAATGGCGGTAGCCATACGGTTACCAGCGCCTGCGGCTGGGATGATAATGTGAAAACGCGCCATATTTAAAATCTAAGCATGAGGGAATAATAGTTAAATTCTAACATGTCGCCCTATACTCTTCCCCACAATTAGCACAGTCTAAACAGCGGCCTGTTCAATTAGTCCTAACTGGAAAATTTAACGAAAAAACTATTGCAGCTGACTGCATAACCAAAACAATTAAAAGTAATCCTATCAACAATAGTTATCCACTTGATTATTAATTATGTTTTAGATACGGACTGCTGGATTTTGTTAGTTAGTGTATGATTTATCATGTGAAGACGAATATGTTATTCAAAACATCTCAGGATAGCCGCTACAGACAACGATTCCTGCCATGGCTGATTTTAGGAATCGGCCTAGTTATCACCTATCTACTGCAAAATATTGCATACCAAGTAAACTTCAAGAATGTTCATGATCGCTTCGAATTTCGCGCCAATGAAATTGTAAGCAATATAGAATCCCGCATCGAAAGCTATAAAATCGTTTTACTTGGTGCAAAAGGACTTTTCTTATCATCCCAAAACGTTGAACGTGACGAATTCCGCGAATATGTTCGACAGCTCAATCTGGCTCAAAGCTATCCTGGCATCCAGGGCGTAGGCTTTTCTCTGTTAATCAAGCCGGAAGACCTGGCAGCCCATACCAAAAAAATGCAAAATGAAGGTTTTCCTGACTACGCGATACGACCAGCTGGAAATCGCGACATCTATACATCTATCGTCTACCTTGAGCCTTTTGACTGGCGCAATCAACGCGCTTTCGGTTACGACATGTTCTCAGAACCAATGCGCCGTAAAGCCATGCAGCAAGCGCGTGATGCAAATAACATTATCACTTCAGGCAAGGTGACACTGGTACAGGAAACTGAAAGAAATACGCAACCCGGCTTTTTAATGTACCTGCCGGTGTACCATCACGACAAACTCAATAACTCCCTGGCTGAGCGTCGAGAAAATATACTTGGTTGGGTGTACGCACCATTCCGTATGCACGACCTGATGCGCGGCATTATGGGTCCTCACTTCGGTGAAATTGGCAACAGCATTGCTTTTGACATTTATGATGGCAACACACCTTCACCTGAAAACCTCATGTACGATTTTGAAACACAGACCGCAATACAGATCAGTGATCAGAAATCTGTATTCAGCACACTCAAACACGTTGATATCGGTGGTCACAGCTGGACCATTGCGATTCGTTCCCTGCCTAGCCTAGAAGAGCAACTTGCATACAAAAATGCTGAATACATCACTTTATCAGGTGTAATCGTTAGCCTGCTCACAGCGTTAATTGTGTGGCTGTTACTAAACGGTCGCGAGCGCGCCTTCGCAACAGCCAAAATCATGACTCAGGAGTTAAGGTCCAGCGAAGCGCACACCAGCAGACTTAATCGGGCGCTCAAACTACTAAGTGATTGCAATATGACAATGCTTAGAGCTGAAAATGAACCGCTTTTACTTAAAGAAATATGTCACATGATTGTCGATCAAGGTGGCTACTTAATGGCATGGGTAGGCTACGCACAACACGATGAGAATAAAGCAGTACAGCCTATGGCAGAAGCCGGGGATGTAGATGATTACCTGGATAGCATTAAAGTCAGCTGGGGTGACAATGAGTATGGTCAGGGGCCAACCGGCGTTGCCATCAGAACCGGTGTTACCGATATTAATCAGGACTATTTAAACGGACCGCGTATGAGCCCTTGGCGGGAAAATGCCCTTAGGCGCGGTTATCAGTCAAGTATTTCTATACCGTTGTTAAATAGCAGAGGTGCGCTGGGGGCACTTACGATCTATGCTGCCCAGACGTTTGCTTTTTCTAAAGAAGAAGTCGAGCTTTTAGAAGAACTGGCTGCCGATCTATCTTACGGCATAGCAACACTACGCACGCGCGCTGAACACAAACTAAGCGAAGATAAAATTACATTCCTGGCATACCAGGACACACTCACCAAACTGCCTAATCAACTGCTTTTCCGTAAACATTTCGAGGAGTTAAGTGATAGCGCAGAGCAGCAACAGATTAAAATTGGCGTAGTACTGCTAGATCTGGATAACTTCAAACATGTGAACGATGCGCTTGGACATAGCGCTGGGGATCAGTTACTGATATTGGTAACGGAAAGGTTGTTAAATAACCTGCATGAAACTGATAAATTAAGCCGCATCGACAGTGACAAATTCATACTGCTATTAAATGACATTCCGGATAACGGCCACTTTGCGGCAAGAATCCAAAACATCATCAATATATTTACTCAGCCTTTTGAGGTCGAGACCAATATTATCGATACAACTGCCAGCATCGGCATCAGTATTTTCCCCAATGACGGTGCTGAGTGGAACATGCTGCTTAAAAAAGCCAATATTGCGCTGACTCACGCCAAAGATAATGGCCGGAATATCTATCAATTCTTCACAGAACAAATGAATCTGGACATTCAAGAACAGATGGAGTTACAAAGCCAGTTGCATAATGCGCTGAAGAATCAGGAGCTGCTGCTCTACTATCAAGCGCAAGTAAGCATGACAGATCATAGCATTACCGGCTTTGAAGCACTTCTGCGCTGGCAGCATCCTCAAAAAGGCATGATACCTCCGGTCAAATTTATTCCTCTGGCAGAACGTAGCGGGCTTATTATTCCAATTGGAGAATGGGTGCTGAATGAAGCCTGCAGGCAAGCAAAAGTCTGGCTCGACAACGGGTACCCGCTAGTGATGGCAGTTAATCTATCCAGCATACAATTTAAGCGTGGCAACCTACTGGAAATCATTGCCGATGCTCTCAAAAACACAGGGCTACCGGCACATATGCTAGAACTTGAGCTCACAGAATCCATATTATTGGAAAACGTTGATGGCGTAATGAACAACATACAGAATCTCAAAGGTATGGGAGTTAAACTGTCTATTGATGATTTTGGAACCGGCTACTCCAGCTTATCTTATCTGAAACGGCTGGCTATCGATAAACTGAAAATCGACCAGTCTTTCATCGCTGATCTCGCTACAAGTTCTGATGATAAAGCGATCGTCAACACCATTATTCAATTAGGCCATTCACTGCAGTTAACTGTGATTGCCGAGGGGGTAGAAAACACTGAGCAACTGGCATTACTGAAAAAATTTGGCTGTAACGAAGCCCAAGGATATTACTTCAGCAAACCAGTCCCAGCGATTGAGGCTGAAGCGCTTCTCAGAAAAAACTATCGTAAGCACTCTCGCAAATAAGATTTGCGCTTGTGAATGCAGCATCAAATTTGATACCTTATTCCTGATCCCAGTATGGATCGTCACCAAAACGCTCTACGAGAAAATCAACAAACGCACGAATTTTGATTGGCAGGTTTCGCTTCGGCAAATACAGTGCATATACTTGCTGCTTGGTCGGAATGTACTCTGACAGGACTGACTTCAGACGTTTAGCCTGCAAATCTTTACCAATAATAAAAGTGGGTAATAACGCAATACCAAATCCGCTCAATACAACTTGAGATAATGCTTCATCATCATTAATCCGCAACTTACCGGAAACCGAAACTGCAACATCTCTATCAGGCCCGGTGAAACGCCATAAACCACGGTCGCCCGAGTGGATATAGTCCAAACAGTTATGTTTAACCAAATCTTCGGGAGATTGAGGTATACCGAACTCCTGAAAGTAAGCCGGGGTTGCACATAATCTGCGACGAATAGGCGCCAGCTTTCTGGCTACAAGTGCCTGCGGTAAATCGCTCATCACAGAGACTGCTACGTCATAACCCTCCTCCGCCAGATCAACAATCTTGTCTGTAATTGTCATATCAATATCCAGCTCAGGATAACGTCGCAAAAAGTCGCCAACTGCAGGGGCAATATGCAGCGTTCCAAACGCGACACTTGCAACAATTTTAAGCACCCCGCGTGGCTGCGCATTCAAATTATCAATCATCTGATGCGCTTCATCTGCCTCATAACCGATACGTGTGCAGTATTCAAAAAATGAAGCGCCCACTTCTGTCAGACTTAAATGTCGCGTGTTTCGATTAAGCAAACTGGCACCTAACGCCTGCTCTAATTTAGCAACAGATTTACTGACAGAAGATCTGGAAACATTAAGCTTTCTAGCCGCAGCTGAAAAGCTTTGTTCATTCACTACATGTGCAAAAATAATCATTAAATTTAAATCATACATAGCATTATTGTAGCGCTACAGGAAACAGTCATGTGCATTTGTAAGTACTTATTTATTTTGCACAGGCACATTATCATTCATGCCTGCTCAGTCGAGATGCTGAGCAATTTTTTTTGAAGTTATGGATATCAATATGGAATTAGAAAAGTTAATCATTTCAGAACAGGACTACGCACGCCTGTCTAAACTAAGAGACAGCGAAATCCTGGAAGATGAGCTAAGCCGAGCCGTTTTAGTGCCTTCTGATCAAGTGCCGGCAAATGTTGTAAAAATGTACTCACGCGTCACCTATGTAGATGAAAGTAACGGCGCAACCAGAGATGTAGATCTGGTGTACCCGGAAGAAGCGGATTCAAGCGCAGGGAAAATTTCTGTACTTTCACCGGTGGGCTCCGCACTCCTGGGATTGGAAGTAGGACAGACCATTGAATGGCTGTTTCCGAACCATCAGTCAAGATTACTAAGAGTCATTAACGTCATGCATACGACCTGACAGTCATTTAGCTGCGAATTTTCCCAATTGAAAAACAGGACACTGATTATCTCTGAAAGCCAGCACTTGACTGATAGCATTGAAACGCTATTTTCAAACAAGGGCTGGCTGGCTAAAAGCATGCCTAGCCGTTTACTCTTTGGGCAAGGCAGCGTATCCATGCTGGATTATCACTGCGCTATATTCGTGGTAGACCATCATTTTCGTAAACACTTTAGCGGGCTGGTTACTGAAATGAGTGCAATTATTAAAAACGCTTCAGCACACACCGCTATTTATTTGTTATTCGAGCATGACGAAGACGCATTATTTTCAACGTGGCTCACTCACGTTAAAAGGACGTTTAAATCAGCCATTGACCAGGCAAGCCTGCATGATGCAATACAGAATATCATCTGCACTGAATCCTGTGACACCCAAGAGCCAATGTTTGCGATGATGAATGCGTATTCTGAACTTTAAATGGGTAAGAACGATTTAATTGCGCCACGCCAGAGCCTATCAGTCAAACCGGGAGACTTCATTTTATCAATCCACCATTTCAAGCCAGCACCCTCTTCGCCACTCCTCCACGCCAGATAATGCAGCTCTGGCTGCCTTGGCTCTTCCACCTGCTTTTCAATCAGCAATCCTTTTTCAATGGCATCTCGTGCCAACGGCTCAGGTAAGAAACCAAAACCAAGACCAGCCAGCTGAAACTCATATTTAGTACGCATATCCGGCAGCGTCAAAGTGTCCTGCCCAAACAGCAAACCCACGGTACGCGGCTGCATTTTGCGCACACTATCACTGACTGCGATCGCTTTATACTGGTAAAGCTCTGCTTTGCCGAGTGTCTTATCAATCGCGGCAAGCGGATGCTGCGGAGAAACCGCAAATACAAATTGAGTGGCGCCTATGATCTCGGCATTATATCCGCCACCCGCTGGCCCTGCCCCTGCTGCACCAATCAACAGATCGACTCTTCGATCCAGTAAAGCCTCCCAACTGCCTGACAAGGTTTCCTCGGCGAACCTTAATCGCGTCAGGTTGGCTACTTTATAAAACTCCGTGACTTCTTTAATCAAGGCTGTTGGTGAAAAAACCGAATCCATGCAAATAGTCAGCTCGGTTTCCCAACCCGAAGCCACGCGCCGCACCCCGTGCTCAAGATCCTCTGCCGCCTTCAGCAGATAGCGCCCTTCTTTAAGCAGCTCTTTACCACCAACCGTAAGTGTTACCTTGGGTCCTTGGCGTTCGAATACGCGCACACCCAAATCCTGTTCCAATTTACTGACTGTGTATGAAATGGTTGATGGCACTTTATGCAATTCGTTGCCGGCGCCGGCAAAGGTGCCGCAGCGGTCAATTGCATCAAGAATCAATAATGAATCAAGGCTTATTCTGAACATTCGAAATTTTCGATGATAGGTTGATAATTTTTCCGTTTTTCATATGAAATATAACAGTTCATAATGCATATCACATTAGCGGAACGTCATTTACTACACAATACTTATGTTTTAAATTATCGCACATAGAGCAGTGACGATCAAAACTAAAAGATTGAGAAACAGGAGTAATTCATCATGTTACAGGTTCTTAAAAACAGTCAGCGCGGTTCAGCAGATCATGGATGGCTGCAATCAAACCATTCATTCTCTTTCGGCCATTACTACAACCCGAATGAAATGGGTTTTGGACCGCTGTTAGTGATTAACGAAGACAGAGTGCAGCCGTCACGAGGCTTTGGCACGCATAGCCATGACAATATGGAGATTATCAGCTACGTGCTGAGTGGCGCACTAGAACACAAAGACAGCATGGGCAACGGCTCCGTAATTCGTTACGGCGATGTACAGAGAATGAGTGCCGGTACAGGCGTGCAGCATAGTGAATTTAATCACTCCAGTAGCGAGCGTGTGCACTTTTTGCAAATATGGATTACGCCTGACGTGACCGGCATTGAACCTGGCTATGAAGAAAAGCATTTTGATACCGCATCAAAAACCGGGCATCTGCGCCTGATTGCCTCAGCCGATGGTAGCGATGGTTCAGTGCTGATACATCAGGATGCAAAAATATTCGCATCCATATTGAATACTGATGACCACGTGAAATATGACTTGTTGCCAACACGCACAGCATACGTGCACCTGATAGGCGGTAAGGCTGAAGTCAACGGCATTCAATTAAGCTCCGGAGATGCATTAAAAATCAGCGAGGAGTCCCTGATTGAATTTAAGAACACGGCTGATGCAGAACTGCTGCTGTTCGACCTGCCTTATTAACATTTTCATATATATTTAATTAATTATCTTTAAACTTATAAGCAATTAAAAGCGGCAAGGTTTTAAGCAATACCTCCCAGGGAACTATTCTTGGGATTTGTTTTCATTAATAAATCACCGGAGTGAAATGCATGCAATATCTGCAACAACTTAAACTTAGCAATCGTTACACCAGAACAGCCATAAGCCTGCATTGGCTAATGGCTATTCTGTTAGTTTGCCTGTTTGCTGTTGGTATCTATATGCACGAGCTGCCATTATCGCCGTGGAAACTGCAAGTTTACTCCTGGCATAAATGGGCTGGTGTTACTGCATTTATGTTGGTATTAGTAAGGCTGGCATGGAGATTTACACATCGTCCGCCGCCTCTGCCAATCAATATGCCCAGATCTGCCGAGTTCGCAGCCCACGCCGGGCATGCACTGCTTTATATTCTGATGATCGCTATTCCATTAACAGGCTGGTTAATGAGCTCGGCGAAAGGTATCCAGACCGTTTATTTTGGCATTATCCCTATCCCGGATTTGTTAGCCAAAAATAAAGAGCTGGGAAAGCTGCTGCGGGATGTGCATGAGATTTTAAATCTCACACTTGCCGCAGTTGTGATTGGTCACATGGGTGCTGCATTAAAGCATCACCTGATTGATAAAGATGATGTGCTGACGCGTATGCTGCCGCGCTTTAAACGTTAACCTTAATAAACTGAGAACAATTAATAATGAATAAAATTATGGCAATTGTGGCGACCGTACTCGCTTTTTCGCCGCTGGCTCAGGCCGCAGAATTCAACCACATTCAGGCAGACAAAAGCACGCTCGTTTTTGTATACAAACAAATGGGGGTGCCTGTTGACGGCAGTTTTAATAAATTCGCCGCGCAGCTCAGTTTTGATCCTGCCAAACTGAATACAGCGAAAGCAGCATTAGACCTGGACGTTACCAGTATTGATACCGGATCTGATGAAGGCAACGATGAAGTGGCTACGAAAGCATGGTTCAACTCCAAAGCTTTCCCACGGGCGAAATTTGAGTCAACCAGCTTCAAAGCCTTAGGTGGCAACCGATATGAAGTCACCGGAAAAATGAGCATTAAAGGCCGCACCCAGACCGTAACAGCACCATTTACTTTGAATCAGCAAGGTAGCAATGCGATTGTGGATGGTGCCTTTATTTTAAAACGCGCAGATTTCGCGATTGGTGAGGGCTCGTGGTCAGACTTTGGCACTGTCGCTAATGAGATTCAAATCAAATTTCACTTTATAGCGACTGCAGGAAAATAAGCAGTACTATTTATTATTAATATTTAACAGGAGACATTTATGAAACGTTTTGCCTTATTAGCAATTGCAGCAACATTTTCTACGGCAGCACTTGCTGCACCGGAAACCTACGTGATTGACGGCTCGCATACGCTGCCGCGATTCTCTTATGACCATCACGGCTACTCAACCCAACTGAGCCGTTTTGATAAAACATCCGGCAAGATTACGATCGACCGTGCGGCAAAAACCGGATCAGTCAATATCACGATCGACACCACTTCGGTAAGCACGGGCTTTCCATTATTTAATGAGCATATTCAGGGTGAAGACTTTCTGAACACAGCAAAATACCCGACAGCCACGTTCACTTCAAACACCGTTAAATTTGATGGCGACAAAATTGCCAGCATCGATGGCACGCTTACACTTAAAGGCATCAGCAAACCGGTGACACTGACCGTTACTTCTACACTGTGCAAACCACACCCGATGCTGAAAAAAGAAGCCTGCGGTGCCAATGCAACTACAGTAGTAAAACGCTCTGATTTTAATATGGCGAAATATGTGCCTTACGTGAGTGATGAAGTCACAATTACTATTCCGGTAGAGTCTATTAAAGAATAATCAGCAGACTTTTAATTTAAAAAAGCGCCAGTGGCAATCTAGCCCACTGGCGTTTTTTATATCATCCCTTGATGATGGCTTTGATCAGGTTCTTGTGTTGCAGCCTGGACATCAGCAATACCGCCAGCAGATGCAGCACTACCATGAGCTGCAGCAGATCAGATAATATTTCATGCATTTGCACTGGTAAATCTTCACCCCAGAACATATCTGTACGGCTAAGCCAGCCGGTAAACCCGAGTAGCATAATCAACAGCCACATCACATAAACCGCTAGTTGCCCAAGTGGATTGTGACCGGCATGATGAGTCACTTGCCCGGTCCTGATTTCATTAATATGCAACTTGATGTCTGCAAATTTAGGTACAAAGAATTTTGAAGCGGGCGTGCGGCCTAACCACAAGCCATCAATCAGGCGCAGCACTACAAACAGAATGCAGGCATAACCCACCATGCGATGCCAGTAACCTGTGTCATTAAAAAAATTAATAATCACGCCTGTAGCCACCGCCCAATGTGTTAATCGTACAGTTAAACTCCAGACGGTGTTATTGGGTTCAGAAAAAATAGCTTTCATTAATGACAAACTGCCTGCCTATTTTTCCACTTCTGCTTTAATAATTGCCAAGGTCTTGGTATCAAAATAAATTTCTACTTTTTTACCTTGTTTGTTGCGGCCATAAATCTCGTAGCAATTGCCGTCAACCTTGAATTTTTTGATGCTATAGCCTTCTTCAGTCAAAGCCTGCTTTAGCGTATCTTCAGATGCCCACTCTGATTTCGGGTGTACCGGACAATCAGCACCGGCAATCGCCTGCAACGGCAGCAGCGCGAATAACGTTAATAATAATTTCATCTTAATTACCTTTCTAAAAATTAATAAACACAAAGACTAATAAACACTGAAGTTAATAAACACTGAAGTTAATAAACATAAGTACCGCTTTTGAGCGCCTGCAGGTTCCGGACTCCAGATAGCGCCATTGTCATTTCCAGCTCATCTCGCATCAGCCGTATTACATGCGCAACGCCAAGCGCACCGCATGTAGAAAGCCCCCAGACGTATGGTCGACCGACCATGACTGCATCGGCACCTAGTGCCAACGCTTTAAAAACATCCTGGCCGTTACGAATGCCGCTATCAAACAAAATTTTCGCCTTGCCAGAAATTGCACGTGTAATTTCCGGCAGCATTTGCAGGCTACCAGGCACGCCATCCAGAACACGCCCGCCATGATTGGAAACGACAATGCCATCGCAGCCGAGACTGACTGCATGCTCGGCATCTTCAGGATGCATAAGCCCTTTGATAATGAATGGAACAGTAATCTGGTCTCTTAACCACACCAGATCATCCCAGCCAGGCGCCTGCCGCATCCAGCCATCGAAAACGATACTTTCACCAGTGGGCTCCTGCACTAAAGCGATTGGCGTCTCAAGATTTACAGCACTGATTTCTTTAGGTAAAGCGATTGCAGCTTGCTTAACAGGCGCATCTACCGTAAACACAATCGCGCTATAGCCAGCATCTATTGCGCGCTTAACCAGGCGCAAGGTAGTTTCGCGGTCAGCCTGCCAATACAGCTGAAACCAGAGCGCCTGATCAGCAGCTTCAATGATTGTTTCTAAAGTCTGGCTCGCCAATGAACTAACGACCATCTGTCCGCCCTGCGCTGCACTGGCCATAACAGTTGCGATTTCGCCATCAGGGTGAAATAAACGCTGATAAGCCAGTGGTGCCAGAATAATCGGATGCTTAAAAGCTTGCCCGAACAGTTCGATGTGCGCGTTGCCTCCCTTTACATCGGAAAGTGGCCTTGGCATTAAATTTATATCTTCAAAAACCTTGCGATTTCGGCCTGAACTTAAGCCTTGACCAGTGCCTGACTGCAGATACTGCCAGACTTCTTTGCTCAAATGCTCTTCAGCATAAGGTAAATAATCTATTGCCGTCTGGATATCGGCAGCGGGTGATTTTAAATAAGCATGATGTGTCATTCAGTCCAACTTCTTAGCAAATTATGATAAGTACCTGTGAGCTGAATAACCGGTGCAATTTCACCCACACTCGCGCGCAGGTCGACCAAAGACATATCCATGTCATATAGCAAGCGGCGTTTAACCGGGTCACGCACCATGCTCTGAATAAACATGAAGCAGGCTACACGCTGACCGCGTGTTACCGGCATTACCTGATGCACAGAGGAAGATGGATAAACCACGATACTGCCCGCCGGCAATTTAATGCCGTGCGTACCAAACGTATCATCGATCACCAGCTCCCCGCCTTCATATTCATCCGGCTCCGACAAAAACAAAGTAGCTGAAACATCAGCACGCACATATCCGCTACCATCCGGCATCATGCGCATTGCATTATCGACATGAAAGCCGTAAGTATTGGTTTCGCCGGCATAGCGGTTAAAAAACGGCGGCAGTATTTTTAACGGCAGTGCCGCAGAGAAAAATAATGGATTTCGATTTAAAGCAGTCAATACGATTTGACGCAGCGCAGCCATTTGCACTGCCTGCTCTGGCAACTGCTGATTGTTTTTGACCGTAGCAGCCTGGCGCCCGGCTGTCACGCGGCCATCTACCCAATCAGCGCCTGCCAGCAAGGTTTGCACTTGAGCCAGCTCATCTGCATTTAATACATCCGGTATCTGTAACAGCATTCATTCCCTCTTGATTTATTCAAACTTCCGCCAGATTGATAATCTTCAACTTCTTTAACGAAAGTAATAAATCCATGCAACTACGCATAGCTTTATTACTTTCGGCCAATCTTTAAATTAGAACTTGAGCTCTGTCGTTAAAATAACGGTGCGGCTGTTACCCGGAACGCTAAAGCTGCCATTGTCATAAATAGCATCGTAATAAGTCTTGTCCAGCAAGTTTTTAACATTCAACTTAACTGCCCATTTTTTTTCCTCGTAACTTAACATGGCATCTATACGCGCATAGCCTGGCAGTTTATTAGGATCAAATTTGCCATCAGTAAAGTTACTGCCTGCTCCGCCCGAAGGGTTATAGCCCAAACGTTCAGCTTTTGCCTCCAGACCCATGCCTAACTTCCAGTTCTCGGCAAACTTGTAAGTACTCCAGATATTGAAAGTAGCTGGCGGCGTATTTCTTGGGCGCTTACCCTCGTAACCACTATAGGCCTTCGTAATAGCGCCGCTACCGGCATTCACATTCTCGGCAACTTTCAATATTTCAGCATCCATGAAAGCCAGGCCACTGAATACTTCCCAATTTTCTGTAATACGGCCAGCCAACTCGAACTCCAGACCATTGGTGCGGCGTTTTTTCGTCAGGATTGCAGCAGTTGATTCAAGATCGGTATTGCGTTCCCAATCTTTTTCGGTGCTATATAGTGCAGTTCTGAATGCCAGGTCACCATCAAGGAACAGCCATTTAGTACCTAGCTCAATGGTTTTACTTCTTTCAGCCGGCTGAGGCTTCACGGTTAACTGATACAGATCAGCCGTTGGGCTAAAGGAATCACTGTAGCTGACGTAATAATGCGCATCGGGTGTGTGATGGTACGATAAAGCCGTACGGTAGCTATTTTCGCCATAACTTAACTTAGGTGATGTCGCGCTGGAATAATCCGCGCGCAGCTCATCGCGACGCATACCGAATAACACATCCCACTTGGGTGCGATAGTCACTGTGTCCTGAAAATAAAGAGCATAGTTGTCTGCATCAAACTTCACCGGGTTAGTGGTAGTTTCTACGCCGGGTTCATAAAATTTCGCAGAACCAGAGGCAAGATCAATCAAACTATTACGATAATTCTTCTCTTTAAGGTACTCAACGCCCGTTAAGAACTGGTGTTTTAATCCTGCCAATTCAAATTTAGTACTGAAATCAGACTGCAAAGTCTGGGTTTGATAATGCATCTTTCGTGTGACTGCACCAGTGCTGCTAAAGTCTGCTGCTGGCAACGCTGTGGCGCTTGGCTTTTGTGCCCAATATGCACGCTCGTAATCGGCATCTCTTAACTGCGTGCGTAATTGCGTATCCTCATTAAACTTATGCGTAAAAATAGCGGTGGTAATTGAAGTGTTGCTAGTATCAAAATTTTTGCTGCCGCCGTAATACACAGAATCATCAATTTTGCCGCCTGCGGTATTGACATTGACAGGGCGCTTATTAAAAAATGAAATGCCAAAATCCGGGTCATCATCGGTTTTTGTCGTGACATGATTCAGGAAAAACTCATTATCTGTGCCGATACCGGTACCAAAGCTCAGCGCAATCCCTTCACGATCCAGTCTTGGCCTATCGCCATTAGTTGGATTTTTACGATAGCTCTCTTCTGCCCTGTCCATCACATTCACGCGAATCGCCGTAGTATCACCCAGCTTTTTATTAAAGTCGCCGGTGAGTTGATGATAGTTGTAGCTACCTAATGAAGCGCTTACTGTATTTTCATCGGTAAGCTTGGCCATTTTAGATACCTGGTTAATCACACCGCCCGCTTGCCCGCGCCCGAACAGCATCGCGGCAGAGCCGCGCAATACGTCCACCTGCTCCAGATTAAAAAGCTCGCGATTATATTGTGCCGTGTCACGCACACCATCAAGATAGATATCACCAAAAGTGTAAAAACCGCGCAGCATCATATTGTCGCCAGCCCTGCCGCCTTCTGCAGCATTAAACGTTAAACCGGCAACATTAGAAAGCGCTTCTTTCAAGGATGAAATCTGCTGATCTTTAATTAAACTATGGGTAACGGTAGTGACTGCCTGCGGGATATCGTGCGGGTCTTGCAGCACTTTGCCCACACGTGTTTTGGTTGCCTGATAACCATCAGCAGCCGGCACTGCGCTGGCTTTAACATTCACTTCCTCAAGCTCCTGATGCTCAGCAGCTTTTTCTACTTTATCTTCTGCGATTGCCGTCATTGACTGCATCGCAAGGATAACCGCCAGATATAGCGATTTCTGTGTAGCGTTTTTTTGTTGATACAACTTCATAGTTTTGCGTCCTAAAACTTAATAGGCACTCAAAGAGATACCCTAATGTCATTGGCTGGCTAACTAAGTAGTTTTATCAACATTACTCACTGGCTGGCTGAATTTTGAGCGCGATCTGCATCGCAGTTAGTTATTTTCGTGCGGGCTCGCTTACAAACCCTAATTTACTGATGCCAACGTTCTGGGCATCCGCCATCACCTCGGCTAAAACCTGATAACGGGTTTCTTTGTCGGCGCGAATATTGAGTTCCGGCTGCGGCTTTTTGGCTGCAATTTCCTGCAGCTTGAATTTCAATTCACCTGGCACGATTACCGCATCGTTCCAGTACATCTTGCCAGTGCTATCAATAGAAATTGAAATCACTTCCGGCTTTTCAGGCAAAGGCTGGCTGCTTGCCTGCGGCAAATCAATTTTTACCGCATGCGTCAGCAGCGGCGCTGTAATAATAAAAATAACCAGCAGCACCAGCATCACATCCACTAATGGTGTAGTGTTGATTTCTGACATTGGTGCGGTGTGTGATGTTAGACCGGCACCGTTACCTGAACCTATCATGCTGGAACCTCTGCAATGTGAATGTGCTCTTTGGCAGAAGTTAATTTCACTTCGTCATGAGTTGATTTAATCATGGCACCAGTGGTGAGCAATGTATGCAAGCTATAGCCAAATTTCTCAAGTTCGCTCGAAAGTACGCGATTACTGCGCACCAGTGCGTTGTAGGCTAATACAGCAGGGATCGCCACTGCCAGACCCAGCGCCGTCATAATCAGCGCTTCGCCAACCGGTCCGGCGACCTTATCCAGCGTAGCCTGTCCGCTCGCACTGATACTTGCCAGCGCGTGATAGATGCCCCATACCGTTCCAAACAAGCCTACAAATGGCGACACACTGCCTACTGAAGCCAGCACTGTCAGCCCGTTTTCCATCTTTGCATTTTCTTCGGTAATGCTGCGATTCATGGCACGCGCGATAAACTCATCCTGCGTTACATTTTCAGGATTCTTTGCTGCATGCAATTTATGATGCTCTGCTGCCGCAACTGCTTTTTCCGCAAGCGTAGATAAGGCAATTTTCTGGTCAATTTTCAATGCCGCACTTAAATTCGGCGCATTCCAGAATTGTTGTTTATAACTTTTAAAATCAGCTTGCAAGCGCCATGCTGCGATACTTTTAGTGATGATCAAATACCAGCTTGCTACCGACATAATCAGCAATGTTGCAGCCACCAGAAACGACACTGGTCCACCAGCTGCTATAAATTCCCAAGCATTAAATTCATATCCGTTTTGCATACTTACTCCTTGTTTTATGTTAACTATTCGACTAGCTGCTCAGTGAAAACTTTACAGGTACCAACACATAAGCACTGACAGGCTGATTACTGCGTTTGGCAGGCACAAAGCTCCATTTTTTCACTGCTTCGATTGCGGCACGATCCAGCTTTTCATAACCGCTGCTGGAATCAAGCTGAACGCTCTCAGCTAACCCATTTTCTGAAACCAAAACCCTCAGCAATACCCTTCCCTGCTCGCCTGATCTGCGTGAAACAGACGGATACGCCGGTGGCGGGTTATTCAAATAAGCTGCACCAAAACGTGGTGGCTCGATGACTGGCTCAGCCACAGCTTCAATTTTTGCCGGTGCTTCTACGGGTTGCACAGGTTGCTCTGCCTTAATTGGATTTTCTGAAACTGCCGCCTCAGTCATTACTGGCTGTTCAACTGGCGTATTGGCTACAGGCTTGGTTGTTGCCAACTCTTTTGCAGGTAGCTCTGTCTTCTCTTGTATTTGCTTTACCTTTTGTTGCTGCTGTTTTTTGGGTACCTCTATAACCTTAGGTCGCTGCGGTATCGTTTCTGGTTTTAGCTGTGGCTCATCTGAAGATGGCATATTGACTAAACTGACCGTCATCGGCGTCATTACTTTGTTAATCACTGGAACATCTTGCCTGGCACTTAATATTGCAGCCAGAATAACAAGATGTGCAGCAGTCACGATTGTCAGCACCTTGTAAGAGGGCGCTGTCTCATCCGCCGCATTTAGAATAAAATCAGGCTTCAGCAATAGCTGATCTATATTTTTATTTGCTACTGAATCAAGAGCTACTTGCTTTTCTTCATGCCAAGTGGAGTTTGCTACCAACTTTAAATTAGCCACCATGACCTTCTCCTGTTGTTTCAAATCTGACTACTAGCATTTTTCTTAAAATTCAATAAACACATTCAAAAACTACTTTGTTAGAATGAGTTTTCCCTGATTGGTGATACGTAATCGATAGCTTTCACTTGCATGCTTGATCAGCAATTCACGTCTACCGCCAAATAAAGCATCGCTAGTAATTGTCCTAGTCGGTGATTCATGTTGATTGCTCTCACTGTGTTTAGTGGCAGCAACATCGTGGCTTATGTTTAATTTATTTATCATATTATCATTCATGAATACAAATGATAATGATTCTCATTTGATTGGTCAACCATTATTTATCTGATTGCAATAATTAATTAACAGGCAGGATTATAAGAAACAATAATTCGGGGCTTCTAACTCAAAAATACAAGTTCAAAGACAGTAATGCTGGTGATAGAAACGATTGTTTAATTCAGACCAAGCTGCTATATACTGATTTTGTGAAACTGCGAAAATTAACAATGTCTTCTTCTCAATCATGAACTTTAGTTAAAGTTACACTTCTGATTAATAGGCAGGTATTGATCATGAACATCTCTAAAATAGGAAAACATCATGCAAACTGAACATATAATAGTTACCGGAATGACCTGTGGCGGCTGCGTTAACAGCTTGACTCGGGCACTTAAAGCAGTAGCAGGTGTAGGTGATGTAAACGTAACGCTTGCAACCGGTGAAACCTCCGTGCAATACGACGAGAACCTGACTGCAACCGAGCAATTGAGATCAGCCGTGGAAAATGCAGGTTATGGCATTAAGTAAAGCTGACTGCTAGATGCAAAATTATCTGTGAATAGACATCAAACTATAAATTCATGACGCTGACAATGGTTCAAATAAGTGGAACTTGGTTTCAATGAAATTGTACGAGCAACTTGCTGACTCTATTGCTCAATCCATTCAAGAAGGCGTGCTTTGCCGGGGCGACAAGTTACCGTCCGTTCGCCATGCGAGTACGAGCCGTCATGTAAGCCCTACAACCGTGCTGGAGGCTTACTACCTGCTGGAAGCCAGAGGGCTTATCACGGCGCGTGAACGTTCAGGTTATTTTGTCACTGGCGGTGCGGTTAACATCCCCTCCTCCCCAGCGCCGATTATTCAGGCTGACCCACAGCTCACTCAGGTCGATGTGAGTGAGCTTGTGTTTCAAGTGCTGCAGTCAATCAGGGTCAAAAATATAATTCCATTAGGTTCAGCCTTTCCAAGCCCATTACTGTTCCCTCGCGCCAATCTAGCCAGAACCATGGCTTCAAGCGTGCAGTCTATGGACCCTTGGGCTAGCATAGACACCTTAAGTACTGGCGATGCCAACCTAAGGCGTCAGATTGCTTTGCGTTATATGATGGATGGCTTACATGTGGCCGCTGATGAAATCATTGTCACCAACGGTGCGCTGGATGCCTTGAATCTCTGCCTGATGGCGGTAACACGCCCCGGTGACACGGTACTCATTGAGTCACCAACTTTTTATGCCGCCTTGCAGGCAATTGAACGCATCGGTTTGCGTGCCATAGAAGTACCCAGCCATCCTAAAGACGGGATCGATTTAGACGCGATGGAGCGTGCGATACAGCGCCACAAACCTAAAGCCTGCTGGATAATGACGAACTTTCAGAACCCATTAGGCAGTTTACTTTCTGATGACAAAAAGAAAGCATTGGTAGCGCTCATCACCAAATATCAAGTGCCGCTGATCGAGGACGATGTTTACAGTGAGCTCTACTTTGGCGACAAACGCCCAATGCCAGCCAAAGCATTTGATACACAAGGCTTGGTAATGCATTGTTCCTCTTTTTCAAAATGCCTCGCACCTGGCTATCGCGTGGGCTGGGTCGCACCAGGCCAATATGCACAACTGGTAGAACGTCTTAAACTCACAACAACCATATCTACCTCAGTACCATCACAGATTGCGCTCGGCAAGTATTTGCAAAAAGGTGGATATGACAAACACTTACGCAGTCTCCGCCATACATTACTCGTGAACCAGATTAAATTCGTTGAAGCAATTGAGCGCTATTTCCCGGAGGGCACTTGTTTAACCGTGCCACAGGGTGGCTATTTTTTATGGGTCAAACTTACTGATGGCGTTGATGCACTGCAACTGCATCAACTAGCTGCGGCGAATGGCATCAGCATTGCACCGGGACCTATATTTTCTGCGCAAAGAAACTTCAAAGACTACATTAGGCTCAACTACGGGCATATTTGGGATGCGCAAATTGAAGCTGGTCTCGCAACCTTAGGTAAATTAGTGCGTCATCTGCTTTCGCCGCAACTCAAGTAAAAACGTATCTACCTACATCTGTTATGCTTTTTTTATAAGCATCTGTCTCTGTTATTGCTTTCCTCAAAACCTTAAACTTTGTCACAAATTAAAGTGATGACTTAAATGCTTTAGCAGGTTTAAAGCATTAAAAAGCAAATTTAAGCTTAGCAAGGAATACACATGAACAGCAGTCAACAGTCCACTAGAAAAATAATACCTATTGTGAGTGATGCTTCACAGACGGGCTTTATGCCGACGTATGAAGCCCAAAGCAAAATCTACCCGCGTAATACTTCCGGAATTTTCAAGAACTGGCGCTGGATCATGATCTGGATTACACAGATTGTTTTTTACGGCACGCCATGGCTAATGTGGAATGACAGGCAAGCAATGCTGCTTGACATCAGTACCCACCGTTTTTACATCTTTGGCCTAGTGTTATACCCGCAAGACTTAATTTACCTTGTGGTCATTTTAATTATTGCCGCCCTTGCTCTATTTTTATTTACAGCAGTTGCCGGGCGTTTGTGGTGCGGTTTTTCTTGCCCACAATCGGTATACACCGAAATATTTCTATGGATGGAACGCAAAATAGAAGGTGACCGTGCTGCCAGAATGCGTCTGGATAGCATGAAATTCGGCTTCAGGAAATTCCACAGAAAGTTTTTGAAACATGCCGCCTGGATCAGCTTTTCTATCTTCACCGGCTTCAGCTTCCTCGGTTACTTCTCTCCTATCCGCGATCTGCTGGATAATGTATTGCAATATCACTTAAGCCCATGGGAAACCTTCTGGATCTGCTTCTATGGTGTTGCCACTTACGGTAATGCAGGATTCTTGCGCGAACAGGTTTGCAAGCACATGTGTCCTTACGCCCGCTTTCAAAGTGCGATGTTTGATAACGATACGCTGATCGTGACTTACGACCAGGAACGCGGTGAGCCACGTAGTGGCCGCTCGCGCAAAGTAGATGCAAAAGAGTCAGGGCTGGGTGATTGTATCGACTGCAGCTTCTGTGTGCAGGTATGCCCGGTTGGTATTGATATTCGCAATGGCCTGCAATATGAATGTATCAGCTGCGGCCTCTGTGTTGATGCCTGCAACAGCATTATGGACAAGATGGAATACCCGCGTGGATTGATTCGTTTTTCAACCCAGAATGGCATAGAAAAGCACTGGTCTCAGCATCAAATCATCAAAAAAATATTCCGTCCGCGGGTTCTGATTTACAGCGCCTTACTGTTATTGCTATCCTTGGGCTTAGTGCTATCCTTGGCAGTCAGACCCCAATTTAAAGTCGACATCAATCGTGATCGCGGTGTGATGTCACGCTTGGCCCCCGGTGGCAAGGTAGAAAATGTATACCAGATGCAAATCACCAACGTGACAGAATCCACTGCGACTTATCGTGTATTTGTAAGCGGTTTAAATGGATTATCAATCGCATCAAGCAAGGAGTTTACGGTCAACCCGGCCAGTGAAAGGTTAGTTGCACTAAGCCTGCAGTTGGATGATGGTGCGATACGCAGCGGTACGCACCCGATTTTGTTTAAGATTGAATCTATAGCATCAAAAGAGATTGTGTCGCAGAAATCTACCTTTTACATGCCAAGGTAAATTAAGCCAAGGTAACCTAAGCCAATCATGCAAACTGAATATAGCGCAATGATTGCAACTCAATTACCTTGGCCAGCTTGTAACGTGATTATGCCAGACTAACTTCAACCAGATTATCACTGAAGGTAGTGGAGTGTCCCATATCACCAAACTCAGCAGAGCTGATGCAATTCACGGTGCCGTTATTGAGTTGCCTCCAATAACCTAAAGTTGCGACCACAATGCCGGAATTCACGTCATCCGAGATTCTGGCTACGCACTCAAACGCGCCCCGATCATTAAACACACGCACTACGCTGCCTTCCTCAATACCGCGCGCTTTTGCATCGGTCTGATGAATCAGCACAAATTGCTCGCCCTGCCCTTTGATTTTCTCTGCCACATTGGCGTAGCAGGAATTTAAAAAGCCATGGCTCTTGGGCGAGATAATATTGAGTGGGTATTTAGCGGCCAACTCAGGGTTAGTGGAAGGTGTTTCGCGTGAAGGCACATAGTCCGGCAAAGCGTCTAACGCTTCACCCGGCTGAAAGCCATCATACATTTGGCGGAATGGGCCAGCCACAAAGTTTTTGGCACCCTCTACTAAAAAGTGACATTTACCGGTAGGTGTAGGGAATTCACCTTTTGCATGGCGCGCGCGTACGTCTTTGTCGCCAAAAGCTTTTAATCTGGCAAAACCGTGCTCGCGCATATAAGCAAGGTCTATACCTTCACAGGTTGGGGAGCTCCAATCCACATAATGTTCCAGGCATTCACTGTCATTCCATTTAAAGTTGTCATCTTCATAGCCCATGCGCTTCGCCAATTGCCTGAAAATTTCGTTATTAGGCAGCGCTTCACCCGGAGGATCAATACATTTAGCATTGTAGGTAAGATAGAGGTGACCCCACGACAGCACCATGTCTTCCATCTCTGCACCCATGGCGGCTGGCAGTACAATATCCGCATAAGCTGCGGTATCTGAAATAAAGTGCTCTGCTACCACCAGGAACAAATCTTCGCGCTCAAGGCCTTTGATGATTTTGTCAGTCTCAGGCGCTTGGGTAATTGGGTTGGTGTTCCATACCATCATGGATTTAATCGGTGTTTCGAGTTTAGTCTCACCTGTAAGTACGCGCCCCAGCTGCAGATTATTGACCACAGGCGTGCCCTCAGGAATCAAATCCGGACGGCAAATCACATCAAATTTATACGGGTGCTCCCACACCGGGAATTGCAGCGCCCCGCCACCTACATGGCGCCAAGCGCCAATCAAGGCAGGCAGACTAGTCACAGCACGAATGGCCTGACTGCCGCCATAGCTTCTTTCCAGTGCCACACCAAGGCGAATCGCAGCAGGCGGCGTCGTAGCGTACTCACGGGCAAATTTACGAATATCAGCTGCTGGTATGCCAGTTATTTCTTCTGCCCATTCTGGTGTTCTGGTTTTGGCGCGTTCGGCCAGCTCTGCGTAACCTATGGTGTAGTTATCTACATAGTCCTGATCTACCAAGCCCTCTGTAATAATCACATTCATCATTGCCATGGCGAGTGCACCATCAGTGCCGGGTTTAGGCGCAATATGCCAATCGGCTTCTTTTGCGGTTCTTGAAGCGTAAGAATCAATCACCACCACCTTGGTACCTTTTTTCTGTGCCTCACGAATGGTATGCCAATGGTGCAGATTGGTACTTACCGAATTGCATGCCCAGATCACAATGTATTTGGAGTGAATAAAACTCTCGGGGTCTACACCTGCAGTTGGGCCAACTGTGAGCAACCATGCGGTACAGGAACCTTCACCACAGAATGTACGTTCACAGACGGTTGCACCCATGCGGTTAAAAAATGCATCACCGCCGTTCAAGCCGTGCACCAGCCCCTGATTGCCCAAATAACTGTTAGGCATGATCGCGTGCGGGCCGTCGGTAGCAATAATAGCTTTCCATTTACTGGTGATTTCATCTAAGGCCTCGTCCCAGGAAATGCGCTTGAACTGCTTGCTACCTTTGGGGCCCATGCGTTTGAGTGGGTATAGCAGACGGTCCGGATGGTAGTGACGTTTTTCATAATCTTTTAATTTCACACACAAGCCGCCGCGCGTCATCGGGTGCTCTTTATTACCTGTGACAGAAATAAGCTTATTATCTTCAACCGTGTATACCATGCTGCAAGTATCGGGGCAGTCATGCGGACAACCACCGTGAAAGGTTTTTACATTTTTAGACGAATCATCCATAGAGCGCTCCCTGGTTTTTGTGACTTAAATCGCAACAACGCCTGTTAAGAAAATTTGAGACTACTAATTTCAAAGTTATGTTGTTTAATAGAATTAATAAACTTTCTATTAATCGCATGAATATGTTGGCGTACAGCTCATTATAGACAGACCTGTCTTTTCGTCAATAATAATTTATGTCTGTGAATTCTCATCTAATTGAGACATACAATATTTCGCAAAATTTCTAAATCATTTGAAAATTTTCAACTAGATTAATGATTGCTTAGCAACTATATAGCAGCCTTTCAATTCTAATGCTAAACTTTACTCAGGTAAGGACGACCTTACCGGTACGATGACTTCTGGGACGACCCAATATTATTAAGAGGTGTTTTATATGAGTTGGGCTATTCTAGTTACAGCAGGATTATTGGAAGTAGTTTGGGCAATAGGTTTAAAATACACGGAAGGTTTTACGCGACTCTGGCCAACAGTCGCTACCGTGTCAGCAATGCTGCTTAGTGTCTGGTTACTTGGCATTGCGATGAAATCATTACCGGTTGGTACCGCGTATGCAGTCTGGGTTGGAATCGGCGCTATTGGCACAGCAATATTTGGCATTATATTATTTGCCGAGTCAGCAAATTTAGGCAGGATACTCAGTTTGCTACTTATTTTTGCTGGCATCGTTGGGCTGAAATTATCTACGCCGATGTAACCGCTTAAGGATCTGGGGCAATCCAGATCCTTTTTTATTGGCTGCTATTACTAAGTGAAATACATCTACCGAAAGCAAACTTCTGCGATTCAAAAATCAATGATTAAACGCCGGGAACTAGCTTGTTTGAATTAAAAACCATCGCATTATTCTTCATCACTGCAATCGCAGAGATTGTAGGCTGCTACCTGCCTTACCTGTGGCTGACGCAAAACAAGAGCCCATTACTGCTGATTCCGGCCGCGCTGTCACTGGCATTATTTGCCTGGTTATTATCACTTCATCCTGCTGCAGCTGGCAGAGTGTATGCAGCCTATGGCGGCGTTTATATCTGCGTTGCAATTTTCTGGCTGTGGGCAGTAGATGGCATTAAACCTACGCATTGGGACTTGGTCGGTGCCGGTGTTGCTTTGTTAGGCATGGCTATCATTATATTTGCTCCGCGAAATATCTAGATAGCTAGCAAATGATTTAGCGGCTAGGACTCGACGTCAAACTAGAAATTGCTTATTTAGCATTTTTAATGGCGGTAATATCCTGATTCACTTCAATAGCGCCTATGATTTTATTGTTTTCATTAAACAGAGGGATCGCTGACATGATAATGGTGCGCTCTGCGCCATCAAATGCCTTGATATTCACAATTTCCCCCTTACTCACTTCGCCATGCTTAACCGCGCGCGCGAGCGTCCAGCCATCACTTCCCACCTCTTTACCGGTATCTTCCCACCAGCCTTTGTAATCACTGTACTGCTCTAGGTTAACTAACTTGGCACCACCCCAAATGCGCTCCGCCTCTGGATTCGCCAGTGTAATGCGGCCATTTTGATCTGCAATCCACAAACCTACCGGAATAGTTTCAATCACCTTACGCAGAATGTATTCACTTTTTTCCAGAGCTTTCTGCATTTGTTTGCGCTCTGTAATATCAATACTGACACCAACAATTTTATTAGGTCTGTTTTGAGCGTCATACAGCAGTTTCGCTCTCGAAATAAACCAGCGTTCTTCTTCACCGCTGGTCTGGGGTAAATTAAAATCCCATTCCTTTGCCAATGTGTTATCGCTAAACCTTTGAATCAACTCAGCAAGACCAAGCGCTTCAAATGGCAACAGATATGGGCGTACTTTTGTTATTGGCAAGCCAAAAACCTGTTCAATGTTGGGTGAGCCCGTAAGCTCATTTGTCAGCACATTCCATTCCCAGGTAGCGATGCCGGCCATGTCCTGAGCCAGATTCATGCGCGCTTCGTTCTCCATAATTCTGCCAAGATACTCGCGCCGCTCATTAGCAATACTCTCATTGCTGCTGACACTTTCCCTGAGCTCTTCAATCGCTTCATCTCCATAGCGCAGCCATATCCAGTTAACCTCTAGAAAGTTTGCCAGCGCCCTCAGGTTGTCATAATCAATCTCGCCGCCGCGCGTCCACCTGTGTATTGATGGCACAGATTTACCTACTGCAGTAGCCACTTGCGCCAGAGTCAGTTGCTTTTGCTTGAGCAAAGAAGTGAGGCGGTCTGAAAAGTCGAGTCTGCTATTACTTTTTGGCATATCTACAAAACCTAATAGTTAATGATCAGATTAATTATAAGTTCAAATTACTCCCTAAGTACTTAAATTTACACATTATTACTTTAACTTATTAAGTAATTTATTACTTTACAACTAATAATTTTAGTTGTATAAATGTCACATCAGACTCAAATGTGCTTAATTTCTTAAATTTTTCTGCTTCAGATTGAGTTGATATTTAAGTAAATGTGAAGTTTTTAATACTTTAGAAAAGGAATGTAATCATGAAAAAATTACCATTAACTGTGCTTTTAGCTTCTATTGGCGCATCTATCTACTCAGTTGCAACACTTGCACACGGCATTGCCGTACCTGAGGGCAGCAAAAATCTGACTATATTCAAAAATGTTCAGAAAAATCCAATCGCATCCATGAACGTACCCGGTGTTAACGCCTACTTTGAAGATGTAGTGGGTAGCGGCAGCAAAAACGCACCGATGGCATGCGGGCTGTTCAAGATAGAAAAAGGCAAGCCGTTGGTTTATACCTACGATTACGATGATGCAAAAATAATCCTTGACGGCCACATCTACTTCTCTGACGGCACGCAGAAAGTAAAAGGCCAGCCAGGCGACGTTTTGTTTTTCCCTAAAGGTTCCACGATCACATTCTCTACAGACAATAGTGGCTTGGCATGGGCTTGCGGACAACGCAAATTGTTCTAAACAATTTAGGCAGAAGGGGCAAACAAATGAGCCAGATTGCATTTAAGAAGTTGATTCCACTGTGTGTAACGCTTTCACTATCCAGCCTGACAATTCAGGCTGCTGAAAGTATCGACCTCACAGACTTAACCAATAGTGATCCATTTTTTTATACGAGTGACCATAGGATTAAGTCTGATAACAATCAGAAAGAGCTTTTAGGGTTAGGAAGACCCAATAAAACGCACTCACAAATACCCCATCTCCCTTTTTACATGGGTTACATGAGCACCAATTCAACGTACAGATTTGTGAACGATGATTGGTGAAGGCAAGCATGGCCTATGGAGAATTCAGGAGAATGGGACTGTCAGGGAATATTTGAGGAAAGACTCAAAAGGTCTGGAAAAAAATACCGACATCATGGCTAAAGAGAACTTAAATATAATCGAGCAAAACTATAGCGCTTATCTTCCTGATGAAAGCTGGTCTGGTTACAAATACCCGGATGAACAGTATTCAAAAGATGGCAAGCTAAATTATATAGACCTGCCGATTACACATCCAAAATACAAGAATAAATATGCGGAACATGCAGCGATCGATTTACCAAATTGGTACTGCACGATGTCAGAAAACGACTATCCCTATGCCCAAAAGGCAATGAGTTTCGCGTTCAATCAAAAAGGTGCAAATCAGATAGGGCCGCTAGGTAAGCGTGCTGGCTTGGATGTCGATGAGAATTACACCAAAGTACTTAGAGTAAACCATTTTCCTGATGCTAAATCATGGGTGAATGTAGGTCAGAAAGGTAAAGACAATTCACATGTTAAATGGGAATCAGTAGATACCACCAAAACTAACGCTGAATACTATGTTGTAGAACGTCCATTCTTCAACAAACCATATTTATTCGTTCTTGCCGTATTTGATAATAAAGATAACCGCGACCACCAATATATCAGGCCGGATGGCGCTTACTACCAGTCCATCAAAGATAAAGCCGCAAATATCAAAACCAATGTTACAGCTCAACCGAGCTTCCATCTTGAAAAGGGTGGATCAGCCAAGGCAATTGGCCTGCCAATTTTTGGTGTGCATCACACTAACCGTGCATCTTATGGCGCCGGCGGTGCATGTCCGTTAAAAGGCGGTGACTGGGGCCGGTACCCTAATACCAATAGCGGATCAGGATGGCCGACAAATTATGAAGAAGTCACCCCATTGTGCGATTCAGTATTAGTTGATATCAAATTCTTCAGCAATCTTGATGGTAAAGACTGGAACGATTCAGCAAAGTATCTGGCCAATGCCGGGGTCGGTACAAAGTCGGTCAATTATAAAGTGCAGCCTGGTAAATATGGTGTTTTTACGGATCCTTACAACACGAAAAATGGTAAGACTAACGCTGATAGTCAAAGTGTTCCTGCCGAATTGGAAATTACATTTCCATCAGTAGAGCCACCTGTTACCTATGTAATACCAACCACAAAAGTAGCAGGAAGAATGGTGCCGTCAGAGGCAACAACTTGTCGTCCTGTAATTCAAGCGTCATTAATGAAGGAATGAAAAAATGATTAATTTTAAACATAAAATGATCACATTATCCGTTCTCTGTTTCACCATACTTACCTCGAATATTAGTCATGGTGAAGAGAATGCAAATAAAACAGGCGAAGAAGGTTACGCAGAAACAGGCCCGGCAAAAGCAGCTAAAGAGTCTGCCAATTTTCTGGATAGTCTGGATAGAGAAACATTGTTTGGAGGCAAATTCAGCTCATGGTTTGAATTGGCTTCAGACTATGTTTTCCGTGGTGAATCAGAAACAAATGACGGCAAAATTCCATCTATAAAAGTAGCGATTACCTGGACACATCCTAGTGGGGTTTATTTAGGTTACTACGGTGCTAATAATTTATTTCCAGGCAACGACTCTGAAGGTAATAACCCGAAAATAAATGCGCTATGGGGTCCATACGCTGGATATTCACACAAAAATATTGGTGGAACCGGCGTAAATTATAACGGCATGTTTTTCCAGTACATCTATCCAGGTGATAGTGCTTCTAATTACCTCGAAATGTTTAACTATCTGGATAAACAATTCGGTTCAGTTAATATGAAGTTGGAGTACTCCCCTACTTTAACGGACTGGTTTGGCGTAAAAAACCTGCAATCTCATAACGTTGCTATTCATCCAAGCTGGTCAGCGCCTTATGGCCTCACAGTGTCGGGTGGTGTCGGTTATCAGTTCTTTGACAGCAAGGGCTCAGACTATGATTTAGATGGCAATGGCAAAGAGCAACTGAACTGGGTGCATTGGAACGTGGGGGTAAGTCGCAATGTATTGGGTTACAAAGTTGACCTGCGCTACCACGATACCGACATCAAAAAAGGCGAACATGATTTCTACGGATACAGTTCAAACCATCAGATCGTCGATAGCAGATTTGTGTTTGGCGTTTCAAAATCCTTTTAATTACGCAATGTAAATTTTTTCAACCGCTCTCCAAAGAAAACTAGTCGTGATATAGGCGTTTTCTTTTTTTAGCCCCTCTCGCATAGAGGGGCTTTTTTTATACAAATCAACCTGACTAACTAGACTCAGTCATCCGCCATCGAGTTGATTTTATGGATGCTCAAATCTGCGCCATCAAACTCTTCCTCTGCACTTAGACGGAGGCCGACCAGTTTTTTAAGTGTGCCATAAACAATAAAACTACCGACCACTGCAACCACAATGCCCAGACCAGTGCCAATCAACTGCGACATCAAGCTTACTCCGCCAAGCCCTCCTAGTGCTGTTGTTCCAAAGATCCCGGCAGCGATGCCGCCCCATGCTCCACACAATCCATGCAGAGGCCAGACACCAAGCACATCATCAATTTTCCAGCGATTCTGCGTCAGGGTAAACGTCAATACGAATATAACGCCAGCCACAGCACCTGTGACCAAAGCCCCTAGCGGATGCATGATATCGGAACCGGCACAGACTGCTACTAAACCTGCCAATGGTCCGTTATGTACAAAACCAGGGTCATTTTTACCTAGTATTAATGCCGCCAAGGTACCGCCTACCAGCGCCATAAGGGAATTAACTGCAACCAGCCCTGAAATCCCCTGAATAGATTGTGCTGACATAACATTGAATCCAAACCAGCCCACAGTCAGTATCCAAGCACCTAACGCCAGAAACGGAATATTTGATGGTGGATAGGCATGTAAACGACCATCTTTACTGTAGCGACCATGACGCGCACCAAGCAGCACGACAGCGACTACCGCTATCCAGCCACCCATCGCGTGTACAACGACAGAACCGGCAAAATCTCTGAATGGCGCACCGAAAGTAAGCTTCAACCATTCTTGTATTCCATAATGTCCGCTCCATGCAATACCCTCGAAAAATGGATACACGAAACCGACCAGTAAGAAGGTTGCAGCCATTTGCGGGTTAAATTTTGCGCGTTCAGCGATACCACCTGAAATAATCGCGGGAATAGCAGCTGCAAAAGTAAGTAAAAAGAAGAACTTAACTAACTCAATACCATTTTTATCAGCCAACACCTCAGCACCACTAAAAAAGCTGATGCCGTGCGCAATACTGTAGCCAATAAAAAAATAGGCAATCGTCGATACTGAAAAGTCCACCATGATTTTAACCAACGCATTGGTCTGGTTTTTCTTGCGGACGGTACCGACCTCTAAAAAAGCGAAGCCGGCATGCATTGCCAGCACCATAATGGCACCTAACAATACAAAAAGAACATCATTTGCTGCTATTAATGCTTCCATTTCATATCACCTGTAAAAACTAAGCGCATGAATATAAGCAAAGATTAAGCCAAAATATAAACTTATGTTTTATATGGGTATTTAGTACAGAATGATGCAGAATCATGCACCGATAAAGTGCGCAACAACTTGGCGCGCACTTTATCGGTGCAAATTAGGTGCCTACTCGAAACTTACAATTTAATCAGGAATAAATGCTTTAAAGTACTGCAGCAATTTTTAGGCGGAAATTAGGCGATTCAACTCGCGGTTCAATATTTAGTGCAGTTATTCAGATCATTACAGCAACATACTGCCGGAACCATCTTTAAGGACCATGCTGGCAGCGTCAGGATTACCTGACCAGAAGTGGAAGAATTCTCTAACTACCACCAGAAATAATCTTCTATTTTGTTTGATAGTGAATAACGGTAAGGTAAGGTCAACCGCAGTTCTATACATAACACCGTTTTTTTCTGGTGCGCTTCTTAAGCGGATGAGTATAATTTTTGCGAGCTTGACACGTGTATCGACTAAGGCCTGCTCAGCCCCTTCGTGGCGCAAGGCTTGTGTATAAGCCTTTAAGGGCCAGGTTTCAGAGGTATCAAACTTTTCGGTTTCCAGACTATCGGTCAGCACTTTCAGTGAGACTAAATCAGGCTTCCAATCAACAGATGGCACCTCAAAACCTGGGCTCTTGTTGAGCGCGGCAATCGCTTTAATATCTTTAAGCCAGAACGGGTAAAACTCACGCGCAGCAGTAAGATTCTCATGCCAGTTATCTGCAGGAACTGACTCCATGATATTTTCAATGGCGATACGATACTCACCGCCATCAAGCGCTAAATTACCGAGACTGGCACTCAGCTTGTCCAAAAACAATGAACGCTTATGCAACAGAGAACTATTTGCCCCCTTTGACTGCAACAATTTCAAATAAGCGTTAATTGCTTCTTTTTCACGGATCATATTCATTGATTATTATTTCGATTAGAAAACCAAGAAAGCCATATCTGAACTGATATTGGTTTGCACTTGCAATTTATTATAGAAATTTATTTATTATATGTATTGCACTACTAGTTTCTTGCAGATTCTTACAGTTTCTTGAGAACTGATATTTATTTTTCTGCTCGTATTATATATAAAAACTACGCGCTAGTTTTATATATACGACACATAAATACACAATTAAAAAAATAAAATTCAGATAAATTTCATGCTTATATTTTTAATTATTTACCAGTAATATGCCGCCAACTAGGTAGAATTAAAAAAGTACAATTTAAATACAGTAAGAATTTTAAGGTTGTTTATGGAAATAGCATTGATCGTTATATTACTTGCACTTGCATGGTTCTGGATTGACAGCCTCGACAAGCGCGAAAGGGCTATTCTGCTGGGCAGGGAACTTGCCTCCAGATTTAGCCTGCAGCTGCTGGATGAATCAGTCGTCTGCAGCCGCATCTGGCTAGGTCGTAATCGCAAAGGCCATGTGCAGTTGCTACGCACGTATGAGTTCGACGTAAGCGCCAGCGGCGATGACCGTCTGCATTGCAACTTAATGTTGCTGGGGAACCATCTTGGCTCCTGGCATATTCCGCCTTATTTACAACCCGTGAATTAACGTTCTGATCGATGTATATCGGCCGCTTTGCTCCTTCACCTACCGGACCACTGCACTTTGGTTCGCTGATTGCAGCCGTGGCCAGCTATTGCGATGCCAGAAAAAATCATGGCAAATGGCTGGTGCGCATAGAGGACCTCGACAGACCGCGCACAGTCAAAGGCGCTGCATATAGTATTCTGCAGCAGTTGGAAAGCTTTGGCTTTGCATGGGATGGGCCTGTACTGTATCAAAGACAGCGCGACAGTTTTTATAATGAAGCGCTTGAAACATTAAGGACTAAGCGGCTTATTTACCCCTGCTCCTGCACGCGCAAAGAAATAGCCGATTCCAGCACAAACATCGGCATTGAAGGGGTGATTTACCCAGGAACCTGCTTACAACAGCCAATTAAGCCCCATGCCCCCATTGCCTGGCGCATTAAAACCAATGCCAGTAAGATCAGCTTTGAAGATGCAATTCAAGGCAAAATCAGCCAAACCTTGAATACTGATATTGGTGATTTTATTTTAAAGCGTGCCGATGGCTTGTTTGCTTACCAACTGGCTGTAGTTGTAGATGATGCAGCACAAGGCATCACAAACATCGTACGTGGCGCTGATCTGCTGGATTCCACACCACGGCAGATTTATTTACAAAAACAATTACATTACTTGCAACCGCAATACGCGCACATTCCGGTTGCATGCAATTTCGCTGGTGAAAAACTTAGCAAACAGACTCTGGCAAGACCAATCTCAGACAGCAACGCCAATCAGCTCATTTATGAAGCTTTGTTATTTCTGGGCCAACAACCGCCTTTAGCAATAAAAAACGCCACATTAACTGAAATGTGGCGTTGGGCTTGTTCAAACTGGCAACTGGCTAGCATCCCTAAATTGCGAAACATTCCAGTTACCATTTAACTTTGCATTAGAACTTATAAGTAGCACCCACTTCAAAATTACGTTCAGCACCGGGGAAAATACCATCCGGATTGCGGCTTGTGATGTATTTCTTATCTGCCAGATTTCTTACAGAACCGAACAGTGAAAGATGTTTATCAACATCGTAATATGCGGTTAAATTAAATGTGGTGTAGCCAGATATTTCGCCTTTGGTGCCATCATCAGTTTCAATTTTTGTGTTTGCCGGGTCAACATACTGGCTAGATACATAATAAGCACCTAAGCTCGCTCTAAAGCTACCTAACTTGTAACCCAAATTTACGTTGCTGGTGAATTCAGGCGCGTAAGGCAAGCGATTGCCTTTTGGACCTAGGTCGCTATTTCTAAACTCTGCTGTTGCAACATAAGTAACATTACCATCGACTTTCCAACCTGACCCGATATCATAACCTAGGGCAAACTCCAGACCCTGATTCAGAGTTTCACCACCATTGGCTTTATCAACACCACCAGACAAACTCTGGTTAACAATTTGATTTTCAAAATCCATATGGAAAACCGTAGCCTCATAACTCAGACGCTCTACTGCACCACGCACACCAATTTCATAATTGGTTGAACGTTCTGCATCCAACTTCTGATCAACACCATTAGTGCTGATTGCTGTCGCCGTCATTGCTGGTGAGAACCCTTTGAAGGCACCGGCAAAAACCTGGGCTTGCGGTACCACTTGCCAGGTAATACCAATACCAGGCATGACTTCTGTGTTATTTGTTTTGCCTTTAATACCAGTCAACTCATTCTTAAGTCTTTGCTCATAAGATTCAATACGTAAACCTGGGGTTAAAGCCACTTTATTATTGAATTCAAATCTATTTTGCGCATATAAAGCAATACCGTCCGCCTTTTCTGTCACGTCGCCGGTTAATAAACCAGAACGAGCATCAGGGTCAGTTTTAGAACGTACTGTCTGGTTACTTAAATGATCACTATGCAGGCGAATACCGATTTCTGTTTCATTTTTGATACCAAAGCTGTTGTGGGATATAAACATACGTGAGTCTATACCCATCATTTCAAACTCACGATTACGGCCAGTCATACAATATTGGCTTGGAGTCAGAGTTGCATCACAGTTTCTGAATGTTGTCCCGTTAGCATCTTTTGACTTGATATCACGCCTCCAGAAATCACGGTTCAACTGGCTCCAATACACCAGCGTATTCAGTTTTACATTACTGTTGATATCCCATTCATGGTTGATATCAAACGATTTACGATCTGTAATGAAATAATCATTTTTTGCCGGATTTTTATCAGGGTCGTTTTTGTACTCATTTTTTCTTAATCCAACATATGATGTATTGACTTCATTGTCGTAATAAGTAAATTTAGCACTTAGCCACTGATTTTCATTAATCTGAATACCGCCTTTTAAGACAATATCCGTCAAATCAAAGTCGTTATGGCGAAAGCCATCACCTTGAGAAGTAATCACACTGATGCCGCCAACAGCATTACCGGATTCAGTCGATCCACCCGCATCCAGTCCAAGCAGGCTATAGCCATGCGAACCGGTTCTGGCCGTCAGCTTTACGCCATCTTCCGGGGCTTTAGTTTTGTAATTAATCACACCACCAATAGTCGTTGGGCCATAACGCAAACCTGCCGCGCCTTTAAGCACCTCGATACTTTCCATTCTTTCTATTCTTGGGCTGTAATAAGACTCATTAGCCAGAAACAACCCTGGCGCTACCGGTACGCCATCTTCCAGCACCAGCAGCTTTTGACTGCGGTTCGGGTTCAAACCACGCATACCGATATTTGGAATAAAGCCATAGCCTTCTTCTTCACGAATCACAATGCCAGGCACAGCCTTTAAGGCGTCCTGCGTAGAAAGCGGCTGCTTAAGCTCCAGCTCTTCCTGTTTGATTACAGCTACAGAACCAGGCTGCTTTGAAATTGCCTGCTCACCTTCACCAATGACATCGATACGCGGCAACTCAATATCAGTCGCCATTGCCGATACATTAAAAAAGAAGGTAGAAGAGATTGCCAGCGCAAGTTGACTTGGCTTGAATGCAGCACTGATTTTTTTCATGGCTATAAATCTTAAAAGATGAACAAAATTGATAAATGTAATTCTACATAAGAATCATTATCATTTGCAATATATATTTGGGTATTTGTTAATTAGCAAGCAATGTTAAAATGCCGCCATGAATAAAAATCTAGATACTTTGCACCGCTTCATTTTTGAAAACACACCGGTTCGCGGCAACATCGTTAACCTCACAAATACTTTTCAGCTCGCACTTAACAAGCAGCAGTTACCGGCTGGCCTCAAGCGCGCGCTGGGTGAATTAATGGCCGCAAGTGCCCTGCTCACCGCCACACTGAAGATGAATGGTTCTTTAGTACTGCAGATTCAAAGCAAAGGTGCGCTGAAACTGCTGGTTGTAGAATGCACTTCTGACTTTGGCATTCGTGCCACTGCAAAATGGAACGGTGAAATCAGTGATAAGCAAAACCTGTTTGATTTAATTGAACATGGCCAGTTTGTGATCACGCTCGATCCAAAAGACGGCGGGCAGACTTATCAGGGTATTGTGCCGATTGAAGGTGATGACATCAGCACAATTCTTGAAAACTACATGCTGCGCTCCGAACAGATTGACACCAAAATATGGCTGGCTAGCGATGGAAAATCTGCTGCAGGCATGCTGTTACAAAAACTACCCGACACAATGAATCAGATTAGCAAGAGCGAAGAATCTGCTGAACATGACGTTGACGCATGGAACCGTGTTGGTCATCTTGCTGACACGATTACCAATGAAGAGTTGCTCAATTTAGATACTGAGACACTGCTACACCGCTTGTTTCATGAAGAAGACGTGCGGCTGTTTGAAGCCAGCAATACGAAATTCTTTTGCAGCTGCACTAGAACCAGTGTCGCCAATATGCTGCGTATGCTGGGTAATGATGAAATCAGCAGCATCCTTGAAGAGCAAGGCAAGATTGAAGTGAACTGTGACTTCTGCAATACACATTACCAGTTTGACAAAGTAGACGCTGCACAATTAATGGTGAGTGATGTTGCTGCACAAGGCAGCAAAGAAATACACTAAATACTTATGTACGATGTATTGTGATGCCAAATGCTGGTACTAGATGACGTCATTGCGTACCCGAAAGGGCATCCCCATCAAACTAAGCTACTGAAGTAGCAAGTTTGGTCTGAAGGAGAGAATCGACGCTGCAATCCAGTTTTTGACTTTGAGCCTAAAGGCAATCCAGAGTTATCATGCCGAATATCGTCGAATGCACTATTTGCAGATGTAAGGTAAATACTCAGGCGCAACATTTGTTTTATTAACACCCATCACCGTCATCAGCTCAGGCGCTTTGGCGTTACCGCAAACCCAGGTCACTGGAACAATTTCAGATTCCTCTATCACTGCGGGTCGCATCGATAACACTTTACCTTTAATAACATTGTGAGCTTTGTTACCGAAAGTCATATGGATTGCGCCATTTTCCACAAGCACAGCACTGACGTAATTATTCACAATCTTATTATGCTCAGGCAGGCCAGCTGCCTCGTTATCGGTCAATAAGGTTTTTTCCAGCTTCCAGTTGGCAGCAATCGGTGTTTTCGCAATATCCGCCAGCGGCATTGCCACTACAATTTGTTCCTTAACGATACGCCCCATACTGGAAGGTATTGCCATGGTTGCCAAAATAGCAAAAATGGCTATCACAACCATCATTTCTATCACCGTGAATCCAAATATGCTTTTTCTGAGTGAGCTACCAGGCAGTTTTAATTGATAGCACATATTGGTACTTATCTCATTCAGCATAGTGTGCGCTTGCTTTACAGAGTTTGGCGCGTGCGTTCAAACAAACAAACCGCAGCGGCGGCACCTGCATTAAGCGATTCCACTGAAGCTGCGGCCATCGGTATCGTGATAGATTTAGTAGCCGCTGCAACAGTTTGCTTACGTAGGCCTGCGCCCTCATTACCGATTACAAAAGCCGTTGGCTGGGTTAAATCCTGCACATATACAGACTCACCTGACATTGTGGTGGCATAACTATTGCCCTGAAAATTCTGCAGCTCCGTAATCAAATCAGCACGCTCAACAATAGGCAGCACAAACTGCGCGCCCTGCCCACCCCGCAATGCTTTAGGTGACCAGGCATCAGTACAGCTGGTGCTTAAATAAGCCACCTGCACACCCGCCGCTACTGCCGTACGCAGCATACTGCCAAGATTGCCCGGGTCTTGAATATCTTCCAGCATCAGCGCAAATTCCGGCGCTTCAGGGGCAGGTAATTGCGGTATTTTAACCAGCGCCAATATGCCTGTAGCACTGGCAACCGGTGTCAGCTCGGCAAACATCAGCGTCGGCAGCATTACTGTAGAAACATCGACCAGCTCCTGAATCAGGCCGGTGGCTTCTACCGTGCTTTTACCTTCAGGAATAATGACCACATCCGGCAAACCGAATGTCGCCATGTAAGACTCTATCAGATGCACGCCATCCAGCAGGGTTTTACCTTCACTGCGGCGCTCGCGGGCATTATCAGAAAATTTCTTGAGCTGCTTGAAAATGAGATTGTCGCGCGAGGTGATGTGTTTAAAAGACATATAACTATTGTTTAAAAAACTAAAAGGACTAGTTTAACCGAACTAGGCTTGTTAGCGTTACTGGATTGCAGTAAATTACCGCTGTAGTAGACGTTGGCCTTTATCAAAATTTAATAATTTCGGAGGTATATATGTCATTAACAAAACGTTCATTAGCTGAATTAATCGGTACTTTCTGGTTGGTACTAGGCGGTTGCGGCAGTGCAGTATTAGCTGCAGGCATTCCTGACTTAGGCTTGGGATACCTGGGCGTATCTCTTGCATTCGGTTTAACCGTGGTCACCATGGCCTATGCGATTGGCCACATTTCAGGCTGCCATTTAAATCCTGCAGTTTCAGTTGGTCTGGTAATGGGCGGTCGCTTTAGTGCAAAAGACTTGCCGTTTTATGTTGTAGCTCAAGTACTTGGTGCAATTCTGGCCGCCACAGTCATTTATGTGATTGCCAGTGGTCAGGCAGGTTTCACCATTGGTGGCTTTGCGGCGAATGGCTATGGGGAATTATCACCGCACCAATACTCATTTCAAGCTGCTCTAGTTTGCGAAGTTGTAATGACGGCAGTATTTCTTTTCATCATCATGGGCGCAACTGACAAACGCGCACCCACCGGCCTCGCTCCGCTTGCAATTGGCTTAACGCTTGCCCTCATCCATATGATCAGCATTCCAGTAACTAATACTTCAGTTAATCCGGCACGCAGCACAAGTCAGGCCTTGTTCGCGGGCGGCGCTTATATTGATCAGCTATGGCTATTCTGGCTGGCGCCAATTTTCGGCGGTATTATAGGTACGCTGGTTTATAACCTGATTGCAGATGACTAAAATAGCATCTGACATAATTTTGACACGAATACTTTAGAGAAAAACGCCCACATAATGCGGGCGTTTTTGTTGGGGCGGCTATAATACCGCTATGGCTAAAAAACTTTCTATAGAACGCATTCTGCATAATCAAGGCTTTGGCTCACGCAAGCTGTGCCGTATTTTTATTATTAATGAAGAAATCACCGTCAATGGTGAGCTTTGTGATGACCCTGACGCTACATTCGATACAGAAAACCTGAGTTACACGGTTAAAGGTGAACCATGGGTTTATCATGAGAAATCGTACCTGATGCTGCATAAGCCGGCTAATTACGAGTGCTCGCACAAAACCCAGCATCACCCTACCATTTACAGCCTGCTGCCGCACCCGCTGGTTGAGCGTGGCGTGCAGTGTATCGGCAGGCTGGACGAGGATACTACCGGACTGATCCTGATTTCAGATGACGGTCAGTTCATACACAAAATGAGCTCGCCAAAATGGAAAGTGCCAAAAATATACGAGGCTACCTGCAAGCATCCGGTAAGTGATGAACAGATTGCACATATTCTGAAAGGCGTACAACTCATTGATGAAGATGCGCCGATTGCAGCACTTTCCTGCGAAAAAATCAGCGATCACGTGATCCACATGACGCTGGCAGAGGGGAAATACCATCAGGTGAAACGCATGGTGGCTGCCATCAGCAACCGTGTTGAAGGTTTGAAACGTATTCAGATCGGACAACTCAAACTGCCGGATGACCTGAAAGTGGGTGAATGGCGCTGGTTATCTGAATCTGATTTGAACAATCTCAAACCGGTTGAGAACTAGAGCAGCTAAAGTAAAGTCATATTTTTTAAATCAAAAAATTTATCACGAATTCATTCAAGGTACATTCAACCATCATGACTCTGCGAAATGCTGTGCTTACCCCTTTGCTTGCGCTTGCAACCTTGTTGCTCACATCGTGCATGGGCGTACCCGACAATGTGAAAGTGGTTGATGGAGTAGACGCCAATCAGTACTTAGGCACATGGTACGAAATTGCGCGGCTTGACCATAGTTTTGAGCGCGGGTTGGTCAATGTGACCGCAACTTACTCCCTGCGCGAAGACGGTGGCATCAAGGTGATTAACCGCGGCTATAATCCTGAAACAAAAAAATGGAAAGAGGCTGAAGGCAAAGCTTATTTTGTTGACCCAAAAAACGCCGATGGCAACTATAGCGGTAAGCTCAAAGTATCATTCTTCGGGCCATTTTACGGCGCTTACAATATTATTGAGCTGGATAAACCCTACTACAACTATGTAATGCTGTGCGGTCCTGATAAATCGTACTTCTGGATATTGTCGCGCACACCACAGTTACCTTACCCGATCAAACAGCATCTGATTGCAAAAGCCAAAGAGCTGGGCTTTGCGACTGATAAACTGATCTATGTAACGCAATCTGCCGATATTGTAGATTATGAAGCCGGCCGTCACGTAAGGCATTAATTCAACGTTCACTTTATTTTTAAAACATTTTTTTAATTGCCAAGCTCATGACCAAGCTGTTATTTTCAAGCTTAATATTCTTATTCTCAATTTACGCGAACGCTGATGAATTGACTGGCCGCGTCGTGGATGTCGCATCCGGTGATAACATCACGATTGTAGATGCATCCAATACTGAGTTTAAAGTCAGGCTTTCTGGTATTGATGCGCCAGAGAAGCAACAGCCTTTCGGTGTGGAATCGAAGAAATCACTGTCTGATTTGATTTATGGTAAAGAAGTTACCGTGAACTGGATAAAACGCGACTACCATAAACGCGTGGTTGGTAAAGTCTTGCTAAAAAAAGTAGATGTAAATCTTGAGCAAGTCAAACGCGGCATGGCATGGGTTTTTAAGCATTTTATGGATGACCCGTACTCACAAGATCAAGCTGACTATGTTGATGCTGAGGAAGAAGCTGAAAGACGGCATCTAGGTTTATGGTCTCAAAGTGATCCTATACCGCCTTGGGAATTCAGGCGTCATGAATAATTACTCAATCAAGTTCTTATTTAACTTGGCTTAACTTAAATCCAGCCCTTTTAAGCCTGTCGATAAGCCCACCTTTGCCAGCCAGATGCGAGGCGCCAACACCTACAAATAGCTTTTTAGTTTTCGCTGCCTCTAATACACGCTCAGCCATCAACGCATTACGCTCATCGAGCAACTTTACTCGCATGCGCGCCCACAGATCTGCTGGCATGCCGCCGCCAGTAATTTCAGCGTTCAAAACTGCAAGTTTTTCGCTATCACCTTTCAGGTAGGCTTGAACCAGTCTTTCATAATCACGCTCTTTATCTGCAGGCGTTCGCTTCAACACCTCACGCAACATTGCTATTTGTTCATCCAAACTGACGCTATCCATTGCGCCAAAATGTTCAGATGTAGTTTCAATACCGATGATTTCTTTGCCGAAATCTTCAGCCTGCGCCATGAGCAGATTATCCTGGGCAAAAGGTGTTATCGGCCGTGGCACATCGAAGATAGCCGCCAATAGCCAGGGTTTCATACGCAGAACCGCATTACGGTGCATCACATGGAATTCAGTCAGCTCATATACTTTTTCGAGCTCAGCTTCGGTCAGCATGTCTTTGAGACTACCGGCGAGCATCATCAGCATCGAGGTGTCGTTGGGCGCCAGCGTTTCCATCATAAATGCGTCAGAAGTCTTGAGCGCACTGATAACAGCTGGTGAAAAATTAGTCACACGGTTATCGTCAGTATGTATGGTGCCAAACAGGTAGATGGTATTAGCGGAAGCGGATTCTGCTTTCCAGAACATGCCGGAGGCTGCCTCAGCACTTATGCTGGGTAAGGAACTGAATAAAGCAAAGAAGCTCAATAAAATCAGCCTCTTAAACGTGTTTTTTAGATTGAAAATCATAGTGAGCCTTAAAAGTTGGCAGTTTATTTCAGTTGAAACAAACCTTATCATTTCAAGACCTTAAGCACACAAGAAAAGTTTAGTGCCAAAGAAAATTTAAGGGAAAGCTGATCTATTCATGAATCGTCATTGCGAGGAGCGCAGCGACGCGGCAATCCAGAATCTTATTTAAAAAAGTACTGGATTGCCACACTTCGCTCGCAATGACTGAATTATGAAAAAGTCAGCGCTTCCTTTAATAATAATTTTACGAGTACTTACGTTTTTTCTCTACGGTACGTCTTGGCCTCACCGTGCGCTCCAACTGTTCACCGCGCACAGTCGTCACCGGTTTACTTGAAAGCGGCTGCCATGCAGGGATCAGACACTGCTTACCACTACCAATTAAATCAGGTCTGCCCATACGGATTAAAGCCTCGCGCAATATCGGCCAGTTATTCGGGTCATGGTAGCGAATAAAAGCCTTATGCAGCTTGCGCACATTACCGGCTTTAGGAATCGGTACTGTCTCGGAGTCTGCCGTCACTTTACGCAGCGGGTTCTTGCCGGAGTGATACATCGCTGTCGCCATCGCCATCGGCGTCGGTGTGAAGGTCTGTACCTGATCCAGCTTAAAGTCATACTTTTTAAGCCATAACGCCAGATTCAGCATATCGTCATCAGTAGTACCGGGGTGCGCCGCAATGAAGTAAGGAATCAGATATTGCTTCTTACCGGCCTCGGCACTGAACTTCTCAAACATGGCTTTAAATTCGTCATACGCATCCATGCCCGGCTTCATCATTTTGCTCAGCACGTTTTCTTCACTGTGCTCAGGGGCAATTTTCAGGTAACCGCCTACGTGGTGCTGCACTAGCTCTTTGACGTATTCCGGCGATTTCACCGCCAGGTCATAACGCACACCACTACCGATCAGGATTTTCTTCACGCCTTTAATAGCACGTGCCTTGCGGTAAAGCTGAATCAGTGCACTGTGGTCAGTTTGCAGGTTTTCACAGATACCCGGATAAACACAGCTCAGCTTACGACAGTTTTTTTCAATCGACTCGCTCTTGCAGGCAATGCGGTACATATTGGCGGTTGGGCCGCCAAGGTCAGAAATCACGCCGGTAAAGCCATCTACCTTATCGCGGATTTCTTCAATTTCTTTCAGAATCGACCCTTCGGAACGACTTTGAATAATGCGGCCTTCATGTTCGGTAATACTGCAGAAAGTGCAGCCGCCGAAACAACCGCGCATGATATTCACGCTGAAACGAATCATCTCCCATGCCGGGATTTTGGCATCTTTGTATGCTGGATGCGGTCTGCGTGCATACGGCATGTCATACACATAATCCATCTCTTTGGTGGTCAACGGAATCGGCGGCGGGTTCAGCCATACTTCACGGTCGGCATGGCGCTGTACCAGCGCACGCGCATTGCCGGGATTTGCCTCCAGATGCAGCACACGCGACGCATGCGCATACATAACCGGGTCACTGGCCACTTCTTCATAGGAAGGTAAACGCACAACCTGTTTAGTTCTGTCCGCTTTTGGCTTGCGTACGATTTCAATCGCTTTTGTGCCGTCAGGTAAATCGGTTTGGGCTTTACTGTCATCAGTTGCGCAACTGGCATCGGCCTTACCCATTTTCATTTCATACGGGTCTACGTGTTTTTCTACTGCACCGGGACGATCGAGCTTGGTGCTCTCAATCTCGCTCCAGCCGTCTGGAATACGTTTACGCAGAAAAGCCGTGCCGCGGATATCCTGAATATCAGCGATCTTTTCACCTTTGGCGATACGGTGTGTCAATTCCACCAGCGCACGCTCGGCATTGCCGTACAACAGAATATCAGCTTTGGAATCCACCAGAATACTGCGGCGCACTTTATCGGACCAATAATCATAATGCGCGATACGGCGCAAACTGGCTTCAATACTGCCAATAACCAACGGCACGTCAGAATAAGCCTCGCGGCAGCGCTGGCTGTATACCAGCACGGCACGATCCGGACGTTTATTTGCAGCGGCATCCGGCGTATAAGCATCGTCACTGCGGATTTTTCTATCGGCAGTGTAACGATTCACCATGCTATCCATGTTGCCGGCAGTAACACCAAAATACAGGTTAGGCTTACCCAACACCTTGAATGCATTGGAATTCTGCCAATCGGGCTGTGCAATGATACCTACGCGAAAGCCCTGTGCTTCGAGCAAACGGCCAATCAGTGCCACACCAAAACTCGGGTGATCGATATACGCATCACCAGATACCAGAATAATGTCGCAGCTATCCCAACCCAGCGCGTCCATCTCGGCACGAGACATGGGCAAAACAGGCGCAGACCCAAAGCGCTTCGCCCAGTAAGGACGATAGCTTTGAATGGGCTTAGCTAGCATTGTTGAGTATTGTTCCAAGGCGTGATTCGATAAACTATAAAAGACCGCGCATTTTACGCGCTAATTGTATGATTAAAAAGCTTTTTTACTAAATCTTTACATATTTTTCAACCCCATTTATAACAGGGGTATGCTATCTAGCTTCATCAGAAATACAAAAGGAATTAATAGAGAGTGCGACTAATAGCGTTTTATAAATCAAAAGCACGCTTTAGCCGCTGTATACCAGTGGTAAGTTCATTGGTATTAAGACTACCGAATCCAAGTCTGATAGCATTAATGTCGTGATGGGGCTCGGAAAATAATGACGCTGGCAGGATTTTTACCTTTTCAAGTAATGCATTTTGGACTAACTTGTTAATTTGAATACCGTCGTTAAGGCGTAGCCAAATGGCTAAACCTCCATTGGGAGAATCAAAATTCACAAACTCACCCAATTCATTTCTAAGTAAATCTATCAATACATTTCGGCGCTCATTGTAGACCTTTAAAGTTCTACGGATGTGGCGCTTGATCTCACCTGATTCCATTAATGCAGCAACTGCGAGTTCAGTCACAGAGTTTCCTTGCCTGTCTATCAGCATGACTTCGGATGCGCATTGATTAATGATTTCTTTGGATGCGACCAGATAGCCAACGCGCAGGCCAGGTGCTAACACTTTTGAAAGCGAGCCTACATAGATTACCCTGCCCGCATGGTTTGAACTGGCAAGCGGAAACACCGGGTGGTGATGAAAATGAAACTCGTGGTCGTAGTCATCTTCAACAATCACAAAATTGTATTGTTCGGCCAGCATCAATAGTTTCAATCTGCGTTCTGCAGTCATCATGACTGTGGTCGGAAACTGATGGTGCGGCGTGACGTATATCGCACTGATCGGATATTGTTTGCATAAAGCTTCAAGTTCATTGACGTTAATGCCATGTTGATCCAAGCCCACGGTAAGGATCTTTGCGCCGCATGATCGAAACGCTTCACGTGCTGGCGGATAACTAAGATTTTCAACAACAACATATTCATCAGTTTTTGCCAGAATGCGTGCAGCTAGAAATATCCCCATTTGGCTGCCACGTGCGATACAAATATTATCGACGTCTACACTAAGCCCCCGTTCCATGTTCAGCATTTCAGCGATGGCATGGCGCAAGTTCAACATTCCCTTAGGGTCGCCATAGCCGAGTTTATTGCTTCTTATTGGCTCTATCAGTGCGTGTCGAAACGCTTTGGAAATTGTCTCGAACGGAATAAGACGTGTATCCGGAATACCATCATTAAAGTCTATAAGATGGGTAATATTTTCCGCCTCAATGGTTGAAGCATATTTTGCGAGTACTGGAATCGGAGTCTCGGTTACACCTTGCTTTAAGTCTATATTGCTTTGCTTGGGTGAAGAGAAGTGCGGAAGATTAGCTGAAACAAAAGTACCACGTCGATTTTCTGTAGTAAGCCAGCCTTGTGAAATCAACTCGTCATATGCCAGTACGATGGTTTTTCTATTCACCTTCAGGCTCTCGGCAAGTTCTCGACTACCTGGCATGGCGGCGGACGGCGCTAATCGCCCACGCTGGATTTCATCAATGATTTGTTGTGCAATTTGCAAATAGACCACCACGCCAGAAGATTTGGTGATGTGTAGGTTGAGATCCCATGAACGTAACATTTATATTGCTCCCATAATTTCTGGATTACTTAACATCATTATCTTACTTAAATTCACTGGACCAGTGGAATAGTTAAATCTGGATGCCTGAGATGTAATTACACTCTGTTACATTTCTGTAACGATTTGTTGTAAGCAGTAAGGCATTACTCATAAATGAATGATGCTGCTCACACATCACCTTGATTCATCCTTAAAACTTTTGAAGATAAACAAAGGAATTTTATGTCACCACCACTTGATGCTCAACTAATGGACATGCGCAGTCATGCATTAAAGCTAGAAAACGAAGTAAAAAATGTCATCGTTGGTCAAGATAAAGCCATTCGCCTGATGAATATTGCCATTTTTGCGCGCGGACACGTGCTGCTTGATGGCGGTGTAGGTGTAGGCAAAACCACATTGCTGCAATCCATCGCGCGTGGTATCGGCGGTGCTTATGAGCGCATAGAAGGCACGGTTGACTTGATGCCAAATGACTTGATTTATCATACTTTCCTTGGTCCGGATGGTCGTCCGCAGATTGATGAAGGTCCGTTGTTACGTGCCGGTGAAAACTTATCAGTGTTCTTTTTTAATGAAATCAACCGTGCTCGACCACAAGTGCATGCACTCATGCTGCGCGTGATGGCAGAACGCCATTTAAGTGCGTTCAAAAAAGAATATCGCATGCCGCACATGATCGTATTTGCTGACCGGAACCAGGTTGAAAAAAATGAGACGTTTGAAATTCCTTCGGCGGCACGTGACCGTTTTATGATGGAAATTCCGATTGAAATTCCAACTGATCGTGCGTTGAAAAAATCTCTGGTTTTTAATACTAAATTCCAACATGCAGAAAAACTCACACAGCAAGTTGAAAGCGGAATTTTACAGTTCGATCAACTTAATGCTTTTTCTGACACTTTGCAAAACCACATCAAATCCAGTGACGTATTAGAAGAATATGCCCTGGATCTTTGGGATGCGACGCAGCACCCTGAGAAATTTGGCGTCACCATGGAAAGCGTCGATGTGTCACGCGTTATTCAAACCGGTGCCAGTCCACGCGGCATGGGCATGCTGCTTAAAGCGGCGCGTGTAAATACCTGGCTCAATGGCCGCGACAGTATGTTCCCTGAAGATATTCATGCGGTATTTCATGAAGTTATTTCGCATCGTCTGGTATTTAACTCAATGTATGAAAACCGTAGAACAGCGCTGGCAAGAGAGCTTACGGCCAACATTATGAGTACGGTTGCTGTGCCTAGCCAAGTCTTTAGCAAAGCTGCTTAAGATTATTTGATCTATCAATATAAGGCTAATGATGAGTTTATCTATACGCACACCTACGGATCCGTCTTATGCAAAACCTTTTGAGTACGTAATTTCATGGAAATCCGCGAGCATACAATTAGGTGATCATCGCGGCACCCAGCGCGGTCTTGGGCTGGAGTATCGCGGCAACGTGAACTTGGTCGATTACCCTGATGCGCGGCGTATGGATATTCGGCAAACGCTACGCGACCCTTTTGAGCAAGTGCAGGTACGGCAGTTTAATCAGGATAGTACGACGCCGATTTATGCCGTGTGTGATTTATCCAGCTCCATGCAATTCAAGGGTCGCCAGCGTAAGCTGGATAAGGCCATTGAAATTGCAACAGCAGTCGCAAATTCTGCTTACCAAACGGGCGATTTATTCAGTTTCATCGGTTACAACAGCCATGTGCTGGAAGATTACACCTTGCCGTTAAGTCGCAACTTACATCAATCAAAAGAAGCTATAGCGCAGTTGCATGACTATCAGCAAATGCGTGTTGGTGTAGAAGGTGTGGAAGATGTGCCGAACTTTCTGGGCCAAAGCCGGGGGCTGATATTCTGGATTTCAGACTTTCACATGCCATTGAGTTTGATTGAAAAAACGCTCACCGCGATGTCTGCGCACCAGGTCATTCCAATTGTGCTTTGGGATGATGAAGAATATAAAAAATTACCCAAATTTGGCTTCGGCACCATGATAGACCCTGAAACAGGCCTGAATCGTACCTTGTTTTTCCGGTATGAAGTCAGGGCAAAGTTTATTTCAGCATTCAATGCGCGCAGACACGCCCTCGAAGCGTTGTTTTTGAAGTTCGATTGTCCAGCGCTGTTTATGCACGGTGATTACAAGCCAGAAACCATGACACACTATTTTGAACAAAATATGAATCTATGAAAAAACCTATTTTAAGAATTACTGCACCCAAGTATTGGTTGCTAAGTTTACTGTCAGCCTGTCTGGTCATGAATGCAAGTACAGCCTTGGCAAACGATGCTGCCACTAACACAGCGGTTGAACCAAAAGTATTGTCTGTGACCAATCCTGGCTCAAGTTACGGCGTGCATATCGGCGACAAGTTAAGCCGTAAAGTGATGCTGGAAGTCCCTACCCCTTACCAGATAGCTAACAGCGCTTTTCCTAAAAAGGGTACCAAACACAATGGTGTTGAGTTGGTAGATGTTCATGTTGAGACAGATCAGAAAAAAACTGGCGTGTTATACACAGTTCATCTGAGCTATCAAACTTTCACTGATGCTGCTACACCTAAGGTCATGCACTTGCCAGAAGAAAAGTTTGCAGTTTCAGGCGCAAGTAGTGCTGGTGATAAACCTAAGGCAATAAAACTGCCAGCATGGAGTTTTTGGTTTTCACCTTTAGTGACTGGCAGCATCGACAATGCGCAAAAAAATATGCAGCCTGAAATCAAGCCTCCTATGGTTGATATTCAAACTCATCAAACTCGATTCGCTGTGTTTTTGAGTGCGCTTGCCATCAGTTTAATGGCCTTGCTATATATGAATGCAGATGGTCAGTGGCTACCGTTTATGGGTGGCGCGTTTGCAAGAGCACACAGGCAGTTAAAACGCATGGCTAAATCATCGGTGGCTAAAACCAGTGTTGAAGAAAAACAGGCGCTTGTTTATGTGCATCAAGCTTTTAATCAACACTACGGTGCTAATATTTTTGCCCGCGATATTGAACGTTTTATCACGATGCGTCCAAGCTTTAGGAAAATGCAAGCCGAAATAGAACAGTTTTTCAACCATTCTAATCAATCCCTATATGCAACGGATGCTCGCAATAGCAAGCAAGTGATTTCAGATCTAGTGCAATTAAGCAAACAATTGCGTGATTGTGAGCGAGGCGTTTAATGGAAATTCTAAACCCCTGGGCTTTTGCACTGCTGCCTATTGCATTGCTGCCATTCTGGCTAAAAGGTCATCAAGGCAAGATGTATACCTGGCTGGAAATGTTGCCGGAAGATGAACTATCTGACCGCTTGAATTTAGCAGTCAAGATCATCACCTCACTATTACTGGCAAGTATTGTTGTTGCGTTGGCATCACCTCGTGGTCATGATGAAATCATACAGCGCACCGGCAAAGGCGCCCAAACCGTCATGGTGATCGATCGCAGTGTGAGCATGGATCACCCTTTCGCAGGCGATTCTTCAGGTCACGCAGCAGAAATAAAATCTGCAGCAGCACGACGCATCATTACGCAGTTTATCGATTCACGTCCGGCAGACATGATGGGCGTAGTAGGTTTTACAAACTCGGCTTTGTATGGCATCAAGATTACAACTAACCGGGATGCAATTCATGCGGCAATTCTTGCAGCTACCAGCCCGTCACTCAATCAAACCAACATCGGCGCAGGCTTGACTGAAGCTGTTGGTTTGTTCGATAAAATTCAGAGTTCAGGCTCTAGGGCAGTTATTCTGTTGTCCGACGGCGCCGGAAAACTAAGCCCGCGTGTGAAGTTTTTATTAAGTGAGCGCTTAAAAAGCCGTGGATTAAGTATCTACTGGATTATGTTGCGTGAACCTGGCGAACCCAGCATTTTCTCTAATGAAGAATATGAAGAAGCGCGCGTACCAAATTCAATTGTGCTGCATAAGTACTTCCAGTCATTAGGACTGAAATACAAGGCCTACGAAGCAGATAATCCAGAGACGCTTCAATCAGCGATCAGTGATATTGATTCTCGTGAAAAGAAAAACATTAAATACACCGAAACAATTGCAGGCTATGACTATTCAAGGGTGTTCATCATCATTGCATTGGTATTGGGTTTGTTTATTTTAGTGATCAAGAATTTGAGGGTGCATGAATGAAAAATAGAATAAACCGTAAGAATAAAATATTAGGTTTGATATTGCTTGCAAGCTTATCGGGCGCTGCCTATGAAGGCTATCAAATCAATAAAATCGGTAAAGTGAATCATGCATTACTGTCGGGAGAGGTAGTGAATGATGAAAATTATCCATTTCATAAAAAATTTGCAGATGCGTACCAGCAAGGGAAAACCGGCAATTTTAAACATGCTGTTCAAGGCTTCGGACAATTGCTTGAGCCACCCAAAATGCAGCAGGAAAACGCATTCCAAATCACACCAGAGTTAAAGTCGCAGATTCATTTTAATATTGCTAACAATCTTTTTCATTCAGGCTTACAAAGATTAGTAGCTGAGGATGGTGCAATTCAAGAAGAAGCAAAGTTCGATTATTTGCAGGCAAAAGCTTCCTATGAGCAAGCCTTAAAGATAAATCCTGAAGCACGGGCTGCTAAATTTAACTTGAGTTTGCTGCTCTCAGTCATTCCCGGAAACATAAAAACCGTAGCACAAGACCCTTCAGGAATGGAAATTAGTAACTTGCCACAAGGTTTGCCATGAAAAAAATCATTACCACGTTAAAAGAGAATTACGAAACAGCGCTTCTGGTGATGGCGTCACTGTTTTTGTTGCTCGCTTTGATCAAGCCGCAGATTCAACTCAAGCAAGAAGTGCATAACTATTTGTTGGTTGCTGATATATCGCAAAGTATGAATGCGGAAGATGTGAAGGTAGGCAACAATACCGTGAGCCGATTAGCCTACACACAACATCTTATGAAAGAAGTCGTAAAAACCTCACCTTGCGGCACTTATGTGAGCGTGGGCGTGTTTGCTGCTGAAAACGTTGCATTATTGTTTATGCCATTAGAAGTTTGTGCAAATTTCGATATTATTACCGATTCGATTGACCACCTGGAGTGGCGCATGGCTTGGAGCGGCAATAGTCGCATGACGTTCGGCATAAAAGCTGCTGAGGCTACATTTGAGTATCTTAATATACCAGCACAAATGCTATTTTTTACGGATGGCGACGAAGCGCCTAAAGCGAACGGTATCAACAAATTAGATATAAGCAATGTTCGTATTGGTAAAAATGTTATTTTTGTCGGAGTTGGCGGTCATGAAGCTGTGCCTATTAAACGCTTTAATGCTAATAATAAGTTTGTGGGCTATTGGGGTACTGATGCGGCAGCTGAAAGCGCTGGTGGTGGCATTATGTATAACGATGCAAGTAAAGATGACCCAGACCCTCCCGTTGCTTATGCAGAATTTGACCGCTTCTTATCAAAATTAGATGTTGAGCACCTCAAAGATATGGCGAGCGAAATAAAAGGCCAATATATAGAAGCAGCAGACAAGCCGGAATTTTATGAGTTTGTGCAGTCACAAACGCCCGCAGCAAAATTTGTAACGGCTTATTCTGTGCGTTGGATATTTTTGATGATTGCAGCATTTTTGGTACTTGCAACATATATACCTGATTTGCTTTCACATCGCTTTGATAAACGCTTATTTAAGTGGAAGACTTAAATTTGTTCTCTAGGGGTTACATTACGAATGTAACCCCTAGATTGAGTGTGCTGAATATCTTCTGTAATGGTGAAATTAATAAAGGAAACTCGGAATAAGTACATGCGCGAGCAGATTGCTGCGTTGCGCGGTTTTTTGGTTCCGACATAACCTGAAGGTTAGTCTACACCGCAACTTCGTTGTCGCACCCTAGCTGTATAGCGCATACTATCTCGGGTTCTGCGTTCCGTGCGCCTGGCACTTTATCTCGCTCGGCAACTTATTCCGTTTTTCCTAAAGTTTTAGCTTCCCAGTAACCAGCCCTATCGTCTCGGGCACGCCAGATAAAATCTCCAAATCACCTATTCAAAGCAGTTCTATACCAAATCGACGTAAAGCTAATACAAACATGCCAAAGCAAATCATTGTAATTACTATGCATGCTAACAACGTTGGCCAGAACCCGATCCTTGGTAAAAGTACAGGAAATGCCAGAAACATCGGCAATGTTGGAATCACATACCAGAAGGTATACCAGGCGTGATTGGCGATCTTACTTACTGGCTGCTGCTCGACATAAAGCCATATCAAAGTCAGCACCGTCACCAACGGCAAAGCGGCGACCAAGCTCCCAAGTTTGTCGCTGCGCTTTGCAAGTTCAGACACCAGCACCACAACCCCGGCCGTGATGAGATATTTAACAATCAGATATTGCATGAGTTCTCCTATCCAAAATTAAAGCGCATCTCAATGCCCGCTATGTTCACTATGCCGGCCTGGCTTACGCACCCGCACTTCTAGCGCAGGTGCCTCATCTTTAATCTGTGGCCTTTTGATTTCCGGTGCTTTATCAGTCCCATCGTATTCTCTGGCTACGGTACCTTTTGGATGCCGGTAAGGCCCAGGGTCCTTATAATCGTTACGGGCAAGTCCTTCACGTACTTTCAGCGTGCTAAACATGCCGCCCATTTCAATCGAGCCATACTGACCGGTGCCTGTCATCATTGGCAGTGTATTTTCCGGTAACGGCATATCCATCATGGCTGCCATATCACTCATTTCCGACATGCCGGTTTCACCCATCGCCATATAATCCGGCACCAGATTACTGATCTTTTTCACCAGATCATCCTGCTTAACCCCAAGCATGGTCGGCACACCATGCCCCATAGCGTTCATGGTGTGATGACTCTTATGACAATGCAGCGCCCAATCACCAGGCTCGTCCGCCACAAACTCAAGCGCACGCATCTGCCCTACTGCAATATCGGTTGTGACTTCGGGCCATCTTGCGCTTGGCGGAACCCAGCCGCCATCGGTACCCGTCACCTTGAATTCATGACCATGCAGATGGATCGGGTGATTGGTCATCGTCAGATTGCCGACACGGATACGCACCCGGTCATTCTTACGCACTACCAGAGGATCAATGCCTGGGAAGGCGCGGCTATTCCATGTCCATAAATTGAAGTCGAGCATCGTGTTAATTTTTGGTTTATAACTGCCGGGCTCAATATCGTAGGCATTCAGCAGAAACACAAAATCCCGGTCTACCGGCATAAATTTGGTATCTTTAAAATGCGTAATCCAACTGCCCATCAGCCCCATCGCCATCTGCGTCATCTCATCGGCGTGCGGATGATACATAAAGGTACCCGGGCGCTTTGCCACAAATTCATAGACAAAAGTCTTACCGGGCATAATTGCCGGCTGCGTCAGGCCACTTACACCATCCATGCCGTTGGGCAGGCGCTGACCATGCCAGTGGATGCTGGTCTTTTCCGGTAGTCGGTTCGTTACAAACAATCGTACACGGTCACCTTCCACCACTTCAATCGTGGGTCCAGGGCTTTGTCCGTTATAGCCCCACAGGTGAGCCTTCATGCCCGGTGCAATTTCACGCACCACCGGCTCGGCTACCAGATGGAATTCCTTAACGCCGTCATTCATGCGCCAAGGTAAACTCCAGCCATTCAGCGTGACCACCGGTTGATATGGTCTGCCAGTATCAGGGTAAAGCGGTGCATGCGTATCAGCATTTTCTGAAGATACAATCCCAGGCAATGCTGCCATCGCTACGTTACTGACTGAGCTTAAAGCGATACCTGCGCCGGCGACACCCGCCAGCTTGAAAAAATCGCGCCTGTTTAATTTTGGAGCATCCATTATTCTTTTCCTTCCACTGAATTCAGAGTGCCAATACGCGTCATCTGCAGTTCTGTATCAGCCAGCCAGAATTCATTCAATTTTTCTATATAGGTTTGCACACTGGCAACTTGCGCACGCGCATCGGCAAACAACTCAAACGGGCTCACCAGCATACCGTTGTAGCGCAGCAGCTTCTCATCCAGCACTTTCTTGCGTAACGGTACGATTTCATCGTGGTATTGTTTAGCAATATCGTAGCTTGTACTGTAGTGACTATAGGCTTCACGTATCTCTGACTGAGCATTACTTGCAATATAAGCAGCGCGGTTTACGCCCTGCATATAAGTCGCCTCTGCGCGGGCCACTTTCGCCCCACCCCAATCAAACAACGGCAGCTCGAATGAAATATCTACGCCTTTTTTGTAACTATCGCCACGCCGGCCTTCAAGCACCCGCGCAGGGCCCAGTTCCAGCACATTAATCACGCTGGTAGCTTTAGTGAGTCCCAATTGTTTTGCCAGCGCCTGTACATTTGAACGCGCGGCCTGCAAATCAAGCCGTTGCTCAAAAGCTTCCTGTTGAAATTGCGACGGCTCGGTAATGACCTTGGGTAAATCCGGCAGGCGCTGCTGTATAACGAGTTGATTAGCAGAAATACCCAGTAAGCGTATCAAAGCTTCATGTGCTGCAACCTGCTTTTGTTTTGCCGTCAGCATATCCTGTTTGGCATCCGCATAAAAGCCCTGCTCACGCGCCAGTTCAAGCTGGTTCCAGTTACCGGCTTGCACCATGCGTCTCGCCATTTCGGCACTCGCTTCTGCCGACTCCAGCACCTGCGCACTGTAAGTCACCTGCTCATTCGCCGCGACCGCATTGAAATAAGCCAACCGTGTCTGATAAGCTAATCTGAGCACATCAAGCGCTGCCTGCTGCTTGGCTTTCTCAAAACTCAGACGCTCTAATTCCAGCATTTTCGGCATGGTCAGCAATGAGAAAATGTTAAACGTAAGCGCCTGCTCGATTTTGTAATCACCGTTATGTCTGGCATATAACATGGAAAATTTTGGATTAGGCAAGCGACCTGCCTGCACTACTTCAGCTTCGGAAATGCCAAGATCAAAGAATGAAGCCTGTAAACCTTTGTTACTCAGCAATGCAATCTGTACTGCACTTCCAACATCCAGCTCTTTTTGCAGCAGTTCATTCACCCGCGCCTGTGCAAGCTGCTGTTCCGCTGCTGTTTTTGGCCAGACGACCTCCTGCTTGATGTGTTTTTGTGTCAGAGACTTCACATCATTCAATCCGCCATCTTTAGAAAAACTCGCACATCCGCTTAATACAAAACTGCTGGCTATCAATACCGGCAGGTATCGTAGCAAGTTGTTTCGATCAGGAATTGTTATAAAAACACGCATACAACCTCCATCTGTAACTGACTGGGATTGATGTAGCAAAGCCACATCAACCCTGAAATGACATTGATGCAATGCACTTTAAGCGTTATGTAACAAAGCTATGCAAAACATCTATTGCAATAAAGAAGTCAGCTGATGGGTGGTTTATTTGGCTGAGGATTGGTAGGTGCCAGATAAAGCACATGCGTGGCAATCGCCAACACCGGCTGACTGGAAATAGATGCCACGTTGACTTGATCGTAAAACATCATTGAATAACAAGCCAGGCAATGATTACAATGGCTACATCCGCCATGTGATGGAGATTGATCATGAGACTGCTGGCTTATCAACGTATCAGCAGAGTGATGGTTCTTTTCTGAATCGCTATGATGTGAATGATACTGGTCTGATCTAGCGTGATCATGGCAGTGATGTCCCTCAGTAGACTCTAAAACAGCTTGCGCTGAAGTACTTACAGCAATACTGTTAAAACTGGCAGACACCATCATGCTGCCTGCGTAAACAGTATTTGTAATAAATACTGTTACTAGCAGAACAACAAAAATACGCAGAAAATGATGGTTAAATAAGCGCATGTGTTTTAATAATTAATTGGACTGAAGCCATACTTCAAGCATAGTACAAACTAGACCTGCTAATCAAGATTAAGTTTATGAGCCACGCTTATTACCAATTACCAACCGGCCGCGTTGCCAGCATCGATGGAAACTGTGATTTTCCTCCACTTTCAAATGCACTGCGCGAACCTAACGGCCTGATCGCTATAGGCGGCGATCTGTCTTTACCACGTTTGCTATCCGCTTACCGGCAGGGCATATTCCCTTGGTTCAGTGATGGCGAGCCTATTTTATGGTGGAGCCCGGACCCACGTATGGTAATGTTTACGGACGAACTAAAAGTTGCTGACTCACTCAAAAAGACATTAAGAAAGCAAAAGTTTGAGCTACGTTTCAATACAGCTTTTCGCGAAGTTATCAGCGCCTGCAGCAATACATTACGCAGCGGGCAAGACGGCACATGGATTACGCAAGATATTATCGATGCCTACTCTGCGCTGCATGAAGCAGGCTATGCCATTTCAGCCGAATCATGGCTGGATGGCAAGTTGGTTGGCGGCTGCTATGGCGTAAAAATTGGCAATATGTTTTACGGAGAGAGTATGTTCCACCGCATTACCGATGCATCAAAAATCGCTTTTATAAGTCTGGTTGAGCATCTCAAAAACCAGGGTGTAGGCATGATAGATTGCCAGATGAAAACTGCACATCTTGCCAGTTTTGGCGCTCGTGAAATAAGCCGGGCAGATTTTATTAAAAATCTTGCAATTCTCTGCAATAATGAAACTTATGCTAACAGCAGTTCACATTAACAACATACTTGTAATGAATATACTGACACTATGAGCTTACCCGGCGACCAACCCCTGCAAAAACTGCAATTCTATGTCACCACAGGTTACAGCTGCGGCTATCTGCCCAACAAAATGGCGCAAAGCCTGATTGCTGCGCCGCAACACCTGATCAATGCCGAGGTATACAGCAGCCTGATAGATCAGGGGTTTCGCCGTAGCGGTAAATTTGCTTACCGCCCCCACTGCGAAAACTGCCAGGAATGCGTGCCTGTCAGGGTCGCTGTCAATGAGTTTATCCCTAATCGCAGCCAGAAACGTGCATTCAAACAGCATCAAAACCTGACCGCTAAAGTAGTGTCTGTAGATTACTATGAAGAGCATTATACCTTGTACGCTGCTTACCAGCGTTCACGTCACCATGACCAGACAAAGACTGAAACCTCTGAAGCAGACGAAATTGAACAGTACAAAAATTTCTTGTGCCAGAGCAATGTAGAAAGTGTATTGGTTGAATTCCGCGATCAGGACGAACTCAAGATGGTGAGCGTGATAGACATTGTGCGCGACGGCATCTCTGCGGTTTATACTTTTTACAACACAAGTGATATTGGTACCAGTTACGGCACCTATAACGTGATGTGGCAGGCTGAATGGACCAAAAATCTGGGGCTAGCCTATTTGTATTTAGGTTACTGGATCAAAGACAGCCAAAAAATGGCTTACAAACAAAATTACAAGCCTCTGCAGAAACTGATTGACGGCGAATGGGCTTAATCATAATTAGGTAAAGTCATCTGCAACGACAACCCGGCCTGTTTTACAAGCTGGTATTTATAGAATTTCGGTAGCAGGTTTGCCCACATAATATCCTTGCGCAAAGTCCACACCATAGCTGCGCAGCAATGCCAAACTGCGCTCATCACCGACAAACTCTGCAACAGTCAACTTGCCAAAGCCGCGTGCGACCTCGGCCAGAGCACGTACGAATATCTGGTCATCAGGACTATCAGCCAGATTGCGTATAAAAGAACCATCAATCTTCACGTAATCAACTGGGAAATGTTTCAGATAATAAAACGAAGAAAAACCTACGCCAAAATCATCTAAAGAAAAAGCGCATCCCATCGCCCGTACCGTTTCAATAAATTCTTTAGCCAGGCCAAAGTCTGCCACAGCAGCAGTTTCTGTAATCTCAAAGATGATATGCGAAGGTAAATCAGGATATTGCATGAACAAATTTTGTAGCAGCTGTAACAAAGATTCATCATTCATGCTGAGGCCAGACAAATTAATGGCTACTTTACGCTGCTTACCTTCTGCCATTAATGCCGCCCAGCGAGTTATCACGGTTCTCACTATATATTGGTCAAGCTCGTTGATGAATCCAGCCTTCTCTGCAACCTCAATAAACTCAACAGGCGGTATCAAACTTCCGTCATCACCCTGCATCCGCACCAGCGCTTCATAATGGCTGATTTTATTTTTGTGAATATCGAGTATCGGCTGATATTGCATCACAAAACGCTCTTCACGTAGTGCCTGCTTGATACGATCCTCCCACAGCACGCGCTGCTCCAGCTTTTCCTGCAGGCGCTCACCCTCGGAAAACACGTACCAGCGCGCCTTACCTATGGATTTGGCTTGATACATGGCGATATCTGCGTTCGCTAGCAAATGTCTTACATCCTGATTAGCATCTGTCACACTGACGATACCGATACTGCTGGAAATATGATGCTCGCCCACCAAACCTGGGTAACGTATTTCACCGAACTGATGATTGATCTTCTCTGCCACTTTAATTGCATTTTCCACATCGCAATCACTAAGCAGAATACCCATTTCATCGCCACCAAGACGCGCCAGAATATCATCGCGACGACATAATTTGGATAACGTTTCGGCTACCATGCGCAATACAATATCACCTGCCTGATGACCGGAAATGTCATTGATATACTTAAACCCATCCAGATCAAGGTACAGCAGCGTATATTGCTCAGAAGTACCTCTGATTCTAAGTAGCACATTCTCAACTTCACGCATAAAGCACTGGCGATTGATAAGTCCGGTAAGCTGATCATGCTCAGCCAGATACAGACTTTTCTCTTCACTTTTCTTGCGTAATGTAATTTCAACGCCTACAGATAAAATCTGCACGACCTCTCCATCCATTCTGGAGTGATGCCACGCAATCTCACGCTCTACACCTTTGTTACAGATCATGGCGCATTCGTGATAGTAATGATCCAGCCCTTGAGAAATAATGCTTTTAAAAATTTTCTTTAACTGGCTCCCGGCTTCTTTGGATTTAAACACTTCCCGCAGCAGTTTGTGTTGTAAATGATACTTACTCCACCCCAGCAATTGCTCTCCATAATGATTGATACTGGTTACCGTACCATCTTTATTCTGCGTGATAATCACTACCTGTGCTGTTTCCAGAATGCGCTCTGAAAACTCGTTTGCCTGAGAAATCTGGCGCAGCATATCCAGCATTTCCAACTGATGCTTATCGGCATCTTTTTCCAGCACTTCCAGCTGGTTGGTAAGCTGCCATGCAGCCTCTGCCAGCTTATCAACCTCATCACTAAACATCGGGTTGTCACGTATATGTATTTGAGTACGCGCAGTATCAAAATCATGCTTGCCGATAAATGGAATTGCCTTGACAGCATTTGTCACTCGTCTAAGCGGTGCGTTTAACAGCAGATACATCACCAGCATCGCAAAAACAGACATTACAAAACCAATCTTCAACCTTCCTGATACATAGTTGTTGATGTAGTGAACAGACGTAGTGACATTATCAATAACGACGATCATTGCCTGCAAATGCCCCATGCCATCATCAAGCGGCAGAAATGCCAGCTCATGATATTGTTCTCCCGATTGCATGCGCTGCCAGGAAGTTTTGCCTTTGGTTAATGAAACGCTTTCCAGTTTCTGCAGCAAAGGTATATTGATATCCGCGTTGGATAGCCCTGCCACATGCATTCCCAACCTTGGCAAAGTGTTTTCATTCTCCTTCGCCACATTATTCAAAATGAAACCAACATCTGCATTTGTGATGCGATGAAAAGCCAGAATCAGGTCTGCCATGTTGGCAGAAACCACCACCACACCAGCCACGTCGCCATTAGTTAAAATAGGTGCAGCTGCGTATTGCTGGCAAATATGCGTGCAATCAACCCATGCCACACTCACCTCGCGACGAACAGATGCTTTTACCTGTCTGAGTTCAAGTTCGCTTGCCGACTGTGACCCGCCCCACTTTGCAACTAGTTCATTATCCGCATTATAGATACGTAACGAATCCAGGCCATAATCTACCTGGAGTGCCGCCCATGCAACATCGACCCGGCTCTTTGCACTTGGCCATGACAAGGTGCCGGAAGAAGATAAAGTATCATCAATACTGATCATCGTTGCCACTAGCGAAGACACCTGGGATATTTTTAAAGAAAAGTCATCAAGCATCGCCTTAACCTGCTCCAGGTAACGCGTATTAACGAACTCTCTTTCTTTCTCGAATCGGGAGGTCTGACTCAAATAAGACCATGAGACTAAAAAAATCATGATAGCCAGCAAAACCAGACCGAGTGAAGACATGGTTTTCCATTTAAGGCTTAGAAAAAACTTTGGCATTTTTCCAGATGAATACATGGGTTCGGTCACTGCATCATTTAAAAGCGGTAGGAGCCGAGCAACATCCACATATCCCAACGCTTTTCATAAGAAGCAGGACCTGCCGGATTATCTAGTGTGGGCAATATTGAAGTACCTTCTATGTTGTGATATTCAGCACGCACCATAAACTCAGGGGTCACGTCATAGCGCAAACCCAGCGTCCAGTCTTTGCTGTATTGAGTAAAGTCAGGCCGACCGGTCCTACTGGCATATTCATTACCATTACGGTCATCGCGATTGCTGTATGCCACATCGTAACGCATGAGCATTTCCAGCTTTGGCATCACTCTATATGTACCTTGCAAATAATAGCTTTCGCCATCCTGAGCTACATCAGGAAAAGCGCCGAATCCTCTTAACTTTGTAGAGCGGAAAGCATACTCTCCAGTAAGGCTCCATTTTTCCGCATTGTACTGGGCGGACAGAACGACTGGATCAAACAGGAAGCTGCCGTCCTTTAAAACATCAACCGCAGCCGGGTCATAAGAAACACTCATATTCACTACTGTGGCCGCAAACACATATTCAGCACTGGGGCTCTCATACTTGAGTTGATAAAGCTGGGTGAAATCAGTATGAAAATCACCATGCACATTACCCAACACCGCAGTCTCACTTGCCTTGTCAATTACTGGGTAGCCCATACTCACTTCGGCACTGAAAGTGCCCAATTCACTCAAGTGATCAGCATAAAAACTGATGCCGTCTGACGCTAACGACAATTTGCGTGTACGTTCAAAATAAATGGACTGTGGCAGTAAAATGCCAGGTCGGGCGAAGGGTACATCACGTGTAGTATTATATAAGCCGTAAGCGTTTTTGACGCGGCCGATTCTGGTACCAACCCTGCCCCACTTACCCGAGACTGCAGTCCAGTCTACAAAAGCATAATCAAGATCAGGTTCGCCATCATCACTCTCACCGGCACGATGCGACATTATCTGTGCCGAAAATAACAATTGCGGCATCGCCCGATAAGAAGCATTGACTCCGATTTCACGAAAATCATAGCTAATATCATCTTTACTCTTGCCAAGAAAATTATTGCCGCTGGTATTCACCATGCCCTGCGCGATAAAGCCATGGACTTGCAAGCGTCCATCCAGAGCGTCAAGCGCCCATGCAGGATTATTCATGAGCAGCAGCAGGAAGGCTGTAAAACAGGCGCAGATTTTATGGACGAATTTGCAGGATGCGCACATCTTTAGTTACCTCTTGCATGGATAAATAGCCTACACTACCGGGTGTAGTTTTAACTTTTTTGAGCATGTCCTGAACCGAAACCACCTGCTCCGGATATTGACCCAATCCTGAAAAAACCTGCCTATCCCAAGCTTGCCTGAGCTGGCGCGGCAAAAACCTTAGAATCTCCTTTGTAAACATTTCATGCTTAGGGTCTGTATCTGAAAAAACATAGACCTTGACCGGCATACCATCATCCCATTTGGCATAACGCATTAAAAATATGGCACGAAGTGTATTGCGGCTGACATCGCCGGGGTCGTATGCGGCTGAAGTGATTGCGACTACTTGTGAGTTTTCGAGGCCAGCAGTTGCCGCTACGGTTTCAGCAACAGTAGAAGACGGCAATAGAAATGCCGCGATTTGAATAACTAAACCGATCTGCCAGATTTTCATTATTTTTCTTAGCCAGACTTGTTGGGTCTATTATTACTTAAAAAATACAGATAATCTACCCGTCGATATATTCAGCTAATATTTAAATACATCTTTTAAAAAAATCTGACCAATGGCATATTCAAACTCATACAAAATGCCCTGAAACAAAAACACTTTCAGGTTACATCGCAGCAATTGCAACAATGTTACAATCGAGGCTATAACAATTCAGATCAATAATTCAGACTATTAAATTGAAAAAACTTGTAATCTTTGGCGTAGGCCTTATTGGCGGCTCTGTTGCGCTGGCCTTAAAAAAAACAAAAACTCCGGTGACGATTGTCGGCGTTGGCCGCTCCACTGAAAGCCTGCAGACTGCGCTCGACCTGGACGTTATTGACGCAGATGCCAGCGATGCCGCTACCGCTATAAAAGATGCAGACCTCATTCTGATAGCTGCGCCGGTAGCTCAGACTCCCGCCATACTGAACGCTATCAAGCCACATTTAAATGCATCGACAGTAATTACCGATGCCGGCAGTACCAAAGGCGATGTTTTGCAATGTGCAAAAGACATTTTAGGTGAACAATTTAATCAGTTTGTAGGTGGGCATCCGATTGCCGGTGCTGAAAAAAGTGGTGTTAGTGCTGCGACAGCTGATTTATACATGAATAAAAATGTTGTACTGACACCAACGGCTGAAACAGCTGCCGAGGCAATAGCACTTGTAAAAACACTGTGGCAAGCCTGCGGCGCAAATGTCAGCGAAATGACAGCCGCAACGCACGATGGCATATTTGCTGCAGTAAGCCATTTACCGCACCTGCTGGCATTTGCTTTGGTAGATGACATCGCATCACGCGCCAATGCTGAACAGTTATTTGGCTTTGCCGCCAGCGGCTTCAGAGACTTCACACGCATTGCCGGCAGCCATCCTGAAATGTGGCGCGACATCAGCTTGGCAAACAGAACTGCCCTACTCAACGAACTTGATGCATACCAGCAAGAGCTTAGCAAGCTGCAGCAATTACTTAAAGCTGAAGATGGTGCAGGCCTGGAAGCTCTGTTTGAGCGTGCAAGTGTTGCGCGCAACAACTGGGGCGAATCCAGAAAACAAAACCAGTAATCCCTCATTCAAAAAATATAAGCGCAAACAGTAAAAAATGGAACAACTCACTCTATCAGCCAGCACCAGTGCAAACGGCACAATTACCCTGCCCGGCTCCAAAAGCATTTCAAACCGTACATTGCTGCTGGCTGCATTGGCTGATGGCGTCACAGAAATACGCGACCTGTTAGCCTCAGACGACACTTCACGCATGCTGGAAGCGCTGCAGGCACTGGGTGTAAAACTGGAAAATTTTGCTGAAAACGCATGGCGCGTGACCGGCTGCAAAGGTAACTTTCCGAACAAAAGCGCGGATCTGTTTTTGGGCAACGCCGGTACGGCGTTTCGGCCACTAACTGCAGCATTGGCTTTTTCAGGCGGCAATTACATACTTTCTGGCATACCTCGCATGCATGAACGTCCAATTGGCGACTTGGTAGATGCTTTACGTCAGGCCGGTGCGCAAATTGAATATTTGCAGAACGCGGGTTTTCCCCCACTGAAAATATCACCGGCAAAACTAGATTTGACTAACGCGATTAAAATCCGCGGTAATGTTTCGAGCCAGTTTTTAACTGCCCTGCTTATGGCGCTGCCGCTCACAAAACAGAAAGCCACGATTGAAGTCGTTGGCGAACTGATCTCCAAACCCTATATTGAAATCACGCTCAACCTGATGGCAAAATTTGGCGTAAAAGTAGAACGCAATGGCTGGCAAAGTTTCACTATTGCAGCTAATAGCAGCTATCGCTCGCCAAGCCAGATTTTTGTTGAAGGTGATGCTTCCAGTGCATCTTACTTTCTTGCTGCCGGCGCAATTGCGGGCGACATTACCGTCGAAGGCCTGGGTGAACACAGCATTCAGGGCGACGTACGCTTTGCCGAAGCACTGGCATTAATGGGCGGTCATATCAGCTATGGTAAAAACCATATCACGGCAACCAAAGCAGACAAAATCAAAGCGATTGATCTGGATTGCAACCACATCCCGGATGCAGCAATGACCTTGGCTATACTTGCGCTGTTTGCCCAAGGAGAAACTAATGAAAAGCGCACCACCACTTTACGCAACATCGCGAGCTGGCGTGTAAAAGAAACCGATCGCATCGCCGCCATGGCCAAAGAGTTACGCAAAGTCGGCGCCACTGTAGAAGAAGGTGCAGACTACATTAAAGTTACGCCGCCGGCAAAATTAATACCGAATGCGGTGATTGATACTTATGATGATCACCGTATGGCCATGTGTTTTTCACTGGTCTCATTGGGTAATGTGCCTGTTGTAATCAATGACCCTAACTGTGTGGCAAAAACATTCCCGAACTATTTTGCAGAATTCAAAAAACTGACTTCATAAGCTACCGTTTTTTAAACTACAGTTTTTTAATGTACGTGAAACCAGCCTAAGTTAACGGCTCTGGCATGCTGTTCTGTGCTGTTTTCTTCAAAACGTTTCCACGCTTTTTCATGAAAATGGAACACAATCGTATTGCAGGCAGGCTCAATAACCGCAAGCAAGCCGCCAACCATGGCACTGCCAGTCAGCAAATAGCCCACCGTAAAAGCTACGGTAAAGTGTAATATTGCGAATGAGAATGTCTTAGCCATGATTAAGTGCTCCTGCGTTACTTATTTCGATGAAGCTATGATCTACGCTTATTAACATCTAATCCAATTGATTGTTAAAACCATAACGATAAGTTTTTTAAATGAATAAAATTGTTCACAACACTATTCCCGTCATCGCCGTCGATGGCCCTTCTGCCTCCGGCAAAGGTACCGTCGCACAACTGGTGGCAGATAAGCTAGGCTTTGGCTACCTGGATTCAGGCGCACTTTATCGCGTGGTTGCTTTTGCAGCCAAACAAAACAACATCGACTGGAACGACGCTGAAGCCGTTGCTGCATGCGCCCGTAAGCTGGATATTCAATTTAAAAGTGCGCAGGTGTATTTAAATGGCGCTGATATTTCAGAAAGAATCCGCAGCGAAGAAATGGGTAAAGGCGCTTCACAAGTAGCTGTTCATGCACCGCTCAGAGCTGCACTTGTTGAATTGCAGCATAATTTTCGTCAAGCGCCCGGCTTAGTGGCTGATGGCCGTGATATGGGTAGCGTGATATTCCCCGATGCCGAATTAAAAGTATTTTTAACCGCTTCAACAGAAACGCGTGCAGAGCGTCGTTATAAGCAATTACTAGGTAAAGACCTGCCAGCTAATTATGAAAATATTCTGCTCGATTTACAGGAGCGTGACGCCAGAGATAAAGGCAGAGCCAGTGCTCCGCTAGTGATGGCAGCAGACGCAATCTTGCTGGAGACCGATAACTTAACTATTAGCGAAGCGGTTAACACTGTTTTACAGAATTTTGAGCATAAAAAATTGAATAAAAATTGTAAATAGTCTTTTATTTTTCAATGTTTTAGTTATAATCACCGGTTCAAAGTTTTTGTATTAACTTTAAAGGCCTGTTGCATCACACAGATGCGCAGTTTTTTTAACTACCCCGCTGCTAGGTGGGATTAATCTTAGGTAATTTTTTTAATGGCTTCTACTACATCTTCTGCTTCACCGATGGAATCTTTTGCTGCGCTTTTTGAAGAAAGCTTGGCACGTCAGGAAATGCGTTCTGGCGAAGTAATCACGGCTGAAGTAACCTCAGTTGATAACGACCACGTGATCGTTAACGCTGGTCTTAAATCTGAAAGCGTTATCGACGCTGCTGAA
>LNAP01000114.1_pt1 | contig 96083 bp, 99 predicted proteins | sample 602601 | NCBI WGS metagenome assembly LNAP01 (sample SAMN02440304, study PRJNA202911) | soil metagenome | biome: Subtropical and temperate rainforests or woodlands; isolation source: soil samples (1 kg each in a 20% v/v slurry with milli Q water) were... ... | reverse complement strand
TTGGAGCGGGAAACGAGACGTGCATTAAAGCGCTAAGTCTCTGTTTTCCAACTCTTTTCTTCACCACTGTGAGCAGCGAAGGCCTGAATTATAGCCTCATTTTGAGTCGTCGGCAACAAGAATTGTCCAACGACTTCCACGACCGTCCATACACGTCTCCACCCGAGATCCGTTGGGGCTCGATACACACGGTCCGGCGTGGTCATGCCGGTAGTGTACGAGTCCTTGCTCTCCGGTATCCGGTCCGCTCTCCTCAGCACTCCAGCAACCAGGTCGACCGTTTCGCAGCTTGGTTGATTTCGACTGTCCGCCATCCTCCGCGAGGCATGGGGAGGTCGTCACTATATGGAGTATTCGATTGGATCGATGGCTTGGTTTGACCTACAGGATGTGTCCCCCGACCCCACCTGTAGCGGCGCAGTCGTTTCCTTTGACGGCAATCCCGTCGTGTTATTTCGGTCTAACAGCATGCTGTATCGGTCTATGCCGTCTGTTGGAGCTCCCGACGTGCGCTGAACAAAGACGCTCTGCTGAACGAACCAGACTGTGCACCGGGCGCGATTAGACCTGATGCGGCGCAGACCATGCGAAATTGAATTTGCCGAACTCCGTTAAAGAAACAACCCTTCGGTAGGTGCGTATGGCGGTTGTACTAAGAGATTCAGGCTGTAGTCGGTCCTAGTCAAGAGCAAACAGGACACAGCAAACACTTGGTACACGAGCGGATTCACAACGAACTGTGGCAACAATCTGTCTCGCATGTCCGGACAGAATCATCATTTTTCTAAATCTCCCGCCTGCTTGCTCGCACATATTAATGAGGCCAGGAACTTCCTGGATTTAGGAGTCTGTGATGTAGCACTACCATAAGGAGACGGAGACATGAATGATGAGCCGCCAACATCAAAAGTTTTCTATCACCCAATTGAAGCTGCGATTCGTTGGGCAGGCCTCTTGCGCCACCAGCAAGAAATCCTGTCTGCCATCTCCCTGCCGAGGAACCTGCCGGAGAGGCCCGGATGCCCTCGATGGAACGAACTTCGGTTATGTACAGAGCGCATTTATGACGCCATCGTCAACCGGGAATTGCCTTTCGGGCAAAACGGCATCACGGTGAGCGATATCGCACTGATCGATTCCCCCGATCTAACCGTCCGCCATATCGATCTGAAGCGCTGGATGCTCCTGCACTACCCCGAGCACAGGCCTGGCTTTCTTTTCAGTCGTAGAGAACGCATGGCAAATCCATTCATCATTGCGGAGACTGGACAAGCGATTCTCGCGGAGCAACTGACTCTGATTCTTGCGTTGGAACAATGTCGGCGTCCGCTACGCGAAGAACTGCCCGAGGCCCTGATTCAGCAACCCACGGCGTCCCTATATTCCAACCAATCTGCTATTAGCGATAGGGCAGAAACTACCTACCTGAACATTATCGGTGGAATGCTGGCACTGATGCTTGGGCAGTCTCCATCGGGTACTCCGTACTCTTGTTTCAATACTCAGGAGGCGATCATCAGCGCCATGATTGCGCATTACGGCAGAGTTATGGGTATTGCGGAGCGAACCTTACAGTCCAAGTTCGCCCAAGCCAAGCGACAGCTACAGGCGTCCGATCGGTGAGAAAGCAAGAAAGTTTCGGCAACCGCAGGAACCGCATTTGCGGTGTTTTTTGAGCAGTCATGCATATTGAATAGAGGTCACGTCAATAAACGCTATTGAGCGTTAAGGAGTGACCCGTATGTCGCAGACACTAACCCTGTTGCCGGGCGAACGCCGCATTTTGCGGCGCGAAGAGGTTGAAGCCAAAACGGGCTTTAAGCGCGCCCATATTTACAACCTGATGAAGGACGACAAGTTTCCCAAGGCGATCCGGCTTGGCGTGCGTGCCGTGGGGTGGGATTCGGAAGAGATCGACCAGTGGATCACTGATCGTCTCGCAGAGCGCACGTGAGTGCTCCAGTCGTAAACGATAAGGAGCAAGCCATGCAGGTGCTATCCGTAATCTCAACTAAAGGTGGCGTGGGCAAGACCACCATTGCCGCCAACCTTGGAGCCTTCATTGCCGATGCGGGTCTTCGGGTGTTGTTGCTTGATCTGGACATGCAGCCGACGCTGTCGTCCTACTACGAGCTAATCAGCCGTGCCCCAGGAGGCATCTACGAACTTCTGGCCTTCAACGAGCGTGACCTGGCGTGTCTGGTCTCGCGCACCACCATCGACGGGCTGGATGTGGTGCTTTCCAACGATGAGCACCGGCAGCTCAACACCTTGCTGCTCCATGCTCCGGATGGGCGGCTGCGGTTGCGCAATCTTCTTCCGGCTTTCCAGCCGCACTACGATCTTGTGGTGATCGACACGCAGGGAGCACGAAGCGTGCTACTGGAGATGGCGCTACTGGCATCGCACCAGGCCGTTTCCCCGGTCACGCCAGAGATTCTGGCCGCCCGGGAATTGCGCCGCGGCACATTGCAGCTTGTTGAAGACATCGCACCCTACCGCAAGTTGGGCATCGAGCCCCCGCTATTGCACCTTCTGATCAACCGGGTGCCGGCAGTTTCCACCAACGCCCGTCTGATCCAGCAGACCCTACGCCTGATTTTCAAGGAACAGGCCAGCCTACACGTCATGGACACCGAGGTCCCCGCGATCGAGGCATTTCCGCGAGCAGCCACGAAAGGCGAGCCCGCGCACCGTGTCGAATACAGGCGGCCATCGGGGCGTCTGGCGCCAGCGGCACTGGAGATCGTGCGCCAACTGGCCCACGAACTGTACCCGCAATGGCGTGAGCCGTTCGACCGCGTTACCGGCAAGTCCGGTGGGAGGCTGGCGCATGTCTGACGCTCATGAACTGGCCCGCGGCCACAAACGCCTGCTGCCCCTGATCGAGTATGCCTTGCGCGAGGGCTGGGACGTCGTCCGCACGTCTGGGGGACATCTCAAATTCACCCGGCCGGGACTTCCCCCGATTTTCACGAGTTCGACCGCGAGCGACCACCGCGCCGGGCGCAACGCATACGCCATGCTGCGGCGGGCAAAAAGACAGTCGGCCGATTCTGCATCCGTGCTGTTGGAGGGGGATAGCCATGGCTGATGCTTCCCCAACCGACATCGCAAGCAAGCTCCTGGGAGAGGGCTTTACACGCAGCGGCCCGGTGGCGAGCGCACTGAGCGATCCGATCGTGGATACACCTATGGTGGTGACGCTTGATGAGCTACGACCGTACGAGCTTGATCCAAGACTGACTCGCAATCCGCTTTACGAAGTAATTAAAGCTTCGATCCGTGAGCGTGGCCTCGATGCCCCGCCGCCCATCACACGACGCCCGGGGGCGGACCACTACATCATTCGCAATGGCGGCAACACCAGGCTCGCGATTTTGAGAGAGTTGTGGACCGAAACCCGAGACGAACAATTTTTCCGTATTGCTTGCCTGTTCCGCCCCTGGCCCGAACGTGGCGAGATCATCGCCTTGACCGGACACCTAGCCGAGAACGAGCTACACGGTGGACTGTCTTTCATCGAGCGGGCGCTGGGTGTGCAAAAAGCCCGCGACCTTTACGAGCAGGAAATCGGCAAACCGCTATCGCAATCGGAGCTGGCGCGGCGTCTGAAGGCGGATGGCTATCCTGTTCCTCAACCCCATATCAGCCGCATGCAGGAGGCGATCCAGTATCTGTTGCCGGCTATTCCGACCGTACTCTATGCCGGCCTGGGGCGGCCCCAGGTAGAGCAACTGACCAGCTTACGACGCGCCGCCGAGAAGATCTGGTCCAGCCGCAGTTCGGCAAGCCGACAGAACATCGACTTCTTCACGCTGTTTCAAGATGTGCTGACACTCTTCGATGGCGCAGGGGGCAGTTTCAGCGCTCAACGTGTGCAGGACGAGCTGATCGGGCAAATGGCGCAGCTGCTCCAGGCAGAATACGACACCCTGGCCTTCGAGATCTCCGACTCTGAGCGTCGTTGGCAAGTACTCTCCGACGAGTCCTCGCCAACGTCGGAACCGGCGGCTGCCCCCTCGGTGGCGGGACAGGTTCCTGTGTCGCCTACAACAGGCGAAGAGAAAGCGCCCTCATCGCCATCGCCGACAACGTCACCACCATCGGGCAACGACGATTCGCCGGAAGTGGGTGGGAAACCAGTCACCGCCGTCCAGGCCAGCCGGCAAGAGCCTGAAAACGATGACGAGCGTCGTGCGGCGAAGCTACAGGAACATATCGTGTCACCCGCAGGCACCACCGACCGGTTGCAGTCCATTCAGCGCCTGGTCGCTGACCACACTGGCGAAACGCTGCCAGACTTTGAGCGCAATGTTCTGCAATCCATTCCGATCCAGGTGGGCGGGCTTTACCCCATCACTGACGTCTGGTCCATCGAGCCGGCACTGGATGAGCCTGAACGGCTACGGGCTCACATTGCCCAGTTCGCATGTGAGATTGGCGGTGAGACCGATATACATGGACTCATTGAGCCAACCGAAAGCGGCATCGGATTTCTGTGCAAGACAGGGGATGCTTCGACAGTGGCAAATCCTAACGCTCGGGCCGCTCTGGCACTGCTGCATGTGCTGAGCACGCCGTATATCCCGTCCCACCACTCGCCCCTTAGCAACGACGCTTCGGTCAGGGCAGAGCAGTTGGCCACCCTCCTCCTGGGAGCGCATGCGGCCCAGTCCAGCGACGGGATGCCACGACGGCTGAGCGACAACGCCTTGGTCAAGCTGTTTCGTATCCTGCGGCTTGCGCGTCGTCTGGTCGAAATCGAGACGGGCGCAATGGATGGCGACAGCGCCATGCCCAGGGCTTGAGGCGCGTTGCCATGTCCGGTCCACATCCACTCAACCAGGCAGTCATCGCGCAGGCGCTCCATGATCTGCGCAATGGTCAGTTGCGCCGGGCCAAGTCGATGGGGTTCGACGACCAGGATCTGGACGCACTCAAGGACCCCGCAATGGCGAGCGTGCTGGCCAACGCCAACGTGTCATGGTGCTCCGTGGTGGTCAATCGCGATGTGCTGCGCCGCCTACTGCGTCAAGTCGAAGACGTCACCGAGGAGGTCGTGAGAATCGATCGGCTGCTGCGGCTGGGAGCCAGCACCGAACTCATCAGTCGGTTCTTCGGCCTTACCCACCAGGAGATCGCCCTGCGCCGAAGTGTCATCGGCTTGCCTAAGCGCAAGGGACGCCATCCCGTATTGACGGAAGAGCAAGACACTGACCTGTGGCAACGGTGGTCTGCTGCCGTGAAGAAGCAGGAAATCGCCGTCAATGATGACATGGGTATGCTGGGCATTGCGGGAGATCTCGCCGAGGCCACCGGCTTGCCGGTGTCCGTGATCTGGAGCACCTTACGCGGATGGATCGATGAAGGGCTGGTCTGATGATGGACGGTCAGCGCCATGCCGGCGGCCCCGTCTCGCTGGGTGACCTGTTCGACAAGGCGCTCGCCCATCTGCGGCCGACGTCCCCCCCGCCTGTCCAGCCATCCGTACCAAACAGCCCGGCTGATGGCTTCCTTTTCAGCGGCAACCGCCATGACAGCGTCCCGCGTGCATTGCTGCTTGATCGGAGGTTGACCCCGCTCGAACGCAACGCCTGGCAGGTTTTCCGTTTGATGCTTGTGGATGACGGCCTCACCGCCATGCCCACCTACGACCAGCTCGCCCCTTGGCTCGCTTCGATGCCATGTACGGCACGTGCCTCACACGAGACCGTTGCCCGCACGCTGGCGATCCTTCGGCTGACGCGCTGGATCAGCCTGGTGAGGCGTCGGCGCGATCCCAAGACCGGGCGTATCCTGGGCAATCTCTATGTCCTGCATGATGAACCCCTGACGCCTTACGAGGCGATCCAGCTTGACGCGGACTACCTGGAACTGGTCAGCCATTCATTGACGCATGCCAGCAAATCCATCCAGCGCGTGGGCCTGCACACGTTGCAAGAGCTGACGCAGGATCCGATGCTCAGCGGGCATATGCTACCGAGCCGACTGGAAATCCTGTCGCAGCGATTGGCTACGCAAGGATGGAATGCCGCGCTGAGTGGTGCACAACCTGTGGATAACTCCGATTCCGAAGACGGCGAAGATGACCTTCTTCGGAATCCGCCACACCTCGCTTCGGAATCCGAAGTGGGGTCGAAAGCCAGCAAAACCGGCCCACTTCGGATTCCGAAGTCCGATAGTACAGTACGTAAAAAAGAAAATAATAAAGAAGTACGTACAGTACCGCGCGCGCAAGGGTTGGAAATGCTTCGTCTGCCAGCGCGCTTCATGGCGCTCAAAGCTGAACAGCAATCGGGGGCACTGGCCGCCTTGCAGTCTGTTGAGGCTGATCTGCATCAGGCCGTCATTGACGAATGGGATGCGCGCTGTAAGGCCAGTTCAGTGCGTAACCCAGCAGGATATCTGTTCGGCATTATCCAGAAGGCGATGCGCGGCGAGTTCCACGCCTGGGCGCCAAATAAGGCGCCTGCCGCGGCGAGTAAGACGCCAACGACACCGCCCGCGCCGACAGTCCCTACCAGTCCCGAGGTCGCGGAGCAACATCTGGCTCGGCTTCGCGGGCTGCTGCGCACGCCTTGACCCTGAGCGGTGCGACTCGCGCTGGCAGGCTGGCACGAGCAATTCGGGGCAGAGCGCAGCGATTCCATTCTCACGGTAAGTCCATAGTGCTCCACTGTCGCCTATACCACTGGTATAGCGCGACATACAGCCTTCCACAGGCATCCAACGCGGCGACTAGCGGCAGAATCCATGGACGTCCATTGCCGCCTATACCACTGGTATAGCGCAACACGCGGCCTTCCGATCCATCGCCGGGCACCCGCTTCTCAACCTCAAGGAGGGCGACAAAACAGGAACGCCGTTTGTTCGGTTTGATGACTGACGGCCTTCCGGATAACGCAGATGCTGGCGACTCGTTCCATTACAGCGAGTCGTCACCATGGCCAATGAAAACAACGCCACAGAATCCCTCCAGTTGAATTTGGGGTCATTGCGCAGCGCGATGTCGCTGACCCTGCATACCCACCACGCCTCGCGTATCTGGCATGGCCGGGCACCGGCCGAAGGCAAGCCCGGCATCGTCGGTTTGAACGGGTTCGTCTCGATCATGAACAAGCTCAAGCGCGGTGCCGAACAGGACGATCCGTACAGCGACTGGTGGATGCTGCGTATCGAAGAAAAGCTTGCCGCAACCAAGGACCAACTCCAAACCTTGCGCCAGCAGGTTGATCAGGCGCTGGCCGACGTGCCATCTGCACTGAGCCTGGGCGAGAACCTCAATGTGCAGCCAGTCAGGCTGCCCCTGTTCGTGTCCTCCCAACTGGGTTTCATGGCGGTGTATCTGCTGGCCGACTACGACGATCTGTCGCGTCGCCTGATCCTGGCTCATCACACGGCCCTCATCGACCGCAGCACGCTCGAACGCTGGCTCAATGAAGGCGCCCACGCACTGCGCAGTCTTTTCAGCCTGGCGCAGCAATATCGCTATTCGGGTACGCAGCGCGATGATTTCGCCGGCATGAACGCTGCCGCTCGTGCCGCTGTGGAGAAATTCGGCGAGTTGCCACAGGAGGTGCTGGAGGGAACCCGCCGCTCCCGCTTCGCCCCGCCGCTGATCAGGCGCTCTCGGCTGTCATCAAGTCCCACCCCCACCGAGGCCAACCAGCCGTCGCAAGAGGCCGAGCAGGTTGATGGGGCACCGTCGGATACGCATGCCCTGGTCGATGACGTTACCGAAGAAAACGTCACGGCCGATGACGATGGTGACCGCCCATGAACGCACTAAACCGCTTCACGGCGCTGGAACAGGGGGCCTTCCAGAAGCTGGAACACGCAGGCTACCTAAAAGGCCTTTTAAGACCCTTTAAAGGTAAGGGAGCTCTTGAAACCTGGGCCAGCCAGTGCGAAGGATTACGCGACGATCTGATCAAGCTTGGACTGCAGCAGGTGTTGGCGCAGGCACGCAGTCACCCCTTCAATCTGCTACCCATCCAACTGGCCCAGCAGGCCACTGGCGCAGGGACGGTATTTCTGCGCTGGCGCAACCTCGACCGCAGCAGCATGGGCGTGGCCCTGTGGCAGGAGATGGTGGCAAGTCCAGCCACGCCTCTCAGCCTCGTGGGTGACCTTCATGCGATAGAAGCGCAGCGGGTCGTGCTGAACATGCAGATCAGTCTGCTGCACACCATAGGTCGGCAAGCCCGGGAATGCGCCAGCAAGCTGGCCCAGGCCGAGAACACATACCTGCGCCGGCTCGACACCGTGCCTGCCGCAATGCGCGGACCCTGAGCGGCGCGGATTAACCGTTTCGCAAGCCCAGCCGAAATCGACAGGGCTTTTTCAACCACCACGGAGCTATCAACATGAGCACACACTTCAATGGCGAAGGAAATATTGGTTCTGCCCCCGAGTACCGGGAATTCGCGAACGGCAACGACGAACCCAGCAGGCTGCTGCGCTTGAACGTTTATTTCGATAACCCTGTGCCAAAGAAGGATGGCACCTTTGAGGATCGTGGCGGCTTTTGGGCGCCGGTGGAAATCTGGCATCGCGACACCGAACATTGGAAGGATCTGTATCAGAAAGGCATGCGCGTTCAGGTGTTCGGCCGCATGGAACGCGATCCTTGGAAGGACAGCGACGAGAACCCACGCGAGACTTGGCATATCAACGCGCGTAGCGTCGGCATCCTGCCGTTTCGCGTTGAGTCTATTGTGCTCGGCGCCAAATCCGCCGCAGGGGAGTCGGCCGAAAGCGAGTGACACCAAACCACTGATGCATCATGTACGGTGAGCGGCTACACCAATCAGCGGTCGTTCACCGTACATCAGCCCTCATGCTTTGTGCCAACATCTGGCATCAACAGCCATCGTCCATAGTGTTCCACTGCGGTTTTCGGCGCGCCCGTGCAGAAGCTTCCGGGTTTACCGCCTCCTTAGCCGCCTGGGAAATTTCGGCAAACTTTCTTGACGTGCCGTCTCAGTCCAGGTTTTCGGCGATGCGAAACACAAGCTTCAGCGGCTCCTTGCTGTCCACTATCTGGTACATCACATCCCGTTTGCTCCTGGGCAATGTTTTGGCACAACGCTTCGCCGCATCACGCACTGCCGCATCGGTGCCGTGAATAGTCGCCACCAACAGCAGCACCAGATACACATCGCTAAGCGTCTTCGCCATCACCTCGGTCTCATTGCAGATCATGTTTGAACTGACGCCCGCCCAGTTGCATAGCGCCCTAATTATCTGGAAATCATGTCAAGTTGCGCCCCTGACGTCCACTGCGGGCGCTGTCAGAGATGCCCGACGATACGGTTGCCGCTGCATGCGATCTGTTCGCGCCTTCTGAATGCGCCATTTCGAAGCGTGGATGTCGACTTGATGACACGCGCTCATGCTGAATACGGCGCAATAGGAATTCGGTTTGGTTTTCGACACGCAGGGTGATCACAGGCATCAATGATCGCATGTCCCCGCTCTCCCGGAGACGGTGCAGCATTGATCCAAGTCATGAGGAGGTCCCATGCGTCTGCCATTCGAGCTCGATCCGCAGATCATCCACCACATCATCTACAGCCAAGCAGGATCCATCGGCAAAGCCATCATCGAATTGCTGATGAATGCCGTCGATGCCAGCGCCAGTGCCGTACATCTTTCGCTGTCCCGCACCGGCTTCAGTTGCAGCGACGATGGCCAGGGGTTTGCCAGCCGCGAAGATGTCATTCGCTACTTTGGCCGGTTCGGCACGCCACATGATGAAGGGGACGCGACCTACGGCCGTTTTCGCCTCGGGCGCGGCCAGATCATGGCCCATGCCGCCACGGTCTGGCGCTCCAATGCCTGGAGGATGACCGTCGATACGCGCACGATGGGCTATCACTACGATCTGGACGACCTTGATGACACGTCACCAGGCTGCGCTATCTCTGGCGACTGGTATGAGGTGCTCAGCGATGCAGAGCTGATGTCGGCGATCCAGGAGGTTCGAGATCTGGTGCGTTACACCCCCGTCAGCGTTGTGTTGAATGGCCAGCGCATCACCCGCGATCCCCTTACCGAGCGGTGGGATGCTGAAGACGAATTCGCCTGGTATCGCGTGAAAGCGGACGGCGCGGTCGCCATCTACAACCAGGGTGTGCTGGTGCGCCACGACTCCGCGCATTTGTGGGGTGCCGGCGGCCTTATCGTCTCTAAGCAAGCCATTGGCCTGAACGTCTCGCGCACCGAAATCCTGCGCAAGACCTGTCCGGTGTGGAAAGCCATTGCCAGGCAATTTGGCCAGATGGCTGATCAGATGGCGTCTCGCCTTGGGGATCACCGCAAGACCGAAGCGCGTCGTGAAAAGTCCGCACGGGCGCTGCTATCGGGCGATGCCAATATCATCCAGATTTACTCGCGGGAAGAAGTCATCACGCTTCTGCCCGGCAAGCGGCATGTGTCGCTCGAGAACTTTCTGCGCAAATGCCGCTACAGCCATAACAAGCGGCAAGGCGGTAGGTTCGCGGTCGTCGAGAGCGCCTTTGATGTACCCAAGGGGGAAGCCATCGCCCGCGAAGGTATCGCCGTGATCGTGCACCCGGCCACCCTTGACCGCTTCGGCTGCTACAACGCACAGGATTTCGTCGACTGCATCGTGCGGATCCACGCGAACCTGAAACAGGACGTCGAGCTGAACGGTACACGGTACTGGGGACTCAACGGCCTTTTCGCTCCGGATTTACTGGCCTTCTCGACACTGCGCGATGCGTTCGTTGAGCGAACCCATCTCCTGACGGAGAAAGACGCGCTTGATCGCGAGACGAGGCGCGCCTGGACCGCGCTGCGCTGGTGCCTACATCACTACGCCGCCTTGTGCACAGGTGGCCAGCCTGCGTACGGGGGACAGGTCCGTAAGGGTAGATCGCTGCACATTCTGCTCGGGCAGTCCAATGTCGCCGAGGCGTGGACTGACGGCAGCAGCTATATCGCCGTCGACGTCACCCTTGTGAAGCGGCTCAAATCCAACCCACTCAGAACCGCCGCCTATATTTTTTCGCTCATCGAGCATGAGGTTGCCCACGAAGGTGACAGCCTCGACTGCGGCCACGATGAAGCGTTCTATCAGCGCTTTCATGACCTCGCCCTACAACACAGCGAACAACGCCAGCGCTACATGCACCTGTGGTTGATGAAGTACACCATGAGCATGGAGGGTGAAGGAAAGCGTGCGCGTGGCGAGGCCTGGCGTGAGCGCTATCTGGTCGACCGTGCCGGCAGCGGTCGGGAGAAGCGCGGCCTGCCGCCGACGATCGAGGACGTCAGCGATGACCCTATCCTGGTCGGCGCGATTCCCGACGAAGACACCGCTTTCATCGCCGCCCAGAATAGGGTTCGCGCCGCGGCTGACATCGGCCCTGCGGCCCCCGACTGGACAGAGGTCCTGTTACGCGCCGAGGCAGACCAGCAACTCATCAAGGCGAAGATGATCACTGAATAACCACTCTGAACTTTGATTTCTTCCCAGATTTGCACGCGGACCTTATCCACCCGGAGTCATTCGGGGACGACGGTACAAACGTCATGCCGCCTTCGCTGGCCTGCCTCCTCAAACCGCCAGTCTACAAGCTCGCACCCAGCGCCGAGAATGCCTATGCGGCCCACCAAGGCTGCCCCAAGACTCCCATTTGATGGACAATTAGACCTATAGTTCGACCGCTGGAGTTGCATGGCGCGTGATGGCGTGTCGAGGTTTGGTTCATTGAGAGGAGTAAAAAACATGATGGGAACACAGGTGAAAGGGCTGGCCCGCGCTTGGGGAGTGCTGGTTTTCTACGGGATCATTGCTGTTCTGTTTGGCATCTTCGCGATCTTCACTCCGCTGGCAGCGGCCATGAGCCTGGTCTGGGCGCTGGGGCTCATGGCGCTAGTAGAAGGAATTGTCAGCGTTGTGGCGCTGTTCCAGCGTAATGCTGCTGTATCCCGTGGGTGGTTGCTGCTCTACGCGATTGCCTCGGTGGTGTTCGGTATTCTGGCGATCAGCAATCCGCTGGAAGTCGCCGGTGTGCTGCTGATGATGCTGGCAATCTGGCTGATTCTGGCGGGTATCTTCCGTATCGTGTTGGCGATCCGCATTCGCAAGTCAATCCAGGGTGAATGGCTCATTGCGCTGAGCGGTCTGTTCAGTCTGATCCTGGGCCTTCTGTTTGTCCTCAGCCCCCTGATGGGAGTCGTAGTCACGACGCTCTGGATCGGCGTGCTGGCCGTGTTTTACGGACTGGTACAGATCCTCGCTGGGTGGCGGCTGCGCAAGCTGGCTTGATGAAAAATGAGCGAATGCGTGAGGGAACACGCGACCTGTTCAGCCAAAATCGAGAGCGCCTTTTCAATCAAGCGGCCAGGCAGTTGCTTTCATCGCTTGCGCTGAAATCGGTGTCGATGGCAGGGCGAACATACGGGCCGCATCGACACTTGGCCCGCCGGGCATCCTGCCGTTCCGTCTGGAATCGGTGAAGCTCGGCTAAACCGTGGAGCGCCGAGCAGCCACGCTCAGAGAGAATGGTCTAGGCGTGGCTGCAGCGTCGAACCTTACCCCGTCGCTGCGGCGAAGCTATCCCCTCGGGATAGCTCCATGGACGTCCACTGAAGGCCATTTCCCCCACCTTAGCAGCGATTTCATTTGCAAAAATCCTCGACTAAACCCAAGGTCTTCTACCAGGCGAGCCTACGCCGCTACTTGGCCCGAACCTGATCGCCGCTCTGCCGAACTACTTGTGGTCGCCGCTAGGCAAGGCCGTCATCGCTGGATCGATCAGGCGCTTAAGGTCGGCCCGCGTTGCACCGTCACGCGCTTGGAACGAAATGGTCTGTGTCACTCCCGGGAAGTGTGCGGCGAGCGTATTGACATCCGTATCATCGGGCAGGTCGCCTTGGGGTTGTCATGGCCTTTCTCGGAATTGCCACCTTGATTCCCGATGCACGCGCATTACGCCGTCGCTAGCGGCTTTCACTGAATTCCACTCGGCCCGTACTGCGCTCCTATATCGCAACCCTCGCACGTCGACCACCGCTACGGTGCCTCATTTTGCGCAACAAGGCGGTGGTGCTGTAGTCCCTGTTCTTTGCTGCCTGTCGCAGTCCACGCGGACATGCTGGTGCTCATCCGATGAACACCACGCCTTTTCCGGGGAGGCTGCATGCGCGTGTATTTGTGCGAGAAGCCTTCGCAAGGCAAAGACATCGGCCGCATTTTGGGCGCGACGCAGCGAGGCAATGGCTGTCTCAATGGCCCGGGCGTCGTCGTTACCTGGTGCATTGGCCATCTCGTCGAAGCTGCTCCGCCTGAAGCTTACGGCGAGCAATTCAAACGCTGGTCCATCGAACAACTTCCTATTGTTCCTGAGCGGTGGCGTGTAGAGGTAAAACCCAAAACCGCCTCCCAATTCAAAGTCGTCAAGCAACTGCTTGGTCAGGCAACCGAGTTGGTCATCGCCACCGACGCCGACCGCGAGGGCGAGTTGATCGCTCGGGAAATCATCGACCTGTGCGGTTATCGCGGGCCTATCGAGCGGTTGTGGCTGTCGGCGCTGAACGACGCATCCATCCGCGCCGCGCTCGGCAAGCTGCGGCCTTCGGCGGACACGCTGCCGATGTACTACTCGGCCCTTGCGCGTTCGCGCGCGGACTGGCTCGTGGGGATGAACCTCAGCCGGTTGTTTACCGTACTCGGGCGGCAGGCAGGCTATGACGGCGTGCTGTCCGTCGGGCGCGTCCAGACGCCGACTCTCAAACTGGTCGTGGACCGCGACCGCGAGATCGCGGCATTCAAGTCCGTGCCGTTCTGGGCCATCGACGTTTCCCTGTCCGCAGGCAGCCAGGCTTTCACCGCGCAGTGGGTGCCGCCGGATGGTTGCGCTGACGACGCCGGCCGCTGCCTGCAGCAGCCGATCGCACAGGAGGCAGCGCAGCAAATCCGCGCCGCCAGCAGTGCTCAGGTCCTATCGGTCGAAACAGAGCGCGTGCGTGAAGGCCCGCCGCTGCTGTTCGATCTGGGCACACTGCAGGAAGTTTGTTCCAAACAACTCGGGCTGGACGTGCAGGAAACCCTGGAGATAGCCCAGGCCCTGTACGAGACGCACAAAGCAACAACCTATCCACGCTCGGATTCGGGCTATCTGCCCGAGAGCATGTTGGCCGAAGTGCCCACGGTTCTCGACAGTCTGCTCAAGACCGATCCGTCGCTGCACCCGATCATGGACCAGCTCGACCGCTCCCTGCGCTCGCGCGCCTGGGACGACGGCAAGGTCACGGCCCACCACGGCATCATCCCGACGCTGGAACCGGCCAAGCTTTCGGCCATGAACGAGAAAGAGTTGGCGGTCTACAGGCTCATCCGAGCGCACTACCTCGCCCAATTTCTGCCTCATCACGAATTCGATCGCACCGTGGCGAATTTCGCCTGCGGCGCGCAGACGCTGGTAGCCACCGGCAAGCAGGTCGTCATCAAGGGCTGGCGTCTGGTATTGGCCGAGCCGCAGGCCGACGAAGATGGCGAAACCGCTTCGCGCAGCCAGGTATTGCCTGCGCTACGTGAGGGCCTGGCATGCCAGGTGGCCGACGTCGATCTGAGGGCGCTCAAGACGTTGCCGCCCAAACCGTATACACAGGGCGAGCTGGTTAAAGCCATGAAGGGTGTCGCGCGATTCGTGACGGACCCGCGTCTGAAGCAGAAGCTCAAGGATACGATCGGCATCGGTACCGAAGCCACGCGAGCCAACATCATCAGCGGCCTGATCGCACGTGGCTATCTCGTGAAGAAAGGACGCTCTATCCGCGCCTCTGATGCAGCCTTCACCTTGATCGATGCCGTGCCACCAGCGATTACCGACCCTGGCACGACCGCCGTGTGGGAACAGGCGCTCGACATGATTGAATCCGGCCAGATCACGCTGGACGTGTTCATCGACAAGCAGGCTGCCTGGATTTCGCAGTTGGTCGCGCAGTACGGTAGTGCGTCCCTGTCTATCAAGGTCCCCCAAGGACCGGCATGTCCCCAGTGCGGCGCGGGCACGCGCCAACGTAGCGGCAAGAGCGGGCCGTTTTGGTCCTGCTCCCGTTACCCCGAGTGCAAAGGCACATTGCCTGTCGAATCGGGTAAGGGCGCCGCGCCGCGCAGGCGTCGTAGCAATACGAAGGCATCCTGATATGCCCTGAACCCCGCCGTTGCGTTGCTCGCTTCGCGGCAACGTAGCCCTGTCCCGCGATCCCGGCGGGACTCCAGCGCGCAAAGCCTTCTGTGACAGTGTGCGCGCCTCGTCACGGCCATCTTGGCTGCGAGGCGAGAAGGCAGTTTTTTCCGCGAATCGCGCCACGCATTCCCTTGTTCGTTGATGTTTCCGTCCCCTGCGTAGGGTCTCCTGACGGCTTGCCGCGCTGCTGTTGGCAGGCGAGTCGCCAGGAGACCCTACGGGTTGGCGGTATTCGATGCCGTGCCCAACGGCGAAAAGCTGGGCTCCATTTGTGCGCGGATGTGTGCCAGAAAATGCCGACCCCAACCACGATACGGGTCGGGTGCGATTGCTGCGACAGAGACCGGTTCTACCGACGACCGAATCCTGGATCAGCCCACGGGTGGTTTTTTCCTTCCGAGCTGGAGGCCTGCCATCAGGCCGCCTCCAGCTTCTTTTTCTCCTGCTTTCCCGAAACGCCCGGCCTGGCCGAGAGCGGCCCAGGGCCACACGAACAGGAGATACCCGAATGCATTACCAACAACCTATGACCACGGCGCTGCAGTACGGCAGTGTCTGCAGCGGTATTGAGGCCGTGAGTCTTGCCTGGCAGCCACTGGGTCTGCAGGCAGCCTGGTTCTCTGAAATCGAGCCATTTCCGTGCGCCGTACTCGCACACCACTACCCGGATGTCCCGAACCTGGGGGACATGACTCAGATCGCCGACAAGGTGCGCGCTGGCCATGTTGTGGCCCCCGACATCCTGGTTGGCGGTACGCCTTGCCAGTCGTTCAGCATCGCAGGCCTGCGCCGGGGGCTGGATGACCCGCGCGGTGCCTTGACCCTCGCTTATGTGGAGCTCGCCAATGTCGTCGACCAAACCCGCCTCCAAAGCCATCTCCCGCCCGCCACGCTCGTCTGGGAAAACGTCCCGGGCGTCCTTAGCGACCGTTCCAACGCCTTTGGCTGCCTGTTGGGCGCTCTGGCCGGAGAAAGCCGCGCGCTCGAACCGCCAGGGGAAAAATGGACGTACGCAGGTTACGTGTCTGGACCCCGCCGTCGCATCGCGTGGCGCACGGTCTCGGCTCAACATTTCGGAGTCGCCCAACGGCGCCGTCGCGTGTTTCTTGTGGCAAGTGGTCGAGACGACCTCGATCCCGCCGAAGTACTTTTTGAGCGCGACGGCGTGCTCGGGGATCCTTCGCCGGGCTCTACGCCGTGGCAAGACGCTGCCCGCCCTGCTGGATCTGGCGTTGCGGCAGCAGGCAGCTATGCAGGACTGAACCGGTCCTATGGCAAGGTCGAGATGACTTTCGGCTTCGGAGGCGGCAACACTGCAGGACCGATCGATATCGCTGCCTGCATGACTGCCCGGGTCGGCACTAAAGGCGATTTCGAGGCCGACACCTTGCTGGTTCAGTCGATCGCAGGCTCCATCAGCCACGCCCTGAATACCGCGAGCAACGGTAAGGGCTGTAGCGAGGATGGAACCGGCCGCGGTATTCCGATTATCGCCTTCACCGCCCAGGGCTGCGGAGCCGATGCGATGATGGAACTGGCGCCGACGTTGCGCGCTGCGGGAGTGGTGCCGGCGGTCGCCTTTGCACAGAACTCGCGCGGCGAGCTGCGGCTGGAATCCGGCCATGGCCAGATCGCCGGCGCGCTCTCCACGGGCGGCGGCAAGCCGGGCCAGGGTCTGCCGATGGTGCTCAGCGTGGCGCTGTGCGGCCGCACTGAAGGCTTGGCTGCCGAACTCGGGGGAAATTTGTCTCCGGCGCTGCGCGCCAGTAGCGGCGGCAGCGACAAGGGCCATGTGCTGTTGCCTGACTACGAAGCCCATTTCGGCTACGACCGGAGTATTCCTAGCGTGGGGGACTGGTCGCAATGGCGGGTGCGCCGGCTGATGCCCCTGGAATGCGAACGCTTGCAGGGAATGCCGGATAACTACACGCTGGTTCCTTATCGCGGGAAGCTGGCCGCAGATGCGCCGCGTTACAAGGCCATTGGCAACTCTATGGCCGTGCCGTGCGTGGCCTGGTTAGGCCAAAGGCTCAGCAGCCTTCTGTAATCAGTCATGAGCCTTTTTGCTATTCAGCCCTGTCCTACTGGCAGGGCCATTTTTTTATCAGGTCGCGTCATACGGAGTACGTTGAGCAATGATACGAACGTTGTGCTCGGGCACAGGGAGAGATCCTGAGATCTCAACCCGATTGCGACCATTTGCCTTGGCAGCATAGAGCGCCTGATCCGCACGTCGGAGCGAGTCTTCAAACGTCTTATCGCCCGGGCAGTAGACGGTAAATCCTGCAGATACTGTGACAAGTACGCTGGCGTTATTGACGATGAACTGGGTTTGCTCGACTTTCTGACGCATTCGTTCGATGACTGAAATGGCTGCGAACTGCTCGGTGCAGTTCACCAGAACAGCAAACTCTTCACCGCCAGTTCGCGCGACGATCTCTGAATCGCCTGCCACCTCACGCAATTGGCTCGCAACATAGATAAGTACCTTGTCGCCTAACTCATGACCATAGCTGTCGTTAATTTGTTTGAAGTTATCGATATCTAGGATTGCGACGGCGAAGCCAATCCCACGCTGTTCGGCGGCGATGAAACGTGTGACTCCGTGTTCTGCAAATGTTCTGCGGTTCGGGAGATTGGTGAGGTAGTCGGTGGAAGCCGCCGTTTCCAACTGCCTCCTCAAATTGTCGAAGCACATCAGCAGGAAGGCCGTCGTTCCGACGACCGGCAGCAGAGTCATGAAAATGGGTGACAACAGATTAAGCATACTTGCATCTGTTTCTACGGCGAAATCAGGCCTTAGTCCGAGGGTCGCATAGATGGCAGCTCGTAGAACGGCGTAAGCGAGTGCCAAACCGAAGAGGCCCACCAGGATTGTGCGGCTAATCGAGGCGTTCCTATATTCCCTGCGGAGCAGCATATGCATGCATGCAACCATTATCCAAGCCCATGCAAGCGTGACGACGATGACACGCACCTGAAAATTCGGCGTGACCAGAGAAAACCAGAAAACACCAAAGCTGGCGATGCCTGCAGGAAGAAGCTGCTTTAACCTCGGGGAAACGCCATTGAATAACTGGACTGCAGCCCAATAGGCGGTCAGACCAAACGCTATTAGGCTATTTGCCGCAGTCAGCATTGCTGTTCGTGGAAGTGATGCACCGAATGCAAAGACGGCGCATCCAACCGCGATAAGCATCGTACCGAGCTGCCAGTACCGCGCGGCAGGGCGCAAGGTCGGGAGCATATCGCGGGCAACCACAGCAAGAACCACTCCATTGGCGAACATCATTAAGGCCACGCTTGTGAAGACGGTTCCTGCCTCCATTAACTACCTCCAGTATTCCTATACGTAACACATTGTTCAGTGCGAATGATACTAGTCGACTTCTGCTGACGGCAGAACTGAAAAGCCATTGAATCGCCAGCATCTGTAGCCTTCGGAAATCCGGAAAGTGTCATGCTCCATCCTGTGCAGCGGATGCTGTGGGTGAGGCACATCTCAATAATCGTACGCGCGAAACGTCAAGTCGCTGGTGTTCGCCATCGCCTTGCAGACCGTTATTAAGAGGCCTGGGTGGCGTATCGCCAGGCGCATCCAGGGGTACCGTTCATATCCTGGCAGAAGGCGCCTGCAATAGCCCTATAACAACGCGGTTCAACGTGGCTGCGTATTGATGAGCCACATCCCATCTCAGTAGGCGCATTTTCTTTCTTGCATCGCTGATACGTCAGCAAATGCCAGCAGCCACGGTCGTTCAAGCTGCGCCGCGGAGCCTTCCGCGCCGACCACCTCGTCCGTCTCGCATCGTGCCACGGACGCACGCCCATCCCGGGCGCCGATGCACCCTCTCCATCGGGCCGACCGGCCCATTTACTCCAAGACCCGGCAACCACCTGACCGACGCGCCAAAGCGCCGGGCAAGGCCACAGGTCTTTCTTTCCCTATGCCTGACCGGCGCACAAACTTTTCCAAGGAGCCATTCCATGCGCACTATCCATCTCAAGACCAATCAGAACCAACTGATCTCCAATTTGCGCCACGCTTTCAACCAGGCCTCCATGCTGGGCGAGCTACTACAGAACGCCCGCCGTGCCCAGGCCAGTGAGATTCATATCACGGTGAACCAGGACAGCCTGACCATCACCGACAACGGCAGCGGCATTGCCGACCTGCAGACCCTGATCTTCATAGCCGAATCCGGCTGGGACGAGTCACTCAAATCCCGCGAGAACGCCTTCGGTCTGGGCGTCTTATCCACGCTGTACTTCGCCGAATACCTGAGCGTTCATTCGCGCAACGAGATGTTCGCGGCGCGGACCGCCCAGATCCTCGACGGAGAGCCGATCGAGGTCGATGGCGCGAGCTTCTTCCGGACAGGTACGGAAATTCGTCTCGAAGGTATCAAACCGGTGCAAGCCGGCGAGGACCTACCGACTTGGGCTGCTCGCCAGCTACGCCGTCTTTGTGAAGCGTTTTCGGTGCCCGTCTGGCTCAACGGGGAACCCATTCCACGGCCATTGGCCAACTCTGCCTTGCCGTGGCGGGAGACGTCGATGGGCAAGGTACTCCTTGATCTGGATGGTGCCCGGACAAGATGGCGATGCTTCCTGCAAGGCCTGCCCATTGGCGCAGAACCAACCTATTGGGAGTATGGCAAACACCAAGTCGTGCTGCTGCCCGATGAAACGCTGGCGAAACTTCCCGACCGACAGCACCTGCTGAACGAGATGGAGGATAGCAAGCGTATCCAAGACGCTATCGATCAGGCCTATCGCGAGGCCTTGATCGAAAAGAAGGCGCAGTTGGCCGCCGCTCAATTCGTTGAGCACTACGCGCACCTCTGCCTCAACTCGTCGAACGCCGATCTGCTCAACGATGTTCCGTTCGTTCCCCGCGCCTGGTTTCGTGATTGGGACAAGACGCCAGCCGGTTTTCACCAGTACTGGGCGCACGAAACCGCCAGCGGCATCATCGCCCGGGACGTGCTGGAAGAAATGGGTGTCTGGCAGATCGACACCCACCAGGACGACGCGCCCACTGCCGAGGTCTATCTGGAAGCGGCGAAGGCCTTCTTATTCGACGAACCCGGGCTAGATGACGGTCACTGGCTTAAGCCATTGATCAGAGTCGTTACCCCGGAGCAGGTCGAAGTCAGGGCGGGCACAACCCTTCACCGGGATGCCAGCCCTTGTCTTGCAGACTATGAGGTCGAGTTGGAATTAGTCGATACCCTGCATATCCGACTGGAGGGTCAGTCTGGACATGCGGAATACGCAGTGGATGCCGTACGTAAGGGCGATATCCTCTACCTGACCCCGAATGCAGGGAGCCCGACAGTGTTGGTTTCGGACTATGTGTTCGACGATCGCTACGACGAGGATTGCGAGGATGAAGACGCACGGACCATCACGACCTTTATCGCCGTGGGCTGCTCGCAGTCCGCTGATCGTGTTGTCGATGCTTTGCTGCCGAATGCGTTGCGATATGTGGCACAGCCGAAACTCGCCGGTGCCGTCGTCCGCCTGATCTTTGATGAGACCGGCAAGCTCCAGACAGTGACCTTCTGAAGCAGGCCAAATCCATCCTTCTTCGCCCCCGATCCTGGGGGCTTTTCGTGCCTGGGTGCCTGTGACCGGACTCGGCCCCAGTATTTGTGCGTACTTGTCCGGTATAAAGAACAGTTTTGCACTTCAGCCTTGAAATAGGCCGGATTCGTTCTAAAATGTTCGTTATAAAGAATCAACAAAGGCATTTGGAATGACTCTTATCGGGACTCTTTCACGGAATATCAGTCACCTACGGGAGCTGAGCGGCCTGACACTGTCAGGATTGTCACAGCGTTGCGGCATAGCGAAGTCAACGCTTTCCCAGTTGGAGGCGGGTGAGGGAAATCCGACGATCGAAACCGTGTGGGCAATCGCCAACGCGTTGAATACCCCATTCAGCAGTTTGATTTCCGACGGACCACTGGCGTCCCCCGTCGAGGAGGAAGGATCATCTGTTCGCTTTATAGAACGATCCGGCTCTGGCGCTGATCCAACTATAGAAGTCTACGCGATGAAGATCGATGCCAAATGCCTGAAGAGCTCGGCACCCCACCCTCCAGGCGTTACCGAGAAGGTCATCGTTACGCGAGGAACGATGCTGGTGGGGGATGCTAACCATCCAAAGCTTGTAAACGCGGGAGACGTTCATGCTTTCTCGGGCGACATTCCACACATCTATGCGTCGATGGGCGAGCCCACGGAGGCGATGGTTTTCGTCCAATATCCAGGACAGGGAGCAACAACAGCCAAGGGCGTTGTGGCGCTCGACTGGCCAACTTCGTCCAATTGGGATGGTGTAGTCAATGTGATAGCGCGCTTACGCATCGAAGTGTCGAATGGGACCGCTGCGGCATTGGTTAGATTTCGTGGCTGCGAACTGCCACCCGACCAGGCACAGCACGTGATTTTGAAGAATGTTCTGAACGACAGGCCTGACACCTACGGTTGGCCCATACTGTCGTTCACCGGAGCAGATCACAGCGGCCCCTACCTAGCCATACTTCCATCACATTTCACCCACGCCTTCACTTCCGCGGTAGGACGCGAGACTTTTGATAGTCCAGTGGCTCTCAGAGCCTTATCGCTAGCACGTCGGGCTGAAGCATCACTTCAGCCGGCAACAGATGACCATGACAACGATCTGTCCGATCAGCCGAAAACCTGGCTGATCGAAGCCCTTAGCAGTGAAGTCGCACTACAACGTGGCCATCTGCGTCTTCCTCATCAGTTGCACCACCTGACACAACGTCAACGTCGAACAGCACGGCCCAGCACGGACGAAGCGTTTTCCAGTCGCATAGATGTCGACCAATATGATGCTTTCGAGCTACTGCATCCAGCGTACGCGCGCCAGGTAGTAGCCATGGCCCAGGATATCAGCGAGTTCGGCGTAAACCGTCATTCTTTCAACAACATCGATGTTGGCACTGGACCGGGAATCCCCCTGTTGATGCTGCATGAATTGCAGCCAGCCTTGAAGACCCTGGCTGTCGAACCGGATGATGTGGCCTTCGCCTGCCTTCAAGAGAACACCCGAGGTCATACAGGTATTTCTTTACATCAGGGCGATTTTCTGAAACTGGACTACGAATCGCAATCTGACCTGATGACATCTGTTGGAGCATCCCATCATTTCAACACAGCATTCATGCTTCAGAAGGCTATGCAACTTCTGCGGCCGGGCGGTCTGCTGTCTATTGCGGATGAATATCTTCCCAGTTTCAGTGATATAGAAGAACGAAACTCAGCGCTGATCCGCCACCACTCCGCCTACATACTTTGGTCGATTGCGCTGATTGAGGCGCGGCAGCCTGTGGTGCTCGGTGACGAAGACACTCAACTTTTCCTGGCCTTTAAACAGACGCTCACCCTGGCTGTCATTGATGCGTTAAACGGCCTTACCAGTCAGGCGGTCAAGCGGTGCCGTTCGCTATATTCGGAACTCAGAAAGTCTCCACTTGATAAGCGTCCAAGTCACGCAGTCGGGGCATTCACCCGATTCTTCTGGCTGGAATTACAAGCAATGGTCGCCGGGTTCGATTATGAGGTAGAGCGTAAAACCCACGCACGACGTTTTGCGGCTCTGGCTTCCGCAACCGGACTCGAGTTAGTCAGGCACCGTCGCGTGTTTGCAACCACCGACCTCGATGACTGGTCAGGTGGAACGCATGTATTCCTCTTTCGGAAGCCTATGACATGCTGACACGAGGCACCAGGGCGTTCTTCGACGGCGTGTTTGCCAGCCTTTCCATTGCTGCGGGCTACCTCCCCATTGCCTTCTCATTCGGATTGGCGGCGGTACAGGCTGGCCTTGCTCCATTCACCACCGTGCTCATTTCGTGCGTTGTATTTGCGGGCGCCAGCCAGTTCTTGATGATCACGCTACTGGCAGCAGGTGCTGGAGTTCTAACGACAGTTCCTACAGTACTGCTGATGAACGCCCGACATTTATTCTACGGGCCGGCCATCGCAACGCGGATGCTGGGGCAATTGCCATCGCCACTTTTAGCCTTCGGCCTTACAGACGAAGTCTTCTCCACTGCAGCAAGCAAGCTGGACAGTATCCAGCAAGAAGACAGGGAAATATGGTTCCTTGGATTGCAGACAGGTGCCTATGGGGCATGGGTACTGGGAACGGTAATCGGCGCAATGTTGATAGGTGACTTTAGCCACTGGCCGGTATCAGTGCGGGAGGCACTATCTTTCGTTCTACCCGGACTTTTCTTTTCCTTGCTGCTGGAGTCAGACGTCAACCGATGGAAGCTGCCCATGCTCGTGGCTGGCGGAACAGCTGCACTGCTCTTGCTGTTTCTCCCTGACTATCACGTACTGGTACTGGCCATCATTGCAGGAACGGTAGCCCATGTGGTCAGGAGTACACGGTGATGCCTAGTATAGATTTGATTGTCGTGTTTTGCGGTGTCGGAACTTTCCTATTGCGCTGGCTCCCCCTATGGGGAGCACGCCGGAAAAAATCAGATTTGGATCCCGCTACATCCAAAACACATCGACTCTTGCTGGGAGTTGGTCCGGCGGCAATTGCCGCATTGCTTGTTGTCTCCCTATGGGGCGTTGTGTCGCCGAATGTTGAAGCTGACCGAATTGTCGCCGCTATTTTGGCGCTAGTGGCTATCGTGTTCACGCGAAGATTATTTGATAGAGGATTCGCGATTCCTACGTTGATTGGCGCCGCAGTATACGGAGCGCTGATGCAATGCATGGGAAGCTGGGTGCAGTGAAGGCTTTACGGATTAAGCAGCCAGGTTAGATTTTACCAAATACTTAAAGGGAGCCTGGAGGCTCAAGCTCGCTCATAGTTCCAAAGTGGAAAAATCGTCTTGTGAAATTGCCGAAAGAGTTGGAACCCAGTCCACTCAACAACTCGTCCAAAAAAGGAGACAGGCCATGACTCGTCACTACTCCAATATAATCATCGGCGGAGGCCCGGCAGGCCTCAATCTGGCCCTTGAGCTCAAGAAACGCGATATCGACTACCTGCTGCTCGAAGCCGGTCCGACTGTCGGCGGGCAATGGGACAAGCTGCCTGTATGTGGACAGCTCATCTCTTTGAACAAAAAGTTTGTGCCTGGTGATGCTCACACCTATCGAATGCGCTATGACTGGCACACGCTTAGTACTATCAGTTCAGAAGACGTTGAGAAGGATGCAAGACTCCGATTTACCGAATGGACGTCGGAGCACTGGCCATCGGCCAGAACGTATAAAGAATATCTTCAATACGTCGCTGAAAAAATGGATTTAATGCCTGCTGTTCTTACAAACGCACGCGTGCAAAACATATCTCGCATAAACGACAGCGGAAGGTTTCTTGTCCGGGTGTCAGACACACTTAGCGTTACTGCAGACAGAATTTTCTGCGGAACGGGCAGATCGGAACCTATCCTCCCAAACATCCAAGGGTTAAACAAAGACACATGCACGCTTTACGAAGACTTCAACCCAGAGGAGGCCAAGGAACGCTACAAAGATAAGATTGTCGTTGTGCTCGGCCGAGGCAACTCGGCATTTGAGATTGCTCACTATCTCGTCAATATAACTGCGGAGACGAGGGTCGTAACTCGCTCTTTGCCAAAATTCGCCCGCCAAACACACAACGTGCACGATATACGTGGGCAAGTATCGGACATTTTTGACCTGATGCAGTTGAAGTCTAACAATAATATCGTCAGTGACCGGATCGTTGAGGTGAGTCGGATCACAGACGGCAAACACCGCGGAAGACTGCTCGTTCGCTACGAGACACCTTGCCCCCACTGGACTCCGCCTCGTTGGATGCGTCGAACAGGGATTGTTGACGAAATTATCGTCTGCTGCGGATTTAACTACACCATGTCAAACATATTCGACATGGAGAGTGTCCGTCCGAAATGCGACGAGGCAGGTAAATACTGTCTCCTAAATTCGACATGGGAGTCCATCAACGAACCCAATTTATACTTCATCGGTGCCCCGACGCGCATAAATGATCCGGACGCTGCGTCAGGCTTCGTCCACGGGTTCCGATGCAACATTCAGGCACTTGGTCATCTGGTCGCTGAACAGCAGGGCGTACCACTTGAGCCCCTATTCGAATGCACATTAGAGCCGAACGAACCTTCGAGTGAGCTTACCTCTCTTTCCGAATATCTGGTCAGTATGGTGAGCACGACAATGCCTTTGTTCGAGCTTTATAGTTATTTCAGCAGCATGATTACGTTCGAACGCGAGGATGATACCGACGCTGTACACGTCAAAGTTTGGCCACCGTTCCCACGTCAATATAATCGAGAACGGTGGGGTGGGCTCGAAACATATGTAGAGGTCGTGTTCGAGTATGGTTTCTCTCGCTATGGTGACGGGACGTTGCCAACACATTACTTTACGCTTCCTGCAGATCATTTTGATTCCTCCAGAAGCGCTTATATCCATCCCGTTTTCCACGTCTTCCGTGATGGCGTCGAAGTAGACCAGTTCCACATGCAAGAAAGCTTGATAGGCCGCTGGGATCTAGACGACTACGTTGATGAGGAAACCAACCCGGATCAATATAAGAATGTCGCCTTCAACGCTTGTGCGTGTGCGCTTGGGCTGAACGAGCGGCGAAGCGTGCTGCCCGTATTGAATGAATTTCTAGATTATTGCTATCCGCTAATGACCGATAACGAGATAGCGGAGGCTCTTAGCATACAACCGACATTGGCGTTACTGTCGAAGGGCAGCCAATAGTGCACTGAGATAACGATCTGCTGCCCCGCTCATAGACATGTTGGGCGTGGGCGGCACGCATATCGGAGATAATATTTACATGCACGATATAGGGGTATCCATTAGTGGGTTACTGGGGCTAATCATAACCAGCTCGATACTAATCGCTGTTCCAGGCCCAAGCATCATGCTTTTTATTGGGCAAGTTATCATGAAGGGCCGAGGTCATGCGTTACGTGGCGTGATCGGCAATGCAATTGGCATGTTGATCGTTGCGATAATTATTTCATTTGGACTTGGTCCACTTATATTGAAGTCCAGTTTTGCTTTATCTGCTATCAGAATGCTAGGTGCGATCGCCTTACTGTTCATCGGCATTGGATATCTTGTAGCTTCGAAGGCAGCGAGTCCGGTTTCAGCCGAACAGCCATCAAGGAGGAAATCACCGCTCGCTGCGGGAGTGATAGTCGGTATAACCAATCCCAAGGCTTTCATTATGTTCGGAACCATAGTTCCGAGCTTTCTCAGTGACAGTCTTGCGAGCCCCACGAATGTCCTTATCATCTACTCGATGATACCTATCGTGTTGGGTATTGTGATCGATTGCCTGTGGGTTGCAGTTGCCCATAGTGTAAGTTCCCGCCTGTTATCTAACACCGACAGTGTCAGAGTGGTAAACCGTATTGGAGGCGGCTTAATCATTCTGATGGCCCTTATATTGGCGTACGAAGCTATTACCGGTTTTTGGACCTAAGTACAAGTACAGGGACGGTCCGGACAGTCACTACTGGGCATGTTGCAGTAACCAAATGTTTATACCGTTTTTGCCATCTGCTGGGCGCCCATTACGCCTACGCATAATCGCCCCACTCGGGTGCAGCGTTATGCGGGCAGTGGTGCCGGCGACCATCATGTCGATGCTTCGCCCCGACAGCGAGCGGCAGCATCTGGCCAAGTAAGCCGCCTACCCAGTCTCTGCGAACACATACGGCCACTCCAGCCTATGCAGGCCTGCCAGCGGAGTATTGTGGAACGGCGCAGTCACCTCACTGGCCTCATCACGCACGGCAACGCGTCGAGGTCATCCACGTTGACCGATATGGGCGGCATCCATCGTAGGTCCCAGCGACGGTTCTCGACAGCGACCTCGCCGCCTTCGGAAACTGTCGAATGCCTGCCAGGCACCGGGATAGCGGCTATGAACCGCATCCATCAGGCGGCGCGCGCGATGGATGCGCTGCTGGAATTGTGCGCCACTCAAGCGCGCACCTCGCAAGGAAGGTCCAATTGCTTTCCGGCCTCGGTCCAGACCGTGAATCGGCATTGCCAGGCTGTATCGCACGATCCACCTGACGCCGATCTACCGCCAGGAAGAAGGGCGATTCGGTCCCATCCTCGAATGCCAAGTCCCAGCACTCCTTGTTTTGGATGGACGACTCGATGGTAAAGCTCCGGCCCGTGCGTATTTCGCTGAGGTACGACTCCGTCGCCGACGGTACAAGCAACCGCCATGTGCCAGCGTTGCCTGACAGGTAACGCAAGCCCCTGGCTGCATGCTCGATCTGCCAATAGTTCGTGAAGGCGATCTCGGCTTCCTTGTTCTGGATTTTCAATCACTTCGGCTTCCCCTAGTTCCGTTTGTCGAAGCAACACGACATTGGAACAAAGCTTCTTACCAGCTTGTACCTGTCCACGAATTAGGCAATTTAAGCACGACGTACCTGCTGTGGCTAACGCAGTCACTGGGACGCTCGACACGCCGGGGCGCAGCTCAGTCAATCCGAACGTGTCGATTTCCGCTTTCTGAATGACACAAATGCCCCCCGAGGCGGATGCTGACTCTCGCTGTCGCCAACGTCGTTGGCATTCCGCCAGTAGCTTGGGTGTCAAGGCTGCCGTGGGCTCCACCCACGCCACCCGCCAGTTCGCCTCCGCATCGCTCGGGCGAACGCTACCCACGCGGGTACTGATGCCTTTTTCTCGAACCATGGGATGAACGACTCGTCCCGTCCGGTACGTGCCGTCGCCCGATCAATATCGAAGGAGCCGCCATGCAAGCGCGCAAATTGAAACTCATGTTCAAGCTCGACCTTGCCAGCAGATCCTGTTCGTTCACAACGGCAGGCTGATGTTCATCAAAGGAATCAAACCCCAATCCGTTTCGGACAAGCCCGCCTATTTCGCCGGACTGCGCGCGAAACTGGGGGCGGAACAACCCCTTACTTTTCTCGCCGAACTGCCACCCGATGAGGCATTTGCGCTGTGGCGTCAACATATGCCGGATGGCGAGCCTACTCGCCACTTCGCGCGGCCACTGTACCCAAGGGATCTCCACCTATGAAATGTCTTCGGCGGCAATCCTGATTGCGCACGGCGTTTCCCCCACTTCTCAAGGAGTCAAGCCAATGACATTCCTTCTGGTCCACTTGAAAAGTGTAAGCCATAGCCTTACACTTAATTCATTGTGATCCGGTCCTTTCGGCACAAGGGACTACGGGCGCTGCACCAGCGCGGCGACACCTCCGGCGTTCGCGCCGACCATGTTGCACGTCTGCGGCGCTTGCTGGCGTCCCTGGACGTGGCCCAGGTTCCGAACGACATGGACCGTCCCGGCAACCGGCTGCACCTCCTCAAGGGGCGGTTCGCTGGCTACTGGTCGGTCAGCGTTTCAGGCAACTGGCGCGTCATCTTCCGGTTCGACGGTTCCGATGTGGAACTGGTCGATTACCTCGATTATCACTAAACAGGAGGCCAACATGGCTATGCACAACCCGCCCCATCCGGGTGAAGCGTTGCGCGAGGATGTGCTGCCGGCGATCAACCTGTCGGTGATCGGGCTCGCCCGACACATCGGGTACTCGCGTGGACAGCTTTCCACTGTCCTCAATGGCAGAGCAGCCATCAGCGCTGACCTGGCCCACCGGCTTGAGCTGGCAGGCCTGGGCAGCGCAAAGCAATACCTCGCCGAGCAGGCCGCCTACGATCTGTGGCAAGCGGAGCACCGCGAGCATCCACCGATCGCACGCCTGCAGTTCGCCTGATCCCACCACTTCTCCCCAACAGCCCTGCGTTTCGATGCGGGGCTTTTTTTCGTTTGTCTTACCAATCCGGGCAAGATCCGATTCCAATTTCCGGCTGACGCCACCAGAGACCGGGACGAAGCTGCACGCATGTGTCGTTGACGTTGTCAGCACCATGCCAGCAGCTTGGGTTTTAAAGCTGCCGTGGGATTTCTCCACGCAACCCGCCAGTCCGCCATCGCATCCTCTTGCGGACGAGCATCCTCGCGGTGCCGATGCATTTTTTTTCAACCCTTGCGGGAGCTGCCATCCCGATAAGGGATCAGGCCGTCTCCCCGCCCCAGCTACGGAGATGCCCCATGCCTCGTTCAGCTTCGTTCGGCCATTTGGCCCTCAACTACGCCGGCAAATACCTGCCACTCGAAGTCCTGCACAGCGCTGCAGGTCACTACATCGGCACACGCGATGCCAGCGGTCCCGTCTCGCGTGAGTCAATCGAATACTTCCGCAGTGAGGCTGCCGCCTGGCGCGCACTCAAACGAGGCGGCTGGTCGCAGTTGACCAATTCCCGCTCCACTCAAGGCGAATCCACGGACAAGTCTTTGTCTTTGGCAAGTTCCTGATCACATCCTGCGGACGCTTTAGGCAACTACGGCCTGATCGACGTTTTGAAAACAACGGGGGATACCACTGACTTCGGTAAGTGGCTCCTCCGCCTTTTCGCCAAGCCTGATGCCCTCCGGCGTCCGGCGTTTCTTCCTGCGGATGCCATTGTCCGCAAGGGCTGGCTTCGCCCAATTTTCAGAAGGAGCCATCATCACCATCCATGACTATGACAGCACACCGTCAGTTTGCTGAGCGACCCCGTACACCGTACGCTAAATGAAAACTGACATTTGATCTGACTGAATGCGACCACACGGTCGCGAAGATTTCCCGATGGGGCCAAGCCCCCATGCGGGGATTGGCCTTTTCTCCAATCCTCGTGGGAGAGCTATCTTATGAATACTCCAACCAATCCATTTTCACGCGGTTACTATGATTTCAAGATTCGCCGGTTTGCAGTCATCAACTATGACGACCGCCATCCGGAATCCTACGTACCGCTTCATTCCTCACAAAGCCATTTGAGCGATGAGGCTATCGTGCATCGGACATGCATCTTCAATGATGACTTTGTCTTGGTGACCGAAGGCCACACCATCACACCCGAACTTGATGCCGTGTGTGGCGGGCAAGGCACCATCAGCACCGTGCGGCACAGCATCTATGGCCGGATCAATGAGGCTTTCGACCATATCGGTGATTGCTACACCCTGGAAGGGGCGCAACAGGTTGTTCGGCGTCTGTCATTTGACACCGGCCATTACAGCCGTTGCTGGGAAATCAGCACGGCCCACATTACCGAAGCGTCAGGCCGTTACCTGTGTGACCTAGCAGATATTGCCACGCCGACCGGGTTTCTCTTCATTGCCTTCCGGGTGCCATACAGCCCGGCCATTGGTGTCAAGCTGATTGCCACGCCCTGGACCGATGAGCACCTGAAGCAGGTCAACGGTATCACCGCCGACCAACTAGTGCAGGAGCATCAGTCCAAAGGAATGCCGGAGGACCTGATACAGGTGCTGCAGCTGGCTGCGATGGCCGATGTGCGTATTCTGATCTTCGACGCGGACGCGTTTGTTTTGGACGGTCTACCCATCTACGAAACCTAGCCTTTGCCATTCGCCCCTTTCCAAGGGGCGTTTTTTCCTGCCCGTCCAGAAAACCGATCAATTCCAATTCTGTTTCATAGCAGACGCGATCCTATTCTCGCGCCACCCTCATTGCATGTTCGCTGGCGTAGCCGGCAGCATCCCAGGCGGTCAAGGCCATTAAGACCGCGGCACGCCAACGGCGCGCTGGCTTCTCTATTTCCTGGACGCTGTACGCCCATGCTTTCAACCCTCAAGGGATCCCCCATCCCTTGCGGCTTGGGAGGTCCCTTTTTTTTGGAGACTTCCCATGGATACCCAAACCATCCGCGCACAGTTGCCGACGCTGGTTTACGGCCATATACCGTCCAACGCCCGCAGCTTCAAATTCAACATCTTCGACGGCCAGCCCAAGGTTTCGACGCTGGGCTTCCATATCGATCCCAAACCCTTCGAGGGCCGCGTGATCGCGAGAACTGAAGAGGCTATCGTCGTCAAAACGGGTCGGGCTGAGTTTGCAGTGCTCGACCGGACGCTGGTCACCGAGGTTCCCGAAGAGGGGGCCAAAGTGCACGTCGAACCCTATGCCAGGCGTCGTTTCGATGGCCTGCGGGCAGACACGCCGGAGGAACGTACCGAGTTCAGCTCGGACGGTAGGCCTTACACGACGAAGAGCTTCATCCTCGGTGCCGCACCGGCCAAACTACCCATACCCGAACCGCGGTGCCCCGAATTGCGGGACATGATCCAGCAGTTGGAGGAGCTACCGGCCCCTGATGGCTTCCGGCGCATCACCCACTTGCTGGTGGATGCCGGGGCACGGGACTTTACCTGGGACGATCCGCTGCCCAACGACGTCATCAGCACACCTCCGGCGATTCACTTCAACGTGAATTCTGCGAAGTTCGACGGCCAGGTCACTGTGCTCTACGACCGTGCTGGCGACCACTACGTTGTTGAACTGCGGCACCACGGCGAACAGGTCGGGCGGATCGACGACGTGTACTTCGACATGCTCGGCGAAACGCTGCTGCAGCTGATCGACGACGGCAGTTGGCGCCAGATACGCGTCAGCCCGATTCAAAAGTCGGTACGACGCAAGTCGCTATCAATAGCCATGTGAGCCCGCCAGGCCCTGCCAGCGGCTAGCAATTCCCACTTTCCGCGCCGCCATAGCGGCGCACTTTTTCTACCACTGTACATGTCCGCGAACCGGTCCTAGACCGTTTCCTGGTGCTGTACTGCCTTATGGGAGATTCCTCATGACCGTACGTTTCAAAGGCGCAGACCTGCGGCCGGTTCTGGCCGAGGCGATCGCCAACCAATGCCGTGTCATCCTGGTCAAGGATCATGGCGTGTACTTCCTGGCCGAGCGCGGTGAGCGCCGGTCCGATGGTGCTCAGAAGCTCATCGCCTACGCCGTTGGCTGCCACCCGGATGTCGATCCGTTCGATGACTGGTGGGAGTTGGCGCGCACTGAATTCGGTGGCGATGACTTTGGCGAATACTTTGATGTCCAAGAGGGCGTTTTCGCACGCATTCTGCGCAGTAAGGACGATCTTGAAGTGTCCGCCACGGCGACTCACTTGTCGCTACAGGCCGTGGAACACGCACCCACAGACAACTGAATATTGCCCATTCCCAGCCCCCAACCGGGGGCTTTTTTTCGACTGGAGGGTATGCTGTAAACGCGTTTTTCGAGGGCCTTGCGGAGACTCAGACACAGGACGTCCGATCCATTCAAGATCGACCAGCCGTTATACGACAGTCTCGGTGGTTCGCGCACCAGTACTTAGCTGCTCTGGTGCGCGAACCAGACCAATCAGTTTCGCCTACTTGGCCTGCCGAGACTTAGCGGTCCCGGATTTGCGGGGCCCGGTCTTGGCCGCGACTTTCCGCGCAGGCCGTGCCGATGCTATGACTTGGTTGGTCCCGGCAGACGTTGGAGGCACCAGCAGGAGCTGTTCTGCCGTCTTGCCGCTCGCCAGCGCCTCCTTGAACCACTTTGGCTGCATGCCACGACCGGTCCACGTCAGACTGGTGTCCTCCGGATGGACATACTTGGACTTCACACTAGCGCGCACCGAAGCGCTGCGCTTGGCCGCGGGAAACACTTGCTCAAGCATCAAGCCTTCGTCCTTCAACAACTGCACGATCTTCTCCCTGACGGACTTGATACGTTCGCGCTCTCCTTTGACCAATAGATCTTGTGCGGATGCGATCAAGGTCTTCAGTTCCTTGGCAGATAGCTCTTGCAGTTCAATCGACATATTCATCCAGCTCCATTGGTGGGTGTAATAAACCATTGCAGGTAGGAATTTTTACCACGACCGGATCGATCGCGCCTAAAGAGGGCGGATCTGGACAATGCAGCGAACCCGTGCTTGTCCGATGGTGGGATTATCCCATGGCAGACGACCAGGCAACATCGTTAAGCCGAAGGAGTGTTTTTAACGTGGTTAATCTCAAAAACGCAAGGCGCTTAAATCTTGTGGAGCTCATCATGCAATAAGGTCGCGAAAGCGTCTCGGGCGTAATGAAGCTCCATTTTTTGATTTTTTATGAAGTAATTTTGTATAGGGGGTAACTGGTTGAGTTTATATCCATTGATATCACCAATCATTTTGAACTGCTCAAAAACCCCGGCAGGCACCAATGATACGCCTGCGCCGGAACTGACACAGCCGAGAATAGTTCCGTAACTAGCGATGCTGGTGATATCGATTGGTACTTGATGTTCGTTTAGCCAGCGCTCAAGCGATCGGCGATAGGGACACCCCGGTGGCCACATATAAATGTGTTTCCCTTTCAGGTCTTGGGGGGCTGATATTTTGCCTGCAGAAGGAGAAGCTATTAATACCTGAGCCTCACTGTGAATATCTATATGAGAAATCTCTGAGTGTTCGCTCTTTGTCGCAACGATAGCGCCATCTAATTTGTGGTCAGCGACGTCATCGACTAATTGTTGCCACGTCCCGGTACTGAACTGCATCTGTACTGCCGGATAGTCATGATGGAATTTCGATAGCACCGCTGGCAGTCGACCGGTTGCCGCAGATTCAATTGCCCCAATCCTCAATATTCCCGAAGGTTCTGAGGAGGATTCTAGTGCCCTGCGAGCCTCCTGGCAAAACGCTAATATTTTGCTGGCGTATCCGAGCAATATTTCTCCTGAAGGCGTGATCACGAGACCACGCCCCTTGCGTATGAAAAGGGCTACGCCTAGCTCTCTCTCCAGAAGCTTCATTCTATTTGTGATGTTCGAAGGAACGCAATGCAGTATTTCCGACGCCTTAGCAATACTGCCTTGGTCGGCAACTGTCTTAAACATCCTTAGCTGAGATAATTCCATCTCCGCATTGCTCATAAAAAATGAATGATCGGCTTATTATAATTCAATTGAAGTGAGGTAATCAAGTATTTTAGAATCCTAACGGACTAGTGGGATTCTGAAAAAAACTCCGATTTGGCCAAGGTCCCTGACGTCAGTCTTACAGAACGAATTATTTCAGACCATTCCTAGCCTGAGGTTCGAAACTCCGTAAATAACCTCAAGTTCAGACAACCTGTAAATGATAGAGGTGAATCAATGTCTTCAATCTCTTTGCAACGTTGCGCTGATACACCGAACAAGTTCTCGTCGATGCAGAAGCTAGGCGAGGTATTCATAGAAGATTTGCCTAGACATATTTCAATCTTAAAAATCCCAGGGCGGTGGATCACTGGAGATTTTCGCAGGGCCTCAATACCTGCGCAGATAGATCATGTCAAAGAAATTCAATATGCCATGCACGAAGTCCTATCCCATGGAATAACACAACAGGCTCAAGTCTACGCTGAAGGCACATTTCACGCTTTTCTGAGAAAGGAAAAGGTGGATTCTAATGTCTTGAGATTCTTTAACGGATGGAATGAAACGCACAAAACGACAAGCCTCGTGTCTGGCAAAATCATCATGCGCCTGTCGGCTGATGCGCTTCATATTTCGCAAGAGGATCAGATTAGCTATCATAATGTTTTGGCTCATATGCACGAAGTCACGAAAGATGACTTTGGACTCGGACAAAAAGAGCATGATGGAATGTATAAATATATGACGGCTGCTTTCGGAGCCGCAGCTTGGGTTGACGACCAATACAAAGTCACTGCGTGTAATGAATTTTCTGATTTTCTTTACGACGTAGGTGTTTCAAAACACAAGTCAGAATTGAGTTCTCTCGAACACAGGCAGTCTATTATGGATGCCATGATGACCTCTATCGCTTCCGAACTCTGGAATGGACGCGAATACAATTTTCTCGCCCAGTTTATTGAGGAAAAGCTGTTGTCTTTTGATGCATCGTTAGGCGCTGATACGAAAGGTTTGCGTACCGCCAAGGGCTATGTAATGGGGCATTCCGGAGAGGTAGAGAATAGGCACGGACTGCATGCGCTCGCAGCAGCACAGGCATTCGGTCGCACTGTGGGGCTGGCATTCGACATAGAACAATTGAAAACGGTCATGCTTGACTATAACAAACGAGTTGGAAGAGCTTTCGCTGCGCTACAAAACTTGCTAACTCACTAAAATCTGAGGCCAGTTGTCTCCGTCAAGGGTTATCTGAAAAGCTCTTTGCTGAAAATGCAGCCGACAACATACGTATTGCGGATCTGCCGTTTCGTTTGAGCTGGACCTTTTCTGCATTTTCTTGGAAATTGATTATTCCCAAGTTTGCGCAACTTGCCCTGATAAAGACGGAGTTTCTTTAAAGAAACGAGGTGGATCAATAGGGCTGCCATTCTTTTAATGCTCAGAAAATATATGCGTTGCCCGATATGATTCGGGCAACGATTTTCTTATTGAACGTATTCAAGGGCGGGAAATGATGATGGAATTTTCATTATTGATTTTATCGGAAATAAAATAAGCTATGGACTTTGATACGGCTCTCGTGGCACTTGGTTTTTTTGCGTTTTGTGGCGGCTTGATTGATGCCGCTGTCGGTGGAGGGGGGCTTGTACAAATTCCGGCACTTATTCATGCCCTGCCTAACTCTAGCCTAGCGACGGTTTTTGGGACCAACAAATTAGCTGTTCTGCTAGGTAATTCCTTCTCGATATCAAGCTATCTTAGGCGGGTAAAAATCGTATGGAGACTCATCCTTCCAGTAATGCTTTCTGCCTTTACGTTTTCTTTTGTCGGAGCATTTTCTGTGTCGCTCATCCCAAGGGCGCTCATGGAATATTTGGTTTTTTCCGTCCTCGTGATAATGGCGGTTTACACGTTTATAAAGAAAGACCTGGGTCGTGTGCATTCTGATATCAGGGTGGGCACGCGAGAGATTCTATTGGGCATCACTCTCGGTAGTTTTATCGGCTTTTATGATGGTGTATTCGGCCCAGGTAGCGGGAGTTTATTGCTCTTTGCATTTGTCAAATATTTTGGTTTTGACTTTTTGAACGCTTCAGCATCAGCCAAGCTAATCAATCTGGGAACATTTGCCGCCGCACTGCTTTTTTTCATACCCTCAGGACATGTGTTGTGGATGGTCGGAGGAGTTGTAGGGATCTGTAATGTAGCAGGTGCTATTACCGGCGTTTTTTTAGCGTTGCGCTATGGTAGCGGCTTTATACGAGTTTTTTTCCTGATACTGCTGCTGTTTCTCATTGTGCGGATGGGGATTTCAATTTTCTATTAGGGACGATCTCTGGGCTCTCTGATTCGTCATCCCCCTAGCACAAGTTTTAGCTGGCTCCCTTGAAGCACCAGACTGCTGAACATCGTGAAAAGTAGTTCATAGATGCATTGCCGCAGCGACCGGAAGACCGGCTGGCGGATAATGATTCAATATACATAGGCCGTGAAACACGCATTCGCGAGCGAACTGGTTTTGAAACCGTGCAGGGCAGGCGACCACCGACTCGGGCGAAGACAATTTTGCAGTGGTTATTCAGGATCCACCTTCCCGCTTGAGACTACCTGACTGCAATAGGGAACTCTGCAAAACCTATTGATAGTGGCTGATATGCGCCAGCCCCGGCAGGCTGTGGACATGTTCCGCTGACGTCGTCAGCGACATGCCACGCAACCATCGGTCTTCGAGGTTGCGGCGCGACTTTCGCTGCGTGACCGAGCCAGTTCGCATCGCATCCCTGCGCGAACGGCCACCAGCTTGCTGGTGGTGGATGCATCGCCTTAATCAACCCATCGCGGGGTTACGCACCTCTCCCCGCATGGTGGGCTGGTGTGTCTCCGCTTTCTTCCTATGGAGATTCACCATGACTACCAATCAGAGCAAGTCCTACTTTGACCTGCATACCTCCGGCATCGGTTTTTTGCAACGTGCCCGCGAGGTTCCCGTGAAGGGCGGCCGCCGCGCCCAACCCTTTCTCGCCGTCACCGTCGCCGCGTTGATCGGTCCCGCCAAGGACCCGAGCTACCGCTACTTCGACGTCAAGGTCTCCGGTGCCGAGGCCAAAAAACTCGTCCAGCAATACATCGGTGTCGATGAGCCGCGTCAGTGTCCGCTGGTCCGCTTCCGGATCGGTGACCTGTGGGGCGATGCCTACATCCGTCCCAGCGGCGAGCGCAAGGGTGAAGCGGCAGCGAGCCTCAAGGGGCGCCTGCTGAAGGCCGAGCTGATTGATCGCGCTGAACTGGCGCAGATCGAGCAGTACGAACTGATCACCCGTGGCATCGGGTATTTGAATCGCCCAACGGAGGTCACTCCCAAGAACCGCGATCCATTCCTGTCGTGCTCTATCGCCGCGCTGGCTGGCCCCGTCGATGAACCGGAGTACCGCTATATCAACACGATCGTCACCACCGAGGATGCCCAGCATCTGGTGCGGCGTTGCGTACAGGCCATCGAGGCCGAGAGCAAGGTGCTGATCGCCTTCCGTCTGAACGACATGAAGATTGATCCGTACATTCGTACCAAAGGCGAACGTGCCGGCGAAGCGGCCGCAAGCCTGGAGTCCACGCTGATCCATATCGGCCTGATCAAGGTCGATGGCCAGCAGGTCTATCCTGCCGCGCCGGAGGACGCGGAGACGCCGCCGACCCAAGACGCGACCGCGTCCGAAGTCGATGGCAATGCCGAAGGCGTCATTCCTGCACAGCCTTCCGAGCCCGCCGAGCGCGAGCCCGAGGGCGAGGTGGAGGAACTGGAGCCGGCGTTGGCTGCTTCGTTCTGACCCGGCAAGGCCTCGTATCGAAGGCCTTGCCATCTTCCCGGCATAGCGCATGCACCTCCCTTCGGGGAGGCGCATGCGTTCGTCTTTTTATCCCATGCAACCGTCAAGGCCACAATGGGCCGGGCTGGCTGCTGCCTTGATCCAGGAGAACTGCCATGTCTCTCGCAAGCCGCTTCTCGCATCGTTCCCCCGTGCTTCGTGCGGATCGCCCGCTGTCGGACGATCAGATCCGTGCCGTCGCACCCTCCATCTTCGCCGACGCGCCGCACGGCAGCCGGTCCGAGCGGTATGCCTACATACCGACCTCGACCGTACTCGCCAAGCTGCGTGACGAAGGATTCGACCCCTTCATGGTGTGCCAGACCCGTGTCCGTAATGAGGACCGACGCGAGTACACCAAGCATATGATCCGCCTGCGTCATGCGAACCAGATCAACAGCTCGGAAGCAAATGAAATCATATTATTGAACAGCCACGATGGCACGAGCAGCTACCAGATGTTCGCTGGCTTGTTCCGCTTCGTCTGCCACAACGGCCTGGTTTGCGGTGATACCACCGCCGACATCCGCGTGCCCCACAAGGGCGACGTTGCAGGCCAGGTCATCGAAGGCGCCTACGAGGTCCTGCAGGGCTTCGAGCAGGTTCAGGAATCGCGCGAGGCGATGCGTGCTATCACTCTCGATGAAGCTGAAGCCGCAGTCTTTGCCCGCTCCGCGCTGGCGCTTAAATACGACGATCCCGACAAGCGCATGCCTGTCACGGAAAGTCAGCTCCTACTCCCCCGCCGCTTCGACGACCGACGCCCCGATTTGTGGGCGACCTTCAACCGCGTGCAGGAAAACATGATCAAGGGTGGTCTTCCTGGCCGCACGGCCAACGGCCGTCGCCAGCGTACCCGCGAAGTGCAAGGCATCGATCAGAACATCCGGCTCAACCGAGCGCTGTGGATGCTGGCCGAAGGCCTGCGCCAACTGAAGGCCTGAGCCCCGCATGGACCTCGCCCCTCGTGGGCGCGGTCCGTTTCCTCATTCATCGGGTGCCATCCGGCCCCTTCACTCATCACAAGGAGATTCGTCATGGCGGCCACTACAGCCCCGCAGAAATCCGCGTTACCCATCGTCATACCAGGGCAACTCACGCTGCGCACCATTCACGGGCGCAACGGCCCCTTCAACGTCGGCCGCCTGGACACGCCTATCGGCGAGTTTGCGGTCAAGGATGCGGAATTGGAGCAGTACCCCGAAGGTAAATATGAGGGTGAGTTCCAGATCCGCTACATCTTCGCCAAACCTATTCCTACAGGAGGCGGCATACGCGTCGAAGTGCGTGCCAATCTCGACGGCATGACACTTTTCGGCCTCGACAAGCTCAGCCGGAATGACACGCGTAGCTTCACCGCACAGGAGATCGATCCGCTCGACGAGGAGTTCGCCGCAGAGCCCGCAACCACACCGGTCGCGAAGCCCAAGTCTGCTCCTAAACCAGCGCCCGTGCAGGCATCGACGGACCCTCTGGTCGATACCACACCGTTCGGGGTGGATGCATCGTCCGCCACCGTGGCCGCCTCTGGCGGTCCTGATAGCGACGATGCTGCTTTGTTCGGCCTGCTGTGGCCGCTGGGTGAATCCGTGAAACTGGATTCGACCATCGACCGCCGCACACTGCGCGTGCAGATCGCCCGTTTGGGCGTACTGGGCTACGCGCTGAACTTCAAGACGCAAGAGTGGAGCCGTCAGGCTGAACTGCAACCTGCGTAATCACAGGCGCCGCATCCCGCGGTGTTCTTCATCCATCCACCGGGGTTTCGTCCCCGCCGGGGAGGACTCCGCGTATTTCTCAGGAGGCCTCTCATGGGCTGGCTTTTTTCATCCCGAACCCGTTCGGAATTAATCCACGACCTGATTCAACCCGAAGACAACGCGCGCGCCAGCGTCCGCGTTGTTGCGCATACCCTGCGCGGCAACGTGCTCTGGTCCGTCGTCGAAGTCACGGCAAAAGCCGAAGGCGTTCACAAGCATTTGGCTCCAGGTGAATCCGTCCGCTACATCCGCTGCGATCTACTGCAGCGCAGCGGCGGTCAGTGGGGCTACAAGGACCTGGACGAATCCGTGCATCCGTTCTACTACACCTGCCCGCTGCGTTATCTGGAGATGGCCAAGGAGCTCTCGCCCGAGTGGCGAGAGCGGGTTCGCGCCTACCACGCGCAACGACGCACGCCGGCGGCACCCGCTGCATCGCTGACCGCCTGATAAGCAGGCTACCGGCTTCTCATCACCGCATCCGCAGCTATTTCACACACCCGCCGGGGCAGCCCCGATAGGGTGGCTCCCGGCCATTTCAATCCAGGAGTTTCATCATGAGTCGGCATTACTTCGACACATCTCACAAGGGGTTTCCCATCACCGTCCAACTCGGCTGGGATCGCCCGATGCAGTATTTTTTCTTGGTTATCGAGAAGCCAGCTGAGCTGATCGACCGGGCCATGCAGGTCGAGGACGACGACTTCTTGTACAGCAATCTGCACGAGGATGATCCGTTCGCCCATGACCTGGACTACTACCGTGAGGTCTTGCGTGATTTTCAGATCCTCGTGCCCGAAAGCATGTTTATCGAGGTCCGGCACGACGCTGAAAGGAATGTCGGCAACCGCGTGGTCAAGCATCAGACCGACGGTTCGTTCACCGAACGAGAACTCTGAGTAGTCCGCGTTATTTCATCCCTAACGGGGCATTCACCGCCCCTGCGGGCGGTGCTGCCCCTCCTTCTTCGAGGACATCACCATGCCTGCTCCTTCATTCCAAAACACCCTGTACCGCATCGACGAATGCAGCGACCTGATGGCCGATGCCTGCGTTTGCGGCGAGCAGGGCGATCTGATCTTCCTCTCGGTCTGGGCGCGCGACACCGCGATCCAGCAGTTCCTGGCCCGGCTGACGCTGGGCCGCGATCAGGATGGGCTGGATCAGTTCCACCTCATCCCCGAGCAAGGCAGCTCCGTGCCCGCCTTCGTCGGTTCGGTCGATCGCCTGGAAAAGCGACTGACCCGCGCCTATCGCCGCACGCTGTTCGGCTCCATGGTCAATCTGTGGCTGTTTGACCGCCGCTGCACTCGCCCCGACAAAAGCACGGCCAGCGCATTGGCACTGCTCCCGCGATCCGCGGGCGATCCGACGTCGCGCCTTTGGCCGCTGGTCAAGGACACGTGCCCACTGCCGCTGCTGGATCACTGGCAAGCGTCGGTGCTGGCACTGCTGCGCGACCAGGACATGCTCAAGGATCTGCCGGTGGCTCTCGGGCCGCTTCGTGGATTTCGCTTGGGCCTGGACGTTCCGGCGCTCACCGAGGCGCTGGGTGGTCTTATTCAACAGGACGTACTCACTGCCCATCCGACGCAGCCGGCAGCAGCCGGTCTGCCGCTGGAGGCCGTGGCCTGACGCTGCCGAAGCGGGCGTGCCTGGCGCGTCCACTTCTTTCTTAATTCCCGCCAGGCAGGAGGTTTCCCATGGCACTCATGTTCCCCCGGCTCGCTAGAAATTTTGCCAAAAACGGCTATTACCCGACTGACGAAGCCACGCTCGAACGAGCAATCGCCGCACTGGCGCCCAGCGACGGGCCGATGTGCATTCTTGATCCTTGCGCCGGCGAAGGCGTGGCGATCGCTGAGGCCGCACATGCCCTTGGGCATGAGCAGGTCACCGCCTATGCGGTCGAGTGCGACGAAGAGCGCGCCAACCACGCACGCCTGCTCGTCGATCACGGCATCCATGGCGATCTTATGGACACGGTGGTCGCGCGGCAAAGCTTCGGCCTGCTGTGGCTCAACCCGCCGTATGGCGATCTCGCAAGGGACGCCAACGGTAACATGGGCTACGAAGGCAAGGGCCGTGCGCGGCTCGAGAAGCTGTTCTACCAAAGGACACTGCAATTGCTGCAGTACGACGGCGTCCTCGTCTTCATCGTGCCGTTCTACGTCCTGGACGCAGAACTGATCGGCTGGCTCACGCGTCACTTCTCAGACCTGCGCATCTACCGTGCGGTAGACACGCAGTTCAAGCAAGTCGTTATCTTCGGCCGTCGAACTCGCCAGCGCGACCTGGCGGGCGACGATGTGAAGTCTGTCCGTACCCGACTGCTGCAGATCGGGCAAGGCGAACAGGAAGCGCAGGAGTTGCCAACTGATTGGCCACTGCTTCCGTATGTGATCCCCATCGCGCAAGGCGAGCCGGAGCATTTCTACCGGCTCAGCATGGAACCCGCGCAGTTCGCCGAGGAAGTCGGGCGTCTGCAGGGCCTGTGGCCGTCATTCGAGACCCATCTCGGTGTCGCCCAGCAATCCCTGCGTCCACCGGCCCGCGGTTTGTCCCAATGGCATCTGGCGTTGGCCCTCGCGGCCGGCGCGATCTCAGGTGTCGTGCAGTCCAAGGCCGGCCGCGTGCTGGCCGTCAAAGGTGACACTCACAAGCAGAAAACCACCAGCACCGAGTACCGCGAACGCGACGACGGCTCTCTTGCCGAAACCCGCATCCTCACGGACAAATTCGTGCCGGTGATTCGTGCCTGGGACCTGTCTCCCGACTCGGCCACGCGTGGCCGGATCCTCACCATCCATTGATTGCTACCGGGGCAGTTCACCACGCCCCGTTCTCATCCCAAAAAAGGAGTACCACCATGCTTTCCCATTTAATCCGGCGGCGTGAGCCGCATGTTCAGCCGCTGTTCACTCTCGGTTCGCTGAAGTTGAGCGACAAGGTGCACTGGCTAGCCAGTAAAGGCCTCATCGATCCTTTGTCCTATGTGCAACGCCATTTACGGGGCGATTGGGGTGATGTCAACGAAGCCAGTCGCAAGGCCAACGTCGTGGCCCTCGAACAAGAAGGGCCGGTACGTTCGCGTTATCGAATCACGCCTCAACTGGAGCTGATCGTGATCACTGGCGATGACCACAGCACCACCATCGTCCAACTGCCCGAAGAGCGGGAAACAATCTGACGACGCAGGGTCTGCGCTTCTATCCACCCGGCGGAGCCACTTCACTCCGTCAAGGGTGTCGTGGCTCGATGAATCCATCAAGGAGGAATCCCATGGCATCCCGCAACGTTGACACCTACAGCCGGAGGCTGTTGTTTCCAATCGGAGCGCTGATCTTCAGCGCAGGTATCGACCGTCTGATGCGCGAAGGCCGCCTCGACCCTATGTCGTACTTCCGCTCCCACATACGTGGGGACTGGGGGGATGTCACTGACGACAGGTGGCAGGCCAACAACGCCGCCTTGCAATCGGCAGGACGACTGGAGTCGTTCTATGTGGTGCATCGCGAATTGAGCATCCGTATCTTCACCGAAGCAGACCGCAGCGCTACTTACATCACGCTGCCATCCGAGCACTGACGCACGCAACCGCAGCGTCCGCTTTTCCATCCACCGGGGTCAAGTTACCCCGGTGGGGTGGCGTGGCCCCTTCTTTCATTTGAAGGAGTCATCATCATGGTAACCGAAGCCATTTTCATCAGCCTGGTACCCGACATTAGGTTTTCGCCGGGGGACATCGTCCTGACTGCCGGCGTTGCCGATCTGGTCCAACAAGGGCGGCTCAATCCTAACCCCTACCTGCGTCGCCATCTCGGTGGCGACTGGGGAGATCTCGATAAGTGCGATCGGCAGCAGAACGATGCCGCGTTGGCATCGGGCGAGGACCGCTTGTTCTCGTCCTACAAGCTCGCACACGACCTGAAGCTCTGGATCATTACTGAGTGGGATCGCAGCGTCACCACGCTGCTGTTGCCTGACGAATACTGATCTTTCATTCGCGGCCTTGCGCCGCTTCCTTTTCCCAGGGGCACATCACCACCCCTTGGGGATGGTGCGTGCCCCAATTCTTTTTTGGAGCATCACCATGACCATGCAACTTGAAGCGGCCAACGCCGCTGAGACCCCGTCTTCCATGGACGATCTTTTCGGCCCAGAGTCCTCGGAGCTCACACTCAGTCTGCAGGACTTCGTCAGCGAGTTCGGCGACGAGCTGCTGGATTCTCTCAACCGCGCCAACCCGCCTGTCTACAGCGGCGTCCCGCGCCCCGACCGCCAACTCGTGCTGGCGGGTCTCAAGCGGCGTCTGTTCCCCGCCCAGGCCGAGGTCGTGCATGCCGCCGCAGAACTGCTCATCAACCACGGCGAGCGCGCTGCCTTCGTTAATGGCGAAATGGGAACGGGGAAAACCACTGTCGGCATCGCGCTTGCGGCAGTTCTCCACGCGGAGGGCTACCGCCGTACGCTGGTCCTGAGTCCGCCCCACCTTGTTTACAAATGGCGGCGGGAAATTCTCGAAACCGTCGCAGGAGCGAAGGTCTGGATCCTCAACGGGCCGGACACGTTGCTCAAGTTGATCAAGCTACGTGAGCAGCTGAACGTGCCGTCCGACGGGCAGGAGTTCTTCATCATTGGCCGCGTCAGGATGAGGATGGGCTTTCACTGGAAGCCTGCCTTCGTGCGCAAGCGGACCCCCTACGGCGTCGTGGGGGCCTGCCCGCATTGCGGAACGGTCGTCACCGACCTTGATGGTGAACCGGTCAGCGCCCTGGAGCTGGAAGCCGAGGAAGTTCGTCGCAAGTGCAATATTTGCGCTTCGGCGCTCTGGACGTTGATGCGCCCACGCACCTTGTCCGGCAGCGATCAGTCCTCGGCCGTGTTGCGAGCCCTGAAACGAATTCCGACTATAGGCGAAGCCACCGCGCAGAAGCTGATGAAGACGTTCGGCGATGATTTCCTGGCGTCGATGCTCGGTGACAACTTCCACCAGTTCATCAACCTGATGAACGACCAGGGGGAGTTGGTGTTCTCGGACCGACAGGCACAGCGCATGGAACGCGCGATGTCCAGCATGGAGTTCGGCTTCGGCGAAGGCGGCTACCAGGCCTCGGAGTTTGTGAAACGCTACTTGCCGCAGAGCACGTTTGATTTGCTCATCGCCGACGAGGCGCATGAGTACAAGAACGGCGGAAGTGCTCAGGGTCAAGCGATGGGCGTCATTGCGTCCAAGGTCCGCAAGGCCGTGATGCTAACCGGCACGTTGATGGGCGGTTATGCGGAGGACCTTTTTCATCTTCTATTTCGGGCGCTGCCCGGCCGGATGATCGAGGACGGATACCGTCCCAGCAGTAGCGGAAGCATGAACGCCGCCGCGATGGCCTTCATGAGGGATCACGGCGTCCTGCGCGACATCTACTCCGAGTCCGACGGGCCAGCCCACAAAACCGCCAAGGGCAGCAAGGTCACGGTCAGGACCGTCAAAGCGCCGGGTTTCGGCCCGAAAGGCGTTCTGCGCTGCATCCTGCCATACACGATCTTTCTCAAGCTCAAAGACATCGGCGGCGTACTGCCGCCGTACGACGAAGAGTTTAGGGAAGTCCCGATGGATGCCGAGCAGGCTGACGCCTACCGCGAGCTGGCCACCAGCCTGACCGCGGAACTCAAGGAGGCCCTGCGCAAGCGGGACACCACCTTGCTGGGTGTGGTTCTCAACGTGTTGTTGGCGTGGTCCGACTGCTGCTTCCGGGCGGAAACCGTGCGTCACCCGCGCACGCGACAGGTCCTGGCATTCACACCGGCTCAGTTCAGCGAACTGGCGCTCATGCCCAAGGAGCGGGAACTGATTGATATCTGCCGCGAGGAGAAGGCTGCGGGTCGCAAGACCTTGATCTATTCGGTCTATACCGGCACGCGCGACACCACGTCGCGTCTGAAAATGCTGTTGGATCAGGAAGGCTTCAAGGTGGCGGTGCTACGCGCAAGCGTGGATGCCAGTCGCCGGGAAGACTGGATTGCAGAACAGTTGGATCGCGGCATTGATGTCCTCATCACAAACCCTGAGCTAGTCAAGACGGGGCTGGATCTTCTCGAATTCCCCACGATTGTTTTCATGCAATCGGGCTGGAACATCTACACGCTGCAGCAGGCCGCTCGTCGTTCCTGGCGTATTGGTCAGAAGCAGCCCGTGAAGGTTATCTACCTGGGGTATGCGGCTACCTCGCAGATGACGTGTCTGTCCCTGATGGCCAAGAAGATCCTCGTGTCCCAGAGCACATCAGGCGATGTACCCGAATCGGGCTTGGACGTTCTCAACCAAGACGGTGACTCCGTCGAGGTTGCACTGGCCAGACAACTGGTCGCCGCCTGATTTCCATGCCATGCGCCGGCCCTGCCGCCGGTGGTTCTCTCGTTTCTTCCCACCTTGCAGCCATGCCCACGCTCCGTGGACATGGCTGCACATTTTCCTATCTCAAGGAGATTTTCATGACCCCCAATGCTCAAGCTGCGCCCGATGTCGTCCAGGTTCGCCTGACGCTTGACGTAACCTATGTTCTCAATGGAGAAGACTCAGACGACATCCTCATCCGCCTGAACAAACGATGCGAGCGCGCCATCGGCGATGGCCTGCTGACCGGCGAGACGGACGCTGAAATGGACGCTTGGTCGATTGATGTTTCACACCCGCGCTCGGAAGCCGAGAACGAGGCACTGGAAACCGAAATCGCTTCCTTCATGAGGCAGCGTATTGAGGACGGTAACCTCGATGCCGAAGATATCGCCGTGCGCCTGGCCCGCTATGGTCTGATGGGCCCTGAAGCGTTCTTAGCCGAAATGCGCGAACGCATGGGTTAGGCCATCGTCACCAAGTAAATTCACTAATCGATTTCTCATAAGGCCCGTTGGGCAATAGGGCTGAGTTCCGGTGCTGAACCGGGCTCAGCCGCTCTGCGGCGCGGGCAAACGAAGCTAATCAGCAACAATCAGGAAGCAACGCAATATCAGATTTCCGTCGCGCACGTTCTCTTGTCAGTCTGCTGACCGCTGCGTCCTTGCCAGCAGCAGTACGCAGACCAGCAGTGCCGCGCCCAGGTTGTAGAGCATTCCTGCCACGAAGGCTGTGGCGTAACGGTCTGCTTGCGCTACCCCGCCACCACCTGCGACAAGCGTCGCGCTGAACAGGATGCCCACCACGGCCACGCCCAGCGCCGCGCCAACCTGCTGGACAGTCGAGATCACGCCCGACGCCATGCCCGCCTGGGCCTCATCGACAAAGCCCAGCACCAAGTTCAGTAGCGGTGTCATGATGAAGCCTTGGCCGGCACCGACCACGATCAGCACGGGAATCAGCCGCGTGGGCACCAGCTCTGCGCCCGCCATCCGAACCTGCGCAATCAGCAGCCCGATCGAGACGGCATAAACCAAAGCACCCGCGGCGATGGCGCGCGTTCTCCATCGCGCTACCAGCCTCGGCGCGGCCAGCGATGCCAGGACGAATCCCACGCTGCATGGCGCGAAAATGCTGCCTGCCACGAAGGGATCAAGTCCCAGCCCGGTCTGCACCAGCAAGGCGAAGCACAGGAAGAACGAACTGGACGTGGAATAGACCAACAGCACCAGTAATGCGCCCAGCGCGAATCGGCGCTGGCCTAGCAGTCGCATGTCCACCAGCGGTAATCCGCCGGCCGCCCTTCGCCGCTCCTGCTGCCGATAGAACAGAGCCAACAGCACCACCGCCACGCCCAGCGACCATAGACTCCAGGCTGGCCAGCCTTGAGCCGGCCCCTCGATCAGCGGTACAAGCAGCAGCGCCAGCCCGGCGCTGACCAGTGCCACGCCCGTCCAGTCCAGGGCCGGCCGCTGCGGCGCGCGGGATTCAGGAATGTAATGTGCCGCCGCGATGGCGAACAGCCCAATAGGCACGTTGATGAGAAAGATGCTGCGCCAGCCCAGTCCGAACAGATCGGCGTGCACCAGCCATCCTCCTAACACCTGGCCTGCTATGGCGGCCAGTCCCAGCGTCATGCCCAGTAGGCCAAAGGCACGGCGGCTGTCGCCGCCATCGAAATTGACGCGAATGGACGCATAGACCTGTGGAAACAGCAAGGCCGCAGCCAACCCCTGTAGTACCCGCGCACCGATCAGAAATCCGGCATTGGGCGCCAGCCCGCACAGCGCCGAGGCCAGTGTGAAGCCGGCCATTCCGACCACGAATAAGTGGCGGCGCCCGAACAGATCGCCCAGCCGCCCGCCGGTAATCAGCAGGACGCCAAACGCCAGCTCGTAGCCGGCCACGATGAAGCCAATCTGCGCGAAGCTGGCGCCCAACCCCGCCTGCATGCTGGGGATGGCGACATTAACCACGAACAGGTCAAAGATCGTCACGAAGCCCGCCAACAGCAACACGGACAGACCGAGCCAGGGCGGGCCATTGACGGTGCGCGCAGGCGCCACCGAAGAGGAGAAATTTGGGTTCATCTCGCGTATCCAGGGTAAAGACGCGATCATTCTCAAATCCTTTTTAAACAATTACAATTTAACAAGTTATGCTATTACTTAAAGCAATGAGATAAACGATGCGAACCTTGGAACGAACGCGCTCCGATCTGGCGGCTTTCCTGCTGGCACACCGCCAGCGTCTGTCGCCCGCCGACGTGGGCCTGCCCAGCGGTGGCCGCCGGCGCACGCCGGGACTGCGACGTGAAGAAGTCGCCGCGCTCGCTGGTGTCGGATTGACCTGGTACACATGGTTGGAACAGGGGCGCGACATAGGTGTGTCGGCCACCTTTCTGGACAACCTGGCGCGGGTCCTTAAACTGGACGCGGCCGAACGCCGCCATCTGTTCTTGCTGGCACACGAACGGCCACCTGCCGAACCGGGCAAGACTTGGTGCGTGCTGCCGCCGCTTGTACGGCGCCTGATGCACGACCTGCCGCACCCGGCCTTTGTGCTCAACCTGCGCTGGGATGTGCTGGGCTTCAATGCGCCTGCCGACCGGCTTTTTGCCTTTGGCTCGCACGCCCCCGAGCGGCGCAATCTGCTCTGGCTGCTATTTACCGATCCCGTCGTGCGCGAGCGCTTGGATGCCTGGGAGGAACAGGCACCGTTGATGCTGTCGAGCTTTCGCCGTGACTTCGCCCGCGCCACGCAAGAAGCCGACATTCACGAACTGGTGGACGAGCTGGAACGGGTTTCGCCGGAGTTCAAAACGTGGTGGCGCAAGCACGACGTTCACGCATCCTGCACGGGCGTGCGCAAGCTGATGATCGACGGCAAGGCCGAACCGTTCGAGCACACCTCGCTGACCATCGATGAAGACCGCCATCTGCGGCTGGTGGTGTATGCGCGGCAGCGGCATGGCACGGCATCCGATCCCTGACCGAAACACCGGCGATTTCTCGTAAACAGCGCGCACGGTGCAGCCCTGGCAGCGTGCCTGCCAGTACGTCCAGGCGATGCTGGGATGGCAGCAGCCGCAAGCAAGTGCGCGGCTTTCGGCTGCCCGAGGTGCCATTTGGCGGCGTGCGGGATTCGGGTTACGGAGAAGAGGGAGGGCCTGAGGCAATTGAGCCTTATATTTTCAACAAATTCATCACCCAGCATAGCGAATAGGACGCTATAGCGTCGCCCGGTGAGCGCAACGCGCGTCGATGTTGCGCTACGGGTCGCCCGAAGCCTCTGCTTAGGCTCATCCCCCAGATCGCGCTCGCCAACAAAACGGCTCGCGCGTAGTGCGCATTCTTTGCTGCCCGGATTGCCCTTCCCAGCGAAGGTATCGGCTTATTGCAACAGAGAGCCGATCCATGCAAATCATCCCCTCATTGCAACGCCTGGTCGGCTACAGCCTGCTTGCCGCCGCAGCGGCATTGACTGGTTGCGCGACCACCATGGCGCCACCTGCACCTCCAGATATCGAGGAAACTTCCCGTGTCCTGGTGCTGGCCACGCCGGAGTTCATTCCGGTCGTCCGTTACGGCCGCTATACGCTCGTGGAGCTCGCGCCCGCAGCGGCACAGCGCGATCTGTTGCTCCAGATCGTCGATGTCTCCATGCCCGAAGACGTCCGCGCCACGGTCGGCGATGGGTTGCGGCATGCTCTCAAGCGCAGTGGCTACCAGCTCTGTGAAACGGCCCACACGGCCATCGAGCTTTATTCGTTGCCGCTTCCCGCCGCGCACCTGCATCTGGGTCCGATGACCCTGCGCGACACATTGATCACGTTGGCAGGACCCGCCTGGGACCTGCATGCCGATGATCGGAATCGTCAAGTGTGCTTTGTGAGCACGGGTGCGAAAGAAAGCGAAACCACAACGAACAGCGAGCTGCCTGCGCCCAAGGCGGCCCAGACCTTTCCGCTCGCGGGAGGCCAGCCATGAAGGCGCCACAAGCTGTCTCGCGCTCAACCGCAGCCTTGGCTGTGCAGATCCTGTTGTGGGCTTGGCTGATCGGCCTGAGTGTCATCGTGGGTCTGGGTTATCGCGTGATGACCGAGCTTGCCGACCGGGAGCGTGTCGATACCGGGCTGCGGCAATTGCAGGTGCTGGAAGCGCGCGTCACCGAACTGGCCGATGGCATGCAGGCGTTGGAGGCCCGGCCGGCGCCAGCGACAGCGGCGGAGCTGCAAGCCGTCCGCCAGGCCCTGGAGCCGCGCATCGGCCAGGTCGAACAGGCACAAGAAAGCCGAGCCACCACGGATGACCTGCAAGCGTTGCGAAACGAGCTCGAGCAGATCAGGGCGCACCAGGCGACGGCCCGCACCGCCGCACCGCCTCAAGTGCGCTCGCCGAAGCCCGCTGCCGCCACGCCGCGTGTTGCGCCGTTTCCTTACCGGGTGGTGGGCGCCGAGCTGCGCGCCGGGCAGCGCAGTGTGTCCATCGCGCCGGCCACGGGCGAAATAACCGCGGGGCAGCTGCAGGTGATGCTGCCTGGCGACGTGGTCGGTCAGTGGCGCTTGCAGGCCATCGACGGCAACACAGCTGTCTTCCAGGCCGGCGGGCAGACCCGCCGGCTGGCGATTCCTTGAACGGGAGCCGCGTTATGAAGTGCCAGATGATTATTATCCTCTCGCTGTTCGCCGCACTGCATTTGCCGGCATCGGCGCAACAGCCGAACAAGCAGGCCTCCACCGAACAGCCTGCGCGTGTTGATCAAAGCCAGATAGAGCACAGCCACGACGCGCGCCTGGCGCGGGCGCAGGATTGGGGGCTGCGCGACGAGGAATGGACGCGTTATCGCGAACTGATGGAGGGGCCGCTCGGCGTCTATTCGCCCAACCTGGACCCGCTGTCTGCACTGGGCGTCGAGGCCCGCTCCGATGAGGAGCGGCGCCGCTACGCGGAGCTGCAGGTGCAGGCCGAAGCGCGCCGCGTCGAGAAGCTGCTTGCCTACCAGCGTGCTTACGACGAAGCCTGGCAGCGCCTGCACCCAGGTATGCAGCGCGTGAACCTATCTGACACCGTACAGAGCAGCGCAGCGGTGCGCGGCAGTGGCAACGGCCGCACCGCGGTTTTCGTGAAGGACGGCTGCCTGGCCTGCGGGCAGCTCGTGCAGCGCCTGCAGACCTCCGGTACTGAGTTTGATCTGTATATGGTTGGCACGCGCCAGGACGACGCGCGTATTCGCGACTGGGCGAAGCGCGCACAGATCGACCCGGCCCGGGTGCGTAGCGGCAGCATCACGCTCAACCACGACGGTGGCCGGTGGTTGTCCCTGGGTGTGTCCGGCGATCTGCCAGCGGTGGTCCGCGAGGTGAATGGCCAATGGCAGCGACAGCCCTGACGGCGCAGTTGCGTGCACTGGTTTTCGCGGGTGGCCTGTGCGCCTGCGCAGCCCACGCCCAAGAGGTTCCGCCACCGGCCTACCAACTGGCCGCGCAGCGCGCAGGCATTCCCTCGACGGTGCTCTACGCCGTGGCCTTGCAGGAGAGCGGCATCCGCCGCAATGGGCGCATAGTCCCGTGGCCATGGTCGCTCAATGTCGCCGGCCAGTCGCGCCGCTACGCGACTCGTGCCGATGCCTGCGCGGGTTTGCAGCAGGCGATGCGCTCCACGCCGCACACGCGCATCGACGCGGGCCTGAGCCAGATCAACCTCGGCTACCACCAGCAGCGCTACGCCAGCGCGTGCGACCTGCTGGACCCGTACCGCAACCTTGTCATTGCCGCCGAGATCCTGCGCGAGCAGTACGTCGCCGGTGAGGACTGGCTGCTGGCGATCGGCCGCTACCACCGGCCTGCGGGTGGCCCTCTTGCCGTTCGCTATAGGCGAAGCGTTGCGCGGCATCTCGAACGTATTACGACAGTGGGGTACTAGAAAGGCGTGTTGGATAGCGAAATATCCCAATCTGCACTTGGTCCTTCAGTTCGCTGTATCGCCAAAATTCAATTTTTGAGATTGGCGTATCGTTTACGAAGAATGGCGTCCATGCCACTTTTTACTCACTTCGAGACCGCCGATAATTGAGCCAAGCAGCCACGATCTGCCGATGTGGCGACTTTTTCGAAGTGGGAATTTCATGGAAATAGAACGTCAAGTTACGGGCGCTGGAGTGTTGCTCGTTTTTATTTATACCCTACAGTTCCTGGCGGCGAGATCCAGCCTCCAGGGGCAAATCACTCCGTCCGGGCTCACTATCCTGCGCTTCTATGCAGCCGGAGTGCTGTTGCTGCCCTACGCCTGCAAAGCGGGAACCAGAGCGCGCATCGCGCAACTCGGCCTCGCGAAGATCGTCACCCTGTCAGTGCTTGTTGGGTTTCCCTACCTGATGGTGATCAACACGGGGATTTCTCTGACTTCGGCAGGGTATGTGGCTACAGTCGACCCTGGATCGATTGTCCTGTTCTCGTTCTTGCTACCGTTGATTCTGTTGAAGGCTAAACCGGATCGGGTATCGATTTTCAGCACCGTCCTGATCACCTTTGGCATCCTTCTATTTATCTATAACACCTTCCTGGCCACAGGCTTATCGCCCGCCGGAACGGCACTTTTTGTACTTCAGGGCCTGATGTTTTCGCTCTACGGCGTCCTGATCAAACGATGGCAGGTCAGCCCGATCCTCGGCACCGCTGTTGTGTCCCTCGTGTCCTGCCTGCCGGCCTTTATCGCGCATGCGACGACACCTACAGGATTTCTGGACGCCACGATACAAGAAATCCTCTTTCAGGCCTTCGTGCAGGGCCTCCTTGCGGGGGCCGCCGCGATCTTCCTTTACACCTACATCGTTCAGAAGACCGGGCCGCAGCGGGCTTCGTTGGTGATGCCCAGCGTACCGATCGTCACGACGGTGGCGGCTTATTTTCTACTTAAAGAACCACTGAGCGCGGTTCAGGTTATTGGCCTGATCTCAATGGCCCTGGGCATGGCAATGCCAGGTTTGGCAGCACTGCGCCGCAAACAACCAGTTCGTGTCACTCCGACCTAGAAGTTAACAGAAATAAATACATACAGGAATTTCATATGAACATCAAGGTTCAGGCGAACATTTCTTGGAGCGATTTGGTAGAAAACGGACTTACCAAAAATTCTTTTGACCAGCTTCTTGGTGGGCAAATTCCTTATATCCAGATCGCGAATTTTGCCTCCCACGAAGAGTGTGATGCCTTGGTCGCGAGCGCGGTGAAGGAAGGGTTTGGACCATATCGCGGTGTTGAGCCGGTCATCAATCGAATTGGCAATACCATATTCGAATACAGCGGCATTTCGAGGCACGAATACTTCCAAAAAAATGTCGAACTGAGTCGTGCCCAGCGGCGCATATTTGATAGTTCATTCGGTCATCTGGAGCGGTTCATCAGCCTGCTGAGGCAGAAACTACAGCGATCTGCCTGCGTGGCGAAGAACATCATGTGAGAGTCCTACTATGCTGATCTGATCCGGCGTATCGAGGACGGCACTCTGCTCCATGTCGATTTCGCACCAGGGGAGCAGCCAGGCTGGGAGGTCGCCGGGGTGCAGGAGCAATTGGCCTGGAATCTCTATCTGCGAGTTTCCGATACAAAGAGCGGCCATACTCACATCTTTGATCGACAGTGGCGCCCCGCAGACGACACGCTGAAGGAAGGGATTTACGGTTACAACACCAGTGTTGTAGCGAATGCGGAGGAGGCGATCTTTGCGCCGACCGTTGGCGAAGTCGTTATCTTCAATACACGCAATTTCCACTATGTGGAGCCCACTGAGGGCGAACGCGTGTCTTTCACCTCGGCGATTGGTCAGCTTCCGGGATGGTGCGTACAGTAGGAAACAGAAAGTTCGAAGAAGAATGGAAGCCCGTTGATCAATGGGGGCGCCTGGAGCGTTCATCTGTCCGCACCGACCGAGTGGAACAAGTGTGATGTGCACCCAGGCCGCCGCGCCATAGCGCAGGCGTGGCGGCCTTCAATCTCCGTCGGTATCACTGATCAGCTACTATGCAATGAGGCGGTGGCTGTTGTTTGTGCGGGAGGAAAATCGGTATGGACGTGGCAAACGGAAAGAATTATGGCCCCAATGTGGTGTGCCTGATTGCGGATGAGCTGCTCGCGTTCGAGTTCGGAATTGCTTATGAGGTCTTTGGCCTGCCTCGCCCCGAATTCGAGGATGACTGGTACCAATTTGGCTGCGCGGCAGTGCAGCCTGGAACCATACGATCCAGCGGAGGACTTCCAGTTTATGTTGAGCGAGGTTTGGAATCCCTAGAGACGGCTGATCTGATTATCATCCCTGGCTGGCCGGACATTGACTCTCCTGTCGGGCGCTCTGTCATCGATGCTGTCCAGCGAGCGCATTTGCGCGGCGCCCGTATCGCATCGCTTTGCTCGGGGGTCATCGTATTGGCTGAAGCGGGTTTGCTGGATAATGGCAAAGCAACTACGCACTGGCGCTTCATAGATAGCATCGCCCGCCGCTTCCCCCTCGTCGAATTCGACCCGGATGTGCTGTATGTGGACCGTGGATCGATCCTTACTGCTGCTGGCAGTGCCGCCGGTATGGATCTGTGCATCCACATTGTTCGACGGGATTTTGGGGTGAAGCGGGCCAACGTCGTTGCGCGGAGGCTGATCATGCCTCCGCATCGCGAAGGCGGGCAGTCCCAATTCATTCCCCAGCCTGTGCCTAAGGCCTATGAGGCGACGCGCATCGGCGCCGTGGTGGAACACATGCGGCAGCACCTGGGCGAAAGTCACCCCATCGAGGTCCTTGCTCAACTCGCCGGGATGAGCCTGCGCACATTCCAGCGGCGATTCGAGGCATTAACAGGGCTTGCTCCCAGTGCGTGGTTGATGCGCGAACGCTTGCGAGTGGCCTGTGAGTTGTTGGAGCACACTACTGAGCATGGATTGGAAGAGATCGCCTCACTGAGCGGTTTCGGCAGCCTGCCGACGATGCGTCACCATTTCAGAAAGACACTGAAAACCAGTCCCCGCGACTATCGCAGGGTTTTTCAAGGAGCTACCTCATCTCAGCGAACTCCTTCAAAAGAGGTTGGTCAACTTGGTGCTCACCGCTGGCCCAGGTCCTCTACCAGCCTGCCAGAGGTTCATGGAATTTCGTAACGCAGCACGAACTGGAAGGTGACCGCCTCAAAACGTCGTACTTTGTCTAGGGCGGGTTGTACATGAGGCTAAAGAGCCAAGTGAGCATGGGCTCTCGGGCAAGAAATGCCGGGGATACAAAGCGGGTATTGCGAGAATCCCCTTTTGTGCTGAAGAATTTAGTTGATGGCACGAAGGTGACGACTTCAACACCAGGAGTCGCGTCATGTCGGTCCTCATTTTTCCTTCAAGCCCTGCCTTTGCAGTTTGGCCCGCGTTATCAGGCAAATGCCTTGCGGCCGCCGCAGCATTGGTGGCAGCGATCACAGTGCACTTCGCACCCACCGCACACGCGCACCCCTCCCAACTGATCGTCGTTGGCGATACCGCGGGCAGTTCTGCGCTTCCATATTACGAGAACTTGAACCTACAGCCGCAGCCCCGTGGCGACGTGGCTCGCGCCATTGCCGCGCCCGCACCCCGTGTGGGCGGGAGCAGCGAAGCTGAGATGCTGCCCGTTCATAGCGCCAAGCTCACGCCGGGATTTGTCGCGCGCCGGGTCATCGAGGCGCCGGGGCTGCGGCCGTTCGTGGTCGTAGGCGACGACGAGGCCTCCCATGCGTGGCTGCAGCGCCATGCGGCTTCGCTGCGCGAGCGCGGCGCCGTGGGCCTGGTCGTCAACGTCGAGACGGCGCAGGCCCTGGCACGCTTGCGCGCACTGGCACCCGGCGTGCCGCTGGCGCCGGTGGCCGCCGATGACCTCTCAGATCGCTTGGGGCTGCGCCATTACCCGGCGCTGATCACCAGCACCGGCATCGAGCAATGATGCCATGGCGCGCAATCAGCCGGTCGAGGTCTTGCTGCGCCCAGCGGTGGAGCTATACACCGTTGCAGCGTGTGCTGGCGCCGCATTTCTATGCGTCGCGGCGCCCTGGTCACTCGCACTAAGTCCTTCCATGGGGCTCGGAAGCGCCCTGGCATTCAGTGCATTCGGCGCGATTCGCTTTCGTGACGCGCGGGTCATCCTGCGCTATCGGCGCAACATCCGCCGCCTCCCCCACTACGTGATGACGAGTCGCGACGTGCCGGTCAGCCAGCAACGCCTGTTCATTGGCAAGGGATTTCTATGGGAGCAGAAGCACACGCATCGGCTGATGCAAACGTACCGGCCGGAGTTTCGCCGCTACGTTGAGCCAACACCCGCTTACCGGCTGGCGCGGCGGCTGGAAGAGCGGCTGGAGTTCGCGCCGTTTCCGCTTTCACGCCTGCCAAGGCTCACGGCCTGGGACATGCCATTCAATCCCGTGCGGCCGTTGCCGCCCGTGGGGGGGCTGCCACGTCTGCACGGCATCGAGCCCGAGGAAGTCGACGTCAGCCTGCCCCTGGGCGAGCGTGTTGGGCATTCACTGGTTCTGGGCACCACACGGGTCGGCAAGACTCGGCTCGCCGAGCTGTTCATCACCCAGGACATTCGCCGCAAAAACGCGGCCGGCGAGCATGAAGTCGTGATCGTCTTCGACCCGAAAGGCGACGCGGATCTGCTCAAGCGCATGTACGTGGAAGCCAAGCGCGCTGGCCGCGAGGGCGAGTTTTATGTTTTCCACCTGGGTTGGCCAGACATCTCCGCACGCTACAACGCGGTGGGCCGCTTTGGGCGCATCAGCGAAGTGGCCACCCGCATCGCGGGGCAACTTTCCGGCGAAGGAAACAGCGCGGCGTTTCGTGAGTTCGCCTGGCGTTTCGTCAACATCATCGCGCGTGCGCTCATCGAGTTGGGACAGCGGCCGGACTATGTGCTGATCCAGCGGCACGTCATCAATATCGACAACCTGTTCATCGAGTACGCGCAGCACTATTTCGCCAAGACCGAGCCCAAGGCTTGGGAAGTGGTCGTTCAACTTGAGGGGCGCCTCAACGATAAGAACATCCCACGCAACATGATCGGGCGCGAAAAGCGTGTGGTCGCCCTGGAGCAGTACCTGGCCCAGGTGCGCAACTACGACCCGGTGCTCGACGGCCTGCGCTCGGCGGTCCGGTACGACAAGACCTATTTCGACAAGATCGTCGCCAGTCTCCTGCCGCTGCTGGAGAAGCTCACCAGCGGCAAGATTTCTCAGTTGCTCGCACCGAACTACTCCGATCTCAATGACCCACGGCCGATTTTTGATTGGATGCAGGTGATCAGAAAGCGCGCCGTGGTCTATGTGGGCCTGGATGCGCTGTCCGATGCCGAGGTCGCCGCCGCGGTCGGCAACAGCATGTTCAGCGACATGGTGTCCGTCGCTGGTCATATCTACAAACATGGCATTGACGATGGGCTGCCAGGCGCATCAGCCAACACCAAAGTCCCGATCAACGTTCACGCGGATGAGTTCAACGAGCTCATGGGGGACGAGTTCATCCCGATGATCAACAAGGGTGGTGGGGCTGGTATTCAGGTCACTGCCTACACCCAGACCCTCAGCGACATTGAAGCGCGCATCGGCAACAGAGCTAAAGCGGGTCAAGTCATCGGTAACTTCAACAACCTGTTCATGCTGCGTGTACGCGAGACCGCCACCGCCGAACTGCTGACCAAGCAGTTGCCGAAGGTTGAGGTCTATACCACCACGATCGTGTCCGGCGCGACCGACAGCTCAGACATACGCGGCCCGACAGACTTTACGTCGAACACGCAGGATCGCATCAGCATGTCGAGCGTGCCGATGATCGAGCCATCGCATGTCGTCCAGTTGCCCAAGGGTCAGTGCTTTGCGCTGCTCCAGGGCGGCAACCTGTGGAAAATTCGCATGCCATTGCCGGCCCCCGATCCGGACGAGACCATGCCCAAGGATCTGCAGCAACTGGCGGGTTATATGCGCCAGAGCTACACCGAGGCAGGGCAGTGGTGGGAGAACCTGGGGTCGCCAGTGCTACAGGACGGCCCCTTGCCCGACGATCTGCTCGACGAGACGCCCGTTACCGCCAACCCGCCTGGGCGGCAACTGCCCACCGAGGATGAGATCGATCACGACGGGAGCACGCCATGAGCGATGCCGCCTCGACCGCCCAACGGGAACAGAACCGCCGGCAGGGCCTGATCGCCAGCACCATCACGCTGCCATTTCGGCTATTCGGCGTGCTGATCGGATCGTTGCTGATCTCGATTGTTGTGGAATGCGTCGGCATGCACCTGTTCTGGAAGGACCAGGGCTGGCGACATTCGCAAGCCATGCTGCAGTATGAACTGGGCCACCTGTCGAACCACTTCACGCATAGTGTGATCGTGCAGGAGCCGGGACGCACGGCGCATCAGTTGGTGGATACCGGCTACGAATGGATCTTCGTCAAGACCGGGTTGCTTGAGCGCATAAGCATCAACGCGGAGCGCGCCCGTGCGCCCAGCCAGGGCGACACGCGGAACTTCCGTTACTTCATCAGCCAGGTCTATGTGTGGTCCGAGAACTATCTGATCGCCGCCGCCTTCACGACGTTGACGTTTCTGGTCCGGCTACTTGTGCTGGTACTGACGCTGCCGCTGATCTTCACCGCAGCATTCGTTGGCCTGATCGACGGCCTGGTGCGACGTGACGTGCGCCGGTTCGGCGCCGGTCGCGAATCGGGCTTCATCTACCACCGCGCCAAAGCGAGCCTGCTGCCACTGGCCGTACTGCCGTGGGTGATCTATCTGGCGCTGCCAATCTCGGTGCATCCGCTGTTTGTCCTCCTGCCCAGTGCAGCCTTGTTGGGGCTGGCAGTAAATCTCACGGCAGGCAGCTTTAAGAAGTATTTGTAGCAAAGTTGCGAGGCGGAGCCGAGCCGGCAGTGCGTGTGCTGCTGACTCGGCGATCAGGCCTTGAGCCTTTCATAAACCCGCTCCCAGGCTAAAGCCGCCCGAGCGGCCGCCGACTTCATTTCAGTATGGATCATCGCCACCATCTCGGCATGGCCGGCTTCTGCTTCCTCCCAGATGAAGTAGCGACGCACCGGATGGAGCTCATCATCGGAGAAGACCATCGTCTCAAATAGAGCGGGATCGGCGTGCGGGAACGCATTGTGGTCAATGCCCAGGAACACCGTGGAGACCTGGATATCGTCAATCCACGTTTCCGCCACGCGGTGGTCGGCTATTGCAAACCACTCGAACCATTCAGCGTTGCTGCATCGTACGGCGCGGTGTCCGTCAAGCTTGTAGTACATGGGATCTCAAGAAACGGCGGTCAGTCATTGGGAAAGAATAACTCACGTCATCGACCTTGGTGATGGTTGATGCGCCGCGATGTCGGCAGATTCGGTGCCCGTCGCGAATTCGGCTTTATCTACCGTGCGCCAAGGCGCACCAGATGCCTGTGGCCATGCTGCCATGGGTGTCCATCGGCGCTACCGATCTCAGTGCACCCGTTGCTGATAATGCTGCCAGCTAGCTGCCGTTCGGCGCTCTCGCTGCGGGGGCTGAGCCCCCAATCATGGCTGTCGTACGGTCAACGAGTTGCCCGATGAACTGGCTGAACGGGGCCAGATTGCCCTCAACGCTGGCTGTCTCCAATGCCGCCATGTAATCACTCCTGTCTTCTACGGGAACCACTGTCCATTGATAACCGCCCGCCGCCAGCATGGCGTTCATCATGAAACGTCCCATACGGCCGTTGCCATCGAAATAGGGATGGATGTAGACGAAAACGAAGTGTCCTAGCACCACGCGGACGGCCGGATCACTTTCTTCCTGGAGTAATCGGAAGAATGCAGGCATAAGTTCGCGCACGGCCTCATGGCGCGGCGGAACATGTTTGGAGCGACGGATGTATACCGGACCGTTGCGATAGCCCGCCAAGTCACCCGGTCGCAAGATGCCTGCTGTGACGCTGGGCGCGAACAATTCCCTGTACCAGCTACCATGGTCCTGCTGCGCGACCATGCCTGCGTTTTTGCCATCGAGGATAGACCCGAGACTTTGTTTGACGCGCTGGAACGCCAGCCAGTAGCCACGTGCGGCCAGCGCATCGCAATGATTCATGTCTGCAGCATGATTGTCGGGGTTCCAGGAACCGGAGCGCACGCGCTCGATCAGTTCAGTACTGACCCGGTAGCCTTCGATGGACAGCGAGTGGTAGGCATCGGTGACGTAGACGTCATCGACTCGTTCCAGGTAGGTCCCCTTGTCAACCGGCGTCTGGGGGGGGCGAGGAAAGTGATCCAGGACCTGCTCGCGCATACGTTGCCAGGTCATGCCGAGTCGGTTCACATAGGGCGATGTCTCCTGCAGGCTGATGGGCGTCTGCTGCGAATCCGTGAACGGATTGGCCTCGTTGATGACGTACCCGGCCGCACGCATGGCGCCGACGATGTCGTTGGCGATCTGTTCGCTGCCGATGCTGCGAAAGGCCGCAGCCAGCCTACCGGCGATGACACTGTGGCCGCCGTCGAGCAGACGCCCGAGTACGTCCGAGGCATCCCTGACCATGGCCAGCGCCGTACGTAGCGTTATTGGATTCGTCTGGAAGGCAGTAGGACCAACGGTGACCAAAGCGCTCGACAGGGCATAGAGACGAATGCCGTCTCGTACCTCCAGGTCGGAGGCTGGGGGCAGATCCATGCGGATATCGAAAATCGAGGTCTGGTGCGGAAGCGGCAAGGGTTTGTTACCGCCCCTGGGCGCGCGAACCATGAGCTGGCGCGGCACCGTCCAGTCTCCGGTGAGCAGATTCAAGGACTGCTCAGGACTCAAACACCATTCCGCCCCGAATCGCTCGTTCAGATAACTGCTGCTGAACGCCCAGAATGAGGCGTACCAGGCCGTGCTTTCACCCTGCGTCTCATCCGGGCGTGCCGGGATGTACCAGCCCTTCATCACTTCGACGAGAAAGCCGCTGTTGAGCAACCGTTCCCTGTGTGTGCGGCTGAGCTGACTGCTACGGATGGCCACGAGCCCCTCATCCTGTAGCTGTTTGAGAGCTATCAGGGAGGTCGCAAGCTTGTCTGAAGGGGTGGCCATAGAGCTATCCTACTAGGTTATCGTGCTTTACAATTATTAGGTTATTGAGCTTAACCATTTTCAGGTTATCGCGCAACACAATAACTAGGTTATTAAGACAATCGATTACTAGGTTATTGTGTTTTTTGGCCCACTACCAAGCTGGATAGCTATGGCCAGGTAGGCGGCCACCATTGCCTGACAGCAGCAAACCCACCCGGGCTCGCGTGTCCCCCTCTTTATTTCCCCGCCGCCTCCCAAGATTTGCCCGTGGCCCCCGCCTGTTTCGCTTGGCGACTTCGCTAGCCAACCATATAGCCGGGTCGATCAGTACCGATCATCCAGCAACGAGTTTAGCCACCAGCCGCCGCCCACCAGGACCATCAAGGCAAGCCCCTTCGAGTACCACGCCGCCCACCAAGCCAATTCAGGGTCTATCCCCATGAATGCCGGCGTGAGTGCCCCCCACACATTGAGCGCCGGCCAGAACGCCATCCACACAAAGCCGAGGCCGATTGGCCAGGAACCGCGAAAGCCCAGGATCCCGAAACCAGACGTCCACCACGCCGCTGCCATGAACCCGGCCGCCAGTACCAGGCCAGCAAACACGCGCCCCCCGGTGGCCATGTCCAGCCCCAACGCTTCAGAGAAAGACCACACCACCCACGCCACAGCGCCCACGGCGGCGGCGATGATCACCAGTGCCAATGCGCCTTCTTCTCGACTATCACCCACCATCACCACCCCTGTTTCTGTTTGATGCTCCTGCAGGTGCCGAGCTGGCTGACAACTGCGTTTTCAAGGCGCCGCGTCTCGCTTGAGGTCGCCGCTTCCGTTGTCGGGTAATCAGACTTCACCTGTTTCAGCTTGGTATGAGCCATCTCCATCTGCTCAACGCAGCGCCCTATGTCCTCCCGGCCGAGCACAAAGTTACCAGGCAGCTTGCCAGGACTCCCTTTTGCTCGCCCTTCGTAGATGCTGCGCGCTTCGTTAACGAGCTGGGCCGCTGCATCAGCTTCGGCATTACCGCAACCCGTAAGCGGCGACGCCAACGCGGCGATCGTCGCTATCGTCCTGGTCATGTACCCCCCCGTAAAAGAAACCATCGTTTTTTTTGCCAACGCTCAGAGGATCCAGGCCGACGCCGTTTTAACGGCGAGCGAAAGATCGCCTTAGAGAACCGACAGCAAACGTACCTTCTCTTTCAGGTCTACTCAAGGCTCCTCCCGCGATACCTGAACGCTCCCTCCATCAATCCGGGCGCCAGCCAGTTCCTATTGTTTGCGGCCTGAATCCGCCTGCCTCTTCACGATCACGTCATTGCTGATCTGACGAGGAAATGGCGCGATGGTGCTTCCAACCCGGCTCTGCGCCGCACATCGCGGCGCGTCCGTCCTGCTGATGACCGTCCTGATCCTGGGCGGGTCGGCGATGGCGCATGCCGACGCGCCGGCGCAACGTCAGGAGCTCGCGGCAGCGCTGCGCCAGCTTGATGCGCTGGAGCGCGCCGTCACGCAAGATGCAACGACTATCTCCGCCACGCCCGGCGAGCGCTACCACTTCGACTACCCCCGCTTGCTGGCCGATCTGGCCCGCGTGCGCGCCGGTATTCAAGCCTACCTCACGCCTTCGCGCGCCCAGCCGCGCGATCCCGCCGAACTCGCTGGCGACTACCGCACCGAGCGTGCGGTGCTGCCGCCTTCGACACCGGAGGCCCAGCCATGACCTCCGCCCAACTCTCCGCCTTTCAGGCCAACAGCGGCATCGCGCCGGCAGCCATGGCGACCGCTCTGGTCGGCGTCGTGTTCGCGGTGCTGCTGCTGTGGGGCGTGTGGGCCATCCGCACTGCCTACGTCGGCTGGTCGGAAAACCAGCTCAACCAGCGCCAGTTCCTCGGCGTCGTCGTGCGCTTCCTCGCGATGTACGTCGTGCTGACGTTTTTCCTCCTCTCGTAACCACAAGGACCAGGCCATGAGTATTCGCTTTTCTTCCCTCCGTCTCGCCCGGTACGCCGTTCTGGCGGCTGGCCTCGCTTCGCTGCCCGCACTGTCGTTCGCCCAGGGCCTGCCGCAACTGGAGAACCCATCCCGGGGCGCGGGCAACGGCATCATGGACACCATCCGCAACTACGGCTACGACATCGTGCTGCTGGTGGCGTTGTTGGTGGTGGCGTCCATGTTCATCGGGGTGTGCTATCACGCCTACGGTACCTATGCGGAGATCCACACCGGCAAGAAGACGTGGGGGCAGTTCGGCCTGACGGTCGCGATCGGCGCGGTACTGCTTGTGATCGGCATCTGGCTGCTCACCGAAGCCACCGTCGTCCTCTGAGCGAACTGGGTCATGTCTGAGTATCAGCATGTCCGTGCGGACGGAACGGTGGCGTTTCTGCCGCACCGCCTGAACCGCCATCCGGTCGTCGTGCGTGGCCTGACTGCGGACGAACTGTGGATTTGCTGCGGCCTGTCTGGCGCGCTCGGCCTGCTTATCGGCGCGCCGCTGTCGTGGCTGTTCTCGACCATTGCGCTCGCACCGACCTTCGTGGTCGTCGGCATTGCTATCGGCGTGTTCGTCGGCGGAGGCATCCTCCGCCGGCAAAAGCGCGGCAGGCCGGATACCTGGCTGTACCGGCAACTGCAATGGCGGCTGTCGACCCGCTATCCGCTGATGGCCGGCTGGGTCGGCGGGCACGTGCTGATCAGGCGTTCCGGTTACTGGTCGAACCGGAGGCAGGTGCGATGAGCCGGTTCAAGAACGAAATCACGCACCTGCAGGCGCACATCAAGACCCTGCGCATCGGGGTCGGGGCGCTGCTGGTTGTCGCCCTCGTCATGGGTGGCGGCTGGTGGAGCGCCCCGCGTGACCTGACCATCCACGTTCCCCCTGACCTGCGTTCGGGCAGCACACGCAAATGGTGGGAAGTGCCACCCGAGAGCGTGTACGCCTTCAGCTTCTATGTGTTCCAGCAGCTGAATCGCTGGCCAACGAACGGTGAAGAGGACTATGCGCGCAACCTGCACGCGCTCTCGCCGTATTTCACGCCAGCCTGCCGCGCCTTTCTTCAGGCCGATTACGACTACCGCCGCACTACGGGCGAATTGCGCCAGCGCGTACGCGGCGTCTATGAGATTCCGGGTCGCGGCTATGGCGACAACCCCGCTGCGCGCGTGCGCGTGGTCTCCGACCGCGACTGGGTCGTGACGCTCGATCTCAGTGCAGACGAGTACCACGGCTCGGAACAAGTCAAACGTGCCCTGGTGCGCTTCCCCGTGAAAGTCGTGCGCCTGGATGACGATCCGGCCCACAACCCGTTCGGCCTCGCGCTCGACTGCTACGACGGCGCCCCGCAGCGCATCGCCGTTCCCGCGCCAGAGGCACCCGCCCGTGGTGGCCTCGGGCAGCAAGGAGAAGCCCGATGAAGCACCATGTCCTCGCCTGGTTGGGGTTGCTGACCGTGACCCTGGTCCCGTCCGCCCACGCCGTGGAAATCCTGCGCTGGGAACGTTTGCCGCTGGCCGTGCCGCTCGTGGTCGGTCAGGAGCGCATCGTGTTCATCGACCGCAATGTCCGCGTCGGCGTGCCGGCCAGCGTGGGCGAACGGCTGCGCGTTCAGAGTGCGGGCGGCGCGGTCTATCTGCGCGCCAGCGAACCCATCGAACCGACCCGGCTGCAGTTGCAAGATACCGACAGTGGCGCGCTGATCTTGCTTGACATTGCTGCCCAACCAGCCAAGGACGGCGAGCCGGTGCTCGAACCCGTGCGAATCGTCGAGGACAGCAGTGCGCCTCAGCGTTACGGCCAGCAGTCCAGCGATGGGGAAGCGGTCGCACGCGCCAAGGTCCAGGAGGACACCCAACCGTCGCAACCGTCGCGACGCGAAACGCCCGTCCCGGTCGTACTGACACGCTTCGCTGCGCAGAACCTATACGCACCGCTGCGCACCGTCGAACCACTGCCGGGCGTCATGCGCGTGAACCTGCGCCGTGACATGGATCTCGATACCTTGCTGCCGACCCTGCCTGTACGCGCCGAGGCGCTGGCGGCATGGCGGCTGGAGGATCAGTGGGTGACCGCCGTGCGGCTGACCCATACCGGCGGCGGCTGGATCGATCTCGATCCGCGCGCGCTGCAAGGGGACTTTCTCACCGCCACCTTCCAGCATCCGACGCTCGGTCCGCGCGGCACGCCGGAGGACACCACGGTGCTGTATCTGGTCACGCGCGGTCGCGGCCTGCCGCAGTCGCTGCTGCCGGCCATCCACCGCTTCGACCCGGCCGCACTGTTGCCCCAGGTCGCTCCTGGTCACGACCTCAAGGAGTCCGGCGATGCGCAGTAACGGCTTGCTCAAATGGCTAGTGCTTCCGGTCGCCTTGCTGGTGCTGTTCTTTGGCATCCGCCTGTTCTCCGGCGGCGGCGACCAGCCCCCCACCAGCGTCGATGCCGAACCGCAGCTCACCGCCGAAGAAATGCAGGCGCTCGGCATCGAGGGCGATACGCCCCGCGATACGGTCGCCACCCTGGTGGCGCAGGTGCGGCAGTTGCGCACCGAATTGCAGACGGCCACGGCGGACAACCGCACCCAGCGCGAGGAAAACCAACGCCTGCGCCAGCGCGAAAGCGCGATCGACCAGCGTATCGGCACGGCGCTGGAAGCCGAGCGCACCGCATTGCGTCGCGACCAGGAGCAACTGGCCGGCGAGCGCCGGCAGACCGAAGGCCTGTTGCAGGATCTGCAGCGCCGGTTGGAGAACATCGGTGGCGGCGGTCATGCCGATCTGCCGGTCGGATTGGGTTTGCGCGAAGGTGACGGCGATGGTTTCGCTGGCGAAGGCGGTATCCGCTGGGTGGAGCCGGATGACGCCAGGCAAACCGACGGACGCGGCGGCGCGGGTACAAGCCTGAGCTTCCCGACCAGCTTCGGACCGGCACAGAAAACGCTGGAGGCCACCGTCGGGCATGTTGCCGATGCCGGTGCCAGGGCTGCCGGCGTCAAGACGGCCCAGGCGGTCTACACCGTACCGACGAACTCCACCCTGATGGGATCGGTCGCGATGACCGCATTGATCGGCCGTGTCCCGGTCGATGGCACCGTCAACGACCCGTTCCCGTTCAAAGTCCTCGTCGGGCCGGACAATTTGACCGCCAACGGCATCGACATCCCGGATGTGGCTGGCGCGGTGTTCAGTGGCACTGCCAGCGGCGACTGGACCTTGTCCTGCGTCAGGGGGCAGGTACGTAGCATCACGTTCGTGTTCCATGACGGGACTGTGCGCACGATTCCCGAAGACAGCGAGCGCAGCAGCCAGCAGAACAACCAGCAGGATGGCCTGGGCTGGATCAGCGATCCGTATGGGATTCCTTGTGTCAGTGGCGAACGCCGCAGTAATGCGCAGCAGTATCTCGGTACCCAGGCCTTGATCACCGCCTCGGGCGCGGGCGTCGCTTCGCTGATCGACTCCGACAGCGGCCAGATGTCCTATGTCGGTGCCGATGGCTCGATCGGCACGGTCGGCATCAGCACCAACGAGGCGGTCGGACGCATCCTCGCCGGCGGCGTGCAGGACATGTCGCAGTGGGTGAACCGGCTCTACGGCCAAGCCTTCGCGGCGGTCTATGTCCAGCCCGGCGCACAGGTCGCCGTTCATCTCGAAAAACCCCTTGAGATTGACTACGACCCCGAAGGCCGCCGCGTCGACCATCGCGCAGGAGAAGCTCATGCACTCGAACTGGATTAAACCGCTGCTGCTGGCGGCGGCCGTGGCGGCGCTGGCCGGCTGCGCCACCAGCAAGGAAGAATTGATGCCGCATGGCGGCCGCACGATGCAGGACATCTGGCACCAGGCGGCCGGCGATGGCGGCAGCGGTCAGGTGGCTCGCCGCCAACTGCTGGACGCGCGCCAGAGCCTGCGCCGGCCGCTGACGGATGCGGATGTACAGGCCGCGCCCGCCGAGCAGATGCGCTACACGCGTACGGCCGCGAACGAAATCCATCACCAGTTCCCGAGGCTGCCGAATCCAGACCTGGTGATGTATGTGTATCCGCATCTGGCCGGCACCGATCCCGTGCCGGTGCCAGGCTATTCGACTGTTTTCCCCTTGTATCAGCGCGTCCAGTACGCGATGCCAGGCGAGCGCGTGGAGGACTACTAATGGCCTGGCGTATTCCGTGGCGCAAGCCGGCTCCCGGTGGGACCGACGGCACCGCAGGCGAGCAACCGGACCGTTGGCAGCGGCACGTCGAAGCACTGCGTCAGGCCGGCATCCCGGAGCCCGGCGCTGCGGTCCAGGGCCGCAAGCCGGCGACGCTCGCTGACGAGCAGGCGTTATACGGCGTTGCGCCGTCGTTTGTGGAGTTGCTGCCGTGGGTCGAGTATCTGCCCGATTCGAAGTGCATGTTGCTCGAGGACGGGCAATCGGTCGCGGCCTTCTTCGAGCTGACCCCACTGGGCACCGAGGGTCGCGAGGCGGCCTGGCTGGCACAGGCTCGCGACTCGCTGGAGAACGCGCTTCAGGACAGTTTCGACGAGCTGGATGAGAACCCCTGGGTGATCCAACTCTATGCCCAGGACGAACCAAGCTTTGATCAGTACATGCAGACCCTGGGCGACTATGTGCAACCCCGTGCCCGGGGCACACGTTTCACCGACCTCTACCTGCGCTTCTTCTCTCACCATCTGCATGCCGTGGCCAAACCTGGAGGCTTGTTCGAGGACACGGTGGTCACCCGCCTGCGCTGGCGTGGCCAGAGCCGGCGGGTACGGCTGGTCGTCTACCGCCGCACGAAAACCAGAACTGCACGCCGCGGCCAGACCCCGGAACAGACCCTGAACGTTGTCTGCGACCGCCTGGTTGGCGGTCTTGCCAATGCCGGCATCCAGGTACGCCGCCTGGGCGCACCCCAGGTCCACGAGTGGTTGCTGCGTTGGTTCAATCCCCGTCCCACATTGCTGGGCGCAAGCGCCGAAGACCGTGAACGTTTCTACCGTCTGGCCGCCTACCCGCAAACCCCTGAACCCGATGAGATCGAGTTGGCCAGTGGCCGGGATTTCGGCCAACGGTTGTTTTTCGGGCAGCCACGCTCGGATGTCGCGCAAGGGTTGTGGTACTTCGATGGCATGCCGCATCGGGTCATGGTCACTGACCGCCTGCGCATGCCGCCGGCGACCGGGCATTTGACCGGAGAGACGCGCAAGGGCGATGCGATCAATACCTTGTTCGATCAGATGCCCGAAGACACCACGCTCTGCCTGACACTGATCGCCACGCCCCAGGATGTACTCGAAGCCCACCTCAACCATCTGGCGAAAAAGTCCGTGGGTGAGACCTTGGCGTCGGAGCAGGCGCTGAAGGACGTGCATGAGGCGCGCTCGTTGATCGGCAGCGCCCATAAGCTCTACCGCGGCAACTTGGCTTTTTACCTGCGCGGCCGAGACGAGGCCGAACTCGATAGCAGGGGGCTGCAACTGGCGAACGTGATGCTCAACGCCGGCCTGCAACCCGTGCGCGAAGAGGACGAGGTGGCGCCGCTCAACAGCTATCTACGCTGGCTGCCATGCCTCTACAACCCGGCGCAGGATCGCAAGCAATGGTACACACAACTCATGTTCGCTCAGCACGCGGCGAACCTTTCGCCCGTATGGGGTCGCAGCCAGGGCACAGGGCACCCAGGCATTACCTTCTTCAACCGGGGCGGCGGACCGATCACGTTCGATCCGTTGAACCGGTTGGATCGACAAATGAACGCCCATTTGTTCCTGTTCGGCCCGACAGGCTCAGGCAAGTCGGCCACGCTCAACAACCTGCTCAACCAGGTGACCGCCATCTATCGTCCGCGACTGTTCATTGTCGAAGCGGGCAACTCGTTCGGGCTGTTCGCGGAGTTTGCTCGCAAGCTCGGGCTGACGGTCAATCGCATCAAGCTCGCGCCCGGCTCCGGCGTCAGCCTGGCACCGTTCGCCGATGCGCGCCGGCTGATCGAAACACCCAGCAATGTGCAGACCCTGGATGCCGACGCGCTGGATGATGAACAGCCAGACGCCGCTAACTCCACGGAAGCGGATGAACAACGCGATGTGCTGGGTGAGCTGGAGATCACCGCACGACTGATGATCACTGGTGGAGAGGACAAAGAGGAGGCCCGGATGACCCGGGCCGACCGCTCGCTAATCCGCCAGTGCATCCTCGACGCTGCGCAGCGCTGCTCGGACGAGCAGCGCACGGTGCTCACTCGTGACGTACGCGACGCACTGCGCGATCGGGGAAATGACACTACGCTCCCCGAGATGCGGCGCGTGCGGCTGCTGGAGATGGCAGATGCGATGGATATGTTCTGCCAGGGCACCGACGGCGAAATGTTCGACCGCCCCGGCACGCCATGGCCGGAAGCCGACATCACCCTGGTCGATCTGGCGACCTATGCGCGCGAGGGGTACAACGCCCAGCTCTCCATCGCTTATATCTCGTTGATCAATACGGTCAATAACATCGCCGAACGCGATCAATTCCTCGGCCGGCCGATCATCAACGTGACGGACGAAGGCCACGTGATCACGAAGAATCCGCTGCTGGCGCCGTACGTGGTGAAAATCACGAAGATGTGGAGAAAATTGGGAGCCTGGTTCTGGTTGGCAACGCAGAATATCGATGACCTGCCCAAAGCCGCCGAGCCGATGCTCAATATGATTGAATGGTGGATTTGCCTATCCATGCCACCCGATGAGGTCGAGAAGATCGCTCGTTTTCGCGAACTGTCACCGGCACAGAAGGCGCTGATGCTCTCGGCCAGGAAAGAGGCCGGCAAGTTCACCGAAGGCGTGATCCTGTCGAAGTCGATGGAGGTGCTGTTTCGCGCGGTCCCCCCCAGCCTGTATCTCGCCCTGGCACAGACCGAACCTGAAGAGAAGGCAGAGCGGTTCCAACTAATGCAGCAATTGGGCATCAGCGAGTTGGAAGCGGCCTTCAAGGTAGCCGAAAAAATTGACCACGCTCGCGGGATTATGCCGCTGGCTTATGACGAGCTATTCTCGTAAAGGAGCCAGACATGCCGTCTTCGCGCTTGCCATCCTTTGAGTCTCGCCCAGGCTTCTCACGCAGGCTGCGGCCGCTTCTACTCACCATCGGCGTACTGATCCTACTGGTGGTCGCAGCGCTGATTGCTGTGGTCCCTGAGAAGCGCGCTGAGCCTGGCAACCCCGCGGAAGCGATCAACCGTCCGGACGGCCCACCCTGGCGCTATGGCACGTTCGATGCCCGCTTTACCATCGTCATGTTCGCCGACCTAGAGTGCCCATACTGCCAGACTTACTCCCCGGTGCTGCGCACCTGGATTGACGAGCATCCCGATGTGAACCTGCAGTGGCACCACCTGCCATTGCCCATGCACGAACCGGTAGCGACCCAACAGGCCCGGTTGGCCGAGTGCGTGGGCGAGACTCACGGTCATGCCGCATTCTGGCAGGCCGTCGTCTGGCTCTACCAGCACACCCGCAGTGATGGCCGGGGCTTGCCGCCCGGCACCGAATACCCCGGCCAGGATCAAGCCGTGCAGGCGTGCCTGGCCAGCGAGCGGCCCGATGCCATCATCAGTGCCCAGGCCAATGAGGCGCGGCACGCAGGTGTCAGTGCAACCCCGACGCTGCACCTGATCGACCACGACAGCGGCCTGTCACTGACGCTGCCCGGCCCCGCTGAAGGCGATGCGCTGCTGTCTGCGCTAGACCTGTTGGCTTCCGGTGTCGCTAACCCTGATATCGCCGACCCGCATTCCGAAATGCCTGCTGACGTTGTCAGCGACATGCCCAGGTAGTCATTGATCTTCGAGGCTACGGCACGGTTTTGGCCGTGTTGATCACACCAGTTCGCTTCGCATCCGACTCGCGAACGATCGCCGCACCTGCGGTGATGGATGCCAATTCTTCTCCTTGATTTCTCATCGTCCCCCGGAGGGTTCGCCCTCCCGCTCCCGGGTACGCGCTCTCCGATTGCATTTATTGGAGGTTCGCTATGTCCGCTACGCTCACTATCGTCGATTCCGATGTGGAATTAAGCAGCACTCCCGCCGAACAGCGAGATGACTGGATCATTCGCCAGGCCATCGCGCTGCTGGAACAGCGGGTTTTCAACGCTGGCCCCATGCTCAAAAGCCCGCCAGCCGTCCGGGACTATTTGCGCTTGAAGCTGATGGCCGAGCCCAACGAGCTTTTCGTCGTGGTCTTCCTGGACAGCCAAAACCAGGTGTTGGCCTATGAACCGCTGTTCAAAGGCACGGTCGATGCGGCTGTCGTCTACCCACGGGTGGTGGTGCAGCGGGCCTTGGCATTGAACGCCTCGGCGCTGATCTTCGCGCATCAGCACCCGTCGGGCGTGACCGATCCCAGCGGGGCCGATCGCACACTCACTCAGCGGCTCAAACATGCCCTGGAGACTGTCGATATCAGGGTGCTGGATCATTTCATCGTGGGAAAAGGAGAGCCGTATTCCTTTGCGGAGTCCGGCCTGTTGTAGCAGTTCCCCACCTCGCGCCTGCACAGGAGCGCGGTTTCCCTTCTTCTATCAGTGCTTAACCCCGTGCGGGCTCTCCAGGCCCGCACGGGGCCACAGGGAGTTCGTGCGCCTTTCCAACAGGAGTGCATCATGCAACCTAAAGTCCATCATTTCGACGGCGTTCCGTTCGTTGCCACCCCTTACCGGGCAGGCACCCACATCCGTGAGGAAGTGTTTTGGCGCCAATTCACCGTCATTTGCCAGGGCGAGATCGAGTATCCCGAGGACGATCCCATCTACGGTACGTGGTGGACGTCTCACGCCCTCGAACTCGGCCAGTGCGGCTTGATCGAAGACGCCATGTCACTGGCCGACACCCACATATCACAACATGACTTTGATCTCAGCGATGACGACGAAGCCCTGGACTTCTCACCAGAGTTAGTCATCCTCCTCGACAGGCAACAACGTCTGGTGCTCGCCGGACAAGCGTGGGGGAATGGCATCAGATGGTGCCCGCCCGTCACGACCGATGACGAGGCTCGACAGATCGCCAAAGAGATCGCCGCGCTGCGTAGCGAAGCATCCTATGAAGCAGGGTGGGACAATTTCTGCACCGCCAAAGGGCTGCGCCTTCGTGCCCGTGTGCTTGAAGGCCGGCTGGTGGATCGTTACTGGCGGGACTATGCCAGCAAGGCAATCCATAAGGTAGCGAACTGAACTCGTCTACGCGGGAGCCATTGGCTTCCGCGTCTTCTTCCACCTCGACCCATCTGCGACGCTTATCGCGTCCTTGGCCGATTAAATGATTCGACTCAGGCTATTGTGAGGGATCAGCTTTAGCCGAACCGCCAGCCGCCACAGCTTGCACGTCGTCCGACTACCAAGGATCGTGTCTGTTCAGAGCTTCTAAAACATTCTGAATGAGCCGATTATGTCGACAATAAGTGGATGAACGTAGCGAATCAGATCAGGCCTACGCGCGAGTTCGGTAGAGATAAAGCCAACCCACCATCTCGGGTTCGAGAAGCGTCGCTAAACATGATTTCCCAACTCGGTAGGTCGGTCAAATCGGTTCAGGTTGCTTCGGCATACCAACCGCCGTCGCTGTGCTTTGGACGCGCAAATCCAAGCATTCTGAACCTAAGCAGCAGCACCCCTCCTGAAGAGTTGACCGACTCGCGCCAACTATCCCCGCGTGGCCTCCACATCCAGGAACCGTCTGCTGACCGTTCCATAAAGCGTCCATCCAAGCATTGTCGCAATGCCCCCGAGCATTATGGCTTCGGCGCCTGAACTCCAAAGAGCGAAGTAGCTGTAGGCTGCGCCGATGTACGCGATCACGTTAGCCAAGAGCGCCTGACGCGGCGAGACACCGGCTGCCTTATGGATGGTCATCAATGCAGCCATCGACAGCAGATAGGGCACGATATTGGTGACGACAGCCAAATTGACCAAGCGATCAAACTGACTGCTTAAATCCGGGCTGGTGGTCAGCAAAGCCAGAACGGATTGGCAGACGACCAGCACGATCATGCCTGCTATCGGAACGTTACGGCGACTGACGCGACCGAACACCTTCAGAAAATAGCCTACGTCGGCTGAGCTCTTGAACACCTGCGCAATCGTGAATTGCCAGCCCAGAAGCGAGCCCACGCAGGCGATGATCATTAAGGCCATGATGACATTGCCCACGCCGGGCGTGAACAAGGTGGCAAAGGCCAATCCAAACGGGGCGGTCGAGGCGGCAAGTTCAGCGTTAGGGACGATGCCCGCGATGACATTGGTCGATACAATGTAGACAATGGCTGCGGCTACGGTGCCACCGAGTACTGCGATCGGCACATTGCGTTCCGGATTATCGACGGCCTCTGCATTAGCGCATGCTGACTCCAGGCCTAAAAAAGCCCAGAGTGTCATGGCGATCGACGCACTCATTGCTTGAAACGCCGGCATTGCATGAGGATTCCAGGCAGCGGCATAGATGGAGGGATCGAACCAGAACCAGCCGATGACCGAAATGCCCGCAACGGGGATGATTACCCCCCATACGGTAATGCTGCCAATTCGCCCTGTAGTCTGCGCACCGCCGAAGTTGGCCACCATGGTTAGCCAAAGCAACGCAATGGTCGCGATGCCCACTTCGATTGGCGTCAGCGACCAGCCGAAAAGCACAACGGCGTAGCCGACAGCGGTGACCGAGATGGCGATGTTCGCGATCAGCAACGATGCCCCATATGTGTAATTCGCCATAAAATTGCCTGAGCGGCCGAAGGCATACTCCGCATATCCGCCCATGCCTCCAGGTTTTCGACTGAACCGTCCGCACTGTGAGAATGCATAAGCCAGAGCCAACGAGCCCAGAGCAGTCACTACCCAGGACAGGATGGATATCGTGCCCACCTGGGCTAGTTTAGAGGGCAACATCACAATGCCTGATCCCATCATGTTGATGGCAGTCAGCACAGTCAGCTGCAGCACGCTCATTTTCTTGACATCGCTTGCCACACTATTCTCCGAGATTTTCAAGACGATCCTTTGCAAAGAATTCGCATTGGCTTCATGCATGTGTCTGAACATTTTTTTAATGCTGCGTGCTCAGCACATAGCCGTATGCGCGTATCCGTCCGTCATCCTCTGTCTTGAGGTAGACACCCTGCAGCTCGGGTGTAAAACCGGGAAGAGTATTAACTCCATCCTGAAGAGCAAGGAATTACTTCAGTGCTGCACCTCCCCAGACCTCACCAGGTACCACGCACAGCACGCCGGGAAGATAGGGCGGAGCTCCCTCGGCGGCGACGCGTCCTTGAGCATCTTCTAGCGGAATAAGTCGACGTTGCCTCGGACGTACTCGAGGTTGGCCTCGCGCGGATCGAGCTGAACCACCGGAAAGTGCGCTTTGCGGAACATCTCTTTTTTCAATTGCTTGACCTCGTGGCTACGGTAGAGGTCGTGCATCTCCTGGCATAGCTGACGGATGGTTTAGTGCCGATAACGCGCCTCGTACGATTGGTATATCCCGGGCAGGACAACCCTCAACGGTGCAGCTTCCTTGATGAAGCGCTCAAACCGGCAGAAATGCACAGCCTGGTTATGGGCGGAGGACGCTCATGGATGTACAGGACTTGATGTTGGCGGTCATCGAGCGGACGAGGGGCGCTGAAATGGGCCGGCATCTGGGCCGCAAGGCAGGTCCCGCTTCTCGCTTGTGAAGTTGCGCCCTGCTCGCAGGGCGCGAGATGATAGCGATTCGAAGTCGGTAAATGACTGTGTTGAGTAAACTTTATGTGTTCCTCTCCTCACGCGGTAAGTGCTCCGCGCTACTCTCTTTAAGGAAAAGCGGTATGACCAATCGGCTCAAGGCGATGTTTGCCCATTTTCAAAATAGCGTGCCTTTCCGGCTGGTGCCTGCAGCAGTGACCACGGCCTGCCTTGTCGTTATGCTCTTGCTTCCGGTGCCCGACGGGTTGACGCTCAAGGCTTGGACGCTGCTGGCAATTTTCCTGACTACTATCCTAGCCATCATCCTCAAGGTTATGCCTATCGGCGTGATGGCCATGATGGCGATGACCATCGTCGCATTGACGCAGGTCACTTCCATCTCTTCAAAAGGCGCCATCGCCGACGCATTGTCCAGCCTGGCGAACCCGCTGATATGGCTGATCGTAGTGGCCATCCTTATCTCGCGTGGGCTGAAGAAGACCGGACTGGGCAAGCGCATGGGCCTGCTATTCATTTCGGTGCTCGGCCGCAGGACAATCGGCATCGGCTATGGCCTGACCGTTTGCGAACTTATCCTCGCGCCGTTCACGCCGAGCAATACCGCCCGTGGTGGGGGCATCGTTCACCCGATTATGAAGTCGATCGCTACCGCGTTCGACTCGGACCCGGCCAAAGGCACCGAGCGCAAGATGGGCACTTATCTTTCGCTGGTGAACATGCATGCCAACACGATCACGTCGGGCATGTTCATCACAGCGACAGCGCCTAACCCGCTTGTGGTTGACTACGTGGCGCGGGTGACGAACCAGAGTTTTTATTTGTCCTGGACAACGTGGGCGCTGTGCATGGTCTTGCCAGGCTTGGTCTGCCTGCTGTTGATGCCGCTGTTAATCTCGCTGTTGTCGCCGCCTGAAGTCAAGGCGACGCCCGGCGCGATCGAGTACGCCCGTACCGAACTGCGAGAAATGGGGCCTGTATCCGCAAGTGAAAAAGTAATGGTCGGCACGTTTGCGCTGCTGCTTTTGCTGTGGGCGAATGTCCCTGCAATGATCTTTGGTCCTGCCTTCACGCTGGACCCCACCGTGGTGGCCTTTGTCGGTCTTTTCGTGCTGGTCATCACGGGTACGATCGACTGGGATGATGTGCTTTCCGAGAAGAGTGCGTGGGATACGCTGATCTGGTTTGGTGCACTGGTGATGATGGCCGAGCAGCTTAACAAGACCGGCGTCATAGGCTGGTTTTCGGATATGCTGAAAAATGGTATCGCGTCGGCCGGGATGGGGTGGGAATGGGCGGCCACGCTGCTTGTCTTGCTTTTTGTTTTCTCGCATTATTTCTTCGCAAGCACCACCGCGCACATCAGCGCCATGATGCTGGCGTTCCTGGCAGTGGGCGTTGCTCTGGTGCCGCCGCAGTATGTGGTGCCTTTTCTGCTGATGATGGTGGCCGGTTCCACCATCATGATGACGTTGACGCATTACGCAACGGGCACCTCGCCGATCATTTTCGGCAGCGGCTATGTATCACTTGGAACCTGGTGGCGTGTAGGTTTCATCATGTGCGTCGTCGAACTTTCGATCTATGGGACGGTGGGCGTCATGTGGTGGAAACTGCTTGGCTTCTGGTAACCCGCCACGCTGAAAATGGAATTTCGTTATGCTATACCATCGCTGAGACGTCAATGTCAATGACGCCAGTAGGACCGATGAACACAGTGATCCTCAGCTTGCTCGATGCGGATCTGCTCAAAAACGACCTCATGTTCGGCTTCCTGTCTGGCCCCTCGGAGTTTAATGGGAAGGGGGAGTAAATCAACGCCGACGTCAAATACATCCAGCATGGATATCAACGTCAGGCGTTGCCGATTATGCAGACCCGCAATTCAATCAGACCTGCGACATGGCGCGTGATGTCCTTAAGGAGACGCTGAACAATTCAGCCCTTCAGTTCGCATTCCATTTTCCAACCGGATTTTTCAACCTGCCGGTCTTATTTTGCGTTTATAGCGCCGACTTCAGGCGCTGTTTCACTGATTTGCGGGTAAACCCCGCCTTTCAGACGGATTTATCCCGCCACCCGTTGCAAGTACCGCTTGGCCAGCATCAGGTTGGCCAACCCGAACAGACTGAATAACTGCGCCGTATTCTTTTCCAGCCCGCGGTAACGGACTTTGCGATGGTTGAAGCGCACTTTGATCACTTGGAACGGATGCTCTACCTTGGCACGCAGTTGCGCCTTGGCGTATTCGATCTTGCGCTTGACCCGGAACAGCACGCTGTCTTTGCCGTGATGCTGGTAGCTGCTTGGCCGTGCTGCAATCGACCAGATAACGTCCCGTTCAGCATGCTCCGCTCGCTTGGCCGCACCGGTATGCCCGGTATACCCAGCATCTCCCGAGACATGGGTTTCGGCACCGTGCAGCAGCTTGTCGACTTGGGTGACATCGGCCACGTTAGCTGCCGTTCCCACCAGACTGTGCACCAGCCCCGACGTGGCGTCGACGCCAATGTGAGCCTTTATCCCGTCAAACAACACCCGTGTCAGCTGATGGGTTTCCAGCAAGCGGCGAAAGCGCAACAAGGTAGTGGCATCCGGTGCCGACTCCCAGCCCAAGTCGATGCCCATGAAGCCACGAATGGCCTGGCTGTCATAGATGGCATCTTCGGTGCCTTCATCGGAGAAACCGAAACACTGCTGCACGACATACATGCGCAGCATGCGCGACAGCCCAATAGAGGGGCGTCCGCGCTTGCCGGTGGTGTCGCGGTAGAGCGGCGCTACTTGAACTTCCAGCTGTGCCCAGGGCACCAGCTGCTCGATATCCGACGGGAAGCGATCTCGTCGGGTTTGCTTTTTCTTGCTGGTGTATTCGAGTTCAGAGAAGGTCTTCTGCATGGCGCGTAACGAAGCTCACGAAGAGGGGGGCTGATTGTCGGGGGTAGTGTGCCAAGGCTCTGAGCGGTTGGCTATTTATGCAGCGTCTCCTTAACTCGCACTGGAACGACGAATTGCTTCAACCCCTTTTACTGGCACCTTTCGATACAACCCAATGCCCAAACCGAAAATTATTATCAGGATAAACCCGACCTCAATGGAACTGACTTTTTCGCCAACAATTAGCACAGAACTGATAATGCCGAATACTGGTATCAGAAGCGAAAGGGGCGCAACCGTCGACACAGGGTACATCTTCAAGAGCGAGTTCCATCCCCAATAGGCGAAATGTGTCGCCAGATATACCTGAAACGCGATCGAAACGACTGCCACGCGGTTCAGACCATCTACAAGGCTTTCAAATGGAGTCATCCCTTTAGACAACCATGCAATAACAAAAAGAGGAACTGGCGGTATAAGGCTAGACCAAACCATGAAAGAGAATATTTCTTTCACTCCCGATTTCTTTATGATGACGTTACCCACACTCCAGGCGACCGCACTTAACACGATCAGCAAAACACCGAATACGGCATGCGTTCCCTGTTGAACCGAAATAATCCCACCAAGACCCATCAACGCGAACAACGCGCCAACAACTTGGGTTCCTCCAATGCGCTCTTTAAACAGTAGCGCTCCCCACCCCATGGTAAAGAACACACTGAGCTGAACAATTAGTGAGGCAATTCCTGGACTCACACCAACTTGAATGCCATAGTTTATGACCCCCCACATTCCAAGGCCAAAGATGACTCCATACGCGACAACGTAACCGAAGTGCACTTTTGGGCGTCTTACAAAGAAGAGCAGCGGCAGTGCAGCAAGGGCGAAACGTATTCCTGTCAGCACGAATGGATCAATTGACTTTAGGCCCAATTTTGTTATCGGGAAATTAAGTCCCCAGACGAGTGTCACCAAGATCGGCGATTTTCAAGGTAGTTGTCGCGTGAGCGTGTCACGCTGCCTTTGATGTTTGCTGCAGTACCGCTTCCCGCTCCGGGTTCAGGCACACGATTGGTGCCAGCACCCAGTTCCTGATGTTGCCGCTCCAGCGCTCCGGGTGCCGTGCACGCGCCGCCTCGTACAGCTCGATACGCTTGCGCAGCAACTCTTCCGCCTGGCCAGTATGTCTCTGCGCCGGGGTCACGAACTTCAGGGCGCTGTGGCGATGTTCATGGTTGTACCAGGCCACGAAGCTGTTCACCCAGTTCCTGGCCTGCTCCAGCGTGTCGAAGGGCCGCTCCGGCCACCGCGGGCAGTACTTCGCCGTGCGGAACAAGGCCTCGGCATAGGCGTTGTCATTGCTCACCCGCGGGCGGCTGAACGAGGGCATCACACCCAGGTTCTGCATGGCCGCCAGCATGGTCGAGCCCTTCATCGCGCTGCCATTGTCCGAGTGCAGTACCAGCGGCTGGCCTGCTCGCTGTTCACGTAAGCAGGCCTGGCGTAGCAGCTGGGCGGCCTGCTCGGCGCTTTCACTTTCATGCACCTCGTTGGCCACCAGCTTCCGGCTGTAGACGTCCTTGATCATGTACCAGTAGAAGTAACGGCCCTTGACCGTGGTCGGCAGTTGAGTAAGAGGCAGGGCGTAGTCGAACTATTTCCCTGCCTCTCCTCACCGAACCGGACGTGCACCTTTCAATGCATCCGGCTCTCCGTTTAAACGCTGGCGAACGCCATAGCCACTTCAGCGAAACGCGAGGTCCATGTGTTCCTATGTTCCGTCCTCAGGTAGGGATTACCTTCGGGCAGGCGCCACCGGAACAGTTTCTTGCCTTGCCCAACCAACCGATACAGTATTTCACCACTGAGCTTGCCGTTATTGGTCTTGCCAAATAAAACCCAGGTCTTACTTTGGCAAAGCTTAGGTGCCTTGCACCATCGGCGCATCAGGGGCTTGATACGGGAACGGTATTTGTGAGCAAGCCAGTGGGCCAGCTTCCAGAACACGACACGATCGATATAACTGAACACCTGCGCTTTGAAGTCAACGAATTGATAAAACGCCGCCCAGCCTTTCAGTTTTCGGTTGATCAACTCAACCATATCGATTTTGCTTTCGCTGTAGTTACCTGATAACAATGCCGTCAGAGATGCTGCGAAGTTTCTGGCTTTATCTCGTGGGATCGTTGTTACCACACGCATATCGCCGTAGCGGCTACGCTTGCGGATAATCCGATGGCCCAGAAAGACAAACCCGTCGTTCACATGAGTGATCTTGGTCTTCTCCATGTTCAACCTGAGTTTCAGGTCGTCTTCGAGCACCCTCCGGCATTCTTCTCTGATGGCTTGCGCTTGTGCTTTAGTGCCTTTGACGATGATCACAAAATCATCTGCGTACCGGCAGTAAGCAACGGCTGGCTTCCATTGCCAGTTCTCTCTGATCGCCGCGCTTCGACCAACCTGGATGCTATGGTTCCAGTACCACCGGTCTTTTCGGGCCTTCTTGCTCAGGTAGTGTTGATGCAGGTACTGATCGAACTCGTTGAGCATAATATTCGACAGCAACGGCGATATGACGCCACCTTGCGGCACTCCTTCACTGGCAGCCCGGAACAGTCCGACATCGATATGCCCGGCCTTGATTGTTTTCCACAACAGATCCATGAAACGGGTGTCTCTGATTCTGCGGCGTACGGCTTTCATCAGCAGCCGATGATGTACGGTATCGAAGTAGCTGGATAAATCACCCTCAATGACCCAGCGGCCCCTCGTTTCTGCATTGTCTGTGAGTTGCAGCTTAACAGTACGAACCGCATGGTGGACACTGCGCTCAGGCCGAAAACCATACGAGAGCGTGTGAAACTCACTCTCCCAAATGGGCTCCATGGCCATCAGCATAGCCCGTTGAACAATACGATCTCGCAGAGCGGGGATGCCGAGTGGTCGTTGCTTGCCGTTAGCCTTGGGGATGTAAATCCGTCTGGCCGGCAGAGGCTGGTAATTACCTGAGAGAAGTTCTTCCCTGAGCTGTTGCAATACATCCGCCAGTCTGGCTTGCAGCATAGCTTTGTCTATTCCATCAACGCCAGGCGTACGTGCACCTTTTGATGAGAGAGTGACTCGCGCTGCCTCTGCCAGCCAGACCGGCTGTGCTATCAGGCGCAGCAACCGATCGACCCGTTGGGGCGGATCAGTTGCTGCCCATGTGGCAAGCGCTGATTATCAAAGGTCTTCACCTCGTTAGGTCAGTTAATTCGCTTGGCAAACACATTTAAACTGCTCCCCTTCGCCATGTAATGGGCTTTCCCCATCCCGGACTACTACGGAAGCTCCGCCAGTCAATGCGTCATCGGGGCCATACCCCCTTGGCATCCGTCATTGACCTTCCCCGGTTCACCTATCTGGACTCAAGCATGTTGAGGAGGCTGCCCATCGCACTCTTTACCCTTGCTTGCCGCAAGTTGACAGAAGGCAGCAGTCCGATCTGTGATGGATTCTGCTGTCCCGGGGTTCCGCTTACCTGTCAAAACCCCTTCGGTAGGCAGCCTCTATTACTCACTGCCATTTCCTTCTGTACGACTTATCAGATCACGTAAGCCGTGGTGACATTTCAACCCTCAGAGACGGATTAATGGGTTCATGTTCTTCAGCCTTTCAATATTCAGCCTTGAGGATCATCTTGGCTTAGTGATCTCGCCTCAATCCCCGTTGTCAGCGGGTTACATCACCCTGCGGGCATGCCACAGGTCACTGCCGCTCAGGCTCGCCACCGTCACAGTCGGTGGGGTCGTTTGGCCCCTCATCATGAGGTAGCCGTTCAACATTCCAGATAGACTCGTGGTTCATTCGAGCATCCATGCTCGCCCTGAACTCCGGGCACACGCCAGGTGATGTCCCAGCACCACAGCTGGTTCGGGCCGTCGGCCACATGGGTCGTCAGCGCTCGTTTCACCGGTGGGCGGCTACGGCCGCGCGGATGCTGCTGTTCGGCGTCCTTCAGCAACCGGTAAAAGGTCGACTCCGAGGCCAGCCAGGTGCCCTGATCGGCCAGCCGCGCCACGATCTGCTGCGGCGGCAGGCTGGCAAACTCGGGCTGGTTGGCGACCTCCAGCACGCGGCGGCGCTCTTGCGGGGTCAGCTTGTTGGCCGGCTCAGCTCGTTGTGCCGAAGGACGCCGATCCTCCGGGCAGTGCTGCCAGCGCTGTAGGCTGCGCAGCGACAGGCCCAGTTCGGCGCAGGCCTGCGCCCGCCGCGCTCCCGCCGCCACGGCGTCCTCGATCAACTGCAGCGTTTCACGGCGATCCGGGGCGCTGATCATTCGTCCTCGTCCTTCCCCCAGAGCGCCTCGGCTTTTTTTCGCAACACCAGCAGAGCCGCGGTTTCTGCCAGCGCCGCATCCTTGCGCCGCAGTTCACGCTCCAGCTGCTTGATGCGCTTCTTCGCGGCCTTTTCCTCTTCGCGTTCGCGCCGGGTCTTGCTCGGCTGAGCCAGGCTGTTGGCCTGCTCGCAGGCTTCGCGCCAGGCGTTGATCTGCTCGACATACAGGCCTTTGCGCCGGCAGTACTCCGCCAGCTCAGCCGCATTGAGGCTGGCGCTTTCCAGCACCACCCGAAACTTGTCCTGGCTCGACCACTGGTCGGCCTGCTGTCCATCTCCCGGCACCACTGCTCCCGCTGCTCTGGCCTGTTTGCGCCAAGCATACAGGGTGGCATCAGTAATGCCTGTCGCTTCCACCAGCTCCGGCACCGTCCGGTTCAAGGGCGGCATCATCTGCCGCACCACCCACTCCCGATGCTCTATCGAATAACGCGCCACACGGCTCTCACTTCCGCCCACCGACCAAGACTCATCGAATCAACTCACACGACAACTATCCTGACGCGGCGGGAGATGGCGAGCACGATGTGTTTTCTAGACATTCATTTACCTCAAAATGATTGCGGCGCCTGTTGGCCCATTTTGAAATGCTTTACTTTTTTCATTCCATCTCACCTTGTTTTTTAGCCAGCGGTACGATCGTAATCGGCTCGCTAATGACCCGCCTGTGAAAGTAGGCCAATTTATGGCAAAATTGGGCCATGATGAGAGATGAGCATGGCCTCTGCGAGGAACTCTTCACGGCCGACGCGGTTGTGACCCTCAAGGACTATCCGACAGGTACCGTTTTCCCGCGACACACTCACGCGCGGGGGCAATTCGCTTACGCGTCGACAGGTGTGCTGTCGATGTTCACTGACGATGGGAATTGGGTTGTGCCCGCTCAACGGGCGTTGTGGGTGCCGTCGGGAATCTCGCATGAGATGCACATGCGAGGGCGGGTGACGATGATCAATACGTATTTAAATGACGAAGCAGTCGCGCGTGCCGGTTTACCTAGTCATTGCCAGGTATTCGGCGCGTCGCCACTGCTTCGGCATCTATTTGAAGCGGCGCTAGTTAACCCAGCCGATATACGCTCCAAGAAGCGGGATTTCCATGTACTTGGCTTGCTCGTCGATGAGATTGGGAGCATGCCCCGCCTCCCGTTGAATGCGCCTCTTCCCGCAGAACCACGACTCCTTCGGGCATGTCAGCAACTTCTTGATTCTCCAAGTCAGGCGATTTCCATTGAAGAAATGGCGGACTGGGCCAGCATGAGCCGCCGGACATTTACGCGTCAGTTCCTGTCCCACACCGGAATGACGTTTGTGGCATGGCGCCAGCAGATTTGCTTGCTTGAGGCGTTGAGCCAACTTGCCAATGGCGTGCCTGTCACAGAAGTCGCTCTCGGACTTGGATTTAGCAGTCCCAGTGCATTCACCACGTCCTTTCGGAAGGTGCTCGGTGAGTCACCTGCAAGGTACCTGCGAAAATCAATAGGGACAGCCCTTTTTTGAACCATGCGCACCTGCAGCAGGGCTCGTGGAGCCCTGGTAGCCAAAGCACCCCCTCCATTGGCTCGGGCGTTTTGGTGTCGCCTTAACCTCTCCGCCAATCGGTGCCATCTTCCCGTAAATACGGTGATCGCCGGTTTCCGTTTGTTTGTCGTTCCCGACTCAGCTTTGCAGTGGACTACCGCCATTAGCAACTACGCGGTGGTTCGACATGCTGGCTCGGTTTCTTTCCCTTTCCCTTTCCTCTTTCTGGCTGCGGCCAATCGCCGTCGGGTTGTGTGCAGCGCTTCTCAGCCGCGTTGCCATCGCCGCCGAGGTCATCGTCGTCACCGATAACCACCACCCGGTACAAGCCCCGCCCGGCATCCGCGTGATCGAGCTGGACCAGGCCGCACGCATCGAGGCTGAACTGGCCGCCGACTTGCCGGCCGACCCTGCGCGCGCCAGTGCGCAGGTCCAGCAACGCCTAAAGGCAGGGGGCGCTGCGTTGCAGCGGCGCATCGGCGAGGCGTATCAAGGCGTGGTTGATGCCTGGAGCCTGGGCATCACCACCATTCCGGCCGTCGTCGTGGATCGCCGCTATGTGGTTTACGGCGAGGGCAATCTGGACGGGGCGCTGGAACGCGTCGCGCAGTACCGCAGGGAGCAGCCATGATGAGCCGGCTCACCCGTCGCCTGCGGCTCGGCACCGCTGTCGCACTGCTGTGCGGCACAACATCGAGCTTCGCGCTCAATACCGCCAGCATCGTCTCCTCGGCCTTGTCACCCGACTGCCTCGAATATCGAGTTACGGGAATCTGTTACTGGCTCTTCTGCACGCAATTCGGTTGCTCAGTGCGGACCTCCACCAAGGTGCGCCACTACATTCCTGACGCTGTCGTCTCCAGCTACTCCAACACGGGTGAAAACCCCTGGGTCGAGGTGCGGGCTATGAGCATGCCCAATACCACCGCCCAGGCCGGCGGCGACGGTACCACCAACGAGGACCACGAGAACAATCTGGCGAAGTTCAAGAACGCCGATGTCATCGGACATCCAGGCGGCACCGCGTTCAGCCAGTTCGCCAGCGCCTCGGGATACACCTGCCAGGGTGCCGGCACCGCATTTATGCCGTATCTGCTGAGCACGTTGGACACAGTCGCCTGGCGCTACAGCGTACCAGAAGCCGTATACCCCGAAGCCCTGGTGCCAGGTATGCGCGAGATCGGCACGCGGAGCACGCTGGACCTATGGGGCGCCGTCTACCCACGCGGCGGTTTCCTGCATCAGGTTGATGACCATAAGGCCGGCGCCGTGGTGGCCCAGCGTGCAGGCGACATCGTGACCCGTCGCGGACAACTGCATGTGTACCAACCGCTGCTCGCCAACGCGCGTGACGGTTACTGGCCAGCCGGTGCGTTGGTGGAAAGCGACGCCTCCACCGGCAAGTGGCAAGAGCTGACCCCGCGGCTTTCCAATACCTGCGCGGTATTCCCCCACGGTGATCCCACGGCCCAGGCGCAGCAAGGGGACTACGCCTGGGCATTGTGGCGGCCATACAGCTGCTGCCAGCGCCGGGGACAAACGTTCCTCGGCAGCGTCGAGTTCAACTAAGGACACAACGATGATGCGTCCTGACTTGATCAATCCCTCCACCACCCCGCCTCGCCGCTCGCGCCTGGTTGGCCTTGCGGCTGCGCTCGCACTGGCCAACGGCCTGGCATGGGCTCAGAGTGGTGGCTTCCAGAACAGCGGCAGCGTGATCGGCGATGAGGTCATGTACTCGATCGGCGGTGGCAACGCGGTCTCGATGAGTGGTGCGGCCGGCATGCGCTCGCTCGGCGTGGGCGTGGGCTGGAACAGCAATCTGATCTGCGGCGACATGAGCATCGGCACGACGATTCAGAATCAGCTCAACGGCGTGACCAATGGGTTCCAGAACATCATGTCGTCGGTGATCCAGAGCGCCACCAGTGCCGTGGCCTCACTGCCGGCGCTGATCATCCAACGGGCTGACCCAGGCCTGTATAACCTGCTCACCAACGGTATCTTGCAGGCGCGGCTTGACTTTGACCGCTCCAAGCTCACCTGCCGTGCCATGGGCGAACGGATGGCCGATATGGCTGGCGGTCAGCTGGGCTGGAATCAGCTCGCCGAGGGCATGGCGTTGCGCCAGGCCGTGGCGAGTACGGACGCCGTCTCCGCGATCGAGCAAGCCGAAAGCAGCCGAGGCAATGACGGCGTGCCTTGGGTCGGCGGCAGCAATGCGGGCGGCGCAGGCCAGCCGGCGATCAAGGTGGTCGGAGACGTCACCCGGGCGGGTTATAACCTGGTCAATGGGCGCGGCGTCTCTGACAGATCCGCTATCGCACAGGCCAGTTGTGCGAGCTTGTCCTGCCAGACGTGGTCCTCGCCAGAAGCCGCAGTCGAATGGGCCACGCGGGTGCTCGGTGAGCAGGAGCAGCGCACGTGTGAAACCTGCACGAAAACCCAGACCGTTCCAGGCGTGGGTCTGACGCCCCTCATTCAAGAGGAGTACGACACCAAGCTCCAGGTCCTGCAGGAATTGATCGCGGGCTCGCGCAACACTACGTTCGAAGATCTGCGCGAAGCCGGTAGCGTCTCATTGCCAATCACCCGGGGCGTGATCGAAGCCCTACGCGACGAACCCGACCAAGACATTCTGGCTCGGCGCCTGGCCTCGGAGGTGGCGCTTTCCAGCGTGCTGGAAAAGGCGTTGCTCCTGCAACGCACCATGCTGACCGGCAAGAAGGAGCCCAATGTCGCCGCGAACCAGCTGGCGGTCGATGCGGTGAACCACGAAAGCGACACGCTCGATCGGGAGATTCTCAATCTCAAAACCGAGCTCGAGCTGCGTCGCGAGCTCGCCAACAACTCACCCATGGCCATCATCCAGCGCCATGGCGCCCGTGCGAGCGGCTCGCGTGGCATTTATGAGGGCGATCCCGTGCCGGATCGGATCGACCGGTTGCAGAAGGGGAATCCTGGGGGCACACCATGAGTCCCGTATGGCTGAGGCCACGTTGGCTGTTAAACCGCCGCGTTGCCAGGGCGCTGCTGTGGACGCTGCTGCTCATCGCATTGGCGGTAGCGGCCAATATCGCGGGCATCTACCTGGTGGGCAGCATCGCCGACTGGGAGCAGTGGCTGGCGGATGCAGCTGGCTACTTCCTGCTGTGGCGGCTCTGCCTCTACGGGGCGACGGCCTACGGCTGGGTGTGGATGCGCCGCCGCCTGCTGGCGCGCGAATCTGGTGCCGAGGCAGGGCGTCGGCTGCTCCGTGCCGAAGTCGCCGGCGTCATCGCAATCGCCGTATTGGAGACCAGCCTACTGATGCGGGCTGCGTAGCGGGAGACCTGGGAGATGACGCTCTTTACGACGGACTATCTGGAATACTATCTGACGCTCGTGGGCTGGATAGTCCACAACGGAGTTTGGGCGGTGCTGGTCTCCAGCGGCGTGTTTGCCATTCCCTTCGTGGCGATCATTATCCAGGAATGGCTCAAGGCACGCGCAGAAGGCGCCGACGAAGGGAACAAGGGCGTGCTCTCGTCGATGCGCATCGAAAACCGCATTTGGGTATCCGTCGTCGTGGTGATGTTCGCTGGCATTCCGTTTATCGATATCGATCTCAATACGATCCAATACGACAGGGCTCGATCGTCGCAATGTCAGGTCAACCTGCCCGCTCCCGCCGACACCGGCTGGTCGCAGTCGTTCAGCACGCTCAACAATCAGAGTGCCAAGGTGCCCGTATGGTGGGCTTTTATCCACGCGCTTTCGCGTGCCGTTACAGGGGCCTCGGTGGCTGCGATTCCGTGCGGCACGGACTTGAGGCAGATGCGAATGGAGATTAACGCCACACGTATCGACGATCCGGTGCTGGCGCAGGAAGTGGCCGACTTCACGCACGATTGCTACGGTCCGGCGCGTGCCAAGCTGTTCATGAGCCGCCCCCAGCTCGATGAGGCGCAGATGCATGATGTGACCTGGATCGGCTCCAGCTACTTCGTCACTACCAACGGCTTCTACGACACGTACCGGGCCAAGACGCCGCGCGACGGTTGGCCCTACGACAGCAACCGGGACGCCGGGCTCGCACAGGTACCCAGCGGCGCCGGCTATCCGACCTGCCGCCAGTGGTGGAGCGACGGCGGCAACGGATTGCGCACGCGGCTGCTAGGCCAGGTTGATCCGCGCCTGCTGACCCGGCTGGCGGGCTGGGCCGGCTTTCTGAGCCGTGCTGAGGTGGATGATTCGGTGATTCGCGCCATCGCGGCGCCGCGCCAGCAGAAGCTCAATCAGGGTTCTGTCTATACCGACTACGGCGGCCAAGTAGATAAAACATTGCCGAACGTCGTTACCCGAGCGGCCGGCGATGTAGGGCTTGCGGTGGGCGCGATTCCGGCGTTTCCGGCCATGGATGCCGTGCGCCAGGCTCTGCCGATGGTCATGGCGTTCCTGAAAATGGCTCTGGTGATCTGCATCCCGCTGGTACTGGTGGTGGGCACTTATGACCTGAAGACGGTGGTCACGGTGAGCGTCATTCAGTTCGCTCTGTTTTTCGTGGATTTCTGGTTCCAACTGGCGCGCTGGATCGACAGCACAATTCTCGATGCTCTCTACGGCTGGGGGTGGGGCTGGAACCGTCCCGTCACCAATTTCGACCCAGTGATGGGGTTGAACAACGCCTTCGGAGATTTATTGCTTAATTTTGTTATGGGGACGATGTTCCTGGTGCTTCCCACTTTCTGGGTACTCGCACTGGGCTGGGCAGGTATCCGTGCCGGAAACGTCCTTCAGGGGCTGGCGGGCGGTACCGGTGATGCAAAAGCTGCTGGAGGAAAAGGAGGCGGCGCGGTGATGGGTGCCGTGGCCAAGAAATGAGCACGACCGGGCTCAGTCGTCGTCGGAGACATGGGGGTCTATACGAAAACCATCATATGTGTAGAGTCCGAAACCCGCCGGTCCAGTCTTCCACTCGGGTTCAGGTGTTTCATACGATTCAGCATTTCTTGCTACCCAAGCTGCCACCACCGCAAATATCAGCATTACAGCGAGCCAGAACGCGACATAGAAAAGCAGCGCCAGGGCAGCCAGCTTCACCATCCACAGCAAAGCCGTTGCGGCGCCCGCGGGCAGACCTTGCGCGACCAGCCACCCAGACACTCGCCGCTCTCCGCGCACATAGCTCCGCCATCTGCGGCCAAGCCAGTTGCCAAAGCGTTCTGCGGTACTGCTACGAATTGTCGTGTTCATGGTCTGCTCCTACGTTATCACTGGAATGCTCTGCAAGGTTTCAGTCCTGCCCCAGTCAATCAACGCCGAAGGCGGTTTTCATCAATCAATGGACCGGTTCAAAAAATCAGCTGGTTTCAGTATCTCGATGCCGTGAAAAGGATGCAACTCCAGCAGATCCTGGTCTCCAGTAAGGATGAGCTGTGCCTCACCATTCAATGCCACATCGAGGAACTTGTCATCCTTGGGGTCACGGCACGCGGAGATCCGCTGCGTTATCGCCACTACCCGTACGACGCCACCGAGTAAGCGTAGGAACTGCTGCCTATCTTCGCGGGAAACATACTTGTCGAACTTGGACCGACCCAGGACCTCGCTCAACTCTGTAAGCGTGTCCTCGGATACCAGCGGAATGCCCCAGGCCAGCCCATGGTCAACAGCCCTGGCCGCCGTGCCCTGGGGCATAAGCAAACGGCTGATCCAGAGGTTGGTGTCAAATACCAGCTTGCGATCAGTCCTCACTGCTCAGCAGTCCTTTCAGCACATCCTCCGTCATGCCGGCAGCCTTGGCCTTGGCACCGACTTGGTCACTGAAGCGCTGGAACTCGGCTACGTTCAGGTGAACCAGTCGCTCGTATTCCTCCATCGACATCAATACTGCTATATCCCGCTTCTGGCGCTGGATGACGACAGGCTCTCGTCGGGCTGCCTCAACGATCTCCGCGAAGCCCTGCCTGGCTTCACTAGCTGTTACGGAACGCATATGCAATTCCCCTGTACGTTTTGTACAAATTGTACTCGACATAAAGCGTCATCGCAATCGCTTTTCTTCTACTTAATAAGCAAGGTGTCTGTGCAAGGGGCAAGAAGCAGTGGCCGCATCAAGGCTGGCAGGCGAGCACAGCGGCATTCACGGCGCATCGCACTGGAGCAGTCAGGTCGGATCCGACGACGAAGGGAATCGGGGTGGCACGCTGAATCGATCGCCGATCGACGTGACGGTTTTGAGCAGCCAGTTGAGTACGCATTGTCATGTTTATGGTCATCACTCATAGTTAGTAGCTGCTGCAGCGCAGACGATGAGTCAAACGACGACTACTCTGACTGTGCACTCTCCATGAGTAATCGTTAGTGGCGTGGATGACACGAATTCAAAGGGCGACGGCGTTAACTTTGCGCCAGCTGAATTCGGAGGCGTCAGTAGGACAGCCGCACGCGTGTGCGGCTGTCCCCTCACACTATGAGCTTCAAAGCACATCCCAGGTATAACTGAAGATGACCCGATTCTCGTCTATGTCAGTGCGGTAATTCGAACGCGCAGTCGCATTGCGAAGGCGAATCCCCAAACCCCGTAGTGATCCGCTCTGCACCTCGTAGGAGAGATCTAGGTCCCGCTCTGTGTCTTTTCCTTCATAGCCCCGACCTGTCGTCACATTGTTCCCCGTCACATAACGCGCGGTCAGCGCCAGACCTGGAATGCCCATTGCGACGAAGTCGTAGCGGTATTTCAGCTGATATGAGATCTCGTCGGTAAATGAGAAGTCGTAAGTGGGCAGTTCGTTGCTCAGCGGTGCGATATTGGCGAACACGCGTGGGAAAGCCGTTTCACCGAACATCCGCTGGTAGCCCAAGGAGAGTGTATGGCCTGCTTTCGCTGCGGAAACCATGCCATGAAGCGCCTGGTTGTCTACATTACCGATCAAATGAGCGCCATCCTCAGCTGCATCATAGAGCCCGAGAATTCCCGCCAATGACCAAGAGCCTAGAGAGCCTTTGTGCGCAATCCCGAAGTAGGTCTGGCGATAGATATCCTTCAACTGCCCGATCCATCCGCTCAGTGTGGTCCTGTTGCTGTTGAACGTGTAGTCCCCACCAAGATAGTTGAACGCATCACTGCTGGCATTGCGCTGCGGGATGTGGCCAAGCATGGCAATGAGCTTTCCGTCGCCAGCCTCATTACGCAAGCTGGTGGAGCGCAAATGGCCACCTTGAAGCTTCAGCCCCATGAGTTCTGTACTGCTCAATGAAAATCCCTGATAAGAGGGAGGCAACAGGCGTGTGTCACTAAAGGTGAGAAGTGGGTTGTCAGGGAAGAGTTCGCCCACACGCAGCTCCGTGTTCGACAGTCTGGCTTTGATTGTCAGCCCTAACCGGCTGTATTCATCGGCAGGCTGGCCATCGTCCTGAACAGGTAGCAGCCCGACGCCTACGCGTCCACGGCCGCTATCGAGTTTGATGCCCAATGTGGCTGTAGCGTCAACGCCCAGCCCAACGCTGCCGGGCGTATAGCCCGATTTGAAGCTGAAAATGAACCCCTGCGCCCACTCCTCCGCTTTAGCGGGTTCCGTACCCCGGATATCGGAATAGTTGCGTTGGAAGTAATAGTTTCGGGTTTGAAGAGTTGCTGTGGCGTCGTTAAGAATTGCTGGTGCGTCGCCGGCCATGCAAAGTTCGCAAAGGCATAGCGGTGCCAGCAAGGTAGAGTATCTCGCAATCATGAGTTCACTCTTTATTGTTTTTGTAAGAGGAAAACTGCAAAAGACTACCAGCGCAGCTCGCGCGCGACCTGCGCTGGCTTGATTCAGATCACCGCGTCATACAGCCAGCTCAGCCCTTCGTAAGCCTGCTCGGCCGTACGATTTCCGAGCATCCCATTACGCAGCTCTGCAACAACTCCCTCGGCGTGGTAGAAGTCGCCATGCACGCGGGCCATCACCTGACAACGTCCGGTGCGCAGATAACGGCGAGCCTGGTACTTTTCAAAGGCATCGGTACACTCGCCATTGGCGCGAGACATTTCTTCGGCGAGCACTACCGCATCTTCCATGGCCATGCATGCGCCTTGTGCCAGGTATTGCAGCATCGGGTGAGCTGCATCACCTAGGAGTACTGTCCGCCCCGAACACCACTTTTTGACCGGCTGGCGATCGCACAGCACCCACATGCGCCAGCTGTCGATTTTGGATAACAGGGTCTGCACGGTTGGGCAGGTACCGGCGAAGCGTTTGATCAACTCATCGCGATCACCTTCGGTGTTCCAACCTTCGACATATTTGTCGCTGTGAAATACCGCTACGAGATTGAACAGCTTTCCGCCACGAAGAGGGTACTGAACCAGGTGGCACTTCGGCCCGCCCCAAAGAATCATGGCATTTCGGCGGAACTCGACCGGCACATCTTCAATAGGCAGGACTGCTCGGTAGGCAATATGCCCGGATACAACAGGCGCACCATCACCAACAATTCGTTCCCTGACCTTGGACCACAGACCATCTGCGCCGATTAGAGCGCTAGCTTGCAGGGTCTCACTTTTATCAGTGCATACATTGACGGTTTCGCCAGTGTCTTCGTAACTAACCACCTTCGTCGCTACCTGAAACTGAACCAGCTCAGACTCGCGGCAGGCCTCCAGCAGAACGCTGTGCAGGTCGGCTCGATGGACCAGCGAATACGGATACTTGAAACGATCACGGAAGGCAGCGCCTGTTGGGATCGAAGTAATCTGCTTCTCGGTGACGCTGTCCATAAAGATCAAATCATCAGGCAGCACCGCCAGTTCAGTTACTTTATCGGCGATGCCAAGCGTCTCTAGCACGCGAAAGCCATTGGGCCCTACCTGGATGCCTGCGCCTACCTCACGAAATTCACTTGCCTGTTCGATCAGAATTGATGCGATACCTTTCTGCGAAAGGGCAAGAGCGGCCGCCAGGCCACCGATACCGCCACCGACGATAACGACTGGGTTGGCCTCACTCATGGCTGCACTACCTCAACAGTCATCTCGCCGATGTTGTCGATGCGAGCATGGATCCGGTCACCGGGAACGATGGGTGCCACGCCTTCTGGCGTGCCCGTGAATAGCAAGTCACCGGGCTCCAGGGTGTAGTACTGGGAAGCGAACTCGATCAGTTCGGCCACGTCCATGATCAGGTCACGGGTATTGGCGTGCTGACGCTCCTCGCCGTTGATGTCCAGGACCATTTCCAGCGCGTGAGGATCGGAAAGCTCGTCTGCGGTTACCAACCAAGGGCCGAGGACGGTGTAGCTGTCCACAGACTTGCGCAGACTTCGTTCTTCCGGACCACGGACAGTGATATCCAGACCGATGCTGTACCCCGCGACGTAGGATAGTGCGTCACGAGCGCTAACGTTCTTGGCGCGTTTACCGATCACTGCTACCAACTCGATCTCATGATCTGTCCGGCGCTCAGGCAGGCCGATGACGATCTGCTGGCCAGCGCCGATCAGCGAGCTAGTCGCTTTCAGGAACAGACCCGTCTCCTGAATCTTCCTGACGTTCGCACGGGTGAAGGTCGCTGGGTCGGCGATAGCCTCGTCCAAGTGCGCTTGATAATTCACCGGTGCGGCGACGATTTTTCCAGGATTCGCCACAGGACTGAGCAGCATGACATCACTCAACGGGAAAGGCGACGCACCCTCTCTCAAGCGAATGATTTCCGGCGTCAGCTGTTCCAGGTTGGTAATCAACGCGTCGGTCTGGGGATAGGGATAGCCCGAGATAGGCAACAGACGCAGTGCCTCTGAAACATCGTAAAACGAATAACTACGAATGATCCAATTATGGACATGACTTTAAACTGAGCATAACAGGGCTTTCACTATATGGCCTCGTGTCCATGGCGAACGTCGATATAAGGCCCTCTTCATACACTTTTTTGTCCATGCCATTGATGGATTGGTATTTCGTACCCCAAAAACGTAGCCCACTATTGCGGTCTAAAGGCACTGCCTGTTAGAACCATCAATTGACAGCTACGAGGAAAATAAAATGTCCGGGCCTAAACAAAAGGAAACACTCAATGGACTTATGGCCTCGATCCCATTTCGGTTCCGCAAATGAGATTTTCCTTGTTGACGACAATATTTGAACAACCATTGGTTTCGGGATCTTAAAAAAGCAGATGGAAAAGGAGAAGGTGGCCGCGATCCAGAAGCCGACATAAAGCTTTTGGCCTGGAGCGGGCTAACTTCGAACTAAGCCTGACTGTTGGAACAGTTTACAGGTGTAGAGAGGGGGCCTTGGTAAGAAAGGATAAAATTTACGACGGTCTACATGGCGAATTCTCAAAAACCTCAACCAAATAGTCGATCATCGCTCTTACTTTGAGGGGTAACCGACGATCCGGCGCGAACAGCACATGCAGGCCGCCGAGATCCAGTGGAGGGTGATCCAATTCGAAAGCAACCAGAGCGCCACTGGCCAATGCCTCGGACACGATAAAGTTGGGCTGATATATGATCCCTTGGCCCTTAACGGCGGCAGCAAGAAGTGCGTCGCCATTGTTGGACATGAGGTTGCCTGTTACGGGCACCTGGATCTTACCATCTTGGCCGAATGCCCAGGTGCCGCCGCGTTGCGCTGAGGAAAGGCTGTAGCTCAGGCAATTGTGGTTTGAGAGCTCGGCAACACGGTTAGGGGTTCCATGTTTTTTCAGATACTCAGGCGAGGCACAAAGTCGCATCGGGCAATTGCCGAGACGGCGGGCCCTGAGGTCGCTGTCAGCGAGGTGTCCGATGCGGACAATCAGGTCCCAGCTCTCTTTCAGCAGATCCTGTTGAGTGTCGCTCAGGCCAAGATCCACCTCCACCAGTGGGTAACGATGGGTGAATTCCGGTATTAACGGTGCAATGAAGCGTGTGCCAAAGGATAGCGGTGCATTCAGACGTAATCGACCCATGGCCTGATGCTGCTGGGAAGATACTTCGGACTCCGCTTCTTCAAGATCCTGAAGAATGCGCTGACAGGCCTGCAGGTATTCCCGTCCGGCATCTGTCAGTGATAACTGTCGAGTGGTGCGATGAAGCAGTTTCGTGCCGAGCCTGGTTTCCAGTGAATCCACATGTTTTGTGGCCATTGCCGGCGACATGTTCAGCTCCCGGCCCAGAGTGTGTAAAAACGCTTTCGCGAACCCTTGCTATGATTTCTGAGGATTTCATCGGAAGCGCTTTATCCAAGGTGAACATCGAGGCCAAGGCACCTTACTTCCCGAGAGCCTCGACGACTACGTCAGCGATACCAATCCGGTGCGCGTAGTCGATGTCTTCGTCGACGAACTCGACCTGGTCAATCTGGGTTTTGACAGTGCTATTCCAGCTGACACAGGCCGGCCTGCTTACCACCCCGCGATCCTGCTGAAGATCTACATCTACGGCTATCTGAACCGCATTCAGTCGAGCCGACGCCTGGAACGAGAAGCCCAACGCAACGTCGAGCTGATGTGGCTGACCGGGCGTTTGAGGCCCGATTTCAAGACCATCGCCAACTTCCGAAAAGACAACAGCAAGGCCATCCGAGGCGTCTGCCGCCAGTTCGTGGTGCTGTGCCAGCAGCTGGGATTATTCGGAGAAAATCTGGTTGCCATCGACGGCAGTAAATTCAAGGCCGTCAACAACCGCGACCGCAATTTTACCAGCGCGAAGCTGAAGCGGCGCATGGAAGAAATTGAATCGAGTATCAATCGGTATCTGACTGCGCTCGACGAAGCCGATCAGCAAGAACCCTCAATCGCTCAGCCCAAAGCTACTCGTCTGCAAGAGAAAATCGACAAGCTCAAAGCTAAGATGAAAGAGTTACAGGTCATTGAAATTCAGCTCAACGAAGCGCCGGATAAACAGGTCTCACTGACCGATCCGGACGCCCGCTCTATGATGACTCGCGGCACTGGAATCGTCGGTTACAACGTGCAGACAGCGGTCGATACACAGCACCATTTGATCGTTGCACATGAGGTTACCAACGTCGGTTCCGACCGCGATCAACTCAGCTCGATGGCCAAGCAGGCCCGCGAAGCGATGGCGTCAGAAACGCTGGCGGTGGTAGCTGACCGAGGTTACTTCAAGAGTGAAGAAATCCTTGCCTGTCACGACGCGGACATCACTGCCTACGTGCCAAAGCCGATGACTTCAAGCGCCAAGGCGGATGGTCGATTCAACAAAGATGCGTTCGTTTATGACACGACGAAAAACGAATACATCTGTCCGGCGGGAGAGGCGCTGCCCTGGCGCTTCTCCAGTACTGAGAAAGGCATGAATATGCACTGTTATTGGAGTTCGAAATGCCAGGGCTGCGCGCTGAAAACGCAGTGCACGCCGAGCAAAAATCGTCGAGTAAGGCGCTGGGAACATGAAGCCATATTGGAGGAAATGCAGAACAGACTGAGCAACGCGCCGGACATGATGCGAGTCCGCAAGCGTACGGTCGAGCATCCCTTCGGGACACTCAAACAATGGATGG